>ERZ1673743.37-NODE-37-length-208073-cov-77.274558_pt1 | contig 208073 bp, 177 predicted proteins | sample MGYA00580197_ERZ1673743 | MGnify/ENA primary metagenome ERZ1673743 (study PRJEB41218, sample SAMN15661795) | gut metagenome | host: Homo sapiens | place: Canada: London | collected 2015-08-20/2019-03-30 | study: EMG produced TPA metagenomics assembly of...
AACAATAAAAAAGAATCACATTCTTTTTGTATTGTCTTCGATTTGCACTATCTTTGCAAACAAAAAAGGGTTTGTGTATGAAGTATCCCATCGGCATACAGGATTTTAAGAGTATTGTTGACGGCGGTTTTGTCTATGTGGACAAGACGGCCTTGCTGCACAAGATGGTGACGGAGGGTAAGATTTACTTTCTGAGCCGTCCTCGTCGGTTTGGCAAGAGCTTGCTCGTCTCTACGCTGAAGTATTATTTCGGTGGGGAGCGGGAGTTGTTTCGTGGTCTGGCCATCGAGGACCTGGAGCAGGAGTGGGAGCAATATCCTGTTTTTCATATTGACTTCAATGGCAGCGACTTCACCCAGGGCGGCACGTTGCAGAACAAACTGGATGTGTGTGTCGAGGACTGGGAGAGGCAGTACGGAATGACGGGTGACGATCGTCTCAGCGTGGGGGAGCGTTTTGCCAGGTTGTTGGCGTTTGTTCATGAGCGTACTGGCAAGCAGTGTGTGGTGCTCATCGATGAGTATGACAAACCGTTGCTGGATGTGCTCGACACGGACTATCGGACGACGGATGGCAATGGCAACAACCTGCGGATCGAGGAACTCAATCGTAATATTCTCAAGGGTTTCTACTCTGCCTTCAAGGCTGCTGACCAAGACTTGCGCTTCGTGCTGCTCACGGGTGTGACGAAGTTTTCGCAGGTGAGTGTGTTCAGCGGTTTCAATCAGCCGGAGGATATCAGTATGAGTGCGGCCTATGAGGCGGTCTGCGGTATCACGGAGGCAGAACTGGAGGGAACGTTTCATGACGAGATGGACGCTATGGCGGACGAGATGGGGGTGAGCCCCGAGGAGGTGCGCTTGATGCTGAAGCGGCATTATGACGGTTATCATTTCAGTAAGCGGAAGACGGACATATTCAATCCTTTTAGTCTGCTCAATGCGCTTAGCGTTAGGGATATCCAGGACTATTGGTTTCGCACGGGTACGCCCAGTTACCTGGTCCGTCTGCTCAGCCATACGGATGAGAACCTCAACGAACTGACGGGGAAGTATTACGACACGTCGGACTTTATCGACTACAGGGCGGACGTGGAGCGCCCGTTGCCCATGATCTATCAGAGCGGTTATCTGACCATCAAGGACTACGACCGCTTCTCCAATTCCTACCTGCTCGACCTGCCCAACAACGAGGTGAAAAAGGGTTTCCTCACGCTGATTGCCTCCAACTATCTCGGTACGAAGGAGTCGGCGAACACCTTGGCGATACAACTGACGCGTGCTCTTCTGCGCGATGACCTCGACACATGGCGCAAGAGCCTGACGGCCTTCTTTGCCAGCATCCCTTACTCGATGCGTCGGAAGGACATGGAGACGGAGAAAGAACGCTATTTCCACTATACTTTCTACCTTATCTTCCGCATCCTCAGCACCTACCTCGTGCTCACGGAAAAGCAGCAGAGCGAGGGCCGGGCCGACTGCATCGTCGAGACGCCCACGGGGGTGTATATCTTTGAGTTCAAGCTCGACGGCACGGCGGACGACGCCTTGCGCCAGATAGAGGAGAAGGGGTATGCGCGCCCCTATGAGGCTGACTCCCGTCCCGTCCATCGCGTGGGCGTCAGTTTCTCGTCGCGGACGGGAACGATTGACGACTGGAAGGAGGCGTAGGCGGCGCATGGAAATAAAGTCAGCGAATAGTCACATTAATACAGTTTGAACATCATGAGCACCATGAAAAAGGTACATATAGAGAAGAAAGAAGAACAATCTCCAGCGGAAGCCTCAAACCCTGAAAAGGACGGGGGCAAAAGGCGAGGGAAGGCGAGAGCCCAAGGCGCCAAGAAGACGAAGGGCCGGCGCAAGCGAGCCAAGGTGGTGATGCCGAAAATAAACAATATGCAGAAGCCTGCGGGCATGAAGCTCGAGGAGTGGCAGATCGCGTTGCGAAAGCTGCAGGCCGAGAAGGAGACCTTTGCCATACGGATGGTGGACGAACAGTATGCTCCGGGAGAGTTTCGGGTGGTCAATGCGGCTACGAGAAGCGAATACAAGGTGGTATATCGGGGGAAGGACAGCCTGTGGAACTACTGCTCCTGCTATGACTTCAAGACTTCGCAGCTCGGCACTTGTAAGCACATGGAGGCCGTGAAACTCTGGGTGAGAAAGAAGCGCAAGAAGGTGCAGGTGGCAGAGCCCGACTATAGTTCGGTCTATATCGACTATAAAGGGCCGCGTAGGGTGAAGATACGCATCGGCGACCATGGTCGGGAAATGCTGGAGCGATTGGCGAAAGACTATTTTGACGAGTTGGGTGTGCTTCGCGAGGATGCCTATGCCCGCTTTGACGTGTTCGTTCAGGCTGCCAAAGCCATTGCTCCCGACTTTCGCTGCTATGACGACGCCCTCGATTATGTCCTGGAGCGGCGTGACCGAATCAAGCGTTGCCGGTTGTTGGAGGAAAAATACACGGACGAATATCTTGACCAAATGCTCACCGTGCCGCTCTATCCCTACCAAAAGGAGGGGACGCGCTTCGCCGTGCGTGCCGGCAAGGCCATCATTGCCGACGAGATGGGACTGGGCAAGACGTTGCAGGCCATCGCCTCGGCAGAGGTCTATCTGCGTGAGGGCATGGCTGAGCAGGTGCTGGTGGTCTGTCCCACGTCGCTGAAATACCAGTGGAAGCGGGAGATAGAACGATTCACGGGCGGTGACAGGGTAGAGAGTAGTGGAAAAGGCGTGGAGGACGGCTTGACCATTCCGAAGGTGGTGGTCGTAGAGGGCACTCCTGCTAAGCGCGCCAAACTGTATAAGGCGCCCGCACCCTACAAGATTGTCTCTTACCACACGATGAGCAACGACGTCAGACACCTGGGCAAGTTGGATACCGACGTGTTGATTATGGACGAGATACAACGGCTGAAGAATTGGGACACGCTGATCTCCCGTGCCGCCCGCAAGATAGCGTCGCGCTATGCGGTCTTGCTGTCTGGCACGCCGATGGAGAATAAGCTGGAGGAGCTCTATGCCAACATGGAACTGGTGGACCAGTTTTGTCTCGGACCTTACTACCAGTTTCGCGACCAGCACATCCTGCTCCATCCCGAGACGGGCGGTATCATGGGCTATAAGGATCTCAACGCCATTGGCGAGGCCGTCAGCAACCGACTGTTGCGAAGGACGAAGAAAGGCGTGCGCCTGCAGTTGCCCAAGCGGAGCGACCAGTTTGTGCTGGTCCCGATGACTCAACGCCAGGACGATCTCCACTCGGAGTTTAAGTGGGACTTGTTGGTGATCCTGAACAAGTATCGCAAATACCACTACATGACGGAGCAGGACAGGCTGCGCGTGCTCAAGTTGCTGGGTCAGATGCGGATGGTGGCCGACAGCACCTTTATCTTGGAGCAAAATCTCACTACGCGTAGTGATGTCAAGATAGCGGAGGTGATGAACCTGCTGGACAATGTCTTGGAGAGTGGGGACGAGAAGGTGGTCGTCTTCAGCGAATGGGAGCGCATGACCCGTCTGGTGGCGATGGAACTGGACAAGCGGGGCATACGCTATGAGTATCTCAATGGGCGAGTGCCGTCGAAAAGGCGCGGGGAACTGGTAGATGATTTCACAACACTTCCCGAGAGTCGGGTGTTTCTTTCCACTGATGCTGGATCTACGGGTCTCAACCTCCAGGTGGCGAGCACACTCATCAACATGGATTTGCCATGGAATCCTGCTGTCCTTGAACAGCGCATTGCCCGTATCTTCCGTCTCGGACAGGAGAAGCCCGTGCAGATCATCAACCTTGTCTCGAAAGGTTCTATCGAGGAGGGTATGATCAACAAACTGCGATTTAAGAAGTCGATGTTTGAGGGAGTCTTGGACGGCGGTGCAGACACCGTGTTTGTCGATGAGAGCAAGTTTAAGAAACTCATGGACGACCTCGCAGTTATCATGGAGGCAACGCCAGACGCTCCCGAGGTGGAGTATGTGGACGAAGAGGTGGAGCAAGAACAGAAGGGAAAGACGTCTGTGGAGGCCTCTTTGGACGAAGCGCTCGCTGACGCATCGGAGGCAGACGATGAGTCTTCTGTAGATCAGGAATCGTCTGTGAACTATGGGCCTTCAGCAGAGTATGAGTCTTCAGCAGATTATGAATCTTTAGCAACCCACCAGTCTTCCGAGGGGCAGCTTCCTTCAGCAGACCATGGGGCTATTGCAGACCAGGAGCCTCCTGCGAATCACGATCCTTCTCAAGGACAGACGCCAACGAAGGCACAGGACGGTGCGCAGAAACGGCCTTCCAGCCACCATGCTTCGCCCCATCCCCAGCAATTAGTCTGTCAGGGTGTCTCCTTCTTTAGTGGACTGGCCGAAACACTCAAGTCGGCTGAGGCTACTCAGCAGTTGGTCGATAGCATCGTGGAGACCGACAAGGAGACGGGTGAGGCCCACTTGAAGATACCCGTCGGTAGCAAGGACACCGTCATGCAGATGCTCACGCTGTTTGGCAAACTGATGAACAAGTAGCGATTGCGATGTAACGAAATCGGGACGCTCCGCATAGGCTGTTTCTTCGGGATGCTTTCGGGAAGTCTTCGGGATGATGTCAGAATGATTTTGGGATATTGCCCTTGAAATAATCATCGGCCATTGGAAATGAGAAATGATTTCCAATGGCCGATCGTTTTTTATCTGGACCCTCAGCATCCGATGGGGGTGGGTGTTGAGGGTGGCAGGAGGCTACAGGGAGTAGAACTCCGTGAAGGCGCGGACGCAGTACTCATGGTCGGCTACGCTGCCCGTCTCGCGGCAACTGTGCATGCCGAGGATGGCATTGCCCATATCGACACCACGCAGGGGGACCGTGGAGGCCAGGATGTTGCCCAGGGTGCTACCGCCCGCCACATCGCTATGGTTGACGAAGCGCTGGCAGGGCACACCCGCCTTGCGGCAGATCTCGGCGAAGATAGCGGCAGAGACGGCGTCGCTGGCATACTTCTGGGAAGCGTTGAACTTGATGGCGGGACCTCCACCGAGCATGGGGTGGTTGGTCGGATCGTACTTCTCGGCGTAGTTGGGATGGAAAGCGTGGGCATTGTCGGCAGAGATCATGAAGGCGCGCTCCACAGCCTGCCAGTAGGCTTCCTCCGTGCCACTCTGCTGACGGGCAATACGCATCAGCATCGAAGCCAGGAAGGGGCTGCCAGCACCCTGCTTGGTCTGCGATCCCGTCTCCTCGTTGTCGAAGATGGCGAGCACCTGGGTGGTGTCGCTCTCGGGAGCTGCAATCAGGGCCTCGAGTCCGGCAAAGCACATCGACAGGTCGTCGAGGCGGCCCGAGGAGATAAACTCGTCGTGGACGCCGAAGGTGCAGGCGGGCTGCGTGTCGGCCAGATAGAGGTCGAAGTCGAGGATGTCCTCGTGGCTGACGGGGCGCTGCTTGCTGAGTTCCTCTACAATGACATTCATCAGCAGGTTGCCCTGCTCCAGTTCGTCGTTGATCAGTCCCAGGAGGGGAAGCATATCCTTCTGCTTGCTCAGTTTCACGCCGTCGTTGACCTGGCGGTTGAAGTGAATGGCGAGGTTGCTGATCTGGAGCAGCGGACGACGGACGTGCATCAGCATCGTCTCAGGCGACATGGCATCCTTGCCGCGCACGATAACGCGGCCAGCGAGCGTCAGCGGACGGTCGAACCACGTGGAGAGGATCGGGCCACCATAGACCTCGGTGTTCAGACGCACCAGTCCGCCCTCACCCGTCATCTCGGCATGGGGCTTCACGCGGAACGTGGGGGAGTCGCTATGGGCGCAAATCATGTGGAATCCCGTCTCGGCCAGCGGTTTGCGACCCAGGTGGAAGGCATAGACCGAAGAGTCGTTCTTCGTCACATAGACCTTGTCGTCAGCCTTCAGTTCGCCGAGGGGCTGCTGTGGGTCAAGGCGGCGGTAACCGTTCTGCTCGAGTTCACAGGCTATGTTGCGCGCGGCGAGGAAATTGACGGGCGACGCATCCAGAAATTTCAATAAGCGATTGATCATAAATCGGTTGTTTAAGATGAGTAAATATTTTGGCCACAAACTTACACAAAATTTCTGAGATACCCATCATCAGACGGCAAAAAAATCATACTTCCCCCGTGGCTTTTCTCCATTTACCGTGGTTTGTGGATGGGCATCGGGGCAAAAAGCCATCCATTTGCAGCGTGAACCCTCCTTTTCTTTGGCCGTGTCGGCTTTTTTTGCTAAATTTGCACCTACACAATCACCAATGGAAATAAGGAACAAGCAGATCATGATAAGAGAGAAGACTCCCGATGCGGCTTTCCAGTTGCTGCCCGAGTGGGCAGAGCAGGAGGCCGTCGTGCTGGTGTGGCCCGACGAGCAGACCGACTGGGCCTATATCCTCGACGAGATACGCCAGACCTATGTCGAGTTTATTGAGGCCATTGCCCGGTATGAGGCCGTGTGGCTCGTGGCGCGCGATACGGCGGCGGCACGAGCGTGGTTGGCAGGTCGGTTGAGCGATCGTGCGCTGGAGGCGATACGCTGGATAGAGGCAGAATACAACGACACATGGGCGCGCGACACGATGCCGCTGACCATCTCCGACGGCAGGGGAGGACTGCGGATGATGGACTTCCGCTTCAATGGCTGGGGCGAGAAGTTTGCCAGCGACCAGGACAACCAGCTGGGACGCGTGCTCCAGGGGAAGGGAGTCTTCCGCTGTCCGATGGACCATTGGGACGACTTCGTGCTGGAGGGAGGATCGGTTGAGGCTGATGGCGAGGGCCATCTTTTCACGACCTCGGTCTGTCTGTTGGCTCCTCATCGCAACCAGCCCCTCACGCAAGACCAGCTGGACGAACGGCTTCGACAGGCCTTCGGCGTGGATCGGGTCTATTGGATCGGTCATGGCTCCTTGGAGGGCGACGATACCGACGGCCATATCGACACCCTGGTGCGTTGTGCGCCGGGCCATACGCTGCTCTATGTGGGTTGCGACGATGAGGCCGATCCGCAGTATGCCGACCTCAAGGCCATGGAGGCCGACCTGCAGGCCATCAATCGCGAGGCCGAAGTGGCCTACCGACTGCTGCGCTTGCCGATGCCCGATGCCATCCTCGACGAGGAGGGAAATCGCTTGCCAGCCACTTATGCCAATTTCCTGATCGTCAACGGGGCAGTCATCGTGCCTACCTACGACCAGCCACACCACGACGCCGAGGCGCTGCGTGTGGTCGGCGAGGCCTTCCCCGATCACGAGGTGGTGGGAGTGGACGCGCGGACCGTCATCCAGCAGCACGGATCGCTCCACTGCCTGACCATGCAAATCCCCGTAGGCGTGGGCCAAGGAGGGGAATAAACCGAAGGGGCTGGGGCGGAGGAAAAGCACCGTCGGCCCTCATATCATAGAATATATCACAAGACTCACAATGAAAATAGGAATCGTACAACAACACAATACCGCCGACGTGGCGGACAACATGCGCCGTCTGGCTGCCTCCGTGGAGCAACTGGCCCAGGACGGGGCACAGCTCGTCGTACTACAGGAGTTGCACAACTCGCTCTACTTCTGCCAGACGGAGGACGTAGCCAACTTCGACTTGGCGGAGCCGATCCCAGGCCCATCGACCCAGTTTTATGGTGAACTGGCGAAACGTCTGGGCGTCGTCATCGTCACGTCGCTCTTTGAGCGCCGCTCGGCAGGTCTCTATCACAACACGGCTGTGGTGATAGAGCGCGACGGAACGATCGCGGGCAAGTATCGCAAGATGCACATCCCCGACGATCCGGCCTACTACGAGAAGTTTTACTTTACTCCTGGCGACCTCGGTTTCCGTCCCATCGACACGAGTGTGGGCCGCTTGGGTGTGCTGGTCTGCTGGGACCAGTGGTATCCGGAGGCAGCGCGCCTGATGGCCTTGCAGGGGGCAGAGATTCTGATCTACCCGACGGCCATCGGCTATGAACCCTCCGACGTCGAGGAGGAGCAGCAGCGCCAGCGTACGGCGTGGACCACCGTGATGCGCGGCCATGCTGTGGCTAACGGACTTCCTGTCGTCGCTGTCAACAGGGTGGGCTTCGAGCCTTCGCCCGTAGGCAAGACGGAGGGACAGGCCTGCTCGGGTGGCATCCAGTTTTGGGGATCCAGTTTTGTGGCTGGGCCTCAGGGCGAACTCCTCTGGCAGGGGTCGGACAGCGAGGAGGCATTGCGCCTGTTCGACATCGACCTTAAGCATAGCGAGAATGTGCGCCGCTGGTGGCCCTTCCTGCGCGACCGCCGCATCGATGCCTATGAAAAAATCACCCGCCGCTTCATCGACTGACGCGTGCAATACTTCTTTACCATCACTTGACCATTGCTAAGGTTATGAAAAGAAATACTATCCTGGCGGCACTGACCGCCGTATCGCTCTCTGCTGCCGTCACTCCCGTCGGCGCACAGCAACTGTTGCCCCAGCCGAAGCAGGCCGCCTTTGGCAAGGGCACTTTCAATCCGCAAAAGGGTGTCATCCTGATGGAGGAGACTTCTGGGGCGGGCCACGGCAAGGAGTACTACCGACTTCATATCACGCCCGACACGATGCGGGTGGCCTATGCCGACTCCACAGGCCTCTTCTATGCCACACAGACCATCAGCCAGCTCCGCAAGGGAGACCTGCTGCCCGTCTGTGATATCGAGGACTGGCCGAGCTATGAGTGGCGTGGCTGCATGATTGACATCTCCCGCCATTTCTTCCCGCTGAGTTTTCTGAAGAAGCAGGTGGATGTCCTCGCCCATTACAAGGTCAATCGCCTCCACCTCCACCTCACCGACGCGGGAGGATGGCGCATGCAGATAGACCGCTATCCCGAACTGACGAAGAAGGCGGCATGGCGCACGGAGAGCGACTGGACGAAATGGTGGATCGACAACGACCGCCGCTATATGAGGGAGGGCGACCCCGGGGCCTATGGAGGCTACTATACGAAGGACGAGATGCGCGAACTGGTGGCCTATGCTGCCAAGAAGGGCATCACGGTCGTGCCCGAGATCGAAATGCCGGGACATAGCGAGGAGTTGACCGCGGCTTGTCCCCAACTGAAGTGTGAGGGCAACCAGGAGGCGCAGGGCGACGTCTGTCCGTCGAGCGAGACGACCTATGCCGTGCTCCGTAATATCCTCGACGAGGTGATGGAGGTGTTCCCATCGAAGTGGATCCATATCGGTGGCGACGAGGCAGGCAAGGGTAGCTGGGGATCGTGTCCCAACTGTCAGCGCAAGGCTCGGCTGCTGGGGCTCCGTAGTACGGCAGACCTGCAGGGGTATCTCATCCAGCGCATCGCCGCCTATCTCCGGCTGGAGGGCAGGGAGGCCATCGGATGGGACGAGGTGCTCGACGACAGTCTGGCTGCCCATGCGCCTTCGCTCGGCGAGAACGTCAACGTGATGGTATGGCGCGACATCAAGGCGGCTCAGCGGGCCATGCGAAGGGGTCACAACGTGATCCTCTCGCCTGGCGACTACTACCTGGACCGCTATCAGGACGCTCCGCCCACGGAGCCCTTTGCCGGAGGAAGTTATCAGCCGCTGCGCAATCTCTGGAACTTTGACCCCGCGCCCTATAGTGGCGACGGCTTCACGGGTCGTGTGCTGGGTGTGCAGGGCAATCTCTGGACGGAGTATATCAAGACGGAGGACTATGCCGAGTATATGCTCTATCCCCGCGAACTGGCCATTGCCGAGGTGGGATGGAGCGGGCGTAGCCGCTCCTACGAGGAGTTGAGTGCTGCCGTCGTGGCGCAGTATCCGTGGCTGGCCGCGCAGCATGTCAATGCCTTCGACCTCAGACGGGAGAAGGGAGACCGCAAGGAGAAGCAGAAGCCCGTGCGCCATCTGGCTGTCGGGGCAGGAGTGACTTATCACCAGCCCTACTCGCAGTCGTATGTGGGACAGGGCGACGGCACGCTGACCGACGGGATGTGTGGCGGATGGTCCTATGGCGACGGCCGTTGGCAGGGATTCATGCAGCGTCGCGACACGACGGTGGCTCCCTTCGACATCACTATCGACCTGGGCGAGGAGAAGCGGTTTAGTACCGTCAGCCTCGACTTCATGCAGAGCGACGGCGCATGGGTGTTCTTTCCCAGCCGCGTCACCATCAGCATCTCCAGCGACGGCGACCATTTCGTGCCTGTCTATGACCAGGCGTACACCCGCGAGCGACTCCATGTGGTCGGTACGCGTACGGTGACGTATCAGGGCAAGAAGCAGAAGGCGCGCTTCGTCCGTATCTCCGCCAAGGAGGACAATCCTGGCGAGTGGGTCTTCACGGACGAGGTGAAGGTGTATTGACGCGGGATCGCGGTAGTGGCAGGTCGGCCATTGGAAACGGGAGAAGTCGTTTCCAATGGCCGATTTTCTTTGTGGAGGAGTGGTGAGGGTGGTGCTTGTGTAACGACCGTTAAACTCGCTAAGTGATGTTAAATTATTCTCGGCTCTGTGGTTTAAGCCATAACTTTGCGGCTTCTTTCCAAATAGGTATAACGAATTGATTGTATTCATGGTATGAGTAACTTGAGAAATGGAAGCACTGCCGAGAAGCGCTGCAACCGTATGGGGTGGATTGGAATGCTCGTCACGCTGGGCATTGTCTTTGGCGACATTGGCACGTCGCCTCTCTATGTGATGAAGGCCATCCTCCATGTGGGCCAAAGGGTGGACGAACCGATGATCTTGGGTGCGCTGTCTTGCATCATCTGGACGCTTACCCTGCAGACTACCGTCAAGTATGTCCTCGTGGCCCTGCGGGCGGACAACCATGGCGAGGGAGGCATCCTGGCGCTCTACGCCCTGCTGCGTCGCCACAAGAGAAAGTGGATCTATCTGCTGGCCCTTATGGGAGCAAGCACCTTGTTGGCCGACGGCATCATCACGCCTGCCATCACCGTGACCACGGCCATCGAGGGTTTGGAGGGCGTCAGTCCACATCTGCCCGTCCTCCCCATCACCCTGGCCATCATCACCGTCGTCTTCTTCGTGCAGCGCTTCGGCACGGAGAGCATCGGCAAGTCGTTTGGCGCCTTCATGCTGCTGTGGTTTCTCCTCTTGGGTGTGGTCGGAACGATCAGCCTCGTCTCCTATCCGCAGGTGATCCGGGCGCTCAATCCCTATTATGCCCTGCGGCTGCTGGCGACGTCGCCCGAGTGGTTTCTCGTCTTGGGCGCGGTGTTTCTCTGTACCACGGGTGCGGAGGCGCTCTATTCCGACTTGGGACATTGTGGCAGGCGAAACATCACCGTGAGCTGGGCCTTTGTCAAGACGATGCTCATCCTCAACTATCTCGGTCAGGGAGCGTGGATCCTCTGCCATGCCGACGTGGCGGCTTCGGTCAATCCGTTCTATGCCATCATGCCTCAAGACTTGCTGATCTTCTCCATCGTGATGGCTACAGGGGCAGCCATCGTGGCAAGCCAGGCCCTCATCAGTGGCACGTTCTCCATCTTGAGCGAGGCGATGAACCTCAACTTCTGGCCTCGGATGCGCATCAAGCATCCCACTCATGTCAAGGGCCAGCTGTTTATCCCTGCGGTCAATATGGCCATGTATGTCGGTGTGGTGCTGATCCTTCTCCTCTTTCGCGACTCCTCCCACATGGAGGCGGCCTACGGACTTGCCATCACCCTGACGATGCTGATGACCACCTTGCTCCTGGGCTTCTACCTGCGCCAAAGGGGCGTGTCGCGCATCCTCTGCATGGTCTTTGTCGGTAGCTACTGTGTCATAGAGGGCATCTTCCTCGCCGCCAATCTCTCTAAGTTTCTTGCCGGGGGATGGTGTACGTTGCTCATCGCGGGCGTCCTTTTCTGCATGATGCTGGTGTGGGTGCGTGCCAAGCATGTTCGCCGTCAGCATATCTCCAGCAAGCCGCTGAGCGACTACTATCAGATCATCTCCGACATCAAGGCCGACGATCGCATACCCAAGTATGCCTCCAACCTGGTCTATGTCAATCATACGGGAAAGGAGAGTACCGTGGACGACAAACTGATCTATTCCATCATCAACAAGCAGCCGAAGCGTGCCGACCACTATTGGCTCATCAACCTGGAGTATGTGGATGCGCCCGATACGCTGGAGTATAGTTGCAGCACGCTGGTGGAGGACACGCTCTATAGCGTGACGATGCGTATCGGTTTCCGCATAGAGCCTCGTGTGAGTCTCTATCTGCGCCAGGTCGTCGAGGACTTGGTGGCAGAGGGCAGGGTGGATCTGACCAGCTGCTATCCCTCCTTGCGGCGGTATGGTGTGGCGGGCGACTTCCGCTTCATCATCATCCATCGCGTCTATTATCCCGAAGACTCGTTCGACCGTCGCCACAACCTCTTGATGAGTCTCTATGCGCTCATAGGCAAGATCAGCATCGACGAGCCCAAGGCGCTCGGTCTCGACACCTCGGTCGTGGTGGTGGAGCGCGTGCCCCTGATTCTCTCTCGCAGGGAAGGCCACGTCCGTCGCATTGTCCCAGCCTTGCCCGAGGGGGAATAGGCGGGGCGTGCGAGGCGTTTGCCTTGTCGGTATATGCTTTGGGGGCTGTGCCAAAACCAATGGTTTGACACAGCCCCCAAAAGATATAGTCGTCAGGTCGTTGCGTGGCGTGAAGAAAGACGCCTCAGCGTCCTACTTCGTCTTGGTGAGCACATACAGTTTGGCCGTCTCGCCCTCGGGCTCGTTGCCCAGCGAGTCGGTCATGACGACGTGCTGGTCGTCCTTCACCTTGTAGTAGGTCTGCTCGCCACTCGACGGTCGTTCGAGCACCAGTACCTTGCCGTCGAGCACGCGCAGCACGCCGCTGGCCTCGTCGTGACCGTCCTTGCGCTCCAGGTAGTCCTGCGTCAGCTGGTAGGTGCTGTCGGCATGGATGGTGAGCACGGTCTTGATGCCCGGGCAGTCGGCGGCAGGGAGGGTGCCCTCATAGGTGCCGGCGATGGAAGTCAGGTCCATGCTGTCGATAGAGGCCGTGTCTTGGGCCACGCTGGTGGTGTCGTTGTCCGCGGTGCTTGGTGCGGTCTTCTGGTCTGTACAGGAGGACATCAGCGCCATGGCGGCGAGTCCCCAAATCATCCAATTCTTTTTCATACTTCTCGTTTTGATAACAAATTTTTTTGTCTATAGAGCGGCATCATCCGCTATGGCTTGCAAAAGTAAGTAAAACTTTTGGCATGGATGAAGATTCTCAGAAAAAACATCATCCCTGTAGATTTTTGGTGAAATGGCTATATTTCCATATTGCCAAATATTTTGCCAACTTTCTGCTAAACCCAATTACTCCTCATGCCATTATGAATCTCATGTGGAAGTCACTTGGCCGCATGATGGTCGTTCAGAAACCTGCTCACGTCCTTGACGGCTTCTTCAAAGGCTGTGGGCTGTCCTGGGACTGTTATGAATAGATGGGTGGCGGTGGGATAGACGCGGTAGATGACGGGTCTGCCAAGGTTGTGGAGGCGCTGGACAAGTTCTGCAGTTTGGTCCAGGAGAATGTCGTGGCCTGCCGATATGAATAGCGCAGGCGGCAACGTTTTCAATGCGTCGTCATCACACAGGCCTACCGACACGAGCGGGTTGCGTTCCTGACGATTGGCATAGGCTTCGTTGAACGCTTCGAGGAGCTCAGCATCGTTGCCATATCCCTTGGCATACTTTTCCCAAGAAGGAGTCCTCTCGGTGAAGATTTTGGTCACGGGATATATCGGTATCACTTTGCAAATGCCCGACGCTGACATGGCGGTTGCCAATGCCAGGTTGCCCCCAGCACTGTCTCCTCCTACCGCTATCATCGTGGTGTCGCCTCCCCAGTCGGCCGCGTGTTCTTGCAGGTAGCGTACTGCCCTTTGACAATCTTCGAGTGCGGCAGGGTAGGGGTGGGCAGGTGCCAGACGATAGTCTAATGCTGCCACCAGGCAGTCGGCCTCCAGGGCTACGGCGGCACAGAACCGCGCGCAACTGTTGATGCTGCCAAAGCACCATCCTCCGCCATGGAGGTAGAGCAGGATGGGGCGCTTGCGGTCAGTCTCATGCTTGGGAGAGAAGATACAGATGTTCTCTCTCGGATAGAAAGTCTTGACGCCTTCCGGCAAAGTAGGCGGCTGGTTTCGGCTCTGCCTTATCTGCTGTAGTTCGGTGTCATTGCCTTCCATTGCTTTCCTTACGGCCATCATCTGTATATGCTGCAGTCCTGGCTTCATATTGGCCAAGAAGGCCTGCTCCTCCTCCAACATCTTTTGCTGGCGGATCGAGTCGGGACAAGTAGCCCGACAGGTGAGAGTTGACACGAGTATCATGACTGACGATAGAAGTATAAGTGATCCTTTTGTCATTTTCAAATCTTTCTTTTCTTCATTTCTTTCTTTTCTTCATCCATTTCTTCATCACCCGGTGATTGCCGTGGTTACCACCTTCGTAAATCTTTGTGGATGGTTCACCCGGTGGGCCTGAATGATGTCTGCAAAAGTAAGAATAAAAAATGGAAGCGCAAAAATCAAAGCAACACAATTGACCAGGTGGTAGCCTTTAGTTACCCTCCCTGCCACTCATAAGTTATCATCGAAGTCGGTCTTAAGTTACCATCGGGAAGGTGGCTATCTTAGGGTCAAATTCTGTGGAATATTCAGGTCAAAGCTGTAAGATCTTTAGGGTCAAAACCAGTAGAATATTCAGGATAAAAAACTGGTAGGACACACTTGCGCTGATAGAATCTCCATGCTTTTCGCCCTCTATATACATAGACGTCGAGCAGCGACTACGAATATAATGATCGTCAACGAAAACGAATATAAACGTCGTGCAACGACTACGGACATAAACATCGTACAACGAAAACGAAAAACGGAGGACGCAAAGATGGATAGAACAACAGCCGAAAAGGAATGGCTCCGCCGCATCAGTGGCGGAAAGTCAGCGGTTCCCCAGAGGAAGCCGACGAGCGACCAGACGAGCGATCAGTCAAGCAGCAAGCCCAGGCCCAAGCCTCAGCCGACGGCCAAGAAGCATGGCAATGGCTTTGGCGACATTGCCGGCATGGAGGACCTGAAGCAGCGGGTCAAGGAGGGCTTCATCAATGTGCTCCAACATCGTGATCTGGCCGACGCCTACGGCATCCGTCCTCCCTCCATGCTCTTCTATGGGCCTGCGGGATGTGGCAAGACGTTCTTTGCCGAGAAAATGGCTGAGGAGGTTGGCATCCACTTTATCAAGGTCGTCCCGGACGATTTGGCCAGCACCATGGTGCACGGTACGCAGGAGAAGATCGGCGAGGTCTTCAAGAATGCGGAGAGACACGCGCCGGCATTGCTCTTCTTTGACGAGTTTGACGCCATGGTGCCGCGTCGCACAGGAAACGAATACAACCAGCACTACGACAGCGAGGTGAACGAGTTTCTCTGTATGCTCAACCATGCTTCCGACAAAGGGGTCTATGTCCTTGCCGCCACCAACCATCCCGAGCGCATCGACAAGGCCGTGCTGAGGACGGGACGCATTGACGAACTGGTCTATGTGGACATGCCCGACCACGAGGCCCGCAAGAGTCTGTTTGCCCTGGAACTGGCCAAGTTGCCAAGGGAAGAGGACATAGACATGGACTGGCTTGCCCACCTGACGCAAGGCTTCAACTGCAGCGACATCAACTATATCGTGAAGTCGGCAGCGCGCAAGAAGTTCAACGAGGCGATAGGCTGCGGAGAGCATACGCTGCAGAATATCACCCAGAAGCAGCTCGAAGAGATCATCTCCGGGCGCAGCCCCTCGGTAAGCAGTCGCGACCTGCGCGAATACCAGCGCGTCCACAGGGAGTTTTCGCCCAAGGACAAGGGCGGTCAGCCGGCCAGCATCGGATTTCGATAACAACAACGTATAACCCATCAATGTAAACGATTATGAAAGAAAAAATCTTAGAGGCTTTTGCCCGTCTTGGTTTCTGCTTGGAGAAGAGCGACGACGTCGGCTATGAGTTTGAGTATGAAGGCATGACGCTTCTCTATCTGTGCAACGAGGACGACGAAGACTTCCTGACCATTGCGCTCCCAGGCTTCTATGAATACGACGAGGAGAATGTCGCCACATATTGTGCGCTCTCGGAGAAGATCAACGCCTCGCTGAAATATGTCAAGGCGTTCACCCCGGGCCATAGCATGTGGCTCTGCTACGAGCGCGAGCTCTTCGGCGGCGAGGAACTGGAGGCCTTGATCTCTCGGATGATTGCCCATCTGGAGGCCGGCGTGGTCTTCGCCAGCAAGGCGGTGAAGGCCATCGAGAAGCAGTTCGCCGATAGCGACGATACGAGCGAGGGCTGCGAGGAACTGACGGACGACAACGAATCATAACTGGAGGACATTCTTATGGACAAAAGATCAATGGTCATCAGCGTGCTGGAAGACATGGGCTACCAGCCGCGGGTGGATTGCGACGGCGACGTGTTGTTTCGCTTTCAGATGAAGCACCTCTATGTGCTTGCCACCCAGCAGGAGGAAACGTCCTTCCTCGTGGTCATGCTGCCGCAGTTTTACGAGATGAGCGAAGGCGAGGAGATCAAGGTCCTCACTCTCTGCAACAAACTCACGCGAGAGGTGAGGCTGGCAAAGATCTACATAGATACCAACCTCACGGAGGTCACGGCCAGTTGCGAGTTCTTCTACAGCGATGAGGCTTCCCTGCGTCTGCAACTGGAGCATTCTTTGGTGATACTGGGCCGGGTACGCTCCGCTTTCCGCCAGGCGCTGGTAGAGTTTGAAGAGTAATTGGGATTATATATATAGTGGTAGGGTGGGTGCGCTTGTCGAGCCCGCCCTACTAACGTTTTAACGTTTAACGTTTAACGTTTTCGATATCGGGTGTGCCTTCCGAGGAAGCCTCACGGAAGGCTTTTCACCTGTTGTAGGGAAAAGACAGAGAGACAAAATATGATCTGGACGGCTGAAACGCCCGCCTGCTTCTCCAATGATATCCTGCGAAACAGATGACCAAGCCCAAAATCGGGTGAAAAGTGCCATCAAATTGGTTCGCAATGAACTTTTAACACTAAAGGTGTTGGTCTCCTCCGAAAAAAATGCGTAATTTTGCATCTATGACAGTTGCTCTTTAAATCGTTGTTTTATCGCGTTTTAGCGACTACAAGGATACAACTTGTTATAGCGAAACTGTTGTTTTTATCCCATTATTTGGGGGTGATGCTGAAACTTTAGTATATTTACGACTATGACTGACGAAGAAAGAAAAGAATTCGAAGAGTTCCAGAAATGGAAGGATGAGAAGAAAAAGGAAGAATCTCTTAAACATGGGGAAGCGATAACTCCCTCTGATGATGGCTTGCAAATCAAGGACAAAGATAGTAAGGAAGAGGAGAATAATGCCCATTCTGATAAGTCTGTAGAGGAGAAGAGTACTTATTCTTCCCATTCTGTTTTCTTATACATAGTGCTGTTTATAGGCGTACTTTCTGCATTCTTTATTTCTGCACTTTTGACAATTACCAGTCCAACTTCTTCTACTGATAATGCAGCACTTGTGGACTCAGGTTATGTAGCTTTAGATTCAGTTTATGTTGACTCGACAAGTGTCCCTACTGAAGGCGTGAAATCAGAATGGCAATACGATACTAACAAGGATAAGATGAGAGGTTCTACTGATTATGTTGCAATTCTCTGCAGTGACTATAATGAGAATGGAGGGGCCTTTTCCGGTGGTGACATGTGTATTGTTGTCCGTAAAGCCAAAAAATTTGGCGGACTTGATGTGTATTTGAGATTGTCCAGTGATCAGTTTGGCGGCAATGAATATTATGGGAATAACTATGTGACGGTAAAGTTCGACAATAATTCCCTAATGAAGTTTTACTTTGATGAAGGTGCCAACATCGGTACTGATTTCGCATTTATTCGAAAGAAGTCTGCTTTTTTAAAAGCATTGAAGAAGGCGAAGTCTATTCGCATAGAAGCAACGCTGTTCTCTGCTGGAATACAACAATTTAGCTTCCATGCTGACCATCCTCTCAAGTGGGAGCATTAAGTGTAAAGTCATAAGGACCATATAATCGATCAAGAATGAAAAAGAAACAGTATGTGATCTTGCTGGCGGTAGTGCTTATATTGGCACTTGCTTTCTGCGGATACAAGTATTATACCTATTATTATCAAGATGTAGTGACGGACTACTACGGAATAGAATATACTCCACCCGTGGAAAGAGGAGTGTCTCTCTTTGGTAACGTGGAGTATTCTCAACCACAAGTAAAGTTCAAAAAGCTTCCAAAGTATTTAAGCGACTCCTCCGCAATTTCTCATAAGACGGCTGAAGTCCTCTCTGATAGAAAATTCTTAGTTGAAGAATACAAGAAAGAAATGGGTGTAGTGCCCAAAACTGATATGGAAAAAATATGTCAAGGAACTAGACTTCAAGCATTGAAAGAGTTGCTTAAAAAACAGTATTTCCTCATTAGTTTCTCCCATCACAGAAAATACGATCCCGAAGACTTCATTCGGTTCGTCAAGAAGAATGGCGTCGATTGGGATAAGATGGAACAGTTCTGTAAAAAGTATGGACTTGATGTTAAGTGCTACCCTATATACTGAAAACGGAGGATATCCCAGCCCTCTCGGCTGACCCACTAAAATGGCTCGAAAAAGTATATTGACTTCGTAGGCCTGCGAAGTTAACTTCATTGGCCTACGAAGTTAACTTCATCGGTCTACGAAGTTAACTTCATCGGTCTACGAAGTTAACTTCATAAAAAGGGGTGAAAATAAGCGCTTGTCGCCACGATAAGCTCGGAGGCAATATGCAAGCCAACACTCGCTTCCAAAGAGTCAATACTACTATTTCGAGTGGGTGGGTATGTTCCGTTTTCGCCAGTTTGAGTCAAAAGAGTATTAAATTGATCCATGATCGGAAAGATTCCTCCAAAAGGAGTAAGTATCTCGGATTTTATTTGTACATTTGCCATGTCATTCGGAGATTTTGCTATACTTCTTTTTGCAGCACTAAGGTAGGTGAAAAATTCGACGTGGCAAAATTCTGAGCAACTTTTTGTTGCTCAGGTATTTAAAAAATGCTAACTCATAGAGCTGCGGGAATTAGGTGTAATATGAAACTACAAGATATTATCAACAAAATTGATATTAGGCAAGAAGAGCATGATAATTATTGCTACTTTGTGCCAAAATTCATAGAAAGCGCAAAGGCTTGTGAAAGTTGGCAAGATTGGGACCAGGATTTGTTTTATGAGTTCTTTGAACGAGGAGGACACCAATGTGTATCATCTTTAAAGCAAGGGTATTTTACAAATGAAGAAAAGGCTAAGATAAAGGATAATTGGAATGAATTGGCTCCGATGCTTAAAGCTATTGCAGAAAGTCAAGATTCCCCTAAATGGGATGTCTATGAAGAAATTAAAGTCTTTATAAAACAACGAACTAATCAAGATAGAAGGGCAGCAACCAACCGTCTAATAGCTTCATTACAACCAAATCTGTTATGTACAATAGTGAAGGAAAGTTGCTTAGTGGAAACATTTAATCTTATGCGAAATGTAGGAATAGAAGATGTTCCGGAAATAGATTCTAATAGTTGGTTTAAAAGGAGCTACAGTTTATTGACTTTTTTCAAATCCAAACTTAAATGCAATTCTGTCTATGATATTTGTACTTACTCATGGCAGGTTCGTGATTATTTAAAAAACTCGTCAGAAAAGCAAACATGTAATATGGAAAATATTCAGTCATATATCAAACTTCTTAAAGCAAATAAGAATCTTGTTCTTACAGGTGCTCCAGGTACAGGTAAGACTTTCCTTGCAAAAGAAATAGCCAAAGCTATGGATGCAGAAGTAGAATTCGTTCAATTTCATCCATCTTATGACTATACTGATTTTGTAGAAGGGTTAAGACCAATAAAGAAAGGGGATATACTTGGTTTTGAACGGATAGACGGAGTTTTCAAAAAATTCTGCAAGAAAGCAATCGGGCTTCCCTCAGAACACTCATATTCAGGAGGTGCTTATGTATTCATCATTGATGAAATTAATCGTGGTGATCTATCCAAAATATTTGGCGAACTATTCTATGCGATTGATCCTGGTTACAGGGGAGAAAAGGGTAAAGTTAAGACACAATATCAAAATCTCATCAACAAGGATGATGTCTTTGCTGATGGACTCTTTGTACCAGAGAATGTATATATCCTTGCAACAATGAACGACATTGACAGAAGCGTGGAAAGTATGGACTTTGCTTTGCGCAGACGTTTTGCATGGAAGGAGATAAAACCCGAAGATCGTTCAGAAATGCTTTCAGAAAAGCTCGACCATGATACTTGCGAAAAAGCAGCAAGAGTAATGACAAATTTGAATAAGGCGATTACAAAAACACGAGGACTTGGCTCTGCTTATCAGATAGGTCCAGCGTATTTCTTGAAGCTGGACAAAGAACGCTATAATGGCGATTTTACTGCATTATGGGATATGCACATTGAAATACTCCTTAAAGAGTATCTACGTGGATATAGTAATGCAGACGCAAAAGTTGAAGATCTTAAGAAAATATATTTTGATTCGTTGAATGGCACAACAATAGATGACGCAGACCAATGATAACAATTCAAGACAACATTCGTACTGGAAAGGTTTGCTCTCGTCATGATGTCGCAGACCTACTTCCTATCGCCAATAAACCCATTGGGCAACTATGCGAAGAAAACGAACATCTGCTTGTTTTCCCAATGAGCATAGATGATACCAATGATAAAATTGGCGACAATACTATTGTTGACATCTATGCTGAAGATGACAATTCGGTCAGGATAAAGTCTAATAATATTATGGGTTTTGTTGGACGAAAGAAACAACAACTGAAGATATACTCACGTTTCGATGATGAGGAACATGATTTGTTTCTTCACTATATGTTGCAAAAGGTATTTTCGTACAACATCTTTAACTTAGACTTTACAACATCAGAAGATAATGTTTTTGATTTTCTTCTATTTATGTTCCCTGCCATGTTGAAAAGAGCAATGTGTCAAGGCATCTATAAAGAATATAAAAGATTCAAACATAACGATTCAAATGTACGTGGAACAATAGACTTAAGTCGTCATATTAGGGAAAATATCCCTTTCAGAGGGACTATCTCGTATAATACAAGAGATTTCAGCCTTGACAATTCTGTTACCGAACTAATACGGCACACAATAGAATATATAAAGACTATACCTTTGGGTAATGCAATTCTGTCGTCCGACAATACTATTGCAGACTACATAAAGAAAACTATTTCATATACTCCGTCTTACCGTCATTCAGAGAGAATGAAGGTTTTGCAAAATAATCTTGTTCCTTGCCACCATCCTTTTTATACGGAATATATTATCTTACAGAAACTATGCGTTCAAATTCTTCGTCAAGAGGAAATCAAGTATGGAACTAATGATGATAGAATCTATGGAGTGCTATTTGATGGAGCATGGTTATGGGAAGAATATCTAAACACTCTCTTGTATGACGTAGGATTTACACACCCAGAAAATAAATTAGGGACTGGTGCAATTTATCTTTTTGAACATGGAGGACAAAGATTTCCTGATTTTTGGAAAAAAGATTTTGTACTTGATGCAAAGTATAAAAGACTTGCCGTGAAAGGAAATAGTCTTGATATTAGTCGTGATGATGTACATCAGATTATGGCTTATATGTATAGGTTAAAAGCCAATAAAGGTGGCATTATATGTCCTTATAAGAGTGAGAATAATAAGATTATTTCTCAAAATATGCATAAGGATAGTTACTTAGGTTCTTTGTCGTTGTACGCTTTGGCAATACCAAAGAATTGTAGTTCGTATGAAGAATTTGTAAAACGTATTGTTGAGAATGAAAGGGCCTTATTGGAAGAATTGTCATAAATATTCTCTATATATAATACGAAAACTCGGGGGGCAGAAAACATCAGCCAAGATGTTGAGTGTCTGCTCTTTCTTTATCAATCGCAATTAGAATGCAAATATACTTTTTGACCTTACTTCATGTATTTTTTCAGCCATAAGTCGAAGAACTTGTCATATACCACGTAGGCATCATCCTGCTGGGTGATAAAATCTTTCTCCAGCAATCCTTTCAGGGCAGAATTCACTGAGCTTGGCGACGGGAGATGATATTTCTTGGCGAAGGCTCCGCTCCTTACGCTTCTTGCTTCGCCCTCTGCAGAGATGGCGATGAAGACGTTGCGCTGCTTTTCCGGCATCTGGCGCAGAAGGGTCTCATAGGTGTCTGATGCCATATTGAGGTTGTAGTTGATGGCGTCATCTACCATGTCCAGCGTGCAGGTGCCTTGCTCGGGAGTCTTGAGGAAGAGGACGTTCATCACTCGCTGGATGTACGAGGTGACACCACCGAAACGGGCGAAGAGTTCTCCGATGATGGCTGTGTCGAGATGCTTGTCGCGCTCCTCAAACTTGGCTGTGGCAAACTCTTTGTATTTCTCTATATCCAGTGACTTCAGGTTCATCAGTGTCACGCTCTGATAGAAAGGGCGGGCTGGGGATGTGAACATCTCTGCCATCAGATGGCGGTGAGAACCCGAGAAGATGAAGTGAGCATTGGTGCATCGCTGGATATAGGTGCGGAGCAAAGCCTCAATGCGATTGTCGGCATAGTTGGTGATTTGCTGAAACTCGTCGATGGCAACAAGACATGGCTTGTCGGCTTGGTTGAGATAAGCGAATATCTCATCAAGCGTAATTTCGGGATTTACCATGTTGCCGATGCCTATCCCCCAAACTGGAGCTCCGTTGATATCGAATGAGATTTCTGAACGTAGGGAAGAGAGGGCCATCAGAAATTTCTCCCAAGCACTTCTGCCTTTAGGACGAAGTGTGTCAATGATGGCTTTGCCGAACATATTGACCAGATCGCTAACGGAATTGGTAGAATAGATGTCTATGATAAAAGTATAATAGTCTTTTTGGATGGCTGGCTGGGCAAAGCAATGGCGAATCAGCTCCGTCTTTCCAATACGTCGAGGGGAAATCAGAGCCATATTATTCTCATTGGTCAGCATCTCTGTGATGTGCTGGGTTTCTTCCACACGGTCGCAGAAGTATTCCGGACCGGCGTAACCGTTTGTGACAAAAGGATTCTTCATTGTCGTATCTATACCTTTATTATATATTCTCCAAGTCTATCCCCTCTATTATAGCGGGGCGTTCGCTTCCTCCATTGCCCTTTACCCACAAGCCCTTCGGTCACTCTTGCGATAGCCTTGCCTCGTTCATTGCTGACAGAGGAGGTCTTTGGGTTTACCGAGTTCAGTACAAATAACTTCGACCGACTTAGCCCCCATCTATCTACAGGTGGACCAACGTCCGTGTAATCATTACGGCAACATGACCAACCATGACGGAATAAGGGGTCCATTCGTCTCAAAGAACAATTACTTGTACGATCTCACGTCGCAATACGGATGCAAAGATACGACTTTTGTTTGGATTATCATAAAGTGATTATCATAAAATGATAATAAAATTGGGGGGAGGATTAGAATGCAAATATACGTTTTTTCTCAGATATGACGCTCTATGAAGCATAGATCAGAATAGAAGAACAAGTTCATCATTCCCTACAATAATGTTCCCAATCTTCCTTTATCCCTAACTGGCTCTCTCATATACCAAGATTTTATCTCGTTCCACACTCTCCTGAGCATACGGACGCAAAGAGCCATCAACTACCAAATCAACTTCGCGACCTAACAGTTGCTTCAAATCCTCATACATTCCTCCATGGGTAAGCAAAGTAAACGAACCATGTTCAAAATCGGGGACAAAGAGAATATCTATATCGCTCTGATCCCTTTCTTCACCACGAGCAAAAGACCCAAAGATCCATGCCTTCAATACTGGCTTGCTAGACATATAGTCATGGATTATACGTATAATTTGATATTTATCCATATTTTCCTCCTCTTAAATGGTAATTACGCTGCAAATATACATCTTTTATTTTTAATCTCCAATCATTCTTGCCTAAAAGTGCAAGCAAGATGATCATTTCTCGCTTTGCAAGCAAAAAACGCCCTTTGTCCTATTAGTTGCGGATTTGAGGTCACTCAAAACTAATCCCTAACCGTTCTATTTCCTCCCAAAAATCAGTCCAACCGTATTCACAAGGTAATTCTAACTTAAAAGATTTTACATTAAGAAGTCCGTATTTATAGCCATTACGCACCATAGCATAAATTCCAAAGTCTGAATATGGTATTCCTTTTTTACCTATGTAAGAGATTTCTTCAAATCTGTCGGAAAGCACATGACAATCTTTATCTACAAGACATTCTCTATAGTCTTCAAAACAGTCAAATCCTACGATAGACACACCATTTCTCATTGTATCACCAGAAGATATATATTCACCATCTACCATCATGGGGTTACAATTTCTATCAATCAGATAGCAATGGTCATCCTGCCCCACTTTATCATGTCTCATCATATTCTAAAAGCTTATTTTCGTTATTCATATTCTTCTTTTTAAACTCTAAACACCATACCTTCATTACAAGCCTCAGCATTTGGAAAAATTGATTTCACCTCTTGTTCAAACTGTTGCTCATCATCGTACCTTATAGAGTAATGACCGATAATCAATTTTCTGGCATTGGCACTTTTCGCGATGTTTGCGGCTTGATGGGTTGTACTATGAAAAGCATTTATTGCTCGATTCTCGTCATTAGCAAGAAATGTAGTCTCATGGTAAAGCAAATCAACATCTTTTAATTGAGACACCATAGATGGATTATAAGCTGTATCACTGCAATAAGCATAACTTCGGGGAATAAACTCACTTGGAGCAGTCAACTCTTTATTGGAAATTAATGTTCCGTCAGGAAGTATGTAGTCATAACCACTCTTTATCAACTTGAAATCACGTTTTGGAATGTCGTATGACAGGCATTTCTTAGGCAAGAGTACCCGTTTCTTTGGCTTTTCCCTAAATAAGAAACCACAGCATGGAATGCCGTGTTTTAAGGGGATAGTTTCTATCTCCATCTCTTCGTCTTCATATATTTTTTGATTAGAATTGCCCATAAACGTGTTGATATTTACATTGAAAGGTATGTGGCAAAGTTCTTTCAACATTAACATCAGAATGTCTTTCAAATCTTCTGGTACGAAAACATTGATGTCCTTTGTCCTACCCAGCATCAAGTTCAGTGAAGAAAGCAAAGGCACAAGACCAAAGAAGTGGTCGCCATGAGCATGACTGATAAATATATTGTCCATATTCGTCAATTTTATGCCAGACTTCCATACCTGTGTCTGTGTTCCTTCACCACAATCCACCATAAACAACTTATCATGCACATTGACAAGTTGTGAGTTTGTCATGTGTCTGCCAATAGGTATGGCAGCTCCACAACCCAATATGTTCACTTCAAACTTTTCCATTTTCAGTTCTTCTATATTTGTTGTCGTTTATATCAACAGAGAAACCAATCATAACTAATAGGTTCAGGCCTATTTGAGTATTAGCTCCATCGTTTATATCTCTTATATATTTAAAGTCATCTCCCCATTTGCCTAGCTCTACATTATCTGTGAAATTCCTAAGACTATCTAAAATATCGCCCATTAACATATCGCGTCCATCGCTTGGCAAATTGTAGTCCTTATCAAAGAACCAACGATACCATATTTTCGAGTCTGTGATTTTGTAAAAGACTAAAATATATGATGTGAATCCTGCGTAACAAAGAAGAGGTGTTGCCTCTTGCTCAATCCTTTCATAAAGCCCTATACCTTCCACTATTTCCTCATTAGTAATATTTTCAAGAAGAATACCTCTGACACTTGCAGAAGTGTTCCATAATTCATGCCACTCATTGGGACAGTATACCCAATCATGATAATTAACATATTCCTTAATCTTATTTTCATCAATAATCATAACACAAAAATTAAAATGTCATTATTCAATATCCCTTAATCTTACACTTCAACGTCCCTACACCCTGTCGGATATTATATCAACTTTCTTCAGAAAACATGAGATTTTTTGTACAAGCATTTCTGCCTCCTTTGGCTTGGGCATGTTTTCTCTCGCAAGCGTCACATGAATGTTATAGACTGCAGAATCATTTGTGATCGCATTGTGTGTATAGCTAAGTGATTTCAGCATACACCATTCCAATCTGACCAATGAGTCACAAACTATTGTTCCTGGAGTATATGAGACGGAATCTGTTGGTATAAACGCTCCCTTGTCATCGTAATTGTAAATGACAGACCCATTTTTTAATGCCTTGATATGGGTGCGTACTTGGCTGTTCTTTGCTTCTATTAGTCTTACTTCAAGTCTTTCATCATATTTATAGTCGTACTCCGAGAGGTGTTCTTCTACTATTTGACAGATACTGTCCTGTAGTTGATGGCTAATATGATTGTCTTTACGATACTCGTTATTACAGATGTCATAGAGGGTGTAATATCCATTCTTACGCAGTTCCAACTTGCCAAACCAATGTCTTGGCGTATGATAGACGATAGACTCATACTCTGGTTTCACCAACAGAGCGTATCTGCTACGCAGTCCTATCTTCCCTGTTTTCTTGTCCTCTATGCAGAATATGCCGGGATAGGTGTCAATGGAATAATATCCAGTTCTTCCTACATTGAAGTAGGTATATTGGTTGTTGCCTATGGCCAAACTTGGCAACAATATGCCCACATAGATGGCTGACATAACGGAGGGTAACAATTTTTTCTTGTCCTGGTAGAAGGAACTACATACATAGATCACCATGCTAAAACTGATGCCCAACATGGACATTCGCAAAAGTCCGGCATGGGGTTGGGCAAAGAAGAATATCAGCATAGATATAACCAACACCCACATTTTCCCTTTCTCCAATCCATAATATCTTTTAAGCAGATGGAAACTCATTGTCGGAGCCACGACACTGGCAAACAGGCATAGTCTCGCATTCATAGTGAGACCTGCATACAATGTGCCTATTGTTATCAACAGTAGGGAACAGTATGTCCTTGCGGTTTTATCTGTCCAGAGTAGTTTGCCAAGTGCGTCTTTCCATGTCAAGGTGTCTGTCAGACTGCCCTTACAGAAGATATTGACGAGGAAGACAACCAAAGGAACTATCCACAACCATGTAGCCACAGCTAAAGTAAGCCCTACATACCACCATCGGTTAAAGTCAAGGTTCAACAATGGAAATACTTTTGAGGCGAGCTCACTAAGTTTTATGTCAAGTTCTGTACTGATAGCAAAGGCTGTCAATCCCATGAACAGCAATCCTGGAATCCATGATTTCTTTTCCCTATGGTAAAGCGTGAACGAGAGCAGCAGACGTGACATAATAAGTAACATTACAATCCATGTTACAGGGGTATCGACCCATGCTATTCTGCTTCCCAATGCGGCTATAGTCCACAAAGAACATATAGCCAAATCAATTCCTAATAATATCTTTCTCATCTTGTCTCTCTTTTATTCTATTTCAATCAATATTGCCGTATAGTTGTCATCACCTTGTTTTTGACAGAGAAAGTCAAATACATCGAGTATATCTTCCAATGGCTTGTCGTCCAACATCCTTGCTTGTAGGATGTCGGGTGCCATGCTCTTGTACAAGCCATCAGAACAGAGTAATATTCTGTCTCCTTTCTGAATGGTGAACTGCCTGATGTCGGGAACAGCGACTTCTGGACGATAGGTAAAGAAACAGCGTGACACAATCTCCCATCCGAAATCAAGCCGGATATGGTCTTTTGTCTGATAGAGTAATCCATCACCAGGTCTTTGTACATAGCAACGACTATCACCAATATGTGCAATGGTTGCCACATCGTTCTCAATACTTACCATGACCATGGTCGTACCCATCTCTGCATGATGAAGTTCAAATGTCTTTTTGTCAATTGCACAACTCGCTTTCTTGCAAGCGAGTTTCACCTTTGAGTCACAATCGGGCATACTGATATGCTTCTTCCAAAAGTCAGATATAGTATTGCATACCGTTTCACTGGCTGTCTCTCCAAAGGAATGGCCGCCCATGCCGTCACAGACTATTCCCACAAACCGATTGCTTTCAGGCATATCAATGACCTTGAAGGCATCCTCATTGTTATGCCTTCTGCCAGTCTTGCTCATTGTTGCATATCTTATCTCCATATTAATGTTAGTTATACGAATAAGGCTCGTTTCAAGTAGTAAGCCTTGACAAGACTCCTACATTGAAACGAGCCTTGTATTATATATGCGTATTCAAAGTGTTGGCTATTAATCCTGCTCCTCGTTTATATCAATCTCTACGCTTGAGTCGTAGCTGCAAGTTGCCTTGAGGTTGATGACCGGCTTGATGAAGTAGTCCACCTCCACAGTATCAGCAATAAGCTGGAGAATCTCTTTAGGATCCTTATATGCCATCGGACTCTCGTCTATGGTTCCTGTACCAACACTCGTAGAGTAAATGCCTTTCATCGATTTCTTGTACTCATCCAAGTCAATCAATTCCTTGGCATCGGCACGCGACAGGAGTCGTCCTGCACCATGAGGTGCACTCTGGTTCCAGTCGTCATTGCCCTTGCCATGACAGATGATTAGTCCGTCACGCATATTGAACGGTATGACGAGCTTGCGACCCTCTGGTGCTGCCACGGCACCCTTGCGCAGCATCTTCATCGAGAAGTCGATGTAGTTGTGGGTGGTGTATATCTGCTCCACTATCTTAACCGTCTTGCCGCTTGCCTCGGCGATAGCTTCCAGCACCAGGCGGTCAATCACCTTATGGTTGTACTCAGCGTATGCCTGCGACACAACCATGTCGGTGATGTATCCCTTCATAGCGTCGCCAGTGAGATAACCGTTTGACGTGTCCGTCAGTTTGCCTGCCTCCATCTTCCAGTATTTCCATACCTTCTGTCCGAGATTACGGCTGCCACAGTGTGCGGTGAAGGCATAATTGCCATCGGGCGTAATGCCCACCTCTACAAAGTGGTTGCCACCGCCCACAGTACCAATGCTATGATAAAACATGTGCTCCGACTGGTCAATACGCTTGAGAAACGCTGTGATGCCCCGTTCGCTCACGTCCATGTTGTTGACCATCTCCGGCCACTGCTGGCGAGCCTTCTGCACCGCCATCTGAAGGTACTTATAGAGTTCTCTGTAGTCATACACGGCTTTCTGATGGATGGTCATACCGAACTTCACCTTCTCGCGTATAGCCTTCTCTATGGCGGGATAGTCCTCCGGGTTACAGGGGAGGTCGGTCGTCGCAGTACTTACCGAGCAACCGATGTCGCCACCCACATGGTCGGGGTTCACATGGTCGGTAAATGGCACTGTGAAACCTACCACAATGTCCTTTCCAGCATGCACATCGGGCATGATACGAATCTTTGAGCCTTCAAACATAGGATGGTCGAGGAAGTGGTAAATCATCGACAATGCATCCTGATCTATATTGTCTGTAAATATCTTGCAGTCCTTGCAGTATTTACCTTTCAGCTCTAACATTTTCTTACTTCTTGTTTTTGTATGGCATGTGCAGCTCTCCTATATATTGTAAGCAAGCACAAACGCCATTGCTTGTTATTATTCTGTCGGGCATATCTGTGAGGACCCTTTGTCTCACAGCCCATTGTATTGTTCTCTTTGGGTCATTTTTCAATTACATTTTTTTTAGTGGGTCTGCTTACCCTTGCCTGTTTTTTTTGTGGAAGTTGTCTCGTTACAGTCTTTGGCGGCCAATTCCACACGAACCACCATCGGCTATTTGTTTATGTATAGAGAGTGCAAAAGTAACTATTTTCTATCAGTTTTTTTATTTTTTGGGGTCATTTTAGTCCTTAATTCCGCAACACTATTGTAAATTAAACTTTTTAAGTAGCTGAGCAACAAAAAGTTGCCCAAGATTTTGCCATGTCGAAGAATTCACTTATCTTAGTGTTGCAAAAACAAACAAGAGAATCCAACGACAGACATGGCAAAGATACAAATTAAATCTGAGAAACTCACTCCTTTCGGAGGAATATTTTCAATCATGGAGCAATTTGACTCCACATTGTCATCTGTAATCGACTCAACCCTCGGTCTAAGGTGTAGATCGTTCGGTTATCAGTACAGCAAAATCATTTGTGCCGTTGCGTAGCACAATCTTTTAGAGGATTTAATTCCGGAAATAGACTATTATGGTCTAAAATTAAGAATAAAATCAACATCCAACGCATTTTATTTTCCCATTTTAAGGAAAAAGAGTATCTTTGCACCCATAAATACATTCATTTATGCTACATGAATTAAAGATTAAGAACTACAGGTCGTTCAGAGACGAAGTGGTACTCAGCTTCGAGGCTTCGACCGACGACAGATACAATAGCACGGTAACTATGCCAGACAAAGTGAAGTTGCTGCGTTTTGCCGTAGTGCTTGGTGCCAATGCCAGTGGCAAGAGTAATCTGCTGGAGGCTATCGATTTTCTTCGCGCGTTCTGGAACAAGACGCCGATAAAGAACGATGAGGGAACCGACGTACAGCCTTTCCTGATGCAACCCGATGCCTTGAGTCACGATACGGAACTGGAGGCAAGCATCTACGTAGAGGGCGTACGCTATTTGTACCAGCTTACCATCAATCCGGAAAAGGTGATGAGCGAGACCCTCTTTGTCTATAACACCAATCGCCCCACCAAGATCTTTACGCGCCAGGACGTGAACGGCATTTCTAAACTTACATTCAACCCTGCCGTAGTGAAACTCTCTCAGGCCGAGGTGGATGTGCTCTCGATGAACTGTCTTCGCAACATGTCAATGCTGGCTGTCCTTAAGAAGGTGAATATAGAGGTGGCCTACGCTAGCAAACTTCGCAACTGGATAGACCAGCGCATGATGCCACTGCAGAATGGATCGGCAGTTTCAATCTCGCAGACCACCAAGTCGATGATCTCTGACGATGAAGACTTCAAGGAGTATTTGCTGATGTTTGCCAAGGAGGCAGACTTCAATATCTCAGATATCAAGGTGAAGAAGATGGCAGCTCTGTTCGGACACCATGTGGAGACAGAAAGAGGCGAGGAGGAGTATGTACTACCCGAATCATGTCAGAGTGCCGGTACAACCCGCATGGTCGAACTGGAGTCTAGTATCTACAATCTACTCAAGTGCCAGGGCCTGATGTGTATAGACGAGATGGAGGTGTCCATACACCCAAACCTGATGGAGTACATCCTCACGAAGTTTATCAACAGTCGTGACAATGAATCGCAGTTGCTCATCACCACACACTATGACCCTATCTTGAAGGATATTGATGATATCTTCGGCAAGGACTCAGTGTGGTTCACCGAGAAGGCAAAGGATGGCAATAGCAACCTCTATTCGCTCATAGAGTTCCGTGGCTTGAACAAGCTTTCCTCCATCCACCGCGCCTATATGAATGGCCAGTTTGGAGCCTTGCCCAATGTAATCATGTAAAGACTATGGCACGCAAAACTAAAGAAAGAGCGATACAGAGCCCAGGCATCACCATCATTGGCGAAGGGCTCACGGAGCGTTATTACTTCACCCACCTCAAGAGGTTGATGGATTATCGTTATACCTGCAAGCCACGCAACTTCACCGAGCAGTCAATTGAGGATATTCAGAAACAGGTGGAACGTGTGTTGGCAGACCGAGGCGTGGCCGTGTGTGTCTTCGATGCCGATGTAGCAAGAGCCAAGCCGGCAGAGAAGGCCAAACTTGACGCCATGCGCAAGAAGTACGCAAACCGTAAAAATGTTGTCATCTGCGACAGTATGCCCTCCATCGAGTTCTGGTTTCTGATCCACTTTCTGAACACCAACAAGTACTTTGCCTCTTCGCGTGATGTGGTACAAGTGCTTCGTCGCCACATTTCAAATTTCGACAAGCATGACTCTTTCCTCTCCAAGGAGAAATGGGTGGCAGAATTACTTGTCGACAACCGTCTTGAAACAGCCCTGCAACGAGCAGAGAGTTTCGGCACCAATGGCGAGTCGTATAGCAACATTTACAAAGCGTTCAAGCGGTTTGAACAGAAAGAATAGCGATTCTACTCTAGGTAGTTTAAGAAGCCGACGTGTGACTCCGTGAGAAACCACAGGCCGTCGAAGCGCACAAAGCCCAGTATGGCTATCATGTATCGGTCGTCGAACGAGACCACGGTCTTGTAGCCCACGCGATTCTTGCCCACGGCAAAGAATGTGGCGTAGTTTTTCACGCCCTTCACCACGGTCTCTTCCCGCGGCTCAAGAGGCACGATGTGGTTTTTCTGGAAATAGGGAATGGTCATGCGAAAGCGTCGCTCCATGCTCCCCTCGTCGTCGGCACCCGAATAGTTGCTGAAGAGGTAGCTGGTGCGCTTGACCGGCACCAGGTTGTACAGTTCGAGGAAACCCTTGAAGTGATGGTCGCCCATATCCTTGTTGCAGGGCGAGTTGGGTTCATACACCTTGTCGCACTCCTCCCGCAACAGTCCGTCGGGAGCATGCTCGGCGAAGAACCCCTGCGCCTCCACCCCCTCCTCGACGGGCACCATGGCCCTGCCGTCCGAGTAGTAACAACTATCCACAGCCTGTCCCCATGAGGCCACAGAGATACACAGCGCGGCCAAACCGGCCCATAGTCTTTTCCTTATCATAGCGTCGTCACATATAATAGATACAAAGATAGCCATTAAAAATAAAGTTTCCAAAAGAACTGGGGGAAAAAATATCATTATCCGCACTTTATTGAGCGTCATATCTGAGAAAAAAACGAATATTTGACTGAGAACAGAGTGGTTTCAGCGCAATAAGTCCACTATCTCACGACATATAAAGAATGGGTTGGAGGATGGGGAGCAATGGAGTGATAGATTAGAGGTTACTTTTCTCTCCCTATTATCATAAACGAGATAAAAGGAAAGACTATGTTAGTGATACATCCGACAGATAGAACGACCGAAATGCTCTCAATCCTTTATGAAGGGTTGGGAGCACGGTTGATTGAAACCGATTGCTCCAACAAAGAGATGGGGCATCTGCTTCGCCATACGTCGCCAAGTGAGCGTATCATGCTGCTTGGTCACGGTTCGAACAAAGGCTTGTACTTCCGCATGAATGATGAGGAGGAAGACTTTGACGGTATTATCGTAGGGCATCCGCAAGCCTATTATCTTCACAAACATTGTGGAGGTATCATCGGTATATGGTGTCATGCCATGGAAAAAAACTATACACTTTCTCTAACGAATAATCAACCCAATACACACTTTTTCTAACGAAAAAGAGACAATCTGCAAGAGCTTTTAGGGATAATATCCACTAAAGCTACTTACAGATTGTCTCACTACTAACCGGATTGCTTAACGCAACTAAAACTACATTTATTCAGAATATTTCATTCAATCTTCAAAGTCTTCGTCATCCCAAAGACAGCAGACGCGACCAGTATCTCCGTCATCATTTTCCTCATCAAAGAGAGAAGGATCGTATTTTTTGACAAACCCAGCTTTTATCTGTCCACGTTCGCTTCCACTAAGAAGAGGCTCGATTCTAACTTTATACACTTTGACTTCCGGTTTAATATAACTTTTCATATTTCCTTGGCTTTTTATTTGATAAATTTCTTTCCATTATGAATATACACTCCTTTGACAGGACGTGACATCTTTACTCCCTGAAGGGTATAGAACGATGCGTCGCCGTCTTTACTATTCGGCTTGACTTCTGTTACAGTAGTAGTGCTTCCGCCATCATCTTCATCGTCGAAGACAATAGCCATCTTGGCAAGCGACGGATTGTTCGGGTCGTCGTCCGTCTCATTTCCAAGAAACTGTCCGTTAAAGTCAATATACCCGAACTTCGCTCCTACTCCACCGTCTACAACAGTATTTGCCGGAATACTCAGGTAAGCTTTGTTTACACCGCTTTGACCATCCTGCGTAAGGCGGAAGAAACCGATATAGTCGTCTCCGGTCTGATTCTCCTTGTAATAGTTTGTGGAATGGAAGTTTGCAAGGCCGAAGAAACGATGGAGTATTTTTCCATCAGGATCGGTATCAGCATTTCCGAGATTGTCGATAGCCGTGACTGTCGGCTGGAGATAGTTGTTCCATTCTTGACCGGCATAATCGTCTGCCTTTGTCCACAACGCTTCTCTATTATCATCAGGAAGAAGATCATCCGTTTTCTCTTTCAAATAGAAATCCACGTTAGCGCCGTCTGTGTAGCCGTCCGCAGGCACCTCACCCACGAGCACTACTCCCATGTTTGCCGGAATATACTTGAGTTGACGAAGATAAACCGTACCCTGTGATTGTGGGTCTTTTGCATTCCCCGGTTTTCCGTACTTATATGCCGCATACACCTTCACATTGTCTTTTGCGGGTTCCATTGCAACACTGTTGCTATACGTACGGATAAATTTTCCTACGCAATAGGTGAAAGGCATCTTGACGACTTTTGTTCCTGATATGGTGTAGTAGGATACATCCTTTCCGTCCTTGTCGAGGTCAGGGTGAAACTTTATTCTCCAGATTCCTGCGGGACGATTCCAGAGAATATCCTTCTTATTAGGAGTTGTGCTTCCGAAGCCCTCCTCTTTCTCTCTCTCCGTTCTACGGAACTGCACGTCGTTCGGATCGTCAGCCATACATGAGTGGTTGCCATCATCGGCGGCATCATAATCAGGTCTTGCAAATCCTTTGTTGCTTGAAATATTGTTGTCCGTCTCGCCCCAGTTCTGGTCTGCGTCATGGTTGGCAACAAACCTGAAATGCGAATTTTTGTATTTATCGCCTACTGTAGATATTGTCAGCGAGAAGCAACGCTCGTTGGCATCATACTCCATGTCTCCTGCCTTAGAAGCATAGTTCCATTTGCCCGTCGCTGCATCATAAGTTCCTTCCACAGCATCGCCTATCATAGACATGGTATTTATCTGGATGTCGGCATTGTTAGCGTCACCGCCGATTACCTGTATACTGCCCGACAGACCGTAACTGCCGTCTTGTACCGACAGATCGTTGTGTCCTTTGTTAGGATTATACTGTATTCTTTTTATACCGTGCAGAGAAAGGGTGAAAGGTTTCTGGTTAGCCCATACCTTGTCACGATGCTCGCTGGTAGAATTGTAGTCAACACCTCCGTTGCCGAGGAAGAAGAGTTTATCGTGAGTTCCGGAATTATTGTGTACGCTCCCTGTTTCATGAATATCTGGCGTTGCCGTTTTAGCCTGAGCAAGTATCTCTGAAGTGGATACGTCATTCACAATATAATCGATTGCCCAATAGCTGTTTTTACCATCAAAATAGAGCGGAGCCTCCATATTGTCGCTGAATTCGCCCTCATTTCCACCACTTTTACGCTTATCGAAGAGCTGCTGCGCCGTAGCCCCTTCCATGTTGCCAATAAGATAAGTCACACGTGTCGTAGCATCATGCTTCACCTGCCAGTCGGAGGGGTTTCCGTCTTTGTCAAGCGTAAAGCTGAAGGTGTACATGCCATCGTCGTCTGTCACTCCGTCATTGCGGGTCACGAGATTCCAGTAGTTGTCGCCCTCTGCTATTGTCGCAGAACCGACAAGTGTCTTTGCCGCTGTTGTTCCACAAATAGTTCCCACAGCTCCGTTTGTTGACGGCAATGCGCTGGCATTATCCTTTTCACCGTTCAGGCTGTATACCTCGCCCGGTCCGTAAACCATCTTATTGTCATACTCGTCAACAGCAAGAATCTGTGCATGTGCCGTGAGGCATGCCGGGATGCTGAACGCATAGCTCTTGTCTTTTTGCTCTTCGAATTTGAAATACACATGGTTATTATAGTCTATCGTCGTGCCGTCGCCTCCCGGATTATATTCTCCACCTTTATTATATGACGAGAAGAAATTGCCCACGAGATAGTAACCCGGTTCGACATCTGTTGCCGGCCGTGTAACAGGCTCACCGCTTCCTCCAGCGGAAGTTTTCTTTCCTTCTATCCATACGCGGCGCGTCGAGCCATTCGTGATGTCTACATTAACCGTGAGATATTCATATTCGTCCGCCGTATAGCTTACTTTCCAGGCATTGCTGCTTCCATCACAGCCGCTTTCTATAGAATAAGAGGTGGGATCTTGTGTTCCTTCCTCGTTTATCGTAAGCTGATCACCATTGACTTTAGGCTGCATCTGATTACCCCCCCCCCCTGACACTCCGATACGGAACCAGAATCCCGTTTCGGGCATGGAAGTGATTTTAAGGGAATACACATTGTCGCCATAAGAAGTGTTCGGAGCAAGCTGATGGTTGCTTGGCACTTCATAATTACCAACGACGCCGTTGATTTTTTCGGCTGTAAGCAGATATACATCTGCCGCCTTCATCTCCAACATTGCCCCAAGCATCAACAAAAGGGCAAATAGGCATTTAGTTGACTTTTTCATCTTTTCAGAATTATTGCGTTAGTTATAAATATGCTACGTTTTATGTTTTTAGAGCAGGTCCTGCACATTATGCTGGACCAAGACTGTTCTCGTTCTTTGTGTTATTTTCGACCGCAAATGTATGAACTTTTGCATTACGCTATATTAGGGGAAATGGAAAATATGGGGAAAAAGCTTTGCGAACGTTTGCAAAGCCATCGTCTCAACCCTCTGAATAATGCAAGATTTCCAATGAGTTATGCTGTACTGAATCTAACTTTCTGCTATGTATATGCCATAAGCAAATCGTTGCAGATGGTTTGTATGAAATGATATAGAATTACCTTTGGGGATCTTAACCGCAAATGGATGGACAAAGAGGATCTGAACGGCGGTGAGGAGTTGCTTAAACGCACCTTCGTTCACGGCAGGTATGGCCAGAAGGTCATCACAACCTCGATATCATTGCCGAACGTTGTGGCTTCGACTTAAAGAATCATCACAATGCACTTGCGGATGCAGAAGCTTGTGCTGATCCAATCTCGAAGATTTGATTATCGCAAGCATTCTTCAAGCAAAAGAAATAATGGTATGATTTTATATCGTATCATTATTTTTTGCGCCTGTGCCCATGGATGGCATAGCCTCTCCTTAACTTTGTACCAGATTTAGAAACAAGGAAATAATTACGATTATGAAAATTGAAAATGAAGAAATCAAGATCTCCAGTTATGGACTTCATGAAATGGAGGAGAGCGCAACTCAGATTAGCATCAAAGGTGAAGAAGAGATGTCCAGAGAACTAATAGGAGAAGGGTTGGAGTTCATAGGCATCAATGAATGGAGTAACCTCCTAACAAATGGGATAAATATGAATGATATAGCATTAAAGTATGTACAATTGCTTGCTGCCGATCACGTTAGTGAGCTAATGATAAATCAACTTCGTTTGGATGGTATATATACTATTCAAAATAGCCCGGTTATACGTGTCAATATAGTGCTGGTATCAACAGAGACTGGTGTTGGCAATGTTCTGAAAGTGGTGCAGGAGCATCAGTCAGATAGGAGGAATGTTGTTATAAAAATCACTTCAGAGATCAGAATACCCGATGAACCACACATTGATGCCATATTGGAATTTCAGCAAGGAAGTAAGCCTTATCCAGAATTGAAGAGATTCCTTCGACTGTACAAGGAGAATGTGGAGAAACGTAGTTTACTCTGTTATGATTTCCGTGACTTCTTTATGCTGATAAGAGGACGGAACGTGATTTCGATTGTCTCCTATGAATATAGAGAAAATATCACTGAAGCTTTAGACCAACTAAAATCGGTCAAGACACACGAAGGTGTAAGATATCTTCTGTATTTTTCAGTCGATAAATGTGACAACGACGAGATAGGTAACAGACAGGCTTCCATTCGTGACTTTATGGATGCCTTTCCGTGTGAGAACATTACATATTGGAACATCGGAGAGTCTTCTTCACAAATCGTAGCATTGTTTGCTTCAATACCTATAGAATAATGAAAGGAAATATCAAGCAGGGTCAAGAGCTGGAAGCCCTAATCGATCAAATTACGTCCATCCCGATGACCGTAGCCATCAAAGAGGATGATCTTGACTATCTTCATCAGGCTGAGGCCATATTGAAAAGGAGAATCCATTCCTTTCCCAAGGATGACGAACCTCGTGTAGATTCAGTCATAAGGGAACTTGAGGACTTTGGAAACATTGACTACAGTCAATATGACAGAATCGTTATCCAGATTGTTACGTCGTCGGCATATCCCTTAATGATGAATGAGCTCAACAGGTTAGTGTCATTGATCGACGGCAAGTTTTCTCAAGCAGGAGTCTTGTGGGGTATCGGCACTGATAATAAGCTGGGAGACAAGATCCTCTTGCAGTTGGTTTGTAGCTGCCAAGAGTAAGGTTTCTCTAACGCAAGCAGCACCGTTAAACAAATATAAAAATGATATTGCGCAAAAGGGGGACTACTTAAAAGCACAAAAATAAAAAGTCCTGTAAATCTTTCGATTTACAGGACTCTATTGCGGAGAGAGAGGATCTTGAACCTTTCTCTATAATTTCCTAATTTACAAGTGTTTATAGACGTGCCAAAATCTTCGGTACCATATCTGTAGCCATGTTCTGACCCTTATTAGACCCTAACTCGGACTCGTCAGACCTTAATCTGACCCTAAGTCGGTCGCTGGATAAACACTCTTGTTTTCTTGGGTTCAAAGTTAGCAAAAAATGAACTAACCTCCAAATATTTGAGCAACAATCTTTTAAAAAACTTTTTGGCTACACGAATAGTGCGGTGTGCGAGGTCGTATATTTATATAGACCTTGCACACCGCACTATTCGTGTAAACCAACCTGGAACGCATTTCTAACTGCGTTTTGTCGATGACCAAAATTAGAGTTTTACCCCATCATGTTCCTGCCAGTATTTGTTTTCCATAGGAAGCAATTCGTCCCTGAGCAAATCCATGACCTTAGGGAATGGCAGTTCCTGCTTGAAGTTTATTTGCTTCAAGAACCTATTCCAATTTATATTTCTTTCTTCATCCGTTGCAAAAGATTCAGTAAACAGCTTTCGGTCGGCATTGTATTCCAATTTCCTATTGCTGAAAGTAGCATTGATGGCTTGATACAAGCTGTCGTGGTCTATCTTGTATGTGACAAACAACTGATAGCAGTCGAAGAAATCTTTCATTCTGCTGTTAAACACATCTCTATCAAGCGTCGTATGGAACTTTTCTGCTATTACCGTCTCTATGGAGTAGGCCTTAAGGTTGACAGAAGGTACATCCGGGAGCAGAAGTGGGTAGTCAAGGTTCATAGGATAAGGAGTGACAACATCGCCAAAGCCTATATCGATAGACATCTTTTGAACGATACTGTCCATGTGGGCAGTGAAATGAAACCTTGTACCCGGATATTTCTTGTCAACAGTTATAGGCTCCACCTGTAGTTCGTCCGTGTCAAATTTTATTCCATCCATCTCACAATCGATAGACAGAATTTCCTTAAAAACAGAAGTCAGATCGTCTCTGTCTCTGCTGATACGGTCTGCCAAGAAGTCTATATCTACTGTAGGTCTGGACTCCAAGCCTTGAAGTGCATACAGCAAAGACCCGCCTTTAAGCAGGAAATTATCCTTGTATTGGCTCACTGATACCCGATACAACAGGCGCTCATTGAAATAGCGTGTCAGAAGGTACATGTACCTGTACCCAGTCTTATTCATCAGAGTAAGAAGCCTTGTCCTTACCGATTTCCCGTAGTTCTTATGTTTAATCATTCTCCCAGAGCAATGGTCATATATTCCTTTATTGTTTTTTCAACTCTCAATTTCTTGGCATATTCAGACAGGCGGCTTAGGTTGCGATCTTTGCGCTTTGTATAGTTCCGGATAATCTCAGAGCACAAAGCTGAGCCTATTTTATTCCGATACTTGACAGCATCACACACGCTTCGCTCAAGGTCTGTCATATGGACGTGGTAATTGCTTACTTTGACCTCACTAATGCCAAACTTAAGGTTGTCGTCCTTCCAATAGAAAAGTTTGATAGGGAAAGGTGTCCGGAGTGATACTTTGCGCTTCGCGGAAATGGCAATACAGAACTCTGGAGGACTGATGGTTGTCAGACCATAATAAGCCCAGGCGTTGTAAAGACACACCACACCTCCGGGGACAATGCTCTCGACATCAATTATATTGTTGAGCATTTCCTCCGGTGGGGCATACACCCCATGACGCACCTTGACCAGTTCTCCAGCATCAACAGCTTTCAGAACTCTACGGTATTTCTTCCTGTCTGAAAGTTCTGAGACTCTTATGTAGCCATGTTGCCGACCTGCTTGATTCGAAGCCTTATACATATTTTATCTTTTTTGCAAAGATAGAGAATTATCTTTGAAGCAAGAAATATTCTACGGATTATTTTTATTTTATCCGTAGAAAAATCCAAAACTTTGACGAGTCAGATGACAGTCCTTATACTCATTGTGTCATTGGTATTTGCAGATCATGCGGATACATACGCGTTTCAGCAGCTTCACCTGCCTTCGGTATTTATCCCTCATAGTCGTCTAATTCTTTTGGAACTGTTATTGAATATTTCTTATTGAGCACGCCGTTCTTCACCAGCTGCAGCTTCCCTGCTCCCAAGTCCATCTTATCTGTGTCTAATTCCTCGAACCAGTAATACCCGGCTTTCTCTGCCATGTAGAGGAACATCCGCTTAATTCTGATGTTTGATGTACTCTCCAACAAACGCTGTACGACCTCAGACCGCAATGTTGTCAGTTGTTCCATGATATAATAGAGATCCATATAGGAATACTGTTTCGGTGCCAGTGCGAGGCACTCAAGAAAAGCCAGTTCCGGCGAGGAAACATATAGCGTGCCGCTATCTCGATCATGTTTGGAAACGTCCAAAGCTGCAAATGCCGTGGTTGAGAATGTACGGAAAGTCATGTCGTAGGCATCGCTCTTCATCCATAGGGGCATCTTCTCTCCTTGGGGTAACGCAACCATCAGCAGGGGCTTGCCCATAGGGACATAATGGTTGAAGCCTGCGTATTCCAAGGCAGAGGCGGCGCCAATTCTCAGCTGTTTGTCCAACTGAGAATTATAGGACGCAAGAGCATCGAAGGCATTGAGGTGGCTGCCTGTACGGTACATGACACCCTTGCATAAGGTATTCAGCCATCCTGTGTCCCTGTACCGCTTCTGCAGCTGCGCTGAATAGCCGTTCTTCTTCAGCCAGTCGGAGAACATCAACCCGGTTGGGGCTGTTCCGGCAAGCAGCTGGTTTATTTTAGTGCCATAAGATATACTCATAGTTTATTTTCCTTGTCACATTTCAACTGCAAAGATAATCATTAATTTGAAACCTCGCAAGTAAAAAGTTGAAAATAATCCTTTATAATATACTTTAAGTTGATTTTGAGGACTTTTTTTATTTATTTCTTCTCAGGATATATACTATTTGAGTCCTTGCAGGCTTGTCTCTAATTGTCTCCTATTGCACATGGCAACAACAATATCGATAATTGGGCGCAGCGGATGTTGTATTAAATTCTAAAGGTGAGGTATAATGCAAAATTAAAGTTTGATTATGAAAGCGGGTTCGTAAATCAATATATATCAATGACTTATATACATATTTCTGTCTAACTTGGAAATAAATTACATAGGAAATTAAATTCCATTCATTGTTAAATAATTTTCAGAAATTTGCAATATGAGTGACAAAAGAGATCCAAAAGACAAAAGCCTCAGAATAGCTTCTTTAAATACGCTGTCCTAAGGTTACATCATTCATCTCATTTGTTGTACTAATTACTAACATTAAATTCGCAAGTATAATCATATCATGAAGTCCCAGTGCTCTGATAAATAGCTGTTCAATAATTGAAATTTAGCTTTTGATGCATCATCAGCTCTCTCATTAATCCAATATTTTAGGCTTTTGTATAACTTGGAATTGTGATTCCTCTTAAGTAAGGCAAAATCCATCCTCATGAGAAACATGCACCAATCGAGGGATTTCTCCGGAGCGTCGTGATTCATCCTGGTATTGATGTAGGAGAACATGCAAAAGCCATTTTTCAGATCGTCCAAAAATGTATGATCTGTATCGATATGTATGATGCCTCTTGTATCATCGGGCATTCCTCCCCATCCACCTTCCCTTTCCATGTGGAAAAGAAAGGCACGTGCATAATTGATGTCATCGGCATCAGTAAAGTCCAAAGAATAATTAGGTAAGACCCTATAAGGCAGAAGGCGCGCCGCTTCCTTGAAGTCCACTTTGGCAAGGTCCTCATAACCACGACAAATGATTATTTCTTGAGCATACTGTCCATATGATGGTTCGATGAGCATATAACGCGACCTCACTTCCTTACAAATGCCTCTTGGTATATTTCCATTGCTTTGTGTCATTTCGTCAAAGAATGAATGCAGATACGAGATATCCAATACAAGTCCCTCATGGAGGTGCCTTGCCAAATAACCAAGTGTGATAAGTTTGTATTTATCCAGTATCGCATCAATTTTCTCTATTACGGACTTGTCATTCAACCTGCAAGAAAAGTACTTGACGATTAACTTTTCATCGGTTAGGTAGCCCCCGTCAATTAAACTGCCAATGAAGTCGAGCTGGTCCTTTGAGAATCCGTAATAATAGTTTCTTCGATTTAAGTCATCCTGAAACACAAAATACATTGGCCAAGTATTCAGCCCTGGCAATTCTCCGTATTTTTCTACACACTGTTTTATATACCTTTTGGCTCGACTGTAAGGCAGTTCTACAGAGCGATTGATGAAGCCAAGGGTTTCCATCTCAGGATGTTCTTCTGGATCAACGGATGCCCCCCATTTGGTATAAAGTTGATTTATTGGATACAAGGTCATAAGTCGTTGTACCTCCGGCTTGTCGCCTAATTCACGATAAAGGTTATTGACTTTATGAAGCAGATTGGTATCCTCGCTATTAGTTGGCACTTTACCCCATTCCTTCAGCTGTTGTTCAATATCATTGCATCTTATTTTAATATCTGTCTTCTTTCTCATAAGTTCAGAGATTTATTAGGTAAGTGGTTTATATCTTTTTGCAGATAAGTTGTTGGATTGCCACATTATTATTGGGTCTAAAAATTATTCCTTATAGAATTCAGTCCCGCATTCGTTGCATTTGTAGTTTTTGCGCTCTCGCTGGGGTATGACTAGGACAACGCCAACCGCCAATGAGATCAGTGATATAATAAGAAAGCTAACCGTAGCTGACTCTAGAGACTTCACACAGAATGGTAGGATAATGCAGACGATTCCGATGACAACCAAGAGAACGCCGATGATGACCGCCCACTTAGACAGCTTGGGCCTTACCTTGCCTAACGCTACGACATTCTGACTGCCGCAAGTGGGGCACCATGGCAGTTGCTTCTCTCGCTTTTCGGTTATCTCCTTCAATATGCTCTGGGCTCGCTCCAAGTCCTTCTTGAACACCCTCACCTCAATCCCGGGATTAGGTCCGTAAGCGCCATAAGCGGGGTCGTTGAGCTCGTCGTGGAGCGATGAAGTTATACCAGCGTTGGCCAGCTTAGAAACGATTTCATCGGCCAGAATAGAGTTGTCGCACTTCGTTAAGCTAATGGTTTCTTCGTTCTTGTCCATATTTCGGTTGTTTTTATCATTGGCAAATTTACGAAATTATCTGTAATTCGCAAGCAAATTAACTTTTTTTAGGTTCTTCAGCTAGTTAGATTCATGTTTGATTTCAGTTGATGAGATAGCAAAAATGGATAGAAAAACAAAAAGATTGAAATTTATACTTAATGATTCTATCTAGAACATGAATTTAGTGATGTAGGGATGTCATGTGCCATAATGACAAAAAACAACACTACAACTTCAATGTTTAAACATAACCTGCGAAACTCTTTTTGCTATTATAGTGGGAATATAGTGATTTTTTCAAATCTTATTACAGTACCGCTGCGCGCGCGAGTCGAGATGTGACCCCTTTGCTAATCTAAAAGTGACCCCCTTGCAGGTCACGTCTGCAAAGGTATAAAATTTATTCTACTTTCCCCTAAAATCCGCAACTAATTAAGTTGCATGGGTTCATTCGGGAAATTTTCTTATTACTTGACAAAAATCACACTTCTCACAAAAGAAGGCCTTATTTTGTCGTAATGCTCATATACCTTCCCCTTACCCCACAAAGCGACAAGGGGCGCATGCGCTATATAACCATTAAGGGAGATTCCTTATCCAAAATCGTTTTGGAGGACTGTAGCATAAGCTTCATTGTTGGTGTAGATGTTCAGGACATGCTGGCGTGCCGTCCGAACCCATTTCGCAGGCACTGAGACGAAGCGGAAGACGAAGGTCTTGACACGGCTTTCCCTTTTCAGTCAGAAAGTCTTGAGTTTGTCCTTCCCCATCCGATCCTTGAGCATCTCATAGAAGTTGCGGATGAGGGCGGTAAGCAGCAGGAATACGGCATTCTGGTTCATGAACGACTTGGGAAGGCTTTTCCAGCCTTGCATTCGGTAACTTTCAATTACTATCGTTTAATAAAGGTTCGGTCCTTCATGGGCTCATGTTGACTTTATGCCTACTACTATGACCTCGGCTGACTTCTCACGGCAAGCGTTACTCCATGGATTTCGTAAAGGCAACTATTCTCCGTGTCCGTGAGACCTCCTCAGATAAGAGCATCAACTTTCCATCTTATCTCCGCTTCATTTACCCCTGCCCGTTCCGAATAGCTATCGGGCTTCGTGTTGTTATGCACACTTACCACACGGGCATTGGCCTTGTATGAAGTTTCTGTTCGTCGGAGCAGATGTTTGCCGCCGGCTTCCTTCAGATTCCGCGTCGCCACGGACACCCTTGCCTTGGGCTATAGCTTTCCCGCTATTAGGGCAGCTTCGGGACTTCCACCCGTTAGCTGGTGCTCATGCTGAGCGTACATACGAAGAATGCCTCGCCCGAACTTGTCGGACGAGGCATCCATACATATTTATTTGGACATTTCAACAGTCTCTACCAGATAGATGGCAACAAAAATTTGTAAAAAGCTTCATTATTAATTTTTGCTCTTTTATGAATTATATGTGATTTTGCATAATCAAATAGATTGAAACTTAGTGAAAGTTTAATACCAGTGTACTCTTGATGCTCGAAATGGAAATCTCATAGACAAATTTGGGTACTTACTTACAACTAGCACTCATTCAAAACTTATCATATACAAAATCACTAATGTCCACTAAAAATAATTAGCATTTCATTTGCTTACAATTAAATAGTATTCTAACCCTGACAGGGAGCTTAATCGGTTAAAAATGAGCACATATGATAAATGCGAAACGTTACTTCGGTAAGTTTCAATCTGTCAGATATGCCAAACTCGCTCGTTTCTAATCCATAGAGTCCTTTCAGTTTTGTAACACTCTGAGCAAAATAGCAGTGTACATTATTAATGGATTTAAGTGGACACTAGTGATACAAAATAATGTCATTATAAGCCGGAATTCATTTTTAGCATCTCGGTAGTTTGGGTTACGTAATCGTTAAACTCCTTCGCGGTCATCACCTCTCCATCGGTTGGTTCGGAAAACGTACCACTCACAGTATCTGTAATGTTGGTTGCCTCGTAGATGTTGCTGTTGTCACTGGCCTCTAGTACAAGTCCTGTGATACCTACACCAATAAAAGGACCGTCAACTACAGGAATGTAATCAGTGAACCACACTATCTGATTTTTATCCTTTTTTGATACTGCTTTCTTGCATTCGTAACCCAGGATTTGTTTTTCTTCTCCACTCACAACCTCGAAAGTGTCGGCATCTAGAGAGTCCTTTACGAGAATAACCTTGCCCATGAAATTATTACGTTGGACAAAAACATTCTTTTTGCGATTCTTATAAGTAATGTTACCCTTATATTGCTCCTCCAATGTTTTGCCATCTATAGTCTGCCCCATAATGGTGACAGACTGAGGTTTATCCATGGGTACATTAGCAAATTCGCTCTCCCCATCGTTATACCTCAACACAAACTTCATCTCAAAATCCTTCATGGCATTTGCATACATGCTACGAACTTCATCAGGGAGACCTGCTCCAGCCATGAAAGAGGGGGAATTGACATTGGCCTTCACCAAATATTCGACTGTTAGTTGCTGAGCTTTCACACTAGAAGCCAATCCTAAAAAGACGGCCAACATCAAAAGAACTTTTTTTGTTTTCATTTTTAAAATTTTATGTTATTAATAATTAATATTTAATGGCAAGTCCAAGGAGAACATGTCCTGGCATATACCGTGTTGTGCTATAGGTGCTCAAATAATTGTTAATAGTGACATCGGCGCTGGTCTTCTTACTCAAATGAAAAACGTCCTGTCCCGTGATACTAATCTGTAACTTTTTACTAAGGTCATATCGTACCTGGAAATTACAATAGAGATTATCGTTTTTGCTCTCTTCCAGACGAACAACACGGTATCGTCCTCCCACTTCCAAATATAATTTCGGAAGGGTATAGGACAATTGGGCAAGATAGTTTTCACTTTTCACCTTGTATTTGTTACCATCGCCACGCATCTCCGTTATTGAATAGTTGCCAGTTGCTTTGAAGTTAAGTCCCTTCTTCCGAAAAGTCGAAGCACTTCCAAAAAAGTTATACGAATCGCTTTGGGAGTGTATGATGTTACCCTCCATATAGTAGGGAGTGTTACCATGATTATAGCTCAACGTTACCGATAAGTCAAGAGGGAATGAGCGGAACTTCTTGTCGACATATGAGGTTACAGCCAGTGAACTGGTACCTGAAGATGAAGTTATGTAGTTGGCTTCGCGTACGATACCATTAAGCAGGTTGTCATTAAGTACATCATCTGCGCTATAGGTGAACGACACCGCATCTACAAGCGTGAAACCATTCAGTGGTTTCATAAATTGGTGGATAAGACTAGCTGTATGATAATAGCCAAATGTGGACCCTACGCTACTACTATGAAACATTCTGTAATTGTCTATAATCAGATTACTGAAGAGACTGCGGATACCATAGGTATTGACCACATCACTGTAGTTAAGTGTAAGAGAATGGAAATTGTTAAAGCCGTATTTAACATCCAGAGAAGGCACTACAACCAATCTGTTCATCTTTGTCAGCGTGCGCCGCACGTTGGTCTCAAACTTCAAATAAGTCAGCTTAGCTTTTGCAGCAAACTGAAGTTTACCATGATCCTTTCGCAACTGCAAGTCAAGACCATTGTCATAGTGTCGAATATAATCATCGTTGTCAAAAGCTGTGTTCATTGTCTGTTGACTAAGATCGGTCAGTATATTTTCTTGATCGATATAGCTTCTAAGCCCTATCCGAGTATTGTAATCATCGTTGAACCTAAGAAGCAAAAAGACTTCAGCACCCGCATTCTGCCAACTCATCCGGTTAGTATATCCAAAGCTGTCATCAAGGTCACGATAACCACCATAGAATGCACTGTCTGCTGAAAAGTCCTCGTTTGCTCGATTTCTGAAGTAGTTATAGGTAGCACTTATGTTCAACGTGTTCTTCTTGTTTATCTTCTTAATGGCAAGAATATTGTTTTCAAGATCGATGGTACGGCTATTGTCGTCATCGGTAAAGTGGCTCATAAATTCGCCATTTCCATTCCGTGAATAATGTGACAAAAGCACTTTGCCGGTATAGAAGATATTAAATGTCTTCGATGGCATGAGCTGCAGCTTCAAATTACTATTCACATTTACTCCATAGTTCTTTGACTGGTTACTAATGTCATAAGCCAAAGGAACGTTGAGATAACTATAATGTGTAGTGCTGTTCATCCGGTAACGGTCAAGTCCAACAATGCTGTTCCAAAGCACCTTAACTTTACCAGAAGGCATAAAAACTGTATTAAGCGACACAATACCATTGTCACGCTTATATGCATCCTCACGGTCGCCGATGAGTGAAGAACTCTCATTGAAAACTCTTGCAATCTTCGCTTGAGAGTCCTCGCCAGAAAGCAATTCACTAAGCCCGCCGTTCATACCTATAATGTCCTTTTGGTTCAATAGCGCCTTACCGGTGTTATTGGCTGAAGCAATGGCAGAGAACATTACCTTCTTCTTTATCAGCATGGAGTAGTTTTTCAACGAATACTTGTTGTCGATGCCCGCCCTCACATCGGCCTGTCCACTAAGCCGTCCTTTCTTCTTGTCACTCATGTTTACACTGATGACCGTTTCGTTAGAGGTTTTGAATCCTTCCAGAATATTGTAGTCTGAATAGTTCTCTATTACGTCAATACTCGTCACATCCTGTCCAGGTACATTATTCAGCGGAACGGAGTTGTTGCCCTGAAATAAGTCCTGCTTCTCCATAAGGATGCGAGTCACAGGTTTGCCATTAGCTTCGACAGTGCTGTTCTCCTTATCAACCTTAAATCCAGGAAGAGTTTCAAGTACATCACCTAACGTCTGTTCCTGTCCTGTAGTGAACTTCCGTGTGATATAAGTAGTGGTGTCGCCATTGGCTATAATGCTTGTTCCGTTGACTTTAACCTCTTCCAGTTGAATGGCATCACTCATCAATGTAAAGTCAACGTTCATAGCTGTGCCCTTGAAGAGCATCACGTGCTTGGAATCTGCTTTACAGCCCAAAGCAGTAGCCTTAACAGTGAGACTACCAGAAGGAAGTTTACTAAGAAAATATCTTCCCAGACTGTCAGTTATGGTCTGCGCTAGGATGCTGTCTTGCCGGGAGAGTATGCGAATGGTTGCACCCTCGATAACTGCACCTCCTTTATTATAAACATGCCCGCCCACCATGCATTGAGCGGAGACATCTTGCACGGAAAAACTAAAGAGCAACAAGGAAATAAGAATATATAAAGCAAGATTGGCTGTTACAATTTTACTCATGTTGTATTCCTCCAAATATCTCTTGTAAACTACTATCTTTTATTGCGGTGAGATTATTAATCTGGTTGATAAGCTCATCGTTAGAGTGCTGCATTTTGCGGTAGAAGTATAGGGCAATTAACAGTCCCAAGACAAACAGTACCACACAGAACAATCCATATCCTTGACTTAAAAGTTCATTACGTTGCAGATTCACTTGTAACCAAAGCTTTACGCAAACCCAGCCTGCCCATGAAAAACCCAAGGGAAAAGTGATGATACATTCTATTTTCCCAAGCCTCTTCATGCGCACCAGTTTCTTGGCGGTTTCGATGAGGTTGTTGCGCTGTAAGTCCTCATCCCGAAGCGTGCTGACGTTGATTTTATAATCTGCAAATACTATTGCAAGCACCACAGCAGTAAAGATGCCCAAGTTCCACCAAGAGAGCTGGAACACCTCCGTCATCACCAATTGGATAAAAATGAGAATAGGAATAGAAATAATGTCCGACCAAAAAAGTTTTTTGTTCCACGACATCTTATGTCGTATTGACTCTTGGATAAGTCGGTCGTTGATAGTTACCTCCTTCTGAAATTTGTCTTGCAGCATTTGCATCTGCTGCTTCATCTCGTCGAGTTCGTTGAAGTTGCCATTTGTTGTATTCATAATGTTGTTGCGTTTAATCGTTAGACAAGTTTTTGAGTTGCTCGCGGATGCGGTAGAGTCGAACGCTCACGTTCTTTGCCGTAATGCCGATGATGGCACCAATCTCCTCGTAGCTGATGTCCTCGAGCCAGAGCAGAACAATGGCACGATCGAGAGGCTGAAGCCGAATAATACGCTTGTGCAGCATCTCTGCCTGCTGTGAGTCACGTTCGTTGCCGCTGAAGAGGTCATCGCCCATGTAGACCCTTTCCTTGTGGTGGCGTCGTTTCTTTCGGTCCAGCGTGATGCACGTGTTGAGCGCCACACGGTAGATCCACGTCTTCACATCGCTTCGGCCCTCAAAGTTGGCAAATCCTTGCCACAGGCGGATGAGCACCTCTTGAAATAAGTCGTTCACCTCGTCCTGGTCTTTGGAGAACATGTAGCATACGGTGTAAATAGTGCTTTTATTCTGTTGGACCATGTCCGCGAATTTTTGTTGATTGTCATTCATTTTTATTCTTATTTTAATGACTTACACGAGTTAGACGCAACTTCCTAGCGAAAAACTACATCATGTAAGACGAAATTAACAAATTTTAGATTAAGTTACATCGGTGGATTAAAGACGTTTGTTCAATTACCTAAAAAATTCTGGCGCAGATTTGGCGCACCCTTAAACGAAAAATCAGCGCAACTTGTTGTTTTACAACTCGTTACGCTGATTTTGGCGGAGAGAGAGGGATTCGAACCCCCGGTACCTCTCGGTACGCCGGTTTTCAAGACCGGTGTAATCGACCACTCTACCATCTCTCCTAGGGGTTGGAAGCGTGTTGGCAAGTACCGTTTGGTAAATGCGGGTGCAAAGGTAGTGGATTTATGCGAGACTACCAAATTTTGCGGCCTGTTTTTTTTGCTCTGCCCCACTTTTGTTGGCAAAAGGGTGGGGAAGGGGTGGGGAAGCACTGCTGAAGACAGGCGGATGTCCTAATGTCGCACAGGGAAATGTGTGAGGCTATCCTTGGCCTATCAGCGTGTCGCCAGCGTCTTGACAAACGATTCGGCGTGGTCCAGGGTGTCGAGTTTTCCGACATCCAGGAGCTGGAGGTCGTCGGCAAGCTGGCCTCGGATATCAAGCCGGTCGCAGTTTTGCAGATAGAAGTCCATGATTGGGAAGCGGTCGGGATAGGGATGCATGGCTTCGAGGAGACGAGGCGACACGACATGGATGCCGCTGAAGGCCCATCGCTGGCAGTCGACCACACTCAGATCTGCATGGGGCGACCGTACCTCCCCAGTCTCCACATTGGTCCATCCCACGAGGCGCTTCCCCTCGCCGAAGAGCAGGTAGCGCTTGGTGACGCGGTCGCTGACCAGCAAGGCTGCGTCTGCTACTGCACTGTCGTAGAGCTGGGAGAGATTGGCGTTGCTCAAGATATCGACGTTGTGGATCAGCACCGGGCTGTCGGTCTCAAACCAATGGGCAGCATGACGGATGCCGCCACCCGTGTCGAGGAGTTTGGAGATCTCGTCAGAGATATGTATCTCCATCCCGAAGTCGTGGGTGTGGAGATAGTCGATGATTTGGTCGGCGAAGTGGTGCACATTGACCACGATGCGGGTAAAGCCCTCCGCCTTCAGTTTTCTGATGACGTGAGCCAGCAGCGGTTCCCCCGCCACGGGCACCAGTGCCTTGGGCATTCGGTCGGTGAGCGGCTTCAGGCGGGTGCCCAGCCCTGCCGCGAATATCATTGCCTGTTTTGTCATGTAGCCTTGTCGTTGTGAGAGAAAATCGAGAACGGGTAGTCAGGAGAAGTCCCTTATTCCGCCCCCTTCGCTGTGTCCTTTGCCTCCATCACGCGTTGTATGTGCTGTTCGCGATGCGTCACCCGCACCTCGATGCCATACTTCTCGTGGATATGCTCCGCCAGGTGTTGCGCACTATAGACGCTGCGGTGCTGTCCGCCCGTGCATCCGAAGCAGAACATCAGGGAAGTGAAGCCCCGCTGCATATATCGCTCCACATGATGGTCGGCCAGTTGATAGACCGGCTTGAGGAAGTCGAGGATCTCGCCGTCGTCCTCCAGGAATCGGATCACCGGCTCGTCCAGTCCCGTCAGTTTCTTGTACGGCTCATAGCGTCCCGGGTTGTGCGTGCTTCGGCAGTCGAAGACATAGCCTCCGCCGTTGCCCGACTCGTCCTCGGGGATGCCGTTGCGGTAGGAGAAGCTATATACACGGACCACCAGCGGGCCCTTGCCGTCGTATTTCGAGAAGGTGGCGGGACCATCCAGCGGGTTGGCCTTGAAGACGTCGTCCGCCGTGGTGCGGAATCCATCGGCCCGGTTCTTCGCTGGTTCCTCGATGCGCGTAAACTGTGGCAGTTCCACCAGGCGCTGCAGGACCGACATCAGGTAGGGATAGGGGAAGGTGCTACGGTCGAGGGCGAGCAAGTCGCGCAGGTTCTGGATAGCCCCCGGTATGGAGTCGATGAAGTGGCGCTTATGCTCGAAGTACCCCCGGAAACCATACGCTCCCAGCACCTGTAGCGTGCGGAAGAGCACGAAGAGCGCCAACCGGTGGGCAAAGTGGCGCGAGGAAGGCACCTCGGTGTATTGCTTGAGACTTTGGTAGTATTCGAAGATCAGTTCGCGGCGCAGTTTGAAGGAATACTTCGCGCTCGCCTGCCATAGAAACGAGGCCAAGTCGTAGTAGAAAGGTCCCTTTCTGCCCCCTTGGAAGTCGATGAAGAAGGGATTGCCCTCGTTGTCGAGCATCACGTTGCGTGCCTGGAAGTCGCGGTAGAGAAAAGCCTCCATCGGCTCTGCCGTCAGGTCTTTGGCAAACATCCGGAAGTTGGCCTCCAGTTTCATCTCGTGGAAGTCGATCTCCGTAGCCTTGAGGAAACAGTACTTGAAGTAGTTCAAGTCGAAGAACACGCTGTCCTGGTCAAACTCCGGTTGCGGATAACATTGGGAGAAGTCCAGTCCCCGCGCCCCCCTGATCTGTATGTTGGGCAGCTCGCGTATCGTTCGTCTCAGCAGGTCCACCTCCTTGAGGTTGTAGCGTCCGCCCGCCTCCCGTCCGCCCTGTATGGCGTCGAAGAGCGAGACGTGGCCCAGGTCGGTCTGCAGGTAGCGCATCTCGTCGTCGCTTGCGGCCAGTATCTCCGGCACGGGTAGCTGTCGCTGGCCGAAATGCTTTGCCAGGCAGATGAAGGCATGGTTCTCCTCGCGGCTCGTGCCGACCACTCCGATGACCGAGTGGTGCGCCTCGTCCGTCAGTCGGTAGTAGATGCGGTTGCTCCCCGCACCCTTCACCTTCTCTATCGTGGCAGGCTTGCCGCCCGCCCATTGCTCATAAAGTCTGATGAGTTGTTCCATGATTCGGTGGATTATTGCTTCTCTTCGTCCGTCTCCTCGTCCTTCAGTCCCTTCATGATCTCCTCCGCCTGTTTGCGTCCCCGTCTCCGATGGTCGTAGTCGAGGAGCAAGCCGTCGATGAGGAGGAGCAGCATCAAGATGCCCGCCGTCATGAAGAAGTTGCGCGTGATATAATAGGTGCAGCCGATGACGATGAAGAAAGCGGCGAATTGCTTCCAGTTGTTTTTTATTTTCATGTCTGCAAAGGTAGTGGTTTCGCCCCGTACCACCAAAAAAATCATGGATTTTGGTGGTCAGAGCCTCCTCTATTTCTTCCTTGGTCCTGCTTCCGCCGGGTCGCTGCCATTACGACCAGGTGGAGTCAGGACCGTCCTCGTTCGTTTCCTCGTAAACATCCACCGAGTCGCTGTCCATCGTGTCGGCAGCCTGTGGGTCTGGTTCCGGATCAGGCAGGACGACTGGTTCTTGTTCGGTGTAGCGGATGGTGGAGAAATAAGGTATCACCACCCGTTCGGCATAGTTTTGCTCCCGGTCCCTCTTCCCTGGTATGATGATGACGGGCATGCCCGGCGTCACCAGGTCTTTGAGTGTGGTGATGTCGTCGTTGGTCAACCTGATGCAGCCATGGCTGACGCGCCCTCCCACCGACCAGGGCGCACAGGTGCCGTGAATGCCAATCTGCGACGTCCCCGGCACGCGCAGTCGGATAAACCACGGTCCGAACATCCCTTTCTTCTTCGAAGTCTTCCCCTCGTCGTCGGTGTAGAGCCAGTCGGTACTGTTATATACATTCTCCACGGTGAAGAATCCTTCGGGCGTGCGGTTGTCCCCCTTCTTGTGCTTGGTGCCAAATTTGGTGGAGCAGCCCATGGCAAAGCGCCGCACCACGCCTCCCTCCTTGTCGTAGAGGATCAGTTTCATCCTGCTTTTGTCGATCACGATGAAGCCATGACACGTCTGTCGCTGCAGGCGCTCGTAGTATTCCGGCGCATTGTTCTCCATCTCCTTGAGCACGTTGAAGTCCTCGTCCATCTTGCCCTTCAGTGTCTTCAGGGAGTCGGTCTTGGATGCTGGCGCCACATAGGCCGAAGCCGTGTCGGCCGGGAAAACCACCTTGGGCTCTTCCGGTGCCGATTCCTCTGTGCTCCGGTTGTTTTGGCAGCCATAGAGACAAAGTCCGGCTGCGGTCAGTATCGTGAAAGCTAATTCCCTGCTCATAGAGGATTGTTCAGTAGATGAGTGGTTATGATGATTTGATGAATTATTGTGGGTAGATCTCGATGTGGCTGCTTCCCGTGTTGCCGTTCTTGACGATGCGTATCTGGGTGGTGATGCGCTCCGACATGGTGTCGGTATGGCTGATGACGCCCACCTTCTTGCCCTGCGACGACTGGAGCATTGCCAAGGCGTCGATGACCGTGGAGAGCGTGTCGGGGTCGAGCGTGCCGAAACCCTCGTCGATGAATAGATTCTCGAAAGACAGGTTGCGCGACGACAGGGCCGATAGCCCGAGGGCCAGTCCGAGCGAGACGATGAAGGTCTCGCCACCCGACAGCGAGGTGGTGTCGCGGATGTCATCCGCACGGTCATGGTCTATGACGCGGATGCCCAGCGAGTTTCTCACCTGCATCAGTTCGTAGCGCGAGTTAAACTTCCGTATCTCCACGTTGGCGTGCTCGATGAGGAAACGGAGCGTATAGCACTGTGCAATCTTGCGGAGCGTCCTGCCCTCGCTTCCGATGGCGTCGGCGATCTGCTCCCATTCCACCTTCCGTTGCTCAGCCTCCTGTCTTTTCTCGAAGAGCGCTCCCATCCGCTGCTTGGCCGTCTCGTGGCGCTGCATCCGCGCCTTTGCGTCCGTCAGTTCGGTGGACGACAATCCCTCCAGTTCGGCCTTGCGGGCCAGAAGTACCTCCTTGTCGCGGTCGGGCCGCTTCTGCTGGTGCTCGATGTTCGTGCGCCGTTCGTTCTGCAGCGTCGTCTCCGTCTTGGTGAGGTCCTCCGTCAACCGCTGTAGCCGCTCGCGTATCTCCTCCCAAGGATCGGTGGCAGCATAGAGCCGGGCGATGTCGTCGAGGGAGAGCAGGGTGGGGTGGCTACTGTCTTCGTTGTATGCCGTGATCCAGTCTGCCAACTGCTGCCGAGCGTGGTCATGCTGCTTCTGCTCGTTGTCCATCTCCTTCGCCATGGTTTCCAGTCTGCCCGCTAAGCCCGTGATGGCTTCCCTTATCTTGCCGATGACCTCCCCCTGCTTCACTACAGCCTCGTCGGCCTCCGCCTTCGCTTTGGTCAGCCGTTGCTCCAAGGCGTTCGGGTCCATCTCTCCAATCTCCGCCTTGATAGCCGCCTCCTTCTCTCGTACCTCTGCCACGGCCTTCTCCCAGGCCGCAGTAGCCTGCTGGAGCGCTTGACGCTTCTCCTCCTGCTGCTTGACGAGGTTGTCGGTCTTGCCCCGCTCTGTCAGTAGCGATGCCTGCGCCTCGGCACACAAGCTCTCGGCTTTTTTCACCTGCTGGTCAGCCTGCTGCTGATATTTTCCCTGTGCCTCCGTCGCCTGATCCTTCGCCTGGCGCAACCGGTCAATCTCCTTGACCAGTGTGTTGTAGTCCGCCAAGGCCTTCGAAGCCTTGACCACCGCTTCCGCCACGGCCTCCTGCATCGAAAGCAACTCCTCGACGTCCTCGCTCCACCCGGTAGTCCCTTGCGTGGGCAGTTCGCCCCACTCCTTCTCCAACCGTCCTTGCTCGTCGGTCAGCAGGCGTGCGTTCTCCGTCAGACTCTTCAGTCTTCCCTCGTTCTGGCTCTTCTCCCGGTTCAGTTTCTCCTTCTCCGTCCTTTGCGCGTCGAGCGTGCGCTGTTTGTCCTCGATCAACTGCGTAAACTCGCTCACCACCGAGGCGAAGACCTGCTGGTCGTGGTAGGGATGGTGCGTCGAACCACAGAGCGGACAGGCCGCACCCTCCTCCAGTCCGGCACGGTGCGCCTCCCAATGGTCGCTGGTCATCAGCGTATGTGTCTTGCGAAGCTTCTCCAACTCCTCGCTCAGCTTCTCGATGGTCAGTTGCGCGATCGATGCCTCGATGGCCTTGTTGCGATCAGTCAGCGTAGCGATGGTCTCAGCCCCCTTGTCCAGCTTCTGCTGGTTGGTCGTCATCGCCCGTCGGATGCGGATGGCCTCCTTCAAGTTGTGCTGTCGATGCTCCGCCTTGCTCTTGGCCTCCTGCAGCGCCAGCGCGTCCATGCCGTCGGCCTTTCCCCGCTCTTTCTCATAGGTTGCTGTCGCCGTCTCGACCGCCGCTGCCAGTTGTCCGCTTCGGGCCTCTACCTCCTTTCGCAGCACGGTCAGCGACTCCTCCGCCTTTTTCTGTTTCCGTTCCGCCTTGACGATGGTAGCAGCATTGTCCGCCACCTGCTGGTCCGCCTTTTGGATCGCCTTCTCCGCCACAGTCTGCGCCTCCTGCTTCTCCTTGACGCTCAGAGAAGCGGCCGTCAGTTCACCCTTGATAATGCGGGCCCGGTCGATGTGCGGTTTCATCCGTTCCACTTCCTTCCCAGCATCGGCAGCCACCTGTGTCAACTCAGTCTGCCTGCGGTTCTCCGCCTCCAGCAGCTGTTCCTTCTCGGTCCGCTGCTTGGTGATCCTTTCGAGTTCAGTGCCCATTCTGGCCCTGTTGCGCTCCGCCGTGCGCATCGCCTTGTAGAGATCCACGGCCGGCAGCGTAGCGTCGTGCAACCGAAGCCGCTCCACATCCCCTTTGATGGCGTCGAGGCGTTGGCGCGCACCAAGAAACGCCTCCTCGTAGCGCGCGATGTTTCGTCGCTGCTGATCGTCGGCCACATACCAAGCCAAAGCCTCCGTCACAGCACTCAGTTCGGCCTTGGCCTTTCGGTCCTCCTCTTCCAGTTGCTTGATGCGGTCGGCGAGCAACTGTAGTTCCTCCTCACTGCCGATGAGGTCTTTCTCGAAAGCAGCGAAATCCGCCGTCACCGCCTGGTAAGCCTGCTGGGCGAGGTCCCGCTGCTGCTTGATGCCCGTAGCGATCAGGGCATACTGCTCCTCACAGCCGATGAGCTTCTCCAGCAGTTCGTAGCGCTCGTTCTCCTTGGCCGTGAGGAAGTTGGCAAACGATCCCTGCGCTATGAGAACCGTGCGCAGAAACTGGTCGTAGTCGAGGCCGATAAGCTCAGGGAGCGTACTCCAGTCGGCTTCCTCCTCCGTGGGCCGTCCTTCCTTGCTGCCCAGCAGATAGAGCGCCGTTCTCACGTTCTCGTATTTCACTCGTTGAAACCGCACATACCACTCGGCCCGATATACCAGGCCGTTGTTGGCCCGGAACGTCAGTTTGCTGTAGCCCTCCTTCCGTCCTCGCGTCAGGATGTTGCGCGAGTCGGTAGGCGCCAGTCGGTTGCGCTCCCCCTCCTCCGGCGTTCCATAGATCTCGATGTTCTGGTTGCGGTCGCCCTTCTTGCGCGGATAGCGAGGCGCCCGGTTGTAGAGCGCCAGGCAGATGGCGTCGAGGATCGTCGATTTGCCACTGCCCGTGGGCCCCACAATACTGAAAATATTGCTCTCGCCTAGAGCTCCCGATGTAAAATGGATCGTCTCTCCCTCCTCCCGGTCGAGGGAGGCCAGGTTGAGTATCTCTAACTTGATAAACTTCATGCTTTCTCCTGATCTGTATGGATGGTTTCTATCAGATGGCGGAGCATCTGCTCCTGGTGTGCCGTCATCTCGGCGTTGTGCTTGATGGCGAACGTCTCCTTCAGCGTCTCCAGCGGGTCGCGGTTGAGGATGTCGTCGATGCTGTGTATCTCCTCTTGCCCCGTCATGGTTGTCAGGTCGATGTCGTCGATGACCCGCTGCGTCTTGCAGAGCACGGCGTTCTTCGTCTCTATGAGTGCGTGGAGCGCCTTGATCTCGTCGTTGCTTGCCTTTTCCGTCTTCACCTTGAGCACGAGATAGACAAAGTCGTCGCCCAGCAGCCCATCCACCCTGTCGGGCAGTGATGTCTTGATGATCTTCTGCAGTTTCTTCGGCGACATCGCCTCGTCTGTCTCCGGCAGGATGCGCAGCGGGTGTTGGGGCTCATACTCCAGAAAGTCCACTCGCCACCTGCCGTCCGCCTCCGTCGTGACCAGATCGACCCCGTGGCGGTAGTCCTTCTCGGCAAAGGACATGGGCAGGACGCTCCCCGTGTAGCGTGCCCAGCGGGTGTTCCAGATATGCTGCCGCTTGTGGATATGACCACAGGTCAGGTAGTCGGGGTGGTTCTCCCAGTCCTTCATCTCCACCTCTTCCTGTCCGCCGATGATGATGCGCTCGCTGGCATCCCGCTCGGCGATGTCGGCCCCCTTGGCATACATGTGGGCCATCATGACGATCGGCGTGTCAGGATACAACTCCCTCGCACGGTCCGTCAGTTGGCGCAAGAGGTCCGTGACGCCCTGCGAATAACAACTGTTCTGCACGACGTCGCTCCGGAGGAAGGGCACGGCGAGCACCACCACCCGGTCGCCCGTCCGCCCCGTGAGCGGTATCATCAGGTCCTCATAGTCGATCACCCATCGTCCTCCCTCCTCCTGTTGCTGCCAGGTGCGGTGCACATGGCCCCTCACCTCCACCCTCTGTCGGGTCAGCAGCGCACGGGGCGCCTCCAGCCTGCTGGCCGAGTCGTGGTTGCCGGCAGTGATGATGATGTGGAGGTCTGGACAAGCCTGCGTGGCCTCGTCCAGAAACTCGTAGTAGGCCGACTGTGCCGCTGCCGATGGGTTGCCATTGTCAAAGACGTCGCCCGCCACGAGGAGGGCGTCGGGCTGATGCGCTCGCAGTTGCGAGAGCAGCCATTGCAGAAAGTGGCGATGTTCGGGCAATCGGTCGCTGCCATGAAAGAGGTTGCCGATGTGCCAGTCGCTGGTGGTGATGAGTTTCATTCTTTTCTTGTTCTTGCGTAAAAGATGAGTATGATGTTATAGGCCGAACAGCGCTTCGCAATCGGTGATGAAGTGAAGGTAGGTGTCCTTCATCTTCTCTATCTTCTTGTCATATTCGGTCTGGCTCTTTGCCCATTCGAGCGGCGGATACCAGAGCACGTCGTCGCGCTTCTTGGCCAGTTTCAGCGTGCATCCCTTGAAGTAGTCAGCTGCAATGCCCAGGTCGTGGGCGCCACCGCTGAGCGAGGGGAATTTGCTGGCGGTGTGTCTGGCAATCGACGGATCCTGTCCCGGCACCCATCCCTTGCTGCGGGAGAATACCTCCAGGTTGCCCAGCGTACATTCGCCCGTCTTCTCATTGACGTTGGTCATCTCGATGCGGTAGCGGCGCGGGACGATGCTTTCCGACTCAAAGCCGTCCATTCTCACCAGCAGGTTGAACCACAGGTTGGCCAGCAGGTCGTTTGTCGTGACGCGCAGGTCGTGGTACATGACGGATCCGCCATCGGCCACGAGATATTGCTTGCCACCCTCGTGCTGGAAACCGATGATCTTCATCGGCGGGAAGAAGCCGTTCACCGACACACCCTTGCCGTTGTATCTCATTTTCGGGTCCAGCATCAGGGTGAGGTAGCCGTAGGTCTTGTCGCCAAACGGGCAACTGATGTCCTTGTCCTTGCTCATCGTGGCATAGAGCGTCACATAGACCGGCGCGTCGTCCAGTTCCATGATCTTCACTTTGCCCTCGTAGGTGTTGGTCCGGTCGATCGGTTCAAAGACGGGACGCTGGAGGAAATACACGGTGGCCGTCACGTCGTCCGTGACCATAAACGGCTCTTCGCCTACCTCCTGTTTTTCCACGTTGATGCTCGATGCCACCCAGCCCTCGTTGGCGGTCGGTTTGATGGAGACCTTGTCACCATACTTGATGGGCGACTTGCCCACAACGCTGGCCGTGCCTCCTTCCTTCGGACTGCAGACGATGTTCACCTTGTAGGTCGCGTCTGTCACCTGCGTGGGCCCCTTGGGCTTATCGGTGATAGGCGGATCTTTTACTATTACCGTCGTGTCGTTGTAGTCGGGAGCTTTGAAGAATCCTCTCAAGTCCTTGGCGGAGAAAGATTCTGCTGAAAAAAGCCAGGCGATCTCACCCGTATATTTGATCAGCGCCAGGTATCGCTTGTCGCCGACATAGATGTTGTTTGCCACGATATAGCCATCCTTACTCGGCTGGCTGAATCCTCTGATGTAGTCGGGAGACCATGGGGAACTCATCTCTTTGAGTACCAGTCGTCCCCTGCTGTCTATCACGACCGATCCCGAATGGATGGTATGGAGGCCGAAAGGTTCGAAGGGCTTCGTCACCCACAGTTCGTCGGCATAGATATCGTGTCCGTCACTGGCGTAGGTGGGGTAGCTGTCCATCACCGTGAAGTCGTCATCGACGAGCAAGATGCGGTCCTAGGTGTCTTTGACGCCGCGCACCAGGGCATGGCCTTCGTAGAAGGAGGTTCCACCGTGGGAGATCGCCAGTGCGTTGCCCTTGAGGTCGTAGTAGGTTGTCGTCGGTTCCGAGTCGTTGGAGTAGAGGTAGTACTTGCCGTCGCAAACATCACCGATCATATACGTCCTGCTGAGCGACGTCATAGCAGAGAAGCTCGGTACCGTCTGCACCACCTTGCCTGTCTTGTCGATGAGGGTGGCGGTGTGGGTGCCGTCACTGGTGTTTCTCTTGAACGTCCAGGCATAGCCCTCGCTGAAGTCGCGCACCTTGTCCCATTGCGGCTGCAGCACCACCTGACACTTCTCGTCCATGTAGCCCCACTTGTGGTCCTTCGTCTCAAAGGCGCGCAGTCCACATCTCAGGGCTCGCGTCTTTTCGCCGTCATAGCCGAAATAGAGGTTGCTGGGCGAAGGCATCTTCTCACCCCGCGTGTTGATGAAGAAATTGCCCATCTCGGTGTAGCCCTGCTTCTTGGTCACGGCAGCCAGTCCATCGACAAACCTTGACTGGGGCTCCCATGACGGGTCGAGGTTGCGCACCGCTCCGTTCTTGTAGAGGATGGAGTAGTACTCCTTGCCGAGACTGTTTTTCTTTGCCGACTTCACCAGCAAGGCTCCGTTGTCAAAGCACATCGGGTGGGTGTCGTACAGTCCGAGGGGCTTCCAGTTCGGACCAAACAGATACTCTCCATCTACCGACCACACTGTGAGGAGGTTGTTGTCCATGACGCAGAACGCGCCCTCGCAGACGTTGTACAGCGTGTTGATACTGATGTCGGAGATCACCATGTAGTGGGTGTCATTCGTGAGATAGGGCGTGAAGAATACGCGTTCTCCCTCGGGCTCATCCTGCTCCTGCTGCGTCTCGATGATCTCGTTGACATACTCCGTGAAGGTCTTGGGATTTTGTGCCCAGGCGCTTGTCGGCTTTGCCACGAGGGCTATGACCGCCACAGCCGCAAGCCATATTGCGGAAGTCGTGGATTTGTGCATCGTTTGTTTCATCATTATTCTGTCTTTATAGGTTTCTGTCTTGGAAGGTTCATTAGTGGGGTAGGCGGATGGATGTTGTCGAGTACGATCCGTCCGCTCCTCTGCTGCAAAAGTAATCATATTTTTCCTAATAAAGGGTGTAAACGGAAAGAATCTTTTGTTTTCTTGTGGTTTTTCCTTGCCATTGTCGATTTTTTCCGCCGTCAGGCCATGGGAAAACAAAAAGTGGAGGCAATCCCACCAAGGGGACTACCTCCACTTTTTCAAATATATTTAGGGTTTTGTGTCGCAGAATTACATCATGCCACCCATACCCGGCTGTGCTGCGGGCATCATCGGCTCCTTCTCGGGCTTATCGACGATGAGGCACTCTGTGGTGAGGAACATGCCAGCGATGGATGCTGCGTTCTCCAGGGCTACGCGAGCCACCTTGGCCGGGTCGATGACACCAGCTGCGCGGAGATCCTCGTAAATGTCCTTGCGGGCATTGTAACCGTAGTCGCCCTCGCCCTCGCGGACCTTATCGACTACCACGGCACCCTCGCCACCAGCGTTGGCGACAATCTGGCGCAGCGGCTCCTCGATCGCGCGGCAGACGATGTTGATACCCGTCTGCTCGTCGGCATTCTCACCCTTGAGATCGGCGAGCACCTTCTGAGCGCGGATGTAGGTGGTACCACCACCCACGACGACACCCTCCTCGGCAGCGGCACGCGTTGCGCAGAGTGCGTCATCGACGCGGTCCTTCTTCTCCTTCATCTCCACCTCGGAGTTGGCACCGACATAGAGCACGGCCACACCGCCAGCCAATTTAGCCAGGCGCTCCTGCAGCTTCTCCTTGTCGTAAGAGCTCTTCGTGTTGGCAATCTCGTTCTTGAGCTGAGCCACACGCTCCTTGATGTTCTCCTTCGCACCAGCACCATCGACGATGGTGGTGTTGTCCTTGGAGACCGTCACCTTCTTGGCCGTACCCAGTTCCTCGAGCGTAGCCTTGTCGAGCGTCAGACCCTTGTCCTCGCTGATCACCACACCACCAGTCAGTACGGCGATGTCCTCCAGCATGGCCTTGCGGCGGTCGCCGAAGCCCGGAGCCTTGACGGCGCAGATCTTCAAGCCAGCACGCAGACGGTTGACAACCAGCGTGGTGAGAGCCTCAGAATCGACATCCTCGGCGATCACCAGCAGCGGACGGCCACTCTCGGCAGCAGGCTGCAGGATGGGCAGGAAGTCCTTGATGTTGCTGATCTTCTTGTCGTAGATGAGGATGTACGGATTCTCCATCACACACTCCATCTTGTCCGTATCGGTCACGAAGTAGCCAGACAGGTAGCCGCGGTCAAACTGCATACCCTCTACCACACCGATGTTGGTGTCGCGGGTCTTGCTCTCCTCGATGGTGATCACACCGTCCTTGCTCACCTGGCGCATGGCGTCGGCCAGCAGCTTACCGATCTCCGGATCGTTGTTGGCACTCACCGTAGCGACCTGCTCGATCTTGTCGTAGTTGTCACCTACCACCTCGGCGTTCTCCTTGATGTAATCTACCACCGCGTTGACGGCCTTGTCGATACCACGCTTCAAGTCCATCGGGTTGGCACCAGCAGCGACGTTCTTCAGACCCTCGTTGACGATGGCCTGGGCGAGAATCGTAGCCGTGGTCGTACCATCACCTGCGTCGTCACCCGTCTTGCTGGCCACGCTCTTGGCAAGCTGTGCGCCTGCGTTCTCCAGGCTGTCCTCCAGCTCTACCTCCTTGGCCACGCTCACACCGTCCTTGGTGATCTGCGGTGCGCCAAACTTTCTGCCAATCACCACGTTGCGACCCTTCGGGCCGAGTGTCACCTTGACGGCGTTGGCCAACTGGTCCACACCGCTCTTGAGCAGATTGCGTGCTTCTGTATTGAATTTAATATCTTTTGCCATGATCGTTTCTTCTGTTTTTATTTGATAAATACAATTTTACAACTCGTTGCGTCCCTCACCACCTCTTTACTCGGTGACGATGGCGAGCACATCGCTCTGGCGCATCATGAGGTACTTCGTGCCCTCGTTCTCAATCTCCGTGCCAGCATACTTGCCATAAAGCACCACGTCGTCGGCCTTCAGGATCATCTTCTCGTCCTTCGTACCCTCGCCGACGGCAATCACCTTGCCGCGCTGCGGTTTCTCTTTTGCGGTGTCGGGAATAATGATTCCACCCACTTTTTCCTCTGCCGGTGCCGGAAGAACCAGCACTCTGTCTGCTAACGGTTTAATTGTCATGATCGTAATATTTTTAATCGTTTTTGTTTTTTGACTTTTTGCGAGCCCCCTTGGCACTTGCCTTGCGGGCCTCACCCTTCTCTTTGCGAAAAGCGTGCCAATGCGCCAAAACGGTCTCGCCAAACTGACAGGGTGACAAAGTGGCAGACTCGTGGTGGCGGAATCGGACAGTGGACCGTCCTGTTGGTGTTGTTTTGGTTGTTTATCTTGTCAGCAGGCTGTATTGAATCAGCACAAACAACCCTGTCAATCCATTTCCGTATAAACCAGAAATAAGATGCAGGGCGTGAATTTTGCCTAATTTTCGTAGAAAAAATACGAAAACGGGCAAAATATTTCTTGTTTAGCCCAAAAAGACCTATCTTTGCGCCTAAAGAACTAAGCACGAAAAAGATGATACGAGATTTTTGGGTGAAAAACTATCTCTCCATACGAGACAGACAGGAGCTCTCCTTTGAGGCTAAAGGTCCTGCCTCAGAGTTGGTAGTGGAGATCTCCAAAGGAGTCTTCCTCTACAAGTTGGGCATTCTCTATGGCTCCAATGCGTCAGGAAAGTCCAATATGCTTGTCGCATTAAATGAGGTCTTCCGTCTGTTGGTCTCTCCCAAATCTGATGCGAAGCAGGAGATAGAGGGCTTTCTGCCCTTTGCCTTGACCCCAGAGGATCCTACGGAAATGTATGTTTCTTTCTACGCCAACGGTGTCAGGTACGACTATAATGTCAGTTTCAATAAAAAGCGTATTTTGCATGAGGTCTTAAACTATTACCCCAATGGTTCAAAGGCGTTGTTCTATGAGCGTTCTTTCGTCGGTGAGAGTATCCAGACCGATATCAAGTTTGGCGCCAGTCTCAAGTTGCTTGCCAAGACCCAGGAGAGCATTCGTGAGAATACGTTGAACAATCATAGTGTCTTGTCCGTCTGTAGAAAGGCGGCTTTGAAGGAGGATATAGGACCCTTTGCCTCTCTCCATCGGCGACTTATGACCAATTATCACGATGTGGATGGAGACATAGAGAAGGGGCTTGTTGAGATATTGTCGGAGGCCTACGAAGACCACAAAAAGCGCAAGTTCTTCACGCAAATGCTTCAGAAGGCCGATTTGAACATCATGGCATACCGTCCTGTCATAGAAGGCCGCTTTGTACCCCAGGAGTACCGTGAACGTGTCTCAAAAGCCAGTATTCCAGAAAATGTGAAAGACGTACTGCTGAGGCCCACCAATAACTCCGTGGCCTTCTTGAACCATACTGATCATGGAGATTTCGAGGTTGCTATGGCGTTTCAGTCCAAGGGTACGCAGAAATATGTGCGCATCCTTGACGCTTTGTATGACATGATCATCTCCGATCAAGTTTATTATTTGGACGAATTGGGGGAAGACCTGCATTATGATCTTCTGTTCTATTATCTGAGTGTGTTTATATTCAACTCGGAAAGATCTCAGCTGATTATCACGAGTCAGGAGACGACGCTGCTGTCACAGGATTTGATCAATGAAAACCGGGGAGTGGTCTGGTTTGTGGAGAAAAACCACAGTACGGCTTCATCGGAATATTCGCGTGGAGACTCTTTCGGCTTGCATCGGAATCTGTCGCTCTATAACTCTTATCGTACAGGCCGTTTGGGGGCCAAACCAGAGTTGGGCAGTATTTTTATAGACTTAGACGAGTAGTGGGTATGGGTAAGCTCAAACATTCAGTCCTTGTCTTAGGCGAGGGCCCTACGGAGTTTTATTATTTCAACTCCTTGCGAGATGTGTTCAGGGGGATGACCATCAAGCCAGATTATCCCAAGCATACGAGTATGAAGGAACTGGAGGAAAAAATAGAAAAAGGTATAGCTGACGGATACGATCGGGTGTTCTGTGTGATCGACATGGACACAAAGGACGAGGAACCTGAGCGTAGTCAGTATATGCGTCTCAAAAAGAAGTATGCCAATCCCGTCAATAAGCCGAAGAAAGGCATCTATTGCGAGGTGCGTTTCTTTGAGACGCACCGTTGTACCGAACTCTTTTTCTTGTACTATTTCCGTTATACGGCCCGGATGTACAACGACCAGTCAGCACTTCTGCTGGATCTGAAGAAGCAGTGTGGCTATGAAAAGACGATAGACTTCTTTCGAAAAAGCAAAGGACTGCATTCTTATTTTGAGAAGAAAGGAGGCGAATTTGACAAGGCTATCCGTCACGCCAAGCATTCCATGGAAGAGAAACTTGCTGATGGTAGAAATTACACCTATTCTGAACTTGGTAGGATGATAGAAGAACTGAAGTCACTGCAGTGATAGTGAAAGTGGGTTGCTCTTTGTTCGACGAGTTGTTCGGGTCGTCTGGTCCATGCTTGCTTCAAGATTCGGAGGAGCGCCCTATGCTGGTCCTTCCATGCTCCAAATGAAGAACCAACTTGTGGGGATGTTGCCTACAAATTTGCTTCAGGCAGATGCAGTGACTTGTATCTCGGAAACCCTTCTTCCACGTATCAGCTACGTGTCAACCTCGTATCATCTTTCCATCGAACAAATATCGTTTACGTATCGTTTCCGTATTGTTTCCGCTTCTGTAAGCGAGAACGATAGGAGAACGATAGGAGGACGATACGAGAACAATACGGGATTGATACGGAATCAATACGGGATCAATACGGGATCGATACGAGAACGATAGGATGCGACTCCTGACAGATGCTCTAGGTAAGAAGTTTAACTTTTCCATTGTTATGCGTTTGGATTATATTTTACATTACGGTTGCTTGTTGTGCTCTCCCTTTCATACAGCGATGGCTGATGCATCTCTCGCCAAGGCGCAGCAGCTATACAAAGATACCCCCGCGTCCTGCCGAATGCAAGTCGATTTGCATGAATTAACGACCCATTAACTTTTTCTCCGTATTCATTTAACAAAGCCTGTGTCAGCGAAAAAGCGTCCCTTATAGCCATTTCTCACTATCTTCCCGCAGTTTGGGCTACAGGAAAGCTCTTGCTTCCATCTGTAGCCAATAATCACGATGCGTGTCTTAAGATAAGTTTTGATGGTAAGTAAACACGACAAAATATCCTGTGAGTATTTTTACTGTTTCGATCTAAATACACAGAGTCAACTCATCTGACGAGTACAGCAACGATCCGCTTCAAAGATTGATTTTGGCCTCTCACAAGACTTGATTTTGTTTTATTGTGCCACATGGACCCTTGCGGAGCGTTGTTTCTTGTTGTTTCCTTTCGGCAGGATTGTGTCCCCGCGAAGCGCTCCATTTCATGGCACCCTTTCTCGCCATGGCATAACTCGATCAAGCTCGGTTCTGCGCATGGCTTATCGAAAGCGTTGTATTTTTAGTACTTGTTGTTGCTCTTGTTTTCCCATGTCAGCAGGTTGTAGTGAATCATCGCAAACTATACTTGTTGTTCCGTTTTTTGGGGACGCTCCCACCCTCTAAATGTTAATTTAGGGGGTTGAAAACACAAAAATGGGGGTTGAAAACAAAAATATTTTAAGAAACTTTTCTCTGATTCATAAAAAAGTTGTAAATTTGTGTCGGACTGTAAAAGCCAGACCACAATCATGCCGTGAGACGAGTTCTTTCCATTATGATAGAGTCGGCAGCCTACGCCGTACAAAGTGTAGCGAGTCATCCCGAGGGTGAACACTATGCGAAGTGGGCCTAGGGTGGGAAAAGCTGTGATGCTCGAGAGTAGGGCAGCCCCAATAGCAGGAGCATGTCGAACCGTGCCTCAGCCAGCTTTGTCTAAGCAGTCCAGACATAAAAGGCGTTTACAAGCGTCAAGTTCAACGTACACTCTGAAACGTGAGAAATTTCGAGAAACAATGTACTGCCTTGAACATGACAACGGTAGATGTCCCGGGTGTGATTATACAAAGTTGTCACATTTTGCATGAGCAGATATTGCGCTCTGCCACTATGGCATACAATATCCTCGGCTTGTGTAAGTGTGCGATAATTGCTATATATCATATCGGCGTGGGCTATACTGTTGTTCGTTCAGCAGTATAGGGCACTTTCTCACGGCCTCAGAGTGTGGATCGGACAACGGACGGTTCACGCTTTTTTGTTAGTGTCATCCAGACCTGGATCTAAGACACGACCTAAATGGACACATTGCCTAATGTGAACACCCGACGAGGCGGTGAAAATCCCTCGAGCACAGGACTTACCTCCTGCGCCCTCCCCGAAGCTCAAGGCGCCCCAGGCGCCGCAAGATGCTCAGAAGGGGAATCCTCGAACTTTATACCTAAGGATAGGCCCCAATGGTTTGTTCTCCGTGCGACATACGGACGCTGGAAAAAGGCAGTCGATTTGCTCGAGGACAACGACATAGAGACCTACGTTCCGATGCACGACATCACGAAACTCATCAACGGGAAGCGGAGAACCTTTCACGAGCCTCTGCTTCCCGATATTGTTTTCGCTCGGTTGAGCCGCACAATGGCCGAACAGTTCGTCAAGGATCCCGCCCCCTCCTCCAAATGGCTGAAATACTACACCGACAAAACCAAACCCCTAGAAAACGCCACAGGCCTCAATCCTCCCATCGTTATTCCCGACAACGAAATGCTCAACTTCATCAAAGCCACCAGTGTCCCCAGCGCGCATAGTGGCATGATCTCCAAGGACCGCATCCGCTACAAGAGTGGCGATCTCGTCCAAATCACTCAGGGCGACTTCAAAGGAATCATCGGCAAGGTGGTGAGAGCGGCAGGGCAACAGCGCATCGCCATAGAACTGGAGGGCATCGGAATATTTATCACCGCCTATATACCCAACGACTTTTTGAAAGTCTTGGAACGTTGTGAAACTGTAGTTTGGTGACACCCAAACAAACTAAAAACACAATATGGTAGTAAAAAAGATATTCTCCCAAGATTTGCAGATAGGCAAATCCTTGATAGTAAGGGATGAAATGGTTACACGCAAATACTTCTATCAACAATGCTATCCCTTGTTCAAATCCATTTTTGACAATTACTATACTGACTGTGCCAATGTCAAGGAGTTTATAGACGAGATGTATATCATAGTCCTTGCTCCTAGCAAACTGACGGGTAAATGTCAGATGGAGAACTTCAGGGGCGAGAGTACATTGACCAGTTGGCTGAAAACCGCCTGTTTATTTTATTGCTACAAGCAGTTTGAAGCCAAAGAAAGATTCCCAAAACATGAGCAGATTTCTCATTCTTATATAAATGGTAAAGATGACGATAGTGATAGAACTAACTCGATTTATGGTTCTATAGAGATAGATTTTTCTAATCTCAACCGTCAAGATGCTCTGACTATCATCAAGCAGATGCCCAACAAGCGTTACGGTGAACTGATCCGCCTACGCTACCTGGAGCTGATGACCAATGAGGAGACTGCAAAAGCATTAGGAATGTCAATGGAGAATTATTATAACAAACATAAACTCGCTAAGGCACAGTACGAGCGGATCTTCAGAAAGGAGGTAGATCATGAATAAAGATTTTGTACCATCAGTAAGTATCGAAGAATTTGCTGCGTATTTAGATGGAAATCTTACGGAGGATGGAATGGAATACATTTCATCTATCATTTCCCACAACAATAAGCTTGCTGACATAACAGAAATAAGTAATGTTGTTGATGTTACAAAAGAACAATATATACAGGATGAAGAGTTGCTACCTTCTGAAATAGAAAGCATGGATTTTAATATTCCTGAAATCTCTGATGAAACAATCCACAAACAACATCCAATCTATGACGATGATGAATCGGCTTTTATAGAAGAAAAATGTAACCATCAACTGATAGATGATAGTCAGGAGGACTATCTATATAGCAAAACAAGTGCAAATCAAAATAATATAGAATTTATGGATAATTCTTTTGTTAAAGACAATGGCATGCAAGCTAACATTGCTGCTCATAAGATATTTGGTGAGGATGGGTTCGGACCTGATGGAGGTTTAAATCCTGTCATTTACCAAGGTAACGAAGGTGTGTGTGCTATTCGTAGTCAGCAAATTATTTTGCGTGACTATGGTATAGACATATCTTTGGATGAACTTAAACAGTATGCAACCGAAAACGGTTGGTATAACCCAAGTTCAGAGGGCGGTACACCAATGTGGGCAATAGGCAACCTATTGTTAAGTTGTAACGTCCCTTGTCAACAATCTGTTGATAATACTGTCTATGATTTAATAAATGAGTTAGCGCAAGGGCATCGAGTAATTGTTGGCGTAGATGCAAATGAATTGTGGGCTGACAGAAACCATGATACTATGGCTGGAGTGAAAGAATGGTACAAAGACTTTTTTGAAGGTGAAACGCCTAATCATGCTCTGGTAGTAGCAGGTGTCGATGTTAATCCTGATAATCCAGATGACATTAAGGTTATCTTGACAGACCCTGGTACTGGTGATTTGAGAATTGAATACAAATTGGATGATTTTATGGACGCTTGGAAAGATTCTCAGTGCTTCATGGTATCTACAGATACTCCAGCTCCACTTCAATACAATCCAGAAACAGGTAATGAGGAGCCATCCAATTTTGCCGTTGCTGAATATATCAACACCAATAGTATTCCTTTAAATCCCAATAATGTGATACTTCCAGGAGAGATGGCTGCTAAATGTGTAGGAGCGCATTATTCTGAAGGACATCTTAACAAAATCAAAGTAGATGGTGAAGAGGTCGATTACGACGACTATGCTAAGTCTGTTGAGACTGTACATAAATGTAAGTCATTCATAAATAGTTCGCAGACTTTTGGACAGGACCATTTTGATGCAAAAGAATTTAGTTCTGCATTGAAGAGTTTTCTTGGAATGGAATCAGATTTTGATTTACCAGAAGGTTTTGATCTCAATAAACAAGATTTTGAAGATACACCAAAACCTCTTCTTGAAGATGATAATGTTACAGTTTCTAGCAAAGATGAGCCTGAAATCGAAGAAAGTAAGCATGAACTGTCACCTAACGACGAGGATGATTTAGACGATGATAGTACAGAAGATGCAGACGATGCCAACACTGATGACGATAATAATTTTTTTGACGAAGCGGACTTGGGCTTTTAATAAAGTATTTACCCATTAATTAAATAACAATAATAGTATCTAAAATGGAAAATAAAGACAACCAATTTTCAGCTCAGTTGAAGAGTGAAATATTAAAGCTTATGGATAGCATGATTGCCTTCCAAAAAGCTTACCCTAAGTTTAACTTTCCCAAAACTTCCGAGAATTTCAGCTTATCTCGTGAGTTGCTTGAAAAGGGAGAGTTTAACTTGGCAGTGTGTGGCAAGGTAAAGAATGGTAAAAGTTCGTTGATTAATGCCTTGATAGGCAAGGAACTTTTACCAGTATGTACAGATGTCGCAACATCACGTGTATTTAAGATTTCTCATTCAAAAGAAGAAAAATATTATGTGGTGTATGGAAATGGAAATCGCAAAGAAATATCCCAAAAGGATTTGGCGGCTTATGGAAGTCAGGCAGTTATCAACAAGGACGGAGATGCCGAAATTGAGAATACCATTTCTTATATTCAAGTATTAACTCCAATGGATTTCCTTCCTGAGGGCGTATCTTTGGTTGACACTCCGGGAATAGGATCGACCTATCCTCATCATACAGCAATTACGAAACAGTATGTCAAACAGGCTGATGCCGTAATGTTTGTGATGAATCCAACACCTTTGGAGGATATTGAAGTTGATTTCTTGAAAGAAATAGTTAGTGTGACTCCTGGTATACTGTTTGTAACTACAAAGATTGACCAGAATGGCAATGAAAGTGTAGATGAATCATTGAATAGAAATCGCCAGATAATAGAGAAAGCTGTCGGAAACGATTTGCCTTTTGGCATTTCTATGTTAAAGATGTCTAGTAAGTTGTTGCTTGAAGCTGCAACAGAAAAGGATGAAATGACATCTGAGTTCAATTATGAGATTTCTGGCTATGACGATGTAAAGTCTGCTATGAATAATATGGTGTTCACCATTTTGGGCTATTATCGTTCAGGATTGGCATACAATGCATGTGTAGAGTACTATAAGGAAGTTCTTAATGCGTTGAAACTGCGTCATGAAACAGCTGTCAAGGCTGCTACGGAATATGATACGCTGCTTAAATCATATGAAAAAGCATTAGCAAACTTCAATGAAAACATGGGGGATTCAAAGAGAAAGGACCTCTTTACAAAAGTTGAAACCGTGTTCAAAACAATGGAGTATGATTTCAACCAAATCTTCACATCAAAAGGAACAATTGCGACAAAATTCAGTGAGGAAATAGAAAACCTATCAGAGGAAGATATAACTACCTATAGTGAAGATTTTGGAGATAGAATAGTTGCAGATGTACAAAATGAGTGGGATAAACTAACCATGTTAGTTATGTCTCGCATAGAAGAATTGTTGACTAATTTCAACAAAGAGTGCTATATGTCTATTCCTGAAGGTTTTATCTCTATAACCAAAGAAGGTGTAGAAGATCCATCTGTAAAAGATGTTCAATTAAGAGACAGAATAGGTAAAATGAGGAACGAGATGTTCTTAGGTACAGCTATCACAGGCGCATTAAGTACAGTTGTTGGAGGTGCGTATTTCTTCCTTCCTGCATTAGTTACACCAGCTCTACCAGTAATAGCACCAGTTATGGTTGTATTGGGCATAGGCTCTGTCTTATGGGGCGCAATAAGTGGTAATCAGAAAGCCAAGCAAGAAGCACTACAGAAGAACAAGGCTAATCTTCTCAAGCATCTTTCAGAAGCCATGACATATTGCCGTAAGCAAATTGTTGATGTTTCTTTGGCTGACGGAAAGTACCAGTCATTGTATCAAGGCTTTGTAAATGCTGCTCGTGAGCAGGTAAAAAAATCCATTACTAGTATTTATTCCAAGTATAGTGAGGAACTAGAATCTATGAAAAAAACCGTCGTGGAATCTAAAAATAATCCCCAGCTTGTACTTGCTTTGGAGCATTTAGTAAAAGAATGGAGTAAGAACAAGACTTTGATACAGAATGTACATGAAAAATTAGAAACTGTGAAACCTGAATAAAATGGCAGTACTGGGAATAGATTATGGCTCCTCATATACAACCGTATCGTGGATTAATCCACGACACGGTAAACCTGAAGCAGTGAAGTTTAACGGAGATGGATCAGTGAAATACCCATCTGTAATCTTAGGCTATGATAATGGTTTAGTTAGTGGGTATCAAGCATTGAACTATTTGGAAGAGGTTGACAAACTTTCTACTGAGGAGCGTTTTGAAATGCTGGCGAATTTTATTCCGTCATTGAAACGTATATTGAGTGCTAAAGGAGTCGAATTTATAGGGGATAAAGAATATACCCATAAAGAGCTTTTGGAGTTTTTTTTCAAACAAGTCAAACAGTTAGCAAATGCTCATTGTGGCAATGAAGTGGATTTTGGCTCTGTGGTTATCTCACACCCTGTTGATTGCGAAGAGTCAACCGTTCAGATGCTAAGACAGACTTTGTCTGCTTCCGGTTTCAAAGAAGTGAAAACAAGATTTGAGCCTATTGCAGCTGTAATGGGATATGGAATAGACCACGATATACCAGAAGGGCAAGGTATTTTAGTCTTTGATTTCGGTGGTGGCACAATAGATGTTGCTTATGCCAAAAAACACCTTGACTCTTACCGTATCTTATGTGAACCAAAAGGAGATAAATCATGTGGTGGTCAAGATATAGACATGCTGCTTTACGAAGATTTAAGGAAGAAAGTATTGGCTAAATATGAAATGGATATATCAAAAGACAACATGGTTGATCTTGGAATGTTAAATTCGTGTCGTAGATTGAAAGAACATTTCAGTGATTCAAACGATGTACATGAGACTTCTATTGTTTTTGTAAAAGATGGCAGAATTATAACATATAAATACAAACTCAATAGAGAATCATTCAATAATATTATAAGCCAAAAGGTTGCAGATGCTATCAATGTTGCTAAAGCTGTAATAAATCAAACAGAATCCAAACAACTAAAAATAGACAAGGTTTTATTGATTGGCGGAAGTTCTCAACTGACCTTAGTCCGACAAATGTTAACTGATATTTTGCCTGAATCAACGATTGACACATGTGGTGAGAAAGACATTGCTGTTGCATTGGGTAACGTTGCAGATGAAAGGAAAGACATTTCCCAATATCCTAAACCTTCTCCGCCCCCATGTCCGATAGACCGTAATAGATATATAGTGTGTCCCTCATGTGGCAGCAAAGAATGTTATCACCACAAAGGAAAAATAGGTTACCTTTGTCTTAACTGTGGCTATGACGGCCCAAATGTAAAAGTTACAATAATCAGGTAATAAAAGATAAATATGAATATATTAATGGTAGGTCATAGTGGAGCAGGAAAAACTTCATTTATGGCTGGAATGTATAAATATCTTGGTGATGACCAAGAAGGATATGGGATACGAGCCAAAGATTCTGCTCAAAAGAAGAATTTGGAGCGTATGGCACAAAATTTATCCGTAGGACAATATCCGTCTGGTACGGATATTCAACAGATGTACAGGTTTGAGTTGACTTGTGCGGGAAAAGATGTTGTTCCTTTTAATTGGATGGATTATCGTGGCGGTATATTGTTAAGCGAAGATCCTGATGACGAAGATATGGACAATTTTTTAAAATCCATATCATCCGCAGATGCACTTGTGGTCTTTTTGGATGGTGAAAAATTATCGGAGCGTACTTTTGAATGGACAATGGAATATGACATTCTTATTTCATGCATAGAAAATTCTCTATGTGTCGAACATAAATCATGGTTTCCTATTTGTTTTGTGATTACAAAGTGCGATATGCTTCCTGATGGGGCATCTTTTTATGGATTAAAACACTTTTATACTTTGTTCGAACAAATAAGCCAAAGTAGAACTGTCGGTGGAATGCTTCTACAATGTTCAATAAATCCATCTGATTATTACGATCCTTTTTTTGCATTAGCTTATTGCATATATGGTGGCACACCTATCTATATACAAAAGAGGTATGATGCTATGAATAATGCATCTTATAGGGCGAAAAAACATAGACCAGAAACTCTTTTGGGATGGTTAGCTGCTGGAGCTGAAGAAATTCTAAATGGAGCTGTACAAATTGTTAATGATGACTGGGGCTGGGAAACCGAGCTAGATAAGGCAAATTCGGCAGATCATGATTTCGAACGAGAAAAAAGCCAGTTAGAATTGTTACAAGCTATTGCTGAGAATTTAAAAAGCAAATTAGAACAATGGTCTAAAGATAATATTATAAGATTTTTTTAATACTACATATCTCAATGAAAAAAATAACATTTTATGGATTGGGCGGTTCTGGTAAGTCTTGCTATACTTTTGCTATGGCACAGGCTTTGTCTCAGGGTATCCGTTTTTCTGACGGACAGATTTTGACGGTACGATGCCCGATACCTATGCAAATGGCAAAGTTGCATAGAGCATATCAACAAATGAAGAATGGACAATGGCCTGCAGGTAATGTGGAAAGTGTTAAATACAATTTCAATTGCAGATTGGCATTGGGTAAAATGATGGACTTTGCTATAAATGACTATCGAGGAGGACTTCTTGATACGTGCGATGAGGATGAAATAGAAGAGCAGGAAGAATTGTTCAGTTCTTTTGAAGATTCCGAAGTCCTTCTATTCTTTATTGGAGCAGATACAATAAAACAAGCCTTAAATGGAGATGATGAGCAGCAAGCCAAATTAGATTTCATGGGAATCCTTTATGAATATTTTTTGGATAGAACCAATGATTCTAGAACTCCAATCATGATTGTAATATCTAAATCTGACTTACTTTCTGATGTCGAAAAAATACAGGCAAAAAAATTGGTTTTAGAGGCTTTGCAGTCGATGTTTGGCACTGGAACAAATTTGACGGCAGCAATAACAATGGTTACTTTAGGTAGAAACTTGAAAAATGACCAGGGAGAATTGGAAGGTGAATTGATTATTGGTCCAACACAAGGAAACATTCATATCCCGATCTTGTATTCTTTATTTTGTGTGGTTTCTAATAGGATTGAAGAGAGCATTGGAAAATTGAACTCTGCGCAACAATCATATGCATCAGCAAAAAATGCAATGAATCAAGAAATGAATCGAAGCGCATTTGCAAGATTCTTTTCAAGCAATGAAAAGAACATTAGAAATCGCATCAATGAATCTAATCGTGCTATTGGTTCAGAAAAAGAAGTTTTAAATAAACTTTCCGAGACAATTTCCAAAATCAAGCCCATTCTTCTAAGTGGAGCCGATGTGTACATTAACGGAGTAAAACAATAAATGTATGGATGCACAATATTTCGTATATACAAGAGGACACGATATAGCTAACGATTATAAATTGTTGTTCTCTCCATCTGAAGATTTTTGTCCTTCAGATGTAAGAAGATATTTCTTGATACAAGTACGTGGATTGATTAATCTTGATACTTATGTTGGAAATTTAGAAGAAAATCCAAGATGGATTTTAAGTAAGAAAAATGGCTATATATTATGGGGTGTTGGTACTATGAATAAAAAAATTTCTTCTGCCAACAATACGGATTATGCCAATAGAGCTGTGCGCGGCTTTTTCGGCATAATTGCTAAAGAAAGCTCCGTCTCTATATTACCTTTTGACTTATCTTATTTTGAACAGTTCTATAGCAAATATATTGTTAATCTGTGGACTGCTTCCAAGGAGGATTTTAAAAAGAAAGGAGTTGTTGTAGATAACAATCCTGAAAGTTGTAAGTCAATAAGTGCCCAAAGCTCAAACTTGTCATTAAATACGGATGAAGCCAAAACTGTATTATGGGAAGATTCAATTGCCCCAGAAGATTTCTTTGCCTCCGCGCTTGCTTTAAAAGGTGATTTCTCTTGTGTGTACGGTTTGGAAGAAAAGAGCCATGCGTATAATCACGACTATAGATTCTATAATGTTATCGTTAAAGGCGAAAAAATCAAAGAAGAAAGAACTTACAAAGTAAGAGTAGATACAAAGAGAGAGCACATAGATCAAACAATACTAAATGGTGAAGATCCGATTAAGCCAAAAAAAGATCATCGCCTGAAATTGATGTTTTTGGGGACTGTTGCAACATTCATAGTGGTAGCTCTGATTGTTGGTCGTTGCAGCAAGAACAATCAGACGAACCCTCAAAAATCAGTTTCGGGCGACACTGTGAAAACAGTAAAAAACATTCAAAAAAAATAGATTGTGATATTTTGAAGTTGTTTGTTGTGCTGAGTCGTTTAGTAGAAAAATATGGCATAAAAGAAGTTGTCTCAAAATTAGAATCACTTATGTGAAAATTTTATAGTGCATTATTCTTCATCTTATTGATGTAAGAATGATGCACTTGTTAAGTAAAGTTTCTTAGCCAAGTGATAGATTGATGTGAAATGTAGTATCTATAAAAAGAAAAAACGATATGGGTAAAAAAGACATAACCACTCAAATATATAATTTGCTGGATGAAACGGCAGCATATATTGAACATACCACGTGGCACAACAAATACTCGTTGGCTCTTAAGAGTTTGCAAGAAGAATTAAAAGCTCCATGCGTGTTAGCTGTGGCAGGAAAGGTAAAGGCAGGAAAAAGTTTCTTGGTAAATGCGTTGTTAGGAGTCGATATAGCAATGACAGGAACAACAGAAACCACAGCTACAGTGAACATCTTCAAAAAAGGTACACCTCCATCTAAAGAAAAACCAATTCTATGTGTGTTTCTTGATGGACATAAGGAATGGGTTTCCAAGCATTATTTGGATTCTCTTCAAGGTACAAGTAAAGAATCTTTGGAAAAAACGGCCACAATTGACAAGTTGATTATGTATATCAATGACAATCCATTGTTGGATTATGTAACACTTGTTGATACTCCTGGAATTGGTGCCGAGGTAGGTGAAGATGGAGACTCTCATCAGATTCAAACAGATGCCTATTTTAATTTGCGTGAACGCCATCAGCAAGATACTATAAATCTATCTAATACAGCAGATGCAATAATATACTTGTTCAATACCGTTCCGACAGAAACAGATAAGAATTTTTTAGCGTCATTGTATAATGGAGGACATGGTATTACATCACTAAATGGTATAGGGGTATTGTCCAAAGTGGATAAGGACTTAACACAAATAGAAAACATTTCTCACTTTTGTAAAGAGTTTGAACAAAATCTATTCACAATTGTTCCAACGTCTGCTGCGATTGAAAAGTACATCCCATCAGAAGAACAAGCCTATCATTTGCGTGATAAGTTAAAGAAAGGATTTCCCGTTGAAAAAGGCTTTTTGTTGGCCATTGGTTCAGAAACAGCCTTTCTTCATGAAAAGTTGCCTTACTGCAATATATCAGTTATGGATAGAAAGGATGTTCTAAACGGTTTTGCTGATCATGATTTGACATGGAGCTCATTTGCCCTAATAGCTAAAGAACTTTATTACTCTGATGACATATCAATAACATTGAATAAACTCAAAGGAGTGGGTGGAATACAAAATCTGCGGAATTTGATATTTGATCATTTCTTTAAACGAAGTCATATGCTGAGAGAAAATAAAGTCATAGAAGATTTACGTGGTATCATAAACAGTATAATATATGATGAATCTTTTGCTCTTTCTGAAGATTATGCAAAGATGAAAGATGAGTGCATAAGTTCTTGTCAGTGTCTCCCAACAAGAACTCGGAATGTGGTAATTGATTTAATCAAATCAAACATACCTTCATTGGAGCAAGTTCAGAATGACAAGAACCATATCTTCAGTCTGAAAAGAAAAATTGAGAAGATACAAGCGGAACTCCAACTTGCAAATGACCAATACATTATGTACATGAAAATAGTTGATACTAAGGAACAGTTCTCCCAGACTGAGTTTGCAGAATTATGCTCGTTATTCTCAGGGCAAATCACAGATGCTAATCCACGAAATAGATACAAGTATTGGTCATCCATTTATAATATGTCATTGCCGAATAGTGTCAGACAATATGCGGCAATGCTGGCTAAAAGGATGTACTCGGAATTATTAAAAATATAGCTTATGAAATTATTAAATGATTTATTCAAAAGAAGCAAGGCATTATGTGGACAGCTAATGTCTTCAATGTTTGACTCAAATAATCCGGCAACAGCTGTTGACCAATTGTTTGAATCAACTGAGAAAACGTCAAGTGCATTTGAAGAAAGCAAAGAGACGGAAAGAATCATGCCGATAAGCGATGTACCAGTCATAGACTATTATATGGATTCCAAAGGAATAAAGGGAGAAAATAATGAAAAGAAAATAGAAAAAGAAGAAGGAACAGAATACATACAGGAAGAAAAAAATAATAATAAGGATTCTATTGATGACCCTAACTTGGATAATAGTTGTGGCAAACAATTAGTTTTCGAACTGCCAACTCTGCTTGAAGAACTAAATAAGTTGCGTTCTCAAACTACCGATAAAAATGTTATATCTACAATTCTATTTTGCGAAAGCCGAATAGAGGAAATGATGCTTTCATGTGGTTGTGAACCAATTAATGAAGAATCAACTTTTGATAATTCACGTCATGTTCCATATCCGTTTTCTTTTGTACAAAATGGTTGTGTAATAGAAAAAACGATAAAACCCGGGTTAAGTTATAATAATAAGGTTTTAGTAAAAGCAATAATTAAATGTAAACAATGATAATTATGGATGAAGATTTTGAACTTTTGTATGATGATGACGTAATAGGATTTCCTGATGATTTACTAGAATTTGAAGAAAGTCATCAAGGAGGGAATGGACAAACAACGCCTATAATGAATACGTCACCGATATTTGAAAATGACCCAAGTGGTGGTGTTATAGTAACTGACATATTTGGTGGAGAACACCATTATTTGAATATGGAACAGGCTCAGACACTAACGGATTTTATGAGTGGGTTGCCAATTGTCACAAATCCTACATCTGTTTCTAACAGTCCCTCTAACGCAGGACACCTTCCAACAGATATCCACACTCCTAATGATTTGTCTTTTTATGATGGCAAGCTACAGGATGCGCAACACAGGCTTAACCAAGCTTTGGATGATGCAACACATTCAACAAACGCAAGTGAACTGGAAGATGCTTTAAGCAGACAAAAGCAAGCAGAAAATGATATTGAATATTGGAAAGGTCGTCGTTCGCAAGCAGACTACAATCAAACAATAGAACATCTAAAAAGCGATAAGATAATCAATGACTGCAACGAAGCTTTGAATAACCTTCATGATATACTTCATAATAAATAAGCAAGGGCTTTTGTGGTAAATCGAGATAAAAGAAAAAAATAAACGCATGAGAGATAGCCGTGCTAAAGAACTGTTGCTTAAATTCCAGTTGGATATATTAAAAAACAATCCTGAAAGTGTTGCTAATTTGTAATCACGTCTTTTAGAGAACGGCAAGTACTCAAATTTGAATTCAATTATGAAAGGTGTAACTTTGCTGCCAAATTTTTACCAACTCAATATATAGGCACTTGCAAAAGTGCCTATACAAAGGGCTATACCCTAAATAGAGCACTAACCTATAAACCGTAAAAATGTGATGATATGAGAAAATGTCCTGTCTGTAAAACGGAAATAACCAATGATAATGCGGAGTTCTGCAAAAGATGTGGTGCGAAGTTGTCTCCTTCCGTATCTCAGACGAAAGAAAAAAATGAGGACGTTGTCAGGCCGTCCAATGGGAACATATCGCTATCAGGAAAGCAAGAGGTGTCCAGTAGTCATACTTGTGGAGGAGTAGAAGATCAACCCAAGAATGACCCTAGCTCAACTCCATCGGTTCACTTTGGTGAGAAGACTAAGTTAAGTAGCATAATCAAAGGACGGGTCGCCATCTTTCTCTTAGCTCTTTTTACAGGAGGTTTGACAGGTGCTGCTTCTATCTATAATACTATTGGTCATGGAGGCCCTCTTGAGTCTGATACTGATCCTGTGTTCATTGATACAACGGAGGTTAATACGACGGGGTTCGTTGATGAAATAGAAGAAATAAGTCCAGAAGAAGAGAATTTAAGCATTTTAAAAGATACGATTGCGGAAGTAAATAAAGGTTTTCCCATGAAAGTCGATAAAGGGATGGTAGTAAGAAAATGCTATTTGGACGGAGATTATGTCATGTTTGACTATGATTGTGATGAAGATGTGCTTGATATGGATCTAATGGAGCAGAATAAAACAGAAATTCAGGAAGATATCAAGAATTTTTTTATAAGTGTAGATGCAGACTTTATCACGCATATGTGCCTGAAAGTGAATAAGGGTGTTGGATATAAGTTCGTTGGTGATTCTACAGGAAAGACAGTTTTAATCAGGTTTAGTTGCCAAGAACTTGAAAGTAAGAGAAGCAATAGTAAAATGAAGATGGGCCTATAAAAGTTAAGATGTTTTTACGTTCATAATTATAAAATCACTCAGAGGTTGTGCCCGACACGAATTAGGGTTAAAGTGTATGAGACGTTATTTTTTAGCTACATTGTTGTTGTTGACTTCCTTTGCCTTTTATTCATGTGATTCGTCAAAGAAAGAACTGAAAGCTAACATTGAGGCTGCCAATAAGGAATGCCCTATAGATTTAGGCTTGGTTGGTAGTATTTCAAGCTATCAATTCGATGAGGATGCTGATGAGGTCATCATTACCATGACAATCAGTAAAGAGTTGCCCATCAAGATTGGTGTCTTGAACAAGTTAAAAAATACGCTTAAAAGAGCAATGCTTGGAAACTGGGCCAATTCACCGTCGGGCCGCCAATTGATGAAAGAAATTGCAAAGGCAGATTCAAAACTGACATTTATCATGCAGCCAGAGGAAAGCGATGAAAACCTTAAGATTAGACTGACCAAAGACGAAATAAAGGATTTGGCAGAAGGAAAAATCGACCCTGTCTCTCCTCGTGAAGTATTGGAAATCAATGTAACTTCTACCAATGCACAATGCCCAATGCAAGTTGACGAATACACGACGCTGTCATCTGCTGCTCTCGAAGGTAATTATTTTGTTTTCAATTATAGCATAGATGAAAATATGGTTCCTATCGAGGGTATAGAGCAAAACGAAGCGGCTGTTAAAGCAACTTTGCAAGAAGCGATAGCAAGTCCAGATCCAATAATGGAGCAAATGATCAAGGTTTGCAAGAATGCCAATACGGGTCTTAAATACAGATATGTGGGAGATATTTCCGGCAGCGCTTGTGTTATAACGTTTGAACCATCAGAACTTTAAAAACAAAGCTATAATTTGAATAATCGAGCTGTGTTTTACTATTCATACCAATCATTGGCGCTGTTGTTTTCATCTATACCCTTAGTAAGGCGGGTGAATTGGGAGAAACAGATTTGACCGCTTAGCTAAAAGGTTGCGTCTTATTAACCCAAACTTTTTATGAATACATTCATCAAAATAACATTTGTTCTTTGTCTCTCTTTCATGGGATTTTTGTGCGCATTTTCGCAGTCGTTAGATGATCAATCCTTTTATAAGAGAGCAATTGATGGAGATACAGAGGCTATGCATGTCTTGGGGTATGAGTATAAGGAAGAGAACAATCTAGACAGCGCCATATTTTGGCTTACAAAGGCTGCCGAAAAAGGTCATGTATATTCTCAAAGTCTGTTAGCAACGATTTATGAGGAACAAGAATCGCCAAATTATGAGCAAGCTCTTTTTTGGTATTTAAAAGCAGCAAAGCAAGGATATAATTGGGCACAGTATCGAGTTGGGCATTTTTATCTACATGGAATCGGAATTGATACTAACGATAAAAAAGCGGAGAAATGGTTAAAAAAGGCCGTAGAAATCGGTGGTTGTTATGGTCTGCCACAATATGACTATGGCAAATATTATGCAAAAGGTACCAAAGCTAAAGAATGGTTGTTGAAATCCAATGAAGAGGGGTTCTCGGAAGCTCTTACGGAAATTGGCAGGAAGTATGAAATGGGACTTTTTGAGCAAAACTTTGATTCTGCATATTACTATTACTATTCTGCTGCAAAACAGGGTAATGCTAATGGTATTTTTCATCTTTCAGTTTATTATTCACATGGAGATTGTTGCAAACAGAGTTTTAAAGATGCATTAGAGTTATATAAGAAAGCAGAAAGTTTGAATAGTACAGATTTGCTTTTATATAAAACGCTTAATAATAGAATCGAAATGAATAATCCAATAGGATATGATTCGATACAATCATGTTTCTTGATAAAAGACGACGCGTCGTTTTACTGGTACCGTGATGTTGCTTTTAATGATAATGCAGAAAGTAAATACTATTTGTTCTCTAGTTACTTAAACGGAGTCTATGGTGTAAGACAAGATGCAGACGAAGGAGCGTATTGGTTAGGCCAGGCAGCTAATAGCGATATATTGGAAGCACAAGTGATATTGGCTCAATTATATGAGAAAAAAGGAGATTTACAAGATGCTCGATACTGGTATCAGCGAGGAATGGACAGCAAAAAATATATGATAACTGAAACATCTGATGATGAGTTTCAAAATCTAAAGAACGAATGCAAATTAGCATTGCAAAGATACAAATGAAACGATTACTCATATTTCGGATTTATCCTCACATGCTCTCTCTTGGTTAGATAATAAAAAACAAATCTATGTTCAGACAGACTAATATAGTTAACTCGCAGATAAATAACGGGAACACTGTATTGGCGTAGAATCCAATGATATGCATTACACCGAATTTATACACCCCGAGGATGCTGCAGCCTTGAAAGCATTGAAGGCCATTCCTATGCTCTCCACCATAATAAAGAAGGTGATGGATGTAGGCATTGAGCAACTGCAGACAGGATTGAATATGGCTTCGAAGGTGAAGCTGACTCCTACCCAGTTGCCACGGTTGTACAATATCCTTCCGCCTATTTGTGAGCGGCTGGAAATCAAAGAGCCAGAATTCTATTTGGAGATGAACCCCATGCCCAACGCCTATGCTTTTGGCGATACGCAGACGGCAATCACTATCACCTCGGCATTGGTGGACATGATGTCTGAGGAGGAACTGGTGGGTGTCGTTGCGCATGAATGCGGTCACATTGCCTGTCGCCACATGCTTTATCATACTTTAGCACAGGTGATAGCCAATGCCTCGGGTATGTTTGAAACCTTGTCAAAACTGGCGATTCCCATCCACTATGCCTTGATGTATTGGCAGCGCAAGAGCGAACTGAGTTGTGATCGTGCGGCTGCTTATATCGTGGGCCCGCAGACGACGGCTTCAATGCTTGCACGGTTGGCTGGCGGTCCGAAATCCATCACTTCCGAGCTCAATTTGGTAGAGTTGGCAGAGCAGGCCGACCTCTATGATGCCTTCTGCAAGAGCGGATTGTGGAATAAGACGCTCCAGACATACGCTGTGATGGATCAAGATCATCCGTTTACCTCTGTCCGTGTGCGTGAAATGTTGAAATGGACGAAGAGCGAGGAGTATCAGTCTATGACAAGAAATCACCCCGTATGTCCCGGTTGTCACAGGGCTATAGATAGCTCTTGGAAGTTCTGCCAGCATTGTGGCAGGAAGCTCTAAATATTGTCTAATTCAAAACATCCATTGATTATGAGTATTCCAACTGGAGCCCTAGCCAGGGCATTGCGAGACCTTGATAAGTCAATGCGTAATTCGCTTGATGGCACAAAGATAGAGCAAATAAAGGACGCCATTGGCAACTACGCTATAGCTGCGGCTGTGGCAAGTGGTGTGGCCGGTGTGGCTCCTGGTATTGCCGGTGTGGCAGCAGCTTTGACCCAAGCTGGTTTTGTTTGGGCCACCTATGTCAAAATCAATCAAACGCTGGACATATCCATGTCGGAGAACACGGCAAAGTTTGTTGGTTCAGCCGTTGTGACAAACTTGGTGACGGGAGCGGGAGCCTTCGTCGCTGTGCTTGTTGGATCTTCCCTGCTGTCTTTCATTCCTGTCGCTGGACAGTCTATTGCTGTTGCGATGAATGCCGCCCTTGGCTACACGATGGTGTATGTCTCCGCCATTATCTATCTCCAGCTCATCACGCGTCTGATGCAACCTGACGGTACGCTGAAAGTGTCCGAGTCTGATGATACCAAGCATATTATCCGTGACATCATCAATGAGGCAAACCTCAAGGATATGGTGAAAGAAGGAAAGGCAGCCTTTAAGCAAGCAAAGGCTGATGGCAGCTTCAATAAAGCTCAAAAGGCCAAGCGTTGTCCTAAGTGCAAGGCTGAAGTGAAAGAGGGGCAGAAGTTCTGCTCGGAGTGTGGAAATGAACTCTAATTTCGTTTAATATGGAATATGATGTTTTCATATCATGTAAGAATGAAGACTATTCCGTTTTCGAAAAGTGAGTGGAATGTGTGAAAAAAGTTCAAATGAAGATAAAGTGTTTTTGTTCATTGCTATTCATAATAGCAATAGCTTCCTTGTTTGCGTGCAGTAGTGATGGACCGGATGTAATTGTAGGCGAAGAAACGACAACTGTTCGTGTGTCTCTTAAAGGAAATATAAGTGTAGGCGAATATGGCTCATTTTATTACGATGTAAATAATTTAATGCCGAGTCATGGTGATACGTTAAGAGTGAAGCTGACAAGGGAACGTTGCGAAGGTTTTTACCTAGTGGTAGAGTGGGATGGTGTGAATGTTGATACTTTGAAAACATTTCCAACTACTTATGTTCGACAGATGCCGGAGCCAGGAAATCACAAATTGTTGTTCCTTCCAAGGACTGAGCGGGAAGGAACCTTTGTTTCTATCGTCCCAGGAATTAATATTGATGTGCAATAGAACATTGGTCGGCAATTTAAGTTGTATTTATGTCTAGCGAGTTCAGTGTAGCATAGCTCAAGGAGTTGACAAAATATTACAAACGAAGAAGATGAATAGACCTAGCGTTTATGAAAAGGTTGCTTGTATTAGTGGATAAATTGCCGTTCATGGTATGGTTGACCACATAGTTTCTTAGGTGTAGTTTCAGCCATAATGCTTGGTTATATACATTTGTCTTTGGTTTCAAGAAAAGATAACTTAATGTAAGTTCCAAGATAGATAAATGAGATTGTTGTGAGAAAAAATCAGATATTTATTAGTTATCGCAGAAATGGGGGCTTTGAAACGGCCAAACATTTACGTGATTTGTTAGTCAATGATGGTTATAGAGTTACTTTTGATATTGATAGCTTCCGAAGAGGGGCATTTGATATACAACTCTATGAAAAAGTAGATGAGTGCAAAGATTTTATTTTAATTGTTGATGCACATGCTTTTGATCGTTGTCTGAATGAAAAAAACGCTGGCCATAAAGAAGACGATTGGATGCGTTGTGAGCTTTCTCGTGCTTTGGAAAAGGGAAAAAATATTGTTCCTGTCTTTTTATCAGGAGTAAACAGTATACCCAAAGGATTGCCCGATGATATTAGCAAGGTGCAATATTTAAATGGATTGACGGCTAATCATGAATACTTTGATGAGTTCTATAGGAGACTTAAAACGTTTCTTAATGATGATAGACCTCGTGGAAAAGTATGGTTAGCAGTTCTTGCTGTAGGTGTACTTGTGGGGGCAATCATAATAATGTATTATTTAAATAAAAAAGCCCCCATGCAGTCAAGTATAATCGTAATTCCTGAGACGCCAAGTCCGGATACTACTCGACTTAAAGAAAAAGATAATTTAGCAGTAATAACTCGAGATACAACCAAAGCGAAGCAAAATCCTCGTTCAGCGGATGTTCCTTCCATAAATATATCTCCGAAAAGTATCGAAAAGCCGAAGCCTGTCCGAGCGGACTTAAAGCCTGAAGAAGGTAAATTATCGGTAAAGAAAACGCAACCTCATAGTATCGAACGTCAAACAGATTTGCGTGTTTATGATATTGATGATCTTGTCAAGTTAGCAAAGTCTGGGGATGTAAGAGCTTATATCCCACTTGCAAAGTATTATTTTAAGAATGCAGCTGGTATGTCTTCTTATGAGAAGGTGCATGTCTATGCAACGAAAGCGATAGCAGCAAACGTGGATGTAGTTGAGGCAAAAAAACTAATACGCGCTATTGAAGCCTTGGGATTCTATGATAATAATGATAAGTATAATAAACCAATTTTTTAGTTAGTATGAAAAAAAATGTTTTACTTTTACTTTTAGTGGCTTTTGTCTTGCCTCTGTTCGCAGATGATAAAGATGATTTGGAAACAAAGGCGGAGAGCGGTAATGTTGAAGCACAATATGAATTGGCATGCTATTATCTTGATAGTGATGGTGGCCATTGCACAGAGGCTCTTCGTTGGCTTCGTGCTGCCGCGAAGCAAAAATATGAGAAAGCCGATTGGCTTCTTAAGAGACTAATAGCAGATGGGTATAACTCGTGGGGAGACTATGATTTGTCTCCGCAATACGATCTGGGACTACTATCTGCGGAGAAAGAAAACGAAGCAAAGCAGATGGTTGCTGTTGGTTGTGGAGAGTCAGAATGTCTTGGACACAAAGGGTATCTTTTGTATTTGGCTCATTCGTATTTTCATAAAGAACAATATCCTTTAGCAGTATATTATTACAAACAAGCATTGTCTCAAATGAGGGAGAATAATCTTGGCGTAAAACTTGAGGAGGAAAAAATGATTTTTATGGAGGCCAGCATGGATGCGTATACAATGCTAGGCTTTTGCTATGAGCATGGTTATGGAGTCGAAAAGAACCTTCAGACGGCAATTGACTATTATTCATTGGGGGGAGAATCTGATGGCTCTGGAATTGGAAGAATACTACGAGAGAGTAATAATCCTGATTTGTATAAAGTGTGTGGTGATAGTGAGAAATATGGAGGAGTGTATGAAGGGATGGTTCCCTCACCCTCTGCAATCAGGCCTTGGTCTAAAATAGACGTGTTGTATATGAAAATGGGAGAATACGATTTAGCAAAATCAACTACTTCTTTCGCATAGATAACATAGATAGACCTTGTAATGAATTGGGTTGTATTAGGGTCTTATGGACGGCGGAAATGTATTATAAAGGATTGGGGGTGTCTGTTGACTATGCTTTGGCATTTAAACTGTTTAGTAAGGTTGTTCATGAGGGTGGTGGACTTTGGGAAACACCCACTTATGAGTATTATCCGGATATTTATGCCGACGCCTGTTACCGTTTATATGAATGCTATGCTTATGGACGAGGTGTCGAAAGAAATACGGATAAGGCGCAAGTCTATTTCAAAGAAGCATTAAGATGGGGAAGTACAAGTGCAATATATGATGATCAAAAAAGGTATGAGGTGTCTATGTGATAGGGCGTTGTTGGCATTTTCCTTTGCTTTTTGCATCCAGTTAGAAGCCTTTTCACAAGTTTACCAGCAATTTCGAGAAAAAGAAGATGCATGTATAGAGTTTCAGCGTCAAAAAAAATGGGCTGAGGCTGCAGAGGTCTGTAATGAAATAATAGCACTCCCTATAAATTCTAAAGACTCTTTGGATCGCAGGTTCAAATACAAAGGAGATGCATTGTTTAGGCTTGGGCATTATTATTATCATGCGCATTATTTTAAGTATGATATACAGAAGGCTATATGGTACTTTGAAGAAGCTTCAAAATATGGGACTTATTTTCATATGCCAGAATTGTACTTGGTGTTGATTTACAATGTTGGGAAATATGGTGTATGCGATTACGAAAAATCGTTGTACTGGCTTCAAAAAGGAGCTGAAAAGTATTCTATTATGAACTATTTGTTGGGAGAGGTTTATGAATTTGGATTTACCAATTTTGTTGTTAGGGATAAATCGGTGAACGTCTTTAAATATGATGACCAAATATTGGCTTTCCCAAATGTTGAAAAACAAACAAGAAAGGCATATAAATGCTTTTTAGAGTTCTTTGATAAAGGGGGGCAGTACATTAACGATGCGAAAATATCGAAATACGATGTGGGGAAAGCTCTTAAAGAAGGAATAGTTGTTGAGCAAGACTATGAAAAAGCATTTGAGCTTTTATTTGATTTTGTCCCCTCTTTTCATGAATTTGAAAATGATGCGTCCGTAAGCAAGACCCCAGAGGTTGCGGATGCATATTTTCTTCTTAGTCAGTTATGTAGATTTGGCAATGGTACGACAGCAAATGAACTTCGAGCCAACCAATACTTGAAATACGCTGCACTCTGTGGTAGTGAAGCTGCTCAAAAGGCGATTTCTTCAAGTCACATAGATATTGATTTTTAGGCAGTATTTGTGATTACTGATTACAGAGAGAAAAAGTTTTGCTTTTTTATGATGAAAAGAATATAGTGCATGTATTAGTATGAGCGATATAGAAATAATATCCTCTCTCATAGCCCACGATCCTAAGGTGACGGCGCAGTTCTTCTTCACGGATTGTCGTCCGTTGTTTATTAGTATCATCAGGCGTGTGTTTGGAAATCAGATAGTTGATTACGACGAGATAATCAGCGAGCTTTATGTGCTTCTCATGGAGAATGACGCAAGGAAGTTGCGAACGTTTAAGTATGAGAGCACATTGTTTCAGTGGCTGAAGACAATAGCCGTGCGGCATTGTTTGGAACTGAAGCGTCGTGGCAAAGTGATAGATAATGAAAGCCAAGAGCCTCTTGTTAATAGTGGCAATAATCTTTCGTGTGTTGAAAGTTCGCAAGCCAAGATGGATGTTGAGAGTTTGCTTAGGCAAATGAATAATCAGCGTTATGTCCTTGTCATCCATTTGCTGATGATAGAGGAGAAAAGTCCAGAAGAGGTGGCAAAGCAGTTGTCCATTACGGTGGCCAACCTCTATAATATAAAGCGTCGGGCCATGAAAGCCCTCGTAGAAGTAGCACTTAAAGATAAAAGATCTTATGAACGATAATATGATAATTTCAGATGAGTTGTTGGCTGCATTCCTTGATGGAAACACGAATGCGGAAGACACGATGCGCGTGCTGAAGGCTGCCGAGCAAGACGAGGAGCTGCGCGAGCTGATCCGTATTGTGAGTGAGGTCGATGAAGATATGGCGGGGCGGAAGCCTACCAAGGTTAAGGAACTTCCCATGACGGCGATGGCTGCACGAAAAAAGGAAAGCTACCTCTGCGACATAGAATGCGAGGAGTTTGTGTTGCATCAACTCGGTATTGAAACAACCCACAAGACCCTTCTTGACGAGGCTTACCGTAATTGCTGGTTGAGGGACAAGGGAATGCCATTGTATAATATCGGTCGGTTGTTGGAGAAAAACAATCTTGCTGTCAGCCGCCGTTATGACTCTTCTATCGAAGATGTGGTGCGTTGGTTGGAGCATGGCGACCAACTGATAGCAGTAGTTGACAGTGCAATGCTTGAATCTGCTACTCTCACTAACTCTCAGACGTATCCTAATCATGCTGTGGCTATCTGCTCGGTGTCTGTTGCGTCAAACGAAATAACGCTCTTCAATCCTTATACCGAAGAGGAGCTGACTACTTATCCTTTGCCTTTGTTCTTGAAGGCTTGGAAGCAGTCAAACCATTACTTGGTAGTGGTCAATACTACCGACCAGTTTGTTTACGAGCCTTATCCCATTCGTCTTGACGACGTGTCCCTCGACGATGATCTCATAGAACTGCAAGAAGCCATTGCGGAGAACGCGCATGAGATTTGGGCTAAAACCCGTACTGACCAGGGCTGGAGCTATGGGCCCGAGCGCAACGATCAAAAGAAGGAGACGCCCGACATGGTGCCTTATTGCAATCTCCCTGAAAGTGAAAAGCTCTACGATAGGGAAATGGCGATGCAGACACTAAAGTTGGTGAAAAAGCTGGGGTTTGAGATTAAAAAGTCATCATGTTGATCCACAATGCTATTCTAAGCGTCGCGGAGGCGAGTGCGACTTTTGAACTTTTGTTGTTTTGGCTACTACGACTTATGTCAAAATATTGTTTTGCCTTGATACAGAGTTTATACAATAGCATTTTTCCTTGCGCTCAAGGAAACACTTCCAGGGACATGTTGACATTTTTTTTTCAGGGGGTGTTAGTACTGTGTCTAGTACTAATGGTGTTGGGATGGTTCTGGCGGCGTAGATTGTCTCGCAAATGTTTATCTGGGAAACGGTGTTCCTTTCAGATTTTAGGAGCAATTTTTAAATCTAAAGGTAGTTTCTTCCTCTCTATCTCATTGTTGATAGCAGTATTATTGTTGATACCTAAGATCTCAATGCGACTAAAGGGTGATGATTACTCGTCCCCTCATAGCATATTGTATAAGGTCGGAATAATAGGGGTCAGTTGTATTCTGTTTGGTGTTGCTACATACGTTATCACGAATCTAAACAAGATATACAGTCTGCACAAGCAGGAGATTCGGATAACGGTCAGCCAGATAGCCCTGTTGGTTGTCTTTGGTATATGCTTTACTCTCGTCGTCTTTGCCCTTGGCATCGAACAGAAGGGCAATGGTTTTGTCATCGTTACCACTTTTGGTGCTGTTCTCGGTTGGATCTTTCAAGATACGATTAAGAGCGTAGCTGCTTTTTTCTACCTTCGTGCCAATGGTTTGCTACGAATAGGCGACCTTATAACCGTTCAGTCACGAGGAATAGAAGGTTTTGTGCGCACCATATCACTTACTACGGTAACGGTAGAAAACTGGGATACTACAACCTCGTCCTTTCCCACTTATATTCTCCATTCCGAGCACTTCAAAAATAGTCAGCGTATGATGGAGGGGAAAACGTATGGCAGATTGATGCAGAAGGCCTTCGTGCTGGATACGGGATGGATACGGCCCCTTTCAGCGCAAGATGTGGAGCGTTTGCGTGTGGAACTTGACTTGGATCCGTTTGTTTTGCAGAAGATCATTAAAAATGGCATGCTCAATATAGAGGCTTTCCGCCAATATATTTACCATTGGCTAATGGCCTACCCGCGTGTGTCGCAACAGCCCCGCCTTGTCGTGTGTTGGCTGGAGCAGACGGACGAGGGAATGCCTTTGCAGTTGTTTGTATATCTCAGAGATACGATGTTTGATGCCTTTGAGTGGCAACAGTCGCTCATCATGGAGCATGTGATCAAGTCTATGGGATGGTTTGATCTGCAGCTCTATCAGAGTCCGTCAGGATACGATGCAAGCAATAGTAATGTGTTCCTCGCAAGCCATGAAGCCGACTATCATAAAAAAGAAAAAGATAATGCCCATGTCAGACAAATGTAGAGCCTGTGAGGATCTTTTTAAAGACATGCGCCGGTTACATCGTAAGGATGAAGCTGGCTCTTGCGAAGCGTTTGGCGAAGATGTGGTTCAAGGCTGGTGCCGTGCCAGAAACTATGTGCTTTCCAAGTTGAAAAAAGAGAAAAGTTGGGGATCAGATGGGATTGCAGCTTCTTCCTCTGAACGTGTCCATATAGTCATTGATTGTGTTGATCCGATGGCGTTTTATATAGCCCGTCACGCGGCCTTGGCTTTGCATTTCCCCAATTTTAATGAAGGTGATGGCGTAAGTCAAGCCCCGAGCAAAAGTACAATGATTACACTTCTCTATAATCGTAAAAAATATCCAGACATCATTGCTGAACTTCGCAAGGAGGAGTTTTTGGGTAACTTGACGAACTTGTGTAAATATACTCTTATAACAGTAGAAAAAGAAGATAAGGAAAACGGGCAGAAGTGGAAGAATTGCGTCGTGAAGAACCCCTATTCTTTTGTCGGTATCGAATTGGAGTTGCTTGGTTTCAATGACGATGATTTCGGATATGAAGCGAATGAAAAAGGTGGCTTGGGCCTGGTCCATATTGACCGTGAGGCCATTGAAGAAGAGAAAAATCGCAAGTGTGACAGTAACAAGTGTGACTGTAAGCTGAATGTTACCCATGCGCGTCGTGTAAACATGGTCTATCAAGTAGGGGCAGATATAGACAACCTTCCCCCTGATGACCCCAATATCTCAGACCGCTATTCCAGGGCATTACTCTATTTTTGCTATCAGCAATCGAAAGGAAAAACACTGGAAAAGTGGAACGAGATAGCAGAATACACTAACGAGGATGATAAAAAAGGTGCTCTTTATCAAATAAAGCTCCGTAACAAGTTGTCAAATGTTTTTTGCGCCGACTGCTTCGTTACTCGCCTCAAATCGCTTTTTGACAACAAAGTCCGCAAAGATATGGAGAAAGTGATAAAAAAGGCGTATTGCTCTGTGAAACGCTCAAAAGAGGACGAGGAAATTGACTGGAAGAAAATGATAAAAAAGGCGTGTTGCTCTGTGAAACGTTCAAAAGAGGACGAAGAAATTGACTGCGAAACAGTTTGTATTACTACCGATATGCTTAACTATATGATAAAGAATTATGAAAAGGACCTATTGAAACTAGTAGGGAACAACCTAAAGACAATGGCTAAATGTGAGCATGCTCGCTGGAATGTGGAGAAACTCATCCTTGGCTTTTCTCCTTTCAGTCCCCAAGAGCAATATGAATACAACCGCCGCTTTGGGTCTTCTCGTAGTTCCTATCGTAATAAACTTAAGAAAAATGAAGCCCATCACATAAACCTCTGCTCCTATGATGACCTTCGTCGCATCGATCCCGACAACATGAAATATGATAGCTTCCTGATGTTGGCGATGGTGAGGATATTGAAAGAGGGTATAACGGGATGAAAATATGGAATCAAGGAAATATACATTCAATAAGTCCACGCTCACAGTCAAGTTCGGTAACATCCTCGATACGAACGCGGAGGTTATTGTTAGTTCGGACGACTGCTATGTGACAATGGGCGGTGGTGTGTCACGTGCCATACTTCATGCTGGCGGCGAAGCCATTATAGAAGATGCACAAAAGATGGTGCCAATACCGCTAGGCGATGTTCTCGTCACCACAGCAGGTAAACTGGAGCATCAGAAATATGTCTTTCATTGTATCACGATAGATAAACAACGAAGCATGCAGATCCTTACGCAGCAAGTGACAGAAGAAGATGTGCTCAACTATCTTTTACAGCATGCTGTTGACAAGTGTTTCCTACTGATGCAAGCCATGGACATGACCTCCATAGCATTTCCTGCCATTGGAGCTGGAATCGCAAAAATCCCCATACAGAAGGTGATAGAGCAAATGTCCATAGCCATAGCTCGAAACCTTGGCAATACGAATAAATCGCTCAAAGTGGAGTTGTATCTGTATGACATTTACAACCTCTACACTGAATCTGATTATATCACGCTCTTTGAGAGCCTTGCTGCAAAGGCTGCATTATTGGAATACAAAAAAATGCTTGCAAATGAGGATATGCCCATTGAGCCTACATTGAAAAATAGAAATGAAAAGTTGCCATCACGCAGAAGTATGAAGCATAAAGTCTTCATCAGTTATTCTCGTAAGGACAAAGATGCGGCCGACGGCCTGTGCGAAATACTGAAAGAGAATGACATTGCGTACTGGATAGACAAGGAGGGCATATACAGCAGCTTCAATTACAAGGAACTGATTGTCGATGCCATTGACGTTTCCCAATCAGTAATTTTTATCAGTTCCGTCAACTCAAATGCCTCTATCAACTGCATTCGTGAGATAGGCTATGCCGTAAACATGAACAAGCCTATCCTTCCCCTCATGCTCGACGATGCTCCATATGCCAAGAGCATCCGCCTTGACATCTCCGATATTGACCAAATAGACTTCCGTAACCCTACGGCGTCAAGAAAGAAGTTGATAACGAGTTTGATGTATGTGGAGAATAAATAATCACTATTATGGATAAAGGTATTTGGGTATTTCTTTCTCACTCAAACAAAGACTATGAAAAAGTGCGTCAAGTTAGGAATATACTAGAGCAGCAAGGGGATAGACCTTTGATGTTTTTCTTGAATTGTCTAAATGATGACAATGAAATATGTAATCAAAAGCACTATAAAGAAAGCGTATGAAATCATTAATATTTTTCATCCCCGAATTCCGCGGCAGCACTCCTTTAGCAGAAGGAATTAAGGATATTGCTAATAAATATAATTTAGAGTTTGAACTCGTAACTATAAAGAAAGATGCTAATCCATTACAACAGCAACAATTTCTTTACGCAGTACATGTTTCAGACATTGTAGTAGTAGATTGTACAATACCATCAGACGTAAATGACGGTGGCGTTTATCCAGCATTGACGGCACAAGTTAATATTCTCAATCACGTAATTGTTGTGAGTGAGAATAATCTACCATTAAACATTACACCTTTAAGAGGTGTCTTCCCTCAGAAAGATGGTGAAAGATATACTATCGAGCATATCTTGAAAGAGTTACCAGAACAAATTGAACAATCTCTGAAAGAAGACACATATAGTCGCATTCCTGAAGATGTGATTAATGATTTCCTTAAATACCAAAAGGAAATGGAAGAAATGCTTGTTGCTTCATTAGAAATGCGCAGAAGGAGGAAGCACAAAAAGACTTCTGTAATGATTAGTTATCGCAACAGTCACAGTGAGGAGGTTGAAAAGTTTAAGTCTATTATTGTTGGTACTGATCCTTCGTCAAAAAATGAACGCCATAGATTAGGATGTAATGGTGATTATGAATTGAAGGTTTTACCTCCAGCTTCATTATGTGGCGCTGATGAAGCACATACTCCTATGCGCAGATGGATGCTTGTCGGCTTATTGGAAGACCATATTCGAGAGGTCGATGAGGTGTGGGTGTATGAGAGTCGTGACGCCAATGGGGAAATAGACTATACTAAATCTTGGTGGACAATAGCGGAAATGATAATGGTGACAAATATTAATTATGGCAGCACTAAGAAAATTAAAGTAAAAGTTTATAATCCGATTACACAACAATTCTATGAGACGGCACCACGACAATATATTGTCAATATAACAGAGACTCAACATAAGCGTTTAGCAAGATACCTTTCTAACACTCGTCCTGATACTATGGGACCAGAATGTTTGGCACAGGTAAAACAACTGAAGATGATAGCAAAGCTTATGCGATACAGTACGGAGGAAATGAAACGGCAAATGCTTGATAATCTTCGTGCTAATTTTGAGTTAAGCGTTCCTAAGACTTTAGAGGAAGATGAACGCAAGCAAATGATTGATGATATGATTAAGATGTATTCTGACCCTGACGAAATAGAACGTTATGCCAATGACGATGTTTTCAAAGAAGAGTTTTGGAACGACATTTCTTATCAAACAGCAGAAGCTACAAGTTGCTTTGTCAATGGTTGTATTGATGTTGATGAATTTATGTCCATCCCAATGGATGAAATTACAGGACATTCATTGGATGATTTTGTGAAAGCGTCTCTTAAGAATGGCGGTGCCATCAATCTTGGTTCTTGGATTCATCCGCTGAAGTATAAGGTGTCAAAAGCAAATATAGACAGGTATCTCTGGTTAGCTACTCGTATGGGTAAACCAACAATAAAAGATGGCAATGCTCCAGGATTAGAGAGAATACCGATATATAATATAACGAAGTTGTAATATGGACTTTGGTACAATCGGTGAAGATGTTCAGCAGTTTCTTCGCATGTGCTTAGGTACGGCAGCTTAAAGCCATTCTAACTGTACAGTGAGACAGGGTTGTCTAAATACTAATTCTTATAACGTAAAATGTACATTTCTAAGCCTATATTCATAAGCTACTCTAGACTCGATAAGAATATCGTGTTCCCATTTGTCAAACGAATTGAACAAGAGTTGAATACTACTTGTTGGATAGATTACGAGGGGGTCGAGGGTGGTGCCCAGTTTGAAGAGGTGATAGTGGATGCTATTGATTCGTCAAAAGTTGTTCTTTTCATGCTTTCTGATAATTCCTTATGCTCAAAGTGGCCAAAACGAGAGGTGCTTTATGCGGAAGATGAAGGTAAGCGAATCGTCCCCATCATCATTGATGGGAAAGGACTCCGCAGATGGTTTAAATTCCATTTTGGTAATGTAGATTGCATTGATTTAAACGAGGAGGAGCAGTGCGAAAAACTACTCAACAATCTTTCTTCATGGATTGGACTTGAAAGGGTGAGCAAAAATGCAAACAAAAGTGCTTTGTCTGCTAATTCATCTTTAAGTGCCAATCCGCAAATTGTAATATCAGCGGATAAAACGGTTATAACATTGTCCATCGATAGTGATATGGTTTTGACCTTAACGAGAGATTCTGAAGTAATCGCTATGTTGGGAAAATACCTGTTCTGGAAATAGTAGAAACGATAAAGGAAAAAAACAGGTTTAAAGATATGGGAGTAGGGACCATAATTGGTGCTTGCGCTGGCTCTATACTTGGACCTGTTGGGATGGTAATAGGAGGAACTTGTGGCCATCTTATGGAGAAGTTTGAGGGAGAGAGCGCAAGCAAGGAAAAAATATTTAATTATGTTGTTTCTAAATTGAATAAAAAATATGATCTTAATTTAATAAGGAAAAATATCACGGGTTCTGATTTTATAGTTGAATTGGATGCAAATAGTGTTTCTGGTTTAATGTAGGTCGTGTGTATTTTAAGACCATTGTGTAGCGATTGATAAATGTAGTTAATTGTTTATTATGATAAAAGACGATATTCAATCTATGTCGATATTTTCTAGTTGCGAACTATAAATATTAGCCTGTAGTGCATACCCCTTACGACATCTTTATAAGCTACCGGCGTACAACTGGAGCACAATACGCCCGCATCATACAGTTGATGCTGGCGCAGCGTGGATATAAAGTTTTCTTGGATTACGACGAGTTGAAAGACGGGGTTTTCGGAAAGCGCATAAAAGCGGCTATCAATGAAGCGCCAGTGTTTATACTCATGTTGTCGAAGGGGGCTTTGGAACGATGCAGTCAAGAGGGCGACTGGGTGAGAGAGGAGATTCTCTTGGCTATGCAGGAAGGCAAGAAGATAATTCCTATTAATCCCGATAAAACGTTTGACGGTATTCATACCGATGTCCCGCAGGAGATAAAGGGTATCGCTTGCGATATACAACACTCTGAAATTGACTTTGGGCAAGCTCTTGGCGTTACGGTAGATCTGATGATACGGGAACGTTTGGCGTCGTGCATCGGTGAACGCGAGGAAAGTAAGTACAAAGACGAAGATTATGATACTGCACAAGCAACACTACGCAAAATAGACAAGCGGAATAGATTCGTAAGAAGATTGGCAGTCGCTGTATCTACCATGATAGTGGCAATGGCACTGGTTACTTGCTTTATGTTTTGGCAGCATCACAAGGATAAAGAGGCTGTTGAGGCTGAGGCTGCATCGCTGAACGAGTTGCGAAGTGAATTGGAAAAGAAACACGCTGGCTATTGTCTGCAGCTCAGTCCGCATCTGTCGCGCGAGCAAATGAACACTATTGATACTCTGCTGATGCAGATGCGTGAAGTAAAAAAAGATACGTTGTGGATGAGCCAATTTGAGTTTACTATAGGTCAATGGCATGGACTGTTGGGAGGAAAATACAATTCTACCGACTCCCAAATACCTATTACAAATGTGGCTTATGATGAAATCAACTACGTGCTCTTGGACAGTTTGCGGAACATGACGGGTATAGAGTTTACCTTGCCCTCTGTTGACGAATGGCAATATGCAGCGCATGGAGGTGTTAACAATGAAACGACAATGTATGTGGGGAGTAATGACGTGAAACGTGTAGCTTGGTATAAAAACAATTCCAGCAATCGAAAACATGCAATAAATGATATTGTGGAGAAAGAACCCAACACGCTCGACCTTTTTGCAATGAGTGGAAATGTGAGTGAGTTGTGCAATACACCCTATCCACATCAAAATGGCGATAACATACAATGGACTATATGCGGTGGAAACTATAGGTCAGCAGCCTCTGAAGTGACCGTGTTTTCAACAGCTCCTATAGGAGTGGACGAGAAAAATGACCTGGTAGGATTCTGGTTGGTTATTCGTAAAGAATAGACGGTATGAAGAGTTTGTTATTCCTTCTGGCTTTGGTGACTTCCTTGTCTGTAACCGCACAGGATGTGGGAGACGATGATTTTGATAAAGTTGTTGCGGCCTATATCAACTTGCGCGATGCAGCAGCTATCAGTGATACTATTGTTCTCAAGCAAGTTGCCGAACAATTGCGAAGATACAATCCGAGTGATTTCAAAACATTTCATTTGGTAGAGGACGAAACAATGTCTTTGAATGGACATATCGTGTTTGATGAGGCCTTTGCGGATAGTCTGTCCATGGGCGTTGATATCTATCAGCAATCAGACTCTCTCAACAGAGTAATAGGCGAAAGGAGCGTGGGAATGCAAAGTCCACGAGGGCGACTTCAATCCAAAACAGTTATTATTAAAGCCAACCAAACGGCTTCGTGTACGTTTGTTGCAAAAGGCGTAAAGAAGATAGCAGTAGTGGCAGAGGGTGGCGGCAGGGTGTCGATGACAATGCAGGGATTGTATAAAAACAAACCCTATACTCAGTATGTCGATACAGATAAGGTAAAGAAAGGAATGCCGCACCGGACGGGTACTTTGGCATTGAGAGAAGACTGTCTGAGTACAGTTTTGATGAAGATCAAGAACTGTGTGCAGAAAGATATCAGTATTGTAATAACAATGAATTGATTAGTATGAAAAAGATAATTCTGTTTGTTTTATTGTTTGTGCTTTCGATTAACGTCAATGCACAAACCATGCAAGATGCACAAGCCTTGCACGAAGAGGGACGGAAATGTCTAAGCGAAGGAAAGATAGTGCAAGGCCGCGAGCTTACCAAACGGGCGATGGACATTCGCAAGAAGTTGAGTGGCGAAGAAAACGAGGATTATATCACTTCGCTCAACAATTATGCCTATACTTTTGCTTTGGAGAAGGATTTTGCAAAAGCTACTGAACTCCAGGAGCAGGTGATGGCTTTGTGTGAAAAACTTCCCAGACCGCACAAGAATTTGGGTATGTATGCCTTCAACATGGGACGTTTCTACTTTATCGCCGACAACTACGACGGAGCACAAAAATACTTAGAGATGGCTTTGCCCTTGATAGAGAAATATAGCGAACCCTATGGAAACACTTTGCAATGGTTGGGCTTGATTTATATGGAGAAGCAGGATATAAAGAACCAACAACGTATTCTTCAACTCATAGAAGAGCATAAACTTCATGAACTAAGCAAGGACTGCCATGAACCTAAGTGCATGTTGGAACGTGCACAATACTATGCGAGCAAAGGCAATACTGTAAAGGCAAAGGAGTGTTATCTTGAAGTGTTGGGCATGAAAATGGATGATGATATGAGACTAAAGGTGTACGATGGTTATGCTTCTTTGTTATCGCAGATTAATGATTGGGCTTCGGCTGCTAATTACAAGCTGATGTCAGCCAGTATTATCAAAAAGAACAAAGGTATGAACGCTGAGTGTGCTGCCCATTATAATTATGCAGGTTTATGCTTTTCTTTGTCGGAGCAACAATCAGAAGCTATTAGATGTTTCAATGAAGCAGTGGGTTTTTATCAAACAAAATCAGATGCCAGTTCTTCTTTAAAAATGGCTGCTTGTTGCAAAAGTATTGGTAATGCTTATTCTGCGCAAGGGGATTTTGCTCACGCCATTGCGGCTTATCAAAAATGCGTGGACTACTATGAGCACATGGATACGCAAAATACGGAATACCCTAAAGCTCTTCTTCGGTTGGCCAAGGCCGAGGAACGCAATAAGAACTACGAAGAGTCTGTGACGCATCACAAACAGGCTATGAAACTCTTTGAAGAACATGGTATGTATCAGGATTATTCTGAGGCAGCCTCGTCATTGAAGATATGCTATATGGACATGGGGATAGATGAGAATGTTGACTTTAAAGGTGACGCGAGTGCTTTAGAAAAGAAAGCGATATTGGACAAGGTTATAGCTGAAGAAACTGAAAATCTTGAAATGACACAAGAATACCTTGGTAAATTAGCCTATGCCACTTCTCTTGGCATAATAGCTGGCTGCTATGAGTTGAAACAAGATTATGTTCAAGCCGTTTCGTATTACAAACAATACATTCCAGCTTTGCGTGAAGCCATCAGTGAGGAATTCCGTATGCAAAGTGAAGCAGAACGCATGCTTACATGGCGTGAAGAGGAGAATCGAATACGGGATTTTTTTGACATGATGGCAACAATACCAGTTGGTTATGAGTCGTTGAACGGTGACATTGCCGCATTGGCCTATGATGTAGAGTTGCTTTCCAAGGGTATTTTGCTCAATTCTTCCATAGAGTTTGGAAAATTGTTGGCTCAAAAGGAAAACAAGAAGCTAAAGATGATGTATGACGACATCAAGTCTGCTGACGAGCAGATACGCGTGCTTCGAAGTAACATGCAGACGGAAGAAGATGCCAACAATGTATTGACACTGGAGCGGGAGAATAAAAAACGCCTGTTTCAGCTATTACGCGATTGCTCCGAAATGGCAGACTTTACTAATTACGTAATGTATGATTGGCGTGATGTACAAAAAAAACTGTCCCCGACAGATGTTGCCATAGAGTTTGTAGCTATAAAATCGGAAGCCTTGGACCAAGACAATTATATGGTGGCGTTAGTACTCGATTCTGACATGAAGACTCCTGTCTCAATTCCTGTATGTACTTTGGCTGATGCCAAAGTGATGCAGGCAGATCCGTCACTTTTCGACAAGTCTCTCAATTTGATTTGGGGAGGTATAGCCAATCATCTAGAAGGTAAAAAACGAATCTTTTTCTCTGCTGATGGCACATTCAATCACTTAGCCATTGAGTATCTTCTGTATAATGGAAAACCTATGGCTGAGCAAATGGAAGTGTACCGTCTTTCCACAACCAAGGAGCTTTGTTACAACCATCCGCATGCAGTGCCATCACGTGCCATGCTCTATGGCGGCATTGATTACAACATGAGTAATACATCTGAAAAAGTGGTGAAACAGTCGTTAGCCGCCATGCGTAGTGGTGGCGATGGAGAAGTGGTATATGAAACTTTAGGGAATACTCTGCGTGAGGTCAATGAAATAAGTGTGGTGCTTAAGCAAGGAAAGATAAAGAATGTGGTCATTCTGAAAAATGACAATGCTAGTAAAAACTCCTTCCTTCAACTGTCAGATACCAAAACAAATATTCTTCATTTGGCAACGCATGGTGCGTACAGAAGCCATAAAGGTATCACCGATGTTGAATCTATGAACAACAGTATTCTTGCTTTTGCAGGAGCTAATACAGAAGAGGATAGCGAGGTGAGTGCTTCTGAGATTGCTCAAATGAATCTTCGTACTTGTGATTTGGTGGTCCTTTCTGCTTGCGAGAGCGGCCTGGGAAAACTTGGTCAAGATGGCGTTTATGGTTTGCAACGTGGTTTTAAGAATGCGGGAGTAAATACATTGTTGATGTCATTACGTACTGTAAATGATGCCGCCACTGCTGAACTGATGGTGCAGTTTTACCGCAATCTGATGAGCGGGATGAGCAAACGCAAAGCCTTGGTAGAGGCACAAAAGGATCTTCGGGCAAAAGGCTATACAGATGCAAAGTATTGGGCCTCGTTCATCTTACTTGACGCTTTAGATTAAAACATATATTTTGTCGTGCAATGATAGAAATACTGCCTCTCTGCCCTCTATACAGGTATGCAACAACATAAAAACGTGAGCGATGAGTAAGAACATTTATATGCCCCATCCTATAGATACGAAGGAGGTAGTGCTGCCTAAGGAATTGGAGGCTTTGGCTGAAAACATTGCAAAAAATGTGCATGAGGTATGGTCGGCTGGACGGATGAAGGATGGCTGGACCCATGGCGAGGAGCGGAATGATGCAAAGAGGCTGCATCCGTGCCTTGTGCCTTATGAAGAACTAACGGAAGAAGAAAAGGAGTACGACCGCAACACATCAGTAGAAACGATAAAACTCATATTGAAATTGGGTTTTAAGATTACGAAGGACTGAAAACTGATGAAAACGGAGGGTTGTTCCCGATTCTGGCTGGATGGAGTTGCGAACAACCTTTTTCGTTTTTGTACAGGAGTGATTAAGCTGGTTTTGAGCGATTGCTAAAATGTGGATTTTTTATAGTTCCAAGATTTTTCCAGTGATAGATGGGTTACTTTCATCCCCTCTTTGTCATAAAGGAGTGTGATAGCTTCGAGTGAAGTTGAAATAACTATATGGATATAAAGAAAGGACAAGCAATGAAGATCAGGTATGCGACAATCAGTAAGGAGGGAAGGCGCTCTAATAATGAGGACTTCTTCGTGGTCATGGACCAGCAGGAGAGGGGGCGCTTTTGGGGTATCGTGTGTGATGGGATGGGTGGTCACGCTTGCGGAGAAGTGGCGAGCGAGACGGTGGCCCATGCTGTATCGGCATACTGGGAGCAGCATGCGGAGGAAAGGGATAGTGAGGCTAAGGTCGTGGAGGCTTGCCAGGAGGCGACTCGTGCTATCGAGCAGAAGGCGAGAGAGGTAGGACAGGCGGAGATGGGAACGACGATGGTGATGGCAAGTGTCGAGGGGGACATTGTGACCATTGCCCATGTGGGCGACAGCAGGTGCTATCTGCAGCGGCCAGGCCAGGGGATGGTGTATCAGACGCAGGACCATGTGAGGTTGAGCTTTGGGTACGAGATCGTGGCGCGCAGTTTCTTCAGCGGTCATCCGGAGGAGGCGATTGCCGACGTGGTGCAGTTTCCTGTTTGTCCGGGCGACCGGATTTTACTTTGTTCCGATGGAGTCCACAAGAGTATGGAGTCCGAGGACTTGGAGGCAAGGATGATGGAGGCGAAGTCGCTGGAGGAGATACTGCATGGTTTCGACCTTAGCTGCTGGAAGTATGGCGACGATAATTATACGGCTATTCTGATAGAAGTGGAGTAGCGAGGGAATAGACTTGAGTTGAAGCAAAAAGAATTATTACGATAGCAAAAGAATCAACACGTTGGCAAAGGAATCGTCAAGGTGACAAAGTGAATCAATAAATCAATAAGATGACAAATAAAATCTATGAATCAAAACAAAGGAAATCATTATGATGAAAAAAGAAATTAACAGTAGTATGAAGAAGGCGTTTTATGGTTTGGATTGGACTATCTGCTTCTTGTGGGCAATAGGCGTGGTGGTAGTCGGCTATGGCTGGTTCCCGTACTTCCCTGTCAATCTAGTGGCATTGATGGTACTGTTTCGCATCGTGTGCTCGTTCGCCCTTTACAAGGGTGAGAAAAAGGCTTGGGCCTCGGGGCTGGTTGCTCTTGCACTGATGGCACTCAAATGGTTGATGGATGCTGATGTGCATATGTGGATTCTTACCTCGAAGGCGTATGCTATGATGGGCATGGAGACGGACAAGCCAAGGGAGGAAGTGTTCCCGTGGGTGCTGAAAGTATGGCTGGGACTGTTTCCTGTCGTTGCCTATGCCGTCAATGCGATGCGCAAGGGCGGTATGGTGGACAACTTGACGTGGAAGGAAGCGATGGGGCTGTTGCTTTGGACGGACCGACGAGCCAAGACCTACTGCGCCCTGCTGTTGGTGGCGCTCTTTGCCTTGTTTTTCGGACTGGCCCTCTACGACCATGCTTGCGCCTTGGCTTGTGTTGTGGCGCCCATGGTCAGTCTTTATCTGCTGCAAAGGCTCCGTGGTGTGGCGATGGGGAAACTGTGGGTGGTGGTCATTGCCATGGTCCCGTTCTTCTTGTCGCAGTTTGAGGCGGGGGTGGAGCGTGTGGCGATGCTCGCTCTCAGTCTTTGTGCGATGGCCTATGCTTGTGGCGGGCTCCTCAGGAGCGTGAAGGACCTGCCTTTCTATGTAGTCGCTGTGGGCTATCTGGGCGTATTGCTGCCCTGCATGGCTATTGGCAGCAATCCCTACTGTTGCCTGGATGTTGCCAGGGTGTTCCGTCAGCGTCTTGATGCTTACCCGGGCATTCTCGTCGTCAAAGACCCGGAGACGGGGAAGGTGGGCTTGCGCTACCGTTACGGAATGCTGGTGAAACCGGAGTTTGACTCTTTCGCCTTTCACACGGCCAACAATCGGCTTGGTGTACTGGAGATGAGGCGCAATGGTTATTATACGCTCTACGACCTCAGGTCAGAGAAGCGCTGGGTGGCGGACCATATTGACCATTCGCTGCAGGATCGGATCTGCAAGGTGGTGGAAGGCCATGCGAATGTGTATGACTACGAGAGTAGCGAACGCATGGAGATCAGAGTGACGGAGCTGGCTTCCAACAAACTCGATACTTGCACTGGGCAGGATTCCAACAACCAGCTCGATGCTTGCACGAAACGGGATTCCAACAAACTCGTCGCTTGTGTCAAGGCCAGGAAGATGGAAACCGTCTATTACGACTGCGATCCTGTCCCGTTTATCCCCACCGACTCGATAGCGAGGACTGCGGGGGAGGTGGTCCGCGACACGGTGGTGACGCCGAATGAGTTTACTCTCCATTCGATCAGTTATGCTCAGGTCGTGACGGTCGGCAAGGTGCAGACCTACTTGGTGCAGGTGCTGCTGGCGCGGAAACAAAAGCCTACGCAGCAGGAGGTCGTGAACCTGGTGCAGAATGTTGTGGGCTTATTGAGGAAATAAAGTGTGGCGTGACTTTTATGCCTTTGTTCATAAAAGTCACGCCATGAGACGTATTCCATAAAACTTACGCCATAAGGCGCAATACCTCCGCCACTTGTTCTGCCATGGGGCGCTGTGTGTCGATCCAGTGGATGGTGAGGCCGCGGCGCTCCATGCCCCGAAACCAGGTCATTTGTCGTTTGGCAAACTGGTGGATGGCGATCTCCAGACGGCTGAACATCTCGTCGTAGGAGGTGCGGCCGAGAGCGTATTCGGTGACAAACTTATACTCCAGGCCGTAGTAGATCAGATCCTCGGCGGGGACCGTCTTGAGCAGACCTTTTATCTCCTCCACCATTCCTTCCTCCAGTCGTTGGCGCAGGCGGCGTGTGATGCGTGCGCGACGTGTCTCCCTATCGACCCATGTGCCGATGATGGTGGAAGGGATGGGTGGCACCTGGCGGTTCTCGGTGGGCGTATGGAGGTTGTACTCCTCTATCTCTATCGCGCGGATAGCCCGCTGACAGGAGTCCACATCCGTGCGGTTGTGCATCGTGGAGTGGTTGCGCGCCTTCAGGTCCTGGAGGATGACGGTCAGCTCATCGAGCGTCTTCCCCTCCAGTTCTGCCCGCAGCGTGGGATTCTGGGGCACGGGCGAGAGCTGGTAGCCCCGCAGCACGGCCTCGATATAGAGTCCTGTGCCACCACAGAGCACGGGCTGGCGTCCACGACGGCGGATGTCCTCGTAGGCCTGGAGGAAGTCGCGCTGGTATTCGAAGAGGTTGTATTTCGTCCCTGGGTCACAGATGTCTATCAGGTGATAGGGGATCGGTGTGCCCTCCACCACATAGTCGGCGAGGTCTTTGCCCGTGCCGATCGTCATGCCTCGATAGACCTGACGACTGTCGGCGGAAATGACTTCGCCGTCCAGCTCATAGGCAAGGCGTGTGGCAAGGGTCGTCTTGCCGCTTGCCGTGGGCCCAAGGATGGTCAATAATTGCTTCATGGATGCAAACTTACACAAAATTTCTGGAAAAAGCGAGTGGCAGGGAGAAAAAGTTCAGCCCCTCTTGTCTTCGCTCACAGTTTCAGACCCTTTGTCAGGTTCGTCCGGGACATGGAGTGATTCGACGTGGACATATAGAAAAACAACTTGAATAACTTTTATAACTATGAACAATGCTTCGCGGGGATATTGCCTGTCGACAATACGTGGACATATAGAAAAACAACTTGAACAACTTTTACAACAAGTTACAACGCTTCGCGGGGACATCGCCTCTTCGAGGCCCATTCAAACCAAGGGTTGCTTGTTGCGAAACAACTATATACAACGCTTCGCCAGGACAATCAGCAGAAAATTGCCAAGGCGAAAACGTGTCATTTATGGTATCCTTTCTCGTCATGATCCCAGTTTCAGACCTTCTATCGGTTCGGTGCGGACGAAGGCAGCAGCGAGATAGGAGGTGAGGGAGAGGAGCATCAGCAGGGCGAAGTAGATGCGGTAGCCGAGGTAGTCGGCGAGGATGCCGGAGAGTGCGCCCGAGACCGTGATGCCGATAGCGGCGAGGGCAAAGCAGTAGGAGTAGAACATGACGGGATGGTAGCCCCGTGAGAGGTGGGCGAGGTAGGCGACGAAGGCCATGATGCCGAAACCGAAACCAAACTGCTCCAGGAAAACGCTGAGGGTGATCAGGGAGAAACTGGTCGTCAGCGTGTAGGCCATCAGGACGTAGAACACTTTTGGCAGCGTGATGGCGAGCGTCATCGGCCACAGCCAATAGCGGAAGCCGTGGAGGTGGATGCAGCGTCCGCCGAGCAGGCAACCGAGCAGCATGCCGAAGGCACCCACCGTGCCCTGGGTGAAGGCCAGTTCCTGTGGCGAGAGGCTCAGTCCGCCATTGCTCCCGGGGTCGACAAGAAACAGGATGCCGACGCGGTAGAAGAAGCCCTCGGGGAGGAGGAAGAGCAGCAGGAAGAGCATCTCGAAGCGGAAATAGCGACGGTCCGTCAGTTTGCGGAGGTCCTCCAGCAGCAGGGCCTTGTAGTCGTTGCGCTTGCGCACCAGTTGCTCGCCGAGCGGCACGAGGACCACGGCATGATAGACCGCCAGCAGGAGGATGAAGCCCCCCAGCAGTTCGCAGACCGTGCTCCACGCCATCGGTATGCGGCGATGGATCACCTCCAGGTTGCCTCCCACCATCGCGGGAATGCCCAGCGCCAGGGCAAAGGCGGCGCAGGTGGCGGCAGCCCGTGTGGCGGGCACCTGCTGGTAGAAGCGACGCTCGGAGCAGATCATGAAGTAGCGGCCGATTCCTACGTCGTGGAAGGCCGCCGCCAAGGCCTCGGCGTAGAAGAGGAGGAGGAAGGCGGGAAGCCATACTTTCAGCCGCAGCACGATCCCCATGGCCAGGAAGATCAGTCCCATCAGCACTTCGGCGTAGAGGATGAGATGGTGGCAGTCGGTCAGTTGGCGGGAGAAGCGGCCCAACAGTGGGCGGAGGATGAAGGGGATGAGGGCCAAGGAGCAGCAGAAGAGGTTGACTGCATTGCTCACCTCCATGCGGTTGAGCACGATGGGCACGAGAGCGAGGATGGCGACATAGGGTATGCCGCGCAGCAGATAGAGCGTGGGAACCCACGAGAGGTGGCGTTCCCAGGCCCTTGCAGCCCTTTCTCTTACCAGATTGCTTCCCTTTTCCATCATTGTACTATTTTCCCTTAGCCCTGCTGTTTTTTCTTGCCAAACTCAGGGTCGATCTTGATGAAGAGGCAGACGACAAACGTTGCCGCGCAGCAGAGGATCGTCCAGAGGAAGAAGTGGCGGTAGCCGATGAGCTCCTGCAGCCATCCGGCCATCATGCCCGGCAGCATCATTCCCAGGGCCATGAAGCCCGTGCTGATGGCGTAGTGGGACGTGCTGTGCTCGCCCTCCGAGAAATAGATGAGGTAGAGCATGTAGGCCGTGAAGCCAAATCCGTAGCCAAACTGCTCGATGAAGACGCAGGTGTTGACGATCCATAGCGCGCTGTCCTGGGCGTAGGCGAGATAGACATAGACGAGGTCGGGGAGGGTGATGGCGCAGACCATCGGCCAGAGCCAGCGTTTCAGTCCCCCTTGCGAGGCAGCGATGCCACCGAGGATGCCACCCAAGGTCAGTCCGATGATGCCCACCGTGCCATAGACGATGCCCACCGTGCTGGTCGAGAGGCCGAGTCCTCCCTTCGCTATCGGGTCGAGGAGGAAGGGGTTGATGATCTTGACGAGCTGCGCCTCGGGCAGTCGGAAGAGCAACATGAAGAGCAGGGCGGGGACGATGTTCTTCTTCATGAAGAAAGAACGGAACGTCAGCAGCGACTCGCGCAGGATGCCACCCACCGTGCGGTCGGGGGCGTGGCGGTCGGAGGCAGGTTTGGGGAGCGCCCAGGCGTGGTAGAGGCTCGCGAGGAAGAAGAGGATGGAGAGGATGGCGAAGACCACCGTCCAGGAGAGCGGTATCTTGCCCGTATGGTCCTCTATCAGTCCTGCGATGATGACGAGCAGTCCTTGTCCCGCTATGGTGGAGATGCGATAGAACGTGCTGCGTATGCCGACGAAGAACGACTGCTCGTGGCTGTCGAGGCCGTGCATGTAGAAGCCGTCAGCCGCAATGTCGTGGGTGGCCGACGTGAAGGCCACCAGCCAGAAGAACGCCAGCGTGAGCCGGAAGAAAAACTGTGCGGGGATGAAGAAGGCGATGCCCGCGAAGGCGATGGCGAGGACCGCCTGCATGGTGACGATCCACCACCGCTTGGTGCGGACGAGATCGACCATCGGGCTCCAGAAGGGCTTGATGACCCACGGCAGGTAGAGCCAGCCTGTATAGAGGGCGATGTCCGTATTGGAGATGCCCATCTTCTTGTAGAGGATGACGGCTATCGTCATCACGGCGACGTAGGGCAGTCCCTCGGCAAAATAGAGGGAGGGCACCCACGCCCACGGGTTGATATGTCGCTTGCTATTCTCGGTCATAATCATTGTTCTATGGAAGGTTTGTAAAGCGTTTTCAGCGTGGCGCCAGGGTAGTAGTGGCGGAGGATGGCCTTGTGGTCGTAGCCCTTCTCGCCCATCATGGCCGCCCCGATCTGACACAGTCCCACGCCGTGGCCCCAGCCTGCACCCGAGAGGTGGAACGACTGCGGGATGCCGTCGGCGCCCTGCTGCGTCGTGACGACGAAGGCGCTGCTCTTCAGGTGGCTCTCGCTCAGCGTGCGGCGTATCTCCAGTTCCTTGCCGATGACGCGCTCCCTTTCCGTGCCCACGATCTTCAGGCGGACGATGCGCCCGCTCTTGCCGCGCTCCAGGGGGACGAGGTCGAGGATCTTGCCAAAGCGCAGTCCCGTCTTGCGGGCGATGAGGCTGGCGAGCTCCTCCTGGGTGTAGTCGATGTGCCAGCGATAGAAGTCGGCGGTCTCCTGGTCGTAGCCGTTGAGCACCTGGCGCAACACCTGCTTGTCCTGCGTGTTGCAGAAGGCCGGCGGCTCGGAGAGGATCCACTTGCGGGCCGTCTCCTCGTTGGTCAGGTCGGGCAGCGCATCTGCCGCCTGGCCTGCTTGCGCGGGGCGGTCGAGGAAGGCGGCGAGATAGGGCTTGTCCTCATCCTGCCAACAGGCCGAGAAGACCTCCGTGGCACCACCGCAACACTTGCTGAAGCGCGCGTCGCAAATGCCCTTGCCGTCCCACAATACTTGTCCATAGGTACTGCGTATGGCCTCTTCCACATGATCCGACACCATGCGGGTGATGCCCTGGTAGCGCTGGCAATGGTCGTCGGCACATACGTCGAAGCGCTGGTGGTCGTCGCGGTCGTACCAGCGCACCAGTTCCTCCTCCGTCTCCCATCCTCCACAGGTCTCCTCCGAGGGATGGTCCGCATGGATGCGATGCGCCATCTGCGTCAGGAGCCAACTGCGGGAGATGATGGCATGGGCCCGCAGGAGCGATGGCGACGAGGTGGCCCGCATCTCGCTGGAGATGACACTGGCGAGATAGCGCTCCACGGGCAGTTCGTTGATGACCCACACCCGATCGCCGTCGGCCTCCAGCCGCAGCATCCCCTCGAAGGTCTGCGCCTCCTGGCGCTCCCAGTGGAATCCGATGCCGATCGTGACCTCGGGCAGCGTGAACGAAGACTGCGGGGAATGGGGAGCGAACGTGAGCGTGTCGTATGATTTTTCCTGCCAAAGAAGCCTTCCGTCCTTCGCCCTCACGGTCTGCGGTCCCGTCTGTAGCGTGCCATCGACCATGAAGGAGCCCTCCAGGACAAAGGCCACCTCCGGCCCGCTCGTGATGCCTACGGCGACCCTCGGTTCCTGCAGACGGCGCAACACCTGGGCGAAGGCCTCCTGCCCAAGCGCCACCTCGCCGACGGTCTTCACCAGCAGCGAGGGCGTCAGGCGGTCGAAGTCCTCCTTGCGCGGCGTGATGACCAGTCCCGCCATGTCGAGCGCACCCGGCGAGATGAGCATGCGGTCTGCTTCGCACGAGGCCGTGTAGCAGGCGGGGCGGTGCTTCTCCCGAGGCAGCAGGATGGTGACGACGCTATCCTCCTCTCGCCATGCCAGCACGTTGAGCATCGGCTCGGTGTCGTCGGGATGGCAGGGCAGGGCAGCATAGGCCCTGCGGAAAAGCGTCTGCGCCAGGGTTTTGTCGTTGCTGATCAGCACCAGGGTGGGGAAGGGGTAGTCCTCGATGGTGCAGAGACGGTTGTCGGCGTCCATCCGCGCCACCTCCCGTAGCCGCTCCCTCCATCCGCGCCAGTCGCGGCAGAGCGGCACGACACTACCGTCTCCCCCCTGGAAGTGGAGATGGTCGGGCGCACTGGCCCCACATTTCGGCCCGTTGTAGAAGAACAGCGTGCCCTCGAAGCGGTCGGCCAGTTCGTAGAGCGTGGCATAGGTGTCGAGGATCGTCTGGGGGCGGTGGCGCCTGGCGGCAATCGTGAAATGGGTCGGGAGGATGGGGAAGGGATTGACGAGCACGTCGAAGTCCTCGCCGAAGGCCCATTCCTGTTGAATCTCAGGACGATGGTCCTTGCAGAGGAAGCAGGGACGCTGGGCCAGCGTCTTCTTATCGACCTTGGCCCCCGTACTGACCATGCGAGCGGGGTTGTACTGAGCACTGACCGCACCGAAGTCTCTCACCTCCACGCGTGCCAGGTCGGCGTAGCGTGCGGCCGTCTCCGGCCATGTGGCCATCTGATTGTGGAAAAACTCGGAGAGCGTCATGCTTTGAGGTCGTTGTTGAGGCTGATGCGTGCCCTCAGTTCGATGGTGCGCAGTCGGTCTTTGTACAAGTTGTTGGCGTTGGTCTTCTCGATGCTCAGTCCGTGGTCGCTATTGCCCGTCCAGCGGCGGCAGAGATAGATCGGATCGTAGATGCGGCCGATGCGATACTGTCGGCTCACGGCCAGTCCCATGGCATAGTCCTCGCCATAGCTAGTGTTGGGAAAACCGATGCCCCTTGCTATCGAGGTGAGGAAGGCTCGCGGCGCTCCCAGACCATTGATGCGCAGGGCGTTGTTGGCCCCGTTGTCGTCCGTCCACTCCTTGTGGTCGATCACGCCCGGCGGAAGCGTCTGCAACTGGAAGTCGCACATGCGGTAGGAGCCCACCACCATGGCGCAGTCCTGCTCCTGGAAGGCTTCGACTACCCGCTGCAGCGTGTGGCTGTCGAGATAGAGGTCGTCGCTGTCGAGCTGCACGGCGTAGCGTCCGCAGCGCGGGTCGTTGATGGCCCAGTTCCAGCAGCCACCGATACCAAGGTCCTCGCGCTCGGGGACGATGTGGACGACGCGCGGGTCGCGGGCCGCCAGTTGCTCTATCAGGTCCGAGGTGCCGTCGGTGCTATGGTTGTCCACCACGAGGACGTTGAAGTCGAAGCCAGTCTCCTGCCCCAAGGCCGACTCCACCGCGTCGCCGATGGTCTTGGCGCGGTTGAGCACGGGGATGATGACGGAGGCCGTGACGGGGAAGTCGCCCGCCACGTCGGGCTTCTGGTAGCGGTCGGTATGGACGAGGCCGCCCGCTGCCCGCAGGTGCTCCGTCACGATCTGCTCCATCTCCACCTGCACGTCGCGGTTGCGCGGATCGACATAGTCAAACTGGCGTTCGCCTTCTGCGCTCACGGGTTGCTTCTCCTCCGTGTAGAGGTATTCGTTGAGGTGGAAGATCGCGCCCTGTCGGCTCAGTTGCAGACGCAGGTCGTACCAGCCACCATACAGCCAGTTGGCGCCGAGGTCGCAACGCTGGATCGCGTCCGTCCTAACGAGCACCAGCGGCCCGAAGTCGAAGTCGTCTCGCAGCGCACCCTCCTGGTAGTCTATCACGGGGTGCTTCGTCCGCTGGCCCTCCTCCGTCTCGTAGAAGTCGGCATAGACCATGACGGCCCCCGTGCTGTCGGCCACCTGGAGCAGCCTTTGCTCCGCGCCGTAGCCCAAGGAGACGGTGTTGTCGGTCAACTGTATCAATACGTATTGTGTGCGCGCTGCTTCCGCCATCTCTCTCACTGCCGCCGACGAGGGGCGGGGCGAGTGGAGGTCCACACGCGCTATTCTTTCTCTTTCCATAACGCTTCTTGATGTCTTGTTCTGCAAAGTTACGGAAAAAACGCTGATGCCCAAAACTTTTTCAGATTAAACGCCCTTGCGAGGCGGATGTCCCGCCAAAACGCAACACCCGCCTCGTTCCACGGCTCCCTCCCCCCGTGTGGGCAGATCCTCCCCCTGCTGCCGTCCGGTGTCCTCTCGACACGAGTTTGGCGCGGTCTATGTAAGAGGTCTGCCCGCTGCCTGCCCTTCTTTTTTTGTTGGTATATATATAGTGTCTTAGTCAAAGTTGTTTTTACTCTCTGTTTGCTTGTGATAAGCGCAGCAGCTATTGGGTCGGGGTGTCCGTGAAGCGGGCGAGTCTGCTTTCGGTTCTTTCGTGCGTTCAGTTCGTTTCCTTCCGCGTGTTCAGTTCATATCTTTTCGAGACTTCGGTTCCTTTCTTTCCGCATGTCCGGGTTCATTCCTTACCGAATCTTCGGTTCCTTTCCGAGCGTTCGGTTCAGTTTTCCTCCTTGATAGCGGAGGCCGGTCTCACTGGTTGGCCACAGTCTCGATGATGGATCTTGCCACCATGACCATCTGGTACATGTCCTCGGCGCAAGTCCACTCGTAGACGCTGTGCTCAGCCTGTTGTCCACTGTAGAGGCAGGGGCCGCCCTTCTGGCCCTTTGCCGCCAGCATGGCCGCTGTCGTGCCGCCACGCTCGCTGCGGGGAGTCAGTTTCACGCCCTCTTTCTCTGCCGCCTCGACGATCAGGTCGTCCAGACCGGGATACATCGTGTAGGCCACGTTCTCATACTGCATCACCTCGGGTTCAGCCTCGGTCACGACATAGGGGAAAGCCTCGGCTGTGAGCTCAGCGGCGCGGTCCAGAAGCTGGCGGAACGCCTTGCCCTCCAGGGGGTCGAAATAGCGCAGGCGCACCTTCACGAGATACTCCTGTTGTGTATCATCGGCATCTACGTCGACGAGGGGGGAGACCGAGTAGCAGTGGATATAGCCCTCCTTGCCCTTGCTGGCCGAGGGATGAGTCTCGGGCGGCAGTTGTCCTATGAAGTAGGAAGCAGCGGTCAGCGCGTCGCCATACTGGTTGTAGAAGCCGTTGCCGGGGTGAGCGTTCTTGCCATGGAAGATGTAGTTGCGTCCAACCGCGGTGAAGTTCTCTACCGAGAAGGCCGTGGGGTCGTCGCCGTCCACGTCGATGACGATGTCAGGCTGTCCATCTAGATACTCCTCCTCGAAGCGGTCGGCGGCACGGCCAATGTCCTCGTTTTGCGAGAAGACGAAGTGGAGGTCGCCATGCTTCAGCTTCTTGTCGTTGAGGATGGTCTCGATGAGCGTGACGAGGATTGTGCAGCCCGTCTTGTCGTCGGCGCCCAGCAGCGTGGAGCCGTCGCTCGTGATGATGGTCTTGCCCACACAGTTGGCCAGGTGCTTGCCCTGAGGCGTCTGGGGACTGAGGGTGATGCCGGCTGGCAACAGGATATCGCCGCCATCGTAGTTGCGGTGTACGATGGGTGTGATGTCCTCGCCGACACACTCGGGTGTGATGTCCATGTGCGCCATGAACATCATGCTCGGCACGCCTTCGCAGTTGGCCGGGATCGTGGCATAGACGTACTGATACTCGCTACGGTTGACGATCAAGTCCTTGTCAGCTCCGATGTTGCGCAGCTCCTCCTCTATCAGTTCTGCCAGCTTTTCCTGATCCAGGGTGATCGGAAACTCTGTGGAATCGTAGGAGTCCCACGGCTGGGTGTTGATAGCGGCGTAGGTCGTGAAGCGACTGATGATGGTCTCAATCGTTTTTTTGCGCTTCTTCTCCTTGGCTGCTTTGGGGTCAGGAGCCGGTGCGGCCTTGGCGGGCTGTGCAGCCTTTACAGCGTTGACGAGCTTCGGACATGGGGTTTTCGGCAGCCGCGGGTGAGGTCTGCTCGGCGCCACGGGCTTCACATTGGGGCGGGGGACCGCAATGTTGGGTCTTGCGCGCAGCTTACTCATTTGCTCTGCCATGAGCTTGGCGCGGACGCTTGGGGGAATTGTCACAGGTCTGACGGTGGTGCGTCTCTGCTGCTCAATGCGCTTTTTCGCATACGCGTCCATCTTTTGTGCCCCCATCAAGGCGATTGCCGAGGTCTTGGCAGGTGAGTTGAGCCTTTTCACCACACCCTTGATAAAACCTTTCAAGACTTGAGGTTTTGCCGAGGTAGGGAATCCCACCATCAGGACCAGTGCGAGCACGAGCGTGCTGGCGATGTAAATGTTTCTTCGTTTCATGACTTTGATAGTTTTGAGTTGATTATTTTGTTTATTGGTTCTCTCTTGATAGACCTCGTGCCGCTGGGCGGCCTTCGCTCTATGCTCATCCTTTATGACAGTCCGTCGCGCCTTTCTTGCGCTGCTGGTGTCGCCAGAATTCGTTTGCAAAGGTACGGGTTTCGCAAGCCGTGGTGCGCACATTTTCATTTAGATCGCGGCCCATGCGATTTTTCTCGATTTTTCTCGTTTTGCTCGCTATGCAGGCACGGCGTACACGACTACTGGCGTGGCGAGCACGGCGATCAGTTTGGCCCAATCCCTCACGTGCGTGTCCATGCGCGCATAGGTCAGTGAGGCCAGACACACCATGAAAAAGATGGATAGAAAGAAGCCCAAGAGGATCAAAACCTCCCATAGGTTCTGGCAGTTGGCCATACGGCGGAGTGCGAAAAAAAACAGGACGAGCGTGGCGGACCACTCTGTCGGAAACAGGAAAAGTCTGATGGTGTTCATACGTAGGTTTGTTTTGATGATTTGTGTGCAAAAGTACCTGTTTCCCTATCAAATGCGCGCACATTTTTATTTGGTTCGTCCATTGTGTGCGAAATGTTCGCCAAAATGTGTCTTTCGGGCGGGCGCAAGGGGGCACAAGACGCCAGTACGGGCTGCAATCGATACGCCGATCACAGCCCGTACTGTACTGACAGCGACTATCCAGTCGGTCCAAGCAAGAAGTGGTGCTACAAATTGCTCATGGCATAAAGTGGCACAACGTCTATGTGGCGGAGTGCATTTTGTGCTTCTTTGTCAATATACTCAAGCGTCCCAAAATTCTCCAAGGAAGTACGAACAGCATGGTGAATGGCTTTCTTCCTCATAAATAGCCATAAGCTTTGCATACTGCCTTTGGTGGAAGCCTTCACTTCTATTGGTACAACCACCCCCTCTTTGGCCTCCAGGTAATCAATCTTCGCATTGGAACCCCTTGACATGCTCTGCCAATAATACATTTCTGCCTTTTGGAAACAGTCATGGTTCTTGACGAGTTCCAAGCCTGCGAACATTTCCGAAGCAGCCCCTTTGTTGACAAAATCAACTTCCGAAGCCAAAAGGACATTGGCGGCAGGAGTGCCCAGCATGGTCTGCATCAGTCCCAAGTCTAAAAAAAGATATTTCCTGTAGCCATCATTTTCTTCTGCTCCCAGTGGAACACCATTTCCATCGCTATGCGTCACCGGCTTTATCAGTCCCGCCAATGTCAATAGATGAAGCGCGTCTTTGATGACCGAAGAGCGAACATCGTCGGCCACCTGTCTATAGACAAACTTGCTGCCTGCCTGCAAAGCTACGGAGCGCAAGACCTTTCTCAGCAACGCTGGAGACACGCGCGACTTATACTTGGCAAAGTCATCTTGGTAGGTGTCCAGGATATCATTGTGGACATGGGCGCATTCGATGTAGCTTTGGGACGCTATCCATTCTGTGACCGCGGCTGGCATACCGCCCACGAGATAGAACGTCTTCAATTGTTCCACCAGTTTGTTGTGGACGGCATCGGGAAGCGGAGAAGAAGGCGAAGCCTGGAGCTTGTAGCTGACCGTCGTTTCCAGACCTTGCGCCATAAGAAATTCGTCAAAGGAGAATGGGTACATGTATAGTGAGCGTATTCTCCCCACTCCAAAAGAAGGCAGCTCCTCCAGGGTGAACTCCAGCAGAGATCCCGCGGCTATGACATGTAGCTCTGGATAATCCTCTTTGAAATAACGAAGCGACATGATAGCTTCCTGACTCACTTGTATCTCGTCTATGAAAAGTAGCGTCTCCCCAGGTATGATTGGGATGCCTGTGGTGGCACTGATTCCCTCACAAGTCCTATGCACGTCAATATCCTTTGGAAAAAGTCCTCGGATAGATGGTTGACTCTCCAAATTGATCTCCACAAAGTACTTAAACTCTTTGCCCAACTGGCGTACCACAGACGATTTCCCCACCTGTCTTGCCCCGCGTATCAGCAAAGGCTTCCTTCTTTGAGATGTCTTCCATTCCAAGAGTTTTTTGTCTATGTTTCGCTTGTAATACGTCATTTTCGTGTAATTTGCTGATTCACAGCGCAAAGATACGACTTTTTGCTAAAAGTCAGGGCAATCGGAGGCTATTTTTTGCTAAAAGTCAGGGCAATAAGTGGCTGGTTTTTGCTAAAAGTCAGGGCAATCGGAGGCCATTTCTGCTAAAAGTCAGGTCCGTGTCCACGAAAGCGACCTATGCAACGCCATGGGATATCAGTTAAACGTCTTTTGCCATCCGGAGCAAGAATTTTCAACTGGTTAGTGATACTAACCAGTTCGTTTCCTTCCTTCTTCAGCTTCGTCTTCAGATACTTCCAATAGTTGCGGTTCTTGGTATAATCGTCTTGGTCGTTGAGCACGCCCACGACATCCAAAACGGAATACCACCATTTTGATAGCGTCTCGTCCCATACAGCACGCACTTCGCGGTCGTTGAAGAAACGGATAGAAACCTTCTGTATCTTGTTGTCGCTCGAATTCATATATAGCTGCAAAGATACACAAGTCCTGTGGATTTTTATCCGCGCCGATGGCTATTTTTTTGCTCCCTCAAGCAGCTTTCGTGATCGTCCCAAGGCAAATGGTGGAGGCTCTGCGTCAAAGCCTCTCTTTTTTCCTCACTTCCCAATGACCGCTATAGCCGCTTCCAATATACACAATATGAGGCATTTTGGCGATACGACGCTTAATAGTAATAATGCTTTTCCCAGATTGTTGAGCCAGTTCACCAGTTGTTATTTTAGGATAAACAGCTACTTGATATTCTATCCATTTATCTAAATCATCGCCTTGAGTGCCACCTTGGGTGCCACCTTGAGTGTCACCTTGAGTGTCACCTTGAGTGTCACCTTGAGTGACATCTTGAGTGACATCTTGAGTGACACCTTGGGTATCACCTTGGGTATCACCTTGAGTATCACCTTGAGTATCACTTTCGTTTTCCACAAAGTTTACCTCAATATCAGGATGAGTTTCCTGCCATGCTAATATCATATTGGGGAACGTGACAGTAAACTGAGCACGGTCGGAGAAGAAGCCTGGAAGCATCTTTTCTTCAAAGTAGGGAAGGGCTTTGATTGGATTGATGATTTTGCCCATACCCGAACCTTTACGCTCCATATAACCCAACTGGGCAAAGACGTCGGCAATAACCGGATTGCGTCTGACAGAAGGAATGTCTTCTAAGTTCATCGTTTGGATAAGCCGTCCTTCCGGCATGGAACCTGGAGAGTAAACCACCATACGGTCATCGTATATATCCACATGCACCTCGCTACCCTGGATCAGATAGTCGCGATGAGCCAAGGCATTCACTACAACTTCCATCACACTACGTTCCATATATTGAGGAATCTCGATGCGCTGCATGGGTTCTTTGTACCAAAGTGTACGGTTGTTGCGACGGATGAAGGACATGGTGTCTTCGAGAAGCGTTACAAGTCCGCCCGTAATCTCTGCGCTGTCGAGAGCATCGATGCTTCCTCCAGCCTTTGTCTTGCCGTTCCATCTTGTGCAGAATACTCGGCTTTGGCGCAATGGACATTCGTCTGCCATCAGCAGACCGGCATAGGTAAGTATTCCCTTATTATCAACCAAGCCAAACGAGCGGTAAAGTTTTTTGTCGAAACTCAGACCGTTCCAGGCATAGTAACGGCTGCGAAGCTTGGAAAATGCATAATCTTCAAACATTTCATCGCTTGGGCGTGCGTCGAATGAAGAGTTGCGACCTCTTAGTACCAAGCGTTTATGTTCGGTACTATCAGCCACAACCGATTCGTTGCCAATGCGGACAAAGGTTTCAAGCACGCTGTCGCCAATATAATAATAAGGTGTATCTTCGCCGCCATGCACATGAAGAATGAGCAGTTCCTTGTCTTCCACACGCTCTATCTTCAAGTCGATTTGTGGCATAGGGTCTATGCGCTCCTTTATTTTCTGACTGATAAATTCTGCATCAGCCTTGGCATCAGTCAACCCTATGATAGTATCGTCATCGGCAATGCCAAACAACAGGCAGCCGCCACCTCCATTGGCAAAGGCGCTGACGCTCTTCAGCCAACTTTTCACTTTACGGCGTTCCACTTCCTGCTTCTTGTCGTATTCGGTAGTCTCACCTATATATTTTGCTATGTCCATAATTGTCTATTTTTTATGATAGTACATGAGGTGTCTCAGTAGCACTTTGACACTATCACATTTTATGTATGGGGCTGGTTCACAGTGCAAAGATACAACTTTTGTCCGAAAGTCAAGGCAATCGGGGGCTATTTTCACAGGCGGCTAAATGCCCTCGACGATCTCGGCCAGCCAACTGGCAAAGCTGTCGGGGTGGGCATGGCCAAAGGCCTTGAGGCGAGCCAGGGGCGACGGGGCGGGGGCGTCCTCGTCGTGGCGGACCTCCGTGCGCTTCGACTGCTCGCTGAGCTTTGTCGTGGCGAGGTTGCGGAAGGCACGGCGCGCGCGGCGCAGGCTCTGCATGTCGGCATTGAGGAGCTTCTCGCTGTTGTCGTCGGAGAGGATGGGCCTCAGTACGCAGGATCCGCCTTCGTCCCTTTCCGCCCTTCGTCCGGCCAGCATCAGGACCAGCAGGTCTTCGTTGAGGAAGCGCGATTTCTCCTTGCCCTCCCCCTTCTTCCGTGCCAGTCCGATAATCTGCAGGATCGACTTGTCCTCACATTGGCCCACGGCGTCGTAGAAGGAGGAGACGCAGGTGGCAAACTGCGTCCTCACCTTCTCCTTGTCCCTCACCTTCTCCTTGTCCCTCGCCTTGGCGTTGGCCTCGAAGTCCTCGAGGATCTCCTTGGTCTGGAGGAGCGTCGTGGCGATCTTCAGGCGCTGGTAGGCCTTGGAGACCCTGATGAGCATGGGCAGCGCGTCCTGGAACGGCGCGTCTCCCACCTCGGCCAGTTCGCCCACGAGGGCTTCGGCCCTGGCGACGGCCTCGCGGAGCAGGCGCTGCGGATAGGGCGGCTCGGGAGCCTCTTCGGACAGAGCGGCGTGGTAGCGGTCGCGGGCGTGGGCGAGTTCGCCAAGGAGGAGGTCGCGGCAGTGGCGGGCGATGCCCTCCCGGTTGATAGCGGGCAAGATACGGTCGGCCTCGGCTACCTTCTTCTCCCGGCTCATGGGGTGATCTTTTTTGATCGGTGCAACCTTGCCCTCCGCGTCGAGGCAGAGATCGCGCATGGTGAGGAAGATCTCGCGTCCAGCCCCCTCCAGGTCGGCAAGGAGCAGATACTGCTCGTAGCGCTGGTCGATCCCCTCGGCCTTGCTCATCCATTGGGCGTTGGCGCCGATGGTGCTGGCCGTCTGCTCGCAGAAGCTGAGGGCCGTCGTCTCCTCCATCCCCTCCCCGGCTTCGTCCTTGCCCTGCATCAGTCGCTCCGTGGCAGCGACATAGGCCTCGTAGCCCTCCCATTGGCGACGCCGCATGAGCGCCACCTGGCGGTTGAGGCAACCGATGAGGATGGACGGCAGGTCGATCGTGAGGTCCTGGATGCTGCTGTTGAGTCGGTCGAGGATGTCGCGCTGCCGGATCTTGTCCATCAGGCTCAGGCCCGTGACCTGCTGCTCCAGTTTGTTGAGCCGCTGGAGATAGCGCTCGAGCTGGTCCGTCTCCGCGACGAGGGCGTGGGCCGTGGCGCCGCTCTCTTTCTCCGCATCCACCTTCGGCTGGATCGCCGTCCGCAGTTTGGCGATGCGCATGAGCATGCGGCGCTTGGCCACGGCCAGTCCGAAGAAGAACCACAGCAGCAGGATGGCGACGATCGTGAGGACCACGAGGCAGGCGATGTTGGTGCGCGAGAAGAGCACGCGGCGCTCAAACTGCACCGTGGTGTAGCCCCGCTCCAGGTTGTCCTGCTTGTGGAGGCTGGTGTCGAAGGTATAGACGCCACAGGAGGAACCGGCATAGATGCGCCCGTTGACGGCGATGCAGGCCTTGGGGTTGAAGCGGATGTCGGAGAAGTAGCGCTCGTGGTCGGCGAGGGAGATCAGGCCATAGTCGGGGAAGCCGTAGGCATGCGTGGCGTCGGCCACGGCCAGTCGGCGCATGGCCGTGAGCGTGTCGCAGACGCGCAGCTGCTTCTCCGTGCCGCAGAGCAGCCGGTGGTTGGTGAGGACGAAGAGGCTGTCGGCGCCCGAGGCCGTGGGGAGGACGGCGATGTCGCGGACGAAGGAGAGGCCCCGGGAGGCGGCCAGGTGGCGAAAACTGCCCTGGCGCCCGACGAAGAGGCCGTCGTTGAGCGTGGCGAGGAAGAGGCGCCCCGAGGACGTGGGGGTCGAGAAGGCCGTGATGAACGGGTCGGCGATGGTGGAGGCCGAGGCGTCGTGGAGTTGCAACTGGCCCTTCTCCCGGCCCAACTGCTGCAGGCCGTCGCGTATGCCGACATAGACCCCGGAACCGTCGTGGCCGATCGCCGTGAGGTCCTGGCCGGGCTGCGGCGAGACCTTGCGGTCCCAGGAGAGGAGCGAGTTGAGGAGGTAGGAGGAGTAGATGGGGGCGGTGAAGACGCGGTGGCCGCTGTCGGCATAGTAGAGCGTGCCGTCGGCGATCATCATGAAGCGCACGTCGGAGGATCCGCGCGAGAGGTCCTTGACCTGGATGGCGGTCTGCTCGCCGATGCGCTGGCGAAACAGGTGGGAACCGACGAGGTAGTAGATGAAGGGGCCGTCGTGGCAGGCGTAGCTCACATTGCCGATATCGCTGAAGAGGTCCTGGTGGTGGCCGACGCGCAGGAGGGCGTGCTCCGTGACCAGCAGCGACTGGCCGCGGGCGGGGTCGTTGGCGATCACGTTGTGGCAGAACGTGCGCACGGGCCGGGGGAGGGGCGCGCGCCGCGGCGTGAGGTGGTCGGCAATCTCGTCGTTGGAGAAAAACTGCACCGACGTGCCGTCGAGGAGATAGTTCATCCGCGAGGAGGGCTCGTGGAAGCAGGTGTAGGCCGGATCGGAGAGGCGCGACTTGCCCACCAATCGCCCGTCGGGCAGCAGGGCCTTGATACTGTCGCCGCAGAGGGCGAGGAGCGTGTCGCCGCTGAGCGAGAGGGAGGTGCAGTTGGCCCGCAGCAGCAGGTGGGACTGGCGCCGCCGCGTGTCGATGGACAGTACGCCCGAGGCACTGGCGCAGACCAGGTTTCCATTGTGCAAAGGACGGATGTCGCTGACGACCAAGGGGCGGAAGGCGCCCTCGCCCGACTGTATCTCCCAGGAGGCGTGGAGCGCCTGCATCGTGTCGTTGGGGGAGAGGAGGAAGAGACCGTTGCTGGTGGCGACGTAGAGGCCCGAGGGGTCTTGGTGGAGGTCATAGACGGAGTAGTGGGTGCCACGGCCGGACCGGGGAAGGGCATACTGGCGGAGCAGGACGAGCGAGTCGCCCTGCAGTTGGCAGCGGACGACGCCCATGTTGCGCGTGCCCACCCAGAAGGTCGTGCCGTCGTGGGGCTGGGCGGCGGAGTCGGCAGGCTGGTCGCGCAAGACCTTGTAGATGCGGTCGAAGGCGGTGAGCCAGCGGCGCGTCGTCCCCTGGTCGGCATCGTAGGCATAGACCACGCCGTCCTCCGTGCCGATATAGAAAAGGTCGGGCAGCGTCGCGTCGGGGGAGATGGAGGCCAGCGTTTCGTCGAAGAACAGCTCGTTGGCGTTGAGGGCCGACGGATCCTGGCGGTGGCAGGCCACGATCGTGACCAGGAGGAGGGGGAGACACAGGGCGCGCAGCAGGGCGCGGCGGTGGATGCTTCTACTCATAGGTGTGGTGGTTAAAATCAAATCAATGGTGGTGGTGGCTACATCATCATCCCTGGGGCGGCGGCTACTCCTCGCCGTTGGCCTCCAGGAGGCCCTTGACGTTTTGCTCCTCGCCTACGATCCACAGCACGTCGCCCAGGGCGAAGCGGTAGTTGGGCGTGATGATGGTGAGGTTTTTCTCGCCCTCGTCGAGTCCCACCACCATGCAGTTGTACCGGTCCCTGATGCCGCTTTCGCGCAGCGTCTGGTCGAGGAAGGGGCTCTTTTGCCCGACGATGATCTGCTGGAGGCGCATCTCCCGCTTCTCTATCTCGGCGTCCTCGTCGTGGACCTCCGTCCGCATGGCTTGGGCGAAGCGCGTGAGCTGGTCGTCGTCGCCTATCACCTGGAGCTGGTCGCCGGGGAAGAGGGCCACCTCGCCATTGGGGATGTTGATGCGCTGGCGGCCGCGGAGGATGCTGCTCACGTTGACGCCGAAATACTTGCGGAAGTCGAGCTCCGCCAGTTGCTTGCCGGCCCAAAGCGAGTCTTCGGGCACCTCGCAGAGGCTCATGTGGATCTCGCGGTCGAGCAGTCGGCCCTCGTAGAGCGGCCGTTTGCGCCCGAGGGCCTCGGCCTGGATCTCGCGGCTTCGGAGGTTTTGGACGAAGAGGCGCTCGAGGCGGATGCTCCGCTTCTTCAGACTGCGCGAGAGCACCATCAGCACGATCGTGCCGAAGGCGATGGTGATGAGCAGCGCGTTGGCGAAGCGCGTCAGGTAGTTGGCGATATAGAAGATGTAGGCGGCGGCGATCGCCAGTCGGGCCAGGACGGTGAAGACGAGCGGGGGGCGGTTGGTGCGCCGCTCCGTCCAGAGCGTCTTGAACTCCTCGGAGTGGTTCTTCTTCATCATGAAGGCGCGCAGGAAGGGGGCGATCATCAGCACGGTGGCGACGCCGCAGACGGCATTGCCGGCCCAGTGGGACCCCGTCAGCTCGGTGGAGAGTTCGCGGCAGAAGGGCAGGGCGAAGGAGAACATCAGCGCGATGACGGCGATGGAGAGGATGCCGTAGATCAGCGTGTTGACCACCATGGCGCGCAGGAGGCGCTTCCAGAGATGGCCGGAGGAGGGAGTGGCGGGGGCGCCCGTGCCGATGTGCTCCAGGCGGCGGCTCCACTGGCGCGGCAGGTGGCGTGTGAGAAGGTTGTAGCACGGCTCCGCAGCACGGATCATGTAAGGTGTGAGGAATGTTGTGATGACGGAGACCGCGACTACAACCGGATAGAGAAAGTCGCCGATGACTCCCAGGGAGAGGCCCAGCGACGCTATGATAAAGGCAAACTCGCCCACCTGGGCCATGGAGAAACCACAGCGCATGGCGTTTTTGAGGCTTTGGCCGCCCAAGAGGTAGCCCATCGTGCCGAAGACGGCCTGACCGGCGAGGATGGTGAGGACGAGGCAGAGGATGGCGTAATCGACGATGATCAGCGGATCGACGAGCATGCCGACGGAGACGAAGAAGATGGCGCCGAAGAGATTTTTGACGGGTTCGACGAGGCGGATGATCTTGTCGGCCTCGACGGTTTCGGCAAGGATGCTGCCCATCACAAAGGCTCCGAAGGCGCTGCTGAAGCCCACCTTGGTGGAGATGACGGCCATGAGGCAGCAGAGGCCGAGGGCAACGATCATGAGGGTCTCGGCGTTCATGAGCTTGCGTACCTTGCGCAGCAGCAGGGGGATGAGGAAGATGCCGATGACGAACCACAGGACGAGGAAGAAGCCTATCTTGAAGACGCTGCCGAGCAACTGGCCGCCGTCGGGCGAGGAACCGTTGGCGATGGCGGAGAGCATGACCATCATCACGATGGCGAGGATGTCCTCGAGGATGCAGACGCTCATGACGGTGGCCACGAAGCCCTGCTGCAGCAGACCCATGTCGGAGAGGGCCTTGTAGATGATGGTGGTGGAGGACATGGCGAGCATGCCGCCCAGGAAGATGCAGTCCATGTGGCCCCAGCCGAAGCCCTTGCCCACGGTGATGCCGAGCAGGATCATGCTGAAGACGATGGTGCAGGCAGCGATGACGGGACTGGTGCCCATCTTGAGGATCTTCTTGACGGAGAAGTCGAGGCCCAGGGAGAACAGGAGAAACATCACGCCTATCTCGGCCCACATCTCAACGTCGCCCTTATCGACGACGCTCATCGTGTAGGGCATGTGGGGAGAGACCAGGAATCCGGCTACGATATAGCCCAGCACAAGCGGCTGGCGGAGCTTCTTGAACAACAGGGTGACGACTCCGGCCACGACCAGGATCAGGGCCAGGTCGCTCACGAGATGGGGAAGGGAATTGATAGGCGCCTCGCTTTCTTTTCTTAGGTTGGTATGTTGTGTCGGAGGGACGGCCCAAGGAGGGGCGGGGTGGAGAGAGAAAAAATAGTTCTCGTGATGGTCAGCAGTGGGGTTCGCCTCCGGCAAAAATAGCGTGATGATACACAGACAGGGGGTGGGGGTAAGGATGCTTTGCGGCGAGACGCGTCGCCACGCCACAAAGCATCCTCAGAGAAGAGGGGGAGCGGACTAGTCGTTGTAGCCGGCTGCCAGCTCGCTGATCTTGATGACCACCTGCATGGCCTTCTCCATCACCTGGATGGAGACAAACTCATAGGGGCCGTGGAAGTTGACGCCGCCAGCGAAGATGTTGGGGCAGGGAAGGCCGCGGTAGCTGAGCTGGGCGCCGTCCGTGCCGCCACGGATCGGCTCTACCTTCGGCTTCACACCCGTCTCCTCCATGGCCTTGAGCACGAAGTCGATGACGTGCATATTGGGCTCGATCTTCTCCTTCATGTTGTAGTACTGGTCGGTGAGGGTGATCTCGAAGACGCCCTCGCCGTACTTCTCGTTCATCTTGGCCACGCAGTCGGCGAGGAACTTCTTGCGCTGCTCAAACTTCTGACGGTCGTGGTCGCGGATGATGTAGGAGAGCTTGCCCTCCTCGCAATGGCCCTCGATGGACAGGAGGTGGTAGAAGCCCTCGTAGCCCTCGGTGGTCTCGGGGATGTCGGTGGTGGGGATCAGAGCGTTGAACTCGGCGGCCAGACGGGCGGCGTTGATCATCTTGCCCTTGGCGTAGCCCGTATGGACGCTCACGCCGTGGATGACGATCTTGGCAGCGGCGGCGTTGAAGCACTCATACTCCAGTTCGCCGATGTCGCCACCGTCCATCGTGTAGGCCCACTCGCAGCCAAACTTCTCCACGTCGAAGTGGTGGGCGCCCTTGCCGATCTCCTCGTCGGGGTTGAAGCCCACGCGGATCTTGCCGTGCTTCACCTCGGGATGGTCGCGCAGCCAGCACATGGCCTGGACGATCTCGGCGATGCCGGCCTTGTCGTCGGCGCCCAGCAGCGTGGTGCCGTCGGTGACGATGAGGTCCTCACCCTTGTGGGCGAGCAGCTCGGGGAACATCTTCGGCGAGGAGACGATGCCCGGAGAAAGCTCGATGTCGCCGCCGTCGTAGCTCTTGACGATACGGGCCTTGATGTTGGCGCCACTGGCGTCGAGGGCGGTATCGTAGTGGGCGATGAAGCCGATGGTGGGCACGGACTTGTCGGTGTTGGCGGGAAGGGTGGCGTAGATGTAGCCTTTCTCGTCCATCTCGACTTCCTTCAGGCCCTCCTTCTCCAGCTCCTCCTTGAGGTAGCGGGCGAAGATGAGCTGCTTCGGGTTGCTGGGTACGGTCTCGGACTCATCGACCGACTGGGTGTCAAACTTGGTGTAGTTGATAAATCGTTCTGCTATTTCCATAAGTTCTGGATGATTTTGGTATTCTTTTTTGCAAAGATACGGTTTTTCTATGATATGGCAAGGGAGTGGGCGTGGAAATTTCTAAAAAACAATGGAGAGCCCGCGTGAAAACAAAGAATAGGACGTGTAAAACAATGGAGCGGGCAGGGTCGGTAGGGGCAAAACCAATAAACCCCTGCCTTGAAAGACAGGGGGATATGATAGCTTATGATAAGATCTCTTACTGTGCGGCCTTCTCGCCCTGAGCGGGAGCACCCTGGGCAGGAGCGCCCTGAACTGCACCCTGTGCGCCACCCTTCTGGGCGGGAGCAGCCTGCTTCTGCTGGCTGGCACCGAAGTTGGGCAGGTTGTTGGGGTTGGAAGAGCTGCTCTCGGCTGCACGCTCGATCACGCTCTGATCGGTGTTGGCAGAAGGAGCTACGTAGGCGCAGACAACGCTGAACACGACCATGGCAATAGCCAGTCCCCATGTGGCCTTTTCGATGAAGTCCGTCGTCTTGCGCACGCCGAGCACGCTGTTGGACGAGGAGAAGTTAGACGCCAGGCCACCACCCTTTGACTCTTGAATCATAACGATTCCGATCATCAGGAGTGCGGCGATCACGATAAGAATCACAAATAATGTGTAAAGTCCCATTTTTTATCTTTTTGTCTTTTATTTTTATTGTTCGTTCAAAATCAATTTCTGTAGAAACCGAATTTGGTCTGCAAAGTAACGATTTTTTTTTGGATATTCCAAATATAATCGCTGAATAATTTCCAGCGCCTTGGAATATCTGCCCTGCTTGATGTAGATACGCGCCAAAGTTTCGGTGAAATAGCTCGATCCTTCGTCCTCCACGGTTTCTTCCTCGGGCTCGTACTCGGTTTCGTCTTGTAGAGAAATTTTACCTTTCTCCTTGTTGATGAAGTCGTCGATGAGTTCCTGGCCCTTGAGTTGGGGGGTCTCCTGGGGGGCTTCGTCTCCGGCCTCCATGAGATAGGCCACGTAGTCGATGGTGGCGTCGGCGGGGGTCGGCTTGCGCTTGACGACGGGCTGGTCCTGCGGCTTCGGCTGCGTCTCCTCGCCCTCCTCTCCGGGGAGCTGGTCGAGGAAACTGTCGATGAGCGCGGCGGTGCGGTCGCCCTCGGGGGCGTTCTGCGCGTCAGCTTCCTGCTTGGCGGCTTCGTGTTTGGCAGTTTCGTGTTTGGCGACTTCGTGCTCGGCGGACTGATCGTCCCGCAACTGGTAGTGGGGACCTTCTGTCAGGTCGAAAAGGCGCTGGCGCTCGGTGATATAGACGGCGGCCCTACGCAGCTCCTCGTCGAAGGTGGGGTCGTGGAGCAGGTAGAGGTTCTTGAGCAGCAATAGCCGTGCGGGCTGGTAGTAAGGATAGCGTGCGAGCAGACTGCGCAGCTCGTAGAGGGTGTCCTTGCCCAGCCGTTCGGGGTGGCGCGTGAGGGTGGCTATGTTTATACTCATGATGTGGTGCTGATTGGAGGAATCCGTAAATAGTGGTGGCTGCCGTACATGGGTGGCGGGGAAGCAGGGCTACCAGTTGGCCACGGTGGCATTGAATATCTGGTCGGTCAGATCCTTGACCATCTGCTCCACCAGCTCTTGCTGCACGTCGTTGAGGTTGCGCGTGGTGGGGTAGGAGGAGGTGGCCGTAAACTGGCGCTCGAAGTCCTCGGCATGGTTCACGTTGTTGGTAAACCGCACGTTGACCGTGATGGAGAGTTCGGTCTGGGCAGCGTAGCCCTCGCTCGACACCGACTTGTTGCGCTGCTGATACTGCGTGATCTCGCCCTCGATCTGGAGGTCGCCGTCGCGACGGACCTGCTGCAACTTCGTGTGGTTGGCAAACTGGTCCTTGAGCGCATTGTTGAACATGGGGCCCATCGGTCCCCACACATAGGCGGAGCGGATGGGGAAATCGGCTATCTGGATGGTCTTGGTCTTGGTGTAGTCGATGCTGGCGCCGTTGAAGGTGTACTTCGGAACGCAGGATGTCGCCAAGGCCAGCAGCATCCATACCACCACGGCCGACACGCAGAGGTGGGCGGCGAGGCGTGGGGTCCTTTGATTCTTATCGCTTCTCATGTTTTATTTTTCTTCAAGTCCGTACTCCTTGATATTTTTATTTGTCTTCAAGTCCGTACACTTGGACGTTTTTATTTGTCTTCGAGTCCGTACTCCCTTGACGTTTTATTTGTCTTCAAGTCCGTACGCATAGACGTTTTTATTTGTCTTCGAGTCCGTACTCCTTGATGCGGCGGTAGAGGGTGCGGTCGCTGATGCCGAGTTCCTGGGCCGCTTTCTTGCGGTTGCCGTTGTTGCGCTCCAGCGCCCTGACCACCATCTGTCGCTGGTTGTCGTTGAGGTTGAGGCTTTCCTCCTCCTTCTGCGGGCGGGTCTCCTGTATCTCCTCGGCCACGGCGTCCTCCACCTCCTTGTCGTCAGGGCGGAAGGCATCCTGGGTCGTGGCAGGAAGCGTCTGGGCGCCCTCCGTGGCCAGGTGGCGGTAGTGGGCCGTCTCTTCGAGCTCGCGGTAGGTCTCCAGTTGCTTGCGCACGTTGTTGAGGTCGCGGCGCAGGTCGCTGACGTTGCCACGGAGCTCGTAGAGGATCTTGTAGAGGATCTCGCGCTCGCTCTCGTAGCTATGCGATCCTTGCCCCTTATCGACGAGGGCCAGTTCGGTGCTCTCCGTGTCCTGGGGGATGAAGCGCAGGATTTCCTCCCGGTCGATCACTCTCTTCTCGGCAATGACCGACATCTGCTCGGTGATGTTCTTCAGTTGGCGGACGTTGCCGGGCCATTTGTATTTGAGCATCACCTGCTTGGCCTCGTCGTCGAGCGTGATCTTCGGCAACTTGTATTTCTCGGCCATCTGCATGGCGAAGAGGCGGAAGAGCAGCAGGATATCGTTGCCACGCTCGCGGAGGGGCGGCAGGTTGATGGGGATCGTGTTGAGACGGTAGTAGAGGTCCTCGCGAAACTTCCCCTCGCTGATGGCCTTGCGCATGTTGACGTTGGTGGCAGCGACGATGCGGACGTTGGTCTTTCGGATCTCCTGTCCTCCTACGCGGATGTATTCGCCCGTCTCCAGGACGCGGAGCAGGCGGGCCTGGGTGGCCATGGGCAGTTCGCCGACCTCGTCGAGGAAGAGCGTGCCCTTGTTGGCAATGCCAAAATAGCCCTCGCTTTCGCCGATGGCACCCGTGTAGGATCCCTTCTCGTGGCCGAAGAGTTCGCTGTCTATCGTTCCCTCGGGAATCGAACCACAGTTGATGGCGAAGTATTTCTCCCGCTTGCGGGGCGAGTTGTCGTGGATGACGCGCGGGATGATCTCTTTGCCCACGCCGCTCTCGCCGATGATCAGCACCGAGAGGTCGGTGGGGGCCACTTGCAGGGCCACGTCGAGGGCACGGTTGAGCGCGTCGCAGTTGCCCACGACGTTGTATCTTTGCTTGATGATTTGCAGTTTACTCGTATCCATTTCTTACCATAGTTGGGGTTAAAATAAAGCCGTCAGGCTTGTCGCCCGATTCTTTCTCCCGTTTTTTGCTTCTACTCCTTCTTCTCCCTTTTCTCCTTTTGCGTCTTCTTCTCCTTCTCCCTTGTCTTCTTCTGCTTCTCCCTTTCTCCTTGTTGCTTCTCCTCCTTTGCCTTTGCCTTACTTTTCCTTGTCTCCTTCTCCCGTTTTCTCCTTATATAATATATAGGCAGAGTGGGGAGAAGTCAGGTCGCCAGGGCCGCAGCTTGGAGTCTTGTGGTGCTATGAGCCGCAGTTTGGAGTCTTGTGGGTCGCTATGGGCAAGGCGGCTTCTCCGTTGGCTTTTCCCGCAGGCTGGTGCGGTCGAGCTTGATGAGCAGAAGGCCGATGGCCGTCCAGATCAGTTCGCGGATGCGCACCAGCAGGGCGACAAAGATGCCCGCCGTGGCAGTCAGCCCCAGTCCTGAGACCGACATCAGAAAGCCTCCCTCGCGTCCGCCGAGCTGCAGCGGCATGAAGAAGAGCATGTTGGCGAAGAGCGTCGTGAAGGCGATGATGAGGATGCAGGCGATGTAGTTGACGCTCGGGTAGAGTACGAGCAGGATGAACATCACCTCCAGGGCCGAGCAGACGCGACAGGCCAGTTCCAGGAGCACGACCGTGAGAAACGTGCGCGGATTTTGGTTGTGGAGGGCTGCCACCTGGCGGTCGATGTTGTCGAGTTGTTCGCGATGGCCCTCGATAAACCGCCGTGCCCAGTGCTTGATGCCGGGAATGTGGCCGAGGAGTTTCATGCCCCTCACGGCAAGTCCGCGTCGGTAGCCGGCAAGGAAAAACCAGATGCAGAGGGCGCAGAAACCGCCTGTCAGCGAGAGCATGATGGCCATGAAGGTGTTCAGCTCTTGCGTAAAGACATAGAGCACGATACTCAGCACCCAAAACCAGAAGTGGCTGAAGATGTGGGTCATCACGTAGAGCAGTACCGAGGCCGTGGCGCGCTCCGTGCCGATCTTAGGCTTGAGGACCATGATGCGGTAAGGCTCGCCGCCCATCAAGCCTCCTGGCGTGGCGTAGTTGAGGGCAAAGCCTGAGACGGTGATCTTGTAGAGCCACCAGAAGCCCACGTGCGCTCCGGACGCCTCTTGCGTCCCTCGATTCTCTTGATACCCTTGAATCTCTCGAGTTTCTTGATTCTCTCGTTTCTCTTGAGTTTCTTGATTCTCTTGAGCTTCTCGATGCTCTCGATTCTCTTGCGCCTCGCTCGCTGCGCCGCGTCGCTCTCCGCTGCGGATGATGGTGTACCAGGCAGCCGTATTGAAAAGGTAGAGAAAGGCCCAAAGGACCACGACGGCGAAGAACCAGTAGCCTGCGCGTTGCAGGCCCTGCCACACTTCGGCAAAGTGGAGCTGGCTTACCATGACGGCAAGGACCACCAGGCCAAAGATGAAGAAGATGTTCTGGTACTTCTTTTTCATGTCTCAACGAGATCGTTTACTCTGCCTTGGGTTCGCGCTTCTTGGGGATGGCGAAGCGTACTTTCTCGCTCTCGTCTTTCTTCTCCTTGTAGAGTTTGGGGAGCGGATGGGCACCCGCCTGGTCGTAGGCGGCGCGGTTGCGGAAAATGTCGATGGCCGTGAAGATGGCTTGGCGCAGCGGCTGCGGGTCGGCCACGCCCTTTCCGCCCAGCGGGAGCGTGTTGGCCAGGTCGGGGCAGGTGCGGACCAGCGGCAGACCGACGGTGTAGTGGACGCCAGGACCATCGCACAGCGCGTGGAAGGGGATCGTGCCCTGCTCGTAGTACATCGCGACGATAGCGTCGAAATGGGTGTAGTCGTTGCCGGCGAAGAGGGCGTCGGCGGCGTAGGGGCCAAAGGCCTGGATGCCCTCGGTGGTCAGCGTCTCGATGGCGGGGCGGATGATCTCCTGCTCCTCGGTGCCGAGCAGTCCGTTGTCGCCAGCCTTCGGATTGATGGAGAGGAGGGCGATGCGGGGATTGGAGAGGCGGAAGTCGCGACGCAGGCTCTGGGCGAGTTTGCGGCAGGTCTGCTCGATGCTGCCCTGGGTGATGCACTCCACCACCTGGCGCAAGGGCAGGTTGCGTGTGGCCAGGGCAATGCGCAGTCCGCCATCGACCATCAGGGTCTGGCCGTGGCCGTCGGTCTCCAGGTGGTCTTCGATATAGCGGCTCTGTCCGCTAAACTGAAACTCGCTGGTGTTGTCGATGGGATTGGTGACGAGGACGTCGAAGCGGCCCTCGCGATAGTCGGCCAAGGCGCAGTCGAGGGCCTTGAGGGCGTAGTCTCCCGAGGTCTCGCTGGCCACGCCAGGCTCCACTTTCACCTCTTCTTCGTAGGTGGTCAGCAGATTGACCACGCCGTCGGTGGCCTCGCTTGCGTCCGAGATGATGGTGAAGTTGGCCTCTATCTCGAGCAGGTTGCGGTAGTAGGCTGCCACCTTGGGCGAACCGTAGATGATGGGCGTGCACAACTCCAACATCTCGGGGTCGGCAAAGACCTTGAATATCAGCTCGTATCCGATACCGTTGGTATCGCCTTGGGTGATAGCCACCCGTATTTTCTTGTTATTCTCCATAAGATATATACTCATTGAAAACGACAGTGCGAAGCTGCCGCATGATGTTTCTTTTTTCTCTCTCGGGGGCGTAGGCGAAGGCGAGGAGCACGAGGGCGCCCTGCCTTGTCTTTTTGACGGAGGCCACAAAGGGGCCTCCCATCGCGTCGCCCTCCATCATCCATTGTCCCGTCAGGAGGTGGATCCCACGCTCTTGGTGGGTTTGGACGGTCGCCAGCGCCAGGTGCATGGAGCTGGAGGCCTGATCGCCGTGGATGTGCTGGGAGAGCATCTGGTCGATGGCTCTTGCCCAGTCGGCTTTCGGACTGTCCGGCAGGCGCAGGACGCAGAGACTTCTGAGGTTTTCTGCCCCGTTGGTGGCTATCCACAGAAAGTCTTTCGACGTCTTGCTGGCACGCATGGCCTCGGGCACTTTCATCTGGACGCCAAACTGCCTCCGTATCTTCTCCTCCATCTTGGGATGGTGGTTGTGCTGGAGGAAGGCGTAGCTCTCTTGCTCCTCAAAGGCCAGAAGGTCGCGCAGGATCCGTGCCGAATCCTTCGCGGAGGCTTCGATGACGAGTTGCGGACGGGCGTTGAGGTCGTGTCCCGAAGCATACGGCTTGTTGCTCAGGATGACGATGGCGCGGGCCAGGAGGGCGTTGCCCTTGAGTTGGTCTTGCGTCGTAGGGCGCACGTCGAAGCGGGGCTCCGGCTGGGGCAGTCCGGGTTCTGGCTGGGAAAGGTAACTGGCGAGTTGGCCCGTGGTGTCGCCGACGACCAGCACTTCGCCTGCGCGGGCCGAACTGGAGGGCAGTCGGTGGCGGGACGCTTGCCGGCATCCGAGGAGGGTGCAGGCAATCATGATCCCGGCGAAGAGGATACTACGCATCGTGGCGCTGCTTCTCTCTCACCTCGCCGATCTCCTTGCTCGTCGAAAGGAGTCCGCAGGCCGCGAAGATGTCCTGGCCTCGCGACGCACGGATCGTCGTGAAGACGCCGTGGTGGGTCAGGTAGTCGCGGAAGGCCTCCATCCGCTCCTCGTCCGACTCGTGAAGGGGCACGTCGGGGATTTGGTGGAAGCGTATCAGATTCACGCGACACTCCAGTCCTTCCAACAGACGGACGATGGCGCGGGCGTGGGTCGGGGTGTCGTTGAGTCCACCAAACAGGATGTACTCGAAGGAGAGTCGGCGCTGGTGGGTGAAGTCGTACTCGCGCAGCAGTTTCACTACCTCCTCGATGCTCATGCCTCGTTCGGCTGGCATGAGCTGCGCACGCTGCTCGGGGATGGGGGAGTGGAGGCTGATGGCCACGTGGCAGTCGCTCTCGTCGAGGAAGCGGCGCAACTTCTTGCGCACGCCGACGCTGCTGACCGTGATGCGCTTCGGAGACCAGGCCCAACCGTAGTCGGCGGTGAGGATCTCCGTGGCACGGAGCACGTTGTCGAGGTTGTCCATCGGCTCGCCTTGTCCCATGAAGACGATGTTGGTGAGCTTGTCCACATCGGGAAGGGCATAGACTTGGTTGAGGATGTCGGCTGCCGTGAGACTGCCCTCAAAACCTTGTTTGCCCGTCTGACAGAACAGGCAGTTCATCTTGCAGCCCACCTGCGACGACACACACAGCGTGGCGCGGTCGCCGTCGGGGATATAGACCGTCTCGACAAACTCATGGCGGAGCTTCTCCTTGGAAGCACCCGCATAGACGGGGAACAGGTATTTGATCGTTCCGTCCTTGGAGTACTGGGCGTCGATGGGCGCATGGCAGCCCACTGTGAAGCGCTGGGCAAGCAGCTCGCGATGCTTCTTTGATATGTTGGCCATCTCGTTGATGTCCTTGACGTGCTGCACGTAGAGCCAGCGCGCGATCTGTCCGCCCACGAAGGCGGGCATTCCCAAGTCACGGGCCAGCGTGCGCAGCTCCTCAAGGGTCTTTCCTATCAACGGTTCTTTTGTTTCCTCTGTCATTTTTCTTTCGGCGTCTCACCGCGTTGGGGCGGTAGGTTGCATAATAATCTGCAAAGATAACCAAAATAATCGGTAACGCTGACAGATTGCCGTACTTTTTGCCAAAATGTCGTATAGGCACGCTGATTTTCCACCCGCCATAGCGAGGGAAATCCACTCGCATAGCCAGGAAAATCCACCCGCATGGCGAGGGAGAACGTGCTACGGACAAGGTGTGGCAAAAAGCGTAAGTATCTGCTGCTTAGTGTGCTACCTTCTCTTGCGCGTGGTCGTCTTTCTCTTGTGCTTGCTGCTCTTGGGCGCAGTGCGGGTCGTTGTCCTGGTGGTCGTGTGCGTCTTGGGCTTGGCGGCCTGGTAATACTTTTGGGCCTCGGGCAACCATTTTCTGATATTGGCGATGCGCGTCTGGTCGGAGGGGTGGTCGCTCAGCCACTCTTGCGTGGACTGGCTGCCCGACGAGGACATACGCTGCCAGAAGGTGATGGCATTGGCTGGGTCGTAGCCTGCCATGGCGGCAAAGATCAGGCCCATATAGTCGGCTTCGCTCTCATCCTTGCGGCTGTATTTCAGGTTGAGCAGGGAGAAGCCCGTGCCGGCTATCTGTCCGGCCACGTTGGCAGCGTCTTGTCCTGCCACTGCTCCGAGTACGCTTCCGAGCACAGTGGTCGCTACACCCTGATTCTGCTGCTTCGTCATCTGCTCGGCACTGTGTTTCGCCACGGCGTGGGCGATCTCGTGTCCCAGCACGATGGCCAGGGAGGCCTCGTTCTGCGTGTAGGGCAGGATGCCTTCGAAGACGACAATCTTGCCTCCGGGCATGCAGAAAGCGTTGGCCTGCGGGTCCTGGATGAGGTTGAACTCCCAGTGGAAGTTGTTCACCTCACTGGCGAAGCCGTTGTTTCGGAGGTAGGTCTCGACGGCATTGGCGAGATTGCGCCCTACGCGTACTACCATCTGGGTGTTGGCTGCGTTGGTCGATTTCTTCGCCTTCTGCATATAGGTGGAATACTGCTGCTGCGAGAGGGAGAGCAGTTGCTCGTCGCTCACGCTGATGCGATGCTTGCGTCCTGTCAGGGGGACTGTCTGGGTGGTACCACATGCGGTCATCAGTAGGGTGATGGCCGTCAAAAGAATCAGTTGGATCTTCTTCATTCGTTTTCTCTCCTAATTTGTTTTCTAAGACCTTGTTTTTTGTTTCCAAGACCTTGTATTTTGTTTCTAAGATTTTGTCAGCTGATGGTGCTGGGTTTGCAAAAATAGCAATTCCGTGGCAAAACACAAAAAGAAGAGCCGAAAAAGTGGTGGCTTTTCGGCTCTTCTATCAAGTATGAAAATATCGTGTATCAAGTATGGAAACATCGTGACGGAGTAGGCTGCCGCCAGCGGTTTTACTTGAACATCTCTTTGATGCCGCCGATGGATCCCATGAGGTTGGTGGCCTCGTAGGGCATAAAAACGGTCTTCTGGTTGTTGTTCTGCGCCATCTCGGAGAGCATCTGGATGTACTTCTGGGCGATGAGGTAGCTGGCGGGGTTGGTGCTCTTGCCTACGGCCTCGGTGATCTTGTTGATGGCAATGGCCTCGGCTTCGGCCTTGCGGATGCGTGCCTGGGCCTCACCCTCGGCGATGAGGATGGCCTGTTGCTTGTCGGCTTCGGCCCGGTTGATGGTCGAGGCCTTCTCGCCCTCTGACTGCAGGATGGCGGCTTGCTTCTCACCCTCGCTGGTCAGGATCGTTGCGCGCTTGTTGCGCTCAGCCTGCATCTGCTTCTCCATGGCCTGGAGGACGCTCTCGGGCGGCGTGATGTCCTGCAGCTCGACGCGGTTGACCTTGATGCCCCATTTGTTGGTGGCGTCGTCGAGCACGGCGCGGAGCTTGGTGTTGATGGTGTCGCGCGAGGTGAGGGTCTGGTCCAGCTCCATCTCTCCGATGATGTTGCGGAGCGTGGTTTGGGTCAGTTTCTCTATGGCGTTGGGCAGGTTGTTGATCTCATAGACCGCCTTGAAGGGATCGACAATCTGAAAATAGAGCAGCGCGTTGATCTGCATCTGGATGTTATCCTTCGTGATGACGTTTTGGCGTGCGAAGTCATAGACTTGTTCGCGCAGGTCGATGGTGCTGGTATAGACATAGCGTCCGCCTTTGACGGCCACCACCTCCTTGGCGTGGTCGAGGAAGGGCATGATGATGTTGATACCCGGCTGCAACGTGGCGTAATACTTACCGAGACGCTCGATAACTTTGGTCTCGCTTTGAGAAATGATCACAACGGCCTTCATGGTGAAGAAGATGACCAGAAGGACGATGGCTCCAAGAACATAGGATGCTATTGACATAATCGTAAAGTGTTAAGGTTGAATATACTTGGTTTCTGTTTGGATCTTATGCTTCCTCGACGGTGATGATGATGGAGTCGATGCTGAGCACGCGGGCCTTCATGCCGTTTTCGACGGGGTGGCCGTCGCGGGTCTTTGCCTTCCAACTGTCGCCGTCGATCTGCACGCGACCATAGCCGTTGGCCTCGATCGCTTCGGTGACGCGTCCGATGCGCCCGATGAGGGCGTCCACATTGCTTACGCGGCGGTCCTCGCCTTTGTGAAACCAGCGTAGGGCCACCGGCCTGAGGAAGAAAATGCTCAGCAAGGTGGTGATCGCAAAGACAATGATCTGAATCGTCAGACTGTCGGTAAAGACTGATGAAATAGACGCAAAGAGGCCGCCGACTGCAAAGCAGACAATAAAGAAGTCGCCATTGGTCAGTTCGAGCAGCAGGCATAGGAGGCTGATGAGCAGCCAGGCCAACCAAAGGTTTTGTGCAAAGTAATCGATCATAGTCGTTATTTTTGTGTTAGTTATTTTTGCCGAGTGCAGCTTATCTTATGCAAAGATAATGCAAACGAGTGCAATGGGAACTGGTTCACAAATTGCCGAGTGCAGCTTATCTTATGCAAAGATAATGCAAACGAGCGCAATGGGAACTGGTTCACAAATTGCCGAGTGCAGCTTATCTTATGCAAAGAGATGGAAAAATATTGGTATTCCATTTCTTTTTCATCACTTTTTTATTCTGTTTTTTGAATATCTTCAAAAATAGTGTGTGGAGCGGGATGGAAGACTGGGGAAAAGTGCTTTTGGACCATGTTGTGAGGATGCAGTGAACGAATAGGGCCTCTGTCGTTTTTCCCAAAAAAGATTAAATATAAAGAGGATTTCTTGGCGGAGAAAGGAAAAAATCGTACTTTTGCAGTTCAAAAACATGTTTGTAGCGTGAAAATAAAGGAAGTAATCGCTGCCCTTGAACGATTCGCGCCTCTGCCCTTGCAGGCTGGCTTCGACAATGCTGGCCTACAGGTTGGACTGACAGAGGCGGAGGTGTCAGGGGCTTTATTGTGTCTTGACGTGACGGAGGCCATCGTTGACGAGGCCATCGCGCGCGGTTGTAATCTGATTGTTTCCCACCATCCCCTCATCTTCCGCAAACTGTCGTGCATATCGGACGGCGACTATGTACAGCGGACGGTCTTCAAGGCCATCCAGCGTGGCATCGTCATCGTGTCGATGCATACTAATATGGATAGTGCCGTGGGAGGCGTCAACTATAAGATCGCTGAGAAGTTGGGTCTCCAGGACCTCTCTTTCATCGGGCAGCAGCAAGAGGTGGAAGGCGTCTCGGGAGGCGAGGGTGTGATCGGTCGCTTTGCGAAGCCGGTAGCTGCCGACGACCTGGTGCTCCTGCTGAAGAAAGAGTTTGGTGTGGAGTGTGTCCAGGCCAACCAGTTGTTGCGCCGCCCCATAGAGAAGGTGGCTCTTTGTGGCGGATCGGGAGCTTTTCTGCTTCCTGAGGCCGTACGGTTGGGTGCCGATGCGTTTGTCACGGGAGAGATGCACTACCACGAATTCTTTGGGCGGGAGCAGCAGATACAGATCTGCGTGATCGGTCATTATCAGAGCGAGCAATATACATCGGAGATCTTCCGTGAGATCATCATGCGTGAGTGTGTGGGCGTGCCTTGCTACATCACGTCGGTCAACACCAACCCGATCCTTTATCTTTAATAAGGTATATAGTAAGAAACAAATAAGGACAAGAATACTTATGGCAAAGAAAGAAGCAAAAGAAATGTCGGTAGAGCAGAAGCTGCAGGCTCTTTATGAACTGCAGACGACGCTTACGGCTATCGACGAGAAGCGTGCGTTGCGTGGCGAGTTGCCGCTGGAGGTGCAGGACCTGGAGGACGAGATCGCTGGTCTCGACACCCGTATCGAGAAAATCGACACAGAAATCAAGGAGTTTCAGTCGGCTATCACGATGAAGAAGGGTGAGGTGCAGGAGGCGCAGGCCAACCTGGAGCGTTACAACAACCAGCTCAATGAGGTGCGCAACAACCGCGAGTATGACTCGCTGAGCAAGCAGATCGATTACGAGCGTCTGGAGGTGGAACTTTGCAACAAGAAAATCAAGGAGGCAACGGACCAGGTGGCTTACCGTACCAACGACCTGGAGATAGCCAAGACCGAGCGCGAGGAGCGTCAGAAGGATCTTGACGAGAAAAAGAGCGAGCTGGAGGATATCCTGGCAGAGACCCGCGAGGAGGAGACCATGCTCAAGGAGCGTGCCAAGGACTTGGAAGTCAAGATCGAGCCGCGCCTCCTCAGTTCCTTCAAGCGCATCCGCAAGAGTGCGCGCAACGGACTGGGTATCGTCTATGTGCAGCGTGACGCCTGTGGTGGCTGCTTCAATAAGATTCCACCCCAGCGTCAGCTCGACATCAAGATGCACAAGAAGATCATCGTCTGTGAGTATTGTGGACGCATCCTGGTCGATCCGGAGTTGGCTGGCGTCAAGGTGGAGAACGGAAAGGCTGAAAAGCCGAAGCGCAAGCGCAGTACCCGCCGCAAGGCTGACACCGAGGAGAAGAAGGAAGCATAAGGCTTCTTCGGCTTATAATCCTTATGCTCCTACATAAAACTACAAGTACATAAAAACAACGAGTACGTCAAGTAACGAGCCCGTCGCCCTCCGAATAGAGTGGTGACGGGCTTGTTGTATATAGGTGGTTTGGTGTGTATTCCTGTTCGGTTTACTGTGTACTTGACAGGATTATTATCCAGTGGAGTAGGATGGAAGGGAAAGACTTAAGGCGAGTGTTGATACAAAAATCCCCAGTACGATGACCGTACTGGGGATTCGATGTGATATTACTTGAAGGGAGAATGGTCCCTTGGTGTAATCTTCTGTCTATTGTCTATGATTACTTGACGTAAACGATAGCCAGACGGTTAGAGGTAGTGCCCTGAACGCCCTTACCAGTAGCCTCGTCGACGATCACGCCACGACCCTTGAGGTACTTAGCGACCACGTCGGCACGAGCCTGAGACAGACGGTCGTTGATCTCCTTAGAACCCTCAGGAGAAGCAGTACCGACAACCTGAACGTGTGAACCCTCCTTGACAGCGTCGAGAGCCTTCTTGGCGTCGTTGGTGAGAGCAGACTTGCCCTGAGCGAAGGTGACGAAGATGAGGTCAGAAACGCTGACAGTCTTAGCTGCGGGAGCAGGAACCTCTACGCGCTTCTCAACAACCTTCTCGATCACCTCCGGCTTGCGGTTGCGGAGCTCGTTGATCTGAGCGTTGAGAGCGTCGATCTCGGCCTGGTCGCGCGGAGTAACGATCACGAAGTTGTGCGTGCCGTTGCTGTTGCCGAACTTGTAGTTGATACCAAGGTTGAGCTGGAAGGCGCTGCGGTTGAGGTTGTACTCGGTGTCATCATCGAAGCCAGTGGCGTGCGTGCCAGCGACAGCGTAGTTGATAGACGGCTCGAGGTAGAGCTGCCAAGCCTTGTTGGAACCGAAGTTGTAGGTGAAGTCGAGACCCAACTTAGAGGTGAGCTGGTCGTTCTTCTCGAGGATAGACTCACCAGGACCGTAGGCGTGACCCCAGCCGAGGCCAGCTACTGCGATCACCTCGAAGGGACGCGGCTCGCCCTTGTAGCCAGCAACCCAGTTGCTGACGTTGATGGTACCGAGCAGGCTCACGTTGCTATAGGTGACAACCGTGTGCGGCTTGCGGACAGGCTCGGGGACCCATGCCTTTGAGTTGAAGTATGCTGTTCCCTCAGCAGCCAAACCGAAGACCGGAGTGAACCAACGGCCGATGCGGAGGCTGGCGTTGGGGTTCAGACCGCTAAGCCACTTGTGGCCAGTTGTCTTGGTTGAAAGACCACCATTGATACCGACGTAGAAGTTGTCGAAAGTCTTGCTTTCCTGCACAGTCTGTGCTGATGCCGAAACTGCGAAAAGCGCAGAGGCCATCATCAAAACGAACTTTTTCATGTCTCTCTAAATTTAAAATTTTATGTTATGAAAGTTTATTCTCTCAATCATTTCGGGTGCAAAGTAAAGAAAAAAAACCGATATGAACAAATATTTAGGGGGTAAAAAGACGTTTGGTAATCATAAATAGGGAAAAACCTATGAGAATAGGGGAATTACCGAACACTTTCTCCCTTTCCGGACGAGTCAACTTTACATATTGTCTCAATATCACCCAGAAGCTCCTTTTATGGGACAAGGGCGAGAAAACATCTTTATAAATCAAGGGTAATGAATATAGATCAAGGGAGAGGAAGCGCCAAGATGGATGCGGCGTTTCTTCTCCCTTGTGTCTATATCGAGCAGGCTCTACGGGACAGGGCAAAGGATGAAACCTTGGAATGCCAAACCTTGAGAGCCTTCCCTGTCTATCTTGTCTTGAATTAGATCTCCTTCTTCTCGATGATCTTCATACCCTCGCTCACGGCCTCCATGTTGAGAGGAATGAGCTTGTGGTGGCGCTCCGGGAGCGACTTGAAGAGAGCCTTGTTCAAGCCCTCGGTGCTCACAACGGGGCAAACCTTGAGCAGACCGCCCAAAACGATCATGTTGAACACCTTGGAGTTCTTCATCTCGGCAGCCTTGTCCGTAGCATCAATCTGATAGACCGTGATGTCCTTGCGGGTCGGCGGGTTGATGATACCGTTGCCGTCGTAGATGAGGATACCGCCCGGCTTCACCTTTGACTCGAACTTGTCGAGGGAAGGCTGGTTGAGGACGATAGCCACATCGTACTTGCTGAGAATCGGTGAGGAAATGCGCTCGTCGCTGACGATAACGGTCACACTGGCCGTACCACCACGCTGCTCAGGACCGTAGGCCGGCATCCACGTCACCTCTTTATTTTCCATCAGTCCGGAGTAAGCCAGAATCTTTCCCATTGAGAGGCAACCCTGTCCTCCGAAACCGCTGATAATGATTTCTGTTTTCATAATTGCTGTTTCTTGTGTTAAGAGAAGGAATGATGATTAGAGCTCGGGAATCTCCTGGTCGAGGGTGTCCTTCATGTCACCCTTGATGTACTCCTTGAACATGTTCTCACGCATCCACTCGTTGGCCTTGACCGGTGAGAGTTTCCAGCCCGTGTTGCACGTTGCCACGATTTCGATGAGGCAGCTTCCCTTGCCAGCCATGTTGGCCTCGAAGGCTTTACGGATGGCCTTCTTGGCCTGGCGGATAGAGGCTACGGTGTCAACGCTCTGGCGTGTGACGTAGCGGGTACCCTTGAGGTGGCTTGCCAGCTCCGTGATGTTGAGGTTCCAGCCGTGGATCTTCGGATCGCGGCCGTAGGGGCACGTGACGGTCTTCTGGCCGATCAGCGTGGTGGGAGCCATCTGACCACCCGTCATACCGTAGATGGCGTTGTTGATGAAGATCATCGTGATGTGCTCGCCACGGTTGAGAGCGTGGAGCGTCTCAGCACTACCGATACAAGCCATATCGCCGTCGCCCTGGTAGGTGAACACCAGGCGGTCGGGCCATACGCGCTTGATAGCCGTAGCCACAGCGGGAGCGCGTCCGTGGGCTGCCTCAGACCAGTCGATGTCGAGGTAGCGGTATGCGAACACAGAGCAACCTACCGGGCATACACCGACGGTCTTGTCCTCCATGCCCATCTCCTCGATGACCTCGGCCACGAGCTTATGGACTACACCGTGAGAACATCCCGGACAGTAGTGCATCGGGACGTTGTTCATCAGTTTTGGTTTCTTATATACCAGATTCTCTGGTGCAATAATGTCGTTTGCCATTTGATTCTTCTTTTTAAGGGAAAGCCGGTTGATAGCCGGTTATCCATTTGATTCGACTATTTTACCAACTTCGTTTTCAGTGCGTCAACAATCTCCTCGGGTGAAGGAACGATACCACCCAGGCGGCCGAAGTGCTCCACGGGGATGGCACCATTGACTGCCAAGCGGACATCCTCGACCATCTGGCCGGCGTTGAACTCGCTCACGAGGATACCCTTCTTGTTCTTGGCAAGCTCCTCGATCTGCTTGGTCGGGAACGGCCACAAGGTGATCGGACGGAAGAGACCTACCTTCAGGCCTTCCTCGCGGGCCAACTCCATGGCCTTCTCGCCGATACGGGCGGCAGAACCGAAGCTGACGATGATGTAGTCGGCGTCCTCACACTGCTGAGTCTCGTAGCGAACCTCATTGTTGCGGATCTCCTCATACTTGGCCTGGAGGGCGAGGTTGCGCTCCTCCATCACCTCGGGCTTCAGCTCCAAGGAAGTCATGATGTTCGGATCGCGATCCGGCGTGCGGCCGAAGGTGGCCCACGGGTAGCGCTTCTTCACCTCCTCGTCAGAGAGGCGAGGCTTCTCGTCGGGGAGAACGACCTTCTCCATCATCTGACCGATGACACCATCGGAGAGAATCATGGCCGGGCAGCGATACTTGAACGCCAGCTCGAAGGAAAGGTCTACGAAGTCTGCCATCTCCTGGACAGAGTTCGGGGCAAGCACGATGACATAGTAGTCGCCGTTGCCACCACCACGAGTTGACTGGAAATAGTCGGACTGTGAAGGCTGGATCGTACCCAGGCCAGGACCGCCACGCTGCACGTTGACGATGACACCAGGAATCTCGGCACCAGCCATGTAGGAAATGCCCTCCTGCATCAGGGACACACCCGGTGAGGAAGAGGTCGTGACGCAACGCTTACCAGCACCAGCGCCACCATAGACCATATTGATAGAGGCCACCTCGCTCTCAGCCTGGACTACTACCATGCCGGAGGTCTCCCAAGGCTTCAGGGCGGAGAGGGTCTCGATAATCTCTGTCTGCGGGGTAATAGGGTATCCGAAGAAGGCGTCGGCACCGCAGCGAATCAGCGCGTGTGCGATAGCCTCATTACCCTTCATCAATTTTACTTCTTTCTCAGCCATACCTTATTCCTCCACTTTTTTCTTATAAACAGTAATACATCCGTCCGGGCAAACAATGGCGCATGAAGCGCAGCCAATACATTTGTCGGCGAAAACAGGCTCCGCGTACGGATAGCCGTGAACGTTGACTTTCTTCTGTGCCAGTTGGATCACATCCTTCGGGCATGCAACGATGCACAGTTGGCATCCCTTGCAACGCTCGGTGTCGACCACAATCGCACCTTTAATCTTGCTCATATTGATTTGAATTTTTTAGTTAAGTCGTTGGGACAGAGCTGCGTCCGCCCCGAGCGGCCTTGATTAGGGATTATATGCGTCTTTATGATAGAAGTTTAGAATGTCGTCGATCATCTTCTTGGCTTCCACGGCTGGCGACTCGGCGTCGAGCTCGATGGCTTCCAAGTAGCAGTCGATGGCGTGTTTCCAGTCGCCCTGCTTGCGATATTCGTTACCTTTCTGATACCATTCCTCGGCAGTCATGGGCTCCATTACTTATAGTACTCCTTCTTGCCTGCTGCCAAGGTGTTCTTCATCAGCGAGCAGATGGTCATGGGACCAACGCCGCCCGGTACGGGCGTGATGTAGGAACACTTCGGTGCTACCTCGTCAAACTTCACGTCGCCGCAGAGGCGGAAGCCGCTCTTGCGGGTCGCATCGGGCACGCGCGTCGTGCCGACATCGATGACAACAGCGCCTTCTTTCACCATGTCGGCCGTGACAAACTCGGGACGGCCAATGGCGGCGATGACGATGTCAGCCTCACGGCACTCCTCTTTCAGCGTGGCCGAGCGGGAGTGGCAAACCGTGACCGTGGCGTCGCCATAGCACTTCTGCATCATCAGCGAGGCCATCGGCTTGCCGACGATGTTGCTGCGTCCGAGAATGACACACTTCTTGCCAGAAGTCTTGATATTGTAACGGTCCAGAAGGGTCATGATGCCCAGCGGAGTGGCGGAGATGAAGCAAGGCAGTCCGATGTCCATGCGACCGACGTTGATGGGGTGGAAACCGTCCACGTCCTTGCGGTAGTCGATAGCCATGATGACCTTTTGTTCGTCGATATGCTTCGGCAGCGGCAGCTGAACGATGAAGCCATCAACATCCTCTTCTTTGTTGAGGCGGTCAACACAAGCCAGCAGCTCTTCCTCTGTCACGTCATCCTCATAGCGGATGAGCGTCGAGGTAAAACCGCACTGCTCGCAGGAGATAACCTTGTTTTTCACGTACGTCTCAGAGCCGCCGTCGTGTCCTACAAGGACAGCGGCCAGATGAGGACGTTTGCCACCAGCGGCGACAATCTTGCTCACTTCGTCGGCAATTTCGGCCTTGATGGCCGTTGCAGTAGCTTTACCGTCAATCAGTTCCATATGGTTAGGTATTGTTATGGGAACACGGTGGCCTGTCCAGCCCTTCCTAAGGTATGGGCTACGGATGGTCTCGCGTCCCCGCGTTTATAATCTATTTCTTTCGTTCTGTCCCTCCCTTGAGGGGCGGGGCAGGGGAAATTTCTGTTTGGTTTTTAGTTGAATGGTTGGCGCGCCATCACAGTATGTCCGCAATACGATGCTGCCGTATGTACGTTTATACTATATATAATGAACGCGCGCGAACCATATAATAATGCACGAGGACTAATTCATGGGGGGCATACCTGTGCCCTTCATGTTTTTCATTCGTCCCATCATGCCCTTCATGTTGGCACCCGTGACCATCTTCATCATCTTGCGGGTCTGGTCAAACTGCTTGATGAGCTTGTTCACCTCCTGGATGCTCGTGCCCGATCCCGACGCGATACGGCGGCGGCGTGAGGTGTTGAGCACCTCGGGATGTGTGCGCTCCTGCGGAGTCATGCTCTGGATGATGGCTTCGATGCCCTTGAAGGCGTTGTCGTCGATATCGACGTCGCGGATGGCTTTGCCCACACCAGGGATCATGCTGGCCAACTCCTTGATGTTGCCCATCTTCTTGATCTGCTGGATCTGATTGTAGAAGTCGTTGAAGTCGAACTGGTTCTTGCGAATCTTCTTCTCCAGTCGTTTGGCTTCTTCCTCATCAAATTGCTCCTGGGCGCGCTCCACCAGCGAGACCACGTCGCCCATGCCGAGGATTCGGTCGGCCATACGGGCGGGGTGGAACAGGTCGATGGCTTCCATCTTCTCGCCCGTACCAATAAACTTGATGGGCTTGGTCACCACCGTGCGGATACTCAGCGCGGCACCGCCGCGGGTATCGCCGTCGAGCTTGGTCAGCACCACACCGTCGAAATCGAGGCGGTCGTTGAAGGTCTTGGCCGTGTTGACGGCATCCTGTCCCGTCATGGAGTCGACGACAAACAAGGTCTCGTCGGGACGGACATGATTCTTCAGACTTTCTATCTCGGCCATCATCTGCTCGTCCACTGCCAAGCGTCCGGCGGTATCGATGATCACCGTGTCGTAGCCTTTCGCCTTGGCCTCCTGGAGGGCGTGGTCTGCTATCTCGTTGACGTTCTTGTTGTCGTCCTCAGCATAGACGGGCACGTCTATCTGGCTTCCCACCACGCGCAACTGCTCGATGGCGGCAGGACGATACACGTCGCAACCCACCAGCAGGGGCTTGCGGTGGTCTTTCTGCTTGAGCATGTTGGCGAGCTTGCCGCTGAACGTGGTCTTACCCGAACCTTGCAGACCGCTCATCAGGATGATGGCGGGCTTGTTGGTCAGTTTGATGCCGACAGTCTCGCCACCCATGAGCTCAGCCAGCTCGTCGTGGACAATCTTCACCATGAGCTGGCCTGGCTTGACGGCGGTCAGCACGTTCATGCCCAATGCTTTGCGCTTCACGTCGTCCGTGAAACTCTTGGCCACTTTGTAGTTGACATCCGCATCGAGCAGCGCGCGGCGCACGTCCTTCAGCGTCTCGGCGACATTGATCTCGGTGATTTTTCCCTCACCTTTCAGTATCTTAAATGACCGTTCAAGTCGGTCGCTTAGATTCTCAAACATTCTTCAGCTGTTTGGTATGGTTGTTTTCTATACTGTATTATTTGTTTCGCAAAGGTAATGAAAAAATCTCATACCACAAACAAGCGATACCCATTTTTTGGTATTTTCAAGCGTTTTTTTATTTCCTTTCCATCCATTGGCCTCCCAGATTGCATGCGAAATCTGGTTTTTGGCAGGGTGAAAAGAGTCCTTATGCTTAAAAAAGCAAAATATAACCAGCGATTTTTGGTGTATTCATTATTTCTACTTACATTCGCACGCCAAAAAGATAACTTGCCGTCTTGAGGAGTTCGTATTGTCTGGTCGAGGTGGCAAATCGCGTCTTATTGGTCTCAAAAAACAGATAAGGAAATAGAAAAATGGAATACTATCTTAGTGTGGGCAGCGAGAAGCGTGGCCCTTACAGCGTGGCCGAGTTGGCAGCTCGTGGCATCGGTGCAGAGTCGTTGGTGATGGCTGCTGATGGCGGATCATGGCAACCCGCCTGGCAGGTGGAAGCGCTTCGACCGATCCTCCTTCAGCAGACGGCTGCGCAGCAGTCTCAACCGATCATGGACTCAGGGGTTAATATTTCCTCAGGTCCCGGAGTAAGTAGTCCCTCGGGCCCGGGGGTAAGCAATGCTTCGGGAGGGGAGCAAGTTATCGTCGGCGAAAGGATAGGGGAGGGCCCCGATGTGGTCCAAGGTTACGCTCCGCAGCCTTCCGCGCAGCCTGAGAGCGAGCGCACCGTTCCTCCATCCGTTGACCGTGGATCCCGTAAGCATCGGGGTGGTTGTTTGTGGGTGGTGCTGGCGATGTTGCTCTTGTTGGCAGGACTGCTGGTGGCCACTTGTCCGAAACCCGAGCAGCACGCCGAGGCCATCTCGGGCGTGGTGGCGGAAACGATGGGCGAGGCCTTGCAGATCGACTCCATAGACTCCGACGATCCCTTCTCGACGGCCATGAAGTCCTTGGCCGGAGGTGCCACCCGACAGGTGGTGGCGATGGTGGTCGGCAACGCGCTCACGGTGGACAACTACTTGGTCTGTTCGCTGGGGCGCATCCACTACGCCGACAAGGCTCCCGTGGTCTCTGTGGGTGTGCTGGGCCATGTGTTCACCATCGACAAGTCGTCGCTCAAGCAATTGGCTCATCGCTATGCGGAGGAGACCAAGCGGCGCTTGGAGGAAAATGTCAAGCAGAAAGTGCGCGAGAGTATCACCCAGCCCATTGGCCGCATGCTTGACGAAGCTATGGGCGGACTGATGGACGAGTTGGCGGGAGAGTTGTTCGGACGCCAAGGCCATCAGAATGAGCCAGCGCAGGACGACGAAGATGTCATGATGGATAGCATCTGAGACCTGACTGTCCGTATTGCGTTTTCGCAAATTGAAACGCAACAAGGCAGAGGGAATGTGCTCCTCCGTAGGGGCCCATTCCCTCTGTTTGTTAGTTGTGGGTAAAACGTTAGCCTTTGTTTCGGGTTAGTTTCGGCTTTGTTTCGAGCTAGTTCCGGCTTTGTTTTAGAAAAAACACCCATATCTTTTGCTTGTTTCGATTCTTTTGTGTAATTTTGAAGCCGTTAACGCCTTTGGAGAGACGTAATTAAAGACTATCGTTGGCGACTCCAGGGCACATAGAATACTTTTTAGACAACACATCATGAGGAAACGTATTCATCGTTTTGCATTGTTGCTCGTAGCTCTGACGCTGGTTCTGCCGATCTGTGCGCAGGCCGTTGGCGAGGGCGACGGTTGGGGTGCGGGAGCCATCCATGTACCCAAGAACTTCAAGTTCAGCAAGTTGGTCAACCACGGTAAGGGTGGCGTGCCCCCTGTAGCCACAGGGACCAAGGGTCGCAAGGCCCGCCAGGCAAGTCAGGTGCTGAAGGCACCGCAGCATTCCGTGTTTTACGCCAATGCACTGGGCGACTACATGGGACTGATGTCCTATGATCCGGCCACGCCCACCGACGTGACCACTTACGCGCCGTTTGACAAGTCGCTGTTCAATGCTGGTTCCACCATCAAGGACGGCAAACTTTGCGGACTTTATCTCGACCAGTCCATGATCGAGTATGGCATCATCTTCCTGTGGTACGGGTGGTTCGACCTGGAAACGGGCGAGTATGATGGAGAAGTGACCAATGTCTCCAACCGGAGCCTGATCGCTTATGCCACCGCCACCGACCCCAAGACGGGCGAGGTGTTTGGTGAGTTTACTGATCAGACGATGCAGAGCTGGGAGTTTGGTGTGGTCGATTACGACACCAAGACCCGCACCACGATCGCAGAGACCGACAATCTCTACTTGGCGATGGGAATCACCAGTCAGGGCGACTGCTACGGTATCACCGACGATGGCGACCTCTACCGCATCGATCGCACCACGGGCGAGGAGACCCGTATCGGCTCGACGGGAGTCCGTGTCACGGATGCCAGCGGAATGGCCTATTCCCAGGGTGCCGTCGTCGATCCCAAGACCGATGTGTTCTATTGGGCTGCCACCGACGCCAACGGTGAGTGTACGCTCTATACGGTGGACCTGGACGATGCTTCTGTCACGCGCGTGTGTGCCTCTCCTTATCAGCAGCTCGCACTCAATGTGCTGCCGCCGTTGGCCGAAGACAAGGCTCCTGCTGCCATCCATGACTTTGCGGTCCATTTTGATGCTCCCGCCACTTCCGGCACGGCCACGTTCACGCTCCCCACGAAGACCTTTGATGGCGATGACAACCTGACAGGCCAGCTTACCTACGAGATCAAGGCCAACGGCAGCGTTGTGGCCACGGCCCAGGCTGCGCCAGGTGCGAAGGTCAATGCCACGTTGAGCAACCTGCCAGAGGGAGAGACGGAGTTTGTCTTGGTGGCCAAAAACAGTGTGGGACCGAGCCCGAAGGCTTCTGCCGAGATCTATGTCGGCTACGATCAGCCGCTGGCTCCCACGGAGGTCACGCTCAAGCAGGGCCAGGGCAACAAGGCCACACTCTCGTGGGTCGCTCCCACGACGGGACTCCACGAGGGCTACATGGGCAACCTTACCTATAATATTTATCGCGTGAAAGGCGGAGAGCATACGGCCTTCCGCCAGGGCGTGACTGCCAACAGTCTTCAGATAGACCTGGCGAGCGGCTCTGCGCTCACCAGCTACCAGTACTCGGTCGAGGCCGTCAACACGACGCAGACCAGTGCGCGCACGCTAAGCAACAATCTGGTCGTGGGCGATCCGCTGGAGGTGCCGTTCTTCGACGACTTCCCCGAGGGCATAGACAACTACACCATCGTGGATGCCAATCATGACGGCTCCACTTGGTCGTGGGATAGCTACTACAAGGCCGCACGCTACAATGCTGACCCCGAGAATAGTGGCAACGATTGGCTCATCACACCTCCCATCCATCTGGAGAAGGGTCGCAACTATGTGGTCAGCTACAAGGCTTGTGTAGCCCGCTCCTATTTCCCCGAGCACCTGGAAGTGTATTGGGGCAAGGGTACGACGGTGGCAGAACTGGATCAGGTGATCACCGAAGATACCGAACTGGACAATACGGAGAACCGTCTCTTCGAGAAGGTGATCACGGCTCCCGAGGATGGTACCTATTATATCGGTTTCCACGCCACCTCCAATCCGGCTTCCATCAATATCTTCATCGACTCGGTCAGTGTGAGCCTGGGTTATGATCCTGCTTCGCCCGCACAGGTGGAGAACCTGAAGGTCACGCCCGACCAGACGGGTGAGCTGAAGGTGACGCTGGACTTCAATCTTCCGACGAAGACGTACAACGGCGCTGAGCTGACGGCCATCACCCGCTACGAGGTGCTGAAAGGCGACGCCGTGCTTGCCCAGCAAGAGGGTGGCCTTCGTCCTGGCGATGCTGTGAGCGTCGTGGACGAGAATGCTGTCAAGGGTGTGAACACCTATCGCATCTATTGCTACAATGAGGCAGGGCAGGGCGCGCGTACGGACGCCACGACCTACGCTGGCCTCGACTATCCCGCTCCTCCCGTCGTCCACGCCGACGACCAGCAGACGCAGGTGCGCCTCTATTGGGAGCCTGTCACGGGTCTCTATGGCGGAGTGATCAACCAGAAGGATGTAGCTTGCCGCATTTATGACCTGGAGGACGAGAATACCGTCAATGACCAGATCGGAGTGATCGGTGGAGGAGCCACGGAGTTTACCGTCAAAGACTTGAACACCGACGAGGGCGTACAGCAGTTTAAGTGGTGGGCCGTCCGCGCCTTCAACACCCTCGGATCGAGCGGTTTTGGCAAGGTGTCAATGCTCGTGGGTGAGCCCTATGCGCTTCCCTACCGTCAGAGTTTCGCCAATCAGAATCAGGGTGGCCACATCCTTATTATGTATGTCGGTGCTGGCATGAATGCTGGTTTCACTACGTTTGACACCTTTGACAACGACAATGGCGCGGTCAGCTTCAACGCCACTACGCCGTCGCAAACGCTCGTCGTGTTTGGAAAGGTAGCTGCCACCAGCACCACCTCGCCTGTGATGAAGTTCTACTACAAGGCGCCGACTGATATTCCCGCACGCCTTTCTGTCAACTTCAAGCAGCCTAACGGCACGGAGACAGACGTGGTCTGGGAGGCCGATCTTTCAGAGAACTTCCGTGAGGGATGGCAGGAGGTGCAGTTTGACCTGCCCGACTCGCTCTTCCAGTCTCGCTACTTCATCCCGCAACTCAAGATTGTGGCCGATGAGGCGATGGAGGAGGATCAGCAGATTATCATCGACAACTTCACCATCGGAAGCCTCGCCGACGGCATCTCGATTGTCGATAACAAAACTGACGCCCGTCGCTACAACGTCTTCACCACGGATGGCCGACAGGTGCTTCTCCAGGCGGAGTCGCTCCGCGGTCTCCGTCCAGGCGTCTATGTGATCAATGGCCGTACCACGATCGTGCGCTAAGAACAAAGAATAATGCGATCATAGAGTAATGGGGGAGGGTAGTTCCGCTGATGCGGGCGCCCTCCTTTTCTATTGATCCATTTTTGGACCCAGTCTATACTAAAAATAGTTATTTCCTTTGCCGTTTACCCAAATAGGCTTACCTTTGCAATCTATTTTAAATAGAATGACATTGAATGAATAAATCTCAAAAACTAGTAGATTCGATTATTAAGGGAATCCAGGATAAGAAAGGCAGCGGCATTGTCGTTGCTGACCTGACACAAACCGATGGAGCCGTATGTAGTTACTTTATCATCTGCCAAGGCAACTCGCCGACACAGGTAGAGGCCATTGCTGGAAGCGTGGGCGACTACGTCAGGGAGGCAGAGGGTGAGAAGCCTGTCAGCTGCATTGGTTTGGGCCTGGCGCAGTGGGTCGCCATCGACTTCGTGGATGTGATGGTTCATATCTTCCTTCCCGAGACGAGGGAGTTTTATGACCTCGAGCATCTTTGGGAGGATGCGAAGCTGACGAGAATCCCGGATCTGGATTGAAAACTGACAACTTTATCTTTTCCAAGAGCTAATGGATAATCAAAAACCAATGAATACAGACAATGGGGGTGGACCGCGTATGCCCAAGTTCAATATGAACTGGATCTATGCGCTGGTCATCATATCGCTCGCCGTGGCCTTCTTCGCGACTGGTAAGGACGGAGGTTTGGGCAACACTTCGGTGAGCGTGAAGAAGGACTATACCCAGTTTGTCGAATATGTCAATAAGGGATGGGCCTCTCACGTGGTCGTCAATAAGAATGAGAGCACGCTCAAGATGTATGTCCGGCCCGAGCATATCAATGATATCTTCAAGGCCCATGTGAAGCAGACGGGCCCCGAGCCCTACGTGGTAGTGGAGATCGGTTCTGTTGACAACTTGGAGACGTTTCTCGGCCAAGCCATTAAGACGAAAAAGATTACCGGCTTCAGCTACAATAACGAGAAGGGCAATGTCTTTACCGACATTCTGTTGAGCCTTTTGCCCTGGGTGCTGCTCATCGCCTTTTGGATGTGGATGATGCGCAGGATGAGTGGCGGCGGAGGAGGTGCTGGTGGCATCTTTAACGTCGGTAAGTCGAAAGCCAAGCTCTATGAGAAGGCTGACGAACTGAATATCACCTTCAAGGACGTGGCAGGTCAGGAAGGAGCCAAACAGGAGGTGCAGGAAATCGTAGAGTTTCTCAAGAATCCGAAGAAGTATACCGATGTGGGTGGCAAGATTCCCAAGGGAGCCCTCCTCATTGGTCCTCCGGGAACAGGTAAGACCTTGCTGGCCAAGGCCGTGGCAGGCGAGGCAGCTGTGCCTTTCTTCTCTATGAGTGGCTCCGACTTTGTCGAGATGTTTGTCGGTGTGGGTGCCAGTCGTGTCCGCGATGTCTTCAAGCAGGCCAAGGAGAAGGCTCCCTGTATTATCTTTATCGACGAGATCGATGCCGTGGGACGAGCACGCTCCAAAAATCCTGCTATGGGCGGCAATGACGAGCGCGAGAATACGCTCAATGCGCTGCTTACCGAGATGGATGGCTTTGGCAGCAATTCGGGCGTGATCGTCCTTGCGGCTACCAACCGTGTGGATATGCTTGACAAGGCGTTGCTTCGTGCGGGACGCTTCGACCGTCAGATACGTGTTGATCTGCCCGATCTGCCTGAGCGCAAGGCTATCTTCCAGGTACACATGAAGCCGCTGAAGCTCGACAAGAATATCGACTTGGACCTCTTGGCGCGTCAGACGCCTGGATTCTCGGGTGCCGATATTGCCAATGTCTGCAATGAGGCTGCCTTGATAGCGGCCCGCCATGACAAGAAGGAAGTGGGCTATCAGGACTTCCTCGATGCCGTCGATCGCATCGTTGGCGGACTGGAGAAGAAAACCAAAGTGATGACAGCGGACGAAAAGCGTACTATCGCCATCCATGAGGCTGGCCATGCCACGGTGAGCTGGTTCTGCGAGTTTGCCAACCCGCTGATCAAGGTGACCATCGTGCCGCGTGGACAAGCCCTCGGTGCAGCTTGGTACATGCCCGAGGAACGACCTATTTCCACCAAGGAGCAGATGCTCGACGAGATGTGCTCGCTCTTAGGAGGACGTGCCGCCGAACAACTCTTCACGGGTCATATCTCGACGGGAGCCATGAATGATTTGGAGCGTGCCACGAAGGCTGCCTTTAGCATGGTGACTTATTATGGTATGAGCGACAAGCTCCCCAACATATGCTACTACGACAACAGCGAGTATGGTTTCCAAAAGCCTTACAGCGAAAAGACCGCCTGTCTGATCGATGAAGAGGTGCTGAAGATAGTCAACCAGCTGTATGATCGCGCCAAGCAGATCCTCGACGAACACAAGGAGGGACACGCCCAGCTGGCCCAGTTGCTCGTGGATAAGGAGGTCGTTATGGCGGAGGATGTGGAGCGCATCTTCGGCAAGCGTCCTTGGTCGAGCCGCACGCAGGAGTTGATGGCCGAGGAAGATAAGAACGAGTTGCGACTGGAGAACATGCCCGAGGCGGTCAGAAAGGCCCAGGAGGAGCATGAGAAGGCGGAGGCCGAGAAAGACGACCACGCAGAAGACGACACTGAGGATAAGGAGAAGGAATGATGAGCGAGAAACAGAAAAATCTGATCACGCGATCTATCTTTGGTGCGCTCTTTGTAGCCATCATGGTGCTTGGCTTCACGCGCCCCCATTATATGGTCGTCCTCTTTGCAGTCATCACGGGCATGACGTTATGGGAGTTTAGCGGACTGGTCAATGACCAGAAGGGCATCAGTGTCAACCGTTTTATTTCCACGGCGGCGGGAGTCTATTTCTTCGTGGCAGTGGCAGGGCAGCGTATGGGCTTCGTCGAAGGCTTCAGCGCGTACATCCCCTACATTCTTTCGATTATCTATCTGTTCATCGCCGAACTCTATCTGAAGAATGAGAATCCGCTCCATTGTTGGGCTTACACGATGCTCGGACAGATGTATATTGCCCTCCCGTTCTCGATGGTCAACGTATTGGCTTTTCAGACCACGCCCGAGGGAATGCTCACGGTCGATATGCTTTTGCCCCTGAGCGTCTTCGTGCTCCTTTGGACCAATGATACGGGAGCCTATTGTGCTGGATCCTTGCTGGGAAAGCACAAGCTCTTTCCACGCGTCAGCCCAGGCAAATCCTGGGAGGGAAGCATTGGTGGCGGCGTGCTCGTGCTGGTTGTCTCCTACCTGATAGGGTGGTATGTCAATCAGGGAGCAGACTCCCATGTCCTCAATGAGTGGCAGTGGATGGGGCTCGGCCTGGTAGTCTGCGTCTTTGGCACGTGGGGCGACCTTGTGGAGAGTCTCCTCAAGCGCACCATCGGCGTCAAGGACAGTGGCAATGTAATCCCTGGTCATGGAGGCATGCTCGATCGCTTCGACTCGTCGCTCATGGCCCTTCCTGCCGCGGTAGTCTATCTTTATTCGCTGACGCTGTTGGGCTGATGCGGTGCAATTTTGAATAACAAACTAATAGAAAATAAAAATGTCACATCGTTTTATATCCGCAACCTATCAGTTGTACATTGAGGAGAATGGTCAGGAAGTGCTCAAAGAGCAAATCACCGAGGACCAGCCCCTCTCTATTTATACAGAGATAGGTATGCTCCTTCCCTCGTTCGAGACCCGTTTGGCAGAGTTTGTGACGGGTGTCGATTACGATTTTGTCCTTCCCCATGCCGATGCCTATGGCGAGTACGACCCCAAAGGGCGTGCCACGCTTTCCAAGAAGATGTTCTCGCCCGATGGTGTCTTTGACGAGGCCAATGTCTTTGCTGGCGCCGTTATCCCCTTGGCCGACGAGAACGGTCAGCGCCATCTTGGCTATGTCGTCTCGGTGGACGACGACACGGTGACGGTGGATATGAACCATCCGCTCGCAGGCAAGGATCTCCATTTCAAGGGACGCATCATCGAGAACCGCCCCGCTACCGAGGAGGAAGTCAACGACTTCGTCGAGAAGAGCAAGCAGCATCATTGCAGTGGACATTGCGGTGACTGCGGTGGCGGTTGTGGCGACGGTGGCGATTGCCATTGTGACGGCGACGGCGAGGGTGGCTGCCATTGTGGTGATGGTGAAGGTGGTGGCTGCGGCTGCCACTAATGATCAGTCATTGGGCCGGCGATGCGCAACACGTTTGGTACACTCTACACGCTCACTACGTTTGGTGAGAGCCATGGCGAGGGAGTCGGTGGCGTCATCGACGGCATGCCTTCGGGCGTAGCGGTCGATGAGGCCTTCATTCAGCGAGAGCTGGACCGTCGCCGCCCAGGTCAGAGCCCGCTCACCACGGGGCGCAAAGAGACCGACAAGGTGCGTCTGCTGAGTGGCATCTTTGAGGGCAAGACCTCGGGAACACCCATTGGTTTTCTTGTTCCCAATACGGATGCTCGCCCCGAGGATTATGCTACTTATCGTACACTCTATCGTCCGTCCCATGCCGACTATACCTATCAGAAGAAGTACGGCCTCCGCGACTATCGCGGAGGCGGACGCTCTTCGGCCCGCATCACACTCTCGCGGGTCGTAGGCGGTGCTTTCGCCAAATTGGCATTGCGACGCCACGGCATTTCCATCACGGCTTTCACCTCGCAGGTGGGCGACGTCCGACTTCCCTTGGACCTTGCTCACGATGTTTTTGATCCATCTTTGATAGAAGAGAACGCCGTCCGCTGCCCCTCTCCGGCCTATGCCGAGGAGATGGCAGCCCTTATCCGCCGTGTTCGCGCTCTTGGCGACACGGTGGGGGGCACTGTCACTTGTGTCATCAAAGGTTGTCCTGCGGGCTTGGGCGAGCCAGAGTTCTCCAAGTTGCAGGCTTGCCTCGCCTCGGCCATGATGAGCATCAATGCCGCGAAAGGCTTCGACTATGGTTCGGGATTTGATGCGCTTCCGCTTTTGGGAAGTCAGCTCAACGATTCGTGGACCACGACAGACGACGGCCGCATCAAGCCGCTCACCAATCATAGTGGTGGCATCCAGGGAGGCATCAGCAATGGAGAGGACATCTATTTCCGCGTTGCTTTCAAGCCTGCCCCTACGCTCTTGCGCGACCAGCAGACTGTTGACGTCGCGGGAAAGCCTGTCACCATGCAAGGAAAAGGCCGACACGACCCTTGTGTCTTGCCCCGTGCCGTCCCTATCGTCGAGGCCATGGCTGCCATGGTGGTGCTCGACCAGTTGCTTATCTTCCAGTCGCAGCAGTAAAAAAAAGCGGTCAAGACTGCTTGTGATATAGACAGCCTTGACCGACAATGGTATATGACGAAGGCTTCAAATGTAATGATTTGAAGCCTTCTGTGTATTAGTTCCTATGACTCCTGGTCAGAAAATCTCTCGATGAACTCATCTTCCGAAATGATGGGGATGCCGAGTTGCTGCGCCTTGGCATTCTTGCTCGACGTGCTTGTCACGTCATTGTTGATGAGGAAGGAAGTAGATTTGGAAACAGATCCCGTCACCTTACCCCCTTGGCTTTGGATGTACGCCTTGAGTTCGTTGCGGTTTTTGTAATGATGCACGTCGCCCGTGACAACGAAGGTCAGTCCCTGACACCTTGCCCCCGACGGTGTGCTGTCAGGTTGGGTTATCTCCAATTCGGGAAGCAAGTGGTCAAGCATTTCCGCATGGCGGCAGTCCTTCATCCAGCGGACGAACGATGTGCTCTTTTCCGGTCCTATGCCCGAGATAGAAGCAAAGACGGCGTCGTCCTGCGTGTTGCGTGCCGTCTGGATAAGTTCCTCCAGAGGGTAGGCAGTGAGCAGACGGGTGCAGACATCCTGGCCTACCAACGGGATGTTGAGGGCGAAGAGGAGTCGGCGTGCCTCTACCTGGCGCGCCTTTTCTGTGGCTGCAAGCAGGTTGGTGACACTCTTTGTGCCAAAGCCTTCCATGTCGCGCAAAACGATGGCGTGTTGGCTGATATGAAACAGGTCGGAATACTCGCGCACCCATCCAAGATTGATAAATTTCTGAAGCGTTTGCTCACTCAGACCATCTATATTCATTCCCTCTTTTGAGACGAAGCGCGCAAACTTTTTGAGTTGTTTGGCTGGGCAGTCTGGATTCGTGCAATGTAGCGTGCGCGTGCCGCTCACCTCACTTTCCCTCACTACGGTAGGCGCATCGCATACAGGGCAAGTCTTCGGAATCTCGAAAGTCCCCACGGTCTCCACCACTCGAATGACTTTGGGTATAATCTTGTTGGCCTTGATGACGGACAATCGTGACCCCTTGTCGCCGATGCCAAGCCGCTCACATTCAGATATGTTGCACAGCGAGGCACGCTTCACCGTCGTCCCTTCAAGCAGTACAGGTCGGAAGACCGCCACTGGTGAGATGGTGCTGGCGGCACACGACCACTCGATATGGTCCAGTTGTGTCTCCGCGCTCTCGTCCTGCCATTTGAAGGCGTAGCCTGCACGCGTGGCGTGGTGTCCAGTCACCGATCCTGTAGCCGCGTAGTCGGTGTCATCATAGCCGATGACCAGACCATCGACGGGGTAGGGGAAAGGCGTCACGCCCTTTCGTGGCAGCACTCCTGCCGTCACACGTTCTGTCCATCTGTCGATGACCTCTTGGAAGTTGATGAGGTTGGGACCGACTATCAGTTCTCGCTCAACCGTTGTGAAGCCCTGCGATTCGAGCCAATCCATACGCGCCCCCCATGAGCGCAGTTCCACCTCTGTATAGACCAGGGTGAAAGGAATCCAGCGTATATGACGTAGCTTCACCTCCTCGACATCCTTGAGTGTCATGGAGCCACTCGCCAGGTTGCGCGGATTGGCATACTCCTCGTCGCTTTCGAGGTTGAATTGCTCAAAGTCCTTGTAGCTGATGACGGCCTCTCCACGTACGACGAGGTGACCTTGATACGGGATGGAAAGCAGTATTCCGCCAATAGCCTTGGCCAAATGGGTGATATTCGTGCCCGTGTGGCCGTTGCCGCGTGTCACCACCTTTGTCAGACGACCACCATCGTAGGTCACGACCAGCGTCAGTCCGTCGAGTTTCCATGAAAGCCACACGGGTTTCCCTTCGCTCCACTTGACCAAGTCCTCCACCTTCTTCGTCTTGGCGAGAGACAAGGCAGGAAACTCGTGGTCCTCCTTCTGACCTACAAGGTTGTCTGCACTGACCCGATGAGTAGGCGATTGTGGCAGGATCACGCCAGTCTCCGCCTCCAACTGCTTCAGTCGATCGAAGGCTGCGTCCCATTCGTAGTCGGTCATCTTCTCTCCCCGACCGTTGTAGTATGCGTCGGAAGCCTCGTTAAGCTGCGAGACCAGTTCCGAAATCTCTTTGAGCTTCGTTGGATTCATATCTCTAAAATTCCTCCTTAGTCTGTATTATATAAATAATGAGAAAACGACTTCCCTAACCCTTTCTCCTTAAGCGATTCTATTGTCACCGATACAAGTAAAAGCTACCTCCGTCGCTTTCGCAGTATTTGCGCAGGAGCCCCTGGATGAACGTCGCATTGTCGCTCACCTGCTGTTCGTTGCCGTCATAGCCATTGATGAGGACGACCAGGTGGGTGGTATGGAGATCTATTTTTGTGCGCTCGTTGTCGCTTGTTGGAGTACCCACGCCGCCCACTTCGTCACGATAGACCGGTAGTCCGTGGATGTTGATGATGCCGCGTCCGATTCCCTCGTACGGTTCACCCTCGCGCCCGATGCCCAGTGTGAGCGTGTCGCCCTGGAACTTGTCCGCGTCGAATCCGCCAATGGAGTAGCCGTATGTGATAGACGCAAGATTGATCAAATCCACCAGCGTGTCTATCTGATACAGTTGTTTCCCTTGCAGCATGCGCCGGATCAGTGCTTCTGAGGCAGGGCGATAGCGCGATGGGTCCTTGCCACAAAGACGATAGATGTGGCGCGTGGCCTCGATGCTGGGCAGATGCTTCAGGCTCTCTGTGGTCAGATCCTTGCGAAACTGTTCACCCAAGGCGTTGATTTCGTCCCATAGCGGTTGACAGAAATTCGTGTTCAGGACCTGGGCCTCGACGCAAGCCCCCACAAAGTGAGGACAAACGGATTCTATTTCTTTTGATACCTTGACAGTAATCATGGGTTGTTGATGATGTTTGATGGATGAAGAGTCGATCGGATTCACGGTTCTTATGGCAGCTGCTGGATGAGCAGGCGGTCGGCCTCGGTCCACTCCAGGGTGGTCAGTTGCTCGCGAGGAAGCCATCGGCAGTCGATATGTGCGAGCAGTTTGAAGTCGAAGTCGCGGGCCATGCAGTCGAATGCCGTCAGGGTGATGGTGAAGTCGGGATACTCCTGTTCCACCTGTCCTATCTGCCGGCCGACATAGATCTCCCAGTCCATCTCCTCGCGAATCTCCCGGAGGAGGGCCTGCTCACGGCTCTCACCCGTTTTCACCTTGCCCCCAGGAAACTCCCAATGCTCCGACACATAGTCAGGGCCCTTTCTGAGTCGCTGCATACAAAGGTAATCGTTGCCCCTGCGCACCACGGCACAGACCACGTCATAATGCTTCTTTTCCATATCCCGTGATTGATTCATACTGCAAATGTACGACAAAGTCGGCTAAGTACCTAATTTTTTCTGAATAAACTTTGTATAAAATTTGGTAAGTGAGAAATATCTTAGTAAATTTGCACCCATCAATCAATGACCGTGAAGCAGCAGAAAATCAATTATCAAAAATAATCATGTCAACACTAACTATTGCGATTATCATCGTCTTCGTCCTGGGTTATGCGTGCATAGCTCTTGAGAGCGTGACGAAAGTGAACAAGGCCGCTGTGGCTTTGCTGATGTTTGTGGCCTGTTGGACACTGTTTATGTTCGATCCCACCATCTCCCATGAGGTGGCGGAGGTGCTTTCGAACGGCACGGTGAGCCATGAAGGTATCGCCAACTTCATCAGCAGTATCATCGAGCGCCACCTCGGTAGTACCTCTACGACTCTGTTCTTCCTGATGGGAGCCATGACTATCGTCGAGGTGGTCGATCAGAACGGCGGCTTCGACTGGGTGAAGGGCGTCATGAACACGCGCAGCAAGCGTAAGCTCCTGTGGCGTATTGCTTTCCTGACGTTCGTCCTCTCTGCGGTTCTTGACAACCTGACCACCAGTATTGTCATGGTCATGATCCTCCGTAAGCTTGTCGCCGACAAGAACGACCGTATCATCTACGCCTCGTTGGTCATCATTGCCGCCAACTCTGGTGGCGCGTTCTCGCCGATTGGCGACGTGACGACCATCATGTTGTGGAACAAGGGTCTTATCACTGCCGCTGGCGTGATCAGCGAGATCCTCCTCCCCAGCCTTGTCTCCATGATTATCCCTGCATTCATCCTTCAGTATCATCTCAAGGGCGAGCTGGTGCCCGTCAAGGACAATGGCGAGGGCGAGGAGAACGAGAGCGACTTCTCTGAGGCTCAGCGCAAGGTTGTGTTCTGGGTTGGTGTCGGCGGTCTGCTCTTCGTTCCCATCTTCAAGAGCATCACCCATCTTCCGCCGTTTGTCGGCATCCTCTTGGTGCTCGGCACGTTGTGGACGGTGACGGAGGTCTTCTACCGCAATCTCCATCGCGCCAAGAACCGCGAGGGCCTGCAGAAGCGTGTGACGCGCCTGCTCTCCCGTGTCGATATGAGTACGATTCTCTTCTTCCTCGGCATCCTCATGGCCGTGGCTTGCCTGGAGACGATTGGTGTGCTGACCCAGCTCGGCGAGGGACTCAACGTGGCCTTCAATGGCGACCACTTCCTCGTCACGGGTGTCATCGGTGTGCTCTCCTCTATCGTCGATAACGTGCCTCTCGTGGCTGGCTGTATGGGTATGTATCCCGTGGCTGAGGCAGGCGACTTTGCCGTCGATGGCATCTTCTGGCAGTTGCTTGCCTACTGCGCTGGAGTCGGTGGCTCCATGCTCATCATTGGTTCTGCTGCCGGTGTGGTTGTCATGGGACTGGAGAAGATCACCTTCGTGTGGTACATGAAGAAGATCACCTGGATAGCCTTCGTCGGCTACATCGCTGGTATCCTCTGCTACTATGTCCTGCGCGAGTTCATCCTCACTTCGCCGCTATAATCCAAGCGACTTTTTTTAGACAATCAATCATTTAGATCAATAGAATTAGACAGGCAGACTGCTCTCATCGGCGGTCTGCCTGTTGCGTGTATGCTCGGCATGAGCATTGACTGAGGGCCCGTCGAGATAGATTTTCTTAGGAAAAGTCTTGGTTGTTATTAGAAAAAAATGTACTTTTGCCTAGTAGAAAGTTTCGTTCGTCGATGTTGAATGTATGTTCAGCGTCACTGAACCTGCATTCAACGTCCACGAATATTCGTTCAACGACGTTGAACGAAACTTTTATCGAGGGATAAATACTTTTATCCTTAGGTATGAGAACTATTATGATGAGGAGCAATCGTCATTACTCTTGACCGTAATGGCTGTCTCAATATGAAGTGATAACAATCTTAATAAGAAAGGAATCGGTATGGCAAAGTACAAGTTGCAAGAGTTAACTGACATGCGTAAGGAAGGCAAGCGCAGAGTTTATCCCAAGATAGTGACCAATCGAACACTATCCAGGAAAGAGTTCATCAAGAGGATGCAGAGCTACCATCGTGGTATTTCGGAAAGTACCACGGAGGCAGTATTGCTTGATGTGGCTGATATGCTGGTAGAAATGCTCTCCATGGGCTACAATGTAAATATAGAAGGCATCGGCACCTTCTCGCTCTCCCTCGGTTTCGAGGACGATAAGCCTACGGAAATGCAGAGTGAAGATGATAAGATGACGTATCGCAAGGTGGGCGTGAAGGACATCAACTTCAAGGCTTCTCCTGAATTTCTCAAGAGTGTGAAGCATAAAACCGATCGCGACCTGGAGCGAGACATGGGTGGCGTGAAGGTGATTCGCAAGCAGCTCTATTCCAGGGAAGAACGCATCGCCCGTGCCCTGGAGATGATAGAAACCAATGGTCTCATTACCCTCTCTGATTATGCTTGCATCAACAACCTGAGCCGCACCGCCGCCTCCTTGGAGCTGAAGGAAATCACCGCCGACCGAACCTCGCCGATAGATTCGACGGGCAGCGGCAGCCACAAGGTTTGGGTGAAGAGAAAAGAATAGATTAAAATGAGTTTTTATACTACCTCAAATCTGCACTAAACCCTTCAACGTCCTTCTTGCGTGTACATGTCCTCTCATTACTGAATTAGCAGATAAATTGAGGCTGAAAATACCTGTTTTTGTAAAAAATCAGCTCACAAGGAATAACTTTAGAAAAATAATGGTATATTTGCAGTGCTGTTCTAAACAAGCAGCAGACATCTGTTATTAATAGGAATCTATAGCAAATTTGAATGCAATGAAGGAAATATTCATCTATGTCGATGATGAAGGCTATTTCACATGCAACACCGGCATTACGGTGGACATGTGGAAAACCTTTCTGCGTGACGGCAAGCTAATGACTCCCGACCGCATCGACATGTTGGTCAAGTTCTACAATGAGCCTGACCACAAGTCCACCTGCCACACTTTAGCAGAAAAGTACGACAATGAGACCGTATCTGCCCCTCAGAAGTACAACTCCCACAATACCCATTTAGGCCAAGCACTTTGCAAACAACTCGATATGGTTGTAAAGCGCCCCAATAACGAAGGAGACTGTTATTGGATTATCGCCATGATGGGCAAAGACCTTGGAAACAACTATTTCGAGTGGAAGTTGCGCCCTGAGTTAGTGCAAGCAATGGAAGAATTAACCGTGCCTTGCGCTGACCTTGGTTCGCTTATTAACACCACCAATAATGCATTAGGCGAGTTCGTTGATACCTTTCGTTATACTCGAAAAGAAATAGCCTCATTAAGCCGTGCATCTCGAGGAGGCATTCTTTTCAAATATGATGATGACAGTAGGGATTGGGCTATTAACGAAGGAGGTGGCACAGAAATTCAGTACCATATCTTCCTGCGTGGAAAGCAAATCGGTTATGGATTAGGTTTCAACACCCAACATGTGCCCTTTGCCAATGATAAGTCCCCGGTAGGTTATATGCAACCCTACGTAGATGCCTATTTCAAAATCAAGGACACATATCCGACAACCCTATTGAAAGCAAACGGATTCGATTGGATTGAAGGAAGCGAAGACGATCTCCATCATTTAGAGCACAACTCCTATTATCTGTTGGCTCGTACCATCGATATAGATAATGGCCAAATCAAATGGGTGGACTTCCAGACCATGTTGTCCTACCTGAAAGGCCCCATATTCCGAATGTACAAAGACATTTTCAAGAACAAACAAAAAACCGAAGGAGGAAAGATACAAGCTATGGAAACAATAGAACCACTATATAAGTTGCTACGTCACAAGAAGAATATCATTCTTCAAGGCGCACCAGGAACAAGTAAGACATACGCCACCGCATCGATTGCTGTCCGTATGTGTAACAAAGACTTTAATGACTTTGCCAACCAGGACAAGGTGATGGCTGAATATGAGCGTTTGCGTGAAGAAGGTCAAATCGCCTTTTGCACCTTCCATCAATCCATGGACTATGAAGACTTTGTGGAAGGACTCAAGCCCGAGGTAAAAGGTGAAGGTGTGGAATACAAAGTGGAGAACGGCATCTTCAAGTCCATCTGTGAGAAAGCCCAAACCAACGACGATTCAGACATCATCAAGTGCATCGACAAGTACTTGCAGTCGGTCAAAGGCTATGCCAATCGTAAGACCATACCTTCGTTGACCGGCAAATCTGCTTTGTTGGTATGGTGGAAAGAAGGCAACGACACGATAAGCATCCGAAGTGTACTCTCGAAGTCCGAAAAGGGAGATGAGTATTCACCCTCACCGCTCAACATTGAAAAGGTCAAGATGCAAGCCATTGGTGAAGGTGTGGAAAACAACTGGCAGCACTATGCCCAAGCATTCATCAACGCTGTGAAGAAAGAGTATCAGCTGGAGAAGCAAGTGTCAAACAAGCCCTTCATTCTCATTATAGATGAGATAAACCGTGGCAATGTTTCCAAAATCTTCGGTGAACTTATCACCTTGCTGGAAGCTGACAAACGAACAGGTGAAGGCAATCACACCATCAGCTTAAAACTCCCTTATTCAAAGGATGACTTCACTGTGCCCTCCAATCTGTATATCATCGGTACGATGAATACCACAGACCGTTCTACAGGCTCTATCGACTATGCGGTAAGACGACGCTTCGCCTTTGTAACGCTTGAACCCAGTGCCGATGTAATAAAGAATTGGTGCGAGGCGAATGCCATTGCCGATGATGTAAAGGATGCATCCTTGGCGTTATTCACTGAAATCAACGGCACATCTGCCGAGGACAAGCAATCCTTCATTGCCAGCCATAAAGCCGCTGACTTTGAGTTAGAAGATTTGATGGTTGGTCATAGCTATTTCATGGCCAAGGACATGGAGACCTTGAAATTCAAGATGAAGTACGAGGTCGTTCCCTTGATAAAGGAATACCAGAAAGACGGTATTTTGAAGTCCGTCAAAGGCGATAAAGCCTATTTTGAGAAATGGATGAACGCTGAATGTAACCATCAAGCTGACCAGTAATGCGCGAACACGAAAAGATACCATACGATTCCTTTGCCCAACAAGCCTATTGGGGTGAAGGAATGCGTCTTCCAGGCCAAAGCAAAGGTCTGGACAGATGGTTCTTTCAGTGGCAGTGGCGCAATACCATGAGGGCAGAAGATGAAATCGACTCTGACGAGCCCGTCATCACCGAGTCCGGCTATTACGCCTCCTACGTCATTGGAGCGCAATGGTTCGACGAAGAGAAAACCATGTCCCTTGTCGTAACCACCAAGTATGGTTGTGACCGCATCGACTTCCTGAAGATGTTCAGCGTCTGCTTCAACAGTGGCATCGAGGCTAAAGAGTTCTCAAAAATCTATGCCGTTGATATGGAGCAGCCACGCATCAAAGCCCCCGAGCTAAAGAGCGTGCTCAGTCCCCTCATTGTCGCCCATTTCCTCTCCATCGTGAAGGAAATCGTCAAGCGAGGACTGAAAAAAGACTATGTCCAACGAGAGGACAACCTCAAAAAGGTCAAAGGCCGTATTGACATCTTCCGCAATGAACGCATCAACATTCAGAAGAAACGATACGATAAGGTCTTCTGCCAATACCAGGAGTATTCGGAGGACACCGTTGAGAACCGACTGATAAAGAAAGCCCTGCTGTTCTCCCAGCAGATATTGCAAGTCGCCGGTCTTTCTCCCAGCTTGCTCCCCCTGCAGCACACCGTCCATGAATGCCTATCAGCCTTTGCCAATGTCAATGACCAGATAGAAGTATGGGAAGTGAAAGCCATTAAACATCATAAGATATTCAAAGAATACGACGATGCTATCAAGCTCGCACAGATGATCCTCCATCGGTATGACTACAACATCACCAATATCACCACTGCCGAGGAAGAGGAGTGCCCCGTCTTTTGGATTGATATGGCCATGCTCTATGAGCACTATGTGTTGGGACTGCTACGAGAGGCATACGGAAACTTGATACACTATCAGGTACGAGGCCACACCGGCTATCCCGACTTCGTGTGCTATTCACCGCAGGTTGTATTGGACACCAAGTATATTCCACGCTTCAACCAAGGAAGTATTGACACCGATATAGTTAGACAGCTGAGTGGCTATAGCCGTGATAAATGGATATTTCCCACCCAGCCCGATGTCCACGTCCCTTGTGTCATTATCTACCCAATAGAAGGGGAGGAGGAGAACCCTTTCAAGGACAAACCCTTGGAGGATTTTCTCAAGAAAGACGACCGCCACCTTTGGAACTTCCATCGGGTAGCCGTCCCTTTGCCCATGTTGAACGAAAACCAATAACGCCATGTCCGAGCAACCCATCATACCCACCACTGCCAATTTCTTCAAGCCCTCAGAGATTATCGGCTTCCTTCACAATCACTTGGCCACCGGTCAGGTGAACCAGAAGGTCGTGCGTCTTCGAGGCATCTACTTCAAAGGCACCTACATCAACCAGTACTACCATACCGCTACGGATAGGCTTGTTGATGAAAGCACCAGCGACGAGCTCACCCTCTCCATGCCCTTGAATCTCCGTGACGACTTTGAGAATGGCAATGTCATCACTGTCCATGGCATTCTCGACCGCACCCTCACCAACAAAGGTCTGATACAAATCGTCCTGAAGGTGACAGAGGTAGAGAAACTCAAAGACCTGGCCGTCTCTGAGAATGAAATCAAACGCACCGAGCTACGCCGTATCAAGTCCGAGAAAGGTTTCAAGAACGTCGATAACATCCTTAAAACCTCTTGTAGCCAAGACTATATCCATAAGAAAAAACCAGGGTGGAGTGACTTACAAAGATCTGTTTGGTAATTATCTGCGCACTGTAAAGGAAATCTGCATAACCGCTCCTTTCATTCGCCAACCTTATCAGATTAGACTAAAGAGCCAGTAAAGTGAACGGATATCCCCGTTTTGGGTGGGTGGATATCCTCCGTTTTCAGCACTTGTAGAACGTGACTTACGCAACACCATAACAATGGTAGGAATACCAGTGCCAAAGAAAATGTCTGACGGCAAACCGATAATTGCCTCAATGTTGTCATTCTCTATCAGTTGTTGGCGTATGCTTCCTTCCGAGCCGTCGCCAGCGTCTCCACGGAAAAGAACACCGTGAGGCAACACTATAGTCATAATGCCATCTGTTTTTAGATGATACAAGTCGTGAAGCAGAAAAGCATAGTCAGCCTTTCCTTTCGGTGCAATGCCGTAATCATCAAAACGAGGATCGACTTCGCCCATTTCTCCATTCTTTGGTTTGCGTGGTGGAATCCAACTTTGTGAATACGGTGGGTTGCTTACCACAGCATCTACATGCAGAGGATGATAAGTGCTCTCCTTATCATTCTCATCAAAATAAGGCCAGTCGTCCTTCAACGTGTCGCCATTTCTTGCAATAATATTGTCAGGAACGATACCACGCATAATAAGATTCATACGAGTAAGGTTATACGTATTTTGCTTCAACTCCTGTGCGTAATACTTGATGCAGTTGTCCTGCTGGATATGGCGTGCCACCGACTTGCCGATATTAATAAGAAGTGAGCCCGAGCCGCTCGTTGGGTCGTAGATTTCTATCTGGAAGCGATCCTTAAGATGGTAAGCCACAATCTCTGACATTAGCAAGGAAACTTCATGAGGAGTATAAAACTCACCTGCTTTCTTTCCGGCATTGGCAGCAAACTGACTGATAAGGTACTCATAGATGAATCCAAGCACATCGTAGTCTTGTCTTCCATTCATAGGTATATCCTTTATCAACGAAAGAAGATCACTCACAGCACGAGTTTGCTCTGCATCAGAAGTGCCCAACTTCTTCAAGCCAGTCTGCAATGTGTCGAATATTCCAGAAAACACCTTCTTGTGAGTAGGAGATATCAATCTTGTAAAAGCAGACAAGGCATCACGTACATTGGCAATTTGGAAATCAAAGTCTTTACTTGTCCAAGTGGAATAAAGGTTGTCATAAGCAATGAAATAGCCCAGATTGTTTTGTACCCAATTGACTGTTTCTACATCTTCTTCTTTGAGTTGGACCAAATCAGCATCTGTGAAATCATTGTCTTTTGCAAACCGAACTTCCTGTTCGGAAAGAAACTTGTAAAAAATGAAGCCAAGAATATAATCCTTGTATTCATTAGCCTCAATCTTAGAGCGCATCTTGTTGGCAGATGCCCATATTTTATTTGCGAGTTGTTGCTTGTTCATAATCGTATATTTTATCCTTTTAGATGAAAGTCGCTACCAAACAATAGATTCAATTTTGAAAGGTAGTTAATCTGACTGTCATACAAAGCATCTTTTTTACTATTTATATTGTTCTCAAATTCTTTTCGTATTTGCTCTACACTGTTTTGGCTTTTTACAGCCTCGTTCAACAGTTGAGTTGCACCATTATGCTTTTCTGCCAAATCAAGAAAAACTTTCCAATTAGTTAAATGGCTTGAAGCGTTACTTGCTATATAGCACATGTAGTTGGCATAATTTTGAGCATCTTCTGTCAATTTGGATATTCTTGATTTCAAATCCTTGTCATCAACTGTTACATAGATAATTCTACACTCATGTAAAAATGATAATAGTGTGCCATTTATTTGTTCAATCAAAGAAAGAAGACGTTGCGAAGAATGCTTGTCATACAAGATATACAACAAAGTTCTTTGTTGCTCATTCAATTTCTCTGTAAGGTACAAAATTTTCGACAAACGTTCTGTTCGTTGCTTAATGAACTCATGTCTGCGTTGATTCTCAAAAGAAATCTCATTTTTGACATTTTCAATCTGTGCAGTTATTTCTTCGATATCCTCTTTTGTTGCGATGTTTTCTCCTTTTTTCGTTTCATATTGAATATCACGCATATCTTCCTTTTGAGCAGCATTTTTTCCTTTCTGTACGAAATACTGTTCAAGATATTTAAATATAAAAGGATAGCAAATTGCTATTATCAATAATACTATATCCATATTCATCTATTGTTGTTTGTTTATTGGCCAAAATAGATCTTGGATTTCGACATCCAATAATTTGGCTATATCAACAAGTGTCTCCACATTTGGTTGCAATGTGTTAGTACACCATTTAGAAACAGTGGCAGGATCTTTGGACAATTCCTCTGCCAACCATTTGTTTGTTTTCTTCTTTTCTGCCAATACGACTTTCAACCGATTTATATCTTTGTTCATATTACAAATGTTTTATATGCAAACTTACATTTTATATAGAATAAACGCCCGAACTTCAGAAATATTGCATATAGCCATGAATGTATTTTCCATAAAATGAAATATATGTCAAATTTATGACAAGAAAGATACTGTTTTAATTCTTAAAAAGCTATAAAAAGAGTGTAAAGTTATATGTTTTTTTTCAAAAATTTAATTTACCTTTGCACGCGAAACTAAAGCGTTCTTTGTATATTGCAAAATTGTGAAAGAAAAAGAATATAGCTCGTTTCTAAATCGTTAGCAGTTACATTCTTTGTTATTCTTAATTCGTTGATATTCAATTACTGAGCCCGCTTTAAAAAGTAAGGCCTGTTTAAAATGTTTATATTTCACGAAAATAATCTCTGCTTTATGCTGTTGCCTGGAATATTTTTCGTATCTTTACACCATCAATTAAAAGAATGACTATGTTTAAAAAGACAGATCCGAATCCTCAGTTAGATATATTCACGGCTCCCTCAATGCAGTTAGGAAGTCGTGCTTCAAAGAAGTATTCTGACCCCAACGCATGGCATAACCAGTTCTATAGTCTCGTGACAACCAAGATTGATGAGGAGATATTCAAGCCTTTGTTCCCAGAAGGCAAGAAGTGCGGCCGCCCAAATGCCTCCATCCGCATTCTCGTAGCTATGTCTGCCTTGAAGGAGGGCTTTGGCTGCAGCGACGAGGAACTGTTTGAGAAGTGCGAGTTTGATCTTCTTACCAGAAAGGCTCTTGGCATGGAACTTTTGACAGATGTGACTCCATCAATAGATACCTATTATCTGTTTCGCCGCCGCATCTGTGAGTATCAGGAAAGAACTGGTATAGATCTTATGCGGCACAGCTTCGAACAGATTACCGGCAATCAGGTACGCCTTCTCAAGATATCAGGAAAGTGCGTCCGCATGGACAGTAAGCTTATCGGCGGCAATATCGCTCGCCAGTCTCGTTATGAACTGATACATACAACTTTGGTCAAGGTTCTCAAGACATGCACGCTTTCCGATCTCTCCCCAGAGAAGGAAGAACTGGCAAAGGAATACTTGAAAGAGGATTCCTCCAAGACAGTTTACCGCTCTGATTCCGATACGCTTCAGAGTAATCTTGCCAGAATTGGCAATTTCATCATGGAGATGCTGGCAACTTTTCCTGCCACTTCCCCTGCACATGATCTTCTTCAACGTCTGTTTGATGAACAGTATGCCGTAAAGGACGGAAAGGCTGTTCTTCGAGACAAGAAGGAGGTAAAGGCAGACAGTCTTCAGAACCCTAACGATCCTGATGCGACCTATCGTGCCAAGAACGACCAGAAGGTGCAAGGCTATGTGACCAACATCACAGAGACAGTAGAGGAAGGCAAGCCTAACATCATCACTTCCGTTCAGGTTGAAACTGCAGTATTTGCAGGCAGCCATTTCCTTCAGGAGGCTGTGGAAAACAGTGAACGTGTCACGGATTCTGCCATTGAAGACCTGTATGCAGATGGTGCCTATCAAAGTCCAGACAATCGAGAGTTTGCGAAGAATCACAATGCCATGCAGCCCAAGACTGGCAAGATGCAAGGTGGCTGTAGATGGGAACTGATACCACATGACGAGGATGGTCTGACCGTCAGGGAAATTGCTACTGGCAACACCTATGAGGCCGTCAAAGCCGTCACAAAGCAGGGCTCCAGAAAGCGCAGGAGAATCCCATGGAACAACAAAACCGGTTGGCGTTACTTTGAAGACAAAGACATTAAAGCCTATCAGCTAAGGAAGCAGATAGAAAGACTTCCTTTGTAGGAACAGCATAAACGGAATAACGTTGAAGCAGCCATGTTCCAATATAGTTTTCATACACGTAATGGCAAGACCCGATATAGGGGCTTGCTCAAACATCGTATGCATGCATATAGCAGATGTATGTGGATGAACCTCCGAAGGATGATAATATTCCAGATTTCAACATTTCAAAGATCGATATTTGCCCTTTTCGGGCCTGTCAGAGAAGCTTTCGGCTCTTTCAAAGCGATTCCTCGAAAGATATTTACCAGCGGAGCCGATTGCTATGTTTTACTCAGAATGACCACACTGGTCAGACTGGATTCAAAATATGCCCCTTTTTAAAGTGGTATCAGTTATTGAGCTTTACATATGTCAGGAATATTGCATATAGTAAAGCGGCTCCACCAATTGCCCAAAGCAGCATTGAATAAATCTCGTAGCGATTACAGGACTGATGCAGCATATACCTGATATAGTCAACGAAGCCTATATCTGATGGTAATGGATGGCTTACCATCCCAAGTTTCATGTAGTGTATGGACAAGGCGATAGAAATCACCCCGACAATAGTTGCTACACCTATTCTAAGCATCATTTTTCTTGGCGATGCTTCTTTCTTTTTAAATGTTCTCATATTCTTCTTTATGTTTATTTTCTATATAACTTTTCGAAACGACCATGATAATCACAAACCTGTTCAATCGTGATTGTAGAGGTTGTTGTATCCAGTCTCATGATGCACCTGAAAGGATGCTTCAGCGTCACCGCATAGACATTGTCTATTGGAAGATGCCGTAATCTATGAAAGTTTCCTGGCAGTTCAAACAGCTGTCTGACATCTACTATTTTCCTTAGCTGATTCATTAGCTTGAAAAGCGAATCAGCTATTTCCTTACCCAGTTTCTTTCTGCAGGTTGCTTCGTTTACGAGACAACCTGCTAGTTTCTTGCTATTTGCAATTTTCATATCTTGCTTATTATTGATTATTAATGCATGCTCTTTATGAAGTTTATGATGCTTTCTGCATGTACTTTCTCTTTCTTGCCTTGCGGATGTTCTGTAAGGATAAAGAGCGTTCCATTTATATCATATACATGACATTTGTACTTATCCCAGTCCAATTCCTTTATGCTTTTTAATTCCTTGCCTTTGTTCAAATACAAGAGGAAATCTTTAGCCCAATCTTCGCCTGTAAACATAATAACAAATTTTGGTGATAGTTGTCTGACTTCTTCTTCGAATACTTTTTTGCAACTTTCAAGCTGAGCATAATAGAGTGCATTATTTGGGTTACCACCCTTCCATGGGGCTATTTTGCAAACATTACTCCAGGCAATATACGAATACCAGTCATTGGGATAGAATTTTTGTGCAATGCGTTTTGTCACTCTCCAAAAAGCAGACTTGTTGGTATTATACCCATCCTTATTTCCTGCACAGTCTTCTACCCACTTCATTTGGTCTTTTCTCTTAACTATCGCTTCCTCAGATGTTCCAAACAACGTGTGTATGTTCAGAGATGATGTAATATAACCATTGCAGGCTCTACCAATGACCATAATTTCTTTTTGGTAGTTCTCTCCAACTTGTGGAAAAAATGCACACTTTTCTCCTTTAATATCAGCAACGTTATCTATAAGCGTTGTATAAAGATCCTTTAAAATAATAATATCCATCATTTCTTTTATATTTTATTGTTATTAAATGTTTGTTTATCATCACTAGCTTCCGTATCGGCAGCCATGTTGTCTATTATGAGTATTTCTGGAGAATGAAGAGAAGTATCTTCGTAAACTCCCCATGATACCCGTTTCTCAGAGTCCATGCACCACCTATCTATATAGGTTTCAAATTCATTGATTGCATCCTCTGACAGCTTTTCCCATTTAGGACTAATGTAGATTATACATTGCCATGTGGATTGAGTGACATGTTCTATACTTAGAGCATTACTGAATGCTCTTCTCATAAACTCTTCTACAACTTCGCTAGGTTCAGCTGTCAAACGCAGGGTAGAATGTGAGTCACCCAAAAGAGCTTTAAGCTCATCCGTTGATACAGGATAGATAGCCTTTCCTGTAATCATTTCTTTAATTGATTCTAGCATAATCTTATGTCTTTAAAGAATTAATATACCCGACCGTAGGTCTGATTTCGGGTGCAAAGATAGTGTTTTGTTTTTAGTTTGCTACGTGTTTTACAAACTTTAACTCATTGGCTATCAGGCACTTAAACAGAACAAAATATAGTAGGGGTTTCAGCCCTACGCCGCCGTCTGGAAGGATTTAATATGCAAGAAAATTGCATGTTAAAAATAAGGTGGAAAAAAATCAGTAAAGCATCTTGCCTGACAGACCAGGTGTTGTAAGTAAAAGGGATAATATGGTCAAAAAATAAAGCCCTCGATACCAAAGTACCGAGGACAAGTCTAACTGCCACGTCCTGCCTCAAAGACGAAACATAAACGAATAACAAATTTACATAAAAATACTGATTTATAAGCCAGTCGAGATAAAAAACCTAATGTCATTTCCCCAAGTGTATACTTGCTTGATAAGGAAAAGTCAAGTCCTCTACAATTCTTCGCCCTTTTCAACGTGCTCTTTCGTCACAATTTTGTATATTTGAGGCCTAATGTTTAATCCTCTAAAGTTAGGCTTATGTGAATCGTATGCGGACTTGACGTGCACAAAGATAGCATTTATCTTTGTATTCTACGCAGCACGGGCGAGATTTTTGAGAAAGTTTTCGGCGTTTTAACAACCCAGCTTGAGGAAATGCGTGATTTGATGCTCACGCATCATGTTCAAGAGGTCGGGATGGAAAGCACAAGTATCTATTGGATTCCCGTGTGGCGCATATTGGAGCCACACTTCAGACTTAAGCTAATCAACCCCTACTTCATCAAGCAACTCCCTGAGCATAAAAGCGACGTGAAAGATGCACAATGGATAGCCGAGTGTATGATAAAGGATTTGGTACGTGGCAGTTTCGTGCCTCCCGAGCGCATCCAGCAACTTCGTCTTTACGACCGCCGCATCTATGACCTTGACGATGAGATTATCCGTAAATTGGCCAAACTGGACGCAGCAGTGCAGAGGTGCAACATCCGCCTGAGCAATTATGTGTCGAATACTGATTCCGTCAGTTACAAAAGCGTCATAGACAAGATATGCGAAGGTGTGACAGACCCGAAAATACTGGTTCAAGAAATACACGGACGCATCATCAACCGTCATGGTAAGGAAACTATTATGGCATCACTCAAGGGATGCGTCACAGAGGCTGACATTGACATCATGGCCCAGTTAAAGGCAGAAATAGACCTTGCCGAAGCGCATAAACAGAAATGCATGGACAAGATGCAGGAGATTTGCGAGAAAGAATATGCGTCACAACTGGCGAACTTGCAGACTATACGAGGAATAAAGATAAGAACCGCCACGTCGTTAATCGCAGAGATTGGCACCGACATGGACCACTTCGAGACGGCAAACCATCTTGCTTCATGGGCAGGACTGAAACCACGAAATGACCAATCAAACAAAACCATCAAGTCACGCCGTATCACACATGGCAATCGTTATCTAAGACGGACTATTATCCAGTGCGCATGGGGCGCAAGCCGAACCAAGGACTGCTTCTTCAGTCGCTTCTCCTATCATCAAACACAAATAAGGAAAAAGAACAAAATGAAAGTGCAAGTAGCCATCGCACGCAAAATGCGTGTTTGTGTATGGCACATCTTAAGCAAGAATGTCGTCTACAAAGACTTCAACAACAAGATTTTGACATCCGAAACAAACGGATGACAAGATATACCAATCGTGCCAAGGCTATTATCTTTGTGGTGTTCGCACCCCGTAATGACAAATTAACCAGTGGCACGGTTGGCGATGGAACCCAGTCTGAGTACAACTCGAAGAGGAAAGTATCTAATTATCACAGGCCATAAGGAGGACTGTGATGATGCACCTGCGCCAAACAATTACAGAACTTAATTGATTTAGTTACCTTTGCGAGGAAATGACATTAGGTTTTATAGAGGAAAGGTACACATTTTTTGCTTGCGCCACCCAAAACCACCCATAATTTTGACATAACTCATTGATTTTTAATCTGCGCTATGTGATGGCGCAGAAAAGTGATGAAGTCAGGAGTGAAAGCATCGGTAAACATAAATTAGCACGGAAATGAATGGTAATTTTCCGATTGTAAGATATTGAGTGCCTATGACTTTGAAAATGAAATAGCGTGATTTGAAGAAATCTTTGTCGCTAATGTAGGCATGACACCTTCCCCTAAATGGATTTTTAATAAATAGCGGAGAAAATATCCTTTTTCAACGCATTCATTCGTTTGTCTCATGAAAATTTAATACCTTTGCATTAGAATTAAATAAATTACCTTACGATGTCAGATTTAAATAGGCTAAAAGTGGTGTTGGTAGAACAAAAGAAAACAGGAAAATGGTTAGCTGACCAACTCGGAAAGTCAACGTGCACTGTCAGTACTGTCAGTAAGTGGTATAGCAATACTGTTCAGCCTGATTTGCAAACACTAGAAAGTATCGCTCAATTGTTAAATGTGGATAAGAGGGAGCTATTCACTCCATCTGAATTAAAATAGAACATAATATGACAAAAGAAGATTTTTTCGTCCTCTTAACGGAAGAAGTCAAAGGCTATAAAGTTTTTCTTGAAACCGATAGCCAAGATTGGATCGTTAAAGGCTTCATCGATATCGACAAAAATGTATATACGATAACCAATGATACAAAAGTTGTATCAAAGATTATTGAAATACTACTTATCCCCAAATTGGATAAGTTTGCACGTGAACACGGACTAGAATTAGAATTGCCTTCAAAACAAAATTTCTATCCAGATTTGACTTTTAAGGACAAAGAAGGACATCTTTTTGCTGTGGATTTCAAGTCAAGCTACTACGATGGAGAATCTGCAAACGGATTGACTCTCGGCTCATATTGGGGCTACTTTAGAGAACGAGATACGGTTAAAAGTATGGATTATACATACAATTCATATAGTTCTCACATGGTGCTAGGAATGCTCTACAAACAAAGTGTCATTGATGCAACGGAAAAGAACGTCTATTCTGTAGATGAACTTTCTGCAATTCATTCGGTTATAGAAAAGTTTATTTTCTTCGTTCAACCAAAGTGGAAAATTGCCAATGACATACCTGGTAGCGGAAATACACGTAACATTGGGGGTATAACAAACATACAGAAGCTTATTAATGGTCAAGGGCCTTTTGCAGAACTTGGCGAAGATGTTTTCGATGACTATTGGAAAGGATATTTCAACAAGGTTGATGCCAGAACCGCGGGGATTGGCACACCACACTACAACAATTTGAAAGCCTATAAGGAATATCTTAAGTCTCAAGTTCAAAAATTATCTAAACTTTAGCTATGTCAGTAATAGTTCCTCCAATAAAATCACAAGGAATAAAGACTAAACTTGTTCCTTGGATTAACGATCTAATTATGCAGTCAGGATTAGACCTGCCTAACACAAATTGGATTGAGCCATTCTTTGGGACTGGTGTGGTTGGTCTCAATGCGCCAGTTGGTGGCAACAGATATGTTGCTGATAGTAATCCACATATTATAAATTTCTACAATGGCGTTTTAAATGGGGAAGTTACTCCTCAAAACATGCGTGAATATTTACAACACGAAGGGAATTTATTGGCTGCTGCCGATGAAGATGGCTATGTGCATTATCGTGCAGTAAAAGATCGTTTTAATACAAACCATAGTCCATTTGATTTCATATTTTTATCTCGTGCAGGTTTTAATGGAATGATGCGTTTTAATCGTCGAGGGCAATGGAATATTCCATTTTGTAAAAAACCTAAACGTTTTGCACCAGCATATATCACGAAGATATGCAATCAAATTACAGCAGCTCAACGTATTATTCAAGCTAACCATTGGGAATTTCATAATCAAAACTTCTTAGAAACGATTAATCATGCACAGGCTGGGGATTTAATATACTGTGACCCCCCATATTTTGGCAGGTATGTAGATTATTACAATGGATGGACAGAAAATGATGAAGAAGCTTTATACAATGCTCTTTTGAATACACCTGCCCATTTCATTTTGTCGACATGGCATCATAATGAATTTAGAGCAAACGAAATGATGGATCGATTTTGGAATCACTTTCATGTTGAGACCCAAGAACATTTCTATCATGGTGGAGGTAAAATCGAGAATAGGCATGCCATGATAGAGGCGCTTGTTTTTAATTTTGACTTACATGAGCCTGCACCAGTTTATCGAGTTGAAGCGCATCAAGAAATGCTTCAGTTAAAATTAGAATTTGCGTAAATGACACCTTTGCATCAGATAGGAAATAACGAGTTTACTTTGTTTCATGGAGATTCCTTGGAACTTATTGTTCATATCGGCAAAAAGGTCGATATGATATTTGCCGACCCTCCCTATTTTCTGTCGAAAAGGGGAATAAAACAAATAAATGGAACATGGAAATCGTTTGATAAGGGTGAATGGGATAGAGTCACTACCCACAATAAAATCAATGAGTTTAATAAGACTTGGCTGTCTGCTTGCCGAAATATTCTTAAAGAAGATGGTACAATCTTTGTTACAGGAACCTATCATAATATATTTTCTGTTGCAACTTGTATGCTAGAATTGGGATATAAAATTCTTAACATTATCGTTTGGCAAAAATCAGATGCAAAGCCCACATTGTCAAGAAGCTATTTTAGTTTCACAACCGAATACATAGTTTGGGCACGCAAAAATGAAAAAGTTACACATTTTTTCAATTGTGAGTTAATGGAACAGTTAAATGGAGGAACAAGGATGTCAGATGTATGGCGCATACCTTTTCTTTCGCCTTGGGAAATGAAATGTGGGAGACATCCGACACAAAAGCCACTTCGTCTTTTATATAGAATAATTCTCTCCTCAACCCACATAGGAGATACGATTCTTGACCCATTTGCAGGAAGTTGCACCACAGGTATTGCAGCAAATCTTCTTGAAAGGAAATTTATCGGAATCGACCAAAGCCTCGATTACCTTATGTACGGTATTCGTAGGAAGCAAGAGATTGAAGACCCCGTGACTGCTGAACGTATAAGAAAGAAAATGTCTGAAAATCCAGAAGAGGTCATGGTAATGGTTAATCATAGTAGAAAGGATCTAAAAAAAAAGATGACTGAAACTGGTATTTGTTATCTTCGTGCTGGCGATTCAAAGGGGTCACTTTGTGTTACACCTGGTTTTGAACGAATGCAATATGTATTATTACATACAAAGGGTGAAAATTGCCAACTCTTCAAACTAAAATCTAAGGGACATTTCCAAATTTGGACAAAGGAAACTTTGGAAAAATATGGTTTTTCACCGTCTCATGCCCCTTACTATATTGTGCTTCTTTTCGACAATTCCAAGCCAATTGAAATCAAAAAGATGCCTAAAATTAAAGAGTATGCAAATACATTTGTTGCAAAAATTAGGCCTTTGAGTGATTTTATTGGTATAAAGTGAGAATTATAGATAAAAAATAAACTAGGTAATATATAGAATGAGACTAAAGTCAATAACAATAGAAAATTTCAGGTGTTATAAAGATTGCATATCTGTAGCGTTTGATGATTTAACAACGTTTGTAGGGAAAAATGATATAGGCAAGTCAACAATTCTTGATGCGTTGGAGATTTTTTTCAATAATGATACTGTGAAGATTGATAATAAAGACCCTAATATTCATAGTGATAGCAAGATTGTTTCAATCTCTTGTGATTTTACAGAATTACCTACTTCCATAATCTTAGATTCTGGTGAAGTAACGTCGTTGAGTGCAGAGCATTTAACTATTGCTGATGATGCTCTTCGTATCAAGAAGGTATATGATTGTAGTAAAACAAAACCTTCCGAGGACGTTTTTGTAATTGCAAATCATCCTACAGACAAAGGCTTAGATGATCTATTATCTTTAAAGGAAAAAGATTTACAAAAACGTATAAAGGAAAATAATATCAATTGCCCACTTAAAGGTAATCCTCAAATGCGTGCTGCACTTTGGAGTTCTGTTAAAACACTTAATCTTCAAGTAACAGAATTGGCTGTATCAAAGTCTAAAGAGGATATGAAATCAATTTGGGCAAAAATTGATTCGTATTTACCTACATTTGCACTTTTCCAAAGTGACAGAAGTAGTAATGATACAGATTGTGAGGTGCAAAATCCAATGAAAGTTGCAGTACAAGAAGCGATTAAAGATGTACAACAAGACATCGATGCAATACAAAATAAAGTTCGCGAAAAGGCAATGGAGATTGCCACTCGAACACAGGCGGCTTTACAAGAAATCAATAATGAATTGGCAAATCAACTTTCCCCAACATTTGTTTCTCCTGCTGCAACAAAATGGGCAAACCTCTTTTCAGTCGGTATGGACACGGACGAGGGTATCGCTTTAAACAAGAGAGGAAGCGGCGTAAGAAGACTTATTTTAGTTGGCTTTTTCAAAGCAGAGGCAGAACGCAAGGCTAAGCTTTCTAACAAAAAAGACATTATTTATGCCATAGAAGAACCTGAAACAGCTCAGCATCCCGATAACCAAAGGAAGTTGGTCAAGGCTTTCACTGAATTGGCACAAACCGACAACTGTCAGATAATACTTACGACTCATAGTCCCGAATTAGCAAAGGAACTGCCATTAGAGGGAATTCGATTTGTGACGAGAGAGAATAATTTTCCTTGTGTTAAATCGGGAGATGACGAAATCTACAAAGATGTTGTTAAGGAACTTGGATTGTTGGCTGACTATCAGCAGATGAATAATGTAAAATTATTGATATGTGTAGAAGGACCAACAGATGTAGTCGCATTAAAATCATTTAGTCGCTGTTTGCGAGAGAAAGACACTAATGTTATTGACCTTAATTCAGATCATCGTGTTGCTATTATTCCATTAGGCGGAAGTATTCTGAAATATTGGGTACAACTTGATTATCTCAAAAATTTGCATTGTAAAGAGATTCATATCTATGATAATGATGTGAAATCTTACCAAGATATCGTGAATGAAGTTAATTCAAGAAATAACGGTTCACGTGCTTGGCAAACAAAAAAATATGAAATAGAAAACTATTTGAATAGCAAAGCTATAAAGGATATATATGGCGTAGAAGTTGATACAAATAAAGAGGGTGTTCCAAAATCGTTTGGCGAAGCATATAGCAATACTCAACACTTCGATGGGAAAATGAAAGACAGTACATCAAAACGTTATCTTAGTAAGGTCTTTGAAAGAGGTATGACCTATGCCTACTTAATGGAGCAAGACGCTGACAATGAGGTCGCAGGCTGGTTTGACGTGATTAAGACGACCATAGAAGCAGACTAACATATACAGATTTTTCACCGCCTGGCTTTAAGCGAAAGCCTAAGGCCAGGCGGTTTTGTCATTTTCCACGACTCCGTGCAATCATCATTCCTACACCTCCTGCAACCACAAAGACACCCGTCGTGAAGAAGGGCCAAAAGAGTCACAGCCATAGTGTCCGAGGTAGCTGTCACCATATTCCTTATTGCGTTCACTGCGTATTCCGGTGATACCCGTTCACCAGTAAACATAGAGTTGCCCCCACGGATATGCATCTGTGCAATCATCCATTGGCGTTCTTTGTCAAACAAATCTTACCCCAATTCGGGATAAAATAGCGATTAATTGCATGTGAAGACAGATACGCGAATTCTCTTCCCATGCCATCAGACATGGACAATATATCCTAATTTCCGCAGCACTATGAGTTAGTATTTTTTTTATAAGTACCTGAGCAACAAAAAGTTGCTCAGGACTTTGCCATGTCAGATTTCTCACCTACCTTAGTGCTGCAAAAGAAGTATAGCAAAATCTCTGAATGACATGGCAAAAGTACAAATAAAATCCGAGAAGCTCACTCCTTTTGGAGGAATCTTTCCAATCATGTAGCAATTTGACTCAACATTGTCATCTGTAATCGACTCAACCCTCGGTCTAAGGTGTAGATTGTTCGGTTATCAGTACAGCGAAATCATCCGTTCACTCATGAATATCTACTTCTGTGGTGGCTCATGTATTGAGGATGTCACTACTCATTTGATGAACCATCTCTCGCTTCATCCGACACTTCGCACTTGTCGAGTTCTATAACCTTCGCGGAGGAAAGGAACGCATCTTCGATGATATGAACAATGGTTTCGGGTGGGACAGATTGCCCAAATCCTTCATGGCAGAGAACATCGTGTTCCTTCTTCTTACTGCACTTATCCGTAACTTCTACAAGGCCTTTATCCACAGACTTGACGTAAAGAGGTTCGGACTCAAGGCCACAAGTCGCATAAAAGCGTTTGTCTTCAGGTTTGTCTCTGTACCAGCCAAGTGAATCAGGACATCAATGCGGTATGTGCTGAATATTTATACCTGTAACGATGCTTACGCGGATGTGTTCCTGACAGATTTTGGATAACGCCTACAACTTATGGGTATGAAACTGGTATTGTCTCAAGTCGCATTGTGGGGTAAGGGGATGTTGTAGGCAGAAGTGGGTATTTCAGCCTCAATTTATCTGTTAATTCAGTAATGAGAGGACATGTACACGCAATAAGGACGTTGAAGGGCTTAGTTGCGGATTTGAGGTCAATCTTTCTTTTGTGGCTTTTCAAGTACCACCCACACACCTGCATTAACCTTGCCTTCATGCCGAATGATGCCAGCTTTCTGCATTGCCGCCAAATCGCGTTCTATCGTACGCTGTGTCACCGACAATGTTTCCGACATTTCTTTTCCAGTAACAAATGGATTGGCTTTGATGGTGTACAAGATAAACCGTTGACGTTCAGTAAAGTTCGTTTCCGACATGTTTCCGACATTTGTTTCCGACATTATTTGTGTCATTGGTACCATTTACACCGCCATTACGGTAAATGATAATCAATGTTCCGCTGACATGATTCTCGATTTTAGGCTCAGGAAGTCCCATCTTTTTCAAGCCTTGACGTATCTTGTTAATGCCACGTCCCCATGTCTCGATAAAGCCAGCCTTGTAGAAGGCATTGGCTATGTTGCGATTGCGAGGTTGTGAAGCATGTTCGGCAAACAACTTCTCTTGATTGATACCTTCGGGCAGTTTGTCTTCGTTCCAAAGCATAATGCAGTCATCGTACACTTTCATCTGTGTATGCACACCCATATAGTCACGGTGTACAATGGCGTTGCAAATTGCCTCACGCATAGTGCTTGGTGTCACCACAATCTCTATGTATTCCTTTTTGCCCTCTGTAAGCAAGTTTACATCTTCCACAATGCCAAGGTAGTTGACAATCTTATTATGAATGTCTTCCATAAGTTTCTTGGCATCAGGCAGACCTATCACTTGCTTTTCATCGTGATAATCAATAAATTAATATGAAAAATATTTGCTCACTTCAGATAAAATGATTACTTTTATGTGTTAAAACTCGTAAGGGCGACATGAAATACTACTCACAATACCGTATACACGATTTGTTTGAACTCCAAGAGCCTCTCTCGGGATTGAGCAGCTTGGTCTGCATGCGAAAACAGGTGTTTACGAAAAGATATGTGGGAATTTCTCCCCTGTCTGCCAAAAAATGACTAACTTTGCATTGTAAAAAGCATCACACTATGGAGATATGTATCGTTTCGGGCGCACGCCCCAATTTCATCAAGGTCGCCCCGCTCATCCGTCAGATAGACAACTTGCGGAGGGAGGGAAGCCCCATCAGCTATTCGCTCGTCTATACGGGCTGCCAAGGAGACCCCACGCTGGAAGGAACGCTCTTCGACGACCTGAGTATCCACCTGCCCGATGAGTATCTGGGTGTGGACTGCGAGAATCTCAACGAGCTTACGGGGCAGGTGATGTCTCGTTTCGAGGTCTATCTGCAGCAGCATCCCACCAATGCCGTGGTAGTAGTGGATGATCTTGCCTCAACTATGGCCGCTGCCATCGTCACCAAGAAGCAAGGTATCCTGCTGGCCCATATTGCCGCAGGCACACGCTCCTTCGATATCAATATGCCGAAGGAGATCAACCGCCTCGTCATCGACGGTCTCTCGGACCTGCTTTTCACCGCAGGCATCAGCAACAATAGCATTGCCAATCGTGAGGGAGCAGAGCTGTCGAAAGTCTATATGGTGGGCAACATCCTCATCGACAACCTCCGCTTCTGTCGTCAGCGTATCGAAGGCATCGGCAACGAGCTGGCCAAGCACCCGGCCCTGCCCGCCATCACGGACGCTTCCTACCTTGTGCTGACGCTCAACCGCAAGTTGCTCATTGCCGACACTCAGAGACTGGAAGCCATGTTGCGCGTCCTCGACGCCGAGGCCACAAAGGCTGGCGTTCCCGTGATTGCACCCTTGCGTGGCCGATCCCGGGAGACGGTGGAGCAAATAGCCGCCCAACGAGCGCTGAAGTCGCTGCGCTTTGCCGAACCTTTGGACTACCTGGAGTTTGGATTCCTCACCGCCCACGCCCGCGGCATCATTACCGACTCGGGCAACGTGGCCGAGGAAGCCACGTTCAACGGTGTGCCCTGCATCACGCTGAATAGCTATACGGAGCACATCGAGACCGTGAAGGTAGGTACCAATGTGCTTGTGGGCGAGAATCCCGACCTGCTCCAAACCGCCTTGGACGACCTGTTGCAGGGCAAATGGAAGAAGGCTGCCTTGCCCGAGCGTTGGGACGGCCGATCGGCAGAGCGTATTGTCGCCACCATCATCGAGCAACTTCAGAAGAAAAAGGAGGTATAAGCGACTGACATGCACGGAGGGAAAGACAACTACACCTACCTGACGACGGCTCCCATCCGCCGGGTAATACCGACAATGGCCGTTCCAACCATTGTCGGTATGCTGGTGACGAGTTTGTATGTCATAGCTGACACATTCTTCGTCGGACAGCTCGACACGCAGTCCACGGCTGCGGTGGGCGTTGTCTTTCCGCTGATGTTCTTCATGCAGGCCTTTGGTTTCTTCTTCGGTCACGGATCGGGCAACTACATTTCGCGCGAGTTGGGAGCGCGCCGGCATGGCAATGCTCGCCGCATGGCCGCAGATGGGTTCTTTCTTTCGCTCTTTACGGGACTGACTCTCATGACCTTGGGCCTGGTCTTTCTGCATCCTTTGGCCCTGCTCCTCGGTTCCACGCCCACCATCTTGCCCCTGACGGAAAGCTATCTCTCGGTCTCGCTGCTGGGAATGCCTTTTCTGATGTCGTCACTGACGCTCAACAACCAGCTCCGCCTGCAGGGCAACGCCGCCTATGCGATGGTGGGCATTGTGACTGGTGCGGTCCTCAATGTGGCCTTGGATCCCCTTTTCATCTTCCTGCTCGATCTGAAGGTGCAGGGAGCAGCCCTTGCCACGGTCATCGGGCAAGTCGTCAGTTTTCTCCTGCTGTTTCGCATGTCCCACCACGAGGGAAACATTGGCATTTATTGGCGCGACTTCGCCCCTTCCTGGTCTGCTGTCAAAGAGATATTCTATGGAGGTAGTCCCTCCATGTCCCGTCAGGGACTGCTCTGCGTATCGACGATGCTGCTCAATCACGCCGCAGGAACATGGGGCGATGCAGCCATTGCGGGCATGAGTATTGTCGGAAGAATCACGATGTTGGTGATGGCAGTAGTCATCGGGCTCGGCCAGGGCTTTCAGCCGTTGTGCGGTTTCTGCTATGGAGCGAAACTGTATAGTCGGCTCAAGCGTGCCTGGTGGTTCACGACGATAGTCGGCACGGTCTTCCTCCTTGCGGTCTCGGGCTTGGGATGGCTCTTCAGTTCTGAGCTCATCGCCCTTTTCCGCGACGATATGGAGGTGGTGGCGGTCGGCGTTGTGGCCCTCCGATGGCAGTTGCTTACCCTTCCGCTCTGTGCTACCATGATGTCGAGCAATATGCTCACGCAGACCTGCCGCAAACCGTGGCGTGCGAATCTGCTGGCAGCCTCTCGCAATGGTCTCTTCTTCATCCCCAGCATCCTCGTCCTCCCCTGTTGGTTAGGACTGACGGGCGTGGAGGTCTGTCAGAGCGTAAGCGACCTGTTTGCCTTCATCGTCACTGTTCCGGTCATGGTCTATACCTTCCGAGAACTGCGGGCTTAGTCCTTGGCATCCTTGCTGGCACGCATGCCCCTCTCTGGTCTTTGCCCACGTCATAAACGGATATCAAATAGCAGCCTCGTACTACTCAAGTTCGTCTCATTAGAGAAAAAACAAGTTTCACCCTCAACATTCCGATTCCTATGCGCATCCTCACCCTCTCAACCCTCCTTTTCGCTTCGCTTTCCATGCAAGCGCAGCAAGCGGCCTATTACAAACTCTCGCCTTTCGTACGCGAAGTGGCTACCCTGGCGCGCGCAGAACTACGCCAGCGCCCACAGCTTGGCAACATGGAAGGACGCGAACTGTCGGCCTTCATCCGTACAGAGGGCGACGCCGATGAGCTCTTTCAGCGCTATGGTGTGGAGCGCTTGGCGAGTTTCGGACCTTCCCTCCATATCGTCTCCATCCCCTTGCGCCATATCGGGGCTTTGTCGCTCGACGGACGAGTGATGCGAATAGAAACCCACCGCTCCTGCACCGTCACGATGGACACTACGCGCACCATCGTCAATGCGACTCCAGCCTATGAGGGACGCGATCTGCCGCAAGCTTTCACGGGCGAGGGCGTGGTCGTCGGCGTGCAGGACATCGGTTTCGACCTGACTCACCCCACCTTTTATACGCGCGACATGAGCCGCTATCGTATCCAGGCCTTGTGGGACCATCTGTCGCCTGACACCATCGGATCGCCCTACTATGTCGGCCGCGATTATCGAGGCGAGGAGGCTTTGCTCCAGTTGGGTTGCCCCTATGACGGCAACGTGCAGACCCACGGCACCCACACGGCAGGAATAGCTGCCGGAAGCGGCTTCGACTCCCCCTACGGTGGTATTGCCCCCGACGCCGACCTCTGCTTGGTATGCAATGCGACGGGAGACGACGCAGCCATCATCGACACGTCGCTCATCTATAAATACACGACGGCCACCGACGCCCTGGGCTTCAAGTATATTTTCGACTATGCAGCCAGCGTTGGCAAGCCCTGCGTGATCAATTTTAGCGAGGGAAGTCCTGAGAGTGCCCACGACGAAGACCGCCTCTACTACGAGGTGCTCGACTCGCTCCAGGGACCAGGCCGCATCCTGGTGGCCTCGGCGGGTAACAACGGCGAGCGACTGGCCTACTTCCGCAAGCCTCGTGGCGAGGAGCACGCAGGCCTTTTCGTCGCAGCCAACTCACCTGTCGGCACAGCCACTCTGCGGTCTGCCGACCCCTTCACTATCCGGATCAAGACCTATGCCAACCCCGCCGCACCTGTCAGTTTCGACTATCCTACGCAGGAGGTGCTCGCCGCCTCCGACTCTTTGCTCTGTGACACCGTCATGACCTCGCCAGGCAACCGCATGGTGGTGCTGGTCCAAGCCTATGAGGCCCCTGCCGTTGGTCAGGGTGTGTTCTATGACGTGACGATGCAGCAGGAGCAGCGACTTGGTACGCCGAGCACGGCCCTCGACGTGCGGGGAACAGAAGCCGACGTGGAGTTCTTCTACAATGGTCTTTTGACTTGGAACAGCGACTTAGACCCCACAATGTCGGCAGGAGAGCAGAGTCATAGTATCCTTGTGCCGAGCGCGGCAAACCGCGTCATCAGCGTGGGAGCGACCACCTGGCGCAACCAGTTTTACAACTACCAGGGCGACTGGCACGTCAGCAAAGGAGGCAATGGACTCAAAGCCGACTACTCCTCCGTGGGCCCGACGATGGATGGGCGGACGAAGCCCGATGTCTGTGCGCCAGGCACCAATGTCATTTCGGCCTATAGCTCCTTCTTCATAGCCAATCCGGACAACCAAGGAGCGCCGCTGCGCAGCGATGTGGCTCATTTCCAGTATAATGGGCGCACCTACGCATGGAATGCCAACTCCGGTACTTCCATGTCCGCACCCGTAGTGGCAGGAGCCATTGCCCTTTGGCTGCAGGCCTGCCCCACGCTCACGCCCGAGCAGGCTCTTGAGACCATTGCCGCCACGAGCCACCGCACCGTTTCCGGACTTCCCGTCCCCAACAACCGCTATGGCTACGGCGAGATAGACGTCTATAAAGGATTGCTTCATCTGCTCCACTTCGACAGGGTAGGGGAAGTCTCCGCCACCCCGCTTCGTGGCGTCAAGGTCCGTATAGGGGAGGGCGTCCTCACGCTCTCTTTTGACGAAACTCCCACGCAGCCTTTCGCCGTGACAATCTTCTCGCCCACAGGTGCCAAGGTGGGCCGCTGGCAGCTTCCTGCCAACCAGCCCTCCTACCAGCTTCCCCTGCCCACGACGAAGGGCGTCTTTGTCCTCCAGGTGGAAGGCAAGCAACGCGCTTCTACGCTCGTCCGCTTGTAGGATTCGGGCCCGTTGTGGCAACGAAAGAAGACAGAGAAAAGCAAAATACCTTTTTTTAGGTATTGTGTACTTTTCCGCCAAGTCGTACCTTTGCAACCGTAAAACAGTTAGTACAACTTGGTAAATGAAATCTTGTTCAAAAGGAATTATTTCATAATGTTTTTGTAATGAAAAAAGGCCGGCTGTGAAGTCGGTCTTTTGCCATCTATGATCCTCAGGTGCTCGTTGAGGCTTGCTTGGAATTCTATGATCTCCCAAAACGTTCGTTGTGATTGGCTTGTACTTCTATTTCCAAGAAATGCTCCAGACCGAGATAAGCCTTGTTTTGAGAGCGTGGACGATAGGAAAAGGAAGAAAAACAGAGAAACTGAGGCTCGAGAGTCTTGGCAGAATGAAGAGAAATGGCTAACTTTGCAAGCAGCTTGCTATAGATGGACTGTTGTAGCTTGCGAATCATAAAAGACCAACTATATGGAAAAAGAACTATTGCCCAAGGTGGCACACTACGATATGATGGCCGACCCGTTTCGTTGCGACTTCTCCAAGCATCTGACGGTGGGCCAGTTGGGCAACGCCCTGCTCAATGCCGCCGACTTCCACTCTGACGACCGCGAGTTTGGTATGAACTACCTCCACACCATCCACCGCACCTGGGTGTTGAGCCGCCTGTGCATAGAACTGGAGGCCATGCCCCGCGCCTACGACCCGTTTTTCATCGAGACCTGGTGCGACAGTGCGATGAAGTATTTCACGAGCCGTAACTTCAAGATCGGTTCGCCTACGGGGAGCGTCTATGGCTACGGCCGCAGCATCTGGGCGATGATCGACACCGAGACGCGCCAGCCTGCCGATATCCTCGCCATCCACGACGGCCTGCTTACTGCCTACCTGGACCGCGACTATCCGTGCCCCATTGCCAATCCCTCGCGCGTGAAACTCGGCGACCGTCTGGAGTTGGTGCGGGAGTTGGACACTTTCTATAGCGATGTGGATATCAACGGCCACATCAATAGCGTGAAGTACATCGACCATGTCCTCGACCTTTGGCCACTCTCCTGGTACGCGTCCCACCGCCTGCGCCGCATCGACGTGGCCTATGTGGCAGAAAGCTATCAGGGAGACCGGCTTCGTCTCTATCGCCAGCCGCTCTCAGACGATGGTCTTGCTTTTGGCGTGAGTGTCTGCAAGGTGAGGGAGGGGGAAGAGCAGCGTGAGGTATGCCGTTGCGAGCTGCACTTCGAGTAGAAACGCGGATTCTCTGCAAGGGTTTTGCGACTTTCGCGCTTTTAGTCTTTCAGCCAAATCTTGCTGCCATCCGTTGCCACCTGTTCCTCGGCCATGAGGCGGTTGAGCACCTGTCCAGCCTTGACGTGTCCAAATAGCGCTTTGATCTCGGCGAGCGCGTGGCCCTTCCGGTCCGCCAGTTGTTGCAGGATAGCCTGCCGCAGCGCCTCGTCGCTACTTTCCTTGCGCCTTGCCCGGCAGATGTCGCAGTGGTCACAGTCCTCGCTCTCGGTCTCGCCGAAATAGCGGAGCAGCTGGCGACTTCTGCATTCGCTTTCATTCTCACAATAGTCAATCATGGCGAGGATGCGCTTCTCGAAGTCGGCCTTGCGGTCCTCATAGACTTCGGGACCAATGATCAGGTCTTCTCCGTCGATTCTGTCCTTGCGATAGGTGATGAGGGGAATGTTTTTGCGAGGGATAAACTTCACAATGTGCTTTTGGTCAAGTGCTCGAAGCGTCGTATAGGTCTCCTCGCGCGACAAGTTGGCCTCCTTTGCCACAAAACTCTCGTCGATGAAACTGAAATCGACAAACAGATCCCCATACATCCGCAGCAATGCCGTGATGACGGCGTTCTCCTTGGGCGTGCTATGGTCGAGGCGGTACAAGTCCTCTCGCTGGAGTAGGAACCGCAGCCTTGCCTTGCTGTCCGGGTTGGGATCATAGTAGATGTAGCCCGCCCGCTGCAGCAGTTCCAGCGACGTGTGCACCTGGGTGGGGAAGTGGCGGTATGCCCGGCAGAACCGCTCCAGGCTAAACTCAAATGTATGGCCCGCTCCGCAGCCCACGCCCACGACGAAGAAATAAGCGATTTGGTTGTAGATGGTGCGTATGAGTTCTTTCTCGGGAAAGGAGGAGGCAACGCGGCATTTGAGTTTGTAGGCATCGTCCTCTTCGTAGAGCAGCACGGCGTAGGCCAGGTTGCCGTCGCGTCCCGCGCGTCCCGCTTCTTGGAAATACTCCTCGATGGAGTTGGGGGCGTCCGGGTGGATTACCATGCTGACGTCCGGTTTGTCTATACCCATGCCGAAGGCGTTGGTCGCCACCATGACGCGCACCTTGTCGGTCTGCCACAGGTTTTGCCGTTCCTCCTTCACGCTCGGTTCCAATCCCGCATGATACCATGTCGCACTGATGCCCTGCTGCATGAGCATTTTGGCCAGTTCGCGTGTGGCCTCCCTGCTGCGTGTATAGACGATGGACGATCCGCTGGTCTGACGGAGAATGTGGAGCAGCTCCGCCTCCTTGTCCATGGTGCGGCGCACGATATAAGAAAGGTTCGCGCGTGCGAAACTCATTTTATATACGTTGGGCGTGCGAAACTGGAGTTGGCGCTGGATGTCCTCTACCACGGCGGGAGTGGCCGTGGCGGTCAGTGCGAGGATGGGAATCTCGGGCAGCAGTTGCCTTATCTTCGCTATCTCCAGGTAGGAAGGGCGGAAGTCGTAGCCCCACTGGCTGATGCAGTGGGCCTCGTCCACAGTGACGAAGCTCACCCTCATGTGGCGCAGTTTGGCCAGGAAGAGTTCGGAGCCGAGTCGTTCAGGCGAGATGTAGAGCAACTTCACGCCCCCGAAGACGGCGTTCTCCAACGTCTGGACGATGTCGGACCGCTGCATTCCCGCGTGGATAGCTGCCGCCCTGATGCCTCTCCTGCGCAGATGGTCCACCTGGTCCTTCATCAGCGAGATCAGGGGCGTGATGACCAGGCACACACCCTCCATCGCCAGCGCAGGCACCTGGAAGGTGATAGACTTTCCTCCCCCCGTCGGCATCAGTCCCAGGGTGTCCTTTCCAGCCCCTATGCTCTCGATGATCTCGCGCTGGATGCCTCTGAAGTCAGGGTAGCCCCAGTGCTCACGCAGTATGGCGCGATAGTCTGCCACCACTCTTTTATCCCTCTCCTTCCTCCGTCTCGGTGGGTCTTATGTCCTCTATCTGCAGTTGCACCGCCCCTCGCTTGAACACGTTGTCCTCGATGGTATAGGCTATGTCAAACGACCGTTTCGACTTGATGTAGCGTGCTGCTGCACTCTGTCCGAAGGCGATGCCGTTCATGACGTTGTTCGACTTGGAATCGACCAATTCCAGTTTGATGTGTTCCTGCTTGCGTCCCACCACCTTCGACGTGCCGAAGTCATAGACATCCTTCGTGCAGAAGATTGGTTTCGTGTTGCCCGGTCCGAACGGAGCGAAGCGCTTGAGGTCGTTGTGCAGCTTCTTCGTGATATCCTTGAAGTCGATGAGCGCGTCGATGTGGAGGAAAGCCTCCGTCTGCTCCGGCTGGATGTGGCTATCCACATAGGCCTGGAATCGGTTGCGAAACTCCCTCACGTCGCTCCAGCGCAGCGTCAGTCCTGCCGCGTAGGTATGGCCGCCGAAGTTGAGCAGCAAGTCGCGGCAGCTCTTGATGGCCGAGTAGATATCAAATCCCGCCACGCTACGAGCCGATCCTGTCGCCAGGTCTCCCTCGCGCGTGATGACCACGGTGGGGCGGAAGTAGATCTCTGTCAGTCGGCTGGCCACGATGCCCACCACGCCCTTCTTCCAGTGTTCGTCGTAGAGGACGATGCTGCTCTGGTGGCTTTGGCTCTCCAGTCGGTTCACGATCAGGTTGACCTCGTCCGTCATCTGTCGGTCTATGCCCTTTCGCTGCTCGTTGTACGTGTCGATGTGGCGTGCCCTTCGCAGCGCTTCGTTGATATCCCGCTCCACGAGCAGGTCCACGCTCTCCTTGCCACACTCCATGCGTCCGCTGGCGTTGATGCGCGGTCCTATCTTGAAGATGATCTCGCTCATCGACAGTTCGCGCCCGCTCAGCCCACACACGTCCACGATAGCCTTAAGGCCGACGCTGGGGTTTTGGTTGAGCTGCTTCAGTCCGTGGAAAGCCAGGATGCGGTTCTCGTCCACCACGGGCACGAGGTCGGCCGCGATGCTCACGGCACAGAAGTCGAGCAGCGGGATGAGGCGCGAGAAGGGAATGCCGTTGTTCTTGGCAAAGGCCTGCATAAACTTGAATCCCACGCCGCAGCCACAGAGCTCCTTGAACGGGTAGGTGTCGTCCGCCCGCTTCGGGTTGAGCGTCGCCACGGCACACGGCAGTTCGTCGTCCGGCACGTGGTGGTCACAGATGATGAAGTCAATGCCCAGCTCCTTGGCGTGTGCTATCTCCTCCACCGCCTTGATGCCACAGTCGAGGATGATGATGAGTTTCACCCCCGTCTCCTCCGCATACTGCAGTCCTTTGTGGCTGATGCCATACCCCTCGTCGTAGCGGTCGGGGATGTAATAGTCGATGTTGGAGTAGAACTGTCGCAGAAATTTGTACACCAGCGCGACGGCCGTGCATCCATCCACGTCGTAGTCGCCATAGACCAGTATGCGCTCCTTGCGCCCCATGGCGTCGTTGAGGCGGTCCACGGCGAGATCCATGTCCTTCATCAGAAACGGGTTGATGAGATCGGCCAGTTGCGGACGAAAGAAGCGCTTGGCCGCCGACTCGGTCGTGATGCTGCGATCGATGAGCAGGTTGGCGAGTATCGGGCTGATATTCAGCTTCTCACCCAACTCCTTGGCCGCACGTTGCCGATCGGGCGAAGGCGATTCGTAATTCCATTTGAAATGCATTTATATTGTTCTTTTTTTGATTTCTTCTTCAGCCTGCCGTGAGGCAGCGTCCCCCGGCAGTTGTGCCAGGGGCACAATAGGGGAGTGTAAAGTTACAAAAAATAATCCGGATTGTATTGGGGGGCATTTGTTTTTTTAGTTTTCTTAAAGGATGCTTCCATGCCGGGGCGTCACGATCGCTACGCCCGCGCCCGCTCGGCCTCGTATGATAGCATCATCCCCACGCTCCCTCCGAGAGAAGGGACGTGGGGATGAGAACTTGTGTGGATGCGGGCAGTTCGCCTCGGTCAGACGTCAATCTGCAGTCCGTCGTAGGCAAAGCTCACCCCCTCGGGCAACCGCTTGCTGGCCTCGGCGTAGCGCCCGATCTTGTGGGTGAGATGCGTGAGGTAGGTGCGCCGTACGCCCAAACGGTGTGCGAAGTCGATGGCGTCGCTTACCAGCTGATGGGAGTGGTGGGGCGGATCCCAGCGCAGCGCATTGACCACGAGCGTGTCAACGTCTTGTAGATAAGGTAGTTCTGTCTCGTCGATCGACTTCATGTCGGTGATGTAGGCCAGTGGTCCGATGCGAAACCCGAGGATGGGCATCTTGTCGTGGAGCACCACGATGGGCACGATCTTGAGGTCGCCGATCTGCAGCGGATCGTGCGGAGCGATGGTGTGGAGAGCCAGTTTGGGTACGCCTGGGTAGAGATGCTCGCCGAAGCAGTAGGGCATGGTGTGGTGCAAGCCGCTGCAGGTGGCTGCGTCGGCATAGATATTGACCGGTCCGAGTTGGCAGAACGGGCGCACGTCGTCGATGCCCGCCACGTGGTCGTAGTGGATGTGCGTGATGAGCAGTCCGTCGATCTTGCGGAAGGGCTGGCGAAGGATCTGCTGGCGGAAGTCGGGTCCACAGTCGATCAGCACGCGCGTGGTCTCCGTCTCTATGAGTGCGGAGGTGCGCAGACGCTGGTCCCGCGGGTCTTGGCTGCGGCAGACCTCGCAGTCGCAGCCGATGACGGGCACGCCGTTGGACGTTCCCGTGCCTAAGAACGTCAGTCTCATCGGATATTCACCTCGGGGTTGATTTCTATACCGAACCGCTCGGCCACGTCGTGGCGCACGGCCTCGCAGAGCTTCTTGACCTCCTGGCCCGTCGCCCCGCCAAGGTTGATGAGCACGAGCGCTTGGCGCGCATAGACCCCCGCCCGTCCGAGCGACCGTCCTTTCCAGCCACACTGGTCTATCAGCCAGCCAGCGGGCACCTTGTAGCGAGTCGTCCCGTCGGCGTCAGCCACCTCGTAGTGGGGAATCTGTGGATATTGCGCCTGCAGTTTCCTAAACTTCTCTTCGCCTACGATGGGGTTCATGAAGAAGCTGCCCGCGTTGCCAAAGACCTTGGGGTCGGGGAGTTTGCTGCGCCTGATCTCGATGATCGTCTGTCGCATCTGCTCCGCCGTGGGGTGGGTGATGGCCTTCTCGGCCAGGGCCGCACGGATGTTGCCATAGTCGAGTTGCGGATCAAACTGTGTAGAGAGCCGGTAGGTGACGGAGGTGATGAGGAAGCGGTCGCGCCACTCGTGCTTGAAGCGGCTCTGTCGGTAGCTGTAGCCACAGTCGCTGCCTTTGAGGCGGCAGAGGCGTCCCGTCGCTATCTCCACGGCCTCCACCTCTTCGATGAGGTCGCAGGCCTCCGCGCCGTAGGCACCGATGTTCTGCACGGCGCTGGCGCCACACTCGCCCGGTATCAGCGAGAGATTCTCCGCGCCGTGGTAGCCATTGGCGACACACCACGCCACGAAGGCGTCCCACTCCTGTCCTGAGCCGCAGCGCACACGTCCTTCTCCCAGCGGCTCGATGAATCGGATGGCGGAGTGGATCACCGTCCCCTCGTAGTCGCCCGTCAGTAGCAGGTTGCTGCCGCCGCCAAGGATGAGCAGCGGACCGTCCTCGGGGGTGAGGGTTCGGACCAGCTCCTGCGCCTCTTCGACGGAGCCATACTCCACGAATCTTCGGCAGCGGACGTCGATGCCGAAGGTGTTGTGGGCCAGTAAACTATAGTTTTTTTTGTCTATCATCTGTTTTCTCCTTCATTTGAATAAGAATCCTTCGTTCGAACACGAATCCTTTGTCTGGGACACGATTCCTTTGTTTGAACACGATTTCTTCGTTTGGGACATGATCCCTTCGTTTGGGACATGATCCCTTCGTTTGAGACAAGATTTCTTTGTCTGAACAAAAATCCTTCGTTCGAACAAAACCGATGCGCCCTGGTCTTGTTTGGCCGTGGGTCGCATCGGGTGTGATGTGGTTGTGGTGGGCCGGACCCTGTGGCCCGGATCAGATCAAAGACGAGATCAATATGCCTTGACCTTCTCCAGGCGCCATTTGCCGTGACGCTGCTTGAAGACCAGTCGGGTCTCGATGCCGTTGGAGAGTCCTCTGAAGACCAGGATCTTGCGCTGGCTCTTGCCATACTTCTGGGCGTAGAGGATATTGTAGATCATATTGTCGGGCACGGTGGGCAGGAAGGTGCTCCACTCCTCGGCTGGTATCGTCGTCTCCACGTGGCTTGTCTCCTCGCCGTTGGGGTCAGGACCGGAGTAGGGCAGCGGGTTGCGGATCATTCCCGCGCCGTTGGCTGCGAAAAACTTCTGTAGGAAGTTGAGGAAGGAGGCATTGACATTGTCCTTGAAGCTGATCTGATTGATGCGCTCCATGCGCCACTTGCCGTCTCCATGTCCGAAGGCATACTGGTCCACCAGTCCCTCGCGCAGATAGATCTTCTCCACGACCACGCTGTCGAGTGAGGTCGATTTGGCGTTGTCCATCTGCTGCTCGTTGTCAAAGATGAGCGTATAGTATTGCTGGCGCATGAAGAAATGCTCCGTCTTCCACTGGCTCTTCTGTAGCATCTTCGTCTTGCCACCCCGCGTCACGGGTAGTGGAAACACGATGCGGGCGCGCTGCAGGCGCCTGTTGGCGATGAAGTTGAAGAAGAAGTCGTCGAAGAGCTGGTCGGCGGCCTTCGGCATCGGTGTCTCCTCGACGATCCGTGCGATGGTGTCGGTGTCGATGGCCAGCGTGTCGGTAAGCGCCTCTGGCTTTTTGTCCGTGCAGCCGGTGTTCAATCCGACCATTACGCAGCAGAGCGCAATGGTCAACAAGAATAACTTTCTCATTCTCTCAATATTATATATAGATATACTAAAATACGGGTGCAAAGTTAGCGTAAAGCGCAGACAATACAAAATAAAAATCAGTTTTATTTTGCGGTTCATCTGATTTACTGTAACTTTGCAGAAAAATTAAAGCGAGCTATGTTATTAGAGAAGATAGAAGGACTTCTGAAGGAAGTCAGCACGGTGACGGCGCAGAGTGCCGAGGATGTGGAACGTTTGCGCCTGAAGTACCTCAGCAAGAAAGGCGAGATCAACGCCCTCATGGGCGAGTTCCGCAACGTGGCCGCCGACCAGAAGCGTGCCGTCGGCATCAAGATCAACGAGCTCAAGCAGCTTGCCCAGAGCCGCATCAACGCGCTCAAGGAGCAGGTGGAGGACCAGGCGGCGCAGAGCGACGACATCGACCTGACGCGCACGCCCTATCCCGTGACGCTGGGTACGCGCCATCCGCTGACGCTGGTGAAAAACGAGATTATCGACATATTCTCCCGTATGGGCTTCACGCTCTATAGCGGTCCCGAGATCGACGACGACCAGCACGTCTTCACGATGCTCAACTTTGCCGCCGATCATCCCGCACGCGACATGCAGGACACTTTCTTCATCGACAGGAGCGATCCCTCCGACGTGACCAAGAACGTCTTGCTGCGCAGCCACACCTCGGGCGACGAGGCCCACTATATGGAGACCCACGAGCCTCCCATCCGTATCCTCTGCCCGGGCCGCGTCTATCGCAACGAGGCCATCTCGGCCCGTGCCCACTGCTTCTTCCACCAGGTGGAGGGTCTGTATGTGGACAAGGGCGTGAGCTTCACCGACCTGAAGCAGGTGCTGCTCACCTTTGCCCGCGAGATGTTTGGCGCCGACACGAAGATCCGCCTTCGTCCCAGCTACTTCCCCTTCACGGAGCCCAGCGCCGAGATGGATATCTCCTGCAACATCTGTGGCGGCAAGGGCTGCGGCTTCTGCAAGCACACGGGATGGGTGGAGATCCTGGGTTGCGGCATGGTCGATCCCCACGACCTGGCCGCCTGCAACATCGACCCCGAGGTCTATACGGGCTACGCTTTCGGACTGGGCGTGGAGCGCATCACCAACCTCAAGTATCGTGTGAGCGACCTCCGTCTCTTCTCCGAGAACGACACCCGTTTCCTCCGCGAGTTTGAGCAGGCGTAGGCGCCGCGTCGTTTTGCCAGCAGCGAGCCATCCTTGCCGGCAGCAAGATAGGGTAAGATATTAAGATAAGATATTAAGTAATGACAATCCCGGGTCACACTGGTTGTGGTCCGGGATTGTCTTTTTGTTTTCCTTTAGGGCTGCTTTACCTTTAGGGCTGCTTCACCTTGCGCATGGACAGGGCGATGCGGCCACGGCGCAGGTCCACCTCCGTCACGCGGACCATGACCTGCTGGTGGAGCTTTACCACCTCGTTGGGGTCTTTGACAAACTTGTCGGCCAACTGAGAGATGTGGACGAGGCCATCCTGATGGACCCCGATATCGACGAAGGCCCCAAAGTTGGTGATGTTGGTCACGATGCCAGGCAGTTCCATTCCCTCGCCCAGGTCGTCGATGGTGTGGACGCTGTCGGAGAAGCGAAACTCCTGGATGGGCTGGCGCGGGTCGCGGCCCGGCTTCTCCAGTTCGGCGAGGATGTCGTTGAGCGTGGGCAGTCCGACGGTGGGCGTGATGTAGCGCCTGACGTCGATCTGCCGCTGCTTCTGCTTGTCGGCCACGAGTTGCGCCACGGTGCAACCCTCGTCGGCCGCCATGCGCTCCACGATGGCGTAGCTCTCGGGGTGGACTGCCGAGTTGTCGAGCGGATTCTTCGCTCCAGGGATGCGTAGGAAACCCGCACACTGTTGGTAGGCTGCCGGTCCCAGACGCGGCACCTTGCGCAGCTGGGCCCGCGAGGTGAAGGCCCCGTGCTCCCTGCGGTAATCGACGATGTTTTGCGCCAGGGCCGGTCCGAGACCGCTGACATACATGAGCAGGTGCTTCGAGGCCGTATTGACATTGACGCCGACGAGGTTGACGCAGCTCTCCACCGTCCGGTCGAGCGAGTGCTTGAGTTTGGCCTGGTCCACGTCGTGCTGATACTGTCCCACGCCGATGCTCTTCGGGTCGATCTTGACCAGTTCGGCCAGCGGGTCCATCAGTCTTCTGCCGATGGAGACCGCTCCGCGCGTCGTCACGTCCTCGTCGGGAAACTCCTCGCGCGCCGTCGGCGAGGCCGAGTAGATGGAGGCGCCGTCCTCGGAGACCGTGAAGACGCTCACCTCCGGCAGGGCGGGATTGTAGTCGAGCATCTCATCGACAAAATCCCTCGTCTCGCGGCTCGCCGTGCCGTTGCCTATGGCGATGGCCTCGATGGCGAAGTCCTTCACCATGCGTGCGGCCGCCACAGTGGCCTGGGCACGGTGGCGCTTGGGCGGGTGAGGGTAGAGGATCTCGTGGTGGAGCAGGTTGCCCTGGGCGTCGAGACAGGCGATCTTGCATCCGTTGGCAAATCCGGGGTCGATGGCCATCACGCGCTTCTGTCCCAGCGGGGCGGAGAGGAGCAGCTGGCGCAGGTTCTCGGCGAAGACATGGATGGCCTCTTCGTCGGCCTTCTCCTTGCTCAGCGCCGTAAACTCATTTTCGATACTCGGGTCTATGAGCCGTCGGAAGGCGTCCTCCACGGCTTCGCCCACGAGGCTTTGACAGGCGCCGTGGCCTCTGACAAACTGTCGGCGCAGGCGGTCCTCCACGGGCTCTTCGTCGGCGATGGCGATGCCGACGCGCAGCACGCCCGCCTCCTGGCCGCGGCGCATGGCCAGCAGTCGGTGGGAGGAGCAGCGGCGCAGCGGCTCGGAGAAGTCGAAGTAGTCGGCAAACTTCTGTGCCTCGTCCGTCTCGGCCATTTTCTTGACGACCTTCGCGCTGATCACGGCCTCGCGGCGGTAGGCTGCACGCACGGTGTTGCGCGCCTGCTCGTTTTCGCTCACTCCCTCGGCGATGATGTCCTTGGCGCCAGCCAGCGCTGCCTCCACGTCGGCCACGTCGCCCTTGACGAAGCGCTTTGCCGCCTGAGCCGGGTTGGCCTCGCGCTGCAGCAGGAGGATCGTGGCCAGCGGTTCCAGTCCCTGCTCCCGCGCCACCTGCGCCCGGGTGCGCCGCCGTGGCTTGAAGGGCAGGTAGATGTCCTCCAGCTCCGTGGCGTTCCAGCAGTTGCGGATGCGCCGCTCCAGTTCGGGCGTGAGCTTCTCCTGCTCGGCGATGGTCTTGAGGATCGTCGCCTTGCGCTTCTCCAGCTCCTTGAGCTGCGCGTTGAGTTCGCTGATGCGTGTGATTTGCACCTCGTCGAGATTGCCCGTCCGCTCCTTGCGGTAGCGTGCGATGAAGGGGATGGTGCAGCCCTCGTCGAGCAGTTTCAGCGTGGCTTCCACCTGGTGTTCGCTGATGGACAGGGCGTTGGCGATATGTTTGGCAAATGGATTCATTGTCTTGTAGCGTTTGGTTTTCTTGTCTCGTTGGGCAGCCGTCGCAATGGAAATCTTGTTTCCTTATTGCCGAGTGCAACCTAACTTATGCAAAGTTACGGAAAAATCATGAAACCCACCGCCGAATCGGCCAAAAATGTGTAACTTTGCACCTAATTTAATAAGGAGTATAGCATGATTTCGATAGAAGGACTTACCGTGGAGTTTAGCGCGAAGCCATTGTTCCGCGACGTGAGCTTTGTCATCAACGACCACGACCGCATCGCCCTGGTCGGCAAAAATGGTGCGGGCAAGAGTACGATGCTCAAGATATTGTGTGGCGAGCAGCAGCCCACGAGCGGCGTGGTCTCCATTCCCGGCGGCACCACCATCGGCTATCTGCCGCAGGTGATGCGGCTGGCCGACGACACGACCGTGCGCGAGGAGGCTCGCAAGGCCTTTTCAGACAATACCAAGATGCAGCAGCAGCTGGAGCGGATGCAGCAGGAGATGGCCGACCGAACCGACTTCGAGAGCGAGAGCTACGCCCAGCTCGTGGAGCGCTTCACCCACCTCCACGACCGCTACATGCTCCTCGGCGGCGAGAACTACGAGGCCGAGATCGACCGCACGCTCCAGGGCCTGGGCTTCAGCCGCGCCGACTTCTGCCGCCCCACGCGCGAGTTTTCGGGCGGCTGGCGCATGCGCGTCGAACTGGCCAAGATTCTTCTGCGCAAGCCCGACGTTCTTCTCCTCGACGAGCCTACCAACCACCTCGACATCGAGAGCATCCAGTGGCTGGAGCAGTTTATCCAGCAGAGCGCCAAGGCCGTCGTGCTCGTCAGCCACGACCGCGCCTTCATCAACAATGTCACCACGCGCACGCTGGAGATCACCTGCGGCCATGTGGAGGACTACAAGGTGAGGTACGACGAGTATGTCGTGCTGCGCAAGGAGCGCCGCGAGCAGCAGATGCGCGCCTACGAGAATCAGCAGAAGGAGATTGCCGACACGCGCGCCTTCATCGAGCGTTTCCGCTACCAGGCCACCAAGGCCGTGCAGGTGCAGCAGCGCATCCGCCAGCTGGAGAAGATCGTGCCCATCGAGATCGACGAGGTGGACAACCGCAGGATGCACCTCAAGTTTCCGCCCTGCCTCCGCTCGGGCGACTACCCCGTGATCTGCCAGGGCGTGGAGAAAGCCTATGGCGACCATGTGGTCTTCTCCGACGTCGATCTGACCATCAAGCGCGGCGAGAAAGTGGCCTTCGTGGGCCGCAACGGCGAGGGCAAATCGACGCTCGTGAAGTGTATCATGAACGAGATACCCTATGGCGGCACGCTCAAGATAGGCCACAACGTGCAGATCGGCTATTTCGCCCAGAATCAGGCCCAGCTCCTCGACGAGCGGCTGACGGTCTTCGAGACCATCGACGAGGTGGCGCGGGGAGAGATGCGCCTGAAGATCAACGACCTGCTCGGCGCCTTTATGTTTGGCGGTGAGGCCTCGGAGAAGCCCGTCAGCGTGCTCTCCGGCGGCGAGAGGTCGCGCCTGGCGATGATCCGTCTGCTGCTGGAGCCCGTCAACCTGCTCATCCTCGACGAGCCCACCAACCACCTCGACATGCCCTCCAAGGACGTGCTCAAGGAGGCCGTCCGCGCCTTTGACGGCACGGCCATCATCGTCAGCCACGACCGCGAGTTTCTCGACGGCCTCGTCACGAAAGTCTATGAGTTTGGCGGCGGCCACGTGCGCGAGCATCTCGGCGGCATCTACGACTGGCTGCACTCCCGCCGTGCCGCCACCATCCACGAGGCCGTGGGACTGGCCCAAACTCCCTCGGGAGGCAGCGCCTCGCCTGCAGCGCCTCAGGAACCGAAGGCGGGCAAGCAGAGCTATCTGGAGCACAAGGAGGAGCAGAAGAAACTGCGCAAGGCGCGCAAGGCCGTGGAGGAGTGTGAGCGCAAGATCGCCCGCCTCGAAGCGCGCGTCAAGGAGCTCGACCAGCTCTTTCTCGATCCCGCCAAGGCTTCCGACATGGGGCTCGTGACGGAGTATGCCGACACGCGCCGCCAGCTGGACGAACTCCAGGACGAGTGGCTGGTGCTGGCCGAGGCAGCGGGGGAGTAGTCCTCCTGCCTTGCGCTGGGCGGCCTTGCCCAGATGCGGCTGTTTACACTTCCTTCCAGTCGATGAGCCCCTTGCCCTTGTCGTCCAGCTCTATGGCCAGCGCTACGACGCGTCGCTTGTCGGCCTTGAAGGGCTCGGCGTATTGTCGGGAGCGGATCTGTTCCGCCGCGGCGTCGATGCCTCCGTTGTTGCTCAGTTTCAGTTCCAGGACATAGATGATGTGGATCGTCTCCACGACCATGTCTATCCTGCCCGTGGCGATCATTTTCTCCACCTCCACCCGGCAGCCGATGGCGTTGAAGATCGTGCTCAGTATCAGTCGGTAGCGCTCCTCCATGTCCATGCTGGCCAGTTTCTTGTTGCTGTAGGGCACGTCGGCCACGAGCGCCTTCAGACATTTCATGGCCTCGGGCAGGTTGCCCAGCTGGAGGGCAAGCAGCAGGCCGGACTGCACCGACTGGATATTGCTATTGCTGCGTAAGGTAAGCGCTGGCAAGACCGTTTCGTAGAGCGCCTGCCTTACCTCTTGGTTGGGGAATCCAAGGATATAGACCCCCATCTGGTAATCCTTGATCGTGAGATAGCCCGACTGATAGAGAAACAGTTCTGCACCGCCGCCTGTCACGTCTGAGGTCTCAATGATTTGGCGAAGAATGGGGCAAGGATCAAATTGTCCCAGCCTTAGCTCCATGTCATCCACAAACTTTGGAAGCAAGGTGGTGGCGCCTGACGAGGCCCAATAGTTCTTCAAGTCGGAATCGGCCAGCGCGTTGATCAGACTGAAGGGGTTGAAGACGTCCACCATGTTGCGGCGACTGAAATGATAGCCATCGTAATAGGCACTCAGTTGTGCCACGGCTTCGTCGTAGGTCCAGTCTTCATACGCTGCCAGTTTGCTGATTTCGGGCTTGAAATCGCGGAGCATTTCTTCCTTCGTGATGCCGCAGATGGCCGCGTATTCGGGCTCAAAACTGATGTTGCTCAGATTGTTGAGCACGGAGAAGAGGGAGATCTGCGTAAACTTGGTGATGCCCGTGATGAAGACAAACTTCTCGTATTTGTCGTCTGCCTTCAGGATGGCGAAGACCTCTCTGTAGATGCTGGTGCAGGCCTCGTGGTGGGGCGTCCTCCAGGAGTGCTGCAACGGCGAGTCGTACTCGTCGATGAGGATGGCTACTTGCTGGCCCGTCTTGTTGTAAGCACCCTCAATGATATTCATGAATCTTACGGCAAGAGAACTCTCTTGGCGCACGACAATCCCGTATTCCGTCTCCAGGTTATGGAAAGCGTTGTCCAGATAGCTTCGCACACTTTCGGGTTCTGCTCCGGCCTGGCTCATGTCGAGCCGTATGACGGGCCGCTTCACCCATTCCCGCTCCAGTTCCATGATCCTCAGTCCCTCGAAGAGCTCCCTCTTGCCCAGGAAATAGGCTTCGAGCGTATCGACGAGCACCGACTTGCCAAAGCGGCGCGGGCGGCTCAGGTAGTTATACTTCTTTCCTCTGTTGGCAAGCTGCCAGACGAGGTCTGTCTTGTCAACATAAAGGTATCCACCCTCTCTGATTTCCTCAAAAGACTGAATGCCTACGGGCAATCTCCTGTTTCTTGTCTCTGTCATAGATCCCTGTTTTTATAAAACGATTTGCTCACAGATTTGCTCACACTTCCTTCCAGTCGATGAGCCCCTTGCCCTTGTCGTCCAGCTCTATGGCCAGCGCTACGACGCGTCGCTTGTCGGCCTTGAAGGGCTCGGCGTATTGTCGGGAGCGGATCTGTTCCGCCGCGGCGTCGATGCCTCCGTTGTTGCTCAGTTTCAGTTCCAGGACATAGATGATGTGGATCGTCTCCACGACCATGTCTATCCTGCCCGTGGCGATCATTTTCTCCACCTCCACCCGGCAGCCGATGGCGTTGAAGATCGTGCTCAGTATCAGTCGGTAGCGCTCCTCCATGTCCATGCTGGCCAGTTTCTTGTTGCTGTAGGGCACGTCGGCCACGAGCGCCTTCAGACATTTCATGGCCTCGGGCAGGTTGCCCAGCTGGAGGCAGTACAACAGCATGCTCTGAGTGGATATGACCTGGTCGTTCGTTTTCAGCGTCAGCGCAGGCAACACAATCTTGTATAGTGCCTTGCGAACCTCATAGTTGGGAATGCCAAGTATATAGACCCCGTCCATATAACCCTTGATCGTGAGATAGCCCGACTGATAGAGAAACAGTTCCGCACCGCCACCCGTCACGTCGGAAGTTTCTATCGTAGTGCTTATCAAGGCGCAATGGTCAAAATCTCTCAAGCGAATCTCCATGTCGTCCACAAACTTCGGCAGCATGGATGTGGCGCCCGAGGAGGCCCAGTAGTTCCTCAGTTTCGAATCGGCGAGCGCATTGATCAGGCTGAAGGGGTTGAAGACGTCCACCATGTTGTCGTGGCTGAAATGATAGCCGTCGTAGTGGGCCGTCAGCAGCGCCACGGCCTCGTCGAATGTGCGGCGCTCATATTCTGCCAGTTTGCCGATTTCGGGCTTGAAATCGCGGAGCGTCTCTTCCTTCGTGATGCCGCAGATGGCCGCGTATTCGGGCTCAAAACTGATGTTGCTCAGATTGTTGAGCACGGAGAAGAGGGAGATCTGCGTAAACTTGGTGATGCCCGTGATGAAGACAAACTTCTCGTATTTGTCGTCTGCCTTCAGGATGGCGAAGACCTCTCTGTAGATGCTGGTGCAGGCCTCGTGGTGGGGCGTCCTCCAGGAGTGCTGCAACGGCGAGTCGTACTCGTCGATGAGGATGGCTACTTGCTGGCCCGTCTTGTTGTAAGCACCCTCAATGATATTCATGAATCTTACGGCAAGAGAACTCTCTTGGCGCACGACAATCCCGTATTCCGTCTCCAGGTTATGGAAAGCGTTGTCCAGATAGCTTCGCACACTTTCGGGTTCTGCTCCGGCCTGGCTCATGTCGAGCCGTATGACGGGCCGCTTCACCCATTCCCGCTCCAGTTCCATGATCCTCAGTCCCTCGAAGAGCTCCCTCTTGCCCAGGAAATAGGCTTCGAGCGTATCGACGAGCACCGACTTGCCAAAGCGGCGCGGGCGGCTCAGGTAGTTATACTTCTTTCCTCTGTTGGCAAGCTGCCAGACGAGGTCTGTCTTGTCAACATAAAGGTATCCACCCTCTCTGATTTCCTCAAAAGACTGAATGCCTACGGGCAATCTCCTGTTTCTTGTCTCTGTCATAGATCCCTGTTTTTATAAAACGATTTGCTCACGGATTTGCTCACACTTCTTTCCAGTCGATGAGCCCCTTGCCCTTGTCGTCCAGTTCTATGGCCAGCGCCACGACGCGTCGCTTGTCGGCCTTGAAGGGCTCGGCGTATTGCTTGGAGCGGATCTGTTCCGCCGCGGCGTCGATGCCGCCGTTGTTGCTCAGTTTCAGTTCCAGGACATAGATGATGTGGATTGTCTCCACGACCATGTCTATCCTGCCCGTGGCGATCATTTTCTCCACCTCCACCCGGCAGCCGATGGCGTTGAAGATCGTGCTCAGTATCAGTCGGTAGCGCTCCTCCATGTCCATGCTGGCCAGTTTCTTGTTGCTGTAGGGCACGTCGGCCACGAGCGCCTTCAGACATTTCATGGCCTCGGGCAGGTTGCCCACGCTGAGGTAGAGATTGAGAAAAGCCTGGGGCGACTGGAGGTCATTGTTCTTGCGCATGGCAAGCGTTGGCAGTACGATTTCGTTCAAGGCCTGTCTCACCTCGAAGTTGGGAATGCCAAGCAGGTAAGTGCCGTTCACGTAGCCCTTGATCGTGAGATAGCCCGACTGATAGAGAAACAGTTCCGCACCGCCACCCGTCACGTCGGAAGTTTCTATCGTAGTGCTTATCAAGGCGCAATGGTCAAAATCTCTCAAGCGAATCTCCATGTCGTCCACAAACTTCGGCAGCATGGATGTGGCGCCCGAGGAGGCCCAGTAGTTCCTCAGTTTCGAATCGGCGAGCGCATTGATCAGGCTGAAGGGGTTGAAGACGTCCACCATGTTGTCGTGGCTGAAATGATAGCCGTCGTAGTGGGCCGTCAGCAGCGCCACGGCCTCGTCGAATGTGCGGCGCTCATATTCTGCCAGTTTGCCGATTTCGGGCTTGAAATCGCGGAGCGTCTCTTCCTTCGTGATGCCGCAGATGGCCGCGTATTCGGGCTCAAAACTGATGTTGCTCAGATTGTTGAGCACGGAGAAGAGGGAGATCTGCGTAAACTTGGTGATGCCCGTGATGAAGACAAACTTCTCGTATTTGTCGTCTGCCTTCAGGATGGCGAAGACCTCTCTGTAGATGCTGGTGCAGGCCTCGTGGTGGGGCGTCCTCCAGGAGTGCTGCAACGGCGAGTCGTACTCGTCGATGAGGATGGCTACTTGCTGGCCCGTCTTGTTGTAAGCACCCTCAATGATATTCATGAATCTTACGGCAAGAGAACTCTCTTGGCGCACGACAATCCCGTATTCCGTCTCCAGGTTATGGAAAGCGTTGTCCAGATAGCTTCGCACACTTTCGGGTTCTGCTCCGGCCTGGCTCATGTCGAGCCGTATGACGGGCCGCTTCACCCATTCCCGCTCCAGTTCCATGATCCTCAGTCCCTCGAAGAGCTCCCTCTTGCCCAGGAAATAGGCTTCGAGCGTATCGACGAGCACCGACTTGCCAAAGCGGCGCGGGCGGCTCAGGTAGTTGTACTTCCTTCCCCTGTTGGTAAGCTCCCAGACGATGTCTGTCTTGTCAACATAAAGGTATCCATCCTCCCTGATTTTCTCAAAAGACTGAATGCCTACGGGCAACCTCCTGTTTCTTGTCTCTGCCATAGCTTCCTGTTTTTGTTTGCAAATATACGATTTTTTCCCCAATCCCCATGCTTTTTCCTCCATTCTTTGAGCATTATTATGCTTGTTCTCTGTCCGAAAAGAGATATAAGCGCTGAGATGTGCAAGGGTTGATCCGCCACAACTCCCTTTTTCTGCCATTGTCGTGGCGGAGTAAAAAGCGCAGCTTTGCCGTGGCTGCACGGCTGCCATGCTACTCGTCATGTTGCTCGTCATGCCGAGGGTCGTGGCTATGACCATGGGCGAGTTGGCGGTCTGAACGACGAACCCTCGAAGAGGTTCGGGCTGACGGCTCTTGCCGTAATGCTGTGGTTGATCATTGCGTTTAAGGTTTTAAAGGTGATGGAAATTGTTCTTCTCTCTTCTCTCTCTGTCTGTTCCTCCCTCTCTTCTCTCTCGGTTCTTCTCTCGCACGCCCTCTCCTCTCCCTTGGTCCTCTCTTGCCCCTCCCTCAAAAGGGGACCTTGCCGATGGTAGCTTAGGACCGACGCCGCTATTTGCTTATCCCTCGCCCCTGTCGTAAGTATGCCCGTTTTTGAGCCTCTATGGAATTGTTCCGCGGGCCTCAATTGACGGTGCAAAGATTGTGCAAGCGAGCGCAAACGAGAGCTTGCTCTCAAATTGCCGAGCTCCGCTAAATCTTCTGCAAAGGTACATGGATTTTTTGATACCACCAAATGAAATCACAAATATTTTCCAACTTTTTTTATCGCTATGGAAATAGCACATAGCAAAGCTATGTGAACATTCTATACATGCTTTGGATAATCTTTACATTGTATTCTTTGCAGAGTTTGCAAGCGTGGGAAGTGGGGAGGCCTTAACGTAACATGTAACATGTAACATGTAACAATGCGAATCTACTCGTACCTCCTGTGGTGCCCTGGAAAGCAGAATGGGTTTGCACTATAAATCCGAGGTGGCATGAATGAGGTTTACCCTCCTCCCCCCAAAGACAGTTTTCATGAAGAGACATTGTTTTCCTGCTTCGTTGGTAAGCGTGTCCGCGATGCTAGTATCTATGTGTCAAAAAAATATCGCTCAAGTTTCTATTCAAGAGCCATTGCCACCAATGTTACAATGTTACAATGTTACATGTTACATGTTACATTAAGAAAAATCAACTTGGGGCATTTTCTGTCTCAAAGAATAGTATATATAAATAATATATTATTTATATATACTATTCTTTGACCTGCTTTTTCACCCCTTTTCCTGAATTGCAAACTCCTTAACGTAACATGTAACATGTAACATGTAACAAAGTCCCAAATGCAATCAATATCTATTAACAGTCTTTCATGGATGTACAACCAGCTACTATTCAATGTATTGTAATCGCAAAATCGCCTGCTGCAAGCCCAAACGTTGTCTCCTAATTGCTCGTGTGTTCACTTTTGTTAACGAACAAACTGCTCTCCTTCGCCCCTTTTTTCGCTCAAAAAACAGGGAAAAGCGAGTTGGATTCCCCAAAATACGTACCTTTTTAGGGTCAGAGACTGCATCTGCGGGATCAAAAAAAACAGGGAAAAGCGGGTTGGATTCCCCCAAATGCGTACCTTTTTAGGGTCAGAGACTGCGTCTGCGGGGGTAAGCGTGTCCGCGATGCAACCTTGTTCAGCATCTTTCAATTCTTTACCTTTGC
>ERZ1673743.38-NODE-38-length-207949-cov-31.339731_pt1 | contig 207949 bp, 201 predicted proteins | sample MGYA00580197_ERZ1673743 | MGnify/ENA primary metagenome ERZ1673743 (study PRJEB41218, sample SAMN15661795) | gut metagenome | host: Homo sapiens | place: Canada: London | collected 2015-08-20/2019-03-30 | study: EMG produced TPA metagenomics assembly of...
TGGTGCAGATGCGATTCTTTCCGGAGCCGATCCCATTTATATTCCGTTGATTCCGCCGGAGTATGAGTTCGATATTACGCTGGTAGAACAGGGATTTCGGGATGGCGCAAAAGCGATCATCGTCTGTAATCCATCGAACCCGTGCGGAAAAGTTTTTCGCAGGGATGAGCTGATGGCAATCGGTGAACTGGCGGTCAGATATGATGCATTTGTTGTGACGGATGAAGTGTATGAACATATGGTATATGCACCGAATAAGCATATTTGTATGGCTTCCCTTCCGGGAATGTATGAGCATACCATTACCTGCAATTCATTGTCAAAAACATACTCTATTACAGGATGGCGGCTTGGCTATCTGATCGGACCTGAGAAGGTCATTGAAGCGGCCAAGAAGGTTCATGATTTCCTGACGGTTGGAGCGGCAGCGCCTCTCCAGGAGGCAGCAACGGTGGGGTTGAAATTCTCGGATGAGTATTATGAGAAGCTGCTACAGACTTACACAGAAAAAAGAAATTATTTTCTAAAGGGACTGGATAAAATTGGTCTGAAGCATAATGTACCACAGGGAACGTATTTTGTGCTGATCGATATATCAGACTTTTTGGAGCTTCCGCAGTTTCATGGATTCTCAGATCTGGAATTTTGTGAATGGATGATCAAAAATATTGGCGTGGCAGCAGTTCCGGGCTCCAGCTTTTTCAAAGAGGATGTCAATCATCTGATCCGGCTGCATTTTGCACGGGAAAAGAAAACTCTGGACGAAGCTTTGTGTCGTCTGGAAAAAATGAAGGAATGTTTTCGTTCATATTAGGAGTGCCCGGCATTTGTTGCATTACGAAACCTGATATGGTACACTTTATGAGGTAACAAATATGACATGGAGGAAAAGACATGCAGAATATCATGAGTGTACGGGAATCTCTGGAGCAGGGATCACTGGATCAGAGGATCAAGGAAATCTATGTGGATGAGCAGAGAGTTCCTTATAATAGAGAGCGGTATATCAGGGCGATTGACCGGTTTACCGAGTTATTCCCTTCCGAAAAGGAAATTGAGATATATAGTGCGCCGGGGCGCAGTGAGGTATGTGGCAATCATACGGACCATCAGAATGGTATGGTGCTTGCGACTTCGATCAATCTGGATGCCATTGCGATCGTGGCAAAGGCAGAGGAGCCGGTGATCCGTTTGGTATCCGGAGATTTCCCGATGGAGGAGGTTGATGTAGCGGATCTTTCTATGAAGGAAGAGGAGCAAAGCACCACCACGGCATTGATCCGTGGAGTTGCAGCGGGGATGAAGGAGCGTGGCCACAAGGTCGGCGGCTTTACGGCATATATTACCAGTGATGTGCTGATGGGAGCCGGGATGTCTTCTTCCGCAGCATTTGAGAGCCTGATCGGCACGATCCTTTCCGGGCTCTACAATGATATGAAAGTTTCCAGCATCGAGATTGCCCAGATCGGCCAGTATGCAGAGAATATATATTTTGGCAAGCCATGTGGCCTGATGGACCAGATGGCTTGTAGTGTTGGCGGTATGATCTTTATTGACTTTAAGGAGAAGGAGCATCCGGAGGTCAGGCAGGTACACACCGATTTTGAAAAGGCAGGCTTAAGCCTTTGTATTGTGGATACCAAAGGATCTCATGCCGATCTGACACCGGACTATGCCGCAGTACCGGCAGAGATGAATCAGGTGGCACAGGCTCTGGGCAGGGAGCATTTAAGAGAAGTGCCGAGGGAGACATTTTTTAAAGAGCTTCCCAAGCTTTGGAAAGAGACTTCCGGCAGAGCGGTACTTCGTGCCATTCATTTCTATGAGGAAGAGGAGAGGGTTCTACGGGGCGTGAAATCACTGGAGGAGTCTGATTATCCGGGATTTTTAAGTGTGATCAAGGCAAGCGGAGATTCCTCTGCAAAATACCTGCAGAACATTTACAGTCCAAAGGATGTGGATTCCCAGAATGTAACCGTTGCTCTGGCAGTCAGTGAGAGTATTCTGGGGGAGAACGGTGTGTGCCGTGTCCATGGCGGCGGTTTTGCCGGCACGATCCAGGCATTTGTAAAAAATGAGGCAGTGGCTGCTTACAAGGAGCAGATCGAAGCAATCTACGGGGACGACAGCTGTCACGTATTAAAGGTGCGTTTGCAGGGTGGCATACGAGTTTTATGATGAACCCTTCAGATAGACATAAAAGCAAGGACGAAAGGGAGGTTCGCTATGAAGATTTTAGTTACAGGTGGAGCAGGGTACATAGGAAGTCATACCTGCGTGGAGCTTTTAAATGAAGGTTATGAGGTAGTTATCGTGGATAACCTGTACAATGCCAGCGAGAAGGCAGTACAGAGAGTGCAGGAGATTACCGGGAAGGAGCTGACCTTCTATAACAGCGATATCAGAGACTATAATGCAATGAGCAGCATTTTTTCAAAGGAAAAGCCCGATGCCGTGATCCATTTTGCGGGGCTTAAGGCGGTGGGAGAGTCTGTCTCCAAGCCATTGGAGTACTATGAAAATAATATCGGCGGCACCCTGAATCTGTGCAAGGCGATGCGGGAAAACGGCTGCAAAAACATTATCTTTTCATCCTCTGCAACGGTTTATGGAGACCCTGCATTTATCCCGATCACAGAGGAATGTCCAAAGGGCGTATGTACCAATCCTTATGGCTGGACAAAGCATATGCTGGAGCAGATCCTGACGGATTTCCATACAGCAGACGAGGAGTGGAACGTGATCCTTCTTCGTTATTTCAATCCGATCGGAGCCCACAAAAGCGGTCTCATCGGCGAGGATCCGAAGGGTATCCCAAACAATCTGCTCCCTTATGTGGCACAGGTGGCGATCGGTAAGCTGGAGTGTGTCGGTGTCTTCGGTAATGACTATGATACACCGGACGGAACCGGAGTACGTGATTATATTCATGTAGTAGATCTGGCAAAGGGACACGTTAAGGCGATCAACAAGCTGATGGAGCATCCGGGAGTTAAGATCTACAACCTGGGAACCGGAAAGGGATACAGTGTTCTTGATGTGATCAAGGCATTCGGAAAAGCCTGCGGCAAGGAGATTCCATATCAGATCAAGGCGAGACGTCCCGGTGATATTGCGACGTGCTACTCCGATGCATCCTTAGCCAAAAAGGAGCTGGGCTGGGAGGCACAGTATGGGATTGAGGAAATGTGTGCAGATTCCTGGAGATGGCAGACCATGAATCCGGACGGATACAATACAGAGAATCAATAAAATGCAGAAGGAACAAAAAATTACGATCATTTCCCATCGTCGGAGGGTGACAATTTCGGTACGGGATATCCTATACGTTCATATGCGCCGGAAGTATGCAGATATACATATGAACAGCGGTGAGGTTCTGGAAACGAGAATGACCTATAGGGAGCTTTCGGAACTGCTCGGGACAGCTTTTATCGAGGTACGCCGGGGGTGTCTTGTATCTGCGATCGCGGTATACAGTATTACCGATACCATCAATCTGAATAACGGGGAAATACTGGATTATACCCAAAGCCGCAAAAAGGAGATTGATGAAAAGCTGTATCGTCAGAGAAAAAGGGTCATACGGGGTTTTTCAACGATAGGGACGCCTGTTTCTACCGCCGAATATTGTGAATACTATAAAGGGTTTGAGCATATGCCCTTTGCCTTTGCGGATATTGAGATGATATTTGAGGACGATTTCCGGGCGATCGACTGGGTATTCCGGTATGGAAATCCTGCATTGGCGAGATTGGAAGGAATGCCCTTGGAAAAGATGATCGGTCACAGCTTTCGAAGTATCTTTCCGGATATGGACGAAAAGTGGCTTCGGGGATACGAGCGGACGATTTTGTATGGAGAAACGCTGTCCATGAATGAGTACAGTCCGGAGATCGATGCGGATCTGCTGATCGTATGTTTTCCGACTTTTGAGGGACATTGTGGCTGCATCCTGCTGAATCAGGATGATGTTTTGCATATCCGGAGTGAATGTGAACCGGATGGAGTCGTAAAAATGCTTTTTGGAAGATCATAATAGAAACCGCCGTCAGGCTGTGGAGTATATCCGTAGTCTGGCGGCATTTTTCGTGTATGGGAAAATGCCGGCTTAACTTTATATTCGACTGGGAAGAAAATATCTGAAAAACAGCTTCGTACCGCTTTGCACTATAATTGGAAGGATTTGTACCGGTTTGAAGCAAAATTTATACCGTTTTACAGGCGAAAAATCTCTTTTTGTGTTGTATTTATCAGACGCTGCATAGTATAATCAAAGCAGGACTGATGAATGAATGCACAAATGGAGGTATTGTATGAAAGTGAGAGGAAAATGGAAGAAAACGCTGGCTCTGTTGGTCAGCCTGGCGATGTTGTTAGGAATGATGCCGGATCTGACATTGACAGCGGTTAAAGCTGCGGCAGAGGAAAATGCGGCAGAGTCGACGCAAACGGTAACATTTGAAGGAATTGATGGAACAAGTGGATGTGGTTACGGGGAAGGATATGAAAGTCTTTTCGATGGAAAATATACAGAATCAGATGGCACAAAATGGTGCTGTGACTTTTCTGATTCTGCGTATGTGATCATTGAAGCATCTGTACCGGTGTGGATCGGCGGTTATACCTTTGTCACAGGAAATGATAACGCACGCGAAAGTGGAAGAAATCCAAAGACCTGGAAGCTGTATGGATGTGAGGCATATAGATTCGAAGATGAGGATAATTCATGGACAGAGATTGCTTCTGTGACCGGGGATACTACGATGCAGGATAAAAACTATACTTCGTATCCGTTTTCAGTAGATGGTAATGAAACGAAATATCAATATTATAAGTTTGAATTTACTGCAAACCAGGGTGCAGATGTTATGCAGCTGAGTGAGATCCTGTTTGATTATAACGTATGTGACCATGAATGGGTGAATGGTGAAACGCAGGCAGCTACCTGCACAAAGGATGGCTTTCAGAAGAAATCCTGCAAAAATTGTAAGCGAGAAATCACCACAATCATACCGGCTGCTCATCGGTGGGGAGCAATCGGACAGACGAAAGAGGCAACATGTACGGAAGGGGAGCTTCAGGAAGAGAAGTGTCTTGCTTGTGAGGAAACACGATGGGTGTCTAAGTCCGGTGGAGCACTGGCTCTGGGGCATGATTGGGAGGAGACAGGCACAGAAGCACATACCTGTACCGAAAATGGAAAAATTATAAGGACCTGTACCAGGTGTCATGCTGTCGACGAGAAGGATGATCCGGATGATCCGGCAACGGGACATGACTTTGGGACAGATGGAAAATGTACGCAGTGTGATGCAGCGAAAAGTGATTATTTAAAACCAATCCAACCAGAAGGAGAAGGTACAAAAGAGAGTCCTTATGAAATAAAAACCGCAGAAGGTAGGAAGCAAGCTGAAAGGGAAAAATGGAGTACAGTATAGAGTCACCAGCAGCAAAAAGGATAAGTTGACGGTGGCGTATAAGCTTTCTAAGAAATCCAAAAAGAAAAGCATTGTTATTCCGAAAAGTGTTACGATTGCGGGAGTAAAATATCAGGTAACTTCCATTGATGATAACGCTTTTAAGGATAATACTACCATTAATGAGATAACGATTGGAAAGCAAATTAAATCCATTGGAAAAAATGCTTTTGACGGATGTGAAAATCTGAAAAAGATAATCATTAAATCTGAAAAACTGAAAGCAGGTAATGTAGGCAAAAACGCATTTGCAAATGGTTCTGATGAAGTTATTGTAAAGACTTTAAAGAAAAAACTGGAGGCATACAAAAAGCTCCTGAAAAAACGGGGGATCAGCAAGAATGCTTCCTTTGAAAGCTGATAAACACAGGTTAAAGTGACTATATTTTAGGAAAAGATTCTTTTGGATAACAGTGCATTTTGGCTGTTACAAAAGGATCTTTTCTTATTTAACGTGTATGTTACGGGATTATATAAATCTTGTTTTGACTTTTATAAAGTGGTAAAATATACTTGTACAAGGATGTGGAGAAATGAATTGGGATAAGAAGCGTATGAGATAGGTAAAATACAGGGAATGTAAGGGGTACTAAAGATGGATCCGATAAAAAAAGTGCTTATGCATATTACAGATAAAATGGAAAACAGCTGTGTACTAGGTGCGATAAGGCAGGGTATGATCATGATGATACCGTTGCTGGTCGTGGGGTATTTGTCAGCAATGCTGGTGAATCTTCCAATCTCTGCGTACCAGAGTTTTATGCACCATTTGTTAGGCGGACGTGTGGAGGATTTTTTTCTGTGTCTCTATTGCTGCGTGAATCGTTTCTTTTCTGTTTTTTTGGCAGCAGCTGTCAGTGTCGGTTATTCCATTATGATGAGACGTAAAAAGGGAGTCAATGAGAGCACGGGAAGTATCATCATTCTTGTGATCATAACATTGGCAGCATTTGCAGGATATTCCGGCATCCAGTATGATGATTTTTCGGTTGATAAGTTCAGCAATATGCATACGTTCAGTGCCCTTCTGGTAGCATTGATCTCCAGTGTGGTATATTATGCTTTAAAGGGCAGAGGACTTTTTCAGATGATCGGACAACATGGGATGAATACGGACAGTGTTTATATTGCGGCCATTGAAGGGATTGGACCGGCTGTGATCATTATTGGGTTCTTCTCTCTGCTGCATCAGCTTTTCCACGTGTGTTTCGGAGTGGATGGGATTCAGGAACTCCTGGAGCAGATATTTAATTATTTGCTGACTCCGATAAAAAACGGTCTGGGATCCGGACTCATTGTGATCTTTTTGACCCATGGATTGTGGTTCCTTGGTTTTCATGGTCATAACATGCTGGATACAGTGATCAAACAGCACTTTACTGATGTGACGGCGGGGATTTTCAGCAAAACCATGCAGGATGTTTTTGTACTGCTGGGAGGTGCCGGGGCGATGCTCTGTCTGGTGACCGCGATTCTTCTTTTTGCAAGAAAGAAGGATGTACGTCATCTGGCGTTCATGGCAGCACCAACGGTGATTTTTAATATCAGCGAGATTGCACTTTTTGGTATTCCGGTTATTTTTAACCCGATCTTTCTGGTGCCGTTTATTCTGGTGCCGATTGCCAATTTTCTCATTACCTATGGAGCGATTTACAATGGAATCGTGCCACATGTTGTCAATGAAGTGGACTGGACTACGCCGATTTTGTTAAGCGGTTATCAGGCAACGGGATCCTGGAGAGGAGCTGTGCTTCAGGTTGTCTGTCTGACGGCGGGTGTTCTGATCTACCGGCCGTTTGTGCGGATTTATGAGGAGCAGAGCCAGCTCCGTATTGCCAGAGATGTGAAACGGTTAGTAGAGGAGATGCAGCGGGAAGAGGAGAACAATTCCATTGGCATTCTAACTAAGAGAGAGGACGATCTGGGGTATGTGGCGAGAGTATTGGCATCGGAGCTGGCAGAGGCAGTACACAACAAAGAACTATTTATGGTGTATCAGCCGCAGGTAAATTGTGATGGCGAATGTATCGGTGTGGAAGCATTGATCCGCTGGAATCATTCGGAGCTTGGATTTATCTATCCGCCGTTGATCATCCAGCTGGCAAAGGAGGCACATATCCTGCATAAGCTGGAACAGTTTATTTTTGATGAGGCGGCCAGGGCAGTCACTCAGATGAAGCCGGAGACCTCTTCAGAGTTTAAAGTATCTGTCAATATTACCAATGAGTCTCTGGAATGGGACGGCATTGAGCGGTGTATTGCAGATGTGGTAGAGAAGTATCATATTCCGAACGAATGGTTTTGTCTGGAGATTACGGAACAGGATGCCCTTTCGACATCTATTGATATTGCGGACAAGATAAAGAATCTGAAGGCAAAGGGACATAAGTTCCTGATTGATGATTTTGGTATGGGACATACCTCATTAATGTATCTGCAGACCAGTTACTTTAATGTGGTGAAGCTGGATGGATCATTGACGAGAGATATTCTGGACAATGAGAGAAACAGCGATATTATTGGTTCCATTGTATATCTGGGTCAGTCACTTGATTTTAAGATCATAGCAGAGTATGTGGAGACCAGGGAGCAGAGAGATGAACTGGAGAGACTGGGATGTAATGCATTTCAGGGGTATCTTTACAGTAAGCCATTGAAGCTGGAGGATCTGCTTGTATGGATGGAACAAAGAAAAAAGTGAGAATGATAATATAACAACAGCCACCGGTCAGAAATAGTATCTGACCGGTGGCTGCTATTATGTTAGGAGTATCGAATTAAGATAAAATATTCAATCAATGATGCGTTGTTCCCGGGGCTATTTGCCGAGAACTTCTTTGATGTTGTTTAATACAACATCCTTTTCAAATGGTTTGGTGATAAACTGTTTTGCACCGTATTTCAAAGCGGCTAACACTTTAGACTGCTGACCGGCAGCAGTGATCATGATGACCTTTGCCTCCGGATCGATCTCCAGGATCTTCTGCAATGTCTCGATACCGTCCATCTTTGGCATCGTGATATCGAGAGTCGTAAGGTCTGCCGGATGCTGCTTAAACATCTCTATAGCTTCCTCGCCGTTTGTGGCTTCGCCAATGACAGAGTAACCTTCTTCCTCCAGAAGATTCTTCATGATCATTCGTGACATTCTGGAATCATCTACGACTAATACAGATCCCCTGGAATCTGTCGGAATATCGTAAACCTGCTTTTCATTAGATGCGAAATGATAAGGAGTATCTCCCAGCTTGACCTGATCATTGTCTGCAATTACAAGATTGATACGGTGATCCTCTATGTAGACCGGCAGGATATGGAAATCTCCTTCTATGGTCTGATCCTGATAAGCAAATACCGGCTCTAATTCTAATTCTTTCTCTTTCTCGCTCAGCTCAGAAGCAAAAAGACCGTTGCTGACGTTGATAAACTCACAAACGGCATCAAAAATATCCGTTGTATCATTCTGCTTGTCCCCGGAAAAATGATCAGCGATCAGGGAGAATGCCTTTTCATCGGCATCATCAGCAAGAGCAAGATAGAAGTTCTCATCTCCGGATAATTTCTGTCCTGCAAGAGAATGATAGGACAGAGACTTTACATGCTTGATCTGACCAATATAAAAATCTCTGGTAACGAAACGGTTAATATTGCGGATGACCAGGCCTGCCAGATCTGTGATCGAAGCATTGGCTGCACAGGCAAAGATTGGGATCAATGCGTCCAGGTCATCTGCCTTTAAAGCGGTCATATCTGTATCGGAAAAGCCATGCTCCTTCTGGAATGCAGATAACGTCTTGTCAATGACGGAAGCCGTCAGCTTTGTACATTCGGTTAAAGCCTGTGTGAACTGCATATATGGATTGCCCTGCTTCTGAAGAAGCTCTCCGATCTGGGCATCTGTCAGGAGATCCTTCTCCTGAGCAATATCGCCAAAGCGTTTATCAAACTGCATCTGCAGCTTATTGATCATATCTACGTCTTCTTCTGAGAGTAAGCCCTCTGCAATCGCAATGGTACCAAGCTTTACACGAACGGATAACTGTTTCTCAATGGAAGCACGGTATTCATCGAGGGTGATGATCTGCTTTTCTACAAGATATTTTCCAAATAATTGACTAAACATTGAATTTCACCTCTTCTGATAGATTTCTATTTATATTATACAATAACTATACCGAAAAGAAAAGGAAAATCGTGATTTTTCACAAAATAATAATTATAATTGGCGTTTTTGTTGTATCCAGTACTCTTATTTTGATTTTTCTTGCGTTATCCCGTGTGAAGCAGTATAATCGGTAAATAAACATAGGAAAGAAGGGGAGACATATGATGACATTATTTATCATAGGGATTCTTATTTTGGCAGTGAAATTGTTTTTCTTCGCAATAAAGATGGCATGGGGACTGACAAAGGTTGTGGCGTTTGTTGTATTTCTTCCGGTGATCCTGATCGGTATGCTGTTAGCAGGATTATTATCTGCGGCATTTCCGCTGCTGGTAGTTGCATTGGTTGTGGCATTTATTGTTTCCGGCTGGAAGAGAGTGTAAATGGAGCATACATAAATTAATATGAAATGGTTGCAGTACCGGCTTGACATATGCACAGGCCGGTATTATAATGACGTGGATTTGAAGATAAAGGAGGCGAAGCAGATGGACAGTTGCGATAGTCGAAGTCAAAGCACATATATGGATGGACGAGGCTTGGATTATATTTCAAGTGTCTGTTAGTGGAGCCGGATCAGATATAAGATAAGCCTTTTCCATCGTTTTAAGGAAACCGTGAGAGCTATGTTTTGCGGACGATTATTGACGATGGATTTTTTATGCCCTTTTTTGGGTAGAATGGAGGCTTATATGAGAAAAGAAGTATTTAACGAAACCAAATTTATACAGGAAATTGTTGCGGTATTTCGAAGCGGACTGAGCCGGGATCAGCTGCTTGAAAAATTACATGATTACCATGAAAATGATATTGCACAGGCATTGACATTTCTGGACAAAGAGGAGCGGATTAAACTGTATCAGCTGTTTGATACGGAATGGCTTTCCGAGATTGTCACCTACTGGGATGAGCCGGAGAAATACATCTCTGAGATTGGAATGGAAAAGCTGGCGGCAGTCGTAAATGAGATGGATTCCGATGATGCTGTGGATCTGTTGGAGAAGCTTGATGAGAAGATCAAGATAAAATTACGTCCAATTCTTCGGGAGGATGTGAAGGCCGCCATCCGGCTGATTCATTCTTATGATGAGGAAGAAATAGGAAGTCTGATGACGAATAATTATATATGTATTAACCGGAGGGGGAATATTCGTCAGGCGATGCGTGCATTGATCCGTCAGGCGGGGGAACATGATAATATTTCGACGATCTATGTGGTGGATGAGGAGCATAAATTTTGTGGTGCCATTGATTTGAAGGATCTGATCATTGCAAGGGAAAATGATGATCTGGATGATCTGATCAGCTATTCGTATCCGTATCTGATGGATCACGCCGTCATTTCGGAAAGTATCGAGCAGATCAAAGATTATGCGGAGGATTCTCTTCCGGTATTAAACAGTCGCCGTGAGATCATCGGTATTATCACGGCACAGGATATTATCGAGGCCGTTGATGATGAAATGGGAGAAGATTATGCAAAGCTTGCCGGTTTAACGTCGGAGGAGGACCTGAAAGAAACTACGAAAGAGAGTATGGCGAAGAGGCTCCCGTGGTTGATCATTCTGCTCTTCCTCGGAATGGGTGTGTCTACTGTAGTGGGGGCATTTGAGGGAGTTGTGGCGGTACTTCCTATTGTAATCTGTTTCCAGTCTCTGATCCTGGATATGGCGGGAAATGTGGGAACCCAGTCTCTGGCAGTAACGATCCGTGTTCTTATGGATGAAAAGCTTGGTACCAGTGATAAATTGCGGCTGGTGGTAAAGGAAATGAAGGTAGGCTTTAGCAATGGACTTTTACTTGGTTTGCTTGCTTTTATCATATTGGGAAGTTATCTTACCCTGTTGAAGGGAATGGTGATGACCAATTCGTTTTTGATTTCCGGATGTGTCGGAATGTCCTTGCTGTTAGCCATGATCATTTCCAGCCTGGTGGGAACCCTTGTGCCGATGTTTTTCCATAAGATCAAGATTGATCCGGCTGTGGCATCCGGACCGTTGATCACTACAGTCAATGATCTGGTGGCAGTTGTGACCTATTATGGACTTGCGTGGATGTTTTTGATCCGTATGATGCATATAGCGGGAGCGTGCCAACTGAAATAACTGAGCCCGCCATGGAGGCTCGAACAGTCTTCCGGGTGCATTCTTCTTAGGAGCCAAAAATCATATTGAAAACCGTGCCACATCAGAAACAGTCTGGGCACAATTTATTTTCTGGTGTGGGAAGTTTGAGTAGATTAGAAAATATCATTTTGGCATAGCTTGAAACTATGTCAAAGTGATATTTTTTTGTATTATTCAAGGAGATCAACAAGTGCTAGTATATCATCATAAAATATGAGGAATACGGAGGATATATATATGAGTAAGCTTGTTACACCATGCAGATATGATTTTGTTGGAAGCTTTTTGCGTCCCAATACATTAAAAAAGGCACGGAGACAGTTTGACGAGGGAGAGATCTCGTATGACGAATTAAAGAAGGTAGAGGATCAGGCAATCACAGAGCTGGTTCAGAAAACAAAGGAGCTGGGCTATCATGTCATTACAGACGGAGAGTTCCGCAGAGCTACATGGCATCTTGATTTTATGTGGGCGTTCGATGGCGTAGGACATACACCAACCAAGACCGGGCTGCCATTTCATGGAGAAGCTGCCATGGTGGATGACACATATCTGAATGGAAAAGTAGGGATATCGGGAGAGCATCCTTTTGTAGAACATTTTCGTTTCGTGAAGGCATTGGAGGATGAAAATACTGTGGCAAAGCAGACAATGCCGTCTCCGGCACAGTTTCTGGCACAGTTTACTATGCCATTCAACAGAGAACATACAGATAAATATTATGATACGGATGAAGAGCTGATCCGAGATATTGTCAAGGCGTATGGAAAAGTGCTTGCAGATCTTTATGAGGCAGGATGTCGTAATGTACAGCTTGACGATTGTACCTGGGGGATGCTTGCAGATAAGACAGGACCAATGCTTTACGGCACAACGGCGGAGGGTGCAGTAGAGGTGCAGAAGAGGCATAAGGATATCAATAATCAGGTGATCGCAAATGCACCGGAGGATATGATCATCAATACCCATGTCTGCCGTGGTAATTTCCATTCCACCTATGCAAACAGTGGTGCATATGATCCGGTAGCAGAGGTGCTCTTCGGAGAAGAAAATGTTAATGCATATTTTCTGGAGTTTGATGACGAGAGATCCGGCGGTTTTGAGCCACTGGCCAAAATTTCCGGTGATAAAAAGGTGGTACTGGGACTGATCACAACAAAGTCTCCGGTATTGGAGGACAAGGCAGAGGTGATTGCCCGGATACACGAGGCAGAAAAATATATTCCACTGGACCGGCTTTATCTGAGTCCTCAGTGTGGTTTTGCATCCTGTGAGATTGGAAATAAGCTGACACAGGAGCAGCAGTGGGCAAAGCTTGCTCTGGTAAAAGAAGTCGCAGAAGAGGTTTGGGGCAAATAGTGTATAGATGGGAATTGCTCCACAAAACAAAAAAGGTTTGAAACAATATGATGTCGAAGTCAACAGGTATTTAGACTTCAACGGACGCCATACATTGTTTCAAACGTTTTTTGTTTTTTAATGTTGTAACTATTGACATTACGATGAATTGTGTGAAACAGGGAGATGATTGAATTATTCAAAATCTCCGCGTTCATGTCTCTCGAAGAAATCTTTGGTTTCTTTTACAATGACACCATTTAAGGCAAAGAGTGCGATCATATTTGGAACCGCCATCAGTCCGTTAAAGATATCTGCGATGGTCCAGACAGCACTGACAGTCATATAAGGTCCGATAAATACTGCCAGAATGTATATCCAGCGGTAAATCTTGACATGCTTCATATTGCCGCCGCTTAAGTATTCCAGACAACGCTCGCTGTAGTAATCCCAGCCGAGGATCGTAGTAAATGCAAAGAATACAAGACACAGCATCAAAATGAAGGAGGAAATCTCTGCCGGGAACGGAAGTCCCTTCTGAAATGCATATGTTGTTACGGCAACTCCTTCCAGGCCATCTACCTGCCATGCGCCGGTCAGTACGATGGAAAGACCGGTCAGAGTACAGATCACAATGGTATCGATAAAAGTACCTGTCATGCTGACGAGACCCTGACGGACAGGTTCCTTTGTCTGGGCAGCAGCGGCAGCGATCGGTGCACTACCAAGACCCGCTTCGTTGGAGAAGATACCTCTGGCAACACCCTTCTGCATTGCCATAAACATGCTTCCAACGGCACCGCCGGTTACAGCTTTAGGAGTAAATGCTGCTTTCACTATAATCTTGATTGCAGCAGGTACCTGTGTGATATTTGTAATGATCAGAATTGCTGCAAAAAGGAAATAGATAATAGCCATAAAAGGCACGATAACCTGGCTGACATTTGCGATACGCTTGATACCACCAATAAGTACGGCGGCTACACAGAATGCAAGGATCAGGGATGCAATGACAACAGACCAGGAATATTGGCCAAGAGAAAAAATCTGTATACAATGCTTGTCATTCGGATCAAAAAAACCGTGAACAGCACTGGCGATTCCGTTTACCTGACTGAAAGTTCCAATACCGAAAAGTCCGACACATACGCCGAAAAAGGCGAACAGTTTTGCAAGCCATTTCCATTTCTTCCCCATGCCCTGTTCGATATAATAAAACGGGCCGCCGAGGCTGTGTCCATCCTCGCCGACGATACGATACTTGACGGCGAGAAGCCCCTCGGAAAATTTTGTTGCCATTCCAAAGAAAGCGGCTACGATCATCCAGAAAAGTGCTCCCGGACCGCCGGCTCCTACTGCAGTTGCGACACCGACGATATTACCGGTACCAATGGTGGCACTTAATGCCGTACAGAGTGCAGAAAAGCTGGAAATTTCACCTTCGCCCCCCTCTTCGTTTTTTACCATCCATTTTAACGCCAATGGGAGCTTTCGGATCTGAAGAAGACCCAGACGGAGAGTCAGCAGGATACCACCGGCCATAATGAGTACCATAAGTGGGACACCCCATACAAGGTTGTCGATCTGAACGAGTAAATCATTGATTGTTTTCCACATTATTTTATCCTTCCTATGTATAATTTGAGTGTTACATGTGCAAAAACACACCTTTATACTATACCTTTTTTTAGGAATTTTTTCAATAACATGATATAATGTGCGCGAAGGCAAAAGTGAACATGCCACATTGGCAGATGCGGAAGCTTGCTTCCTGCAGATGACGATGCGGCATGTGAACGCGCCCGCGAGTTCGAAAAAGGAGCAGGATCAACATATGATAGAGGTTGAAATTAAATTGCCGGTTAGGGATCGGAGAAATTTACAAAAGAAACTGGAAGAGGACGGGTTTGTCAAAAGTCATCTGGTCCGGGAGACAGATCAGTATTTTAACGGAGTGGATCGTGACTTTAAAAAGACAGATGAAGCATTCCGGATCCGAAAGACAGAATGGCTGGAGCGTAGTGCTTTGAAGGAGGACTCCGTTTTGACGGACGATGTGCCGGAGCAGACGACATACATTACATATAAAGGTCCAAAGCTTGGAAATGTGGGGATGTCCCGCGAAGAGCTGGAAACGACGGTGGGAGATGCGAAGGTGATGCGGGAAATATTGATTTCCCTGGGGTACCGTCCGGTTCAGCCGGTGGTTAAAACAAGACAATATTATTCTCATAAGGATATGACTGCCTGTGTGGATCAGGTAGAGGGACTGGGAGATTATCTGGAACTGGAGGTCCTGGTCGATGCAGAAGGAGAGAGACCACAGGCTTTGAAGAGGATTAAAGAACAGTTGAAAAAGCTGGGATATTCTATGGGGGAGACTACGAGGATCAGTTACTTGTCGATGCTGGAGGAAAATGTTAAAATGAAACGGTAAGCTTCTTGCAAATGGATATTTAGGCAGAAATTCCATTATTTTTATAGACGAGATAGAATCAGCATTACATCCTAAAGCAGTGTGTCAGTTTTTGGATATGATTGATAATATTGCAAATGAAATGGGACTTCAGGTGTTTATTACAAGTCATTCTTATTTTGTGATTAAAAAATTATTGTTGATTGCATTAAAGAAAGCTAACACGGTCAGTTGCATCTCCCTGAATAAAGGACAAGAGGTGAAAATATGTGACTTACATGATGGTATGCCGGATCAATTAAAAGATGCAGAAAACTTGAATATGCGCTTGATTTTAATAGTAAAAAATGCAGAGATTGCATGGTTAGATCCGTTTCGGGATAAGTTTCGGAAAGAGCTGAGAAAAGAGATGCGGATTTGGAAAATACCAGATTTTATTATTCTTAATGAGGAGCAGGCAAGAAAAAAGCAGTTTATTCTTTGATTATGAATATTTAACTCAAACTTCTCACATCAGAAAATAAATTGTGCCCAGACTGTTTCTGATGTGGCACGATTTTCAATATGATTTTTGGCTTCCAAGAAGAATGTACCCGGAAGGCTGTGAGCTGGAAATTGCCGCAGATCAGTAGGCTTGCCTGGAAGTCTTTGCTTTGCAATGTTTCGATGAATACGTGTCTGGACGATCGAGCCTCCAGGGCGGGCTCAGTTATTTCAGTGGGCACGCTCCCGCTACGTCGCACTACGCAGTGGTGCATAACGCTGCAAAAAACGCAGCGTAAACACCAGCGAGTGCGAAAGTGCCCTTTGAAATACCTGAATCCCCCCTGAGGCGAGTACGGGAAGACACGTTCATCGAACATCGAAACAGCAAAGCAATCAGACTTCCCGCAAGCCGTTAGTGACAAGGCAATTTCCAGACACAGCTTCGGGTATTCAGGCTCTTAAAAGCCAAAAATCATATTCAATACCCCGGAACATCAGAAACAGTCTGGGCATATTATAGTTCTTGGTGTGGGAAGTTTGAGTATTTAATACATAAATGTAAAATGAGTATATCAATATATTGTGATTCCGATATATGGTTTATGCAAATTAAGGAGTTTAATATTAACATGAACAATACCTACAAATTTTATCAAAACAAACAATGTGAATATTTTCCCTGTCACGACGTTGCAGACTCATCTTCCTTTAACTGTCTGTTCTGTTACTGCCCATTATATCTGAAGGAACCCTGTCTGGGGCATCCGGATTATATCCTGAACGGAAAGGGGCAGCGGATCAAGGATTGCAGTAGCTGCACGGTGGTGCACCGTCCGGAAATGTATGAAAAGGTATTGGAGGAGCTGGGACGGCAGGATCAGGAAATTTCTATTAACATATGGAATCTGCGGGAACAGATATGGGACAGAATGGCGCAGATCGCATCCTGGGAGCAGATGGAGCCGGAAATGCACCGGCAGCACCGGGCGATGGCGATCAGCAGCATTACGAATATTTTGGAAAAGCATAAATATCTCTATCGACTCAATGTATTGCTACAGCCTTTTGCAAAGGAGTGTGTCCGGGAAGACCGTTTTATATTCGGAAAGCAGGAAATTTACTGCAATGTGCTGGAGCGTATTGAACGGAGTCAGATTGAGACAGGGTATGTATATGCCTTTCACGCACCGTTATTTGAAATGGAGGAGACAGATTCACTGCTGGCACAATATTATCTGGAGATTTTTCAGATTGCCTGTATGGATGTGGTGCGGGAGTGGGTACAGGGATATCTGGAGAGAAAGCACAGCGTTATGAGCAGACATTACTGCAGCCCTTCTTTTGGACCGGGATTTTATGGAATGGAGATGGCGGCGGTGCCAAAGCTGTTAAAGCTGATGGATACGGAAAAGCTGGGAATTTGCTGGAAGGATGAGAAAATGGATCCGTCGATGAGTATTGTGGGGATCTATCTGGTCAGCAGGGAGGATATTTTGTCAAATTGTGGGGACTGTGTCGGTTGTATCGGAGGGAAAGATGGCTGCCGGTTCTGTGTCAACTACCATAAAAAGCCTATCTAAGATTCTTCAAAAGGGTTGCCAAAGCAATTCGATCCATGATAAAATATCCTTTTGGACATATAAAATAGAAAAAGATAAATGCTCCGAAAGAAGTTTGTGAGCTGAGTGGAAAGGAATGTTGGATCATTATGAACGAAAATCAGAATTCTACCCCTGTTGCAGAAAATAAAATGGGGACAATGCCGATCGGAAAATTGGTTTTTAATATGTCACTGCCCATGATGGTTTCTATGCTGGTACAGGCATTGTACAATATTGTGGACAGTATCTTTGTGGCAAAGCTTTCAGAAAATGCACTGACCGCTGTTTCTCTGGCATTTCCCCTTCAGACGCTTTTGATCGCTGTGGGAGCCGGCACCGGTGTCGGTATGAATGCTCTTGTCTCCAGATCTTTAGGAGAGAAGAACCAGAAACGGGCTAATCGGATTGCTACCAATGGTGCATTTATTTATATTCTGAGTTATTTTTTATTTCTGATCCTTGGATTTACCGTGGTGAGACCGTTTTATGCCAGTCAGACAGGCAATGCGGATCAGGAGATCATGACCATGGGAATTGAGTATCTCAGCACGGTAATGATCTTTTCTTTTGGATTGTTTACACAGTTTTTCTTTGAGCGTCTGCTGACTTCTACAGGAAAAACGATCTTTAGTATGACCTCTCAGTTGACGGGAGCGGTGACCAATATTATTCTGGATCCCATTCTGATCTTTGGTTTATGCGGTGCACCTAAAATGGGAGTGACAGGTGCTGCCGTTGCTACAGTTATCGGACAATGTGTGGCCGGTGTCGTAGCAGGGACATGTCATCATAAATTTAATCATGAGGTTAATGTAGAGCTGAAGGGCTTCCACCCGGACGGAAAGATTATTGGAAATATATATGCCGTTGGTATTCCATCCATCATTATGCAGTCCATTGGATCGGTTATGACATATTGTATGAACCGTATTCTGATTGATTTTTCTTCTACGGCGACAGCAGTCTTTGGCGTTTATTTCAAGCTGCAGAGCTTCTTTTTTATGCCGGTATTCGGACTGAACAATGGGATTACTCCGATCATCGCATATAATTATGGTGCCCAGAAGAGAAAGCGTATGATACATACCATCAAGCTCAGCTTGACGGTGGCATTTTGCCTGACCTTTATTGGATTCCTGCTGTTTGAGACGATTCCGCAGACACTTCTGGGGCTGTTCAATGCCTCCGATAATCTGCTGGCGATCGGTGTACCGGCACTCCGGATCATAGGAATCCATTATCTGATCGCATGGTTTTGTATTATTGCCGGTACCGTATTCCAGGCACTTGGCAAGGCTGTGTTCAGCATGATCGTATCCATCATGCGTCAGTTGTTTGTACTGATCCCGGCAGCGTATATTCTGGCAAGGATCGGAGGACTTCAGATGGTATGGTGGTCCTTCCCGATTGCGGAGGTCATTTCCTTTGCGGTATCTTTGACATTCCTGATCCGGATCTATCGTACAATTATTCAGAAGATTCCCATGGAGGCATAGGAGGAATTTGAAATAAATTCGTAGAGGACAGGCACAACATCCTCTTTGATTATGGTTTTGACTTTCCCCAGTAGGATTCAATTGCTTCCGGATGCAGCCCCTCCCCAATGACAATGAGGATTGCCTGCCCGTTTGGAATCGGATGGATCTCTGTTTTTTGGTGGGTTGCATTGACGGCGATCCAGGTATTGTCCGGAAGCTTTTGAAAACCTTTGATACGAAAGACCTTGCCACAGGCTGGGTCTTTTAATATTTTGACACAGGATTCCCGCAGAAAGCTTTCGGTAAACTCCATATTCATAAAATAGAGGCTGTCATAGGTCTTTTTTTCGTCCAGCCACAGCTTTCGGTAATCGGCAGAATGATAGCCGGAGTGCATAATCCTCTCAAAGTCGTTCGGAACCAGTTTGTCCCAGTCCTTCTGCAGGATAAGCTGACCGGATGGAGCCGGACACTGCAGCTTTTCAAGCAGACCGGATACATACCGGCTTGTGGAGGAGATGACGGAAGCCTCCGTCTCCTGTACATGGCTGTAAAGGATCGTACCCGCCTGGGCTGCCTGGGAGGCAAGAAGAAAACGGGAAGATTCGGAGAGTGCCGTATCCAGATTGGCATCAATGATCGTGATTACGTTTCCAATCTGATACCAGCGGTCCAGTGGATCCTCGTGCAGGGCATCAAAAAACTCATCCATATCAAAAATTCCCGAAGGTTCCACTAAAACCCGGTCATAACCACACATTCCCATAGCGATCAGCTTTGTTTTAAAGCGTCGTCTGTGGCAGTCAGCATCACATCCGCCTGCCACCATTTCCAAAGTGCAGTTGTCGCCCAGGATATCCTGAAGCAGCATGGCATCCACATTCACAGCACCGAAATCATTTTCTAATATTCCAATATTTTTACCCTGATCGATCAGGTATTTTGCATATTTCTTAATAAAAGTTGTTTTTCCGGAACCCAGAAATCCTGTGATCAGATCAATAGAAATCATATTGTATCCTCCCCTTGTTGTGTTATTTTATAGACTTTTTCTGTGTAAGGAATATTTTATACATATGTTAATTTTGTACAGAAACTTGTTTTATCACGCTTGAGTTTATCACACATATCATAAAAATACAAAATCGAAAAAGAAATGCTATGAAACTGCTTGTCTCATTATAAAAATACGTTTATAATTGTTGTGGTACAAAGGAGAAATTTGGACATCAGGAAAGAGAGGTATGAAAATGCAGTACAGGAAGAATTATCAGATCAGTCTGTTTGTGATCGGATGTATTCTGATAAATTGTCTTGGTAAATGGATTGCAGCAGCAGGACAGCTTCCGGTATGGATGGATTCGTTCGGAACCGTATGCAGTGCATATGCGTTGGGTCCGTTTTGCGGAGGAGTTGTAGGAGCTGCTACCAATGTGATATATGGGTTTTATTATAAGACTTCTTATGTCTATGCTTTGACGAATATTGCTGTTGGTATATTGACCGGTTATTATGCATCGAAGGGCTATTTGAGAGATCTTTTTAAGACAATGTCCCTGAGCTTTCTGATCACGCTGCTTTCCGTTGGCGTGTCTGTTCCGCTGAATTATGTATTTTACAGTGGGAGAACCGGCAATATCTGGGGTGATGGCGTGATCGATCTGCTGGGGCAGATGGGGCTTCGCTCATGGATGTGTGGCGTGATCGGTGAGTTTTATGTAGATTTTTTGGATAAGGTAGTTACGCTAGTGGCGTTTTTTGTGGGACTTCGTCTCTGGCACGGATATAAAACACGCCAAAATGAGGAAAAGATACCCAGGATCAGTCCGAATCATATGAAAACCGGCATTATGATCGTTTTTTTGCTGCTGGGATCGGTGTTGTGGAATCCTATGGCTGTGTCTGCACAGAAGACACAGGATCATTCTTATAATATGTATGTGCAGACGATTTACAATGACAATAACGGACTTCCGGGTGGCAAGGCAAATGATATTGCCCAGACAAAGGATGGTATTTTGTGGATTGGAACCTACGGCGGGCTTTACCGGTATAACGGAAGCCGGTTTCAGTGGATGAACCATTATGATTCCGTCAAAAATGTAAACTGTCTGTATACGGATGAGGCAGGAAGACTTTGGATCGGAACAAATGACAGTGGTGTGTCCATCTGTATTAATGAGGAGATATCCAATGTGGTAGATTCATCCCAGGGACTTCCGGCGGATTCGGTGCGCTGTGTCACGGAATGTTCGGACGGAACATTTTATGTGGGAACTTCGGATGCCCTTGCAATCGTATCATTGTCGGGTGGCCTTTCAGTCAGTGATATTGTTTCTGAGGTTACCTATACAAAGAGTCTGTCGGCAGACCAGAAGGATCATGTGGCGGCAGTGACGGATGAAGGAAGCCTGTATTTGCTTTCGCGGGGGAAAGTGATACAGCATCTGCAAAAGAAAGCATACCGTGCGGCATATTCCTGCTGCATGTTTGATGATCAGGGCAGATTATATGTGGGAAGAACCGACAACTGCATTGAAATATATAAGTTAAAGGATGGAAAGCTGCAGAAATGCAGGACTGTTTCCTGTGGAACTCTTACCAATATAAAATCACTTCATATGTCGGAAAATCAGGAAATTTTTATCTGTGCAGATAATGGAGCCGGTTTTTTAGATATCTCCGGAAATTATCAAAGTGTGAATACCAATAAGTTTAACAGTTCCATTGATCATATGCTTATGGATTATCAGGGAAATCTCTGGTTTACCTCGTCACGTCTGGGACTGCTTCGGATGTGCAAATCTGTTTTTACAGAGATCTTTACAGAAGCAGGATTGGAAGAGGATGTTGTGAACACTGTGATCAAGTGGAGAGGTGATGTCTATTTTGGAACGGACAGTGGTCTGAAGGTTGTGGATGGTGTTATGACCAGAGAAAAACATACATCCTTATCAAAAAAACTGGAGGGGATCCGTGTACGCTGTCTGATGGAGGACAGTCAGGGGAATCTTTGGATATGTACTTCCGGAGAAGGTGTCTGGAAAGTGTCAGAGGATGGATCACTCCGGATCTATTCGGAAAAAGACGGTCTTTTGGGGGATAAATTTCGTACAGCTATGGAATTAAAGGATGGAACCATTGCTCTGGCAGGAGATCTTGGCATATCCTTTGTTAAAAATGGAACGGTGACTGAAAATATTGGTGCATCAGATGGATTATCCAATCCCAGGGTATTGTGTATGTTCCAGAAGAAAGATGGTACTCTTCTGGCGGGGACGGATGGAAATGGTATCGCGGTGATACGGGATCATAAGGTTCAGAGCCATTACAAAAAAATAAATGGCTTAAGTTCAGAAGTGATCCTGCGTATGGTGGAGGATACCGATCATGGCGGAATGTTTATCGTAACAAGCAACAGTCTGTGTTTTATGAAAAACGATAAAATTCGTATTCTGGATAATTTCCCATATTATAACAACTACGATATTGTGGAGGGAAAGAAGGGGGAGGTTTTTGTTCTTAGCTCCGCAGGAATCTACGTTGTGGACAAAAAGAAACTGGAAAACGGAGAAAAACTGGATTATGATCTGTTAAATGCTGCCAAAGGCCTGCAGGAATCTTTGACCCCGAATGCCTGGAATTATATTGACGAAAAAGACAATTTATATCTATCCGGTGGATTTGGTACAGTATATATGAATATGAACGATTATAATTCCCATAATTTTTCTTATCGTATGCTGATGAAGTCTATCAAAATGGATGGAGAGACCTCCTATGTGGAACGAGGGGAAGCCTTTCATATTTCAAGAGGTGTGAGCCGGGTGGAGATCATACCGGAGGTGGTCAATTATTCCATTAATGACCCATATGTCCGGGTCTGGCTGGAGGGCTACGACAAAGAGCCGACGATTCTTCCGCAAAGTGAATTAAAAAATATTGTATATACCAATCTTCCTACGGGAGAATACATTTTTCATATGGCGGTGTATGATCATCAAAGGACGAAGGTGATCGAGGAAAGTACTTACCAGATCATCAAGGATAAGGAAATCTACGACCACTGGTGGTTTTATGTTTATTATGGTATTGTGTTGGTGCTGGCGATCGTCTATCTGACCTGGCTGATCGTCCGGACACAGATCCAGAAAAAGCTGAATCTCCAGAAGAAGGAGTTAGAGCTTGCCAGAAATCAGATCCAGATGGGTAATGAAACGATCATTACCATTGCAAGAACGGTGGATGCCAAGGATGAAAATACCAGCCAGCATTCCCAGAGAGTATCGGAATATTCTGTGATGATCGCAGAGAAGCTGGGCTACAGCAAAGAGGATCTGGAGGTGCTCCGCAAAACAGCACTTCTTCATGATATTGGCAAGATTGCGATTCCGGACCGTATTCTGAATAAGGCGGGACGTCTGACGGATGAAGAGTACGGTGTGATGAAGTCCCATGTACTCAGGGGAGCCGAGATATTAAAGAATTTTACCTTTATTGAGCATGTAGATGAGGGGGCTCTTTACCACCATGAGAGATATGATGGCAAGGGGTATGTAAATGGTCTGAAGGGGGAGGAGATCCCTCTGAATGCAAGGATCATTGGAATTGCTGATGCGTTTGATGCGATGACGGCCAACCGTGTATACCGCAAGAAGCTTGATCTGGATTTTGTGCTGGAGGAGCTTCGCAAAGGAAGAGGAACGCAGTTTGATCCCCGGTTAGTTGATATCATGCTGGGACTCTTAGAGGATGGAACCATTGATGTCGAAGGGCTTTATGGAGCAAGTGAAAATAAAATTTCATAAAGCGGGTGAAATTGATTCGCAAATATTAGAGCCGGCGGCCCAAAGCTTTCGGGCTGGGAAAGGAACAGAGGATTCGTATGAAAAGGATATATATCATAACGATCAGCAGTGCATTGTTTGTGATACTGGCAGCTTTTGGTCTGCATCTGCTGACGCAGGATGACAGTGAGCAGAGAAACATTACCGTGGGATTTGTTTATGTGGGAGATACCAGTACTGCTTATACAGGCAATTTTGTAAAGGCGCAGAAGGCGGTAGAGAAAAAATATGGCAGCAGGGTACGGACGATTGCACGGTTTAATGTCACTGAGGGAAGTGAAGACGGTATTTTAGAGGACCTGGTGGAGGCGGGCTGTGATATTATTTTCACCACAAGTTATGGATTTGGGGAAAAGGCAAAGCAATGGGCAGAGAAATATCCTAAGGTTCAATTCTGTCAGTCTACCTGTTCTAATGCCAACGAAGAACCAAAACTCTCCAATTATCATACCTATATGGGAGCTATTTATCAGGGACGTTATATTTCCGGTGTGGCAGCGGGAATGAAGCTGAAGCAGTTGATCAATGAGAAAACGATTACAGCAGATGAAGCAAAGGTGGGATATGTCGGAGCCTATCCGTATGCGGAGGTGATCTCCGGATATACGGCATTTTTCCTGGGAGTAAGATCCATTGTACCGGAAGCGGAAATGACAGTGAAATATACAAATACCTGGGGAAGCTACGCATTAGAAAAGAAATATGCGACCCAGTTGATCAATGAGGGCTGTGTGATCATCTCGCAGCATTCTGATACTACGGGACCGGCCGTGGCATGTGAGGAAGTCAAGGGAAAGCATGTGGTATACCATGTGGGATATAATCAGAGTATGGCGGATGTGGCGCCAACCACATATCTGACCGGGTGCCGGATCAACTGGGAGCCTTATATTTCTGCAGCGGTGGAGGCAGTATTGTCGGAGAAGGATATCGAAAGCTCGCTGGATGCCAACATCAATGGAAATGATGCAGGGGCAGGATTTGATCAGAGCTGGGTACAGATGCTGGAGGTCAATGAGCTGATTGCGGCACCGGGAACCAAAGAAAAAGTAGAAAAACTGATCGGCAGCTTTAAAAAGAAAGAGATCAATGTATTTCAGGGAGATTATACCGGGGTTGATCCGGACAATAAAGAAGATGTGATTTCTTTGAAGGAGGGATATCAGGAAAATGAAAAGAGCTCCGCACCGACATTTCATTATGTGCTGCGGGATGTGATTCATGTGGAATGATCATAACAGATGAAAAGGGTCATTTGCAAATCGTCAGATAGTATGGTAAAATAAATTATTGATTATGTATGAAATAAATATAGATGGGCAAAGCAGCCGAAAGACTGTGACGCAAAGCTATAGGACCTGTAAAATGGTAACCAGTTGCAAAAAAGAAAGCATTACGGCTATGGTTGTAATGCTTTTTATAGTTTATAAAAGGGGTTTGGAGAATGAAAAAGGACAAAGTATTTTATCAATCAAAATTTGAACATTACCGTGTGATGAATATGTGGATCGTGATCGCAAGCTGTATTTCATCACTGTTTTATGTGATATCTGACTGGTATTTATTCGGGGAGATCAATATGGTGACAGTTCCTGCGAGGACAGCAATTCTGATTCCTTTTGCTATTTTTATGATCGTGAATGCAAAGGTGAAGGATTACCGCGTGATCGTGCCGTTATCCTATCTGATCGCACATAGTATTATGTGGTGCACTATCTGGGCGTGTGTATATCTGCCGGATCTTACTTTTGCCAGTGATGGTTTTATCATTATTATGGCAATTTTTATCTTTTTTGGATTTGCAGCACCGGGGAAGTGGAGTGTTATTTTTACGGGTCTGATCTTTCTGGATATCGGCGTTGCCAATATTTTTCTGCATTATCCGGAGCTGCTGATGATGCTGATCCTCGGCATTCCGTTTTATGGTGGAATCTGTCTTGTGGTATGGGCGATGGAGAAATCTTATGTGTACCAGTATGTTGCACAAAGGATGCTGGAGGAAAGTGCATATCACGATCAGTTGACGGGACTTTTTAACCGTAATATCATTGATACTCTTATGGATGAAAACAAATCCCTACAGTGTTTCGGAGGAGAGGATATCTCAGTTTTACTGTTTGATATTGATTTCTTCAAAAGAGTCAATGATACATATGGTCATGAGAGTGGAGATGTTGTTTTAAAGGAAGTTGTAGATATTGTATCAGCGCATCTGGAGTATCCCAATTATATGCTTCGCTGGGGCGGAGAGGAGTTTTTGATCATTCTCCAGAGTGATTTGGTAAGAGCAGAAAAACAGGCAGAAAAGATTCGTCAGGCAATTGAGAAGAAGACGGGAAAGATTTGTTCTGTGACAATATCCATTGGTGTAACCGGGTATCATGGCGGAGATTATAATGCTTCGGTAAGGATGGCCGATGAGGCTTTGTATGAAGCTAAGGAAAGTGGACGAAACAGGGTGAAGATTTATAACTTAAACTGTGGAGACATATAGTATCAAAAACCATATGAAACAGTAAAAGAGAAAATGATATATTGACATGTAAGCCATAAATGATTAATATAATTACAGAATAGAAGATGTAATCGACATTTTTTTGGTTATAAAAACATTCTGTGACAGAAAAGAGGATTATTTATGAAAGTGTTAAGGATTGGAGAGAAGGTTGCAAGAATTCCTGTTATACAGGGAGGGATGGGAGTTGGAGTCAGCAGATCAAATTTGGCAGGAGCTGTAGCGAGAGAAGGAGGAATTGGAATTATATCAACAGCACAGATTGGTTATGATGAGGAGGAGTTTGAAACAGATCCGGTAAAGGCCAATCGTAAAGCAATTGAAAAGCATCTTTCTTTGGCTAAGGAAAAGGCTGCCGGGGGAATGGTGGGAGTCAATATTATGGTTGCACTTCGGGATTATGCGGAGCATGTGAGAGCCGCAGTTGCTGCAGGCGCAGATGTGATCATTAGTGGTGCAGGGATTCCGGCAAAGCTTCCGGAATATGTAAAAGGGAGCAGTACAAAGATCGCTCCAATTATTTCTTCGGCAAAGGCTGCCAGAGTGCTTTTACAGCGCTGGGAAAAGAAATATCAGAGAACCGCAGATTTTATAGTGATTGAAGGACCAAAAGCCGGCGGTCATCTTGGGTTTTCCAGAGAAGAATTAAAGGATATAGATGGACTTGACTATGATAACAGGATCCGGGAGATCATTCAGGTTGTACAGGAATTTGCAACGCATTTTCATCAAAAAATTCCGGTGATCGTAGCTGGTGGGATTTTTACGGCGGAGGATGTAAAGCATGCCGTAGATCTTGGGGCTGATGGAGTTCAGGTTGCTTCGAGGTTTGTTGTCACAAAGGAATGTGATGCATCGCAGGCATATAAAGAGGCATATATTCATGGTACGGCAGATGAGATAGAAATCATTAAAAGTCCTGTTGGCATGCCGGGACGCGCACTTCGCAATCATTTTCTGGAAAAAGTGCAGAAGGGACGGATTCCGGTAAAGAAATGTTATGGGTGTATGCGTAAGTGCAATATCAACGAGATCCCATATTGTATTACAGATGCGTTGACAAAAGCGGTTCGTGGCGATGTGGAGAATGGATTGATTTTTTGCGGAGCAGAGATTGGAAGAATTCATTGTATGACCACTGTACATGATCTTATGATGGAATTGGGGAAGGGCTTTGAGTAAGAAAAATATTCCGACAGGAGTTGGAGGAAGATCTGGATGGAAAGAAAAACAATTCGAAGAAGAATCCTATTTTATGGAAGAGTGCAGGGTGTAGGTTTTCGCTATCGTGCCAGATATGCGGCGGAGAGTCTGTGTCTCACGGGATGGGTATATAATGAAGAGGACGGTACTGTGACTATGGAGGTGCAGGGAGATGAGGCATCTATAGACCGCCTGCTGCAGATGCTGCAGCAGGACCGCTACATTGATATTGTGGATATGGATATCAAGAATCTGATTCCGCAGGAGAACGAGAGAAACTTCGAGGTGAAGGATTGAAAGCAGACAGAGAAAAAGGGGCTTCCACTGTGAAAGTGGAAGCCCTTTATGTTTATGTCGTATGAATAAAGGTGTGGATATTAAACACAACCCTGAGCCTTCATAGCCTCTGCAACCTTCAGGAAACCTGCGATATTTGCACCGGCCATGTAGTTACCCTCCATACCGAACTCTTTTGCAGCCTCATCACAAGACTTGAAGATCTCTTTCATGATGCCATGAAGCTTTGCGTCAACTTCCTCGAATGTCCAGGAAAGTCTCTCGGAGTTCTGGCTCATTTCAAGACCGGATGTTGCAACACCGCCGGCATTTGCAGCCTTAGCCGGGCCGTAAAGCATCTTGTTCTCGAAGTAAACATCAATAGCTTCTGGAGTAGAAGGCATGTTAGCACCCTCAGATACAGCATAGCATCCGTTTGCAGCAAGTTTCTTAGCACTGTCTGCATCAATCTCGTTCTGGGTAGCACATGGAAGAGCAATATCACACTTGATGCTCCAGATACCACTGCATCCCTCTGTATATGTAGCATTCTTATGGGAGGTTCTGTCAACATACTCTTTGATACGTCCACGCTCAACCTCTTTGATCTGCTGAACAACAGGAAGATCAATTCCGTCTGGATCGTAGATATATCCGTTAGAGTCAGAAAGAGCAACAACCTTTGCACCAAACTCAGTAGCCTTCTTTGTAGCGTAGATTGCTACGTTTCCGGAACCGGAAATAACAACGGTCTGATCCTTGAAGCTCTTGCCGTTTGCTTTCAGCATCTCTTCTGTGAAGTAGCAGAGACCAAAACCTGTAGCTTCTGTACGAGCCAGAGAACCACCATAGGTAAGACCCTTACCGGTAAGTACACCGGACCACTCATTGCGGATTCTCTTGTACTGACCAAACATATAACCAATCTCGCGGGCACCTGTTCCGATATCACCGGCAGGTACGTCACAGTCAGGACCGATATGTTTGCACAGCTCTGTCATAAAGCTCTGGCAGAAACGCATTACCTCTCCGTCGCTCTTGCCCTTCGGATCGAAGTCGGAACCACCTTTGCCGCCGCCCATAGGAAGAGTAGTAAGGCTGTTCTTAAAGATCTGTTCGAAGCCGAGGAACTTGATGATACCACTGTATACAGATGGGTGAAGTCTGAGACCTCCCTTGTATGGTCCGATAGCTGAGTTAAACTGGATACGGAATCCTCTGTTTACCTGAACTTTACCGTTGTCATCAACCCAAGGCACACGGAAGATGATCTGTCTCTCAGGCTCTACGATACGCTCGAAAACGCCTGCCTCAACGAGATCCGGTCTTTTCTCAACAACAGGCTCCAGACACATAAATACCTCTGTAACTGCCTGGATGAACTCAGGCTCTCCTGCATTTCTCTTCTTAACTGTTTCAAGTAAGTCGATCAGATACTGATTTTTTAACGCCATTGCTAAAAAACCTCCTTTTCTTTATTTTTGATTGTGTATGTTGTGTGTGATTAACGCAACACGTTAAAACAAGTATCGCATAAAATTAGTGAGATTTCAACAATTTTTTCTAAAAAAACCTTATTTTTTTTCGATTAAAGTTGTGAAAATAGACAAAAATATACTTGTATACAAAATGCGTGTATACAAGTATGGAAAATAAAATGAAATATGAACAAAATGTTTACAATATAAACATAGTTTGGACACAAATGATCCGTATAATCTACTACAGAAAGTGAAAACTTTCTACTCCCACCCTATTATACGCTGGATAACGAGAGTTATCCACAAAAGAGCCCTTCGGGGCTCTTTTTGATTTATAGGGATAAATGATTCTATTATTTATTAAGGGATTCTATTATTAAGGAAGATAATCAGATAAATCGGGTTCTGGTGCTTGCGGACAAGGACAAAATATTCTATATTATATGGTAATGGAATGTATTGTCAAAGGAGTGGCGCACAGGGATATTGTGTGAGAAAGAGGAAGTATGAGCTGGAAATATCTATTATTTGATCTGGATGGTACATTAACGGATTCCAGTGAAGGAATATTAAATTGCGTGATTTATGCATTAGAGGCTGCCGGTATAGAAGTCCCGGACAGGGAAAAATTATTGCAGTTTGTGGGCCCGCCACTGATTGAGGGGTTTCAGGACATTATCGGGATGGATCATGCCGCAGCGGTTCAGGCTACTGTGAAATACCGGGAAAGATATGGTGTCATTGGCTTATTTGAAAATAAACCATATGATGGAATTGCTTTGGCGTTATCGCGTTTGAAAAGCCAGGGAAAGGTAATCGCACTGGCAACCTCAAAGCCGGAGTCGTATGCTGTGCGGATCCTGCAGCATTTTAATCTGATGAAATATTTTGATGTGGCTGTGGGAGCCAGTATGGATGAATCCAGAAATAATAAAACGGCAGTAATAAAAGAAGCGTTACGTCGCCTGGGGATATCAGAGGATGACAAAGAACAGGTCCTTATGATCGGCGACCGTCGTCATGATATCCGGGGGGCAAAGGACTGTGGCATTGCGTCACTGGGTGTTTATTATGGGTTTGCAGAGATTGGAGAGCTGGAAAAGGCAGGGGCAGATTATATTGCCTGGAGCGTCGATGACATGGTGACGATTGCCGGAGCGGCAGAGAGTCAGGCAGAATCTAAGGATTCCGACGGGGAATCTCTTTCAGAAATGAAATATCAGCGGGTAGACCTGGAACAGGCGGTGGAACATCTGAAAAAGTTGATACGGCAGCAGGAGCAGGCGCAGAGCGGGGCAGAGCAGCTAAAGATCCATCAGGAGTATTACCGGCTGAGTGATCTGGTATCAACGATGTATGCACTGGCAATGTTCCGTCATTCTATTGATACTACGGATCAGTATTATGATCAGGAAATGTCCTATTATGATGAGCAGCTTCCTGATTTTGAATTATGGGATATGAAATATCACGAGGCTCTATATCATTCGCCATATCGTGGAGAACTGGAAAAGGTGATCGGAAAGGTTGCATTCAAAAATATAGAGCTTCAAATGAAATCGACATCACCGGAGCTGGTGGAATTGCAGCAGGAAGAAAACAAGCTGGTGAATGAGTATGAGAAACTTCTGGCATCAGCGGAGTTTCTCTGGAATGGCGATACGATCAGTATGGCAGAACTCGGAAAATATCAGACGGATCCGGATCAGGCGATCCGGCAAAAGGCATGGACTTTGCTGCAGGATTTTCTCCAGACAAATGGGGAGACGTTAGACCGGATTTATGATGAGCTGGTTCACAACAGAACAGAGCAGGCGAGGAAGGCCGGATATGAAAATTTTGTGGAGCTGGGGTATTACCGGATGCAGAGAAATTGTTATGATCATTCTCAGATGGAACAGTTTCGTAAATGGATCAAGGAGTACTGGGTTCCGCTGGCATCAGAGGTGCAGGATCGGAGACGACGGAGGCTGGGGCTGGAAACGCTTCATATATATGATAACGGTCTGTATTATAAGGAAGGAAATCCGGCACCGGAGGGAACTCCACAGCAGATTTTACAAAACGGCCTGAAAATGTACCGGGAGCTTTCTGCAGAAACAGCAGAATTTATGGAGCAGATGGTTCGCAGGGAGATGTTTGATGTGCTGAGTCATCCCGGAAAGAAACAGGGCGGTTATATGGAGTTTCTGCCATTACCGAGAATGCCACTGATCTTTGCTAATTTTAACGGGACAAGCGGTGATGTGGATGTGATCACCCATGAATGCGGCCACGCTTTTCAGGGATATCTGGCAGGAAAGGATGATATCCGGGAGCATTGGGATATTACGATGGAGACGGCAGAGACACATTCCATGTCTATGGAGTTTTTCACAAATCCATGGATGGAACTGTTTTTTGGAGAGGCCGCTCCGGAGTTTCGTCAGATGCAGCTGGAGGATGCCATCTGTTTTATTCCTTATGGGTGTATGGTGGATGAATTTCAGCAGATTATTTACGAATATCCGGAGCTGACACCGGATCAGCGCCATGAGGTATGGCGCCGACTGGAAAAGCAGTATCGGCCACATCTGAACATGGAAGGAATGCCGTTTTTTGAAAAAGGCGGTTTCTGGCAGAGACAGCACCATATATATTCTACGCCGTTTTATTATATTGATTACTGTCTGGCTCAGATCTGTGCGTTGCAGTATAAGCTTATGATGGAGCAGGATTATGAGAGAGCCTGGAAAAGCTATCTTAAGCTTTGTCGGATGTCGGCAAGTGGATTTTTTACAGATATGATACGGGATGTGGGATTGTTGAATCCATTAGAGGAAGAATGTATTCAGCAGCTGATACAGCAGCTGAGTGGAGAATAGATAAAAGGAAGGCAGAGGTATTATTACGATGAGTAAGAACAAGAAAAAAGCAAAACTCCAGAAAAAACAGAGCAGATTATCCAACAAGAAAATCGGAATCATGGTGGCTGTCGCAGCCGTTGTAGTGATTGCCGCAGGAGCAATGGTTTACTGGCAGAAGAATCGTGCCGTAGATGAAAAGCTGGATTATGATCCGGCAAAATATGTTAAGATCGGAGAGTATAAGGGAGTACAGGTATCGCTGGAGGTGACGGATGAGGATATTCAGGATGAGATCGACAATGTACGGGAGGAAAACGCATCTTACGAGCAGTTGACAGGGACCACACAAACCGGTCAGACCATCCGGGCATCTTTTGAGGGGTATGTGGACGGTAAGAAAATGGATGATACATGTGGAGAGGATTATGTAGAGCTTGGTTCCGGAGACTGGCTGGATGGCTTTGAGGAGAATCTCACAGGAGTCAATACGGGGGATTCCGTAGTCTTTACCGTACCGGTACCGGAGGGAACTTATGGTGATCCGGCACTGGATGGAAAGAACGTAGAGTTCCATGCAACGGTTTTGTATATCTGTGGAGAAGAGATTCTTCCGGAGTATTCGGATGATCTCGTAAAAAAGGTGTCCAAAAATAAATACAAAACAACGGCAGAGTATAATGAATATCTAAAGAAAAAGCTGCACAAGGAAAATGAAGACCAGAAGGCGGAATATGCATGGTCAGATGTATTGGAAACCTGTGAAGCGGATCAATATCCGAAATCTCTGCTGGAGGATTGCAAGCAGGAGGTACTTCAGGGATATTATGATATGGCAGCAGTCTATAATTGCAGCAAAGAAGAAATCTTCCCGACATTTGGCTATGACAGCGAGGAGACTTTTGTAAATTCGGATCTGGAGCCGCTGGCAGAGGATACGGCAAAGGAGTATCTTGCGGCTCAGGCAATTGCCCAAAAGGAAAACATAAGCTATACCAGGGAAGAATTGCAGGAATATATCAAAGAGCAATATGAGGATATGACGGATGAGTATGATTCGCCGGAGGCATTTGAGAAAGACAGAAAGGGATATCTGGAGCGACAGATGCTTCTGGAACAGGTGAAAAACTGGATTGCAGATCATGCGAAATATTCCGGCTGATCGTCGCAGAATAGATGGAAAGGAAGGCTGTGAAATGGAGCGGTTAAAAATTCTGGTAGTGGATGATGAACAGAGAATGAGAAAGCTTGTGAGAGACTTTCTGGTAAAGAAAAATTTTGATGTGATGGAAGCGGGAGACGGAGAGGAAGCCGTAGATATTTTTTATGAAAATAAAGATATTGCGTTGATCATTTTGGATGTGATGATGCCTAAAATGGACGGATGGCAGGTTTGCCGTGAGATCAGAAAATATTCTCAGGTACCGATTATTATGCTGACAGCTAAAAGTGATGAGAAGGATGAGCTACAGGGCTTCGAGCTTGGGGTGGATGAGTACATTTCAAAACCGTTTAGTCCCAAGATACTGGTAGCCCGTGTGGAGGCGATTTTACGGAGAACCAACGCATTAGAAGAAGGTGTGAAGGAGGTCGGAGGAATTTCCCTGAATCAGGCAGCACATGAAGTAAAAATAGACGGTAAAAATATCGAACTGAGTTACAAGGAGTTTGAGCTTTTGACATACTTTATAAACAATCAGGGCGTGGCATTATCCAGGGAACGTATTTTAAATAATGTCTGGAATTATGATTATTTTGGAGATGCAAGAACCATTGATACCCATGTCAAAAAGCTGAGAAGCAAGCTTGGGGACAAAGGAGAATATATTAAAACGATCTGGGGTATGGGTTACAAATTTGAGGTGTAAAAGATCATGAACAAGAAAAAGGCATCTTTTCTGAAAATGCAGTCAATTAAAACAAAATTAATCGTGGTATTATGCAGTATACTGGCGTTGACAATTCTGGGATGCTGGCTGGCCAATCAGCTATTTTTACCAATATACTATCAACATAGTAAAATAAGCACATTGTCAGATTCATTTCGAAAGATTGATAATATTGTAAAAAATGACAATGCTTTTCAGAAGGGAGCAGGGCAAAACGGTCTTTCTGAGAAGAGCATTAATACACTGGATTCCCTGACAGAAAACGGTTCTATGAACACATATCTGTTCCGGATCAGTGATTATTTTGGGATTTTACAGTACACGTTTTGCTATCCATCGGCAGACAGTCTCAGCAATATCCAAAAGGAAAATGTACGTGATAAGACAATGGATTATGTGGTGGGGCTGGTAAATGGTTATGTGGAGAGAGACGGAAGAGAGCTTATCAAGGGAAACACAAGTTATCAGGTATTTAAATCCTATGACGAGAGGATCGGATCATATTATCTAGAGTTGTTTGGCCGTATTGATTCCGGTGATTTTGTTTATATGAGCACGAACTATCAGAGCATGAAAGAAAGCGTGGCAGTTTCTAACCGTTTTCTGGCATATATCGGTGTGATCGCAGTGCTGATCTCAGGGATCCTGCTTTTTATGATCGGCAACAATTTTACAAAGCCGATCGTATACCTCACAGACATTGCAACGAGGATGTCCCAGCTTGATTTTGAGGCAAAATATCCGGTTAATACAGAGGACGAGATCGGAAAGCTGGGCAACAGTATCAATCTTCTTTCGGAACGGCTGGAGGAGACGATTTCCGAGCTGAAATCTGCCAATAATGAGCTGCAGAAGGATATTGAAAACAAAATACAGATTGATGAGATGCGAAAGGATTTCCTGTCGAATGTTTCTCATGAGCTCAAGACACCGATCGCCCTGATACAGGGATACGCAGAGGGACTTCATGATAATATTAATGATGACAGTGAGAGCAGGGAATTTTACTGTGATGTTATCATAGACGAAGCTAATAAAATGAATAAAATGGTGAAAAAGCTTCTCACCTTAAACCAGATCGAGTTCGGAAAGAATCAGATCACATTTGAACGGTTTGACATTGTACAGGTAGTACGGTCGGTTATCCAGTCTGCGACTCTTCTGGCAGAACAGAAGGGGGCTGAAATCTACATGGAAGAGACAGAGCCGGTCTATGTCTGGGCGGATGAGTATATGGTAGAAGAAATAGTAACCAACTATATCAGTAATGCAATCAATCATGTGGATGGGGAAAAAAGAATCCGTGTGACGCTGGAAATGAGAGAAAACGTAGTCCGCGTGAGAGTATTTAATACGGGAAATCAGATTCCGGAGGATGAGCTGGACAAAATATGGATCAAGTTTTATAAAGTGGACAAGGCAAGAACGAGAGCTTATGGCGGAAGTGGTATCGGTCTGTCTATTGTCAAGGCAATCGTAGATTCCATGAACCAGCAGTGCGGAGTCAGAAATTGTCAGAATGGTGTAGAATTCTGGTTTGATCTTGACCGGAAAAGTTAATGGTTCGTTCCTCTCACAACGATGGAAGTCATTGCGTAAAGTGGGAAAATATGATACCATATAATACAGTGACAGGTATTTTTTTGCGTGCCTGTGTATATGAAATGTAGTATTTTGAGAAAGGCATGATTATTGATATGAAAAAGAGATTGATCGTAACAGCAGCAGTGATGGCACTTGCGCTGACAGGCTGCGGTTCCGGACCGAATCTGGATGATGTCAGCCGGAGCATGGAAGCAGAGTATATGGCGGGTACATTGTTGAAGTACGATAAAAACAACGATGATATGCTGGATTATGACAGGAGTGTTTTAAGGGCAACGCCGACGCCGGAGCCCACAAGGACGCCGGTACCTTCCGGTTCGCCGGCAGCATCGGCAGCATCACAGAATTCATCGGATCCGGGAGCAGCTTCTGATACTCCGGCTGTCAATTATGTGGCGGCGGAGCAGGTTTATGCCATGAATCAGGTTGATATTAAGCAGATGTCCAATGAGATCAAGAGTACATATGGTTCGGCAGATGCAGCGATCAGTGCACATAAAGGAAAGGAGCTTTTGATTGTTCATTTCCGCATTAAAAATAAATCATCGGTCAGCCAAAAGGTCAATCTGATGAAGAAAGAGCTGCAGTATACGCTGACAGCAGATGGAGAGACGGTAGGCAGTCCATTGATGACGATCCTGAGAAATGATCTTCAGTATTTTAAAGAAAAAATGGCACCGGGCAGAAGCTCAGAGGCAGTGCTTGTTTTTGAAACAGACAAGAAACAAACGCTTCAAAATATGTCCATTCAGGTGACAAACGGAAAAATGACAGGTGAAATAGCGATACATTAAGAGAGTGGAAAGGCAGGGTGATACTATGGAGACAGGGATATTATTAGAGAGTGGAACAAATGAACTGGAGATTCTGGAGTTTCGGGTTGGCAGCAATTATTATGGAATCAATGTGGCAAAGATCCGGGAGATTCTGCCATATCAGGTGCCGACACCGATCCCAAATGCAGATGCAAGGATAGAGGGAATCTTTATGCCGAGAGATGAGATCATTTCTATTGTAGATTTATCGAGAGTAATGAATCTGCCGGCAGCACAGTCCACGGCGGGAGATATGTACATTGTAACTAATTTTAATAATCTCAATACAGCATTTCATGTACAGGGAGTAGAGGGAATCCACCGGGTATCCTGGGGAGACATTATCGAACCGGATTCTACGATCAATGCTTCCGGTATGGGAATGGCTACCGGAATTGTGCGGATCGAAGGTCGGCTGATCATTATTCTGGATTTTGAGAAAATTGTTGCAGAAATCAATCCGGAGACCGGACTGAAGATCTCTGATGTAGAGCATATGACAGGCAGATCAAGAGTGGATTCTCCGATTTTGATCGCAGAGGATTCTCCATTGCTGGGCAAGATGCTTTTAGATTGCTTAAAGAGAGCAGGTTTTGCTAATATTGACCTTACGAACAACGGGAAGGAATGCTGGGATAAGCTTTCAGCATATCAGGAGCAGGGCGTGCTGGATCAGAAGGTGGCCTGTGTGATCACAGATATTGAGATGCCACAGATGGACGGTCATCATCTGACAAAACTGATCAAAAGTGATGAGCAGATGATGCATATTCCGGTAATCATCTTTTCCTCTCTGATCAATGACGAAATGAGGAAAAAGGGAGAGAGCCTTGGAGCCGATATGCAGTTATCTAAGCCGGAGATTGGACAGTTAGTGGGAGCGATTGATCAGGTCCTGCAGATTGAAAATGCAGATGGAACATCTGTCTGACATCATAGAACAGATAGTTAAGGAGATAGAAGCTTGAGTGAAGAGGATTTAAAGGATGTGGCAGGGGATGCTGCAGAACAGGATATAAGTGAATATGAAAATCTGGAAAATTTCGTAGATCTGGAGGATCTTAGCAGTCTGATGGATGATGATGACTTTACTGATTTAGAAGATCTGGGAGACATTTCTGATCTTGATCTGGATGGGGATGGTATTTTGGAGGATGAAGCTGCACAAGCACAGGCTGAGGCATCTTTGACAGAGGATGATGCTTCGGATAGTGCGCAGGCGGTATCTCTGGATGAGCCGGAGCAGGAAATGGATTACTCGGATATGGCATCTTTGGATGATCTGCCGGATCCGAGTGAGATCGAGGATCTGGGATTGTTTTCTGATTCCGGGGAGCAGCCGGATATTCCAACGCCGGAAATACCTGAGGCTACTTCCGGGGGGCAGCCGGATATTCCAACGCCAGAAATACCTGTGGCTACTTCCGGAGAGGCATCGCTGGATGATATGGTTGGGGATTTTCTGGATGATCTGGATGCTTCAGGAGGAGCAGCCGGGCAGGAAGTACAGCCGGAGGAGCCGGTGTTTGATTCTTTGGGTGCAGAAGAAAATGAATTATCAGATGTTACTGATACCTCAGATATACAAAAGGATTCTGAAACAGAAACGGATGGAGCTGTGGCACCGGCTGGAAAAGCAGAACCGGATGAAGTGCCGGAGCCTGTTTTGGAAGAAGAGCCGGAAGAGGAAGCCTTTGGACTTGATGACATTCTTGCATTGGAGCCGGAGGAGGAAAATGGTCAGACGGATGATATGCAGGCATTACTGGAGGGGCTGTCTGAGGATGATATGCCGGAGCTTCCTCCGGAAGGCAGCCAGGAAGATATAGAGAAAAAGCCGGGATTACTGAAACGTCTTTTTGGAAATATCGTGACAGACGAGATTGCAGAGGCAGAGCTTGCCCAAAAGGAAAAGGATAAAGAGGACGAAGCGGCAAGGCAGGAGGCAGCGGAGGCTGCCAAAGAAGAGAAAAAGGCTGCCAAAGCAGCAAAGGCAGAAGAAAAGGCTGAAGCCAAAAAAGCAAAGGCAGAGGAAAAAGAACTCAAGAAGGCTGCCAAAGCCGAAGAAAAGGCACAGAAAAAGGCAGAAAAGGAAGCCAGAAAAGCAGAAGAAGCTGCTCAGGAGGAGCTGGAGGTAACAGGAAAGCTCAACAAGGTCGGAGTGTCCATTGTAGTGATTCTGGCGGCGATGTTTTTGGCAACGGAAATTTCCGGCACTGAAATATTCAGTTACAAATCCACGATGAAGCAGGCAGTCAGCTTCTTTGATGATGGCAGATATACTGACGCATACCGGGAGATTCTGGGAACTGATCTGAAAAAGAAGGATCAGGAGACATACGACAAGATCATTACGGTAATGAAGGTACAGCGATCCCTGAATTCCTATGAGAATTATGACAATATGAAGTATTATCCGGATGCGTTAAATGCTTTGCTGGTTGGTTTGAAGAAATATGATGAAAATATTGAAACGGCCAGAAATCTGGAGGTTGAAAAGGATGTTGACAGCTGTAAGGAAAAAATACTGACGCTTTTAGACGAGGAGTATGGTTTGTCGGAGACACAGGCGAGAGAGATCCTTTCTTTAAAAAAGGACGCTTATACAGACCGGGTTGTAGAGCTTGGGATACAAAAAAAGAATTCATAATAGAGCAGAAAATAACAGGGCATTGAGAAAAGGAAACGTCTCAATGCCCTGTATTATTTTCTGGTGTGGGAAGTTTGAGTACTGTAAATATATGGAAGTGACGACATCTGCGGACTAATTATTTGCGGCACCTTCATAGACAGCTTCGTTGGTAAGCTCTATGCCAAGCTTTTTGAAGGTGTTAATATCAATCGCAGATAAAATTGCGGATACATGAAGCTGACAGCCGGATAATTTCGGAAGCTGTTCCAGAGCCAGCTTGGCGTTAGGATCGGATACGGCACACATGGAAAGTGCGATCAGTACCTCATCCGTGTGAAGCCGTGGATTTTTGCTTCCAAGATAACCGGTTTTTAAATGCTGGATCGGTTCGATAAAGGTACGGGAGATCAGATGTACCTTTTTATCAATATGCCCCAATACCTTGATGGCATTTAACAGAACGGCAGATGCCGGTCCCAGAAGGTCGGAGGTAGACCCGGTAACAATAGTTCCGTCAGGCAGCTCTAAGGCTGCTGCGGCAGAGCCGTTTTCAGCAGCCAGATCATTTGCAATGGAAACAACGCAGCGGTCATTTACAGTGATCTTTGCCTGTTTCATGATCAGCTCCTGCTTATAGATCTCGTCCCTGGAGGCTTCATCCTTAACAAAACGGTTCAGGGACTGGTAATATCTGCGGATGATTTCCTGACGGGAAGCTTCCTGACAGACTTCATCATCAATAATGCAGTTTCCGGCCATATTAACGCCCATATCGGTTGGTGATTTATACGGGCAGTGTCCATAAATCCCCTCGAACATTGCGGCAAGTACCGGGTAGATTTCGATGTCACGGTTATAATTGACGGTAGTTTCGCCGTAGGCCTCCAGATGGAAAGGATCGATCATGTTCACATCATTCAGGTCTGCCGTGGCAGCCTCATATGCCAGATTCACCGGATGCTTCAGAGGAATATTCCAGATTGGAAAGGTTTCAAACTTGGCATAACCGGCCTTGATGCCGTTTTTATTTTCATGGTAAAGCTGGGACAGACAGGTTGCCATTTTGCCGCTTCCCGGTCCCGGAGCTGTAACGATCACAAGGGGACGGCTGGTCTGGATATAATCATTTTTGCCATATCCCTCATCACTGACAATCCGCTCCACGTTGTTGGGATATCCTTCGATCGTATAATGATGATAGACGTGAATGCCAATATCCTCCAGCTTCTTTTGGAAGAGGTCTGCTGACGGCTGACCTGCGTAACGGGTGATGACGACGCTGCTGACATAAAGTCCCTTTTTCTGATAGACGTCGATCAGACGGATCACATCCTGATCATAGGTGATGCCCAGATCATGACGGATTTTATTGCGTTCAATATCTGCAGCATTGATGGATATGATCATTTCTGCCTGATCGGCAAGCTGTAACAGCATCTGCAGTTTACTGTCCGGTGCAAAGCCGGGAAGAACACGGGAAGCATGATAATCATCAAAAAGCTTTCCGCCAAATTCCAGATAGAGTTTATCGCCAAACTGGGAAATACGTTCCCGGATATGTGCTGATTGCATAGACAGGTATTTATCGTTATCAAAGCCAATACGTTTCATGAAACTCTCCTTTGTAAATCAATCGAATATTGTCGAATATAATAATCTAATGTACCACATATGAGGATAACATACCCGGAAGAAAAAATACAGTGAAAATATAAGAAATTATAATGTTTTCTCAAAATGGAATGCGGCTTTTCTTTCCCGAAAAGAAATGATATAGTTTTATATATCAGGGGGTGACAAAAATGACACAGACACAGCAGGATAGGATCATAAACAGTCTGATTGACAGACAGATCACGATTTCTACAATGGAGAGCTGTACGTCAGGAATGATCGCATCTATGATCACTGATACATCAGGGGCATCGGCTGTTTTTCCGGGAGGCTTTGTGACATATCTGAATGAAACAAAGGTTTTCGCCGGTGTTGATGAAAAAATTATCAAAGAGTATGGTGTCTATTCCGGAGAATGTGCGAAAGCTATGGCGGAAACCGTTAGAGAAAAGTTAAATACGGATATTGGCATTGGCATTACCGGAACGACAGGAAATCTTGATCCCAATAATGCGGACAGTGTGCAGGGGCAGGCATTTTTCAGCATTGTGTGGAAGGAAAGCGTATTTGTTGATGAAATTCATGTCGATGTGACCGGGAAGAGCCGTCACGAGATCAAACAGCTTTATGCAGACCGTGTATTTGAGAAGCTGGCAGAAATTATTAATGTAAAGCAGGGATAAAGCGATGGAGATTCAGATCATAAAAACCAGAAGAAAAACGGTCAGTCTGGAAGTGAAAAGAGACGGCAGCGTGATCGTGCGGGTACCTCTCCGGATGCCTCAGAGGGAGATACAGGAGTTTATTGAAAGTCACAGCAGCTGGATCGAGCATAAATGCAGACTAATGGAGAAACGACGTGCACAGTCCGTTTCTACAGGGGCACCGCCGGTTGATGAAATCAGCGGAAAGGAATGGGAAAAGATCCGGGAAGCTTTTGCAGACCGGGTAGATTATTATTGCAAAAAGATGGATGTACAGGTGGGCAGGATTACCATAAGAAATCAGAAAACCCGCTGGGGAAGCTGCAGTGCAAAGGGGAATGTGAATTTTAACTATCAATTATATTATATGCCTCCGGAGCTGATGGACTATGTGATCGTCCACGAGTTAGCTCACAGGAGTCATATGGATCATTCTGCATTATTCTGGGAAGAGGTGGCGCGGTACTGTCCGGAATATGCGGTTTACCGGAATCAGTTAAAAAAGTACGAAACCGTTTAAAATACCGGAAGTTTCATATACAGCATAAAAAGTTAACGGGGAGGAGGGGAATATCAATGGAGTGGATTTATCCGATTCTTGGAAAACAAAAGTGCCTGCCATTTTATTTGTCGGGGATTGGGATCGCAGAGCCGGAGTATCATGTGAAGCGGGAGGACGGTCTGGTATCCCATCAGTTTTTATATACCCGGAGTGGCAGGGGAAATCTGCATGTAGCAGGAGGCAGCTATATATTGGAGAAAGGCAGCTTATGCTATCTGGGTCCGGGGGTTCCCCATGAATATTATCCGTTGGAGGAAAATCACTGGACAACCTGCTGGATTGTTTTTCGCGGCGAATATTTGACGGAAATGATGAAGGGACTGGGCTTTATAGATTTTGCCTACGAAAAAGATGCGGTTAATGAAAAGATAGAGAAGCTTTTTCATCAGCTGTTAGGGGCGGCGAAGGATCCGTTATATGGGGATGAGTACTGCTCGGTTCTGATATATGAATATATTATGAGTATCCGGCAGACAATGATGGAACACAAAAAATATAGCGGACTTGGAGACAAGGATATATTGCAGCATGCGGTGATATATATGAATGAAAATTATGCTTCGGATATTACCCTGGAAGAGCTGGCAGAGATCGGTGGTGTGACAAAACAGCATTTCTGTCGTGTATTTAAAGAACAAATGAAGATGCGTCCTATGGAATATCTGGCCAGACGCCGGATGGCATCTGCGAGAAATCTATTGCTGACAACCACAAAAAGCATTGCGGAGATCGGAGAAGCGGTGGGGTATGATAATCCAACATATTTTGGCATGGTGTTTAAAAAGTATGAAGGGATTACGCCGACGGATTGCAGAAAAAGACATGGTACAAGCCTGACATGGTAGATGTGCCGGTGGAATGTTCATATTACTGGGATGTATGAATTATTTGAGATTGCCATATTCTTATGAGAGTGCCTATAATACAGTTAGTAACAATATTTTAAACACTCTATGTAAGGAGGAAAATATGGTGAATAAATTCTTGAAACGGGCAGGGGCCTGTTTGCTCAGTGTTTCTATGGTTCTGACGAGTAATGTGGGGATCGCAGGGGTGAGCGCATCTTCCGGGAAAGGAGAAGCAGTGGAAACAAAAACAGGAAGCATTGTGATTGATGGTAATGACATCAAGGCGGATAATGTGAATGGACTTACTTACAAAGGGTTTGGTATGCTGAGTGGTAATTCTACCAGTGATCTGCTGATGGATTACAAGTCACAAAATCCGGAAAAGTATGCACAGCTGATGCAGTATTTGTTTGGTGGGGAATATCCGATTTTTACCCATGTCAAACTGGAAATGGGGAATGATCGTAATACTTCTACCGGACCGGAAAGTGCCACGATGAGAACGAAGGATGAGCAGGCAAATGTTCTTCGTAATCCGGGCTGGCAGCTGGCAGCGGATGCCAAAAGAATGAATCCAAATGTGAAAGTAAGTATTTTATCCTGGTGTATGCCGGCCTGGGTAAAGACGGATGCGGATAAATATTTGTGGTATAAACAGAGCATTCTGGCTGCTTATGAGCAGTATGGGTTTATGGTGGATTACATTAATCCGAATACAAATGAGGCATGGTCAAAACAAAATGATGTCGCACGCACGAAAAAATTTGCAAAATGGATTGCAGAGGAAAGCAGTGAGACCATTAAAGATGACAAGGAACTGGCGTTATTCCAAAAAATTAAACTTGTGGTATCCGATGAAGCCAATGTTGTGAGTGCTGAGGTAGCCCAGATACTGAAAAGTGATCAGGAATTTATGGATGCAGTGGATGTGGTTGGATATCACTATAAAACAGCCGACGATCGTAACGGTGGAATGGAATGGCTGGCAGAAGAAGTCGATAAAGAGGTGTGGAATAGTGAGGAGCAGGCAACCTTTTCCAACTCTGCATTCCGTCCGTCCACGAACGACAAGAGACCAACTGTAGAGGGAACCGGAATCGGTGGCTCCGGCAGTGCCTTAGAAATGGGAAATACCGTGATCAAGAGCTTCGTGGAGTCTCGTCGTGGACATGTAATTTATCAGCCGGCAATCGGTTCTTTCTATGAGGGAGCACAGTATTCGTTCAAAGAGCTTGTAAGTGCCAGAGATCCATGGTCCGGCTGGATACATTATGATGCGGGATTGCTTATTCTTTCCCATATCAGTAAATTTGCGGTTACCGGCTGGGAGAATGAGACGAATACAGCAGGTATCTGGAGAGGAGTACCTTCTGCAAGCAAGGCATCAGCAGTTCAGGGAACCAGCAGCAATGCCGTGGATGGACGTGGCGGAGGAGAAAATTATATGACACTGGCAGCGCCGACGAAGGATAATTTCTCTACGGTGATCGTAAATGACAGTGAATATCCAATGACATATACCCTTAAGACACAAAATATGAATCTTAAGGCAGACCAGAAACTGGAGCTGTGGGAGACAAGAGCTGCAAATGACGGTGCATTTAATGAAAATTATATGAAATGCATTGATGAAATCAGTACGGATGCAGAGGGAGTATACCGCTTTGAAGTGAAACCGAACTCCGCGGTTACAGTAACCTCTCTGGATGTTTCTGCAAGTGAGGAGCATATAGCAGGAATTCCGGTGGAAGGAAAACGTACCGTTCTTGATACAGATGTAACCGGTGATGTGCAAAATGTCGAGGATGGTTACTTGTATGCCGATAATTTTGAGTACACCGGAAAAACAGTGCCTGTTTTGGACGGAAAGGGTGGATTTACCGGAGAAACGGAGGATTATATCGCATCCCGTGGCGGTGATACAGGAGCTATGGCGCGTTATACCCATACACTAAATGGTGCCTTTGAGGTGTATAAAACCGAGGATGGAAATCATGTACTGCGGCAGCAGCTTGATAAAGATACTTTGGGATTAGGCGGAGCCTGGAGTAAAGGAGATCCGGTTACATTGATCGGAGATTACCGCTGGACGAATTATGCAGTATCCATTGATGCGTTTTTTGAGAATCAGAGAGAAAACCAGTATGCACAGGTGGGTATCAGACAGACAGGAAGAACACAAAATCTTAGCAACAGTGCAGGGTATTCCTTCAAGGTAAATGAGGATGGAACCTGGGTACTGCAGCGTGCAAAATTAGAAAAGACATCTTCCAAAGGAACAGAGCTTGTGACAGGATCGGTAGACGGAGCGTTAGTAACACCGGGCACCTGGTTCAATTTAAAACTTCGGGGAGAGGGAAATGTTATTAAAGCATATATTAATAACACGCTTGTGGCATCTTATGAGGATGCAACCCCTATTACCTCCGGAAGAATAGCGATAGGAAGTAGCAGTACATATACCAGATTTGATAATCTGGAAGTGACAAAGATCAAGGGGTATGCACCATATTATAATGAGTATCTTGATAATATGGAGACATATGATCTGACACCTCAGAAAAATACAAAGCTTGTTTATAATGACAAGTGGACCCGTACCTGTGAAAACCAGGGAATGTATACTTATCAGAGAAGTATGTCCTACAGCACAGGAGCCGGAGCTTCTCTCACATATACCTTTAAAGGTACCGGGCTTGAACTTCTGGGCTACAACGATTCGGAAAAAACAACGGTAAATGTTACTGTGGATGGAACATCATACAAACAGGCAGATCCAATCTGGAAAGCAGATAATATGTGTACGGCATATCAGGTTGCGGGTCTGACAGATTCAGAGCATACAGTAACAATTGAACTGGCAAGTGGAAGTATTGCGGTTGATGCAGTGGCTGTACTGGGAGCTGCCTATGAGGGAGAAGAGATCAATAAAATTCCGGAAGAAGTTATTCCAAGTCCAATGCCGGAAGTCACTCCAAGTGCCTCTCCATTACCGGAGACTCTGGGAGCGGTAACACCGGCACCACAGTCACCGGATACTTCTTCTGTCAGCAAGGGATATTCTTTTAAAATAAAGGATATGACATATGTTGTCACTGATGTGGAGAAGAAAACCGTTGCCCTGAAGAAAACGGAGAACAAGAAGATCAAGGCAGCAGTCGTTCCGGCATCTGTGAAAGTGAATACAGCCGGAAGCTTCCGTGTAACCGAAATATCCGATAAGGCATTTGCAGGCTGCAGCAGTCTGAAAAAGGTAACGATCGGTAAAAATGTTACCTCTATTGGCAAAGAAGCATTTGCAAAGGACAAAAATTTAAAGAAGATTGTGATCAAATCTTTCGGATTGAAAAAGGTTGGCAAAAATGCCATCAAGGGTATTTCCGGAAAGGCAAAGATCTCCTGTGGCAAGAAGAATGTGACAGCATACAAGAAGCTGTTTACCGGCAAAACGGGATACGTAAAGTCAATGAAAATTACAAAATAAATTCGTAAGGAATTCTTAAAAAACACATGGAATGTTCCATGATATAATAACGCTATACTAAATATATGGAATCATTATTCTATATAAAGGGGAGGGTAAATATGCGTTATATATTGCGGAACATTCGTCTTTTTATGACAAATCAGCGGGGGATATATCTTTTATCCATTGCTGCTGTGATGTCGTCTGTTTTTTTACTTCATTTTTCCTATTCATTATATCAGTCCTTTATGAAGGAAAAGGATGCCCAGAGTGTGGAAGCGGATTGGCTGGGCGTAGAGCTTCAGGATCTGTATACACAGAAGGGTGATCCTGAGGATAATAGTGATTACCGGATCATTCCACGGAAGGGGACAAAATATGTCACTATCAAAGATCTGAAACGACTGCTGAAAAATCTGTCCGAAGAATTTCAAAAGGAGGTACAGACTATTGGAGCAGATGTGGTTGTGGAGGGTGTTCCGTATGTGTGCTGTTTTGGCGTGGAGAACGGAGAGATCGTGATGTCGAAGCAGTATCGGGACAATGTGACGGGGAATCTTTTGGAGGAAGGGAGATTTTTTACAGAGGAGGAGTACAAAGAGGGGCTGCGGGTTGCTCTGGATGAGGCAGCTTTGTCTCCAAAGCAGAAGTTACTGTCCCCATATCTCGAAAGCATCCGGTCGAAGGATCGTAAATACCTGACTATTGCGGGGAAAAAGTACCGGATCATAGGAAAACATTCTTTTTATCCGGATCTGCCGATTATCCCGATCACATCCCTGCCGGAAGACTATACTCTGGATGGATGTATAGAGTTTTATTTCGAGGGGGCCGTCAACAGTCTGCAGTACACGGAGTTAAAGGATGTGGTAGAGGAGACACTGGGGGATCATGCATCCATTCCGGATATGGATCTGCCGGATATGGATAAGATTTATCTCTACAATACGATGATCATTATTGCGGTTCTGATCGCAGTGGTTTCGGCGTTAAATTTTGTGATCCTGTATCAGTATTTTCTGGAAAAAAGGCAGGAGGAGATCCGGGCAATGAGGATCTGCGGGATGAAGCGGAGACGTGCCGTGGTGATGTTTCTGGCGGAATGTGTCTGCCTGACACTGCCGGTTTATGTGTTGTCGGTATTTCTGTATGACCGGTTTGCCCTGCGGATGATGAGTTCTTTTTACACTTATGTGGATGATCATTACAGCCTGAAACTATATCTGGAGCTTTTTGCGATTTATTACATATCCTCGCTGATCATTCTGCTGGTTTCTATCTGGAGACGGCTGCAGGGAGAAGGAAGGATGCGGATTGGAGGTGGAAGAGTATGAAATGGAGATATGCCTGGAGAGAATTATGGCATCATCCGTTAATGATGCTTTTGATCTTTGTGCAAAACGTGGTGGTTTTTGCGGTAACGGTGAGTATGATATCTACAATTGTTTCCCGCTATAATACCTACCGGGAGATATCAGATCTGGTGTCCGGAAATGGTGCTGTTTATACATTGGAGAGTTACCAGGATTATTACAAGAACAAGGAGGGAGAATGGCATTACAGCTGTGCATACACAAGAGAAGAAGTTGAAAGCGGCCTGACGGATGCAAAGGTGCAGGGGTGCTATAACTGGGGTGTGGGCATTGACGGGGATGTGCAGGATTGTAGTCTGACCGCATATGATGAGGCACTGTGGAAGTGTCATCGGCCGGCAATCGCAGCAGGAAGATGGTTTTCTGACCGGGATAAACAGACGGAGGAGCTGGAGGTTGTGATCGCACAAAAAGGAGGAAAGGATGGCAGGTATCAGGTGGGAGATACCCTGAGTGCCGAAAAGGAATTGAGAGATTGGGTCAATGAAGGTGATGATACCAAGATATCTTTTAAGGTTATTGGCATTATTGAAAACGGAGCTTCTATTCTGGGCTCCAAATTGGAGGGGAAAAAAAGTAAGGAGGACTACCGGACATTGTTCTGGGATTATTATGATTATTATAATGACGGCTTATATCTTTTCGGGATACAGTCCGATCTGCTGCGGTGTAAGCATCAGCATGCCGGTGCATGGACGGAGAAGATGTTAGGGGAATGTTTCTTTTCCTGGGAAACCGAGGATCCGAAGGTGATCAGCAGCAATCAGGAAAAGGTAATGAAAAACGCTACGGCTACAGATACCAAAGACTATGAATTGATCCGAAGGGAGAGTAAAAAGTATATCTGGGAACAGGTCCGGATGATCCTGCCGATCCTGATCACATTATGTATCATGACGGTTTTATCTACGGTCTGTAATATGGCGATCATGGTTCAGAAAAGTTTGCGGAATTATGCGGTGTATTACATTAACGGATTGTCGTGGAAAAAGTGTAGGTCAATCCATATATTCAGCATGATACTTCTGGAAGGAGGAAGCTTTCTTCTGGTGACGGCGGGATTGTTTTTGCTGAAGTTTGGCGGTGCGTTAAAGTATACGGTGATTTCACCGGGGCTTTGGCAGATGGCGGGGTGTCTGCTGTTATGTCTGTTGTTTACTTTATTTGGAATCGGTGTGGTACGCCGGGAGACCCATGGAGTGAGTGCAAAACAAATTCTGACGAGAGGGGGAGAATGATGATCGAAATAAAAAATCTGAATAAAGCGTATAATCTCGGAGAGGAGAACGGCTGTGAGGTGTTAAAGGGAATCAATCTGACGATTCATGACGGGGAGATGACTGCTATCATGGGAGCAAGCGGCGCAGGCAAAAGCACTCTGTTACATATTTTGTCCTGCATTGACCAGTACGACAATGGAGAGTATCTGCTGGACGGAGAACTGATCGGGAGAATGGGGGATGCCCGGATGGCAGAGATACGAAATGAAAAAATGGGAATTGTTATGCAGGATTTTGCTCTGATCGAGGATTTTACTGCATTGGAAAATGTTATGATGCCATTGGATTTCTCGGCAAAGAAACGCAGAAAAAAGGAAAAAAGAAATATGGCACTGGAGGCATTGGAGGCGGTTTCCATGAAAGAGTATGCCGGAAAACCGGTGTGCAAGCTGTCCGGTGGCCAGAAACAAAGGGTAGCGATTGCAAGAGGTCTGGTGAATCGCCCGGAGATTCTATTTGCGGATGAACCAACGGGAGCACTGGATTCTGTGACAAGTGGGGAGATCATGAAGCTGCTTAGGACCTTAAATGAAAAGGGAACCACGATGGTGATCGTGACCCATGACAGACTGGTGGCGGAAAGCTGTGATCGGATCATCAAAATAGTAGATGGAAGGGTGCAGGATATTGCGTGAGACATTAGTAGAATTAAAATTGGCGAGTAAATATTATAAAACAGATACCCATGTTGTAGAGGCACTGCGGCGTATCAGCCTGAAGTTTGAGCGGGGAGAATTTGTGGCAGTGACCGGGGAAAGTGGAAGCGGCAAATCCACACTGCTGCGTGCGATCTGTGGTCTGATCCCTCTGGATGACGGTGATCTGTTTTTGCATGGAGAGTCGTGTTTTTCCTGCTCTCCGGAGGAATGGAATGAAATACGCCGCCGGGAGATCGGTATGATATGGCAGGATTATAAACTGATCGAGCATTATACGGTGATGGACAATGTGATCATGGCGCTTCGAATTGCCGGAATGGAAGAGAATGCACAGGAAAAAGCAGTAAATGCATTACGCCGGGCCGGCCTGAAGGACTATGAAAATCATAAGGCAGGGCAGTTATCCAGCGGACAGAAGCAGAGGCTGGCGATTGCGAGAGCGGTTGCCGTATCGGCTCCGATCATTCTGGCGGATGAACCCACCGGCAATCTGGATCACCAGAGCAGTCTGGAAATTCTCCGGCTGCTTCGTGATGTGGCAAAGGACAGTCTGGTGATCATGGTGACCCATGACTTTGCGGAGGCGCAGGAGTTTGTTTCCAGAAAGGTTACGCTCCGGAATGGGCAGGTGATGGATGATGTCAGGCTGCAGGAAACAAATGGATCAGATGCGCAGAACGGGGACAAAAAGCAGTGTCTTAAAACGATGGATCCCGGTAAAAGCGGGTTACAAAGGAAAGCAGACCGGAAAGATATTTTGTATTTTGCATGGAAAAATATCCGGGGTCATAAGGTGAAAACAGGGCTGATCCTTCTGCTGATGATGCTGGTTGCCGTGATCTCTTATGGTTCGATTGGAGAAATCCAGATGTTTCGGGATGACCGGATCGCCAGAGTGACGGATGACTCGATCTTTGGAGAGCAGGACAGGACGAGACTTCTGGTGAAACGCTCCGATGGTTCTGCAATGGGAAAGACGGATATGGAGGAAATACGGAAGCTGCCTGAAGTGGTGGCGGCAGATCTGTACGGAGCGGTCAATGAAATAGAGTATACGATAAGTTCCAGAGATCAGAAGGGGTATATGAAATCTGCCTCTGTACTAAAAAAACGGGACATTAAAAAAGGAACCATGGCAGAGAAAACGGGGGAGATCGTTGTATCCCGCGGCGTAGGCATCCAAAAAGGAGGTACGGTAAACATTTCTTTTCAATGCAGGAATTACTGGGGCAGGGATGAAACCCTGAAATACACCTTCCGGGTGACGGGAATCTGTAAGACTCAGACACCGCAGGTTTATTTTTCAGATGATTTCTGTGAGATGCTGTATCTTCCGCTGGCATCGGAGGACGTTATTATGAATTATGGCCGGAAGGATGGAAAATATCTGGGCAGCCTCCGGGTGATCCCGTTTATCAGCGATGTGGCATCCGGAGCCGGAGTGGCGCTGGATGATTCCTTTCAGGTACCGGCATCAATATTGTATCAATTTGACAAAAAACTCAGGAAGGTTTTTGCCGGGGCAGAGCAGCTGGAGATGGGAGAAAAGAAGATATCCGTACAATATACAAAAAAGACTCACAGCAGTACTTCATTTTTTCTGGGGGTCAGTGAACCGGTATTTCGTGAGTGTTATGGCGATTACGGAAAGGAACAGTCGGGGGAGATTTCTGTCTATATCAAAAGCTATAACAGTACGGACCGTGTGATCCGAAGTCTCCGTGCCAAAGGGTATGACGGGGTCAGTACATATCGTGTCAGCAAGACAGAGTATGATCCGGACCGGCTGCAGCAGAGAATGAATATTTTTGAGATCATGGGAGCGATTCTGGGTGTGATGTTTCTGGTACAGATCCTGGTGCATATGATCTTTTACCGGATCCGGCGTCCAGAGGAGTTTCTGATGCAGACTTTGGGGATAACGGTGGACCGTTTGCTTTGGATCGAGGCGGCAGAGCTTATTCTGGAGCTTATACCGGTACTTGTCCTGGGAGGCATCGTGGTGTGGTTTCTGCATTTTAATGAGGAGGCGCGGGTGATGTTAGATTATTATACGGTCACAGGAGCCGTGTGCGTGCTTTTGTATAATGTTGTCTGTGTGTGTGCGTCATGGCTTTTACATTGCAGATTTTATAAAAAGTGGTTAAAGCGTCAGATCATGTAAGGAGGGATGGCTATGATACGGGTAGAAAATCTGGAGAAATATTATGATCGTCATAAGAAAAACGAAAAACATGTATTACAGGAGATCAATCTGGAACTGCCGTCCCATGGTCTTATTGCTGTGGTGGGGGAGAGTGGCTGCGGAAAGACGACTCTTTTAAGGTGCATCAGCGGTCTGGACTGTTTTGACGATGGCCGGATGGTATATGAAGGAAAACATGTGATCATGCCCCGGAAGAATTCTATGGAAGAATACCGGAACCGGAATATCGCATTTGTCTTTCGAAATGAATATATGAGAGAAGAACTGACGGTTCTGGAAAATGTCCGGATGGCATTGGCTCCGTATGAGCTTTCCGGGGAGGAAGAACAGGAGCGGATCCGGCTGACTCTGGAGGCTGTGGGGATGGAGAAGTACAAAAACCGCCGTCTGGAATATCTTTCGGGAGGGCAGATGCAGCGGGTCGCTGTGGCAAGAGCCTTTGTAACATGCCCAAGGATTATTTTTGCAGATGAACCCACCGGAAATCTGGATGAGGAGAATACCATCCGGATCATGCAGCTTTTGCGGGCTTTTTCCGAAAAAGCACTGGTGGTTCTGGTGTCCCATGAACAGAATATGGTGAAGGGCTTTGCAGACAGGATCATTCATCTGGAGGAGGGACGGATCGTGTCTGATCGGGAAAACAATGCGGCGGAACAGATCCGCCGTATGGAATGGAAGGATATTTATCTGGGGGAATATCGCCGGACGCAGCAGAAGCTGGAGCATTTGCAGGTTCAGTTTTATGAGCAGGAAGAGGAAATGCAGGAGGAGACAGAACAGGAAAATACTGCACAGGAAAACACCATTCAGATCATTCACCGTAATCACAAGTTTTTTGTCAAAGGAACCGGCGAGGAAGAGATCATTCTGTTAAAGGACAGTGACTGCAAGGTGGTCGATGGTCTACGGCCGGAGTATATGGATACTCTGGAGGGGCAGGAGCTGGGACTGGAGAGTATTTCACAGGCTTTCCGACAGCATTACCGGCTGCCGGAGCTCTTAAAGGTTTCTGCCGGACTTTCGGAGGGACATGGCCGATGGCTTTTTATGCGGCTGACACTTTTATTATTTACGGTGGTCACATTTCTGATATTTACGGACTACCGCTCCAGAGATTCTCTGAATAAGCTTGCTCTGCAGACAACAGACAGTCATTTGGTGACCTTTGATTTTTCACAGGGTGGTTTTACACGGTCGGGGATTGAACTTTTTTACGATCAATATCTGACTGCAGGGGGCTACAGCGATATCATGCCGGCACTGAATGATACCATGAATGTGCAGTATGACGGTTATCTGCAATTATCCGGTCATCTGTGCAAGGTACAGGATTTTTCCATGATTTCCGTTAAGGAGATCTCGACGGTGGATATACAATATGGAAGGATGCCAAAGAACCGCAATGAGATCGTGGTGGACCGGTGGCTTTTAAAACGTGCAAGACAGGATAATAATATTCTGCGGGAATTATTTCTGGATGACAAACAGTTTCTGGGGCAGAAGGTGTCCTTCGTTACGGGAAATCCCGTAACGATCGTTGGGATCGGCAGCCGGGATGAGCCGTCCGTTTATGGCAGTGATACCCTGCGGCTAAGTATGGCATATGAGCTTCCCTCTTTGATAACAGCCGAAGAAATCAGCGCGTTGTATCCAAAGAAATATAAAGATCTGTATCTGAATGATAATGAGGTGCTCGTTTCGGAAAGAATCCTGGCACAGGCGGAGGGCGCCAGTGATAAAGAAAAGAAGGAAACGATTTTAAAGACCCTGAAGGATCTTACGGGTTGGGAATGTTACATTGCAGGAACTTTTTCCGAGGAGGGCTATGATTACATTATTCCGGAGGGATTTTGTTATGACATTTCCAGGGAAAAAGCGATTCAGGATCACAAATGTTATGCCTATGCGGAATTGCCGCAGAAAATGATCGCCCAGATCCGGAAGGATATGGAACGGGGAAAAGATAAGTTTCCGGTTGTGATGCAGCAGACGACACAGGAACAGTTTCAGAAAGCACTGGAAGAAAAGCATTCCATGCTCCAGATGGATTATGAATATCTGATTGCTTTTGTTGCAGTTGTGTTTGTTGTGATTCTTGTGTTGATCTGGTTTCAGATTCTGTCCCAGAGAAAAGAGATGATCGTCAGTCAGTTCGTGGGGATCAGACGAAGTGTGCTGTGGAGAATGAAAATGCTGTATGCCCTCCGGAATACAAGCTTTGTATGTCTGCCGGTTGTGATGATATGCTGGATCGTAGTGCAGATTATGTCTTCGATTCCGTCATTCAATTATTTTGTGGACATGACCTGGTGGATTGCGTTGATTTTCGGCGGTGTATTGACCGGACTTGTCACAGTGGCATATGGTGCCGTCTGGAAATGTAATCTGCCGGGATTCCCACTCAGATATACGGAATAATGCAAAACATCAAAAAAAGAAAAGAATTGACAGGACAAATGGATGCATTAAATGCTTCACTGGGTGTCTATCTATCACCGGATGATTAAAAAGGGTACTTGAAAGTACAAGTACCCTGATGTATAATCTACTTAGAAAGGTTATCGGATGTGTTATCCGATTGCCCTCAGTATTAAAATGTTTATAAGAATAGCATCCTAAACTTTGCGAGGGTTGGGGATGCTATTTCTTTTTTATTGTTAGGGCATATGCCCTGTTTTGCGAGCAAATTTCTTAACAGAGAAATGAGCGAAGCTGGTGTTAGAATATAAATAGTACAAGTCAAAGTGAGAGCTTTTCATTCCGTCGATTAGTGATACAATAAAAGTATCGTACTGAAGGAGGAATTTATCATGGCAAAACATTTTGACAAACAGTTTAAACTGGATGCCGTCCAGTACTATCATGATCACCGTGAACTGGGATTGGTCGGCTGTGCATCAAATCTAGGCATCAGCCAGCAGTCTCTGTCCAGATGGCAGAAGGAGCTGCGGGAATCCGGTGATCTGAAATGCCGTGGATCCGGCAATTATTCTTCGGATGAGGCAAAAGAGATCGCCCGTCTGAAGAGAGAATTGCGTGATGCCAAGGACGCACTTGATGTGCTAAAAAAAGCCATAAACATTCTGGGCGAATAACGGAAGCTGTTTATCTCGAAGTTACCGTTAAATCAGAAAACGCTAAAAAAGCAGGACGCCGGGTTTCTGTTTCCGGAATGTTAAAATATTTAGGCGTTTCACGGTCAGGGTATGCCGCATGGAAACGGCATATACCATCCGATACTGCCAAACGCAGGAAACTGCTCAAGGACAAGATCAAAAAGATTTATGACAATTCTCATCAGAATTATGGTGCCCCTAAGATCACAAGGGAATTGCGTAAAACAGGGGAAAACATTTCTGAAAGAACTGTCGGTAAATACATGAAACAAATGGGCATCAAAGCCCAATGGATCCGTCCATGGACAGTAACAACCAAGGATTCCGATTTCAGTAATGAATTGCAAAATATCCTTGATGAGCAGTTTAATCCTGAACGTCCAAATGCAGTCTGGTGTTCAGATATCACATATATCTGGACGATGGAAGGTTTTGTATATCTGACCAGCATTATGGATCTGTATTCAAGAAAGATCATTGCATGGACGCTTTCCAAAACATTGGAAACATCCTGTGTGATTGAAACTATAAACAAAGCAAAAGCAAAACGCAGCACCGAATTACCTTTGATCATCCACAGTGACAGAGGCAGCCAGTATGTATCGAAAGAATATAAACAGGCAACAGCAAAAATGAATCGAAGCTATTCCAAGAAAGCTTTTCCTTGGGATAATGCCTGTATCGAATCCTTTCATTCGCTGATAAAACGGGAATGGCTGAACCGCTTTAAGATCAGCAATTACAAACATGCATACCGCCTGGTATTTGAATACTTGGAAACGTTTTATAATACCAAACGAATTCATAGTCATTGCGATTATATGTCACCCGATGATTTTGAAAGATTGTATCAACAGGCAACTTCGGAATTGCTGGCAGGTTAGAATGAAAAAAACTCATTTTAACTTGTACTAAATCTTGACATAGGACCATGTGGCTGTGTATGGGGTAGCAGTGTATCATGGAACACCGCATGGAGATGATTATATAGAAATGGGAGATTAAAATCTGCATAAAGATAACACCAGCTGTCGTGTGTTCACGGGATAATACAGTTTGAGACCGGACACCGACAATACGGCAAAGCCATACTCCTCCCGGAACTGGTGATGAAAACATTATACATCGATGAAGATAAATAGGCAAGAAGGACGTCTGTTGCAGAAAATAGCCCCCCAAAATAGCTACAGATAATAGCAGAAATCATAGAACCATTTTCCGAGAGTTATAATGCTCATGCGGAGTAAGACACGATGATAGTATTTTAGGAGGGGAATATGCCGGTTGATAAAAAATGAAAGACATACCCTTTTGATGAGGAAGAGTAAGGCTGAAAAAAGGAGCATCCTGTGGATATATTTATAGGGTGCTTTTTTCTATGGAAAAAAAAGAAAAAATGTTATATAATTAATATAGTTTTTTAAAAAAATATTTATGACCGTCAATTATGAAACTATTTTAGTAAATAGTATGTTTGCACTTGTTGTTAATATTTTGTATAAGTGCGGGAAAGCGGTTACATATCCAGACCAAAATATGAGAGGAATGACTGAAAAAAGAAATGAAATGTTTATGAAAATATTCATGATTTCTATAGTGCTGTTTGTCGGAATGGAAATTTATTGTAACTGGGGCTGACATTGCATTAGCCACTAGTATAACATATCACAATAGGTTGATTAAGGAGATTAAGAATGGTTAGAATTGCGATTTGTGATGATGAACAAGAGTATTTGTTTCTGGAGAAAAATATCATTGTCCAATATATGACAAATCACGGATATGAATATATAATAGATACTTTTGTTTCTGGAACAGATTTTCTATGTATTAAGAGAAAAATAGAAGAATATGATATTGTTTTTTTAGATATTAATATGTCAGAATTGGATGGAATAGAGACAGCAAAACGGATTAGACAATATTCTTATCGGATATCAATTGTTTTTGTGACAGCCTTTTTAAGCTATGCGTTAGAAGGATATAAAGTAAATGCAATTCGGTACATTCTGAAGGACGGTAATTCTTTGAAAGATTCATTAGCAGAATGTTTAGATACTATTTTTATGCAAAAAAATTTTAACAGAATTAGACAATCATTTGAATTTATCGAAGGGACACAGACTGTAGACTTAAATGAGATCGTATATATAGAGAGTTCATTGCATAAATTGACCTTTCATTTTAGAAAAGGATTAAACCCCAAAATGTCTATGTATGAAAAGTTAGATAATATTGATGAGCATATTTGTAAATTTGGATTTTGTAGAATTCACAAAAGTTATTTAGTGAATTTAAAATATGTCGAATCAATAGAGCGGTATGTGGTTACATTGACAGAGGGTGTAAGTGAAGTGAAAACTTTAAGCGTTTCTCAGTCAAAATATTCTAATGCTAAAGAAGAATATATTTTATATCAAGGGGAAGTATAATGGAATTATATATTTACGGAGTTGTTTACACGGTTTTATATGTAATATTATGCAAGATGTTTATTGAGATATTTGCAAAAAAGAGATTTCAAAATAATAGTAAGGTTTTTTTCTCAATTGTATCTTTTGTTTTGTTGGAATATATTGTTTCGATCGTATTTTCAAAAATAATTGTTTTAAAACAGATTTTAATTATAATTTTGGGAGGGTTCTATGCATGTTATTATTTTAAATTAAAATTGTGTAAAGGATTTTTTTTGTTTTTGTTGTACCATGGATTATGTTTTGCCACTGATTATGGATTGTTGATTGTATCGCAAAATTTCATTTCAAATGCATCTACTTCGGAAATTGTTTCTTCAAATATGAGTTTAATGATGGGATCAGTTAGTCAGATGCTCGTTTTTTGTATCATTATTATTTTGAAAAAATATATAAAAAATGAAAATTTGGAGGTTTTAACTAAGTTTGAATGGATTAAATTTTCTGTTTTTCCTATTTTTTCTATTGTTTCAATTCTTTCTATTTATATCAATTTTAATGAAATCAACAGTGTTAAGCAAAAAAATATTCTGTTATGTATTGCATTTGGGATGTTGTCAATGAATATTGTAGTGTTTTATTTAATATATGGAATATTAGTAAGGGAATCACAGATAAATGAAGACAAACTTTTTTTTGAACGCATAAAATCAGAAACAGAGATATATCGTCAGGCGTCTAAAAACTATGTTGATCAGAGAAAAAGAGAGCATGAATATAAAAATGAAATGATGTTAATATCCTCATTAATTGATTTAAAAGAGTATGACAAGGTACGTTTTGTTATTGACAAATTTTGCGATAAGAGTTCTTGTGGCATACACCGTATTGATACGAATAATATTATAATTGATGCTATAATAAATGCCAAGTATGAAGAAATGAAAGATAAAGATATTTTATTTGTTTTTAAGTTTAATGATTTGTCTGCTTTGAAACTTGATGATAGAGATATTGTAATAATTTTGTCTAATTTATTAAATAATGCAATAACTGCCAGTGAAGAGTGTAAAAATGGAAATCGGATAATCAAAGCAAAGCTATATAAATATGATAAAAAAATTATCATTTCTGTTGTTAATACATATTCTACTATACCAATCATGGAAAAAGAAAAATATAAAACAACAAAAAAGGATGAGGATTTACATGGTATAGGCATAGACAATATTATGCAAGCGGTGAATAAATATAATGGAACGTGTGTAATTAGGCATGATTATCAGTATTTTTATTTTGTAATATATATACCAACATCATATTAAGTTAAAGAACTACCAGGAGGAAATCGCTTAAGCATCCTCTTGTGTGGATATGGAAATGTATTCTAAACATATTTTAGTAAAATTTGAATAAGGCATAAGTGCTGCTCTTTTTTAATTCTGTAATAAAATTCTTAATTCTGCTTTTTCTATTGTAAGATTTTTGGATATAAACTATTATTACTTGCGTAGCATGAGAAGATTTATAAGGTTCAAAAGCTAAAATTAGAAAGAAAGCGTATAAAAATGAATGTAACAAATTTTGTTGCACAAAAAGCTGCAAAAAAAATGTGTAAATGGAAATTTATATATCCTGAACAAGAGGATGAATATACATATTCAATACAGGTTATATTTGAAAAAGTAATTGGATATTTTGTTTTACTGTTTTTGTCAGTTTTTAATCATCTTTTTTGGCAGACTGTGATTTTTTTGATTTTTTTTTCAAACTTAAGAAAATATACAGGTGGTTATCACGCTGGAAGCTTTTTTGAATGCATGGGATTATCAGTGATAGTATATGAAACATATGTGATTTTTTTTTATCCACTAATAATTAATTTAAACTATTTAAAGCACTTTTTGCTAGGGGTATCTTTGGTAGTCGTTCTTATTTTAGGAACCGTAAATCATCCTAATATGCAATTAGATGAAATAGAGCTTTCATTATGTAAGAAAGCTGCAAGGAAAATGGCTGTTGTTGAAGTAATAGTCATTATAATATCTTGTTTTTTAGGGGTAGATAGTAGTTGTATTTCGTTTATGAACTTTGGTTTTTGCTTATGTGCAATAATGTTATTGATTGCAAAAATTATTAGACAGGAGGTGATAATGTGAAAATTCAGATTGAGAAACAGGTTCTTGGAGTATTAAAAATGATTGCGAGCAAAAATATTAATCATGAGAAAAATGATCCACCATATTGTCCGGTGATTTTTCATCAGCCTAAGAGACCTAAAAAAGAGAAAATGTAATGGCAAAAATAGAAGTGTATAATACAATATGTTATTTTTTTGTTGAATTTGTAATTACGAATGGAGGTCAATTATGAGGAAAAGTAAAATTTTTAAATTTATTGCATTGATGCTGCTTTGTAGTATGTTTATTGGAAACAAAGTGAATGCAGCTGGTTATAAGGAGTTTTCGCATATATTTAACTATGCACCAGGAGCTCCTTCTAGTACCAATCATATAAGTCAAACGGTTGAAGTTAGGGGAAACGCAAATGCTAATGCGTTTGCAAAATGCACGTCATATAGTTACAGCGGAAATAAACCGGTATTAACGGTGACATCAGTTTCAAGTAACTATCCAACAAATTCTACAGCATTTACAGGAAGTACATCTAGCGGTCAGAAGATGAAGTATACAGTGGCAATTCCACCTACTAATAAAACAGTAACATTTAGGGGACATGTTTCTAATTACACATCATTTTCTATTGCAGCTGAAGTGAAAGGATAACAAAAGAATGAAAATGTTTAACAGAAAAATAGGTATATATTGTACACTTCTTTTTTGTATATTTATGATGACAAGTTGTGAAAATGCACCGAAACGTGAGCAGAAAAATAATTCGAAACAGGAAATGAAAGCTTCTTCAAAACAATATGTTTCGATAGAAGAAGCAAAAAAACAGATTCATGCATTGGAAGGAAAAAGTGTAGATGGAGTACATTTACCGGAGCACATATTGATGCCAAATATTCATAAGATATTTGAAGTAAAGCTTACTCCATGGTATCCAAAACAAAAGAATGATTTGAAAATGGCTATAAAAAATATGTGGAATGACTACAGAAAAATAGATTGGACGTCAATAAAAAAAATAACTTTTTCAAATAAAAAAGATAATACATATTATGGGGAACAAAAACAGGATAAGAAAACAAGTTTACTATATTCTTATGATTCGGATGGTTTTTTTAGTGGAGATTCATTAAATGATACGGAGCAGACTGGAAAATCCTGTGTGAAAGAAATTAATTTTGAATGGGGGGATACTGCATCAAAGAAAGATGTGTATCAGTTGGAAGACGGGAAAATGCCAATATCAAAGGCGGTCACTTATGTAGAGGATTTATTTAATAAAAATGTATCTAAGTTAGAAAAAAGTAAATTTGAATATAAAGTTCAACATTTATATGTAATGAAAAATACTAAAACAGGATGTTATGATTACAATATGGTAATAGGAAGAGTATATAAAGACATATTCATTGATACCAGCTCCGATTTTTGTATTTCGCAAGGTAAAAGCTACAATAAAGTACATTGTGGAATCCATATGATTGCTGTTATGCGGCATAAGTATTCATTAGATTATGTAAGTAGCTGCAAGGAGCTTTTTGATATCGAGACAGAGACAGAAAAAGAAAATATCATATCACCTATTTGGGCTTTGCAATTAATAAATAAGAAAATTGCTCATATAGACGGTCTTAGTTTTAATGACTGTGGTCTGGTTTATTTGTTAGTACAAGATAATAAGTTGGAAAAGGATAATGAACAGGATGTCTATCAACAAGTAAATGAGACAACATATTTACGTCCTGTATGGTTATTTATGTCAAATGGCAGTGGTGCAGTATTTGATACTATGACAAAAGATAATCATGGAGTTAGTGTTATAGTTGATGCTGTAGATGGGACTCTGTATTATTATGAGAGTACAGGTACGTATTAGTTGTTCAAATTAAAGCAGTAAGGGAGCAGACTATGATAAAATTAGAACTTAAAAAAAACATTATAAATGTTTATTTAGTTATTTCTATTCTCCTTTTGTATTTTACTTTTTTATTTGGTGATAGTGGTCATGTTCTTTTGGATGACACATCTACGACAATTATTGGTGCAGTATGGAATAAATTTCATAATAATTGGAAGATGTGCAGTGATTCCTCTTTTTTGGTCAGAATGAACGCCATGTGGAGTGATAATACTTATCTGCCTATATTGATGCCGGTAATATGTGGCCTGCCAGGGGCGATGATTTATCTGGAAGAAATAAGAACAGGAAATAAACGGTTAATTCTTTGTCGTTGTTCTTTAAAAAATTACTATATATCTAAAATATTATCCAATATTGTTAGTTCTATTGTAATATCTTGCGTGTCAATATTCCTATATTATGTTACATTGATTATATTTTATGATAATGTTCCGATTTCAGATGATTCTTTTCAGATCATTTATTTTGTTTTTTCTGGAAATATGATACAAAACAGTAAGGATATTTCGTTGTTTTGTATTGTTTGTAAGCTGATTAAAGGTATTGTATATTTTTGTTTTTATTCAGTAATGTGTGGTTCTTTTTGCTATTTCATGGCTGTTTGTTGTAAAGATAAATATACTGCTTTCGGGGGAAGCATTTTTCTCTGTTATGTGCAAAGCAGAGTGGTTGAAGAATTATTTAGAAAATATGTTACAGATGGTGCAACAATTGCAGGTACGGCAGCAGACATACTAAATCCTATTTTTCTTCATTTTGCCGGGAATAGTGGGTTTTATCAAAACAGAGAGATATGGGCAGTATTATTGGCATTTTTATTTTGTATATTCAATTTTGGGGGAGGAATTTTTTTATCACAAAAACAATTGGATATAAGTGAGGGATAAAAGTAGTTAGTCATTTGAGGAGGGATATTTTGAAAAAAATAATTCTTATACTTCGTGCTGGACTGCAGGAAACATTTACGGATAAAAAAATCATTGTTTTGTTGTTGATTATTGGTTTTATTATTGATAATGGAGTACGTCAGATGGTAAATCATGCATTACAGGTGGGCCAGCCGTTAGGCGTTTTTGAAGGTTTTATAATGTGTGTAAATCATTGGTATTATTTAGTCGCTTTTTTGATTGGATTTATTTTTATATTGGCAGGTGTTCCGAGGATAAATAGTGAACAAATTTTATTGATATATAGAACAGGAAAAAGAAACTGGCTTTTTGGTGAAATTATGCAAATTTCTGTATGTGCTGTCATATATATATTTCTTTTGCTTGTTTGTAGTATTTTTTGTTGTTCTAAATACTCCTATATTGGCAATATTTGGAGTAATTTTACAGTATTTTATAAAACAGATTACGAAATGCTGTTATCTGATAATAATCGGTTTGTAGACCAACAGGTGTTTAAATATTATTCGCCATATCAATCTTTGGCACATGGTATAATGCTACTGGTGTTGTGTTTGACACTCATGGGAACGATCATTCTTTTTTTTTCAATTCTAAATAAAAAATTGATTGGAATAATTTTAAACATATTATTGATTTTATTTGTGCTCATTTTTAATGAGTATCATATGGGAGTGATGTGGATTTCTCCTTTTTGCCATGCCGTACTTGCATTACATAATAAATATGTATATAAACAGTTTTCTGTTCCTCTATTATTTTCTTATCTATATTTGGTTGCAGCTGAGGGGATACTTATATTTTTATCGCTCAAACAACTCAAGAATAAAATGTTTTATTAGGAGGGAGCATAATATGGTAATAGAAATAAAAAATGTTTCACTAAAAATTAAAGAAAATAGAATTTTGGAAAATGTCAGTTTGCAGTGTGAGAAAGGAGAAATTAGTGGTATCATAGGGCGGAATGGAAGTGGAAAAACAATGCTTATGAAATGCATATGTGGGTTTGTACATCCTACACATGGAGAAATACAGGTGCATGGAAAAAGGATTGGAAAAGATGTTGATTTTATACCTGACGCAGGTATAATTATTGAAACACCTAGCTTTATTCCATATTATTCGGGAATAAAGAATCTAGCTTTGTTAGCATCCATTCAGAACAAGATAAAAAAATCTGAAATTGAAGATGCAATGGAAAGGGTTGGACTTGATCCTAATATGAAGAAAAATGTCAAAAAATATTCTTTGGGCATGAGGCAGCGTCTGGCATTGGCACAGGCCATAATGGAAAATCCTAAGATACTGATTCTTGATGAACCATTTAATGGTTTGGACAAGGAAGGTGTTTTAGATATGCGAAAATATTTATTGAAATTAAAGAAGGAAGGAAAAACGATTTTATTATCATCACATTTATCAGAAGATATTGAAATCTTATGTGATAAAGTATATGAAATGGAACATGGTAAATTGGATGCTTTATAAATGATAAAAAATATCACGTAATAGAAAAAGTCCTGTAAAAGAAGGATACATTTGGCCTCCTCAAGCTTATGGGTGGAAGATCTGTATTTGTTTGTGCCAGATTTACCCACTTGCAAATGGTACAAAAAAAGTGTATTATAAAACATGGGTTAGATACAACTAACAAGATGATGCTTGAAGAGGAAATACAGGATGCCTATTATCGCTCGCAAAATAAGGAAGCGACAAGAGAAAAGCTGAATACATTGATGCTGATCAAAAAGGTAATAACACTTATTGCATTCATGTTTCTGTTTGCAAGGATGCTTCATATCGCCGGAGCAAAGACTTTTGTGCAGGGAGTTCTTTTAGCATATGGTTATGCACTTGCACTTTTTGCATGGGATACTTTTTTTCTGGACTGGGTATTATTTGCAAATATTAAAAAGATTCGGCTTCCGGGGACGGAACATATGGATAAAGAATATCATCAGAAATGGTTTCATGTAAAAGGATGTATTCCGATGATCCCGGTTTTTGCCGTTATTGGTGCATTGAGTTCCCTACTGGTGCTTTGGATCTGGTAAATACAAAGCTGGTTTGAGGCAGAAGTTGTGGCATTTGATCAATACATAGTAATGTATCAGATTTTGAAACTGGTTGTTTTTAAAGAGGAGAGAAAAAGCATGACGAATGAAGAATACAAGAAATTGTCGGTGAAAGAATTTACACAAGTTGCGGAAAGATATGAGAGTGATCACGCCGGCATATATGAAATGTGCAAGAAGGATTATCCGGAGATTTTGGAAGAATTGGAAAAGGAGAGTTTCTCTGATCTACTGGATGCCGGATGCGGTCCGGCTCCGATGATTTCCCTATTGGCAGAAAAATATCCGGATCGACATTATACCGGACTTGATCTGACACCGGCAATGATCGAGCAGGCGAAGGCGAAACATATTGCAAATGCTGAGTTTGTTGTAGGGGATTGTGAGAATTTTCCTTTTGAGGAAAACTCGTTTGATGCAATCATCTGCTCGAACAGTTTCCATCATTATCCGGATCCACAGGGGTTTTTCGACAGTGTCAAGCGATGCCTGCGGCCGGGAGGAAGATTGATTCTACGAGATGTGACGAGTGAGAATAAGCTTTTGGTTTGGCTGATGGATCATATTGAACTTCCGCTTGCAAATTTGTGCGGACACGGTGATGTCAGGACTACAACAAAAGAAACGGTTACGGAGTGCTGCAGGAAAGCAGGATTAAACGTAGAAAAAATTGAGATCCGCAAGGGAATGCGGATGCATTGTGTTGTAAGAAAGTCATGAGAAAAGACGATGGAAATTAAATTAAACAGATTCGGTATATGACAACCGATGCAAAATCATTTCACAGGAAAACCATAAATAAAGTGAAGATAAATGGACAGGAAAGTTACTTTTCTTGTCCTTTGTTTCTGTAAAATGTTTCATGATGAGAAAATTGATGATGAGGCATGGGAAAGAAATCTGCAAAACGGTAAGGATATAAATGGAAAGAGGCTGGGATGAAAGTTTGGCATATGTAATCGTTGTATTATTCAATTCTATTGATGAAGTATGGACATACGGGATTCCATTGATCATCTCCGTTATCATTTATCTTAATAAAAGATTGATGTATTGTGCGAATGGTTTAGTCATAATAGCTAATATTGTATGATTAATAAGAGATTTTGACAGTAGTAATTCGGAATTATTAACAAGCAGGATCTTGGCAATCCTTGTAATCATTCTTGTAGCGATCATATCCATAAATATAGCAAATATACTGATTAAATATTTTGCAGAGAATATCAAGGGCATTGTATAACCGGAGGATGAATCCGGAATGCAGTGCCTTTTATTATGGCATAGGAAAATGCTCGTAACGTAGAGTGGAGCTAAGTGCAAAACGCTGGATTTGCAATATGTAAAATAAATACTTGGCATTCTCAAAAGTGAGAATATAATTAAAATAGAGAATAAAAGGAGAAGAAACTTAATGAAGACAGAAATTGCGGAAGTTTTTATGAATCCTGTTCGTCAGAGAATTATTCAATATTTATTGGTTCATAAAAAAGGAACCGTAAAGGAAATAAAAAAAGAATTGCCGGATGTTCCAAGTGCCAGCTTATATCGTCACATAAAAATATTGAATGATAGTGCATTTATCATTGTTGTTGAGGAAAATAGAATTCGTGGAACGGTGGAAAATGTTTATTCGTTGAATAGAGAGGCATTAGAAGTCGATGATGAGAATGGTACTGTTGTTCAGATGTCGCTGCTAAGTCTGTGTGCTGCATTTGCAAAATATTTTTCCAGTGGTCATGCAGATCCACGAAAGGATTTATTGATGCTGACCAGTTGTACACTGACATTGACAGATGAGGAATTTATAAAATTTCTGACAGAAATGAATGAAGTTGCAACAAAATATATGTCAAAACCAGTTACAAAAACAAGTGTATCAAGGCAGATTACATTAGTTTCATCACCTGTTGATTTATAGTAAAAAGGAGATTATATGGAATATTCTATAAAAAAACGGTGGATTTTCTGCCCTGCATGTGGTGGAAATACAAGGACGAAAGTACGGGAAGATACGGTGTTATATCATCAACCGCTATTTTGTCCGAAATGCAAGAGAGAGTATCTTGTAAATGTAAAACAATTTAAAATTCGGATCGTAAATGAGCCAGATGCTGAGACGCAGAGCTGATCCAAAAAGAAAAATGGGTTGGTTCTGCGTTTTGTTTATGATATCGGAAATTTGTAAAGCGTGATTTTCATTACTTGAGAAGGGAAAAGAAAGGAAAATCATGCAGATATTCTTTTGCTGCCGGAATGCTTTGTTACAGGGTATGATCTGCCCGTGTCATCTGAGAAAAAGGAAAAAGAGGTTGACGATGAGAAGGGAGAATAGGAAATTGATGAATTATTATGCATCTTGGTATCGGTTTTATGTATGTTAGTTATCTGTACATCGATAATGGAATCAAATTGCGGTAGAGTAACCCTGTAACTGTAGAAATCAAGAAAAGGAGGCTTGTTATGGTGGGGTGCTGGCACTTAAGAAATATCTGATTGTATGAAACGATATTAAGGAAGATGCTTAAGATCAAAGGGAAAATGTAACTTAACAGAATATATGACAAAAAGGACATTCTAACGTGAGACCATCCGTGAAGAGGTGGGAAATGACGGGAAACCCCGTGAAATCAAGGGTTGTGGCGAATTTAATAGAGAAAAAATGAAGCATCTTTGACAGCGAATTTGAGAATAAGCTGTTTCGGATGCTTTTTTTGTGTCCTTGGAAGGGAGGGAAGTGGATAGAGTGCTTGGAAGCATTGGTTTTACTTGGTTTTTGAGCACTTGTTCTATCCACAACACCTCAAAGTTAGGTTGTAAGGACATTATACATCAGGCATCCTCTTCTGAAAATAGGTCAAGCGTTATAACGTGGCGTTATTACGTTACTGATTAAGTGTTGTCAATGTGCGTGTTTGTTTCGTAAAGTCCCATAAAATAAGGGTTTTTTGGGAGTAACGCTTGAAAAAAATGGCGTTACTCAATGCAATCAGTACCCGGAACCGTGGAGCCGGAACATGATACAAGCAAAGTAACAAAATAGAACTATTAAAAGTGAACTGTTACTTTGCTTTGTTTTCAAGGGAAAACGTATTTTTTCGGGAATTATTTTCCTGAAATGGCAAAGTAACAAAAAAGGGTTACAAGTAACCCGAAAACAGTATAAAAAATTAGCCTACCATGTCACCCGTTTCTGTATCTGCTGAAGGGGATGATTTTGCAGTCACATCTCTTTCTTTTTTCACCTTCCGGAGCTTTAGTTGCAATAAGCCCATGAGTTCCTCTTTGTCATCTTCAGGAAGCTCCCGGAAACCATTCAACAGCTCCTCTTCCAATTTGCAGATATTGGACTTCTGCATATTGGAAGATATTCCGGTTGCCAACCAATTCATATCACACTCTAACACTTGTGAAAGCTTATAAAATGCAATAACGGAAGGCGTAGTTTTTCCGTTTTCAATTTTGCTCAATGCTCCTGAAGTGATGTCACATCTCTCATATATGTCTGTTTGAGAGAGTTTCAATTCTTTTCTTCTTGTTTTAATACGTTCACCAATTCCTATCATATCTAATTCCATGATGACCTCTCTTTCTGCAAATTGGAATATTTATTCTTCCCGAAAGCAGAAAAAGTGTTGACATTCTGCAAATAGGAAGATATAATAAACCTTGCAAGGGTTACTTGTAACCCACTAATCCAAGATAAATCATATCAAAAAACTTAGTAAATCTCAATAGTCGGAGTTCTCCGGCACAAAGAAAGTCACCCGGTTCAGGGTATCAGGAAATGGAACTATGAAGGAATGAAGGAGGTGCAGGATGCAGAAGCAGGAATTTGAAGAAAGAATTGAAAGAACTGTCACGGATGAGCAGTACAAAGTGATTGAAGAAGTCTACATGTGGCATCCATCTATCCGGAACACATCCGGCAAAGATGAAGTTGCTGAACTGTATAAGAGCTTTGGTATGACAATCTTCCATGACATGCTTCCAAGAGCAAAGAAAGCCCATGAGCTTGATGAGCTCCTCAGGAACGCACAGAGAGAAGTGCAACGGATACAGGAAGAGATAGAAGAGCTGTCCTGTCCTACTTTAAGAGTTGAAGAATGAGACAGTGGCATCAGGGAAAGGAAGGTTTTATGAAGGTAACAAGGATACAAGACAAGTATAACCCGGACAAGGTTTGGATGATAAAGCGGTACCTGTGCGGTACATTCTATGTCAATCAGGAGATTAAGGGACAGAAGTTCTATGACCGTGATAGAAGGATGACAAAGCGGATGCTTGTCAGTATCGGAGTTTTAGCTTGAAGCCCTGATGTTCAAATATATAGAGAGGAGATGAGGCATTTGCTGAACCTGTCAAGTGATGAAATGGAAGCATTGGTTGAGCACAGAGAGAAGTTGGATGCAGAGCTTGAGCAGCTCCGGGAGAACCGGATGGAGCTTGAGGCAGAGATTGAGGGAAAGGAAAACGCTCTCAATATAATTGACAAAATTATAGAGGAGACGGAGGTGAGCTACTGATGAAGAACGGAAAGGCTCCCACAAGGGAACAGAAGAAGATAATGAAGGCTCATGGATTGGTGCCGGAGAATTGGCTTGTGGTCAAGAACCTTCCGGACTCATTGGAAGTAGTGAGCCGGGTATCTCTGAAGAAGGTTGGAGGAAAACCAAAGACAAGGACTATATCAAAGAGCCTGTAATTGGTTGGAAAGGTAGGCTGTAATGGAGAAATACAAGGATAGTGATGTGGAGCTGATGTCAATACTCCTGAAGCTTCAGGAACAGACAAGCCCCATCAGGATGTCCATAGGATACACAGTAGGCGGCACAGTCCGTCAGGGTATCATCCTGTATGAGGCGGCTCCAAAAGTCATTGAGACCCTTATAGAAAAAGGATACACCTGTGACCTGAATGGTTGCGGTATGAGGGTATACAAGCTGTGATGTGAGGTGAGCAGATGGCAACAAAGCAGACGAGACTGACACCCTTTGGGCGGAAGGTCAGGAAAAGGCTCATAGACAAGAATATGACACAGGTGGAGCTTGCTGCTTTGCTTGGATGCAATAAGCAGTACATCCACAAGATTTTAGTCGGTGAGCGTAGTGGAAAGAAATACATTGAGGCAATATCAAGGATACTGGATATTGAAATAGCAGCATGAAGGAGGTGAGCTGATTGGCTGAAGTATATGTCACATTGAGCGAAGCGGCGGAACTGGAAGGCGTTCAGTATCAGACAATGGCACGAAGAACACAGAGAAATAAAAAGAACTTTGTGACCAAGACCGAGAAGTCAGAGACAGGAGGAAGGGATGTTGTACTTGTGGCGGTCTCCTCACTGTCCAAGCAGGCAAGGAACGCATGGAAGGAACGGGAGAAGCTGAAATCTTTCACGGAAGAATTTCCGGACAAGAAAGAGGATGAGCAGAAGCCGGAAGTGCCATGGTATGTGAATACTGATGTTGATTGGTACATTGAAAACTACAAGGAGAGATACTACAAGGCTGTGGAGCTTGGGAACGTGGTCAGAAAGTTCCTTCAGTATGACGAAGGAGACCGGACAAAGTACGCTGAAGAGTTTGCACAGAAGTATCTTGGAAAAGGTCAGAGAACACTCTACCGATACACCAAGGCATACCTTGAAGCATCCGCATGGGCGGACAAGCTTGAGAAGGAAGACGGAGCAGGGCGTGAGTTCTTCAAGGTTCTCTGCCTGTGCCGGAAGCCAAAAGAGACCGGATGCTTTCCAAGTATCAAGCCGGAGGTCAAACAGGTTATCAAGAATATATGGTTCAATGAGGACTTTGCCCGGAACCAAGGAACCCGTGAGATGCTGTATGAGAAGCTGACAGCCATTGCCAATATCAACAAGTGGGAGAAGATACCATCCTATCAGACGGTGACAAGGTACATCAGTTACCTCATGGAGGATGAGGGGATGAGGAACGCTTGGTTCCTTGCATCCCGTGGTACCCGTGAGTACAAGAATAAGGTCATGGTGAAAGGAAGCAGAGACACCAAGGGGCTTCAGGTGATGCAGATTGTCATGGGTGATGAGCATACCTTTGACTGTTGGGTGAGCTACAAGCAGCCTAATGGCAAGGTTATAGCCATCAAGCCACACTTGGCTGCATGGGTAGACATGAGGAGCAGGGTCATCATGGGAGATGTGATGTGCAAGGATGCCAACTCTGACATCCTGAAGCAGAGCCTACTCAAAATGATATATTCAGAGCCGGGCGGAGTTCCGGAGTATCTCTACATAGACAATGGTAAGGATTACACAGCCAAGACCATGACAGGAAGAGACAGGAATGACCGGAGCGGCATGAACTTTGACAATGAGACAATGGGCTTCTACAAGAGTATAGGCATCAAGGATGACCACAGGGCTCTTCCTTATGAGCCATGGAGCAAAGGTCAGATTGAGAGGTTCTTCCGTACCGTGTGCAATAAGTTCACACGTTGGATGAAGTCATACACCGGAACACTGACAGGCTCAAAGACCTCTGACAAGGTGGATAAGGACATCAAGCGGATGCTTGAGAGAGGAGAACTCCTGACACTGGAAGAGTTCTATGAGAAGTGGCATGAATGGCTCACAACGGTCTACATGCACACGGAACACTCCGGACTGAAGAAGATGGGAGAGACTTATAAGAAGCCTTATGACTGCTTTATGAATGAGGACAGATACTTCAAGGCGGCACCGCCTAAGAGCTATGCAACCATGCTGATGATGAAGTCAGAGAACGTGCTTGTCCGTAACATTGGCATTACCAAGTGGGGATATGAGTACCGCTCTGATGAGCTTTGTGACTATATCGGGCGGAAGGTTGACATCAAGTATGACCCGGATGATATGGCTGTCCTGTATGTCTTTGACCAAAAGGGCAAGCGTATCTGTGAAGCATATTGTCAGGAGCTTCTTCAGATAGCTCCGAAGGTTACACAGAAAGCTCTTGAGGAGCACCTGAAGATGCAGAAGAGACAGCAGAAGCGTGACCGGGAAAGACTTGAAGAGGCAAGGAGACCGTTTGAGGAACTCAATGAGCAGTATGTTGGCTTCAATGAGACTACAGGTGGTATTGAGCTGATGATAGGTGGAAAGAAGCAGGAGAAGGCTGCAAAGGTCATCACGATACCTACAGACAGAACCTATCAGCAGGGCTTCAGAGCCGAGAAGAGAGAAGAGCCTGAAGCGGACAGCGAATACATGAGCAGGCAGGCAGAAAACGCCCTCAAGAAGCTTAGAGCTATAGGAGGATGATATGGTCAGGATGATATTGATTGGAGCTGCCCTTGTGGTTATGGCAGTTATAGCATTGGTTGAATTGGCGTGGTTGGCATTTTCGATTGCGGCGGCGTACTTGGAAAATATGAAATAAGGTTGAAGGAAAGGAAGGTTGTAAACATGGAAGCATTGAATACCTACAAAACAGAGAAGACATTGGCAGAGCAGATGAATGAGAGACTGGCGGAGATGAAGATGACGAAGGCAGAGGCAGCTCTCAAGATGAACTACTCAAGAGCAGCACTTAGTCAGTACCTCAATGGGAAGTATGCAAGTGACCCTACAGAGCTTGAGAAGAAGGTCAGAGAGTTTCTTGCCGCTACCGGAGGCGTTGCTGAAGGTCAGGAACCGGAGAACAGCGTACCTACAGGAGCAGGCACACTCAAGAAGAAGGTGGAGTTCTTTGAGAGCAGAGACTTTGTGCAGACCATTGGTGTGTGTCAGGCATGTCAGGAGTACATGGGGCTTGGGATAATCGTTGGAAAGTCCGGTCAGGGAAAGACACACGCCCTGAAGAAATATGCAGAGCTTCCAAGGGTGGCATACATTGAGTGTGATGACACAATGGCTTGCCGGGACTTGGTGGAAGCCATTGAGAACGGTATAGGACTCCCAAAGGGTTACGGTGGAACGATATGGAGCAGAGTCAACCGCATCCGTGAGTTTTTCAATACCAATGAAGGGTTCCTACTCATCATTGATGAGGCAGACAAGCTCATCAACAAGTACACACAGAAGAAGATGGAGATACTCCGTGGTATCTTTGACCAGTCGAATGTAGGCATTGTCATAGCAGGAGAGCCGAGACTTGAGACAGAGCTGAAGGGCAATCTTGCCCGGTTTGCTAACAGGATGGACTTCTACTACAAGCTGAAGGGACTGTCAAAGAATGAAGTAGTTGACTACCTTGAAGGATATGAGGTGGATGAGGCTGCCATGGGTGAGATGATAAGCCGGGCAACCAACACACAAAGCGGATGCTTCCGTCTGTTGGACAGAACGCTCAACAACGTGCTCCGTATCCTGAAGCAGAAGGGTGAGACCCGTATAACCATGAAGATTGTGAGTGAAGCATCCAACATGATGATGTTGTAGGAAGGAGAGAGTTCTATGAAGGAGATTAAGATTGTACTTAGTGGAGAGAAGGAAGAGCAGATTGCTCAACATATTATGAAGAGCGTATATGAAGCAATCAATGAGCATGGATACTGTGACATCAATCTGTGTGCAGATACTATCCCGGAGCCTAGAAAGGATATACAGATACCTACATTCCTGACGCAGTATGCAAGAGGCGGAGTCATTGAGAATGGGAACGATAAGAGAAAGAGAGGATAGTATGGCAGGAAATACATCACAGCCAAGTATCAAGAGGGTGTGGGGGATTGCCAAGAGTCCGGAGCTGAAGCTCACGGATGAGGAGCTGCATCTTCTTGTTCAGGCACATACAGGAAAGGACAGTATCAAGGCTCTCAACAAAAGGGAGCTTCAGACTGTCATCCGTGTACTTGGTAACATGAAGGACTCTGCTAAGAAGTCAGAGCGTGGAAGGAACCGATACAGCGGAAGTGAAGTCACAGAGAACCAACGGAAGAAGATATACAAGCTCACGCAAGAGCTTGGATGGGACAAGCCTGCAAGGGTCAATGGAATGTGTCAGAAGATGTTTGGTGTCAGTGCGGTTGAGTGGCTGAACTATCAGCAATGCTCAAAGCTCATTGAAGCTCTGAAGAGTATGTTGAAGAGGCAGAAGGAGAAGGAGGAGCAGGATGAGGGATTGCAAGCTAATAGTGACAGTCAGGGATGACAAGGTCAACTTTGAGGGACAGGACATCAGTGTTGAGGAGTTGGCACAGATAGCAGGCTTCCTTCAGGTGTTCGTTGGCATGGAAGGTCTGAAGCGTGGACTGGATATGGATGATGTGAAGAACAACATGCTTGACATCCATCTTGCTGCAATGGAAACGCTAGAGGAACAGCTCCGGGCAGGAAAACTTGACCCGGATGACAGCTCATAAGAGGAAGGAGTGGTATATAGTGGCGAAGAATAAACGGTTGACCAATAAGGAGAAGCAGGCAAGGGCAGAGCTCAAGAAGAGGATGCAGGACAAAGGGGTGCTTCCTCCGGATAAGCCGAAGCTGAACCGGAAGAAGTTCATTGATGAAGCAAGGGAAGAGTGGAATGGCAGAAGTAGTGACTGCTTTATATGGGAGCATTACCTCATGGATGCCATCTCCTACATGCTTTGTCAGAGAGAAGGGATGAGCTCAAGAGCCTCACTTGAGGCTGTAGGAGCTGCCAAAGTTCTGAAGCTTGCCATCAGGCTCCGTGAGTTCTCTGAAGAGGTCAGGGAAAAGGGTGAGCATGAGTACAAGTTGGTTGACCAGTACAACTATATCAAGGACATCTTGGATGCCTAGAAAGGAGCAGACACATGAGTACAGCTTACAAGAAGATGACAAGCCACGGGTCAATCAGTATCCCGGTGGCAATGAGGAGAGAACTTGGCATTGAGCCAAAAGACCCTATGATTGTGGAAGAGCATCAGGGTGAAATCAGAATAAAACCGTACACGCTCCGTTGTAATTTTTGCGGAACGACAGAGGATGTGCATGAGTTTCATGGGAAGGGTATCTGTGAAGCCTGTGCAACAAAAGCATTTGAGAAGTTAGGAGGAGGACAGTAATGGAACAGCAGACAGTGAAGAGCATGACCAATGAACAGCTCATTGGAGCATGTGTGTGGCTTGACCGTGAACAGAAGAAGAGCCGGGCTATGATGAACAGCTACAAGGCGGAGCTTCAGGCTAGAGGATTGGCTATCATGGAAGACCACAATGTGAAGTATGTGAAGTTTTACGGTGATGAGGGTAGTGCTGCCATCACAGACAGCATGAGCCTTGACATCCTGAACCCGGACAAGCTGAAGGAGCTTGTGGGTGAGGGAGTATACAAGATGAAGGTCAAAGAGGAGACCAAGACAACCTACAAATTTGACAGCAAATTTGAGAAGGCTATGAAGGCAATCTTCACAGGTGACTACACCTTTGAGACCACACTTGAGGAGTTCCTTGATGAAATGAGCATCAAGCCGGATGACAAGCAGAAGAAGCTCCTCCTGAAGAAACTGAAGGGAGAGTTTGAGAAGGACAAGGAGACTCTCATCTCTGTATTGGTTCCTGAAGGGGAAACAGTTCCGGACTTTGACGTGGAGCTGTGGTACATCTACCGTATCAAGAACGGGGAACTCATCAAAGCTTTTCTTCCGGAAGAGATGATTGATGCCATCATTGAGGGCATCCGGAAGAGCATCTTTGTGGAGACCAAGACATCCATCACATTAGACTATGATGACACGGAAAAGGAGGACTAATCATGGCAGAACAGAGCAAGGACATCCTTAGTGAATACACCAAGGACATGACTCCGGAGCAGAGAGCAGAGCTTCAGGAGAAAGTGAGCAACATGACGGAAGAGGAACTCAAAGAGTTCCGCAATAGTTTAGACCCTGACAGCATGGGATTCTTTGGAGAGGAGAGTGTGTAGAAATGGCAGCACCAAAGATTGAGAAGCTCCTGACCCCGTACAATTTCACAAATAAGGATAACGCAGGGCGTATCAAGTACATTGTTATCCATTATGTAGGGGCTCTTGGAGGAGCAGAGGCAAATTGTAAGTATTATGCAAGTAAGTATCTTGGAGCCTCAGCACACTACTTTGTAGGCTTTAATGGAGAGGTATGGCAGAGTGTTGAGGATGAGGACATTGCATGGCACTGTGGAGCAAGCAGCTATAAACATGCAGAGTGCAGGAATAGCAACTCTATAGGCATTGAGATGTGTGTCCGCAACAAAGGAAGTCAGTCAGCGGAAAGCAAGGATTGGTACTTTGAAGAGGCAACTGTCAATGCTGCCATTGAACTGACTAAGTACCTGATGCAGAAGTATGGAGTTCCTGCTTCCAATGTTATCCGTCACCATGATGTGACCGGAAAGATATGTCCTAATCCGTATGTGTATAATTCGACAAAGCACACATGGGATGCCTTCAAGAAAGCTATTTCAGGAGGGACAGAGCAGAAGGACAGCATGACCAAGATAACCGAAAAATCTGAAGCTACAGCGGAGCAGATGACAGCATACATCAAGGCAAAGAATGGCAGCGTTGCACAGAGCGTACTTGATATGATACCTCTGTATCTGTCTGAAGGTGAAGCGGAGAATATCCGTGGTGACATTGCATTTGCACAGAGCTGTCTTGAGACAGGCAACTTCACCTTCTCCGGAAGTGCTGTGGAGCTCTCACAGAATAATTTCTGTGGTATGGGAGTGACACAGAACGGAGAGACAGGAAACAGTTTCAAAACGCCACAGCTTGGCATCCGGGCACAGATACAACACCTCAAGGCATACGCCAATACAACGAAGCTGAAGCAGGAATGTGTTGACCCACGCTTTGACCTTGTATCCCGTGGATGTGCTCCTTATGTGGAGTATCTTGGAATACAGGAGAACCCGAAGAGCAAAGGATGGGCGGCAGGAGCTGGATATGGTGAAAAGATACTGAAGATACTGGATGCAATTAAGGAAACCGGAAGCAGTCAGGCAGGAGATGGAAGTCCGAAGCCGGATGAGACCAAGAAGGATGATGACTTCAAGGAGTATCTCATCACAACCACATGTGATGTGCTGAACATCCGCTCCGGTGCAGGAACAGGATACAGTGTAGTAGGAGCCATCCGTGAAGTGACAGGAAAGAAGAACAAGTACACTATTGTGGAGGAAAAGAACGGATGGGGCAGATTGAAGTCCGGAGCCGGATGGATAAGCCTCTCATACACCAAGAAGGTAGCTGCATCCACAGGCACAACATTCACACCGTATCTCATCACAACCACATGTGATGTACTGAACATCCGCTCCGGTGCAGGAACAGGATACAGTGTAGTAGGAGCCATCCGTGAAGTGACAGGAAAGAAGAACAAGTACACTATTGTGGAGGAAAAGAACGGATGGGGCAGATTGAAGTCCGGAGCCGGATGGATAAGCCTCTCATACACCAAGAAAGCCTCATAATAGTAGAAAGGAGGCTATAATGGTAGCAGATGAACTAACAAGAGCCCTCATTGAAGAGACCACATTAGAGGATATTTCAGAGAGCTACCGCCCTGTGGTGGACATCATAGGAATTGAGAAGTTCATTGAGCTTAGTGAGTATGCCAAAGGAGATGAGCTCTATTTTCCAAAGACAGAGAACATCATAGCTCCGGCAAGAAACAGGCGTATCAAGAAAGAGTGGAACGGATACAACTCAAAGGAGCTTGCAGAGAAGTATAATCTGACAACCAAGCAGATAGGAAACATACTGAAGGATGAGCCGATGATAGGACAGATGAGCATTTTTGACATGAATAATGATGATTGATTTTCCGAAAATGTTTCCCCTAAAGAGTCTTTCATAATGAGTATAAGATAAGAGCATGTACTTAGTACATGCTCTTATTGTTTGTGCATTATTATCAAAAAAAATGACAGAAAAGGAGTGGTTTGTATGACGAATTTTACAGTGGATGTATCACAGATTGTCCTCTTTATCGGTGTGATGGCGTTTATCGTCTCCATCATTACGGAGGCACTCAAAAAGTGGACATGGTTTGACAAGAAGGTGCCTACAGCCCTGACGGTCATCATCCTGTCCCTCATCCTCTGCCCGGTCTGCCTGTTGGGACTTGCGGCATATTATGGGGTAGCCATTGAGTGGTTCATGGTATTTGCATCATTCATTGCTGCCTTCATTGTGGCGTTGGTGTCAATGGATGGATGGGAAAGGGTCACAGAGCTTGCAGAAAAGCTCATCAGAAAGAAGTAGCCTATGGATTATGTTATCACGTTCTCTGATGTGATGGCAGGGGTTATCACTCTTGGGCTTGGAGTGATAACCTTCTTCATCAAGGGGTGGTTCAACAACCTCAAGAGCAGCACAGAGGAGATAAAAAAGCAGATTAAAGAGAATGATGACAAAGTAAATAAGAGAATTGACAAGTTGGAAGAGGAGACAGACCGGGATATAGCGAACATCAAACAGGAACTCAATGATATAAAGGGTGATTTTGCTACCACGTTTGTACTCCGTGAAGACTTCTTCCGCTCCATGAACGGAGTGGAGGACAGAATGAGGAGCATTGACAGCAAGATTGACAAGCTCCTAATGCAGAGTAACAGAAAAGAGTGAGGTGAACAACGTGAATGACTTAGAAAAAGCAGAAATCAAGCAGAACAAGGCAATCAGGGGATACATCATCCGGTGCTTGGTGAAGGGATACAACAACACAGCCCTCACAAGGCAGTTATCCAATGCCATGATAGCAGCCGGGCTCATCATATCCCCGGACATCAGCAAGTATCTTGATTATCTTCAGGGAGCCGGATACATCGAATTTACCGAGGAAAAGGTCACAGCCTACAATGCCTATGCCAATGATGCAGTCATCAAGCTCACCAAGGAAGGCGTAGACCTTGCGGAAGGTACGATTGAAGACAATGGGGTTGATATTTGATGGGTGATAAGAGAACCAAGCAGAGAATAACCTCAAAGATTGATGAGCTCCCTGAAGACTTGCGGATGAAAGTGGATGTGATGCTTGCTGACACATCCAATACCTATGAATATATTAGCCAATTCCTGAAGGGAGAGGGCTATGACATATCAAAGTCCAGTGTAGGCAGATATGCCACCCGGACAAATAACGCCATGCAGAGGCTTCTTGAAGCACAGGCACAGACTGACAGGCTGATACAGGTGGTGAAGGAGAACCCGGAAGCGGACTACACGGAAGCTGCCATACTCTTGACCATGAACGGGCTCCTGAACAAGGTGGCAACCGCAGAGGAAGAGTTCAATGAGATGCCACTTGATAAGGCAGGAAGGCTCATTGCTTCACTGTCCCGGACAAAGGTATATAAGGACAGGGTGAAGCAGGACATGAGAAGGAAGGCTGACATTGCTTTCCGTGAAATGGAGTCCGAGATGCTGAAGGTCATCAAGCAGGATGAGAAGTCAGCAGCACAGCTCAAGGAGATACTGGCAAAAGCAAAGGAGCGGATGATGGAAGATGATTGATATTGACAACTGGATGAGGGAGCTTGAGGAAGAGGAAGATATAGAAATCAAGAACAATGAGGAGTATCAGACCAAGCTCTTTGAGGAATATGTACTCCGTGGGTCAGACCATCAGGAGGAAAGAAGAAAACTGAATGAGAGGTATCTGTCCGGGGAGGAGCTCATGGGAGAGCATGGACTTAGAAAAGAACTTGCTGCCTTTGACATGTCATATTTTGGAAGGGCGTATCTTCCACACTACTTCATCCGGAAGTCACCACACTTCCATGAGGAGCTTGATGAGATATGGAGCCGGGGAGTAATGAAAGGAAGGAACCCTCTGAAGGAAGCAAAGGTCATATCAAGACTGAAGGGCTCCCGTCAGGTGGTGGCAGCTCCCCGTGGTCATGCAAAATCAACCAACTTCACATTCAAAGACAGTCTCCATGCCATCCTGTACGCATACAAGCACTACATTCTCATCCTGTCAGACTCTTCAGAACAGGCGGAAGGCTTTCTTGATGACATCAAGACAGAGCTTGAGGACAATGCAAACATCATCATGGACTTTGGCTCCCTGAAGGGAGACAAGGCATGGAGAACCGGAGTGATACTGACCAAGACAGACATCAAGGCGGAGGCAATAGGCTCCGGAAAGAAGGTCAGAGGTAGAAGACACCGGAACTGGAGACCTGACCTCATTGTACTGGATGATATTGAGAATGATGAGAATGTCAACACACCGGAGCAGAGGCGTAAGCTGAAGAATTGGTTTGACAAAGCAGTATCAAAAGCAGGGGATACCTACACAGACATCATGTATATAGGTACCATACTCCACTATGACTCCCTGCTCAACAATGTGCTTCAGAACCCAAGATATAAGACAAAGAAGTACAGGGCAGTCATATCAGAGGCGGTCAATACAAAGCTGTGGGATGAGTGGGAAAGCATATATACCAACCTCTTCAATGAGAACCATGAGGAGGATGCAAGGACTTTCTATGAAGCCCATAAGGAAAAGATGCTCCTTGGAGCTGAAGTCCTTTGGGAAGAGAAGCTGTCCTACTATGACCTGATGGAGATTAAGGTATCCGAAGGTACAGCATCCTTCAATTCAGAGCTTCAGAATGACCCGATTGACCCGGAGAGTGCAACATTCAATCCTGAATGGTTCGATTATTACGAACCGGAGCTCATGGACTTCTCAAGTCCGGAGTTCGTCTTTGTAGGTGCAAATGACCCGTCACTTGGAAAGAATAAGAAGTCAGATACAAGCTCCATCATCAACCTTGCCCTGTCTACCAAGACCGGGTACATGTATGTGGTGGATGCCTCCGTAGAGAAAAGGAAGCCGGATGTCATCATTGAGGATGTGTTTGAGATGAACCGGAGACTGAAGAGGGACTGCAAGAAGGGCTTCTACAAGTTTGGTGTGGAAGTTGTCCAGTTCCAATACTTTTTCAAGGAGGTCATGGCTGCAAAGTCAGCCGAGGAAGGAGAGTATATCCCGATAGAGGAGATACAGTCAACGGTCAACAAGGTACTCCGTATTGAGTCATTGCAGCCTGTCATCAAGAACAAGTACCTGAAATTCAACCGGGAGCACAAGACACTCCTGAAACAGCTTCAGGAGTTCCCTATGGGAAAGAATGATGATGCTCCTGATGGTCTTCAGATGGCGGTGCAGCTTGCACAGACAGTCAAGGCGGTAGCATCAAAAGCAAATTACAAGACAGTCCTCCGGAGACGTTTCCGGATGGGTAAAGGTGCCTACTAGGAGGTGTGATACAGCATGGCAAAAAGAAAGAAAAGGAACCGGGGCGGAGGAGTACCATTCAATCCGGATGTAGATACAGGAACAAAAAGACCCGTGACCGCAAGAGTGGCGGTTGGGGATGTCAATGACAAGTTCTCTGATTATCCATCCAACGGACTGACACCACGCAGGCTTGCCCGTATCTTCCGGGAAGCTGATGAAGGGAATGTCAGGGCACAGATGGAGCTCTTTGAGGAGATGGAGGAAAAGGATACACACCTCTTCTCACAGATGCAGACAAGAAAGCTTGCTGTGACGGGTCTTGATTGGGAAGTGCAGCCATTCTCTGAAGATGAGATTGACAAGGAGATAGCGGACTTCATAGATGAGCAGCTCAAGGGAATTGAGAACTTTGATGAAGTGCTCATTGATATGTTGGATGCCATTGGAAAGGGTATCAGCATCATGGAGCTTGCATGGACAGTAGAGGATGGAAGGAATGTCATTGAGGATATTGAGTATGTGCATCCTAAAAAGCTTGTGTGGGATAGTACCACGGATGAGCTGAAGGTATGCACAAGAGAGTATCCTTCCGGTGTGGAGCTTCCGGAGAATAAGTTCGTAGTACATAAGTACAAGGCAAAGTCAGGACACGCAAGCCGGGCAGGAATTATGAGGGTTGTCTCATGGATGTACCTGTTCAAGAACTATGACATCAAGGATTGGGTGAGCTTCTGTGAAGTGTTCGGTATGCCGCTCCGTCTTGGTAAGTATGATGCTTCTGCATCAGAGAGTGACAAGAAGCAGCTCATGGAAGCCATCATCAGTCTTGGAACGGATGCAGCCGGGATTGTGCCGAGCTCCACAATGATAGAGTTCATTGAGTCACAGAAGACCACAAGCGTAGAGATATATGAGAAGCTTGCCCGGTACTGTGATGAGCAGATAAGCAAGGCAATCCTTGGACAGACACTCACATCAGACAGCGGCGGAGGCTCTTATGCACAGTCAAAGACCCATAACGAGGTCAGGCATGACCTGACTGTAGCTGATGCAAAGTCATTAGCTGTGACAATCCGCCGGGACATTATCAGACCGCTTGTAGAGTTCAACTATGGAAGTGAAGCAAACATACCATTCTTTGGCTTTGACTGCCATGAGGTGGAAGACCAGAAGGAAGTAGTTGAAATATACAAGACACTTGCCTGTGATATGGGGCTTGAGATACCAAAGAGCCACATATACAAGAAATTCAACATACCGAAGCCGGAAAACGGTGAGGAAGTCCTGAAGCCGCCGCAGGCAGGAATGATGACAGCACAGCAGCAACCAATGGAAACAACGGAGGAGCTGAAGCTGAAGCAGGAAGAGGGACAGGCAGAACAGAGACAGGTGGACACAATCGTCTCCATTGCTAATAAGCAATCAGAGGACATCTTCCGGGAGATGATGAAGCCTATTTTCAAAATGATTGACAAAGCGGAGGACATGGATGAGCTGCAAAAGGTTCTGAAGGATGAAAAGAAGCTCCGTGAGTTGTATCAGGATATGGAGAGTCCGGAGCTTGAAGACCTGATACAGCAGGGCATCTATCTGTCACACCTGATAGGGAGGTCAATGGACTAATGGATGTATTGTATGGACTGACAAAGGACTTTGTCTTCAAGGAGGCGGTGGCGTTCCTGAAGGGGAAGAGAACACTGACAAGTGAAGAGTACAAGATGCTGTCTGATGAGAGCCGGGCAAAGGCTTTCACGGTGTCAGGATATACAAGTCTTGAAGTCCTTCAGGAGTTTCTTGACTGCCTGACAAAAGCAGCAGAAGAAGGAACCACCAAGGAGCAGTTCCTGGAAGATATGAACAGGTTCCTTGAGGAGCATGGATATGAGGGCATCAATCCTTGGAAGTGTGACAACATCTTCAGGACTAATATGCAGACCGCCCTCAATGCAGGACACTATAAGAGCATGACAGATGAGACCACAATGAAGCTAAGACCATATTGGAGATACCGGACAGCCGGAGACGGACATGTGAGAGAGTCACATGCAGTCATGGAAGGAAGAGTGTACCGGGCAGATGACCCTATATGGGATGTATGGTACCCACCCAACGGGTTCCGGTGCCGCTGCATGGTGGTGAGCTTGTCAAAAAAACAGGTTGAAAGGATGGGATTGCATGTTGAAACAGAGGCACCGTATGATGTGGACTACTCCACCGGAGAGATACTCACAAAGTTTCCTGACAAGGGCTTCTCCAATAACCCGGCAAAGACCGTATGGAAGCCGGACATGACCAATATATCTCCGGAGCTTAGGAAGATGTTTAGGGAGAGAAAACAGCCGGAAGATGGTGAAACAAAATGAGAGCCTTTTTAAGAGGCTGTGAGTGTTCGGATAGGTAAATCTAAGGATATTTACATTGAGAAGCTCTAAGGGGCGTTATAACGCGTTATAACGCTATCAGAAAGCAAAGGAAAGAGGTGAGCGGATATGGCAAAGCTGATTGCATGTGCCGGACAGGGCGTGGAGCTCTCCGGTGTGCCTACAGAAATCAAAATACTTCCCCTTGGAAGAGTACATTCCCAAAAGGGGGACTTCAATGTGGATGATGAGAGCTTTGAGCTCATCCGGAAACAGTTCAAGGACAGAAAGCTTGACCTTGTCATTGATTATGAGCACCAAACACTGTCAGATGTGCAGGCTCCGGCAGGCGGATGGATAAAAGACCTCTACAAAGGTGAAGATGCCATCATTGCAAAGGTGGAATGGACACCAAAAGCAGCCGAGTACCTGAAGAATAAGGAGTACAGATACCTCTCCCCGGTGGTATTGGTGCGAAAAAGAGACCAAAAGGCAACAGCAATACACTCTGTTGCACTTACAAACACACCTGCTATTGATGGGATGTTTGCATTAGTGAACTCCCTTGATATAGAGGACATTTCAGAAGGAGGAAATATCATGGACTTAAAGGAACTTGCAAAGGCATTAGGACTTCCGGAGACCGCAACGGAAGAGGAAATCAAGAAAGCGGTTGAGGATGCTGCAAAAGCAGCAGAGAAGCTCAAAGAAATGGATGGAAAGAAGCCGGGTGAAGGAGATGGGAAGCCGGGAGATGGTGAACCGAAGCCTGAAGGGGCTGACATGGTGGCAAACAGCACCATCCTTTCCATGCTTGGACTGAAGGCGGATGCCAAGACCGAGGATGTGGCAGCTTCCATCATGGCTCTGAAGGCAGGAGCACCGGATACACAGGCTGAACTCCTTGCACTCAAGCAGCGTATGGCTGAAAGAGATGCAGATGAGGAGGTTCAGAAGGCATTGAAGACAGGAAAAATCACAGCCGCACAGTCTGAATGGGCTAAGTCATACGCCCTGAAGGATATGGAAGGCTTCAAGGGCTTTGTGGACAAGGCTCCTGTAGTAGTTCCGCAGGGCAAGCTTGACCTGAAGGATGCTCCGGCAGCTTCCAACTCTGATGAGGTGGATATAGCCATCCTCAAGAACATGGGAGTATCCATGGAGGATGTTAAGAAGTACAACAAGAAGGAGGACTAAGAGATGAACAGAGCAGGAAACGAGAGAACCGGGAACCGGATGCTCAACATCCCTGTCAAGGGAGGAGCAGAACTGACAGAGGCAACAATGGCAGCCATCAATTCAGATGGTTATGCAGTAGAGGCAACTGCTTCCGCCGGGCTCCTGATTGCCGGATGTGTGCAGAGATATTGTGACAACCGTAACGGGGCAGATGGTGAGCAGACTGTCAGTGTGAAGCGTGGGACATTCGTATGGGAGAATGATGGAACCATCAAAGAGACTGACATCCTGAAGAAGTGCTACATCAAGGATGAGAAGACAGTGACCATCACAGCGGATGGCTCAAGTGTAGCAGGCACCATCTTAGAGGTAGATGATGATGGCGTTACAGTAGACATAACACAGGTATAAGGAGGACATGAAACATGATTGTTAATCAGGCAAATTTACACGGACTTACAGTGGGATACTCAACAGCTTTCAACAAGAGCTTTGATACCACACAGTCCAATTATCAGAAGGTTGCAACTGTGGTACCGAGCACCACAGGAGAGCAGGATTACAAGTGGCTTGGTCAGATGCCGGGCATGAGAGAGTGGATTGGTGAGAGAGAAGTACAGGCTCTTGCTGCTTATGACTACCTCATCAAGAACAAAAAGTTTGAGATGACCATTGGTGTACCGAGAGATGACATTGAGGATGACAAGTATGGAGTGTATACTCCTCTCTTCTCCAACATGGGAGAAGCTGCTGCATTGCATCCGGATGAGCTTGTCTTTGGTGCTATGATGAGCGGCTTCAATGAGAAGTGCTATGACGGGCTTTCATTCTTTAATACAGCCCACAAGGTAGGTGATGCGACCTACAGCAACAGAAGCAATAAGAAGCTGTCAAGGGAGTCCTACATGGAAGGAAGAAGCTCCATTATGAGCATCAAGGGAGATAAGGGCAAGAGCCTGAAGCTTGTGCCTGACCTTTTGGTTGTACCTCCGGCATTGGAGGAGACAGCAAGGCTCATCTTGGAAGCAGACCAGATTGACGGTACCACAAACGTGCTGAAGGGAACAGCAAAGCTTCATGTAGAGCCTGCCCTTGCAGAGCATCCGGAGTATTGGTTCCTTCTTTGCACCAACCGCTTCCTGAAGCCTTTCATCTATCAGCTTAGAAAGAAAATCAAGTTCACATCCTTAACAAGAGACACTGATGAGAATGTCTTCATGTTGGATGAGTACCTGTATGGAGCTGATGGAAGAAGCAATGCAGGATATGGTTTTTGGCAGATGGCGTATGGCTCTACCGGAGAAGTAGAAGCACAGGCACAGGGATAAGAAGTAGGTGATTGGAATGTACTGTACTGTTGGAGAGGTTCTTGAAATGATAAAGGATGATATGAAGAATGTCATCATTGGAGATGAGTACATAGAAGATGAGCAGGAGCGTGAAGCTAAGATTGCAACACTATGTGAGTCTGCTATATCTGATGCTTGTGCCGAGATTGACGGGTACCTTGCCAAACGGTACAGAGTTCCCTTCACTAAGACACCACAGGTCATCAACAAATTTGCAAAAGACATATCTGTATACAACCTTGTATCAAGGACAGGTATAGATGAGAGTGACCGGGAGAAGACCTTCCTGAACCGATACAACGCAGCCATCAAGTTTCTGCTTGATGTGGCAAAGGGCATCATAAGCATAGGCGTTGAGGAAAAAGGAGGAAGCAGCGAAGCAGCCAATGGCTTCAAGATGAAGTCTTCAGGCAGGGTGTTCTCAAGGGACAGTATGAGAGGATGGTGATGGGATGTCGTCAATCAGGGCAGAGATGTCCGGAGATACTGATGAGCTGCTCCAACGCCTGAACCGATTGAGCCACCTTGAGACCCGTGGGGTTCTGAACTCCATAGCGGAAGGATTGAGGACTTCCACAGTGGAACGCTTCACGGAGGAGAAGACTCCGGAAGGTACAAGTTGGAAGCCATCCATCCGGGCACAGGAGGAAGGCGGCAAGACGCTCACCAAGACCACACAGCTCAAAACAAGCATCCGGTCAGAAGTGAGTGACAGTGGACTTGCAGTAGGTACCAATGACATCAGGGCTGCCACACACCAATTTGGTGATGAGCGGACAATAAGAGCAAAGAATAAAAAGTACCTCACATTCAAGATTGGTGGACAATGGAAGAGAGTAGCCTCTGTCAAAGTAAGCATACCACCAAGACCGTTCTTGGGTATCAGTGAAGAGGATGAGCAGGACATCAAGGACACCTTGGAGGAAATTTTTGAGGAGTAGGACATGGTAAAGGAAAGGAACTACTTAATAGAAACGCTGAAGAGCTCCGGCATCAAGAGTCAGGTCTACACCAATATGAAAAAGCTGAAGGCAGGAAACGAAGTCCACGTTGGTGCAGTATTGCGAAACGGTGAGACATTCGCACGCTCCGGCTCAAAAAAAACATACATAGACCAAGAGGGGCAGCGGAAGCGTAGAGTGAAGCTGTGGGACAGGAGCACATCACTCCATGTAGTGATAGCGGACACATCAGAGGAGAAGGTGGAGGAAATCCTTGAGAACTTTCTCCAAAACCTGAAGAAGGGAATTGATGTGGATGGTAACTGGGTGAATATCGTGGTAGGTGAAGCGGACTGGGTAGAAGAGGGTGACAGTATCCTGAAGGCGAAAGTAGCGGTACAGTTCGACATCACTTTTGAAGGCGGTATCTATCAAGATAGAGACATTAAGCCAATGGACATTGGCTCTGTCGGATAAGGAGGAATAATCATGGCAGAAACAAAACAGGCTGCATCCTTAATGAGCATTGAGGAACTCAAGCAGAAACTTGGTGTATCTGATGCGGTGTTTGAAGGAACGAAGGCAGCAAACGGATGGAAGAGTGGAAGACAGGTGGAAGAGAAAGAGTTCAAAGAAGCCTGTGAAGCCTTCCGGAAAGCCCCGGTTGACGGGAGTAAGAAAGACAAGGAGGCAAAGGGATAATGTTTGGAGATGTAAATGTAAAAGTCGAAGACGGGAACCTTGGGAGAAGCAGCTTCACGGGTACCGGGACATCAATCAAAATCGGCATTTCCAATGTGGAAAGCAAGTCACCTATCCTGATTAGTGGCACAATGAACGCCAAGAAAATCAAGGAGAAGGTTGGCAACACACCTCTTGCTGATGCCTGCATTGATGCGGTTGAGTGGGGAGCATCCTCAATCTATTGCATCCCGGTGAAAGCAGGGACAGCCGGAACCATTGGAAAAATCACGGAAGACAAAAAGGGATACGGTACCTTTGAGGTAAAGGGAAGCCCTAACAATGCCTATGACATTGTGGTTGAGGTAATGGATGCCGGAGAGTGCAATGAGGGAAGCTTCAGATACTCATTGGATGGAGGAAATACCTTCACAGAGGAAATGACAATACCTATCACCGGAGAGGCAGAACTGGCAACTACCGGACTGACTGCAAAGTTCACGGATGCAGAAGGCGGTGACAGCTTTATGGAGGGAGACCGTTTCACATTCTCCTCCACATCACCGGCTATGAGCAATGAGTCAGTAATCAGTGCGGTTGAGAGCCTCATCAACAGCCCTCTTATGTTTGAGTTCGTTCATATCGTTGGAGTATCATCCAAGGCTTTGTGGGCTTCTCTGTGTACGATTGCCAATGACTTCCTGACTAAGTACAAGAGACCTCTGTTCTTTGTCTGTGAGGCAAGAGGAAAGAAGGCGGATGAGAGCCTTGAGGATTATGTGAACGCAATGCTTGAGGAACGGAAGGGCATCAACAATATCTACATGCAGGTTGTATGTAGCAATTCCCGTTATCAGAGAATGGATGGAAGGGTTCAGGACATCAACAATGCAGGAATTGTGACCGGACTCTATGGAAGAGCCAAAGAGTCACAGAGCATTGGAGAGGTGAAGAGCTTCCCTATCTCTGAAGCAAAGCTTCTCAAGCTCCTTCCTGAAGGAATTGAGGACTATATTGAGACCTTGGACAAGGCAAAGTATGTGACCATCAGGCAGTACATTGGCAAGGAAGACTACTATGTGACCTCTGCAAACATGATGTCACCTGAAGGTAGTGACTACTCCTATGCTGAAGATGTCAGGGTATCGAACAGACTTGTCAAGGCTGTCAGGGCAAAGGCACTTGATGAGCTTCAGGTGGAGGTTGACCCGGAAGATATTGAGACAAGCATCACCAATATTCAGGAGCAGCTCAATACACCTGTGGAAGATGCTGTCCGTGATAAAATCATAAGCTCCGGAAGCGTGACCATTGACACGGAGAACCTCAACATCCTTGTGGATGAGAAGCTTGACATCAATATCACTTATGTACCTATGGGTCATGTGAGGGAGATGAACCTCACATTTGCAGTAGAGAACCCTTATTCAGCATCTTAGGAAGGAGGTAGAGGCAGATGGCAAACAAGCAGTTAATCAACGGAAAAGCCTATGACTGGTCAAGTGTGACAATCACAGCTTCCGGCATGGAGAACATGGAACCCATGGAAATCTCCTATGATGATGAGGAGGAAAAAGAGCCTATCTATGGCAAGGGCGGAAAGATTAGAGGTTATGGTACCGGAAATCAGAAGAACTCCGTCAAGATTTCCCTGCTCCGTGAGGACTTCAATGAGATGTGCAGGGTCATCCAGTCAAAGGGATACAAGAACTTCTACAAGTATGTTATCCCGAAGATTGTAGTGAACTATGCAGACGAAGGAGCTGCAACCTGTACGGATGTCCTGACCAATGTTGTGCTGTCAAAGCGTAGCTTCAAGGCGGCACAGGGAGACAAGTCCATGAAGGTAGACCTTGATGGTATGGCAATGGGCGGTATCAAAATCAATGGTCTTGATGCGTAACTAATAACAAAATAAATGACAAAAACGGAGGTATAAACCATGAATGATACAAGAGAAGAGCAGCTCCTCAATGCAGGAAAGGCTGCTGATGCAGAGAAGAAGACAGATGTGGAGAGCCTGAAGAAGAAATATGCAGCTTCAGATGAGAAGGTCTACACGGTAGTAACAACGGTACAGGTGGATGATGAGACAGAGGATGAGTTCACATTCCTCTTCAAGAAGCCGAAGGCAGCATCCTATGACAGATATGTGAAGACCATGTCCAACTCTGTGACAAAGGCATCTAAGAGCTTTGCTTTTGACAACATCATTGATGAGCAGAGAGACATGCTCAAGGAAACAGTGGAGGAGTATCCGGCAATCACTATCAGCCTTGCAGATAAGCTTCTCCGTATGCTTGGACTGGCAGACACTACATCAGTAAAAAAGCTGTAGAGGATGCCAAGGAGCGGTTCAAGAGCAGCTTTGTGAGCTATGGGAAGATGGTCATATATACCTATCTTCCCAAGGAACTGCTTCCAGAAAGCTTTGAAGACCTGACCTTTGAAGAGTTCTTTGAGCTGTATGGTCAAGCGGACTGTGCAAGAGAGATGAGAATTGAAGATATTGAGACAGGCGTAGCAAAAGGAATAGCAGACAATTTTAGTAATGACGAATAAAAAAGCCCCACAGCCGGAAACTGTGGGACTTGATACACCTCTATGGTCTTGTAAGGAATAGTATATCACATTTTAAGTAAAAAGCAACAGGGAGGTGGTTGCATGGGTATGGAGTCAGTATACAAATTGTCTGTCATCCTGAACTTGGTGGATAATCTTTCCGGTCAGATGAACAGTGTGCAGAGCAGCGTATCCGGTAGTGTAGACAAGCTCAATTCTGCCTTTGGAACCATGCAGAAGGCAGGGGTAGCAATGGCAGGAATAGGTGGAACCATCACCGGGCTTGCCATGAAAACAGTCACAGCCACCTTTGATACACAGAACGCACTTGGAGAGCTTTCCTCTTTGGGAGTGAAAGACCTGAAGGCGGTGGAGGATGCGGCAAAGAGCTTCTCCAACACATGGGCAGGAACAAGCAAAGCGGACTTCATAACGGCATCCTATGATATTAAATCAGGTATAGCATCCTTGACGGATGAAGGCGTGGCACAGTTCACACAACTGGCAGCCCTGACGGGTAAAGCCACAAAATCAACAACGGAAGAGATGGGCTCACTATTTGCCACAGGTTACGGTATCTATAAAGGTTTTTATGATGATATGTCTGACCTTGAGTTTGGTGAGATGTTCTCCGCCGGAATTGCAACAGCAGTTAAGAACTACAAGACATCCGGCTCCGAGATGGCAAGTGCGATATCAGCACTAGGAGCCACAGCTACAAATGCCAATGTCCCACTTGAAGAACAGCTTGCCATAATGGGACAGCTTCAGACTACAATGTCCGGTTCTGAAGCAGCAACAAAGTATAAGTCCTTCCTCAATCAGGCATCCAGTGCCGGAGAGAAGTTGGGACTGACCTTCCTTGATACCAACAATCAGCTACTATCAATGCCGGACATCCTGACAGAGCTGAAGAGTAAATATGGGGAGACCATTGATGCAGTAGAGAAGAGGGAACTGAAGGAAGCCTTTGGAACGGATGAGGCGGTTGCCCTTATAGACCTTTTATACAACAATGTTGAGACCCTTGACAGTGGAATACAGGACTTGCAGGGAAGCATGAAAAACGGAATATCTGTGACGGAGGAGATGGCGGAAGCCATCAACAACACACCGGAGCAGAAGTTCCAAGTGCTGAAGCAACAGATACACAACAATGTGGAGGAACTTGGAAATGGACTACTTCCGGCAGTCAACAATACCATGGACAAAGTGAGCGGACTGATACAGAAGGGTTCCAAGTGGATAAGCAACAATCAGGAAACGGTTCAGAGCATTATGAACATAGCCCTGAAGCTTGGAGTATTCCTTGTGATAGCAGGAAGCGTGATGGGTGTGATAGGAAGCCTTGGAAAGCTTTTCCTGTCAGCAAAGAACGCTATAGGACTTGTGAAGACCGCAACCTTGGGAATGAATACAGCCTTCCTTGCTTCCCCTATAACGTGGGTGATAGCCGGAATAGTGGCTCTAGTAGCCGCCTTTGTAGTCCTATGGAATAAGTCAGAAGCCTTCCGTGGCTTTTGGATTGGACTATTTGAACAGGTGAAATCATCCTTCATGCAGGCATGGCAGACATTGAAGCCTGCCCTACAAAATCTAGGTCAGAAGTTCATGGAACTGTATCAGGCGGTGCAGCCAATCCTTGAGGTACTAGGTGCTGTCTTAGGTGCAGTCCTGACGGTAGCACTTGGTCATTTCGTTGGTTGTATTCAGGGAATTATATCCGCACTGACCCCGTTGACCAATGCCCTCTCAAGTTTGGTGAGCTTTGTTACCAATGTGGTGAACATGATTGTCTCACTATTCAAGGGCGATTTTTCGGGAGCTCTTGACTTTGCATCCGCAGCAGTCGGAGACCTGAAGGACTTCTTTTTCAACTGCTTTGATGCCATCCTCTCATTCCTTGGTGGGTTTGCATCCGGATTTTTGGATGTGGTTGGTGGTGCATTGTCGGCAATCGGCATAGATGCAACCGAGACCATAACGAAGATGAAGGACACCATCAAAAACGGGCTTGAAGCGGTGAAGGGCTTCTTTGGAAATATCTTAGGAGCTGCATCCGACACCGTGAAGGAAAAGCTTGGCAATATGAAGGCAGCCTATGAAGAACATGGCGGCGGCATCAAGGGCGTAGCAGCGGCGGCTGTAGAAGGCGTGAAGGGATACTACACAGCAGGCTTCACATTCATTGACAACCTGACGGGCGGAAAGCTCACAAACATCAAGAACCAATTCAGTGAGAAGATGTCCGGTGTGGCAAATGCAGTATCATCCGGAATGTTAGCAGCTAAGAACTATGCAAGCACACAGCTCTCCAATATGCAGGCTGCATATCAGTCAAGCGGCGGAGGCATAAAGGGAATTGTAGCAGCAACAATGACAGGAGTACAGGGTACCTTCAGTACAGCATACTCCGTGATAAACAATCTGACAGGTGGGAAGCTTGAGAGTATACGCTCTACTATAAGCAATAAGATACAGGCGGCAAAGGATACGGTCTCTTCAGTTCTTGACAGTATCAAGTCAGCCTTCTCATCAAAACTTGAAGCGGCAAGGTCTGTAGTGTCCAGTACGATTGAGAAAATCAAAGGAGTTTTCAATTTCTCATGGAAGCTTCCGGACTTGAAGCTGCCACATATTAGTGTAAATGGTGGACAGGCACCTTATGGTATCGGCGGAAAAGGTTCATTGCCATCCTTCTCCATCCAATGGTACAAGGAAGGCGGTATCCTGAACGGAGCAACCATCTTTGGAGCAATGGGAGGGAACCTCTTGGGAGGAGGAGAAGCCGGAGCTGAAGCGGTGCTTCCATTATCCGAACTGTGGAAGCAGATGACAGAGATTGTCAAAGGCGTAGTCAAAGGAGAGAACGAAGAAAGCGGTGATACAGTACAGCAGACCGGGGCAAACATCACAAGTGCTTTGACCTCAAAGGCTGCATCAGTACGAAAGGAAAAGGAAAGCAAGACAACAACCACAAAAGAGACATACACATCAGAGAGATGGGGCAAAGAAGGCGGCACCACCATCCATCAGATTAGCTTCACTGTAGATATAAGCAAGATTAAGGACTTACCTCTGCTCTACAAGCTGATAGATGAGCTGAAGGATGCACAGAACCGGACAGACAGCCCTACTCCGGCAACAACATAGGAGGTGAGGCGGTATGCTGTATGTGCAGGAAAAGGTAGTGAAGCTTGGAGGTATATATCTTGAAGGTCAGGTCACAAGCGTGGAGGTTCAGGAAGCCGGAAGCGTGTATGTGGCACAGGATGAGAAGGGCAGATACAAGAAGTCACAGCCTGTAGGCTATGAAAATGCCAAGGTGATGATAGACATACTGCTTGAGGACACAAAGACTGCTACCACATTGGAACAGCTCACGGAGATGCAGCGGCTTTTCAAGCCTTATGGTCAGGACAAGCCGAAGCTTCTTCCAATAGTCAATGAAGACTGTGCAGTCCGTGGTATCACAAAGGTATACTTCAAGAACCTCACCTCTAAGAAGGTTATATCAGAGAGCAAACGGATAGCTTCATTGGAACTGTGGGCTCCTGATATAGCCGGGATAAAGGTGAAAAAGAAGACCACAAAGAAAAAGACTACTAAAAAGAGCACAAAGAAGTCAAAGAGTAAGAAATCAAAAAGCAAAAGCCCGGCAAAGGACAGCCGGAACACAAGCAGAGGTAAGAAGGCAGCAAGGGCGGCTGTGAAATAGCAGGAGGTGAGAAGCTTGGGATACAAGAAGCTAATATCCCCGGAGTTCCGGGTGACAGTAGGAGACTATGAGGTGACGGATGGTATAGAGGTTGAGTGTTTCTCAAGCAAAGAGTCTCACATGGACTGGTGCCGGGTGGAATTATCACCACAGCTTCAGGGAGTCCTGAAGTTCAAAGATATGGATGAAGCAAGCGTTGAGCTTGGATATGAGGATGACTTTGACAGCCTGATTGATGGATATGTCAGATGCGGTGACACGGACTACTGGAAGGAAATAATGATAAAAGATGACATGATGAAGCTTGACAGAGTGACCATCAAGGCATCCTTTGTAGACTGTGAGCCGCAGGATGTCATCCGGTATGTATTGGCATGTGCAGGGATTGAGGACTATGTGCTGTCTGATGAACATTATGGGAAGAAAGACCTTTTTGTCATTGACAGAAAGAGCGGTATCAATACCATAGCAGAGGTCAACAGCTCATGGGGCATCAAGAACCCGTTCTTCTTTCAGAAAAAGGTATTCTATTGGGGAACCAAGGAAGAACAGAAAGAGATATATGTACTTGAGGAGGGAGAGACCATCCTGTCCCTGAATAAGTACGGAGACCTTTGGGAGGCGGAGACAATAGCCATCCCTTGGATACACCACAGCCAAGAAGTTGAGGTGCAGCACAGCAAATACAGCGGAATTGTAACAGTAGAGAAGACAATAGTGAGAAGTGATGATACCGGAGCGGTACACATGTATATCTATTTTGCAGGAGGTGAGAAGGATGTCTGACATGATGAAGATGTTTGTGGAGCAGGAGCTTCAAAATCAGATAAAAGAGAACTATCCACACATGCAGTATCCGCCCGGCTTATATGCAAAGGTGGTATCTGTGAGACAGAACGGAGAGCTGTATGAAGCAACTCTCAAAATACTTGACAAAAACAAGCAGCCTGACATCCGCTTCCCGGAGGTACCGAAGGTGAAAACTGACATACCTGTCCTGAAGAATGAGATTGTGGCAATCGTGCTCATGTATGGTGAGTGCAAGCCTTATATCATAGGGAGGTGCTTCTGATGCAGATAACAGGTGCAAATGATGTAGACATCATGCTTGATGAAGATGGTCAGCCTGTATCAGACGGGAACGGGGACACAGCCCTTGTATCGGATGATGAATGTTGGCTTCAGGATATTAAGAATGAGGCAATGACAGAAGAGGGTGAGCTCTTCTATGAGGATGAGGAAGGGGATGCAAGCTATGGGTGGAGCCTGCTTGACTTTATGCAGGGAGAGTATGATGACTTCACACAGATGGAAATACAGCAGCGTATCCGTTCCAAGATGTCCAAAAGGGACTATATTGATGCCGGAAGCATACAGACAACGGTGAACTTTGACGGTCATATATACCATATCAGGATAGCCTTCCGGAGGACAGACAGCAATAGTGAATATAACATTGACATTGAGAGCAATGGCGTGGAGGTGATTGTGGAATGATAGATGAGAGCATTATGGAGAAGATTATCCCTCTCCCGGATGAAGATGAGGAGATGGAAAAGGTACAGGGAGAGCTTGAGGGTGAAGGCTTTCCTATAACGAACTTCAAAAAGGGCGGCATCTTCTATCACCTTTGCCGGATGCTTGTGACCATATACATAGAGCTGAAAGAGCTTGCCCGTACTATCGTGAATGGATGCTTCATCAAACATGCTGAAGGAGACTGGCTGAAGATTAAGGCTGCCGACTATTCCAAACAGCAGAAGGAGGCAAAGGCAGCAAGCGGTTATGTGAGCATATACAGGAGTGAATACAACAATGCTCTTCAGGTAACAAAAGGACATTGTTTCAAAACAGAACCGGATGCCGGAGGCAATGAGCTGAAGTTCTATTGCTGTGAGAATACGGTCATTGATGCCGGGGAACCTGTAGGAAGAGTGCTTGTGGAGGCTGAAGCTACCGGAACCTATTACAATATAGCACCGGGAAGAATAACCATATCCATGATACACCTTGATGGTGTGGACTATGTGACAAATGAGGATGACTGGCTCTTTGAGGAAGGAGCTGAAGAGGAAGACCTTGAAGACCTCCGTGACAGATGTATGAGCTCATGGGCGGAGCTTGCAACACGAACCATAGAAGAGAAGCTCCGGAACGCTGCAAAGGCTGTACCCGGTGTGCTGGATGCCCGGATTGATGCACAGCATCCAAGAGGTCAGGGCACAGTGGATGTGATTGTCACAGGTGCAGCAGGAGAAGCTTCTCCGGAGCTGATAAGAAAGGTGGGTGAAGCCATTGAGCCGCTGAAGGGAAACTATGAGGACTATCTTGTGAAGTCCAGTGAAGTAGTGAGACAGGACTTTGAGCTTGTGATATACCTTGCTGAAGATGCGGCAACGGATGGAGTGGATGCACAGGCAACAAAACTCATTGAGGACATGATGGCTCTGACAAGGGGAGAAATGAATACCCTATACAGGGACAGCATCATCCAAGTGCTTAGTACAAAGATTGATAACTACAGGAAGACAGACATCTTGCAACCGTCTGATGACATGGTTCTTGAACAGGACAAGGTCATCATGGCAGGAGACATCAATGTGACTGTCCGGAACGTAGTACAGAGTGCAAGGGGGAAGGAGTGATGCCGCCATGATAGAGAACTTTATTGAATACATGTGGTATCTGCTCACTACTCCTCTGAAGAAGCTGAAGAAAGCACTGAATAAGTGGTACATCCTTTGCCGGGTGTTCGGCAAGAGGTTTGATGAAGCAAAGGAAGACATACTCCGGGCAAGGGATGAGGGAATGGTTGCTACATGCAGCCATGAAATGCTCCCGGTACATGGAGCTGATAGAAGGCTCACCCGGTATGAAGGAGAACATCCAGAGAACTTCCGCTCAAGGATAGCCATGTATGAGGAGATATGCAAGCTTGGAGGTACCAATGAGGGAGTGCTGCTTGCGGTGAGGACTCTTGGATATACTTCCCCGGTTCTTGTGAGAGCAAATGACCTGACAGGCTTTTCCCATTTCACACTTGATGGAAGTTGGCTCCTTGATGGGAGCCGGACATTGGAGTCTGATACCATTGAAAACAGATGGGCGGAGTTCTACATAGTAATTGTGATGGATGCGGATGAGGAGCATCCTATCAGTTTTGACATTATGCGGAAGACCGTCAGGAAGTGGAAAGAGGTGGGTGCAAAGGACAACTACTTCTTCAAGTATAACTTGAGCATCAGGCAGCCACACACAGGAAACTTCCTTGAGGTACTGTATAAGAAGCATCTGTTCTATTATGACTACAGGAAGCTTGATGGAATGTGGAAACTGGATGGGAGCTATATGCTTGATGCAGAGATGACTCCCGTTGGTACCCGGATAGGATACCGATATGAGAGCCTTTATGAGCTCCATGAAGCCGGGCTTGCAGTTATGGCATACAATTATGCCTGCCGGATGGTAGAGAGTGCCATCCTGAAGGCGGCATACAGCTTCAGGATGTACTATTTTGAATACCTGAAGACAGATGGCTCATGGACAACAGATGGAAGTTATGTGGTGGATGCACAGATGTCTCCAAGAGAAATGAGATGGAGCACAACATTCCGCCATCAGCATGAAGAGAAGCTGCTAATGAAGCAGCGGTACAGGATGCAGCCTTGTGAGGAGGCATACAGTATCAGGAAGACATTGGAGCAGTACCGGATGGTCATTGACTATTTTGATTATCTGAAGCTCAACGGGCTTTGGAAGCTGACAGGCTCCCGGCTCATGGATGCACAGAGGACAGAATACACCACCAAGCAGGCATACAGCTTTGGTGTAGAACATACAAGGGAGTTCAGGGTGATATGGCATGAAGAGCACAACCTCATCTTCCTTGATGGAACATGGAGCCTTGATGGTTCCAAGATAATAGATGCTTGGCAAAAAACGGAGGTATTGTAGAATGGCAACAAAAAGCGTGATAACCAAAATCAGAAGAAAAAAGATGGCTGAAGCAAGCCATACAACCGGAACGGTTGCAAAGATAACACACATTGCACTTGGTTCCGGCGGTGTCAATGGAGATGGTACCGTGATAGTACCACTTGCGGAGAATGTAGCATTGAAGAAAGAGGTGGTCAGAAAGCCTTATACTTCATCAACCAAGACTTCAGATACATCCTATGAGTATACCATCAAGCTTGAGGAAGATGAGCTTGTTGGTACATTCATCAGTGAGATGGCACTCATTGATGAGGATGGAGATGTGGTGGCGTTCTCTAATTTCCTTGCAAAAGGTAAGGATGAGACAGAGGTGACATTCACCATTGAAGACAACTATTAAGGAGGAAGAAGAAAATGGCAAATATAACAGCAGCAGAGCATCCGAAACTTGTCCTTGAGATGACAGCAATGGAGAGGACAACTCCGGCATACTATGATGAGTGGAATGTGAGACATCAGCAGCTCCTTGACAATGACAAATACCTCAATGAGCAGTTCATCAATGTCTTTTCTGACAGTGCAGCAGCTCATAATTCCATCTACAGAGGGAAGAACCTGACAAATGTGTATACGGTGGATGAAATATGTCAGCGTATCAGTGCAGGAACCTTTAAGGACTTGTATGTGGGTGATTATTTTGACATAAGCATCACTACAGGCTTGGGTGGTACCGAGACAGTCAGATGTATCTTGGCAGGCTTTGATGTATTTTGGAATAATGGAGATACAGCCTTCACAAAACATCATGCTGTGATTGTACCGAAGGACTGCTTCAAGACAAAATCAGTTATGAATGATACAAATGTGACAACAGGTGGGTATGTAGGCTCTAAGATGTATAAAACGGTTCTTCCTGTATATGCAGCAGCCTTGCAAACAGCATTAAATAATCATATACTTAGTCACAGAGAATTGCTGACAACAGCAGTATCTACAACAGGCAATTCAAACGCAGGAGCAGGCATCACAGGATATGCAAGCAACTGGGAGTGGAAGGATTGCTTAGTTAAACTTATGAGTGAGATACAGGTATATGGTTCCACAGTGCTTAGTTCTTCATTCTATGATACAGGATGTGACAATATTCAGTTCCCGTTGTTCCGGTTAGCTCCTAACCTGAAGGTAGCAGGACTTGGACATAACGGAAGTAGATGGTGGTATTGGTTGAGTGCTGTGGTGTCGGCGGCGGCGTTTGCTGGTTGTGGCGATAATGGTTTTAGTTATTATTACAACGCCGCCGGGGATGGTGGAGTCCGCCCGTATTTCTGTATCGGTTAATCTTTAATCTGCCCCCTGTATGGGGGCAGATGACCGGAAGGAGGAAATAGGTTGAGCGTACTGAAGAATAAAAGAAGTGTATCGAGTTTGGAGTTCTACCACAACGCCATAACACTCCGGAGAGAGGTGACAATGTTGCTCCTCCGGGACTTTGGCATCAAGGACAAAGTGAGGAGTGTCAAGTCATTGTATGGGGTGCCGGGAATGGAGCCGGAGGATGAGCAGAAGTTCCGGGAGATTGTGGAGAAGTATGAAATGAAAGCCACGATAATAGAGGAATATCCGGCATGGCTCATAGACAAGATGAGGAATAATATAATGAATATCCTCCACAACATGATAATGAACATCACACAGGCAAATACGATATATCCAGTATGTGAGAGTGAGTTCTATGACCGGAGAAACTTCCAAAATCATGCCATAGGAAACTGTGAGCAGCTCCTTCAGGAGATGCAGTACATCATATCCATCATCCCGGTGGATGCACAGAAGTACATGAGATATGTGGAAATGATTGAGAAGGAGATAGTCCTCCTGAAGGGATGGAGAAAGAGTGACAACAAAATCCTGAAGAAAATCAGGGAGAATGAAGCAGCCAAAGCACAGAAAGAAGGTGCTTCCCAAAAGGCTGAAAAACAAGTATAATTATCCGGGGCAAGCTTTGTATCAAGAGACTTTTCCACCGTTGAGTGCTGTGGTGTCGGCGGCGGCGTTTGCTAATTGTAACAATAATGGTAATAGTAATAATAACAACGCCGCCGGGGATGGTGGAGTCCGCCCGATTTCGTGTATGTATACTAAGTGTAGGCTATGTGCCGATATACGATACAGGAAAGGAAAGCTTGTCCTTCCGAAAGGTAAAGAAGCCCATCTTCTGATAGAGGGAGGATGGGGGAACATCTTGATGCACCCTGATACGTCAGTTGGTGCTAGAAACGAGGTGAAGCTCTATGAATGATATGGAGTCTGTATATGATGCCAACTCCCTGCTTGATGCTTTTAACAAGTCCAAGAAGGGAACAGCGTGGAAAGAGTCAGTACAGCGGTATGAAATGAACCTTTTGAGGAATATCAACCAAACTCAAAAGGAGATGAAGGATGGAACCTATGAGCAGAAGGACTTCTATGAGTTCAAGCTGCATGAGAGGGGAAAAACAAGGCATATTAAGTCAATGCACATCTCTGACCGTGTGGTACAGAGGTCAGTCTGTGACAATGTGCTTGTCCCGGAGCTCTCCAAGTACCTGACCTATGACAATGGTGCTTCCATGGAGGGCAAGGGTATCCATTTTGCAAGGAAACGGTTGAGCACACATCTTCACAAGTTCTACCGGAAACACAAGAGCAATGAAGGGTATGTATTACTGATTGATTTTAGCAAATTCTTTGACAATATAGTCCATGATGGTCTGATAAAGGAAATGCGGAAAAAGATTGGTGATAAGGAGACAATGAGCTTTATTGAGAAGCTCATAGATACCTTCAGGGTGGATGTTTCCTACATGACTGATGAAGAATATGCTAACTGTATGAAAACGCTGTATAACGCCTTGGAACATGCTCAAATTGATAAGGCAAAGCTGACAGGCGAAAAGTACATGAGAAAGTCCGTGGGTATTGGAAGCCAAATATCTCAAATATCCGGAGTATACTATCCCACAAGGATAGACAACTACTGCAAGATTGTAAAAGGCATGAAATACTATGGGCGGTACATGGATGACATCTACATCATCCATGAAGACAAGGAGTACCTGAAGGGGCTCCTGAATGACATACAAGGGATATGTGATGAGCTTGGACTCTTTATCAATCCAAAGAAAACACAGATAGTAAAGCTGTCACATGGCTTCACATTCCTTAAAATCAAATATAACCTAACAGAGACAGGAAAGGTACAGGAACGTATCAGCAAAGACTCCGTCACAAGGATGCGGAGAAAGCTGAAGAAGTTCCGGAAGCTCATGGATGCCGGGGAGATGTCCTTTGATGATGTGAGATGTGCCTATGCCTCATGGAAGGGCGGTGTGAGTCACTATGACTCATACAATGTAGTTAAGAGTATGGATAAGCTCTTTGATGAGCTTTTTATCCATCCATTTATTGGAGGAGGACACAGAGATGAGCAAAACAACAATGAGCAAAAATGAGATAGAACAGAAAATAAGAGACTTGAAGACCAAGCTCTCATGTCAGGAGTCTGATATTGGGGACTGGAAGATTGCCAAGTGTATTGAGTATTCTACCCTTGGGATGGAGTCACCTTATGACCTTCAGGAACTCCACAAACAGAGACAGGTCATCCGTGATGAGATTGGAGCCTTGGAAGAGGAACTTGCCAAGTGTGAAGATGAGGATGAAGCCGCTTCTGAAAAGTAGGCGTTATTCACAAAATTATTGTCAAAAAAAGCGGAGGGTTTTTCCCTCCGTTTCGTGCTTATAAATACCGGAAATATTTCCCGAAAAGTTTTGTCAAAAGTTTTGAGAAGTTTTGTCAAAAATTTTGAGCGGCTACAGAAAAAGAAGCTGTCAATGAGGAGGGAGAAGCAGATGGAAAATAAATCAAAAAATCATAAAATACTACACAAGATTGCAAAAATAGGAAAAATACTTAGCAAGGTGGCTTTTGTATTTTCGATGATAGGTATTTGCGGATGCCTTGTGGGACTGTTAAGCAATCTATTTGGAAGTGGTAAGATTTTTAAAATCGGAGGTGTTACAATTTACGGTTTGCTGACAGATTTGGGTGCTTATAATGTGAAAAGTATCAGTACGGCTTTAGTGGCATGGCTGATTGTATGTATTGGCCAGGCCGTACTTGCAAAGTTCGCAGAACTTTATTTTGGCAATGCACTGATGGCAGGGACACCATTTACCAAGGCAGGAGCAAGAGAATTGAGAAGACTTGGAATTATGGAGATGGCTATCCCAACAGGAAGTGTGGTCTTAGCGGAAATCGTACAGGGGATCATGACGGGGTTTATGAATGGGACGGCAGATGGAGGGACAGACTTAAACTTTGATAATGAGGTCTCTATCATTGTGGGCGTTATGTTTATTGCCTGCTCATTTCTATGTGGTTATGGTGCTGAAGTGTTAGAGGGCAAGAATAAAGTACTGGAATAGTGGTGATATACTGCCTGCTAAGAGTGAAAGGGAGATAGCATGAAAATAAAGGTAAATACACTAACAACAGATATATTTCTGGAACTATATACATCGGTGGGCTGGGAGCCAACTTGCAGAGAACAGGTGGAATGTGCCTTGAAAAATACAGCAGCTTCGTTTGTGGCATACGAAGAAGAAAAAGCAATCGGTATGGTTAGGATTATTGGAGATGGCGGTATGTCATTTTACATAAAAGATTTTGCTGTCTTACCAGGATATCAGGGGAAAGGCGTTGGGCAAATGTTGCTTATGGAGTTGCAGAAGTATTTATTACAGAGTAAAAGAGGAGGCTTAAAACATGGAATTGGTAAGCAATTACATGCGTGACGATACACTGCGCCACGCACTGAATAAATTAACTAGAAAAACATTTTTCTTCGATTTTGAGGATTGGGTGAACGGTGGATATTTTGAGGGAGTGGTGTTAGAATATAAATAGTACAAGTCAAAGTGAGAGCTTTTCATTCCGTCGATTAGTGATACAATAAAAGTATCGTACTGAAGGAGGAATTTATCATGGCAAAACATTTTGACAAACAGTTTAAACTGGATGCCGTCCAGTACTATCATGATCACCGTGAACTGGGATTGGTCGGCTGTGCATCAAATCTAGGCATCAGCCAGCAGTCTCTGTCCAGATGGCAGAAGGAGCTGCGGGAATCCGGTGATCTGAAATGCCGTGGATCCGGCAATTATTCTTCGGATGAGGCAAAAGAGATCGCCCGTCTGAAGAGAGAATTGCGTGATGCCAAGGACGCACTTGATGTGCTAAAAAAAGCCATAAACATTCTGGGCGAATAACGGAAGCTGTTTATCTCGAAGTTACCGTTAAATCAGAAAACGCTAAAAAAGCAGGACGCCGGGTTTCTGTTTCCGGAATGTTAAAATATTTAGGCGTTTCACGGTCAGGGTATGCCGCATGGAAACGGCATATACCATCCGATACTGCCAAACGCAGGAAACTGCTCAAGGACAAGATCAAAAAGATTTATGACAATTCTCATCAGAATTATGGTGCCCCTAAGATCACAAGGGAATTGCGTAAAACAGGGGAAAACATTTCTGAAAGAACTGTCGGTAAATACATGAAACAAATGGGCATCAAAGCCCAATGGATCCGTCCATGGACAGTAACAACCAAGGATTCCGATTTCAGTAATGAATTGCAAAATATCCTTGATGAGCAGTTTAATCCTGAACGTCCAAATGCAGTCTGGTGTTCAGATATCACATATATCTGGACGATGGAAGGTTTTGTATATCTGACCAGCATTATGGATCTGTATTCAAGAAAGATCATTGCATGGACGCTTTCCAAAACATTGGAAACATCCTGTGTGATTGAAACTATAAACAAAGCAAAAGCAAAACGCAGCACCGAATTACCTTTGATCATCCACAGTGACAGAGGCAGCCAGTATGTATCGAAAGAATATAAACAGGCAACAGCAAAAATGAATCGAAGCTATTCCAAGAAAGCTTTTCCTTGGGATAATGCCTGTATCGAATCCTTTCATTCGCTGATAAAACGGGAATGGCTGAACCGCTTTAAGATCAGCAATTACAAACATGCATACCGCCTGGTATTTGAATACTTGGAAACGTTTTATAATACCAAACGAATTCATAGTCATTGCGATTATATGTCACCCGATGATTTTGAAAGATTGTATCAACAGGCAACTTCGGAATTGCTGGCAGGTTAGAATGAGAAAAACTCATTTTAACTTGTACTAAATCTTGACATAGGACCAAATAGCGTATAAGTTCAAGTTCGTACGATGTAAAAGTGGATTTTAAATGTTGCTTAATGGTATTCATGTTGTTTCTAGTTTCCTTTCTGCAACTTTTCAGCGTTTTCTTACTAACTGATATCATAACAATGAATATAAAAAATATAGAAAATATGATTGAAGTGTTCTATAAAATTAATTTTGTGACTTTTATCTGAAAAACATGAAGTTTATTCTACATAAACTTAGAAATTAATTACATTATTAAAATATATGCTAAAGTGAATAGAAAATGTGGTGAAATAATAATGTTATCAGATACCCTGTATATGTGTAGAAAATATACTATTATCATTTATTTCAATAATCTTATTTGAAATAATATAGATAAAATAATATAGATAATATAACGAATAAAATATTTCTACAATAATACATATTGATTAGAAAAAAGGTGGGGATTGGGTAGGTTATCTGCTAATTAAAATAAAAACGTGTAATGGAGAACCATAGGTGGTTTGATAAGAAACAAAAGAGAGGTGATTGATTTGACGGCGGGTGAACGGATTATGATACTTCGTGGGGAAAGAGGATATACTAGAGAACAGTTGGCTGAACTTGCAGATATTTCTGAAAAATTTCTCTATGAGATTGAAATGGGGAAAAAGGGATTTTCAGCAACAACCTTAATGAACATATGTGATGCCTTAGAGGTAAGTTTGGATTATATTATGACTGGTTCAGGAGTAAGAAAATATGAGGACGAGATTGTGGCAACGTTAGAGAAATTTAAACCGCATACGTTGGAAATGATAAACCATTTATTAAAGATAGCATATGATCTTTCTAAGGGAGCATAGTGAAAAAATGTATTACTATTCTTGTTTGCGGAAAATTACTGATGTTTTTTTATGTGTCGTTGACGAGTTACGTAGATGAAAAAGAAATTAATTATTTGGGGAATTTCTTGATATAGTGCGGAATTACCATATCGACAACCCTCCCCGTATGTGGTACACTTTTACCATACAAAACAACGACAACAGAGGTGATATACAACAATGATAGCTATAATAGACTATGATGCAGGTAATTTAAAGAGCGTGGAAAAGGCACTGGTTTCTCTGGGAGAGGATTGTATTGTAACCAGAGACGCGGAAACCATTCTGGGGGCTGACAAGGTGATTCTGCCGGGTGTCGGTGCATTTGGTGATGCCATGGAGAAGCTTCACCGGTTTGGACTGGTAGAGGTGATCCGGAAGGTGGCGGCAGCAGGCACACCGTTTTTGGGGATCTGTCTGGGACTGCAGCTTCTGTTCCGCAGCAGTGATGAGTCTCCGGGAGTGGAGGGCATAGGTCTTCTGGATGGAGAGATTGTATCCATTCCGCCAAAGGAAGGCTACAAGATTCCTCATATGGGATGGAATTCCATTGAGATCAAAGAGGGCGCCGGATTGTTCCGGGGCATCGAGAATCAGTCATATGTATATTTTGTTCATTCCTATTATCTCAAGGCGGACCATCCGGAGGATGTGGCGGCTACCACGGATTATATTGTGCCGATTCATGCCTCTGTGGAGCACGGAAATGTATTTGCGTGTCAGTTTCATCCGGAAAAGAGCGGTGACGTGGGACTGCAGATCCTGAGAAATTTTTGTGATCTGTAGGCAGTATGACATCAAAGGAAATGACGTAGGATGCCATAGGCGTGGCATCAGAATGGAGGATATATGTTTACAAAGAGAGTAATCCCATGTCTGGATGTTCATGAGGGACGAGTGGTAAAAGGTGTAAATTTTGTGGATCTGAAGGATGCCGGGGATCCGGTAGAGGTTGGCGCAGCGTATGGTCGGGAAGGCGCAGATGAACTGGTATTTCTGGATATTACCGCTTCCTCGGATGCCAGAGCAACCAAGATTGATATGGTACGACGGGTGGCAGAGACCGTTTTTATTCCGTTTACCGTGGGCGGAGGAATCCGTACAGTGGAGGATTTTAAGGTGATTCTCAGAGAGGGTGCGGATAAAGTATCGGTGAACACAGCAGCCATTATGAATCCGACGCTGATCTCGGAAGCGGCAATGAAGTTTGGCAGTCAGTGTGTGGTGGTTGCCATTGATGCAAAACGCCGGGAGGACGGAAGCGGATGGAATATTTATAAAAACGGCGGTAGAGTCGATATGGGGATCGATGCGGTAGAATGGGCTATGAAGGCAGCTGAGCTTGGAGCGGGTGAGATTCTTTTGACAAGTATGGATTGTGATGGCACAAAGGCGGGATATGATAATGAACTGACCCGGATCATTTCGGATAATGTATCGATTCCGGTGATCGCCTCCGGTGGAGCCGGAAAGCTGGAGCATTTTAAGGATGCTTTTACCGAGGGACATGCAGAGGCAGTGCTTGCCGCATCATTATTTCACTATAAGGAGCTGACGATCCGTCAGGTGAAAGAATATCTCCGGGATGAGGGGATTTCCGTACGTCTGTAATCCTATGGTGAAATCAACAAAGATAAACGAGATAAATGCCACAATAAATAAATTTTTGCAAAAAGAAAGAGTTATTTATCAGACATTTGTAATAAGATTTCCAACATAGAAAAGAGGAACAGAGAATGGCAATGATCACGAATGATTGGCTGGATGCGATTCGGGGAGAGTTTTCCAAGCCATACTACAGAGATTTATTTGATTTTGTGAAAGAGGAGTATAGCCGTGTTGTAGTTTATCCGCCGGCAGATGATATTTTTAATGCATTTCATTTTACACCGTTATCAAAGGTTAAAGTCCTGATTTTGGGACAGGATCCTTATCATAATGTTCATCAGGCTCATGGATTGTCTTTTTCGGTACCGGAGGATCAAAAAGAGATTCCTCCTTCTCTGCAAAATATTTACAAGGAGCTTCATGACGATCTGGGATGCGACATTCCCAATAACGGTTATCTGAAGAAGTGGGCAGATCAGGGTGTTCTGTTGTTAAACACGGTTCTGACCGTGCGGGCACATCAGGCAGCTTCCCATCAGGGAAAAGGCTGGGAGCAGTTTACTGACGCTGTGATCCAGGCAGTCAATGCGCAGGATCGGCCGATTGTTTATATGCTCTGGGGCAGACCGGCACAAAGCAAGATCCCGATGCTGACGAATCCAAAGCATCTGATCCTGAAGGCACCTCATCCAAGTCCGCTGTCGGCATATCGTGGTTTCTTTGGCTGTAAGCATTTCAGTCAGGCCAACGATTTTCTGAAGGCAAATGGAGTAGAGCCGATCGACTGGCAGATTGATAATGTGTAAGATTGTGTATTATATGATTTCAAATATAATAAGTAACGCAAACTTCCCATACCAAGAATTAAACTCAACAGAAAAAGCCATATCTTCTCAAAAGCTGGAAGATATGGCTTTTTAAAATATAGGAAAACTTTTCGTAATATTACAGCTTCTCTGCAATATCATAAATAAGACGCTCAGACTCATCCCAGCCCAGGCAGGCATCTGTGATGGATTTTCCGTAGATATGTTCGGAAATCTTCTGATTGCCCGGTTCAATGTAGCTCTCAATCATGACGCCCTTCACAAGCTTCTTGATATCATCAGAAACATTACGGCTGTGGAGAACTTCAGATACGATACGAGGCTGCTCATAATACTGCTTGTTGGAATTTGCATGGTTTGCATCCACGATGCAGGCAGGATTCTTCAGATCAAGCTCCTGATACATTTCATTCAGAAGTACCAGATCCTCATAATGATAGTTTGGCATAGACTGGTCATGCTTATTGACTGCACCACGCAGGATTGTGTGAGCCAGCGGATTTCCGTCTGTTTTGACCTCCCACTGACGATACATAAAGGTGTGGCTGCTCTGTGCTGCGATGCAGGAGTTAAGCATAATGCTTAAAGTACCGCTGGTAGGGTTTTTCATACCACATGGAATATCAAAGCCGCTGACAGTCAGACGATGCTGCTGATCCTCTACGGAACGTGCGCCGACAGCAACATAGGACAGAATATCTGAGATGTAAGGCCAGTTCTCCGGGTAGAGCATCTCGTCGGCTGCAAATAAATGTGTTTCTGCAATGGCACGAAGATGCATTTTTCTCATAGCGATGAGACCATCATGAAGGTCAGGCTCTTTCTCTGGATCCGGCTGATGAACGATTCCCTTGTAGCCCTGTCCGGTAGTACGTGGTTTGTTGGTATAGATACGAGGGATGATCAGAATTTTGTCAGAAACCTTATCCTGTACCTTGGCAAGACGATTTATATAATCGCAGACAGAATCTTCGTTATCTGCAGAACATGGTCCGATGATGACCAAAAACTTATCGGATTCACCGGTAAAGACCTTTTTGATCTCGGCATCACGCGCTTCTTTTAATTTCTTGTGCTCTGCTGGAAGTGGGTATGCTTCCAGTAATTCCTCTGGTGACATTACTTCTTTTACATAGGTTACACCCATCTTTATCCTCATTTCTGTGCTACGGGTCTAGTCGCAGGTATGATCCGGACAAAACAGCAGGTTATGCAGATCATACCAGACTGTTTTGTGCAGCACGACAAAACAGTTGTTATGATGCAGGCCTCAGTGCCCACAGTTTTCTATTATAACCATAAATGGACAAAATGGGTAGGGGTTAATTGAAAAAAATGTCATTTTAAGGAAGGTTTAGTCAACGATCACAATGCCGGCATGGTATTCATCAGGAATTACGGTCCCGTTTTTTTGCAGCAGTGTCTGGCGGTAAAGATCAGCGGCAAACAGATCAATGGAAAGAAAATCCTTTGCGTAAGGATATGGGGAATCAGACAAAATATCCCAGGCGTCCGCCATTTTTGTGAGGATGGGGAGTTCTGTGATCCGGCGAAGATAGCCGCTGCTTTGACGGCGCATACCCAGGAGCCGCAGATAGGGAACAGGATGAGAGGTGCCTTTTACAAATTCTGCTGGGATCTCCAGCAGAAGCTGGAACAGACAGCGGCAGATCCGGGAATAGGTGATATTCTTTCTTTTTAAAGAAAGGATAAAGGTATCTGCGGTCTGATAGTCTGCAAGAGATTTTATAATCCGGTTGGCAAGCACCTCATGGATGTCTCCGTAATGGGTCAGAGTGCCTTTTTGGACGGCCCGGCGCAGCGCATAGTAAAGCAAAGCATCAAAATCAGTCGTGTCCATGCCGAGGTGTCCGGATCGTTTTTTCAGCAGGGTCATGATCTCCTCAGGAAGGGCATGGGAAATGTCATTCAGAGAATCCGTATCTTTATAAGAAAAACGGATGGCTGAAGCGGAGGAAAATGTTTCGCCGGAAAGCTCTGTGCTGTGATATCCGGAATCTGTGCGCAGAATGGGAACCGGTGTCATGGTACTGTGTGTGCTTCTTAATGCCTTCAGATATTCCAATGCCAGAATGTTATTGGCACCGGAAAGAAAATCCGGTGGGAGCTCAGGCATACTTTGACGCAGGGCGGCTTCTCTGGCGGCAGGATAGGATGCTCCGGATTTTAAATGCTGTTGCAGTGTCTGGCGGTAGTCGTCCGGTTCTTTTTGCAATAATTCCGCAGCAGAATCCAGTAATGGCAGGGACGGGGTTTCACATCCAAAACAGACGCTGTCCATATGAAGTGCATTTAATAAAGAAATTCCTCCAAACGCAAAGTGCTCTGCGCTGGATAATGTATAGACGGTGGGCAGTTCAAATACCAGATCAGCTCCCTGGGAGAGTGCCATTTGTGTCCGGGTATATTTATCAGTCCAGGCAGGTGCTCCCCGCTGGACGAAATCGCCGCTCATTGCCACGGCGATCACCCCGGTACCCAGAGAACGCAGATGTTCGATCTGATGCTTATGGCCATTATGAAATGGATTGTATTCTGCAATGATTCCGGTAAATTTTATCATCTAGCCGCTCCTTTACTGATAAAGATTGTTTCGCTCCGTTTGTGTATCAGTATACCACAGTTACATCATAAAATGCACTAGACAAAGAGGAGGGAATCCATTATACTTAAATCAATTGGGCGATTTTTGATTTATGCCATAGATCGAAGGCAGAAATGGAGGATATCATGAAGTTTATTGACGAGATTAAAGCAAGAGCAAAACAGGATGTAAAGACAATTGTATTGCCGGAAACAAGAGATAAGAGAACCCTTATCGCAGCGGCACAGGTGTTAAAGGAAGGTACCGCCAAAATTGTCATGGTGGGAGACGAGGAGAAGATCAAAGATGGTGCTCACTGGCTGGATGTAGAGCTGGACGGGATTACGGTAGTAAATCCGGAGACATCTCCAAAGCTTGATGAGTATGTAAATCTTTTATATGAGCTTCGTAAGAAAAAGGGAATGACATTAGAGTCTGCAAGAGAGCAGCTTTTGAATAACTATATAATGTTTGGTGTAATGATGGTAAAATGTAAGGATGCCGACGGTATGGTAGCAGGCTGCTGTCATGCCACAGCAGATGTGCTTCGTCCATCCCTGCAGATTTTAAAGACTGCACCGGGCACAGAGCTGGTATCCGGTTTCTTTATTCTGGATGTGCCAAACTGTGAGTATGGTGAGCATGGAACCTTCCTCTTTGCAGACTGCGGTCTGAATCAGGATCCAAATGCTGAGGAGATGGCAGCAATTGCACATTCCAGCTCCAAGAGCTTCCGTAATCTGGTGGGTGGTAATCCGATCATTGCAATGCTTTCCCATTCTACCAAGGGAAGTGCAAAGCATCCATTGGTGGACAAGGTGGTTGAGGCTACCCGGATCGCACATGAGAAGTATCCACAGTTAGTTATTGACGGTGAGCTTCAGACAGATGCAGCGATCGTACCGGAGGTTGCAAAGTCTAAGGCACCGGGCAGTGAAGTGGCAGGTAAGGCAAATGTACTTGTATTTCCGAACCTGGATTGTGGCAATATTTCATATAAGCTGGTACAGCGTCTTGCAAAGGCTGAGGCATACGGACCGATGCTGCAGGGACTTTCCAGTCCTGTAAATGATCTGTCCCGTGGCTGTTCTGCAGAGGATATCACAGGTGTTATTGCTCTGACAGCAGTACAGGCCCAGTTACAGTAAGGTGCGCAGATAAAACGAGCATAATGGCGCACAACGGCTTTTGGTCAAGGATCAATTGCCGTTGTGCGTTATTGTATGAATATACCCCGTAAGCGGGAGATGGAGCTTTGTGCTTCCAAAGTAATATATAATGGAGGAAATATGTTATGAAAATTCTTGTAGTAAACTGTGGTAGTTCATCTTTAAAGTATCAGCTGATTGATTCGGAGTCAGAGGAGGTCAGTGCTTCCGGTCAGTGTGAGAGAATCGGACTTGACGGTATTTTTTCGATTAAGGTGAAGGGCGAGAAACTGGAGAAATCCGTAGACATTCCGGATCATTCCGTAGCGATGAAGACCGTTCTTGATGCTTTGGTAGCTCCGGAGCATGGAATACTGAAATCTCTGGATGAGATCGAAGCCATTGGCCATCGTGTGGTACATGGCGGTGAGAAGTTTTCTTCATCTGTATTGATCGATGAGAATGTGATCAGTGAGATTGAGGAGTGCAGTGCATTAGCACCACTGCATAATCCGGCCAATATTCTTGGCATCCGTGCCTGCCAGAAGATCATGCCGGGTGTACCGAATGTTGCTGTATTTGATACGGCATTCCATCAGACAATGCCTCCAAAGGCATATTTGTATGGAATTCCAAAGAAATATTATGAGCAGTACGGCATCCGTCGTTATGGTTTCCATGGTACAAGTCACAGCTTCGTTTCTGAAAGACTGGCACAGTTAGCAGGTCTTGATATTAACAATTCCAAAATGATCATCTGTCATATTGGAAGCGGTGCGAGTATTTCCGCTGTTGTCAATGGAAAGTCTGTCGATACAAGTATGGGTATGACTCCGCTGGAGGGGCTTGTAATGGGTACCCGTTCCGGTGATATTGATCCGGCGATCGTAGAATTTATTTGTAATAAGGAAAACAAATCAGTCAGTGATGTTCTGACGATGTTAAATAAAGAGTCCGGTGTTCTCGGTATTTCCGGTCTGTCTAACGATTACAGAGATCTTCTGGAAGAGGAGGATGCGGGCAACGAGACAGCGCACAATGCGTTAGAGGTGCTGGTATACAGAGTGATCAAATATATTGGTGCATATCATACAGCCATCGGTGGTGCCGATGCCATTGCCCTGACGGCAGGTGCCGGCGAGAACAATCTGGTGGTACGTGGACGGATTGTTGAGGGTCTTTCTGCACTGGGCATTAAGCTCAACAAAGAGGCCAATACGGTCAGAGGAGAAGAACTTCTTCTTTCTACGGCTGACAGCAGCATTCCGGTATGGGTTGTTCCAACGAATGAGGAATTAAAAATTGCCAGAGAAACGGCTGCAGTTGTTGAAAAATAATGGTTGACAAACAATACAGCAATTGATATAATCGAAAAAGTGTTGTAAAAAGCAAAGTAGGATAACAGTAGGAGGTGTAAGAAAATGTCTATCTGTCCAAAGAATAAATCTTCTAAGGGAAGAAGAGATCGTAGAAGAGCAAACTGGAAAATGACTGCTCCAAATCTTGTAAAGTGCAGCAAGTGTGGTGCTTTAATGATGCCACATAGAGTATGCAAGGCATGCGGAAGCTACAACAAGAAAGAGATTCTTGCAAACGCAGAATAATATCATTTTCACGAACATAAAAAGGCATCGCCCTCAGGGCGGTGTCTTTTTTGCATGAAAGCAAAGATTTCCCGCATCCTGATCATATGATAAAAGTTCGATATGACAAAATAATTACAAGTTATTAGACATTTGGGGTGGTGTGCATATAATGAAAAACGTGGCAAAAATATGGCAAAGGTCAGGGAAGGAAGTGAGTACTACGGAGGAATTAACAAAGGAGCTGTTATCGGAATTAAATTGCAATACAGCATTTACGATTCCTGTATCCGGTGGGATCGCAGTTCCGGAATCGGTCGTTGTAACGTGGCTGATTATGGCAGTTTTGATCATTGTCTCCATATTATTAACAAGAAATCTGAGTGTTGAACATCCGGGAAAGGTACAGCTTGCGTTGGAAGCGGGATATCAGACAGCACAAAATTTCTTTGGAGAATTGCTGGGAGAAAAGGGAACAGCCTATCTGCCATATCTGATCAGTGTGCTGCTCTACATAGCCGTTGCAAATCTGATCGGTCTTGTGGGACTGAAGCCGCCAACGAAGGATATGGGTGTGACAGCAGGAATGGCGATCATGAGTATTCTGATCGTAGAGTTTGCAGGAATTCGTGCAAAAGGAGGAAAAGGCTGGCTGAAAGGTTTTGCCGAGCCTATCTGGATCGTTGCACCGATCAATCTGCTGGAGGTGTTTACCAGACCATTATCGCTTTGTATGCGATTGTTTGGTAATGTGCTTGGTTCCTATGTGGTAATGGAGCTGATCAAGCTTGTTGTTCCGGCGGTGCTGCCGGCAGTATTTAGTTGTTACTTTGATATATTTGATGGTCTGATACAGGCATTTGTCTTTGTATTTCTGACTTCCTTATATATTGGAGAAGCAACAGCAGTGGAATGATAAAAGAGAAAGAAAATAAGAGAAAAGAGGAGAATAATTATGACACAGTTAATCGCAATTGGAGCAGGAATCGCAGTTTTGACAGGTATTGGAGCAGGAATCGGTATTGGACTGGCTACATCAAAGGCAGTGGATGCGATTGCAAGACAGCCGGAGGCTGAGCCAAAGATTAAGATCAACCTGGTACTTGGTTGTGCATTGGCAGAGGCAACTGCTATTTACGGTTTTGTTATCGCATTGCTGATCATTTTATTATTAAAGTAATTAGTAATAACCGGTACTGCAGGCCGAAATCATTCGCAGAGGCTGCAGTACACAAAATCAGAGAAAGGCTGGCGATGTGATATGTTACGTTTAGACGGAATCGTCTTTACATTGATCAACCTGCTGATACTTTATGTGGCATTGCGTCATTTTCTGATCGGTCCGATCCAGTCGGTATTGGAGCAGAGGAAACAGTTGATCGATGGACAGTTTGCTTCAGCGGCAGGCAAAGAAGAACAGGCACTGCAGTTGAAGGGACAGTATGAAGGACTGCTGGCAGACGCAAAGGATCAGTCCCGGAAGATATTAGAGGACTCCAGGGTACGTGCCCAGAAGGAATATGAAAGCAGAGTGATGGAAGCAGAAAAGCAGGCGGGTCATATTATGGAAAAAGCCCGGAAGGATGTAGAGACAGAAAAAGAAAGGGCGATGGATGGTATGCAGAAACAGGTGGCGCAGGTGGCCATGGCAGCGGCAGAAAAAATCCTTACCCAGAATGCCACAGCTGCATCCAATGGATCCATTTATGACAGTTACATAGCAGGAGCAGGTGAGTCCCATGAATCAGACAGCAATTAATTATGGAAAGGTATTATTTCTATTGGGCGTAGACCGGCAGATCGTAGCAGAGGCGGCAGATATATGGGAGGAGTCAGAGCCTTTGCGGGAAGCGATGGAGAGTCCGGTTGTCGGAGCCGGAGAGAAGCACAGACTCATCGAGAGGATTTTTCCAAAGGAGATACAGGCGTTTCTGAAGGTAGTATGTGACAACCGGGAGGTGGACCTGCTGCCGGATATGTTTAAGGCATATGGAAAATGGTATGATGAGAGTGAGAAGATCCGGAGGGGCATTTTGTATTATGTAGAAAAGCCCGCAGAGGAACAGCTTACCCAGATAGAAAAGAAATTATGCAGTCAGTTGAAATGCAATGAGGTGAAGCTTGCATTGGAGCCGTTGCCGGAGCTGATCGGAGGCTTTGTGATCCGTATCGGCGATCTGGAGATTGACCGGAGCCTGCGGGGCAGTATCAACTGTATGAAAGAAAAATTAGTTACTGGTACGCCAAAGGTGTAAGCAGTAAAAGGCTAGGAGATGATAATGTGAGTGCGATCAGCTCAGAAAATATAATTTCAATATTAAAAAGTGAGATTGAAAACTATGAGACAGAAAGCCGGGAACACGAAGTAGGAACCGTGATCTGGGTTGGTGACGGGATTGCAACGATCTATGGGATGGAGCATGCCATGTACGGTGAGATTGTGATCTTTGAAAACGGGATCAAGGGAATGGTTCAGGATATACAGCGTACCCAGATTGGCTGTATTGTGCTGGGAAAGGACAATGGAATCCGTGAGGGGATGAAAGTGACCCGTACTAAAAAACGTGCCGGTATTCCCGTAGGAGAAAAGTATCTGGGACGTGTGGTAAATGCTCTGGGAGCACCTATCGACGGAAAAGGAGATATCGAGGCTTCCGGTTATCGTGCGATCGAGTGTGAAGCACCGGGGATCATTGACCGAAAATCGGTTACAGAGCCGTTAGAGACCGGTATTCTCGCAATTGACTCGATGTTTCCCATCGGACGCGGGCAGCGTGAATTGATCATTGGAGACCGGCAGACCGGTAAAACCTCTATCGCTATGGATGCGATATTGAACCAGAAAGGCAAGGATGTGATCTGCATCTATGTGGCCATTGGACAGAAGGCTTCTACTGTGGCGAAGCTGGTAAACACTTTAGAGAAAAATGATGCGATGGAATATTCTATCGTGCTGTCGGCAACGGCAAGTGAATCGGCATCTCTGGAATATATTGCGCCATACTCAGGAACAGCGCTGGCAGAGTATTTTATGTATCAGCGAAAGGATGTATTGATCGTATATGATGATCTGTCAAAGCATGCGGTGGCATACCGTGCTCTTTCCCTGTTGTTAGAGCGTTCACCGGGACGTGAGGCTTATCCGGGAGATGTGTTCTATCTGCATTCCCGTCTGCTGGAGCGTTCCAGCAGGCTCAGTGATGAACTGGGTGGAGGCTCTATCACGGCACTTCCGATTATTGAGACACAGGCAGGAGATGTATCTGCGTATATTCCGACGAATGTAATTTCTATTACGGACGGTCAGATCTTTCTGGAAAGTGATCTGTTCTTCTCCGGTATGCGTCCGGCAGTTAATGTTGGTCTTTCCGTATCCCGTGTGGGTGGAGCGGCACAGACGAAGGCTATGAAGAAGGCGTCCGGTACGATCCGTATTGATCTGGCACAGTTCCGTGAGATGGAAGTGTTTACACAGTTTAGTTCAGACCTGGATGACGAGACAAAGAAACAGCTTGCATATGGTAATGGCCTGATGGAGCTTCTGAAGCAGCCGTTGGGTCATCCGATGTCTCTGGCAGAGCAGGTGATCACGCTGGTTGTGGCGACAGGAAAGTTGTTTCTCGATATTCCGAAGGAGCAGATTAAGGAGACACAGGGAAAGCTTTTGGCGTATTTTCATGATCTGCATCCGGAGATTGCAGAAAAGATCCAGACAGACAAGGTGCTGGAGGATGATCTGAGAGAACAGATCCTGTCTGTGGCAGAGGAGTTCCTTGGACAGAATAAATAGCAGCAGGTCTGTGTCTGGCCGGTAATGTCCGGTGGGAGGCACAGAGAATGGAGACGAGCATGGCAAATACGAAGGAAATACAGAAGCGTATGAAAAGTATCAAGGATACCATGAAGATCACGAATGCGATGTATATGATCTCTTCTACAAAGCTGCAGAAGGCAAAGAAAAAACTGGCAGATACCGAACCGTATTTTTATACGCTGCAGCAGGCATTCCAGCGTATTCTTCGTCATACGCCTGATCTGGAAAGCATTTATTTCCGCGATACAGAGCATATTCCTGTATCGGAAAAGAAAGTCGGTTACATTGTGGTAACGGCAGACAAAGGGCTTGCCGGTGCCTATAACCATAATATATTTAAAATAGCACATTCCCTGTTTGAACAGGGGGGGAAGAACAGTCTCTTTGTGCTTGGAGAACTGGGCAGACAGTATTTTGCCAGAGAGGGACTCCGGGTGCATAAGCATTTTAAGTATACGGTGCAGGACCCAAGCCTGCACAGAGCCCGGATGATCACGGATGATATTGTTGAAAGATATCAGAGGGGAGAACTGGATGAGGTGTATATTTTATACACACGTATGGAAAATGCTGTGACTGCAGAGGCGGAGATGAGAAAGCTTCTGCCTCTGGAAAAGGATAAATTTGCAGCAAAGCTTCCTGTGGATGTGTATCAGGAGACACTGACACCACAGCCGTCATGGGAAAAGATATTAAATCATCTGGTGCCTAATTACGTCAATGGATTTATCTATGGTGCGTTGGTGGAGTCCTATGCCAGTGAGCATAATGCCAGAATGATGGCGATGCAGTCGGCAACGGATAGTGCCAGACAGATTCTGGCACAGCTCTCCATTGAATATAACCGTGTGCGTCAGGCGGCGATCACACAGGAAATTACAGAGGTTATCAGTGGTGCAAAGGCACAGAAACGCAAAAAATAGTACATAATGTGCAGAAAGGCATGGTTATGATAATGAAAAAAGGAAAGATAGTTCAGATATCCGGTCCTGTCATTGATGTGGAATTTGAGGACAGCGATCTTCCATATATTAAAGATGCGCTGGAAGTGGACAATGACGGAAAACGCTGTGTGATGGAGGTGGCGCAGCACATTGGAAATAACACGGTGCGCTGTATTATGCTGGCGTCCAGCGAAGGCCTTCACAAAGATATGGAGGTAACAGCTACTGGCAGCGGAATTAAGGTGCCCGTTGGGGAGAAGACTTTGGGACGTTTGTTTAACGTGCTGGGAGATACCATTGACAAGGGAGAAGATCTGAAGGAAGAAAAGCATTGGTGTATTCACCGGGATGCACCGGGATTTGAAGAGCAGAGTCCGGCAGTTGAAGTGCTGGAAACGGGTATTAAGGTCATTGATCTTCTTGCACCGTATGCTAAGGGTGGTAAGATCGGACTTTTTGGAGGTGCCGGTGTTGGTAAAACGGTGCTGATCCAGGAGCTGATCCAGAATGTTGCTACGGAGCATGGCGGCTATTCTATTTTTACCGGTGTTGGTGAGCGTTCCCGTGAGGGAAATGATCTCTGGTCTGAGATGAAGGAATCCGGTGTGCTGAATAAAACCGCGTTAGTGTTCGGGCAGATGAATGAGCCGCCGGGAGCCCGTATGAGAGTGGCCGAGACAGGTCTTACCATGGCAGAATATTTCAGGGATGAAGAGCATCAGGATGTACTTCTGTTTATTGATAATATTTTCCGTTTTGTGCAGGCAGGCTCTGAGGTATCGGCGTTGTTAGGACGTATGCCTTCAGCGGTAGGTTATCAGCCGACCCTTGCCAATGAGGTTGGTGAGCTGCAGGAGAGAATTGCATCTACGAAAAACGGTTCTGTTACTTCTGTACAGGCTGTCTATGTACCGGCAGATGATCTGACCGATCCTGCCCCGGCAACGACCTTTGCGCATCTGGATGCAACAACGGTGCTTTCCAGAAAGATTGTTGAGCAGGGTATTTATCCGGCAGTAGATCCGCTGGAGTCAAACTCCCGTATTCTGGAGGAGGATATCGTAGGAAAAGAGCATTATGAGACTGCCAGAAGAGTACAGGAGATCCTGCAGAAGTATACAGAGCTTCAGGATATTATTGCAATTCTTGGTATGGAGGAGCTTTCGGAGGAAGATAAGATCACGGTGTACCGTGCCAGAAAGATACAGCGTTTCCTGTCACAGCCGTTCCATGTGGCAGAAACCTTTACCGGTGTGCCGGGAAAATATGTACCTTTAAAGGAAACGGTACGGGGATTTAAGATGATCATTGACGGCGAGATGGATGACTATCCGGAGCAGGCATTTTTTAATGTGGGAACCATCGATGAGGTAATTGAAAAAGGCAGAAAATAGTTTCGATGGCATAAGTGAGGGTTAATTATGGATAATACATTTTTATTAAATGTGACTGCCTGTGACCGTGTGTTCTTTGAAGGACGCTGCCGGCAGGTGGTGATCCCGCTGGAGGATGGCGAAAAGGAGATTCAGGCACATCACGAAAATATGGTCTTTGCAGTGGAAGTGGGAGAACTGCGGATTCAGACAGAGGATGGAGAATGGATCGTGGGAGTTGTTGGAACAGGGTTCGCCCAGGTGATCAATAACCGTGTCAGCATTCTGGTGGACACGGCGGAACATCCGGAGGAGATTGATGTGCGCCGGGCCAGGGAAGCTAAGGAGCGCGCCAGAGAGCAGCTTCGCCAGAAACAGAGTATTCAGGAATATTATATGTCCAAGGCATCTCTTGCGCGGGCAATGTCAAGACTGCGTTACAGCAGTAAGGACGATATGCGTGTCTGAGATTGATATGACAGAGAGGATTTTCGGTGATATAACCACCGAGGTGGTTTTTGGAATATGAAAAGAGCCTGTTATCTGATGGTCACTCAGATAACAGGTTCTTTTGAATCCAGTCGGTAAGATATGTATGAAATTCCATAATTGCCGGATTTTGGGCAGAAGCCTTCGGAATGGAGGCAATCACCTGACGACTGCAGTCAGGATTATTAATGGAAAGCAGCCTGACCTGATCCGGTGACGGTTTTTTCCAGCAGTACTGCGGCCAGAATCCCACGCCGAGCCCGGCGGCGATCAGATCCCGTACGGTTTCGGGATTGTCACTTTCATATACAATATTCGGAGTAAAATGAATGGACTGGCAGAATAGATCGCAAATGGCACGCAGAGGCCGGTTGCTTTCCAGGCTGACATAGGATTCCTTGGCGGTTTTTTCAAGCTTAATGGAGGAGAGGGAGGCCATGCGGGAATTTGCAGGGACTGCCAGATAGAAATCTTCCTGAAACAGAAGGTGTTGTGATGGCAGAAGCTCTGTATCACTCCGAACAGCAGAAATGATATAATCAGCAGTAGGATCATCCGGTTTCTGGGAAAGCTTAAATTTGATTTCCGGATGGATATTACGGTAGGCGATAATGCAATTGGTGATGATCGCAGAAGCTGACCGGAGATTCATATGGATCACAGGCTGTTTCAGGGAAGCTTCTTTGATCTCCTCCGGAAGTCTGTCCAGAGAAGACATAATGGGTAACAGCTTGCTCTGCAGCAGTTTTCCGCTGCTGTTTAATGATATATGATGGTTCTCGCGGTCAAAAAGAGTCACATCCAGCTCCTCCTCCAAATGACGGATGGCCTGGGATACAGCGGGCTGTGCCACATGCAGACTTTCGGCAGCCTTTGTGACGTGTTCAAACTGAGCAACTGCGAGAAAGTATCTTAATTGAAACAGTTCCATAATTTTCCCCTTTTCCTTTGTTGTTTCATCTTAAATCAATAATTTCATATATTACAGTATTCTCCTGTGAAATTCAAGTCGGCATCTCAAAAATTACATATTTCACGAAAAACATAGTCTGTCAAAAAGGAGTCCATTGTCCCGGATTCGGTGTCCGGAAGTAAATAGAACGCAGGTTTTGTTTTGTGGGCATAATAGAAGCAGTCTTCTTTCAGAGCGGGCTCTTTGGTGGAAAGAGAAGGAAGGAAAATGCCCTCCTTTTTGGTGTAACAGTTGGCAGCAGTTGCTTTCTGACGGCAGGAAGTATCTACAAACTGTGCGACACTTTTATGAATCGCCGTATCTTCCTGAGGCAGGTAGTAGTAATCCTTATGATCCGGAAAGAAATATTTGAGAGATCCGCGATACAGAGGGAGTGACAGGGTGGCAGCAGTTTTGTCCAACGTAAGGATTGCATTCTCCGGTTGAGGTCCCGCTGCATCTGTCATCGAAAAGCTGTGTTCCAAAGTGATTTTTCTGGGAATCCGAACCGGCAACTCTAAAATCAGATTGTTGGAGGTAAGATGCGTAACGGTGACCGGTGCAGGTTCAGCTGGAGAAAAAAAATCCTGATATGCCAGCATACTGCATACATGGATCATACCGGCAATATCATCATGATTGTGGAGCAGGAGCAGCTTTTTCAGCTCGGTTCCTTTTTCTTTGTGAAGGATTTTTTGCTGCATATATTCCGAATAGACCTTGATCAACTGACCGCCATTATAGATATCCTCCCGGTTTAGTCCGACCCAGCGTTCCAGATAGGATTGGTTTGCTTTTTCCAGCCCCAGTCTTTTTTTGAGGGGACGGATTTCCTTTAGCAGATCAATATTAGCCGGGGCGGGTTCTGACGACCGGCTGGAGATGACATTTTTCAGCATGTCAGAAATCTCCTGGGACGGAAGGATTCCGTGTTTTTTGCATTTGGCAGTTATAAATGGAATATCAAATGTGCATCCGTTGAAATGATATAAATAAGAAAAGTCTTTCAAATAAGATAAAAAGGCTTCTAAAATATCAGGCTCGCTCTGATAGTCGTCCGCAAACCATTGTGTCAGTTCCCAGCTGCCCGTCGGACAGTTATAATGCATGGCACCAATGAGATAGATGGATGCTGTTTTGGAGGAAAGACCGGTTGTTTCTATATCAAAAAATGTAATCTGATCTACAGGCTGGTGAAAAATATAACGGCCGGAAGGATCAGGCAAAGTATTATGTATTGTTTTCATATTACAAGCCTCATTTCTAGTGATTGATATTTGTATTTTATGTTAGGATATCATATAATAGAGGAAATGTGAATTTTTGGAGTTGCTTAGAAAAGGAGTGCGGACAGATGGAGATCGGAGAAAAGAAAATATTCGATAAAGATGCCGCGTATGAGAGATGGGATCAGAAGAATCAACGACGTGGAAATGATAAATATTTTTATGAGGAGGAGAGGGAGGAGAGTTATCTCCGGGAATTAAAGGGAAGGATACAAAATAATACCAGTGGATTTTTGAAGGTAGTGCTGACTGCTCTGATCGTTCTGGCACAGGTATGTATTGTAATGTTTTTTTCGTTACAGGTTATCAAGAATGGAACAACCTGGTACTATATGATTCAGGTTTTTTCGATCGTTGCGATCGTAGCACTTATCAACCGGAATCAGAGTCCGTCTTATCGGATTGCATGGATCTCAATCATTACGCTGCTTCCGGTTACCGGATATCTGCTGTATTTTTTGTGGGGGCGTTCCAGTAAACAAAAAAAGGAACTGGATACCCATATTATGCGGCAGATCAGCTATGGAAATAAATATCTGGTGCAGGATGATGACCTGTGGGTGGATTATGCGGAGGACAATCCTGTTTCCGGCCGGATGGTCAAGTTTATGCTTTCCGAGAATTTTCTGCTGACCCAGGGAAATCAGGTGGAATATTTTCCTATGGGAGAGGACGCCTTTGAATCCATTTTCCGTGAGTTAGAGAAAGCGGAAAAGTTTATTCTGATCGACTTTTTTATTGTGGCAGAGGGTGCTTTGTGGGATAAAATGCACGAAATTCTTAAGCGTAAGATTGAAGAAGGCGTTGAAGTCAAATTCATGTATGACGATTTTGGAGCTGCGATCCGCACCAGAAAGTATTTTAAACAGATTCTGGAGCATGAAGGCTTTGAAGTGCGGGTGTTCAATCCCATTATGAAATATACCAGCCAGTTGTATATGAATTTCCGTTCTCACCAGAAGATTATGGTCATAGACGGAAAAGTTGGTTATACCGGCGGCTTTAATCTTGCGGATGAATATGCCAATCTTGTGGAACGATTTGGTGTCTGGAAGGATACCGGAATCCGGGTACAGGGAGATGCAGTGTGGGGCCTTACGGTAGTGTTCCTGCAGATGTGGGAGGCATGTGGCCATGCCAAGGAACATGTGGATTATCTCAAATATAAAGTGATGTCTGATGTGAATGGAGATACCTGGTGTCAGGTGATCTCGGACGGTCCGGCCAATAATCCCAAGAATCCGATTGAAAGTATTTACAATCAGATGATCATGTACTCGGATCAGTATCTTTATATTACAACGCCGTATCTGATCATTGAGGATTATATGCAGCAGTCTCTGATCGAAGCGGTACGCCGTGGGGTGGATGTGCGCATTGTGACGCCGAATATCCCGGATAAGAAGTATGCCAAGATGCTGACAAACTATAATTACGGAAGTCTGTTGAAGGGCGGTGTGCGGATTTTTGAATACACACCGGGGTTTATTCATGCCAAGCAGATCCTGACGGAGGATGCGGCAATTGTGGGTACGATCAATATGGATTACCGGAGCTTTTATCTTCATTATGAGAATGGTGTGTGGATGTCCGGAGAAAAAATTCAGAATGATATTCACAAGGATTTTGAAAAGATGTTTGAGGAAAGCAGAGAGATCAAATATGAGGAGTGGTTGAACCGTCCGGTGAGCTGGAAGCTCATCCAGCCGTTATTAAATCTGTTTGCGACACTCTTCTAAAGGAGAAACGAGGATAATCATGTACACAAATGTATGTAAACATTGTCACAAGGTGTTTCATTCCAAGATCAGAACCTGGTGCTGTAAGGAGTGCCGCAATATAGATGATGATCAGCTGGATGACATTGTAAGATATCTCCGGGAATATCCCAACAGTAATGCTTTGCAGATTTCGGAGGAGCTGGGGATCCATCCTTATGTGATCCTGAAATATATGGAAGAGGGATGGCTTGGAAAATCTACGGGTCATTTCAGCAGACTGCCCGACTGGGAGACGGGAGCTGCTATGGATGGCGACAAAATAAAGGACTGAAGTTTTTATAACAGAATGGAGAAATAATGATTCGATATATTAAGGGAACGCTGGAAATGATCGAAGAGGATGCGGTGATCCTGGACAATCAGGGAATCGGCTACCGGATTCTTGTGTCACCGGCGATGATGGACAGACTGCCGGTGATGGGCGGTGAGATGAAGCTTTATACATATCTGAATGTCAGAGAAGATGCTATGCAGCTTTTTGGTTTTGGCAATGTGGACGAGCTGGAGATATTCCAGATGCTGATTACGGTCAGCGGTATTGGCCCGAAAGCGGGATTAAGCATTCTGGGGACTCTGTCAGCGGATGATATCCGGTTTGCGGTTCTCGCAGACGATGCGGCAGCGATCGCCAAGGCTCCCGGAGTGGGAGCCAAGACTGCCAAAAAGGTGATCGTAGAGCTTAAAGATAAGATTGCGGCAAAGGAAACAGTGAATGCTGTGCTGGAAAAGGCGGCTGGAAAAGGTGCTGTGAAAGAAGAAAACGCAGGGGTATCCAAGGCTTCTGCAGAAGCTGTGGAGGCGCTGGCTGCATTGGGATATTCTGCGGCTGAGGCGTTGAAGGCAGTAAAGCAGATCGAAAATGCAGGGGAGCTTACGACAGAGGAGCTGTTAAAACAGGCGTTGAAGCTTATGTAAAGTGTGAAACCTTTAAGGAAGTGGACTAAATTAAGGAGAGATAGATGGAATATGGCAAAAAGGACGATCAGTACAGAATTTACAGAGGAGGATGCAAGACTGGAGCCAACTCTGCGGCCCCAGCATTTATCGGATTATATCGGTCAGCAGAAGATCAAGGATAATCTGTCTGTATATATTCAGGCGGCAAAGCAGAGAGGAGATGCGCTGGATCATGTGCTTTTATATGGACCGCCGGGACTGGGTAAAACCACACTTGCCGGGATTATTGCCAACGAAATGGGCGTGAATATGAAGATTACGGCAGGACCGGCCATTGAGAAGCCGGGAGAAATGGCAGCCATTCTGACGAAGCTGCAGGACGGGGATGTTTTGTTTGTGGATGAGATCCATCGCCTGAACCGTCAGGTGGAGGAAGTGCTTTATCCGGCTATGGAGGATTATGTCATTGACATTGTCATAGGGAAAGGTCCTTCTGCACGGTCGGTCAGACTGGATCTGCCGAAGTTTACCCTGATCGGGGCCACAACCCGCGCCGGTATGCTGTCGGCACCTCTCAGAGACCGCTTTGGCGTGGTGAACCGGATGGAGTTTTATACACCGGAGGAGCTGGCTGATATTGTGGAGCATTCTGCCAGAATCCTTGATGTGGAGATTGATGAGGAAGGAGCCATGGAACTGGCACGCAGATCCAGAGGAACGCCGCGTCTTGCAAACCGTCTGCTGAAACGTGTCCGGGACTTTGCCCAGATCAAATATGATGGCAAGATTGACAAGAAAGTAACAGACTTTGCTCTGGATCTTCTGGAAGTAGACAAATTGGGGCTGGATAACACAGACCGTCAGATCATTGAGACCATGATACACCATTTTGGTGGAGGTCCGGTGGGACTGGAAACCCTTGCGGTTTCCATTGGAGAAGATGCCGGAACTCTGGAAGATGTGTATGAACCGTATCTGGTGCAGAATGGTCTTATCCTGCGAACCCCAAGAGGACGGATGGCATCCGATCTGGCATACCGCCATTTCGGAATCGAAAAGCCGGAAGATTAAAAAACAGAATGCATTAAGTATACAATACCAATAGAAATGAGAAAAAACGGTTGCCCTTTACAAAGAATATTGTAGAGGGCAACCATTTTCATTTTGTTCAAATTTTTCAAACAATTTATATATGTGTCCGCTTAGAAGGCTCAACGAACAAAAGTGGGGCGTATTCCCAAAGATATGTCGTAAATTGTGACACAAGTGTGACAAAAATTTTAATAAATTGTGAGAAAAGGGTTGATAAATTCCCAAAAAGCGGTTAAAATAAATTTGAAAGTGGTGAGAAGTGGGGGAAAGTGTCAGAACAAACCCAAAATGTGGAGAGGTGGTGATAGCTATGTTCATGGGTCAGTATGAACATTCGATCGACGCAAAGGGCAGAGCTATCGTACCGGCAAAGTATCGCGAGGAACTGGGCGATGTATTTTATGTCACCTGGGGCGTGGACGGATGCTTGTATCTATATCCACAGCATGACTGGGAGGAGCTGGCACGGAAACTGCAGAGTCTGCCGTCCAATCAGCAGAGCCGTTTGATCCAGAGACAGTTAATGGCATCGGCATCGGAGCTGACCTTGGATAAGCAGGGTAGGATACTGATTCCCGCAAAACTTCGAAAAAGTGCCAGACTGGAAAAGGATCTTGTCTTTGTTGGAATGATCAACCGTGTGGAGATCTGGGACAAGGAGACCTTTGAAGCGCAGACAATGGGTAATGAGATGTCTATGGAAGAGGCAATGGATGCCCTTGGCATTTCGCTGTAAAACCGGTAAGGGGTATAACGGTTTCACAGCCGGAAGGAGACAGACGATATGGAATTTGCTCACAAGTCAGTGCTGTTACAGGAAGTGATTGATTCTTTGAATGTGCAGCCGGATGGAATTTATGTAGATGGCACACTGGGAGGAGCCGGACACGCCTATGAGGTATGCCGCAGACTGGGGCCGGATGGCAGGATGATCGGGATCGATCAGGATGAGGATGCCATTGCGGCGGCGACAAAGAGGCTGGCTGATTTTAAGGATCAGGTTACCATTGTTCGAAGCAATTATGAGGCGATGAAGGATGTTCTTCATGATCTTGGAATTGAAAGAGTCAATGGCATCACATTGGATCTGGGAGTATCCTCTTATCAGCTGGATGCAGCAGAGAGAGGCTTTTCTTATCGGGAAGATGCCCCACTTGATATGCGGATGGATAACCGCCAGGAGGTAACGGCAGCCACTGTTGTAAATGAGTACACAGAAAGCGAATTATTTCAGGTAATTCGCAAGTATGGGGAAGATAAATTTGCCAAAAATATTGCAAAGCATATTGTGCAGGAGCGTCAGAAGGAACCGGTGCTGACCACCGGCAGACTGGCAGAGATTGTAGATCAGTCGATTCCGATGAAGTTTAAGAAACAGGGCGGTCATCCTGCTAAAAGGACATTTCAGGCCATTCGTATTGAGGTGAACCGGGAGCTGACGGTACTGGAGGATCATATCAGTGAGATGATCGACCTGCTGGCACCGGGCGGACGTTTTTGTATTATTACGTTCCATTCCCTGGAGGATCGCATTGTGAAAAACGCATTTCGGACGGCGCAGGATCCATGTACCTGTCCACCGGATTTTCCGGTGTGCGTCTGTGGCAAAAAGTCCAAAGGAAAAGTGCTTACGAGAAAACCTGTTCTTCCATCAGAAAAGGAACTGGAGGAAAATTCCCGTTCCAAGAGTGCGAAGCTCAGGGTATTTGAACATATATAAGCCGAATAGTTCGGCACGACAAATTCTTGCGGATTGGGGGATTCGCAGTTTGTTGAATAAGGTCGACGGTGCGGATTACGGGCACCGTCAGAATATTACACAGAAAAATCTGTGATACGATATCCGTTATGCCACAGGGGTATGGCGGCAAAAGAAAGCAGGGAGGAGTGGCAAATTATGGCAGCATCACCAAATTATCGCAGTTCAAACCGTACGGGCGGTTCTTATCGAAGCGGACGCTATCCGAGGGAGAACTACCGACAGGGAAGAAATGGGTATGTGTATGGCAATCTGGCGCATCAGCTGGAGGAGGTGCCGGAGAGAAGAACTCAGCCGGTCAGGAGAAGAAAAGCCAAGGTGTATCCACAGCAGAAGCCGGTGGCACTGCCTGCGTCTATGGAATTGTCCTCTTTTCTGTTCCTTGCGGCGGCAGCAATTGTTGTTGTCGTGACGGCATTTATCTATCTTCAGGTACAGTCAGGAATTACGCAGATGAAAAATGATGTGATCGCGCTGCAGTCAGAAATTGCTGAAACGAAACAGGAAAACGAGGATACATATCAGAAAATTATGGATTCTGTCGATCTGTCCCAGGTTTATGAGATTGCTACAGGAGAGCTGGGAATGATCCAGCCGGTTGACAATCAGGTTTATAAATATGATAATAAAAAAAGTGATATGGTGAAACAGTATGGAGATATTCCCGGCAGCTCTAAATAACCAATGCTCCGGAAAATAAGGACAGGGATTTGTAATGGCAAAGAGAAGAGCAAGAGATACGCGTTATAAAAATAAACCAAGCACCCGTTCAATGCGAGTACGCATTTTAGTGGTGTTTGGTTTTGTTATTTTAGGATGTATAGGACTGACTTACCAGATTGTCCGTCTGAATAAAGTCAAAGGAGACAACTATACGAAAAGGATGCTGGCACAGCAGAGCCACAGCAGTAATGCGATTCCTTATAAAAGAGGCGACATTTTGGATGTTAACGGCAATAAGCTTGCTACAAGTGTCAAGGTGTATAATCTGTTTCTGGATCCGGCAGCAATCTGTAAAGAAAAGAAATATATCCAGCCCACAAAGGATGCTTTGGAAAATGTATTTGGAATATCAGGAAGCGACGTGGATAAGATTCTTAAAGAAAATCCTGCTTCGAGATATTATCAGATGAAGGACTTTAAAGAACTGGATAAGGAATATGTCAAAAAACTGGAAAAGCTGCAGGACAAGAATGAGAATATCCGGGGGATCCATTTTGAAGAGGAGTACAAGAGAGAATATCCGTATTCTACAATAGCATGTGATGTGATCGGCTTCTGCACCGATACCAATACCGGTACCTGGGGCATAGAAAATACTTATAATGATATGTTAAATGGTACCAATGGACGTCAGTTTGGTTATTATGACTCAGAACTGAATCTGGTCAAAACCATTAAAGCGGCTACAAATGGCTATACAGTCAAATCAACGATCGATGTCAATGTACAGGGTATTATGGAACAGCATATTCAGAAATTTATGAAAAATATGGGAGCCAAAAAAGTGGCTTGTCTTTTAATGAATCCCAATACCGGCGGTATTGTTGCCATGGGTTCCAATGCGCAATACGATCTGAATAATCCAAGAGATCTGACGGTAGCATATACACAGGATGAGATTAATTCCATGTCGGAGGAAGATCAGCTTACTGCATTAAATGAATTATGGAGAAACTACTGCATTAGTGACTCGTATGAGCCGGGATCTACATTTAAGCCGATTACGATCGCGGCATGTCTTGACGAGGGAAAAGCAAGTGCAAACAGCACCTACGTCTGTGATGGTGGACAGCAGGTGGCAGACCGTTATATTAAATGTGTGGCAAATAAATACGGTGGACACGGTGCGCTCTCTCTGGGGCAGGCATTGATGGTATCCTGCAATGATGTTATGATGCAGATCAGCGCAAAGCTTGGAAAAGAAAAATTTCTTGATTATATGGATGCATTTGGACTTGGCAGAAAGACCGGGATCGACCTTCCGGGTGAGGCAACCGGTACGGTATTTAATAACGACACAATGCATTCCACACAGTTGGCGACTTCCAGCTTTGGACAGAGCCAGACAGTAACCATGGTACAGATGGCGGCAGCGTTTTCCGCAATAGTAAATGGAGGAAATTATTATCGCCCCCATGTAGTAGAAGAAGTTTCCAGCGAGTCCGGAGCGGTGATCCAATCGGAGGATGACGCAGTGGAAAGCAAGGTGATCACGGAAAAGACAAGCAGGCTTCTCCGGAAATTCCTTTTGGCGACAGTAGAAGAAGGAACGGCGAATCCGGCATCTGTAAAGGGTTATAAGGTGGCAGGTAAAACAGGTACTGCGGAGAAGATTCCCCGTGGTCAGGGAAAATATCTGGTATCCTTTATTGGATGTGTGCCGGCCAATAATCCCCAGCTGGTGGTTTATGTGGTTATTGATGAGCCAAATGTAGAGGATCAGGCCCACAGTACCTATGCAACAGAGTTTGCAAGCAGTCTGATGAAGGATATTCTGCCGATGCTTGAGATTTATCCTACCGGAAAAAAATCAGACATTACCAAAGCAAGTAAACTTAAACTTCCGTCTACCACGAAAAGCAATCTGGGTCAGGAAGTGCCGGATGGCGGTTATTCCGACAGCAGTTATGGAGTTGCAAAAAACGCAGCGGATAACGAAGAAGGTGATACCGGAATGAATAATTAAGCTGTTTTGCTAATAGATATTAAGGAATGTCAGAAGAAACGGAGTGATCCGGCAGATGACGGAATATCTGAAGCAGAGCAGAACATTACAAAGACAAAAACTGTTGTTTGTCTATGGCATGGTGGTACTTTTTATGATAGGGCTTGCCGGAAGATTGTTATATCTGATGGTAAACAGGGCAGACTATTATGGAGAAAAGGCAAAAGAGGTACATCAGAGGCAGAGAACTGTCAAGGCGGCGAGAGGTATTATCTACGACAGAAATGGTGTGGCGATTGCCTCCAATAAGCCGGTATCCACGATTTCCGTGATTCACAACCAGGTTCAGAATCCCGAAAAGGTGATTCGTGTTTTGTCGGAGCTTTTGGAGCTTCCGGAGGAAAAGGTCCGGAAAAGGGTGGAAAAGGTTTCTTCTATCGAAAAGATCAAGTCGAATGTAGATAAGGACATCTCAGACCGGATCCGTGATATGGAGCTTGCAGGCGTGATGGTGGACGAGGACTACAAAAGGTACTATCCTTATTCTGAGTTTGCCTCGAAGGTGATAGGATTTACCGGGGCGGATAATCAGGGAATCATAGGGATGGAGGTGGCTTATGACAAATATCTTCAGGGACAGGATGGAAGCATTCTGACGATGACCACAGCCAGAGGTCTGGAGATTGACGGAAAAGCGGAAGAGCGTATCGAACCCATTGCGGGAACAAATCTTTATACCAGCCTGGATGTCAATATACAGTCTTTTGCACAACAGGCAGCCGGAAAGGTTATGAAGGCGAAGAAAGCTAAAAGTGTCCGGATTGTGATGATGAATCCGCAAAATGGAGAAATCTATGCAATGGTAAATGTTCCGGAGTTTGATCTGAATGATCCGTATACGCTGAATACAACTTCTTCAAAGAATATGTCGGACAAGAAAAAGCAGGAGGCATTGAATGGAATGTGGAGAAATGCCTGCGTCAGTGATACTTATGAGCCGGGTTCCACGTTTAAGGTGATTGTTGCTGCCTCAGCGTTGGAGGCAGGGGTGGTAAAGCTGGAGGATACCTTTCACTGTCCGGGGTTTAAAGTGGTAGAGGATCGCAGGATACGATGCCACAAAACCACAGGCCACGGTTCAGAAACCTTTGTGCAGGGAGTGCAGAATTCCTGTAATCCGGTTTTTATGGAGGTTGGAGCAAGGCTGGGAGTGGATAACATGTTTCACTATCTGCAGCAGCTCGGCATTATGAGCAAGACGGGGATCGATGTACCCGGTGAGGCCTCGACGATCATGCATCGGAAGGAGAATGTAGGTGCAGTGGAGCTTGCAACTATGTCCTTTGGCCAGTCTTTTCAGTTGACGCCGGTCCGCCTTCTTTCTTCTATTAGTATGATACTCAATGGTGGAACCCGGATCACACCTCATTTGGGGGTGGAGCTGGAAAGCAGCGATGGAACCGCTGTGAAAAAGCTGACGTATCCTGCGCAGGAAAATATCATATCTTCCCAGACCTCCGAGACCATGCGGATGATCCTGGAATCTGTTGTATCGGAAGGCTCCGGTAAAAAAGCATATGTGGAAGGATATCAGGTGGGAGCAAAGACGGGAACCTCAGAAAAACTTCCCCGTCACAGTAATAAATATATTGCTTCCTGCATGGGATTCGCTCCGGCAGATCATCCTGTGGTAGCGGCGCTGGTGCTGATTGATGAACCGCAGGGAATTTATTACGGAGGGACGATTGCAGCTCCTGTGATCTCAGAACTGCTGGACAATGCACTGCCATATCTGGGTGTCGAAAGAGGGGAGACCGTGACAGCAGAGCCGGGTTGATTTCTCGTATGGATTGGATTACAATATTCATTACGAATGACAAAATCTCCTATTGAGTATCAAGGTACCGAAAGAATCCGAAATAAGCAAGAGGAGGAATAGCCATGGATTACTTCGATACCGTAATACCGGTACTGCTTTCATTTTCCATCAGCATCATACTCTGTCCGGTGGTGATACCGTTTTTGAAACGGCTCAAATTTGGACAGTATGTGAGAGAGGATGGACCGAGAAGTCATCTGAAAAAGGCAGGAACCCCTACAATGGGAGGACTGATCATACTGATCTCTGTGGCGGTGACATCGTCACTGTATCTGCGGGATTATCCGGAAATTCTTCCGATTCTGTTTTCAACCGTGGGATTTGGATTGATCGGATTTCTGGATGATTATATTAAGGTGGTTATGAGGCGGTCGCTGGGACTTCGTGCGTGGCAGAAGCTGGTATTGCAGTTTGGGGTAACGGTGATATTTGCTTATTATTATACCGAACAGCTGCATTATGAGATGCAGATGCTGATTCCCTTTACCGGTGGGATTGCCACGGGAAGATATATCAGTCTTCCCATAGGACTGTTTCTTCCGTTTTTGTTTTTTGTCATGGTTGGTACGGTGAATGGCACTAATTTTACAGATGGACTGGATGGTCTTGCGTCCAGCGTGACATTATTGGTTGCTGTATTTTTTACGGTAGTGGCGATCGGAACCGGCAGTACGGCAGCTCCGGTGTGTGCGGCGGTAGCAGGAGCGCTTATGGGTTTTCTGGTATTTAACGTATATCCAGCCAGTGTATTTATGGGGGATACCGGATCATTAGCATTAGGAGGTTTTGTTGCATCGACAGCATTATTGTTGAAGATGCCGTTATATATACTGATCGTGGGTGCAATCTATCTGATTGAGGTGTTATCTGTCATTCTTCAGGTAGGATATTTTAAGATCACCCATGGAAAAAGGATTTTTAAAATGGCACCGATCCATCATCATTTCGAACAGAGTGGATGGTCGGAAACCAAGGTGGTAGCTGTTTTTTCGATCGTGACAGCATTGTTCTGTCTGATCGCATTAGCTGCACTGTAAATAAAGGTACAGATGAGATAGGAGGCAATCATGGATTTTACAGACAAAAGAGTTCTTGTAGTGGGAACTGGAGTGAGTGGTGTTGCAGCGATACGGCTTTTGGCTGCCAAGGGAGCAAAGCCGGTGGTATTGGAAGGAAACGAGAAAGCGGACCGGGAGCAGATCCGTGCGAAGATTCCGGAATCGATCACATATGATCTGATCATCGGAAATCTTCCGGAGGAAGTAATGGATACATTGGATCTGGCAGTTTTAAGTCCCGGTGTACCAACAGACCTTCCGTTTGTGATCAAGCTTCAGGACAAAAAGATTCCGGTATGGGGCGAAATTGAGCTGGCCTATGTCTGTGGAAAGGGACGTCTGGCTGCCATTACGGGAACCAATGGCAAAACAACAACGACGGCATTAACCGGTGCGATTATGAGAGAATACTACGACAGTGTATTTGTCGTGGGAAATATCGGTTTACCTTATACAGAGTATGCGCTGGAGATGAAGGATTCTTCTGTGACAGTAGCTGAAGTCAGCAGCTTTCAGTTGGAAACGATTCATTCCTTCCGGCCGGAGGTTAGTGCTATTTTAAATATTACGCCGGATCATCTGAACCGTCATCATACGATGCAGTGTTATATAGATACGAAGGCAAGAATTGCGGAAAACCAGACGAAGGATCAGATCTGTGTGCTGAATTATGAGGATTCGGAGCTGAAAAAGCTGGCAGATAAGATACCTGCGGATATTTTCTGGTTTAGCAGTGCCCGTCCGTTGGAGAGAGGAATCTGGCTTGACGGAGAGGATATTATCTATAAGGATACCGAAGAAATCAAAATATGTACGATCCATGATATGCAGCTTTTAGGAGTACATAATTATGAAAATGTCATGGCGGCAGTTGCCATCACAATGCATATGGGAGTGCCGGTAGAATGTATCCGCAAGGCGATCGCTGAATTTAAGGCGGTGGAGCATCGGATCGAATTTGTCCGGGAAGTTCACGGAGTCAAGTATTATAATGATTCTAAGGGTACCAATCCGGATGCAGCCATCAAAGCAGTGCAGGCAATGGTAACACCGACGGTTGTGATCGGCGGCGGATATGATAAACAGTCCTCCTATGAAGAATGGATCGATTCTTTTGGAGATACTGTAAAATGTCTGGTACTTCTGGGGGCAACAGCAGACAAGATTGAGGCAACAGCCAGAAAAGCAGGTTTTACCAATATTATCCGTGTGGCGTCGCTGGAGGAAGCTGTTAAGGTCAGTGCAGCACAGGCTCAGAGTGGAGAAGCCGTGCTTTTATCGCCGGCCTGTGCAAGCTGGGATATGTTTAAAAGCTATGAGCAGAGGGGTACCCTGTTTAAAGAATATGTCAATCAATTATAATAAGTCCGGAAGGCATGGGTTTTAATATGGCAAAAGTGCAAAAAAGCAGACAGAAGAGAGAACATTATTATTATCAGTTTGATTATATGCTTTTATTTATGACGGTGGCGATCGCTCTTTTTGGAATATTGATGATCTATAGTGCGAGCTCATATACCGCATCCACCAGCAGATTCGGTAATACCTACCGTTTCGTGTCAAGGCAGGCTGTGGGAATGGCCGGCGGCGTTGTGTGCATGCTTTTGATGGCACGGATTGATTACCGGGAGCTGTATCTGAAAAAGATCAATCTGGTTTATGTTTTTTATGCGGTCTGTCTGATCCTGCAGACCATTGTATTGATACCGGGGATTGGTATTGAGCACAATGGAGCAAGAAGATGGCTGAAGATTGGAATGGAGTTTCAGCCGTCCGAGTTTACGAAAATTGGTGTGATCATGTTTGTGGCATATGCCGTCTATTTGTCCCGTAAGCGTCTTGATACCTTTAAGGGATTTTTGAAGGTTATGATGTATATCGCACCGGCGATTCTTTTGATCGCAAAAGAAAATTTAAGTACTGCAATTATTGTGACGGTAATCGCAGTGGGAATGAGCTTTGTGGCAAGTAAGCGTAAACGATACTTTGTTGTCTGTGGTCTGGCAGGCTTCGGACTGGCTGCGGCATATGCCATGATCGGTGGAGGTTTCCGTGCCGGGCGTATCACATCCTGGCTGGATATAGAAAATTCGCCGGGAGGCTTTCAGATTCTTCAGGGGCTTTATGCAATCGCCTCCGGAGGGATCACAGGAAGCGGTCTGGGAGAGAGTATGCAGAAGCTGGGATATATTCCGGAGGCCTACAATGATATGATCTTTGCGGTAATCTGCGAGGAGCTTGGCATTGTCGGTGCTGTACTGGTTATGATCGCATTTTTGGTGTTGCTGTGGCGCATTGTGATCATTGCCTGCAATGCTCCTGATATTTTTGGAAGCATGATCTGTGTAGGAGTGATGATACATATTGCGATTCAAGTGCTTTTCAATATTGCTGTCGTGACTAACACCATTCCATCGACCGGTGTGCCGCTTCCGTTGATCAGTTACGGTGGTACAGCGTGCCTGATCATGATGATGGAATTTGGATTGGTTTTGAGTGTGTCCGCAAGGATAAAGCGCAAATAGGAGGAATTTTTTGAAACACATAAAGATAATTGGTGGAGTGATCCTTGGTCTCTTTTTGATCATCGCCGGTGTATTCTGGTTTTTAAGGATAACAGATGTGACGGTGGAGGGCGGAGAGATTTACTCGGAACAGGAGATCATTTCTTCTGCCATGTCAAACAAATATGATTATCATACCCTTTATTTTCTGGCAAAAAGCAAGCTGGGCCGTGTCTCGTGTCTGCCTTTTGTACAGGAGATCGATGTGGAATGGAAAAGTCCTGCTGCCATTGTTCTGCATGTATATGACAAAACAATCAGTGGCTGTGTGAAATATATGGGACAATATATTTATTTCGATAAAGACGGAGTTGTGTTGCAGAGTCTGGCAGAGCCCATGGATGGTGTGCCTGTAGTGACAGGAATCAAATTTGGTAAATTCACGTTGAACGAAGCTTTTGAAGTGAAGGATTCTTCTCTGTTTGAGACGATCATGAACCTGTCCCGTCTGATCAGGCATTATAAAGTACAGGTGGATCAGATCAAGTTTGATGGCAAGAATGTTACACTGTATTCCGGTAAGGTAGAGGTTTATCTGGGACAGAAAGATTTTTATGATGATGATATGGCGGCCCTCGCCAGTGTGTTGAAAAAGACCAACAAAAAGGGACTGGCAGGGACGATCGACATGGAAAATTTCAATTCCGGTGACCGCATTATCCTGAAAACTACCGGGGAGGATGTGGATGCGTCGTCAGATACCGGTACAGTGGAACCCTCCGGAGAGGCTGGCACGTCACCGGACGAGGGGAGCGCAGATGACGTTTCCGGAACAGACAGCACCGTATCAGATGATAGTACAGATGCAGATCAGCAGGTAGAACAGTAGGGAGAAAAGAAACAGAAAAAACAAATGTTCTCCTTGATTATTCTACGCATTCTTAGTATTATATAGAGTAGGTTTAGATTGCCGATTTGTTTTCGACAGATTTAGAGGCTTTAGAGATAGGAATTCACTGACAATGACAGAAAAGATAAATTATTTTCAGAAAGAGGAGGAGCAGTCGTGTTAGAGATTAAGACAAGTGAGTCAGATTCATCTGCAAAGATTATAGTAATAGGTGTCGGCGGTGGAGGGAATAATGCAGTCAACCGTATGATCGAGGAAGGAATTCAGGGAGTTGAATTCGTCTGTGTCAATACAGATAAACAGCATTTATTAAACTGTAAGGCACCAAATTGTCTGCAGATTGGTGAGAAGCTGACAAAGGGACTTGGAGCAGGAGCATCTCCGGATATTGGACAGGCGGCTGCAGAGGAGAGTAAGGAAGAGCTTACGGATATTATCCGTGGTGCAGATATGGTATTTGTTACATGTGGAATGGGTGGCGGAACCGGTACGGGTGCAGCACCTGTCGTAGCACAGCTTGCAAAGGACATGGGTATCCTGACTGTTGGTATCGTAACAAAGCCATTTTCCTTTGAGGCCCGTACCAGAATGAACAATGCACAGTCTGGTATCGAGCGGTTAAAGGAGCATGTGGATACATTGATCGTAATTCCAAATGATAAACTGTTACAGATCGTAGACCGCAGAACATCTATGGAGGATGCATTAAAGAAGGCTGATGAGGTGCTTCAGCAGGGTGTTCAGGGTATTACGGATCTGATCAATGTTCCGGGACTGATCAATCTGGACTTTGCAGATGTTCAGACAGTTATGAAGGATAAGGGCATTGCCCATATTGGTATCGGTGTTGGTGAGGGCGATGAGAAGTGCCTGGATGCCGTGAAGCAGGCTATTTCCAGTCCGCTTCTTGAGACTACCATTGAGGGTGCATCTCATGTTATTATCAATATTTCCGGTGATATTACGTTATTTGATGCAAATGACGCAGCTTCTTATATTGAGGAGCTCACAGGTGAGAATTGTAATACGATTTTTGGTGCCGTAGTTGATCCTTCTATGGAAGAAAAAGTCAAGATCACCGTTATCGCTACAGGTCTGGATGAGGAGAAGAATGTCGTTCCTTCCTTTACGAAGACTGCTGTACCGAAGACCAATTTTGCTACGAAGGAAGGTCAGGTCGCATCTTCTGTACAGAAGACAGTTTCCGCACCATCGATGCAAAAGCCGGCAGCACCGGTTTCTCCGGGAGCAGGAGCCTATAACAGACAGGCATCTGACAATGGTGAGATTAAGATACCGGTATTTTTACAGAGAAAGAAATAATACATATCTATTGGGGCTGTCGGCGGGCAGCCCCAGTTTTTAGTTATATGGGAAATATTTGTAACAAGTGGAAATGAAGGGCAAAATGTTTATATTGCCTTTTTATCTTATCAAGGAGGAAGCAAGAGATGGATAAGCAGGAAAAGGAGACGAGCCGGAAGGAGAGCTTGGAGCGGAAGACTGTAACAGATCAGAAGAATCCGGCTGCCCCGGGTTCTTTGGCGGATCAGGCAGCCGGCAGTGTAACTGCAGCAGCGTTGAAGAAGCTGAGAGTATCTGCAGTATTTAAGGCACTGATGATATTGCTGGGAGCATTTGTTGTTCAGTTTGTGGCATCCATGCTTTGTATGATCACAGTGGGAGTCTATGTATTGTTTGTGCAGGGAGGAACCAGGGAAGATCTTTCCATGTTGCTGCTGCAGTCCATCAATGATTATTCTATGATCATTTCTCTGGTGTACGCTGTGATCGCTATTGGCTGGTGTGGTACATTATATTATCGATGGCAGTGGAGAGAAAGATCATTTTCCTACAGGGAACGATTGGGTGGTGCGAGAATTGCCGGTGCTTTGGCATTGGGCTTTGGTGCCTGCATTGTGCTGACTGTGATCGTGGGGATGGCAGCGCAGCTGTTTCCGTCTGCCTTTTCTTCTTATGAAAAGCTGATGGATACACTGGATATTACGGCCAGTGTCTTTGCGGTTCCTTATGTCATGTTGGTGGGACCGGTGGCAGAGGAACTCATATTCCGCGGTGTGATTTTGGACAGATTGAAACCGGCCTTTTCTTTTTGGACGGCAAATGTCATTCAGGCGGCATTGTTTGGAATTTTTCACATGAATGTCATACAGGGATTATATGCATTTGCACTGGGTATCCTATTGGGGATGGTAGTGCAGGTTACGGGAACAATCTTTGCATCCATGATCATGCATATTACATTTAACTCGACCTCCATTGGTCTGAGTCTGTTGGAAATTTATGCACCGGAAGTATATAGCCGGGGATCTGTGTTGATCATGGCGAGTGCTGCGGTTTGTTTCATTATTGGATTGAGATATTATGCGGGACAGTACAGAAAAAGGGACAGAGCATGACAGAAGAAGGGAAATGTAGTATAATAAGGCAGAGAAACACGGGAAGGTGAAGCAGAAAATAGGAGATACCCATAATGAGTAATAGAACACATACAGATACAAAATCAAATATAATCGGTGTTTGTGTTTCACAGCTTCAAAATAAGGAAAATGCAAGTCTGATGCATACGATCTACCAGAGCGCCAGAGAAAACGGATATCGGATCATGGTTTTTGGATGTTTTGATAAGATGGATTTTCCAACACCACATTCCAATGGTGAAGCATCCATTTTTGAGAATATCCCAATGAAAGATCTGGCAGCGTTGATCCTGATGGGACAGACGATCCTTCATAAGGAGCTTTTGTTAAAGCTGCGGGATCAGGCATTGGAAGTGAATACTCCTGTTATTACAGTAGATTATGAGATGGAGGGATGCTTTAATATCTGCCTGGATTATCTGTCATGCTTTAAACGTCTGGTGCGTCATGTCATTGAGGGACATCACAGACATAATCCTTTTTTTATGGCAGGATTTAAAGGCAACTCATTTTCGGAGGAACGCTTGGATGCGTTCCGGGAAGTATTGCAGGAAAATGGAATGCCGGTGAAACCGGAGCATATTGCATATGGAGATTTTTGGAACGGGCCGGCTCGCCGGATCTGTGAAAAATGGACGGAAAATACAGAAGATTTTCCGGATGCGATCATCTGCGCCAATGATACTATGGCATTAACTGTGATCAATGTTCTGGAAGAGAGGGGATATCACGTGCCGCAGGATGTTATTGTAACAGGCTTTGACGGGATTGATCTGATCCAGTACTGCATTCCACGTCTGACGACGGGACGGGTGGATCAGAAGAAGATTGCAGAACAGATTATCTCTATCATACAGGAAACGGAGGCTGATCCGGAAGCAGCTCCGAGATTCATGCCGGTGCCGTTTCATATTATCAATGGTGAGTCCTGTGGCTGCAAAAAGATACATTTTCAGACTTCAAACCAGCATATCCTTGATGTTTATACCCGCATGCAAATAAAGCAGGCACATATTGAACGGATCTTTCATATGATGACGGAGATGACAGAAGGGCACTCCATGATGAACATTATCAAAAGATTTCCGGAATGTATTCCGGATATGATGACCGGGGACTGCCGGGTTTTTGTCAATAGGGAGTTTTGTATGCATACAGATATTCCATTGCCAAAGGGATTTGAAGAGGATCACGTTCTTCTTCTCATTGAGAGAAAGGATGGGCATATGACCATTCCTTTGCAGGAAATGGAAAATCACAGTATTGACATGATTCCGGATAAAATGCTGGAGAGAAGCAGGTATGTTCTTTATCTTCCGTTGCACTGGCAGGAGGAGGTATACGGATATCTTTTGCTGGAGTGTGGAGATCAGGAGCTGGATTATGAGCGGATGAAGGATTTTATGATGGCAATGGCACAGATCCTTGGTACGGTTAAAAACCAGTCCAAGCTGTATGAGATGTATATTCGTGATGCGCTGACGGGACTTTATAACCGTCGGGGATTTTACGGAGAGTTTGCCCGTCGGATGAAGGAGCTGGAAGGACAAGAACGTCGGATCTTTATGGCTTCTGTTGATCTGGACCATCTGAAAATGATAAATGACACTTATGGACACAGCGAGGGCGATGTGGCGATCAGGGCGATCGCCGATGCATTATCCGAAGCCGCAGGGGAAAAAGGAATCTGCGCCCGGTTTGGTGGAGATGAATATGTTGCGCTGTGCCTTTGGAGTGCTGAGGCGGTACCAGAAGATTTTGTGAAGATTTTTGAAAAGCGGCTTCATTTCTGGATCGATCAGTGGAATGCCACAGAGCAGAAGGCGTATGAGTTGGGAGCAAGCACCGGAATCATTATGGAATCCATACAGAATGTTAATGAGATCGATGAATTGATGAAGAAAGCGGATGACAATATGTATGACTGTAAGGTACGGCATCACAGCATCCGTGCAAGCCGCAGGGAATAGTGTGAGAAACTTGTTAAAGTAACAGATAAATAGCATGAAAGATGGAAAGGATGGTAAATATATGGGAGAAAACATACTCAGCGATGATATGCATATGTATGGCACGGTCTTTTCTGTACTTGGAAAATGTACCGATGATTATCTGTTTGTTCTTGATATCAAAAATGATAAATATGTAATTTCTGATAGTGCGGCAGATGTATTTCCTTTTGAAAAAACGGAACTTTCAGATGCATTTACAGCACTGAAAAGTATAGTATATCCCCAGGATTATCCATTGCTGGTGGCAAATCTGAATCAGATCATTACCGGACAGTCCAAAGAGCATGATATGGAATACCGATGGGTTGGACGGGATGGGAAGCCGGTCTGGATTTCATGCCGCGGACAGGTTGTGGAGGATTCTGACGGAAAGCCTGCATTTTTGGTCGGAAGAATTTCTGACATTGGGAAAAAGAGCAAGATTGATGGAGTGACCGGATTATACAGAGAGCAGATCCTTCAGAAATATATGCGGAGACTTCTGGATGAGGATTGCTTTGAAGGATATTTACTGCAGCTTGGCATTGACAATTTTAAAGAGATCAATGAAAAGTACGGCAATGAGTTTGGAAATGAAATCTTATTAAATCTGGCAGAATGTCTTCGGAGTATCGTGCAGGATAAGGGAAGAGTGTTCCGGATGGGCGGAGATGAGATGATGCTTCTTGTTAAAGGAAACTTCAATGAAAAGAAGGAAGATCCGGCAAAGGAGTTATATAGACAGATTCGGGGAAAGATCGATCATTTGATTTCGCAAAGCGGTCATGTAACGTACTATACGGTATCTGCGGGATGTGTTTATTTTCATAAAGGGGAGCAGGATATTGGAAAGATCATAGAAAGTGCTGGCTTTGCCCTGCATCAGGCAAAGATCGGTGGGAAAAATAACTGTATCAGGTATTCTCATGCGGTATATGAAGAATATGTACATACCCTGGATGTGCAGGAGGAGCTTCGGAAAGACATTGAGAATGATTTCCATGGTTTTGAGTTATACTACCAGCCGGTAGTAAATATTGGCCAAAAGAAGATTCTTGGGGCAGAGGCATTGATCCGCTGGCACAGCTCCAAATTTGGCTTTATGTCTCCGGGACAGTTTATTCCGATGCTGGAGGAAACCGGTTTGATCATTCCGCTGGGAAGATGGATCACCAAAACAGCCATAGAGCAGTGTGTAAAGTGGCAGAAGGTGGTGCCGGGATTCCGGATGAATGTGAATCTGTCCTTTGTGCAGATTAAGAAGAGCAATGCACTGCAGGATATTCTGTTTCTGATCCATACACTGAATGTAGATAAAAATGTTTTGATGATCGAGGTGACAGAGAGCGGGGAGATTGAGAGCAGCGTGGCGGCCAAAGTGCTTCGTTCCTTTAAGGACGAGTCTATTCCGCTGGCAATTGATGATTTCGGTACAGGGTATTCCAATTTGCGGTATGTCAAGGATATGACCTTTGATCTGGTGAAGATTGATCAGTCCTTTATCCGGAATATTATCAATAGCAAGTATGATTATCTGGTGGTAAAGCAGTTTACAGAACTGGCACATTCCTTAAATCTGACGGTTTGTTATGAGGGTGTAGAGGACGAGGAGGTTTTTCGCTGTGTGCTGGATCTGAAGCCGGATTATATTCAGGGATATTATTTTTCAAAACCGGTACCGGCAGCAGAGTTTGAGGAAAAATGTCTGAATCAACAGGTGGAGTTTTGAGTATTGTGTCAAATTGGCAGATCAGCCTGGAACAGATAAAAGACCAGATACAGAATAAAAGCGTAAAGCGCAGAAAGAGGAAAAATATGGCTTGGTATGATAGTGCAGTATTTTATCACATATATCCGTTGGGATTATGTGGATGCAGTAAGGAAAATACAGGAATAGCAGAGGCGCATTTTGATCAGTTGAAGCAGTGGGCAAAGCATGCCTGTGATATGGGATTTACGGCGATTTATATTGGACCGTTATTTGAGTCTGTGGGACATGGTTATGAGACAACAGATTATAAAAAAGTAGATATCCGTCTTGGAACCAATGAAGATTTCCGTGATTTTGTGGATTACTGTCACGGGATGGGTGTGAAGGTAGTTGTAGACGGAGTATTTAATCATGTGGGACGTCGTTTTTTTGCATTTGAGGATCTGCAGAAAAACAGAGAAGGCTCGCCATACCGTGACTGGTTCTGCAACGTGAATTTTGGTGCCAACAATGAATATAATGATGGATTTTCCTATGAAAACTGGGGAGGATATAATCTGTTAGTAAAATTAAATCAAAGAAATCCGGAGGTGATGCAGTATCTTTTTGATGTGATCCGTTTCTGGATCGATACCTTTGATATTGATGGAATCCGTCTGGATGCAGCAGATGTACTTGATTTTGATTTTATGAAACGGATGCGCTATGAGACCTCCCGGATGAAAGAGGATTTCTGGCTTATGGGTGAGGTGATCCATGGAGATTACAGCAGATGGGTCAACGATGAGACACTTCATTGTGTAACCAATTATGAGCTTCATAAGGGACTTTATTCCGGGCACAATGACCACAATTATTTTGAAATCGCCCATACGATCCGCCGCTTAAATGATATCTGCAGGGGAAGACGTCTGTACACCTTTGCGGACAATCATGATGTGGAAAGGATTTATACCAAACTGAATCAGAAGGAGCACTTAAAGCTTGTTACTCTGCTTGTATATACCTTATATGGCATTCCATCGGTTTATTATGGATCGGAGTTTGGAATTGAAGGGAATAAGGAACAGGGCTCTGACTGGAATCTTCGTCCATATCTGGATCTGTCCGATTTTGCGGACGCAGAAAAGACGAATCCGGTGACGGCACTTTGTGCCAGACTTGGTGCCCTGAAAAAGGAATATCCGGAGCTTACCTATGGAGAATATAAAGAACTTCATCTGACAAATCGCCAGTTTGCTTATGGCAGAGTTTTGGACGGAAATTGCATAGTGACAGCGTTAAACTGTGATGATGCGCCGGCGGACCTGGAGTTTGGTGTACCGGCAGATGGCAATGTAACGGATCTGCTGGGATGCAGTGAAAATGTCCGTTATGAAAATGGAAGAATAAGTGTAACACTTCCTGCAAATACTGGAACTGTACTATATATTGGACAGAAGAAGGTGGAGGAGCCTGAGGATACAGCCTGGAAGGAGCAGACCATGGAAGCTGAGCCGGATACTCCGGATATGCAGGCTGCCGGAATTTCAGAACAAGAGCTTTCACAGACTGCGGAAGAAGCAGAGAAGCCGGAAGCTGCGGAGCAGACGGTTTCGAGTGAGTCCGTAAAATCGGACAGTATAAAGCCGCGGATATCAGGTATTGTTTTAATGACCGAGGATATGGGCAGAATGATTGAATTTTACCGGAATGCGCTGGAATTTAATCTGGAGATGCAGGGCAGCAGAGCATATTTTGAAAAGGACGGCATCATTTTGACTATGGCAGGGCGCAGGGATTATGAACGGCTGACATGCCGTGGATATGGATACGGTGGAGGTGTTACCAATCATTTTCATCTTCGGATTACAGTGAATGATGTGGATACTATGCACCAGAAATGTCTCGGATGTGGGGCGCAGCAGGTGACAGCTCCGGGAAATAATGAATGGGGTGAGTATACATCCTGTGTGGCTGATCCCGATGGTAATATTATTGAGTTGGTAAAGGAGAACGACCGTGGCTAGAAGAGATAAAGTAAATTATTATCTGGATCTTGCAGATGTGGTGTCAAAGCGGGGAACCTGCCTGCGGAGACATTATGGTGCTGTTATCGTGAAAAATGATGAGGTGATCTCTACCGGATATGTAGGAGCCCCGAGAGGACGGAAAAACTGCAGTGATCTGGGGCGATGCATCCGGCAGGAAATGGAAATACCGCGGGGAGAGAGGTATGAGCTCTGTCGTAGTGTTCATGCCGAGGCTAATGCCATTATCAGTGCAGAACGGGAAAAGATGATCGGAAGTACCCTTTACCTGTCCGGCAGGGAAGTGGCAACAGGGCAGTATGTGAAGAATTCCAACAGCTGCTCCATGTGTAAAAAGATGATCATCAATGCAGGCATCGAAAAAGTTGTGATCCGCGATACAGAGGAGGATTACCGGGAGATTCTGGTGCAGGAGTGGATCGATCATGATGATTCTCTGGAGGGAGTCCGGGGATATTAGAAAAAATCGTAAGCCAAAAATCGCATCTTTGTTTCATGTATCAAAGATGCGATTTTTGATTTGTAGTAATTTTTATTTTAGTTTAAATAAAATACAGCAGCCCCATGTTTTTTCAGGGATACATTGATGGTTTCTGCAATTTCTGATGTCTGTCCGCTCCAAAGTTCGGTGGAGTGTACCGGATGGTAGATTTCCAGATCCTGCAATGGGATACGGACGGAGCTGCTCTGCTCGCCGGTATTGAAAATAACAGCATACTGGCCGCCCTCGCTGCTGACAGCAGTCCAAAGAATATGCTCGGTACCATCAATCTCTCTTTGCCATACCGGATGGGAATGGCGGGCATTGCGGTGCATTTTCAGAATATCTTCATTTGTGATCAATCCCATCGTGAAATCGTCGAATTTCGTCATTTCCCCACCGATGATCAGTGGAGAACGGAAAATACTCCACAGAGACATCATGGTAATCTGCTCGTCCTGTGTGAATTCGGTACTGAGGGAAGGATCATAATCCTGCTTGATCGGTCCAATCGGTAGCATGTCTGCATCCGGCCAGCATCCGTTGCCGGCGTGGATACACCATTCTCTGGCACGGTCAAACATCTCATAAAGCTGTGGCCAGGAGTCCCAGAAATCATCAGTGATACGCCACATATTGGATGTCTGTTTGTAAAGCTCCGCCTTTTCTAACAGGGCCGGCCCCGGAGAAAGACTCAGGATCATATCCCGCCCACAGTCCTGCAGGGACCGGGACAGAAGGATCAGCTCGGTTTCCTCATGAGGAAGCTCTCTGGCGATATCATCACATTTGATAAAATCAACGCCCCAGGAAGCATAAAGTGTAAAAAGGCTGTCATAGTATGCTTTGGCTCCCTCTGCCTCAGGATTTACACCGTACATATCAGTGTTCCAATGACAGATACTGTCGGTTTTGGCAATCTGGCGAGCCGTCTGTGTGCTTCCAAGGATCGGAGTATTCTGATGAACAGCCTGACGGGGAATGCCTCTCATAATATGGATACCAAATTTCAGCCCAAGAGAGTGGATGTATTCTGCAAGAGGCGCAAAGCCTTTTCCATCTGCTGAGGAAGGAAAACGGTTGACTGCCGGGATCAGACGGGAGTATTCATCCATACAAAGTTCTGTAAATGGGTGATACTCATGATTTTCGGCCGTCGGTTCCGCCCACTGAATATCTACGGTGATGTATTCCCAGCCGTATTGTTTCAGATGCTCTGCCATAAAAGCTGCATTCTGGCGGACAATATCCTCTGTGACAGCGGCACCGTAGCAGTCCCAGCTGTTCCACCCCATCGGTGCGGTTTGTGTTTTATACATAAATTCCTCCATTAATATTTCTATTGACAAAGGCTTGATACGACCTGATTGATGATCTTGCCATCTGCCTTGCCTTTAAGTTCACCCATAACAGCCTTCATGATCTGTCCTTTATTTTTGGTTGCGATCACATCGGCAAATTTCTCATTGATAATGCCGCGGATCTCTTCCTCCGATAACTGCTTTGGTGCATATTCCTCCATAACAGAAAGAGTGAAAGTATATTCATCCTTCAGATCGGTACGGTCAGCGGGGCAGGTATCAATCTGTTCCTTGACGCTTTTAATCTCTTTTAAGATAGCGCGGTCTACCAGTTCCTCCGGAATATCCTCACGGCATCCCTCATCGATCGCCAGCTTCTTTGTGGCGGATACCAGCACAGAGATTGCTTCCTTACGTTCCTTTTCTCTTGCTTTCATTGCGGCGATCATCGCCTTTTGTAATGTTTCAAACTGCATAATAAAAACCTCCTTAATTAAGACTCTACTTAAGAGTATACCATAAAATTGTTATGTAGATAGAAAATTTGTATTTGAAATTTGATAATTTGGATACGGATGTGTAGATTCTTAAAAGATATCATGATATATAAATGAAACAAATTCACTTAAGAAATGAATGAAATTAAACATTTTCGCTTTACAATTATCGACATCCATATATAATAGTTAATGTTGCATCATTTTTTCAGTAATGAGGCAAATGTGATAAAGTTTATTATTTATGTGGAAAGGTTTGGTTATCAACATGAAAAATGGAATTGAGATCAGATGGCATGGCCGTGGTGGTCAGGGAGCAAAGACAGCAGCACTTCTGTTAGCTGATGTTGCATTCAAGACAGGACAGAATGTACAGGGATTTCCGGAATATGGTCCGGAGCGAATGGGAGCCCCGATCACAGCATATAACCGGATCAGCTCGGATACGATTCGAGTTCATTCCAATATATATCATCCGGATTATGTAGTAGTGGTTGATGAGACATTGCTGGCGTCTGTGGACGTTACAGCAGGATTGAAAAAGACCGGTGCTATCATTATCAATACGCCGAAGTCCAAAGAAGAAGTGATGGATGAGCTGGAAGATTATGAGGGCAGAGTTTATACTGTAGATGCCAGAAAGATTTCGGTGGAGACATTGGGAAAGAACTTCCCGAACTCGCCAATGCTTGCTGCTGCCGTTGCCGTCAGCGGTATTATGCCGCGAGACAAGTTTATTCATGAAATGAGAGCATCTTATGAGCATAAATTTGCCAAAAAGCCGGAGGTTATCGACGGTAACATGAAGGCTTTGGAGCGGGCTTATGATGTGGTGGAGGAAGCCATTGAGGAGTATAACCAGATGTCTGCATAATATGATGCCGGGCTCAAAGGCAGATAGCGATGCATGTATCAACTATAGAAATGGAAACGGAGAATACAATGAGAACAGATATTACCAAGATTAATGAGAAATCTCCACATACCGAACTCACGGAAGGGTTGATGGTATTTGCCGGTGGAACATCCAGGCTGTTTCACACAGGGGAGTGGAGAACAAATACACCGATTTTTCATGAGGATTTATGTAAACAATGTCTTTTATGCGCACCGGTCTGCCCGGATGGAAGTATTCCGGTAAAGGACAGTAAGCGTGGGGCATTTGATTATGATCACTGTAAGGGCTGCGGAATCTGCGAGAGAGTATGCCCGTTTGGTGCGATCGAGATGAAGGAGGGAAATACGAATGGCAATTAAAGAGCGTATGTCAGGAAATGAGGCGGTTGCTTATGCGATTCGTCAGGTGAACCCGGATGTTATGCCGGCATTCCCGATCACACCATCGACAGAGATTCCACAGATGGTATCTACATATATTGCAAACGGAGAGATGGATACAGAGTTTATCCCGGTAGAGAGCGAACATTCTTCCATGAGTGCTGCGATAGGAGCAGAGGCAGCAGGTGCGAGAAGTCTGACCGCTACATCTTCCGCAGGACTGGCATTGATGTGGGAGGAGCTTCTGCTTGCCGCATCAAACCGTATGCCGCTGGCTTTAACACTGGTAAACCGTACTCTTTCCGGACCGATCAATATCAACTGCGATCATTCGGATGGTATGGGAGCCAGAGATACGGGATGGATCCAGATCTATGCAGAGAACAATCAGGAAGCCTATGATAACTTTATTCAGGCATATCCGATCGCTGAGGATGCCAGAGTGCATCTGCCGATCATGGTTTGTCAGGATGGCTTTATTACCAGTCACGCAGTAGAGAATATTGAGCTTCTGGAGGATGAGCTGGTAAAAGATTTTGTTGGAGAATATGAGCCGGAGGAGTATCTTCTGAATCCGGGGAAACCGATCGCAGTGGGACCATATTCCATTTCCAACTATGCTATGGAAGCCAAAAAGAACCAGGAGATTGCTTTGGAGAACTCTAAGGAGGTTATCCTGGAGGTGGCAGAGAAGTTTAAAAAGCTTTCAGGCAGAGGCTTTGGCCTTTTTGAGGAATACCGCACAGAGGATGCCGATTATATTATGCTTCTGATGGGGTCTGCTGCGGGAACTGCAAAACAGGCAGTGGATGAGATGAGAGAGCAGGGGAAAAAGGTGGGAGTATTAAAGCTTCGCGTGTTCCGCCCGTTCCCTGCCAAAGAGATTGCGGAAGCGTTAAAGAACTGCAAAGCAGTAGCAATCATGGATCGTTGTGAGAGCTACAATGGCAATGGAGGACCTTTGGGAAGCGAAGTGACCGCCGGTCTGTTCCGTCATAAGGTAATGATCGAGGCAGTCAATTATATTTATGGTCTGGCAGGACGTGATTTTACTGTCAGCGATGCCGTTCATGTCTTTGAGGAGCTTGCGGATGCTGTAGAGAATGGCAAAGAGGTTGAGCAGTTCCAGTACATCCGTTTACGGTAAGAAGAGCCATCAGATTAAGGAGAGAAAATATGAGCGATTACAGTTTAAAAAATATAATGAATAAGCCGGAACGTCTGGCACCGGGACATCGTATGTGCGCCGGATGTGGTGCTACCATTGCAGTGCGTGCTGTGCTTCGTGCCCTGCATGAGGATGACCATGCCGTGATCGGCAATGCGACAGGATGCCTGGAGGTTTCTTCCTTTATGTATCCGTATACGGCTTGGGAGGACAGCTATATTCATAATGCCTTCGAGAATGCAGGAGCTACGTTAAGCGGCGTGGAGACGGCTTATAATGCCCTTAAAAAGAGAGGAAAGCTTCCAGAGGATGAGAATTTTAAATTTATTACCTTTGGTGGAGACGGAGGTACCTATGATATTGGTTTCCAGTCGCTTTCCGGAGCAATGGAGCGTGGCCATGATATGGTTTATGTCTGTTATGACAATGGTGCTTATATGAATACTGGTATCCAGCGTTCGTCTGCAACACCAATGTATGCGGATACCACAACAACACCGGTAGGAAAGCAGTCCGATGGTAAAATGCAGAATCGTAAGGATCTGGCAAGTATTATTGCAGATCATGATGTGGCATATGTGGGACAGACCACATTTACATCTGATTTTAAGGATCTTCACAGTAAGGCAAATAAGGCAATCTACACCGAGGGACCATGCTTTTTAAATATTATGACACCATGTCCGAGAGGCTGGAGATATGATACGCCGGATATTATGAAGATCTGCAAGCTGGCGATCGACACATGCTACTGGCCAATGTTTGAGGTGGATCATGGAAAGTGGAAACTGACCTATGAGCCGAAAAAGAAGCTGCCGATTGAGGATTTTCTTCGTCCGCAGGGAAGATTTAAGCACCTGTTTAAGAAAGGAAACGAGGATTTGATCGTACAGTTTCAGGAGGAAGTAGACAGACGCTGGGAAGATCTGTTATATAAATGTGCGAGATAGAGAGGTAAACAATGACACTTCTGACATATCAGGTATTTAAGACGGTGGCCGAGCAAGGGAGCTTCCGTAAGGCGGCAGATATCCTTGGGCTGACGCCGTCAGCGATCAGTCATGCGGTTTCTGCCATGGAAGGAGAACTGGGATTCACGGTGCTGAACCGCAGCAAAAATGGCGTTACATTGACAAATTACGGAGAGCATTTACTGCCTTATGTCAATGCCGTATTAAACAGTGATGAAAGCCTGCAGCAGGCGATTTCGGAGTTTAACGGATTAAAGCGTGGTAAGGTGAAGCTTGGCTGTTTTTCCAGTGTATGTACCAACTGGCTGCCGGACATTATGCGTTCCTTTCAAAAGAAATACCCGGACATTGAGATTGAGGTGTTTCAGGGAACCTATGATGATGTGACCTATTGGCTGAAAAATGGTGTGGTGGATCTGGGCTTTTTATCTACCTCCAGTGCGAAAGATATTCCGATTGAGCCATTATGGCGGGATCCTCTTCTATGTATTGTTCCGAAAGGGATGAAAAAGGAGAAGGATACAGATTATATGGATATCGGGGAGATCAGGAATCATCAGTTTGTGACCCAGAGAGAGTCTACCGATGCGGATATCCAGAATTTTCTAAAGGAGAATTCCATCAATATCCAGTCTAATTATCATGTGGTAGATGATCTGTCGACGGTCGCTATGGTGGCAAATGGGTTTGGAATCTGTCTGATGCCTCAGATGGTTATGCGGGATATTCCTTATGAGGTCGACTGCTATCCGGTACAGCCTTATGCGGAGCGTGTGATCGGTCTGGCAACTCTTCATCCGGAGTTTTTGGCGCCGGCAGTACGTTCCATGTACAATCACATATTAGAAAATTACAAAGAAGACTTTTAAAGCAAAACACAAAAGTCAGGTATATAATAAAAAAATAGCTTTGCCAGGAAAAATTTTCCTTAATATAAAATGGCAGATGTCCATGTTTTCGGACACCTGCCATTTTGTTTTTTCAAACTTACCATTCATTATTTTACGAGGATCTGCGATTTCATTGGTTTATCATTTCGTTTGCGCAGTTTGATCCTTTTTACATTATATTTTTTGCCGTCAAATACTTTGATGTCAGTGTCCGGTTGAACCAATGCACCATGCAGCACCTCATCATTGTCGGTAAGGGTAATACCCTTGAGGCCACGACTTGTCTTTTTGAACTCATTTACTTCTGCAAGTGGGAAGCCCAGTGACATTCCCTTTTTTGTGATCATAATTACCTTGCGGTCGCCAAAGATTGCATCCTCCGGCATCACCTGCTCAACGGCAACTAACAGATCGTCTGCATCCAGCTTGGAAGCATTAACCATATAACGGCTTGTTTCAAATTCGATGCCGGATACCTGTTTTACATAGCCCTTTTTGGTGATAAAGAGAAGCTGTGAGTTGAAAAGTTCTTCGAAGGAGATCATCAGAAGACCGTTCTCCTCATTGTTCATTTTGCAGAGATTGTGAATTAATATTCCCTTGTCGCGGGCTTTTCCTTTCGGAATATCTTTTGCCTTGATCTGGTACATATTACCCTGATCCGTGAAGACACAGAGCTTGTCCGTATTTTTCATCATAACTGTATGCGGAATCTCCTGCAGCGTTTCCGGTGCCAGACGGCCGTAAGCGGCACTGTCCATAGATTTTGCATATCCAAAGCGGTCGATCAGTACATAGATATCTTCTTCCTTGACCTCCTCAACATAATTGGTCACTGTAAGATTGCAAAGCTCTGTACGTCTTGGTCTGCCAAACTGCTTTTTATATGTGGTTAAGCGTTTCTTGATCACCTTATGAAGCTTTGTGATACTGCCGAGAATGTCTTCGTATTCGGCGATATTGGCAAGGAGTGTTTCGTTTTCCTGATGTAGCTTCATCAGTTCCAGACCAACGAGACGGCTCAGTGGCATAGCAAGGATTGCGTCTGCCTGGCGTTCCGTGAAGGTCAGGGTCTGAGCTTCGTATTCGGAGTCCGGATTGCGGAAACTGATGCCGTCGGTAATGCCAAGAGTCAGACACAGCTTTGCCTGCTTAACGGAATTACTTCCACGGAGAATCTCGATGATCAGATCGATCACATCTGTGGCAACGATCAGGCCGGTAACAATTTCCTGACGATCCTTGGCCTTGGCAAGGAGATGTTCATATTCCTTTGTGTACAGTTCCTCCTGAAAGTGAACGAATTCGTCGATCACGCCCTTTAATGTGAATGTAAACGGCTGTTTATCTTTGACTGCAAGGAAATTGACACCGTAGGTATCCTCCAGAGCTGTCTTTTTGTAAAGTCCGTTGAGAAGGTTTTCCACATTACGGTCCTTTTTGACCTCCACCACCAGACGGATGCCCTCCTTGGAGGACTCATCCCGCACATCATAGATCTCATCAAATACTTTATCCTTGGTAAGGGTAAGGAGAGACTCTAGGAGCTTTTGTTTGTTGCCTGCTACCGTATAAGGAATTTCTGTAATTACAATGTTTTTGCGGCCATAATCACTGTCCTCAATGACGGTCTTTGCACGGAGCTTTAATTTTCCCTCGCCGGTTTCATAAATGGTGCGGATATCATCTGCATTTGTGATCATAGCGCCGGTTGGAAAATCCGGTCCCTTAATATACTGCATCAATTCATAAGTTGAGATATCGGGATCATCCATATAGGCGATCACACCGTCAATCACTTCGGAAGGATTGTGCGGCGGAATATTGGTTGCCATACCAACAGCAATACCTGTGGTGCCGTTTAATAAAAGATTTGGGAGGGTTGCCGGCAGTACCAGCGGCTCCTTTTCGCTTTCATCGAAGTTTGGCCCAAAAGGAACAAGTCCCTTGTCCAGATTATCTAACATCGTCATGGCACCGGAGGAAAGACGTGCCTCTGTGTATCGCATGGCTGCAGCACTGTCACCATCGATGGAACCAAAGTTTCCGTGACCGTCTACCAGTGGGATTGACAGGGAATAATCCTCTGTCATATGTACTAGGGCATCGTAAATCGAGCTGTCACCGTGTGGATGATATTTACCCATGGTGTCACCGACGATACGTGCACTTTTACGATGCGGCTTGTCCGGAGCCAGTCCCAGCTCCTTCATGGCGTAGAGGATACGTCTCTGCACCGGCTTCAAGCCGTCCCGGATATCCGGCAGGGCACGGGCAATGATAACGCTCACGGCGTAGTCACGGTAGGAATTACGCATTTCCTCAGAAAAATCTAATTGTATAATGGATGAATCCGTTGTTTTCATAATCATAACCTCATTTTCAAATGGATAGAAACTTTATTTTGCTTTGTTTAAATATCAAGATTGGCATACTTTGCCTCTGACATAATAAACTCACGTCTCGGAGGAACATTGCTGCTCATCAGCGTGGTCGTGACTTCGTCGGCATCTACGGTATCACTGATGGAGATCTGTGCCAGAATACGGCTTTCCGGATCCAGAGTGGTTTCCCAGAGCTGCTCGGCGTCCATTTCACCAAGTCCTTTGTAGCGCTGGATGCCTGTAATCTTGTAGGATTTATTCTTACGGAATTTTTCCAGCTCAAAATCATTAAATACATAGCGGGATAATTTCTTTTTGCCCTTTTTCTTTTTGGAAACGGGTTCTTCCGGTTCCTCGTCCGGAGAGATAAGCCCCAAAGCGATATCCTCCTCCCGCTGCTTGGCTGCCTGGCTCACGGTTTCATAATCTACCTTATAAAGAGGAGGCAGACCGCGGTAGATCTTGCCGGCGTAGATCAGCTCCGGCATAAACCGGTAGAAAAACGTCAGCAGGAGAGTACTGATATGGGCGCCGTCTACGTCGGCATCGGTCAATATAATGATCTTATCATAGCGGAGTTTGCTGATATCAAAATCATCCCCGATTCCACAGCCGAAAGCCGCGATCATAGATTTGATCTCGTTATTTAACAGAATCTTTTCCAGAGTTGCCTTTTCTACGTTCAATATCTTTCCACGAAGAGGAAGCACGGCCTGTGTCTTTCGGTTGCGGGCTGTCTTTACGGTACCGCCGGCGGAATCACCCTCGACGATATATACCTCGCATTCCTCCGGCTTGCGGGAGGTGCAGGAGGCAAGTTTGCTTTTGGTGTCCACATCATTGAGCTGCTTCAATACAGCCGTTCTTGCTTTATCGCTTGCTTTACGGGCGTTGTAGGATTTCATGGAATTTTCCAGAATGGCCCGCAGGATCTCTACATTTTTATCGAAGTAACGCTGGACTTCCGTGCTAAACACATCGTCTACCGCTGTTTTGGCATCGGTATTGCCAAGCTTTGTCTTGGTCTGGCCTTCAAACTGTGGGTCCGGGTGTTTGATGGAGATAATGGCAACCAGGCCGTTTCGGATATCCTTACCGTCAAAATTTTCATCCTTGTCCTTCAGGATGCCAAGCTCTCTGGCGTACTGGTTCATAACGCGGGTCAGTGCGGTTTTAAAGCCTGTTACAAGTGTACCGCCGTCCACGACATTGATGCGGTTGCAGTATGGATTGATCTGCTCGGAAAAGCTGTTGGTATACTGAAATGCAACCTCAACCTCGATATCGCCGCTGGTGCCTTCAATATAGATCGGAGTCGGATGAAGCGTGACCGCTTCCCGGTTAATGTAGCTGACAAAGCTCTGGATACCAAACTCTTCCTGATATGTAATGGTTTCATTGTCGTTTTCATTTTTGTAGATCAGCTTGAGATTTTTATTAAGGAAGGCAATCTCCTTTAATTTCTTTTTGATGACCTCCGGTTTGAAGGTGATGGTTTCAAAAATTTCGGCATCCGGATAGAAGGTTACTTTGGTACCGGTATTGGATTTTGCACATTTTCCGATGACCGGGAGCTGGTCGTTTTCCAGCTTCGTTACCGGATGCCCGCCATTTTCATATTCGTCCCGGTAAACCTGTCCGTTACGCCGCACCTCCACGATCATGTGAGAGGAGAGGGCGTTGACTACAGAGGAGCCAACGCCGTGGAGACCGCCGGATACTTTATAAACAGTACTGTTGAACTTACCACCTGCGTGGAGAACGGTATAGACAACACGAACCGTCGGTATCTTCTGAGTCGGATGGATATCCACCGGCACACCACGGCCGTTATCCTCAATGCAGACGCCACCGTCTTTCTGGAGGGTGATATGGATTTCGCTGCAAAAGCCGGCGAGCTGCTCATCAATGGCATTGTCCAGAATCTCCCATATTAAATGATGAAGTCCACGGGAACCTGTGGAACCAATATACATGCCGGGACGCTTCCGGACTGCTTCCAGTCCTTCCAATACTACAATTTCTTTTCCGGTATATTCACTCATACTGCTCTCCCTTTCTGATTTCGTACAAACATATATTCGTCATCCACCATACCATAAATAATAAAGAAATGCAAATAACCACCCTTGAAACTATCCTTCGTTTTTGGTATCCTATCAAAGATGAGTCACTCAAGCTTTTCGCCTGAGAATATTATCGACAGATTCTGTTGTTTCAGGGGAAAGCCGGAGTAAATAAACTTTGAAAACAATATCAATTAAGGAAGGAAGTTTTACGGATGAAAAAGATACCATTTGTAACCAAGGAACAGGTCGAGGAGATCACAAAGACATATCCGACCCCTTTCCACATCTATGATGAGAAGGGCATCAGAGAGAATGCAAGACGTCTGAAGGCTGCATTTTCCTGGAATAAAGGATATCGGGAGTATTTTGCGGTAAAGGCAACGCCCAATCCATTTATTCTGAAGATCCTTCAGGAAGAGGGCTGTGGTGTTGACTGTTCATCCCTGACAGAGCTGATGATGTCTGAGAAGTGTGGCTTCTCGGGCAGTGACATAATGTTTTCTTCCAATGTGACACCGGCAGAGGAGTATGTAAAGGCAAAAGAGCTGGGAGCATTTATCAATCTGGATGATATTACCCACATTGATTTTCTGAAGGACTGCGCAGGTATTCCGGAGACAATCTGCTGTCGTTACAATCCGGGAGGAGTATTCCAGCTTGGTACGGATATCATGGATAATCCGGGAGATGCCAAGTATGGTATGACCAAGGAGCAGATGATCGAGGCGTTCAAGAGATTGAAAGAACTCGGTGCAAAGCGTTTTGGCATCCATTCTTTCCTTGCCAGCAACACTGTGTCTAATGAGTATTATCCGACTCTGGCAGGTATTCTGTTTGAACTTGCCGTGGAGTTAAAAGAAAAGACAGGTGTGGAGATTGCATTTATTAATCTTTCCGGCGGAGTTGGCATTCCATATACACCGGATAAGGAGCCAAACAATATCGAGATCATCGGTGACGGTGTTCGTCAGAAATTTGAGGAGATCATGGTTCCGGCAGGTATGGGTGATGTTGCAATCTTTACAGAGCTTGGACGTTTTATGCTGGCTCCGTATGGCGGTCTGGTGACAAAGGCAATTCACGAGAAGCATATTTATAAAGAATACATTGGTGTGGATGCCTGTGCGGCAAATCTGATGCGTCCGGCAATGTACGGTGCTTATCATCATATTACCGTGCTTGGTAAGGAGGATGCGCCTTGTGATCACAAGTATGATGTGACGGGCTCTCTCTGTGAAAATAATGATAAATTTGCCATTGACCGTATGCTTCCGAAGATTGATATGGGAGATTACCTGTTTATTCATGATGCGGGTGCCCACGGTTTTTCTATGGGATACAATTACAATGGACGTCTTCGTTCCTCAGAGCTTCTTTTGCAGGAGGACGGCAGCGTGAAGATGATCCGTCGTGCAGAGACTCCGGCAGATTATTTTGCCACATTTGATTTCTGTGATATCCTGAAATAACGATGGAAAATCATAAGATAAAAGCAGTCATTATATCAATAAAATAGCGTAAAATTGAAATTTAACACCTTTTTGTAAAAGAAGGTGTTAAATTTTTTACAGATATTTCCGATACATATATAGAGAAAATGAAAATGCAGAATATTTAGGTGGTGATTATTATGAGAATCGATGCATACAATCAGATCAGTCAGTTATATCAGGCAAGCAAGCCAAAGAAGATCACAAAGAAAAGTGAAGCCACTGTAAAAGAGCAGTATACCGTATCCAGCAAGGGTCAGGATTATCAGGCGGCGAAGAAAGCACTTGCAGCAGCACCGGATATCCGCGAGGAAAAGGTTGCAGCACTGAAGGAGCAGATTGCATCCGGCAGTTATAATGTATCTGCACAGGAGATTGCGGATTCTGTTGTGAGCAAGTTTTTTGATTCAAGTATCTGATAAGGAAATGAGGTAGTCCATTGGCCAGTTTGATGGAGGAGTTGATCACGGTCCTTAGCAGGGAGAAGGAGATTTATGAGAAGCTGATTCCTATCTCTGAGAGGAAGACCGTTGTGCTGATCCGGGAGGACCTTCAGGAACTTCAGAAGGTTACCGATGAGGAGCAGCAGCTTTTGGATGCTGCGTATGCGGCAGATAAGAAAAGAGAAAAGATCATTGAAAATATCGGAATCGTTTTAAATCGTGATCCGAAGGAGCTTGATCTTACCACATTGGCGAGACTTATGGCGAGACAGCCGGCGGAGAAAAAACAGCTCAGTGAGCTTCATGATTCGTTGAAGCTTGTGATGGACAGACTTGTCAATGTAAATCAAAAAAATAAAGAATTGATTGAAAATTCCCTAGAAATGATTGAATTCAATATGAATTTTATTCAAAGTACACGGATGTCACCGGGGAGCAATAATTACAATCGCAATGCATCCAGCAGCTACGGCGTTGATATGGGACCGGGAGCTTTTGATGCAAAACAGTGATTTGATTATTTTGAGCCAGTCGTGTGGCTGGCTTGGGTCAGTCTATCGGCTGATTTTGCCGATCGTTCGGCACCCCTGAGGGCATTCGCTTTTTCAATTTATAGAAAAAGCACGTAACGCAGCAGGACACCAACGAGAATTGCAAAGCAATTCTTGGAGGGTAAAACGCTGGTTTTACCCTTTTTCAATTTATAGGGAAAGGGACAGATGACATATATAGAAAGGCATAGGTAGTTAGTATGGGAAGCTTATTTACAAGTTTTAATTCCGGTGTATCAGGACTTCATGCAGCACAGTCCGGATTAAATACCACCTCCCACAACCTTGCAAATGTAAAGACGAAGGGATATACCAGACAGCAGAATATTCAGGTGGATTCCTATTATCAGAATGTAAAGGTAGCGATAGACGGTTCGCTGATCCAGACAGGTATGGGTACGAAAGTGTCTGCAGTACGGCAGATCAGAGATATGTTTCTGGACAAGGAGTTTCGTCTGGAGACGGGACGCCAGGCATTTTATGAGAAATTGTCTGAGACTGCAGGGGAGATAGAGGATATCTTTGGCGAGACAGAAGGCATGGAGTTTCGTGACAATCTGCAGGCGTTGTGGAATGTCATGCAGGAGATGGCAAATAACCCGGAGGATATTACCAAAAGACAGCTTTTTATCTCTACGGCAGAATCCTTTCTGGAGACCTCCCAAAATGTATATAATCAGATCAATACTTATCAGGTCAGTCTGAATACGGAAATCAGTGATCAGGTAGATAAGATCAATGAAATAGGTGAGAAGATCGCATTTTACAATCAGCAGATCGTCAAGATTGAGGCAGCCGGTGTGGAGAATGCCAATGATTACCGGGATGCAAGAAATCAGCTTCTGGATGAATTAAGCACTTATGTGAATTTCACCTTCCAGGAGGACGAAAAGGGTGGTATGCAGGTGTATATTGAGCAGGCCCTTTTTGTGGATGGCGGATTAAATTACCATTTGGGATGCGAGACTATGCCGGGGACAGGGTTTTACAAGGTCCGGTGGCTCGATAACGGTTATGGTGATGCTTTCGATACTTCGGAGGCATATTCCAACGAGAAGAAGACGGATGTGGGTTCTTTGCGGGGCGTTTTGACAGCGAGAGGGTTGAAGATCGCTGATTATTCCGATATGCCGAAGCAGCCGGTGAAGGATGATTACATTGATGATGCCGGTGTATTTGATGAAACCGCCTACAAGGTGGCTATGAATGATTATAATGCGCAGGTAAAGCGTTACAATAATACGACAGGTAATTCGATCATTACCCAGATTCAGGCACAGTTTGACCAGCTGGTTCATAATGTGGTGAAGCAGATCAATGATGCGTTTGCTCCGAATCTGGAGGTGTCCGGAGATAAGGTGGATCTGGATGGTGCAACCACCGGAACGACAGAAAAGGGAGATGCCTTTGATCTGACAAAGCTTACCGGTGGCACCTATAAGATCCTGGATGTACGAAACTGTCCGGTAGGTACCGATGACAATGCAACCATTGGTACCGAGGTATTTTCCAGAGGTCAGGTGGACCGTTATCAGAAGATCACTCTGGACAGCCAGATCTATACCACAGATGCCGAAGGCAATCAGATCGGTCTGGCACAGAAAACCGTCGATGCCGATGGCAATGAGACATACACTCTTTACTTATATAACGAGGAAAATGAGAATGATATTGACTGGATGTACACCTTAAACAGTCTGGTGATCAATAAGGACCTGATCGCAGATTATTCTCTGTTGGAAGTGAAGGCCAATCCGGAGCAGGGACTGGAAGGAGCATATGCCTTTGGCGGCAATTTGTTTCAGGATCTTTTGAATTCCTGGGATAAGGAACTGGGAGTGCTTGATCCGAATTCGCTGGCAGCATATGATTTCGATGATTATTATACCAATATGATCGGAGGTCTTGGTGTTCGTGGAAACGGCTGGAACAGTATGGTGGATTACCAGAAGTCACAGGTGGAAAGCATCGAGGATAAACGGCAGCAGGTCAACGGAGTATCATCCGATGAAGAACTGGTCAATATGATGCTGTATCAACATGCATATAACGCAGCATCCAGATATATCAATACCATTGATAGTATGCTGCAGTATCTGATTGAGAGACTGGGATAGGAGGAAGCATATGCCATCTACATTTTTTGGACTGAATATTGCTACATCAGGCATGAATACATATAATGCCGGGTTAAATACCACGGCACACAATATTTCAAACCGTAACACCAAGGGATATACCAGACAGACAGTGGAGCAGCAGGCAAAGAATCCATTAAGCCTCGGAACCTCTTACGGCATGCTGGGAACCGGTGTTACTGCAACAGATATTGTGAGCAGCAGAGATGTTTATTATGATTATAAGTATCGCAAAAGCAATTCTGTTTACAGCAAATATGATACATTAAATCATTATCTGGAAAATATACAGAATTATCTTTACTCTAAGGACTCTGAGTCCGGTGGCATTACCAATGCATTGGATGAGTTCTTTAAGACAATTTCGCAACAGACGACGGACGCTTCAGATACGACCATGCGCCGTCAGGTATCCGGAGCGGCAGATACCTTGATGAGCTTTGTGCGGGAGACGGCCAACAATCTCCAGACAGCACAGAAGGAGATCAATACACAGATTAAAAGTAATATTGACAAGATTAATACCTATGCTAAGCAGATTGCAGCGTTGAACAAGCAGATCAATACGCTGGAGGTCAACGGCGGCACAGCAAATGATCTTCGCGACCAGAGAGCAAAGGCGGTGGATGAGCTTTCCGCATTGGTGGATGTGGAAGTGGTTACGGATTCTCCAAAGGATGGCAATGGCGTAGAGGAGTTCCTGGTATTTATCGGAGACGGTGTTCTGGTGGATACCTATATGACCAATCAGTTAAAGATCGAGGCGAGTACCACAAAAGCAAATCAGACTGACAATGAGGGACTTTACAATATTAAATGGAGCAATGGCCAGGACTTTAATATCCGCAGCGGTATTCTGGGAGGCGAGCTTCAGGCATTGCTTGAACTGCGGGATGGTAATAATGCAGAGAATTTTGCAGCGACACTGACCGGATATGATGCAGGAGGAAATGGAACGGCAGGAACCATCAAGCTGAAGGCGTCTCAGGGAGATTCCACCTGCAGCGCAAATGCATGGGATCTGTCCAAGTTAAATATTCCGGAGAGTGATGGAAAGCTTCGCATCTATAATTACGAGTTTCGGTATGATTCCTTCGAGGTGTCAGTATGTGCCGATGGAAGCTATGAATATACGTTTACTTTAAAGGATTCCATCAAGAATGGAGAGCAGAAGCATCTCGATGTAGCAATGGCAAAGGGAGAGACAACCTCTACTGTAGGGGACAGTGTGGATTTCCGCGGAATTCCATATTATATGTCTCAGTTAAATGAGTTTGTCCGTACATTTTCCGCAAACTTCAATCAGGTTCAGAATGCCGGTTATGATCTCTATCAGGAGAAGGGCTGCGATCTCTTCGTTGCGGCACCGCTGGCAAATGGCGGACAGTTTGATATGACAGAGTTTTTATATAATAAGACGGATGGATGCTATTATCTTAACGGTGTGGCACAGAAGGGGCTGAGTGGCGCCGATGTGGTTTATACTTTCTCTTCCAAGGCAGAGAAAGGCAAATCCTTATCTTATTACAATATGACAGCATTAAGTGTCCAGGTGTCAGATGAGATATTAAATGATGGCAAAAAGCTGGCGTTTTCTACAGAGGCCAATGCCGGTGTAGCTTCCCGTGGGAATCTTACCAAGATGTCTGCCTTACGTGAGGACAACAGTATGTTTAAACAGGGAATCCCGTCCAATTTCCTGGCAGTTATGACAGCTACTGTGGGTGTGGATGGAGCTAAGATCGATGATTGTGCTGCCAATTCCAAGAATATTCTGGATGCTGTTGAGAACCGCCGGCTTTCTAAGTCCGGTGTGGATGAGGATGAAGAAGGAAAGAACATGATCGAATATCAGAACTTACTCAAATACCAGTATCAGGTGATATCGATCATGAATGAAGTCTTAGACAAACTGATCAACGGCACCGGTGTATAAGACCAGAAAGAGAGTGTGAAATCATGAGAGTAACCAATTCGATGATATCCAATAGTGCGCAGTCACATATTGGTAATGCAAAAAGCAGTCTGCTCAAATATGAGGAGCAGTTTACATCAGAGAAGAAGATTCAGAGACCTTCCGATGATCCCACTGTGGCAGTACGCGCGCTGAAATATCGCAGCACGGTATCACAGATTACACAGTATGTGGAAAAGAACGTCAAGGATGCCATGTCATGGATGGACACCACGGAGTCTGCATTAAAAAATATCAACTCTGTGCTGGTGGATATGAAGGGGTATCTGAACCAGGGAGCTAATGATTATCTGGCACAGGATGAGAGAAATTCTGTCTTGTCTGTATTAAAGCAGTATGTATCTTCTATTTTTGAGGATGAGGCAAACTCTGATTATTCCGGCAGATATGTTTTTACCGGTTATCGGACAGATACTTCTCTGCTGTTCAGTGAAGCTACCAAAAATCTCACTTATGACATTAAGGAAAATTTTAAATATACAGATATCGGTACGGTAAATGTGGTAACAGGAAATGTTACCTATCAGGACGGTAATAGTGCGCAGGATTATGCGGATCAGATGACGAAGATTCAGAAGCAGTCCTTCTATAAGATTCCGTTAGCATACAAGAACTGCTCTAAAGCATCCTATGGCTCCGTTAAAGGTGGTAACGATACACAGGAAAATTATGTTACGCTTACCAGCTCCTATAAGGATGCAGCCGGACAGAATGTAACCAAAACCTACAATACCATCACAAGAGCTTCCAGTGATGCGGATGCTTATGATGTAGGGGACGATGAGGTAATTTATCTCTATGATACCGGTGAAGTGCTCGTGGGTAAGAATGTCTATGGAGAGCTTCAGGAAAATCAGGCAGAGTTTCAGGTGAACTATTGTAAGTCTGAGTTTGATAAGAGCGATATCCGTCCGGAGATGTACTTTGAGTGTCAGAGCTACAATCAGGTATCCAAGAAGGAGATTACCTATTCTGATCCGGCAGAACAGACCATCAAGTATGAGGTAAACTTCAGTCAGAATATGACCGTCAATACACAGGGGATGGATGCCATTGACACAGATATTTATCGTACAATTGATTATCTTGCAAATGTCATCAACGATGTGGATGATGTGGAAAAGCGTATCTCCGATGCAGATAAAATGATCGCAAACTGCAAGGATCCGGCAGAAAAGAAGAATCTGGAGGCATATAAAGAATCTCTGGAAACAGAAAAGTCTCTTCGTGTGACGGTTATGACAGAGGCCTTTGGTAAAGGACTTAGTATGGTGGATAAGGCACAGGAAAAGTTAAATGTAGCAGTGGCAGATCTTGGTACGAGATATTCCCGCGTCAAACTGACTTACGATAAGCTGTCAGATCAGAAGGTGGACGTGGAGGAACAGTTGTCTAATAACGAAGATGTAAATATTTCCGATGCCTATATCAATATGACACAGGCTGATAACCTGTATCAGTATGCATTAACGGCGACATCCAAGATACTGGGCAATACATTGCTGGATTATATTTAATGTGATAAAGGTATTTGCAATTATTTTGCTTAGAAATGAGGGAAAGCTATGAAGATTAAGACAAGATACTTTGGGGAGATTGACCTGGACGACAGCAAGATCGTTCATTTTGAAAACGGTCTGTTTGGTTTTGAGGAATATAAAGATTATACGATCCTGTATGATTCCGAAGGAGAGGAAGAGCCGTTTTTCTCCTGGCTGCAGTGTACCACAGAGCAGAGTCTGGCATTTCCAGTGGTAAATCCGCAGAAGGTGCGGGAGGACTATGATCCTGTAGTTGAGGATGAGCTGCTGCGAAGCCTGGGTGAGTTTGGCGAGGATGATCTGGTGGTTCTTGTGCTGGCTACGATCCCGAAGGAAGTAGAGAAAACTTCGGTGAATCTGAAAGCACCGCTGATCATCAATGCAGGCACCCGGAAGGGAGTGCAGCTTGTGGCAGATAATCAGGATTATGAGATCAAACACTTCATCATGAAAACGGATAAGGAGGTGTAAATATGCTGGCATTAGCGAGAAAAGTCAACGAGTCCATTATGCTGGGCAATGACATTGAGATCACCCTGCTGGAGATTAAGGGAGATCAGGTAAAGATCGGCATCAGTGCACCAAAATCTGTTCCGATTTACCGCAAGGAGATATATCTGCAGATCCAGGAGGAGAATAAACAGGCTGCCGGACAGGAGATCGATGTGGAGGCATTGAAAAATGCATTTGGTGGAAAGGGTAAGAAGTAAAGTTTTCGGAGAGGAGATATAATATTTTCCCTCCGTTTTGCCGATATAACACTTAGAAGAAAACAATAACAAGGAGATTCAGAAGCACACGGAGGTGTTAAGGATGAAAATTGAAGCAATAGCAGGTGTCACGTCTAACACGGAGGGAGACTTTGACACAGCGAAACAGGTAGATACAACAGGGAAGAACAGCAGTTATTCGCCGATCTCAGCACCAATCGTTACAAAGGTGCAGAACGGCGACAGTGGCAGCATGGCCGACCAAAATCAGAATAACGGAGCCGATGGGCAGAATCCGGGAGCGAAGGACCCGACGAAAAAGACCATCGATGCGATGATGTCCGAGGCAAATCAGAAGCTCAGCAAAACACGTTGTGAGTATTCTTATGATGAACCCACCAGACGCGTATCCATTAAGGTATATGATAAGGATACAGATAAACTGATCCGTGAGGTGCCACCGGAGAAGTCTCTGGAAGCACTGCAGAAGATATGGGAGCTGGCTGGGATCATTGTGGATGAGAAACGGTAATTATAGAAAGGTAGGATTCGTATGGCAATCAGAATGACAGGTCTTACTTCGGGCCTTGATACAGAGTCTATCGTAGCAGCTCTGATGGAAGCCCAGAAGAGTAAAAAGACAAAGGTAGAAAACAAGAAGACAAAGCTGGAGTGGACACAGACCATCTGGTCCGGTCTGAACAAAAAACTCTATAGTTTTTATACGGATTATGCAGGTAAGATGCGTTTTCAGTCCAGTTATCTTACCAAGAAAGCGGCATCTTCTGATTCGTCTGTGCTTACGGCAACAGCAAAGTCTACAGCAGCTAACGGTTCATACAGCATTAAAGTAAGCCAGCTGGCAGCAGCACAGTATGTTACCAGTGCAAAACTTGGTACATATAAAACCAAGGATGAAGGTGGCAATGATGTTGATACCGCAGTTACATCCAAAACAAAGCTGGCAGATTTGGGATTTGACACTTCCGGCAGTTCAGTGATCGAGATCAAATCAGGAGATAAAAAGATCAATCTCTATGTGGATCAGGATACTACAGTGGCAGATTTTGTACAGAAGTTAAAGGATGCCGGGTTAAATGCGTCCTTTGATGAGAAGCAGTCCCGTTTCTTTATCAGTGCCAAGGACAGTGGTGCAGACAGTAAGTTTACGATCAGCCATACTGCCTTGTCAGCGGATCAGACGGCAGCAAAGGATGCACTGCTTCAGACAATGGATTACAGCACTCTTTCCTCTTCTGATCAGGGTACCGTCAAGCAGGTGCTTAGTGATCTGCAGAATGCCCAGACCACAGAAGCTAAGACTGCTGCATACAAGAGTTTACAGGATATTGCAGATGCTGCAGCAAAGACAAAGGTAACCGATTATTATACAAAGCAGTTGACTGAGAAATATACAAACGAGTATATTACAACAGAAACAGTGACAGATGATGAGGGCAATGAAACAACCGTTGAAAAGCTGACGGATGCAGGTCGTCAGGCTCTTAAGGATGCGAATCTGGATAACGATATATATGTAGATGATGATCGCTTAGCCGTGGTTAAGAATAAATTGATCGCTCAGAATGTAAAAAAGGATCTGGCTACAGATGGTTACAAAAAGAGCATTGAGGATGCAGTAACATATGGATCGGTAGATGCAGGAGTTGCTGAAAAGGCAACCAGAGATGCCGATATTATTGTAGCGGTAGACAATTATGCAGATCAGATCAGTAGCGGAACCGGTGTTGTGGCATCTTCCGGTCTGACAAAGCTTGGCTTGGATAATATTGATGGCTCGGCAGTAAAGGAGAATGCTTCCGGATCCGGAATGGCTGTGATTGCTGCGGCGGATTCCGTTGTACAGGTGAATGGTGCTACGCTTACCAGCAGCAATACAACGTTGGATGTAAATGGTCTGACTTTGGATCTGGTGTCGGCATCTGATAAAGAAGTAAAAATCACGGTTTCCAATGACAGCAGTGCGGTTTATGATTCTATCAAGGATTTTGTAGAGCAGTATAACAGTATATTGTCAGAGATGAATAAGTATTATTATGCTTCTTCTGCCAGAGGATATGATCCTTTGACGGATGATCAGAAGAAGGAAATGTCCGATGATGAGGTGGAGAAGTGGGAGACTAAGATTAAGGATTCTCTGCTTCGCCGTGATAATACCTTGGAAGGTATTATGCAGACCATGCGTACTACCATGACGGGTACAACAGTCACTGCCTCTAATGGTAAGACATATTCTCTGGCCAATCTGGGTATCACCACAGGTAAGGACTATAAAGAATATGGTCTCCTTCACATCAAGGGAGACGAGGATGATGAGGATTATGCGGATTCTACCAATACATTGGAGAATCTGATCAATGAGGATCCGGATGTGGTACAGGAGGTAATGTCCAAGATTGTCATGGATCTGTATAGCAATTTGAATAAAAAGATGGCTGCAACGACTATGAGCAGTGCTTTGACATTCTATAATGACAAAGAGATGACGAAGCAGGTAACCCAGTATGAGAAGGATATTAAGGAGTGGAAAACAAAACTGGCTGATATGGAGGATCGTTACTATAAGCAGTTTACAGCAATGGAGAAAGCATTGGCTAGTTTACAGTCACAGCAAAGTTCTCTGGCCAGTTATTTAGGTTCCTGATGAATTTGATTGTTGGCATGACATACAATAGAGAACGATACTAAATGGACTTGGTAAGAGTATATAAGGAGTATAAAATAGTGAAAATGCGACAGGGCAGATGATCTTGTTTTTATCCGCATTTTGACTGGAAAATGGAGTGGAGTTATGGCAGGTTACAACAAAGCAGCACAATTATATCAGAAAAATTCAATTGAGACGGCATCTCCGGCAAGGCTGACACTGATGCTTTATGATGGAGCGGTTAAGTTTTCTCACATTGCTATTGAAGCAATTGAAGAAGGAAATATAGAGAAGGCTCATAAAAATATTGTCAAAGTACAGAACATCATTGTGGAGTTTCGTTCTACTCTTGATATGAAATATCCGGTTGCAAAGGACTTCGATAATGTCTATGATTATATTTACCGCCGTCTGGTGGAGGCAAATATGAAGAAAGACAAAGAGATTATGGAGGAGGCTCTGGAGCATATTAAGACCATGCGCGATACCTGGAAGGAAGTTATGGAATTGAATCATATGTCATAGTATGAATTAAATGATATGTTATAAAAACTGTCGGGATTTCTCCCGACAGTTTTTATAACATAAATATTGGAATAAGGCTTGTTACAAAGGACGTCAGGATAAGAAAGGATGGATATGGACAATACAGGTGTATATATATCAGCACTGCAGGAGTCACTACAGAAGAAGCTGGAGGTGTTAAACAGTCTTTTGAAATTGACGAATGAGCAGAGAAAAATATTGTCAGAACAGGATCCGAATATGGATCGCTTTTCATCTATAATTGATGAGAAGGATAAGCTGCTTGAGACAATGGAAATTTTGGACCGGGGCTTTGAGTCGCTGTTTGCCAAAATTGGGACAACAATTAAGGACAACAAGTACCAGTATCAGCAGCAGATCACAGAGATGCAGAATCTGATCCGGAGCATTACAGATACGGGTCTGCAGATTGAGGGACAGGAGCATCGGAATAAAACAGCATTCCAAAATTATCTCACGGGAGCCAGACGGGAGATTCTGGAGTATTCTACGAATCATCAGATGGCCAATGCCTATTATCAAAATATGGCAAACCAGCATCAGTCATGGCAGTCATATTTTGTGGATCAGAAAAAATAAAAATATTAGCAAAAATTTAAAAAAATGTGTTAAGTATTTCGGAATCATTCCGATATATAATACAAGTAAATCATTACTTACTACCCGGATGGGTAGGGAAACAATTTCATATTACATCATTGGCATGGATGCCAATGTATATTCAAGGAGGAATTACTATGATAGTACAACACAACATGACAGCGTTAAACGCTAACAGACAGCTTGGAATCACAAACACAAACCTTTCAAAGAGTACAGAGAAGCTTTCTTCTGGTTACAGAGTAAACCGTGCAGCTGATGATGCAGCAGGTCTTTCTATTTCTGAGAAGATGCGTGGTCAGATCCGTGGCCTTAATCAGGCTTCTACAAACGCTCAGGATGGTACATCTCTTATCCAGACAGCTGAGGGTGCTCTCTCAGAGATGCACTCAGTACTTCAGAGAATGCGTGAGTTAACTGTACAGGCATCTAACGATACTTATGTAACAGCTGACCGTGCAGCTATCGCTCTTGAGGTTCGTGCTCTTACATCTGAGATCGATCGTATCTCTTCTCAGACAGAGTTCAACACCATGAAGCTTCTTTCTGGTGGATTCACAGGCAAGGTTCTTCAGGTTGGTGCTAATAATGGTCAGTTGATCACATTTAGTATTTCAGCTATGAGTTCAGCAGCACTTAGTGTTGGTGACACAAAGGTAGCAGCAATTATTTCCAAGACAGCAACTGGTGCTGGAATTACATCTGTTATCTCTATTGTAAATACTGCATTGACAAAGGTATCTCTTCAGAGATCTACTCTTGGTGCTATCCAGAACAGACTGGAGCATACAATTTCTAATGCAGATAATACATCTGAGAATTTGCAGTCTGCAGAGAGCCGCATCCGTGATCTTGATATGGCAAAAGAGATGGTATCTTACTCAAAGAGCTCCATCCTTCAGCAGGCAGGTCAGTCTATGTTGGCTCAGGCAAATCAGGCTACACAGGGTGTGCTGTCACTTCTTCAGTAGTTATTATTGGTTGGATTATCAAAACGATATGGGGTCTGCTATGTGGCAGGCCCTGTATTTTTAAATATGGAAATTTCCAATAGCATATTTGGGCGGAATAACCATTATCATGGAGGATAAATAGTGAAAGATTTAAAAAAAGAGATTGAAACAGTCATAAATGATTTAGATTCTATTGTAGAAATGTTCTATCAGCAAAAGGTGCAGGAAGCTTATTCAGAATTAAATACAGCATTGGGAAAAATAATGGAAATAACCGAAGTGGTTCAAAATTATACGGCACAGAATTCTGATAAAGAAATCAATATGGACATTTTGTTGAATGCTTTAAAGGAAACTCTGTCGGCGATGGAAGAGAGAGATGTCGTTTTGGTGGCAGATGTTTTGAAGTACGAAGTTATTGAAAAATTAAATGATATTGCTGAACAAATCTGATATAGAAAATTAAGGACAGAATGAATTATGGAAATATATCAAAATAATATTGAAACATTAAAAAAATATCGACCGGATTTTTTGAGATTATATGAACAAACAATATCGAAAAAAGAAAAATACCCATGTGATGAAATTAAAACGCAAGTGGCCAAGGACGGATCAGTTATTTTAATAGTTCAACGTGATGGAAAGAATGTACGCCTAAACAGTCCCTATCGTCCGAAATCAGAGGCGGAGAAATGGGCGGAACAATTTGACTGTGACAATTTAAATGTGAATGCAATTCTTTTTGGGTTTGGAAATGGAATGTTTGCACAGGCATTGTTGAATCGTTTGAAGGAGGATGCAAAGTTATTTATTTGTGAGCCAAACTTGCAAATATTCAGTCAAATCATGCATTGTATTGATTTGACAAGCATATTTGCAGATGAAAGAGTATTTCTTTGTTTTGAAGATATTAATCCGGATGATTTTTATGATCTGTTAAGTGGATATACTCATTGGACAAATCTGGAAACACAAATTTATGGTTATCATACGGGATATGATAAATTATTTCCTGAAGCATACAGAGATTTTTTAGTATCAATTCAAAAAGCAGATCATTTAGTACAAGTGAATAAGGATACGCAGGAATATTTTGCGCAAAAAATGGTTCCTAATATGCTGAGTAATTTGAAGTATATCCGGGAAAGCAGGTTGATTACGGACTATATTCCCAATATACCTCATGACATTCCTGCTATTATTGTTGCAGCGGGACCATCGTTAGATAAGAACATCGAGGAATTGAAACGGGCAAAGGGGAAGGCGTTTATTTTGGCCGTTGATACAGCGATGCGTCATCTGATTAAACATGATATTATGCCGGATGCCATGGTGACAATGGATCCAGCGAAACCGTTTCAATATATGAATGATCCGGTAATTCAGGATATCCCTTTGTTTTGCATTTTGGAAGCCAATCATGAAATATTAGAATTTCATCAGGGAATAAAAATATGGATTCGAGGCGGTAGCCTGATTGGAAAAATATTTGCAAAATATCATAAAGATTTTGGCCCGTATAATCCGGGAGGTTCAGTGGCAACGGCTGCATTTTCCGTGTGTGTTGCATTGCAGTTTAAAAGAGTGATTTTAGTGGGACAGGATCTAGCATATGAGGGTAATATTACACATGCAGGCGGACAAGTGTCTGGGGTGAGAAATGAGGCAGATGGTATTAAATATATTGAAGGGATAGATGGAAAACAGGTAAAATCCCGTCATGACTGGCTGATATATCTGGATTGGTTTGAACAGTCGATTAAAAGTGTAAAAGACAGAATGGAAGTTATTGATGCAACGGAAGGCGGTGCCAGGATACATGGGACACGAATTATGAAGCTGCGTGACGTTATCAATCAATATTGTGGCCAGAAGGTGAATTTTGGCAAAATTCTCAGGGAACAGTCACCGGTTTTTGATGAGGAAGAATATCAGAAAGTACAGGAAGATATTCAATCGTTTGTTGGTGAACTGCACGAGATAATTGAAAAGGCAGAAAATGCAGCAAAATATTGTGATAAGTCATTGAAATTGTTAAAAAGGGATCCGGAGAACCCTAAAATGAATAGGCTGCAACAGGAAATATTGCAGGATATGGAGGAAATTGGCAAATACACGATATATGATATTGTAGATATTTACATGTCAAAAACAGCAGATAAATATTTAGCAGGAGTTTTTGTCGTGAGTGAAGATAGTCATAAGGATGAGATCAATATGTATCTGAGTGCAAAGATGATTTTTCAAGATCTTACAAAAAGTGCCAATAAATTACTGCCTCTTTTTGAAAAAGCAGTAGCAGAGGTCTAGCATGGATGCAGCCCCTGATTTGAATCAAAGGAGTGAATAATGAGAATACTTTATGTGATCGGAAAATCTCAGTATGATTCCACATCTGTATTTATGACACAGATGGCCGATCGAATGGCAGCTTGCGGTTGGCAGGTAACAATTTTAGATGGAAGAAAGGAGAAAGAGTATACAGAACAAAGAAAAGCTGTGATCAAGGCCGAGTATAATGTTATATTCTCGATTAATGGGATGCTTTTAGAGGAAGATTCTGTTTTGGGGAAGATTCTTTTACAAAAAAAGGATGTACTATATTGTACTTATTTGATGGATCATCCATTAATACATTATGAAAGATTAAAGAATCAATATCCGAAGATTTTTGTTTTATCGCCGGATCGAAATCATGTGGAATTTATGGATCGTTATATGAAGAATATATATGCGGAGGCTTTTTTACCTCACGGAGGTTGCAGAAGCAGTAAATGTATTCCATATGCACAGCGGAAATATAACATTACATTTATGGGGTCTTATTCTGATCCTGGGACTAATCTGGATCGTATTGACAAGTATCCGTTACAAATGGCAGAGATGATGAAAAAGGCTGTCGGAAGAATGACAGACGATCCGGAAATGACCATAGAGGAAGCATTGTTACAGTGTCTTGATTTTCAAAATATCGATGTAAAAGATTATGAATTTGCACAGATACTTTCAGAATTCAGGGAAGTAGATCGATATGTGAGAAGTTATTTCAGAGATAAAGTGATCCGGGTATTGGTAGAAAACGGAATTGTTGTTGATGTGTTTGGGGATGGATGGGATAAGTTTGTTACGACACACACGGAATGTCTGAAAATCCATCCGGCAGTTGGATATGAGGAATCTTTGGAGCTGGTTGGTGATTCTAAGATATCATTAAATGTAATGCCATGGTTTAAGGATGGATCCCACGACAGAATTTTTAGTGCTATGATGTGTGGAACAGTATGCCTGACGGACAGTAGCAAATATCTTTCAGAACAGCTTCAGGAGCAGAAAAATATCTATTTCTATTCTTTAAAGGGACTTAAATATCTGCCGTCGAAGGTGCATCAGATTCTGCAAAATACAGATAAAAGTGCGGAGGTTGCCGAAAATGGGAAAAAACTGGCAATGCAGGAGCACACATGGGCAGCTCGTTCGGATGAATTGATGGAATATCTCCAACAGGTTGTAAATGGCATAACTGATCCGCAGCAAGAGGAAACTGTGGATTTTAGAAAGAAGATTATTGTACAACAAAGTATTTTGATCAAAAATATAGATACAACAGTTTTACATCTGCATCGGCAGGAGTATTTGTACGCAATGCGTATAATGCAGTTGATATTAGATGATATTGGAAAATTACTTTCGATTTATGAAGAACTGGAAGAGAGTATGCCTGATCAGAAGGTATTAATGGAAATTCTGAATAATCTTGTAGAAGTACAGGAGACAAAGGACTATGTGCTTCTAGCAGATATTTTACAGCTTCAGTTAATGTCATTTTTAACACAGCTTCAGGAAAATTTTGCATTAGATGCTCCGAAAGAGATAAAAACTTTGGATGGCTATCGGATAGAACCTACTTCTGCAGGAAGTTATACTCTTGCAATGAAGGGAAAAGAGCATTGGATGTATCTGCATAGCAATGGAAATCCATACAGGGAAGCTGCAGAAATAGCATCTGCGTGGTTTGATAGAGAGCATTATGAATATGTGGTTTATGGATTGGGTTTGGGATATCATGTACAGGCTCTTATGGATATTGATGAGTCGATTACCGTTACGGTTTTGGAGCCGGATGAGAATGTGATCTGTTTAGCAAAAGAATATGGTGTGATTGACCAGGGTGATTGGAATCAGAGAGTTCGTATTGTTTCAGATGCGGATTTTCACTATTTAACGATGTTGTCTGATTCCTTGAGAAAAGAACAACAATTTGTTGTATATTATCCCTCTATGTGTGTGATGAAAAATGAATATTATAAACAACAGTTAGAGGAGTATTTTATTGGATATAGCTCTGCAAAGACGCAGGAAACACGGTTGGTGGGAAATTTTGTAAAAAATCAGTCATTGTTTTCAAAGGAAGTAACGGAGCTTTCAGACAGGTTTTGTGGAAGAACCGTATACATTATTGCGGCAGGTCCTTCCTTGGATGGAAATATGATGGAATTAAAGAAAGTGAAGGATGGGGACATTATCTTGTCTACAGGGACCGTGTTAAAAAAGCTTTTAAAGGCTGGTATTATACCGGATTATGTAATTATTACAGATGGGGGGAAGTATACATATCCACAGACGGCAGAGCTGACAGAAAAAAATATTCCATTATTATATTTATCCACTGTTTATTATCGAATATTGCAGGAATATCCAGGGGATACTTATTTGATATGCCAGGAAGGATTTCAAAAAAGTGAAGAGTATGCAGCAAGTCGGCAGTATCCTGTGTATGGAACCGGAGGTTCTGTGACGACGACGGCACTGGAGGTATGTATTCGAATGCGGTGCAGAAGAATTGTATTTGTGGGGCTTGATCTGGCATATACCAATATGCAGAATCATGCTTCCGGAACCTCTTACGTGAGATATAACGCAAAAGGAAATATGATTGTCAAAGATATATATGGATGTGATATTCCTACTGCTAAAAATCTGCATTTATATCAGAAATGGATTGAACGCCGGATTCAAAAAGAGGATGCGGCAGGGATAGAATTCATTGATGCAACACAGGGTGGAGCAAGAATCGAGGGAACGGAAATAGAAGATTTAGATAAAGTGATCTCACCATGAAAAATGTGAGGATGGAGACAATGTGATGGCGAAAGAATATGAGGTGCATATTAATGGTCAGCCCACTTGGTATAGTGATCAGGTAAGACGGTTTAAAATGTATTTTGCAGAGCCGGAAAATCAAGTGAACCGTGACACTGGAATTTTATTATTGATCGCAGGTTATGGAGGAAATGCAAATTCTCATGTATATCAGAAGATGCGACGAAAATTTGCTGATATGTATAATTTCGTTACTTTGCAATGTGATTATCTAGGGTGGCAGTTTATGCAAGATGATCAGCATCTTGCGATTACGGAACAGATGCTTCGAAAGGAACTGAGCCCAAGGGAGTTTCGAAGTCTGGAGAAGGATTATGCAGGGAATCAGCAAATCCTGCATGGAAAGACGTTTTCCGGAAAAATTGAGTTAAGGGAAAATGCGCAGGAATTTAATGAAATGGGAATGAATCAGGCAATGGATCATTTGATGGCGTTACATATACTGCAGGATATTTTGAAGGAAAATGGTTTGGATTATTGCCGGGACAGGGTATATATTTATGGACAGTCTCATGGGGCATATCTGGCATATTTATGTAATCGGCTGGCACCGGATTTGTTTTGTGGAATTATAGATAATAGTGCATATTTGTTCCCATATTATCTGGAACATGACAGACAGGTCACCAAAATAGGGGAAATCTTTTCCTTGCAGAAGATATATCATTATATGATGGCAGATCAGGAAATTGACAGGGAAGGTTATGATCTGGAATATTTATATCGGGGTTTTGATAATCATGCAAGGATTATATGCTATCATGGTATTGACGACGAGATGATTCCGTTAGAGGAGAAAAGCTCATTTTTGGATCGTGTCAATGGTGCGTTATTACATACGATTTCCAATCGGGAAGTGGATGGGAAGACATTTAAATCCACAGGACATTCGTTAGGAGCTGATATGCTTAAGGTTTTTGGCATGGCTCTGGCGGAGTTGGAAACAGAAAAAAAAGAAAAACAAGTTACAAATACTTTTCAGGGGACAAAGATCATTACTTCAAAATATATTTATTGGATCGATAGAATACAGGGAGTACCAATTTTATATCGTGAAAAATATGAAAATAAATAAATTGTAACAGAAAGGGGTAATTAAATGATTGAATTTGCAGACGACTTTAATAATTATCTTAGAAAATACGAAAATGTAGAGATTCCTGATCTCAATGAATTTAATAAGGAATTATTAGTTTGGCAGGAGAAGCTTAAAGAGATATATCCCTGTGATACAGAGGAAAAAGAAAAATTTTGTGAGTATATGATAACTCACCGGAAAAATTTTCATGAAATATTGCAAATAAGTATTTTGTCTATTTTGGCATATTTATTTAATGGGGGCGGATATGCCGGAGATATTATTGATTTATCACGCAAAAGTCCATATATGATGGTGGAAAATAAATATTTTATTTATCTTCAAATGAATAGTTATAGTTTTCGTTACAATAATTTCCTGACGAAAGATGATAAGTGGCAATCGAGAATGCTGTATCGGGAAATATATCAGGAATGTAAAGCAAAACTGGGAATTGAGAAAAACATCGTACCGGTTAAGGAGCGAAATCCGGAAAAAGTCGTTTTTCTAATAGGACAATTTCTAAATGAAAATCATGGTCCGACAAAAACAATATTGGATCGTTGTGAGATTATGTCCCAAAAAATGAATTGCCAGTCCGTTATTATAAATACAAATGAATTACGGGGAATTAATGGATATATTCCTTATTGCTGGTTCTTTTGGGGAAATATGCGTTCAGATGGGGCAAATTATGATGCGATTCAGTATCATGAAAAGAATTATCCATATTATGAATGCAGTGGAACTATGCTTAATCTGCCGGAAATAGAGGCTGTTGTCAATTTAGTCCGGACGATCAATCCGTATTGTATATTTATGGTAGGGGATTCAAGCATTTGTGCAGACTTATGTAGTAACTATTATCCTCTGATCGATGTGGCAACAGTGCCATCCGGAATTATGACGACAGAGGGGCAGTTTTTGCTGAAAGGCAAACCAATTACCCGGCAGGATAAAGAATACATATATCAGCTGGGCAAAAACGATGATTATTTGCAGTATTGTTTGTTTACCTCGTCGATTATGCCTCAGAAAACCCAAAAGAGCAGGCAACAGTTAAATATTCCGGAAAAAGCATTTACGGCACTGGTAGTGGGTGCCAGGCTGGATTATGAGGTGGATGGGATCTTTATACAGGAAATAATGCTTCCATTGATAGAAAAAGGTGTGTTTTTTGTGTTTATGGGGGCCTTTGAGAATTATGCAAATGTTGTAGAAGAGTATCCGTTACTGAAAGTGAATTCTGTATTTTTGGGATTTGTTCGTGATGTGTTGTCTGTGAACGAATTGTGCGATGTTTATATTAACCCCAAAAGGAATGGAGGAGGAACTTCTGTGATTGAGGCTATGGTGAAGGGACTGCCTCCGGTAGCTTTGAATGAGGGAGATGTTTCGTTGGGAGCAGGCACGGATTTTTGCCTGGACAATTATCAGGAAATGGTGCAAAGGACTTTAGCATTGAAGGAAGATGCAGCATATTATCAAAATATGAGTCGGAAAGCACAGGAACGAGCAAAGGTTATGCTGGATGGGACTACTGCATTTTGGAAGGCATTCCAAAAAATAAGGGAGCTTCCGGATTTTCAATAAGCTGCTTATTTCGTAAATGGGAGAGAATGAGATGAAAAAAATAAGTGTAATTGTTCCATGTTACAATGTGGAAAGGGAAATAGACCGCTGTGTACAGTCATTAGTTGCTCAGAGCCTTTCCATATCAAATATGGAACTGATTTTTGTAGATGATGCCTCAGAGGATTCCACCGCACAGAAGCTTTCGGTTTGGGAAGCTAGATATCCGGACAGCATTATTGTAATTCGTTGTACGGAAAATGGAAAACAGGGAACTGCCAGAAATATTGGAATGCAATATGCAACAGGAGAGTATATCGGTTTTGTAGATTCTGATGATTATGTGGAACCTGCAATGTATCGGGAAATGTGCCGGATTGCGGATGATGAGAGGGTAGATATGGTGACCTGCTTATTCGTTAGAGAAAAAGAAGACGGCATGATTGCCATAGATGCGGAAAAGAGAGCAGATGCAGGAAAGAGCATATGGATCAGAACAGAGGAGGAAAGAAAAAAATACATGACAAATGGCTCCGGTGGAGGAGTATGGAGTTCGATTTATCGTAGGGAATTTATTATTAAAAATCAGTTATGGTTCCCGGAAGGGGTTCGTTATGAAGATAATTACTGGGGAGCATTTCTTGCACAGGCGTTGTCTGGATATTATATTATCAATAAACCGTTTTATCATTATGTGATTCATAATAATTCCACAATTATGCAGACGAATGCGGTACATCATCTGGATCGACTAGTGGTAGAACTTATGAAAGTGGAGGAATATGAAAGACGTGGTCTTTTAGAAAAATATCACGATGAAATAGAATTTAATTTTTTGAAAATGTATTTCATAAATACTATCAGAATACTGTTCGTGAGGTTTCGAGAAATTCCATATGACATAATATATATAATGCAGCAAAATGTAAAAGAACTGTTTCCTGATTATCGTCAAAATCCATACCTGAAGGAGCTTCCGCAATTACAGTGGGAGTTGCTTAAAATGGTTGAAATTCCGCTGAATAAAGAAAAAATAGATATACTGGCAGATGGTTATCGGAAGGTCCTGCGGGAATGGCAGAATCAACAAAAAGGGTGGAATTCATAGAAGCCGGTTAATATTTATTACATAATGTCGATATATAATATAAGAGATTCATGAGGAATCAGAATGGTGCATGGAGGCATAAATATATCGATTAAAGTATGTTGCCGCTCGGACTATTTGGGTTCGGGCGGTTTTTTATGAAGAATCCCTGCACTGATAGAGAATATCAGGAGGAAAATTCATGTTGAACGGAAAATCTATTTTAGTTACTGGAGGAACAGGATCATTTGGTCATCAGTTTGTAAGTTATGTGTTAGATCATTATGAACCGAAGAAAATAATCATTTATTCAAGGGATGAGTATAAACAGTTTGTTATGCAGAATGAATATAAAAATCATGCACAAGCTGATAAGCTTCGTTTTTTTATTGGTGATGTAAGGGATCGAGAAAGACTTTACAGAGCCTTTGACGGTGTAGACTATGTTATTCATGCTGCTGCATTAAAGCAGGTTCCTTCCTGTGAATATAATCCAATGGAGGCTGTTAAGACAAATATTAATGGAGCTATGAATATTATAGATGCCGCATTGAATCGTGGAGTGAAAAGAGTGGTAGCTCTTTCAACAGACAAGGCTGTGAATCCGATTAATTTATATGGTGGTACGAAGCTTGTATCGGACAAATTGTTTATAGCTGCAAATGCGTATGCAGGAGAAAAAGATGTTAATTTTTCTATTGTTCGTTATGGAAATGTGGCAGGAAGCCGCGGTTCTGTTATTCCTTTTTTTAGAAATATTGTAGAAAATGGTGGAACATCTTTGCCGATCACTGATTACAGAATGACAAGATTCTGGATTAGCCTTGAGCAGGGGGTAGAGCTTGTTATTAAGGCGTTGTCAGAAGCAAGAGGTGGAGAAACCTTTATTTCGAAGATACCATCATTTAAAGTTACAGATTTAGCACAAGCACTTCTGCCTGGATGTGAAATGCCGGAGATCGGTATCCGCGAGGGAGAAAAGCTTCATGAGGTAATGGTTACAAAAGAAGACTCTATGCTGACATATGAATTTGATAAACATTTTATCATATATCCGCATTTTGACTGGTGGGATACCAATAAAATTCAGTCGGGTGGAAAGAAAGTAGAGAAGGGATTTGAGTATAATTCCGGAGCGAATACGGAATGGTTGTCGATAGAACAGATCAGAGAATTATTAAAAACTGTGAAACAACACTAAATCAAGTATGCCGAGGATATATGATCATATGAACAAAGAAATTAAAATAGGCAGTCATGTGATTGCAAAAGATATGCCCACATATATTATTGCTGAAATGTCAGGAAATCATAATATGGAGTTTGAACGGGCAAAGAAGATTATAGATGCTGCAGCGGAAGCTGGGGCGGATGCTATAAAAATACAGACGTATACGCCTGACACAATAACAATTGACTGTAGTGACGATATTTTTAAAACACAGAGTAAAATATGGGAGGGCATGACCTTATATCAGTTATATCAAAAGGCGTACACTCCTTGGGAATGGCAGGAAGAATTAAGAGATTATGCATTAAATCTGGGACTGGATTTCTTTTCATCACCGTTTGATCTGACGGCAGTTGATTTTCTCGAAAAAATGTGTGTGCCTGCCTATAAAGTTGCATCATTTGAAATAAATGATATTCCTTTAATAAGAAAAATTGCAGAAACCGGAAAGCCGATTATTATATCTACCGGGATCGCTTATCTGGAGGATATTGATCTGGCGGTAAGGACTTGCAGAGAGGCAGGAAATGATAATGTGATATTGTTAAAATGTGTATCTGCATATCCTGCACCATATAAAGAGATGAATCTTAAGGTCATTCCGAACATGGCGCAGACGTTTGAATGCATTACAGGTTTGTCGGATCATTCGCTTGGCTCAGAAACTGCCATTGCAAGTGTCGCATTGGGAGGAAAAGTCATTGAAAAGCACTTGACACTCAAGAGAAGTGATGGCGGTCCGGATGCATCTTTTTCTATGGAACCGGAAGAATTTCAGGCTATGGTGAAACAGATTAGAAATGTAGAAAAAGCACTTGGGACAGCCACTTATGATTTAAACGAAAAGCAGATTGAAAACCGTGATGGTGCAAGATCATTATTTGTGGTTCAGGACATCAAAAAGGGTGAAACATTTACTGCTGAAAATGTTAGATCCATCAGACCCAATGTTGGTTTGCATACGAAATATTTTGAACAGGTTCTTGGTAAAAAAGCAAATAGTGATTTAAAAAAAGGAACGCCAATGGACTGGAAATATATAGAATTTGAGGGAGATTGACATGGATAATGCGATTGCGATAATAACTGCTCGTGGTGGAAGTAAGAGAATTCCTAAAAAAAATATAAAAATGTTTTGCGGAAAACCGATTATTGCATATTCAATTGAAGCAGCATTAAAAAGTGAAATTTTTTCGGAAGTTATGGTTTCTACAGATAGTGAGGAGATTGCAGAAATTGCCAGAAAATATGGTGCAAATGTTCCATTTATGAGAAGTGAGGCAACATCGGGAGATTTTGCTACAACCTCGGATGTGTTATTAGAAGTATTAGATCAATATGAAAAATTGGGACAAACATATACATATATGTGTTGTATTTACCCGACGGCTCCCTTTGTAACAGGGGAAAAATTAAAAGAAGGGTTAGATCTCTTAAAAAAACATAATGCATTGGAGGCAATGCCTGTGGTGCAATTTTCTTATCCACCGCAGCGGGCATTTGTTATTAACAGTGATAATCAAATGGAATACAAAGAAAAACAATATATAACGGCCAGATCCCAGGATTTAAGAAAAGAATATCATGATGCTGGGCAGTTTTATTTTTACAATATATTTCAATATTTAAAAATAAACGGAAAGATTGAAACGGGAATTGTTCCAATTATTGTATCTGAGATGGAAGTACAGGATATTGATAATGAGAATGATTGGAAACTGGCTGAATTAAAATACAGCTTATTAAAAAGAAAAGAGTGAGAATGATGAGAAAAGGAATTGTGATTGGTGCGGGCAGAGATGCCATACATACAATAAAAAAAGCGAGGGAACATGGAATATATGTTGTAGCACTGGATGGAAATCCGGAGGCTGAAGGTCTTAAGTATGCGGATGAAGGTATTGTAGTAGATATTTCAGATCTTGAGAGGGTAAGGGAAGAAGTTAAAAAGATCCAGCCGGATTTTACAATACCGATACCGATTGGAAGATATTTATCAACAATGGGATATATCAATGATACTTTTCATTTTTCCGGTGCAAGTTATCAGGCAACAAAAGTGAGTACGGACAAATATACTTTTCATGAAATTTTAAACAGGGAGGGTTTGCGTAATATTCAGGCATATTTGGTAAATAAAACGGCAAACGTACAGGATATGTCCATTCCATATCCTGCTATTTTAAAACCAAGATATGGTTCCGGAAGCAGAGATGTTTTCTTTTTAAATTCGAAAGATGATTTGATAAAAGAGTTTCAGGTGGTGAAGGAGTTAGAGGAAGACTTTATTCTGGAACAGGCTGCGGAAGGCGAAGAGTATAGTATTGATGGAGCTGTGTTTGATGGAAAATTACAAATTACTTTATTAAGAAAAAAAATAATTACTCCATTGCCAGTACGTCAGCCAATCGCAAGCTTTGCAGAAAAGGACTCTGGATTATATAAAAGGGTCAATGAATTTATGCAAAAGGTGGTGGAAGCTCTTCAATACAACAATTGTCTGATCAATGCGGATCTGATAGTCAATGAAGAAGAGATTTTTTTGATAGAGGCTGCTCCAAGACCATCAGGTCATAATCTGCATAATGTATTTGTTCCACTGGCGACTAACGTGGATATTGCGGAAGAATATATTAAGTTTTTATGTGGTAAGCCGTTTAATTTTGTTGCGCAGAAAATAGAAGATATAGAAATTAGATTTTTTGATTTTGAAAATGTTGTTGCAAAACATGTGCCTGCGTGTGATGAAATTACAGAAGGATTGGGAGATAATTTGATTGTATGGAATTGTAACATTAAAGAAGGGGAGTATTTAGGAAAGGTTGTTAACGGCCATTCTATTATGGGAAGAGGATTTTTTATTGTAAAGGGAGATTCAGAACAGGATCTGATTCAGAAAAGCAATTGGGTACTTTCTAAATTTAATATGGAGCAGAAAGGTGTGGAAGCATAATGGCAGTAGAGTTGGGAACGAAAGAAAGAATAGATTTTTTAAAGAAATTTGATCCGGAAATAGCGGAACTATTGGAGTGTGAAGCTGAAAAACAGAAAAGGACCATAGGATTAATTGCGTCTGAGAATGTGGCTTCTCCATTGTCAACATGTCTGGAGGGGAGCATATTTACCAATAAAAATACAGAGGGATATCCGGGGAAAAGATATGTGGGAGGAACAGAGAACGAAGATAAAGTAGAATTATTAGCGATTAAACGATTGAAGAAATTATTTGGATGTGACCATGCAAATGTTCAAAGTGGTAATGCAACGATTGCGAACTCTGCAGTATTTATGGGATTGTTGAAACCAGGGGATACAGTACTGTCTATGGCCCTAAATGATGGAGGGCACCTGAGTCATGGCGCAAAATTCCACTTTAGTGGCAAGTTTTATAATATTGTTCAATATGGTGTATCCCAGGAAAATGAACAGATTGATATGGATGAAGTAAGAAATCTTGCCCGAAAATATCATCCGAAGATGATTGTATGTGGAGGTTCTGCTTATCCGCGTTTAATTGATTATGTGGAATTTAGAAAAATAGCCGATGAGATTGGGGCATATTTGTGGGTAGATGCAGCACATATCATAGGACTGATTGCAGGAAAGGTGATACCTTCTCCAGTGCCATATGCGGATGTGGTTACATTTTCAACGCAAAAGACGCTCCGGGGTCCCAGAGGATGTGGAGTTATATTATGCAAAGAGGAATGGAAGGATAAAATAGACAGAGGTGTTTTTCCGGGAATGCAGGGCGGTCCCAAAGCAGATATGATAGCTGCAAGGGCGGTGTTGTTTAAAGAATGTATGACACCTCAATATATGGAATACCAGAAGCAGGTGCTGAAGAATTCACAGGCATTGGCGGAAGGATGTATGGAGGAAGGATTAAAGTTAGTGACAAATGGAACAGATAATCATTTGTCATTAGTAAAAGTAACTGATCTTGTTGCGTCAGGAAGAGAGGCAGAGTTGTTGTTGGAGTCTGTGGGTATTGTGACTAACAAGAATGTGATACCGTTTGATATGCTAAATTCTAATCTGACCAGTGGTATAAGAATAGGAAGTCCATTAATGACCACTAGGGGCGCAAAGGAAGAAGAAATGAAATATATAGGTCGTTTGATAGGCATAACACTTAAGAGCAAAAATAATGATAAGAGATTAGAAAAAATCAGGAAGGAGGTTCATGATATGACAGGAAAGTATTCTATGTTTTCAAGTGAATGGATTTAAGTCGTTTAATTAATAGTGATGGAATATCTTGTTATGGGAGTTTGGTCGACCTTCAGTGTACGGCAGATAGGATGCAGTATGTTGATATATAGTGAAATCAATAGATTTTAGTTTGAAAAAATAGGAAGGAATAAATATATGGATTTGTTATTAAAAGAAAAAGAAATGTGGAATAATCATTTTTCTGGATTGGTTTTGGAATATCCAGATGAGGAAGTTGTTCGATTTCTCAACAGGCATAAGAAGAGAAAAGGGTGTGGAAGGCTTATTGATATAGGTTGTGGTACAGGACGACATACTTTAGCAGCACTGCGATTAGGGTATGAGGTAATAGCTATGGATTTTGTTCAAAATTGTCTTGATGTGACAAGACAAAGAGTAACTTCTGAGGGAAAAAGCAGCAAGTATATATTAAATAATAATACTGATATTCCAGTAGAGGATGAAAGTATTGATACGGCACTGGCATGGGGGTGTTTATTTCACAATAATAAAAATTTGGTTTTAGCGTATATGAAGGAAATAAATCGAGTGCTTAAAGCTGATGGAGAATTGTATTGTGATTTTAGGACTCAAAAAGATGCAATGTATACAGATAATAAGAACTATGGGACATTTATAGATAAGAATGTATTATTGTTAAATGAAAACACAGGAATGGCAGGCGGACATATATATTTTCCAACATTAGATGAATTAAAAATGGTTGTTTCAGAAGCGGGTTTCAAATTAGAAAATATAGAGCAATACGAATTTACAGAGAGAAATATGACAAAATTAAATTCGTGGTATCATCTGCTACTAATAAAAAGATAAAGAAAGTGCAAAAGAGATTGAAAATTTATTGTTGTTTGAAATAAATAGTATAGTAACAAGAAATGGAATGTTCAAGTGTAGTTAAAATGTATTGTGGACAACAACAAGCTATTTGGAAAGGAAAAGTGTATGAAACAAACTTATGTGCGTTATGATAAAGCAGTTGGAAAGATGTACGAAAATTTAAATATTATGATAAAAAATGAAAGATTTTTTAATCGGGAAATATATATGTTTGGAACAAGTAAAATTTCGAACATGATTATTGGATATCTGCAGGAAAAAAATATTGTAATAAGTGGAGTTATTGATAATGATAAGAGAAAACAAGGATATGAAATTAATGGAGTTACAGTATATAATCCGGATATATTAAAAAAAAGAGATATTGATCAAGTTATTGTTTTGATTGCTTCATCATATCAAGAAGAAATGATCGATCAATTGGAAAAAATGGGATATGTAAATAATAAGAATATTCTAAAAGTAATTGATCTTCCTTTACTAATGAATGATTATACATTTGTTAATAGAAATGGATATAAAATGATGTCTGGTAAAGAAATTAGAAACAGACAAATCGAAATCATGAAATATGTAAAAAAAATATGTAATGAGAATAGTATAAACTATTATTTAGCATATGGAACATTGTTGGGGGCAGTTAGACACGGAGGATTTATACCATGGGATGATGATGTAGATATTTATGTGGATGGAAAAGATATTGATAGATTAGCAGAGCTGGTCAATAATAGTTCAAGATATCAAATGATTACGTGTAGGAATAATTCACATTATTTGGATCAATTGCCCATTATTATGGATAATAATTCTGTTTTAGACATTAATATGTTTCCGCTTCAATCATCAATAGGAGTGTGGATTGATGTGTTTCCTTTGTATGGAATCCCAACAGGTGCACAGAATGTAAAAGAATATGCAAACAGAATTAAAACAATGGAAATGGATAAATGGAAGTATTTATATGATGAAAAAAAGTGCCATCAATATGCATTAGATTTGGATGATTTTATAGGTTCATATGATTTTGACAAATCTGAGTATACAGGATGTTTTTTGACATCGGAATTTACCGCAGACTATTTGAAAATAGAATATTTTAGAAATAAAGATTATTTGATGTTTGAAGACGAGGAATTTTGTGTTCCAGCTTGTTACAGAGAGATACTTAGTGATTTATATGGTGATTATATGAAATTTCCGCCCAAGGAAAAACGAAAGGCAAGCCACTATTATAAAGCATATTATATTCATAAAGATTATACGGCTAGAGACGTGAATGTTAAGTATTGGGATGACTATTATAGAAATTTAGATTGCATAAAAAGTTCGCCATCTGATTTTGCTCGATATATAACAATGATGTTATCAGAGGATACATTATTAGTTGATTTAGGATGTGGGACTGGGGGAGATAGTATTTATTTTGCAAATATTGGGATTAATGTTATTGCTTTTGACTATTCACGCGAGATAATTGATAGATTGAAAGGAAAATGTAATAATGATAATTTACAATTCCGCAATGAGAATTTTATAGAATATATTGGAACGGAATATATTAATCCGGATTATTTTTACTGTCGATTTAGTTTAAATGACATTACTGAAGAAGAACAAAGTGAATTGATAGGAATGGTATATAATCAATTAAAAAAAGATGGATATTTCTTTATTGAAGCAAGGAGCATTCTAGACAATTTATATGGTTATGGTGATGAAATAGATAAAAATATGTACAAATATAATAAACGTATTATACGTTTTATTGAAATGGGAGAAATAAAAAATGAGCTAATAGAGAATGGATTTCATATTGAATATTGTGAACAAGAGAGGAATCTTGCAATTGCAGACAATCAAAATTCAATAATAATAAGAATTATTGCCCAAAAATAAGATACTTGATTTGTGGAGAAATGAATGAAAGCTTTTTGTGTATGAAGAGGTAAGTAATTAGGTTGTGGAGCATATGGAAATGTTTTGTAGTGGGGCAAAGAAAAAATATGTGGCATTTGTTGGGACAAAGGCTTATCGTTTTTACTTGAAAAGCTGCAAAAAGGTGGACAAGGACTGCCGGATAGAAATATCAGCAGGGGTTTATGTGAAGCTTGTGGATATGGAGGATCAGGAGTTTCAGGATCCGGACATTATGGAGAAATGCAAGGCAATTGTTATGGAAAATATTCGGGATTTTGCATACTGATATGGCAGTCTGGCTATACGTATGAAGGAAACATGGAGGTTAAAAATGCAGGGGATTATTCTGGCAGCGGGCATGGGAAAGCGTTTGAAGGAGCTGACCAACGAGAACACAAAATGCATGGTAAAGGTAAATGGAGTTACCATGATCGAAAGGGCACTGCGTATTCTGGACAACAAGAAACTGTCTCAGATCGTCATTGTTGTTGGATACCAGGGACAGAAATTGATCGATTTTATAGGTACATTACAGGTTAAAACGCCTATTATATTTATAGACAATCCGGTTTACGATAAGACAAATAATATTTATTCACTGGCTTTGGCAAAGGAGTATTTGTGTGCGGAGGACACGCTGCTTTTGGAGTCGGATCTTGTTTATGAGGAGAGTGTGATCGATGCTTTGTTAGAGGATGAGCGTGCCAATCTTGCTCTGGTTGATAAATTTGAAAGCTGGATGGATGGAACCTGCATGGAACTGGATGAAAATGATCATATTGAAAATTTTATTCCGGGGAAATATTTAAAATTTTCTGAAAAAGAGAATTATTATAAAACAGTCAATATTTATAAGTTTAGTGCTGATTTTTCCCAAAATATTTATGTGCCGTTTTTGACTGCCTATGAGAAAGCAATGGGTGATAATGAGTATTATGAATCTGTGATCAAGCTAATCGCTATGCTGGAGACCAGGGAAATACAGGCGAAAAGACTGACGGGACAGGTGTGGTATGAGATTGACAATATTCAGGATCTGAATATTGCAGAATCGTTATTCAACGAAAGTGAATCCGAGCATTATGAGAAAATAGCAAGACGTTATGGCGGTTTTTGGAGATACCCGAAACTGCTGGACTATTGTTATCTGGTAAATCCGTATTATCCGCCGGTCAAGTTAAAGGAGGAGATGAAATCCAACTTTGAGACTCTGCTTACGGAATATCCTTCCGGAATGGAGGTAAATGCACTTCTGGCGGCAGGAGCCTTTGGGGTAAACCCGGAACATATTATTGTGGGAAATGGTGCAGCCGAGCTGATCAAGGGACTGCTGGAATATTTATCTGTAAATGCAGACAGGAAGGTGGGATGTATTTATCCGACCTTTGAAGAGTATCCGAACCGGTTAAAGAAAGAGAGTATCGTGCCATTTGTGCCGGCAGGCGAAGCAATGCATTATACTGTTGAGGATCTGATGCAATTTTATTCTGCCCACAAAATCAATACTTTGGTACTGATCAATCCGGATAATCCAAGTGGAAATTATATTTCATACAAAGAATGTATCCGGTTCATAGACTGGTGTAAACAGCAGGATATGGCGGTTATCCTAGATGAAAGCTTTGTAGATTTTGTGGATATCGGACCGGAGGAGGATATTGCGGATGTATCTCTGATTCGGGACAGTGTTTTGGATGAATATCACAAGTTATACATCATAAAAAGTATTTCAAAATCCTATGGAATTCCGGGAGCCAGATTAGGTGTGCTGGCCAGCAGTGATGAGCAGTTGATCCGATATTTAAAAAAGGATGTATCTATCTGGAATATTAACAGCTTTGGCGAATTTTTTATGCAGATCAGAGAGAAATATGACAAGGATTATGTGGAGGCATTGGGAAAACTGAGAGAATGTAGAAAACAATTGGTACGGCAGTTAAAGGATATTTCTTTTTTGGAGGTTTATCCGTCCCAGGCTAATTTTGTGATGTGCAGATTAAAGGGGATTACTGCGGCAGACCTTTGCACTTCGTTATTACACGAAAATATTTTTGTGAAGGATCTGACGAAGAAGATCAAAAACGGTCATCAGTATATCAGACTGTCTATTCGCAGCGAGGAGGACAATGACCGTTTGATCACAGCATTGCGACAGCTTAAAAAGTACTGATAATGGTTGTAATATTACTGTGAATATTTTATGATAGTATTCTATTCTTTGAAAATATGTTATAGAAAATAATTCTCTTCATTCATATTAAGCATCGTTTGCTGATTAATGTAAAATTTTAAACCGACTGATTTATAGACTTTTCGTTGGTTATCTGATATAATATCTGCTAAGGTTTTATCAAAATGAAATCTTTTTTATGCAGATTTTTTAGGAGTTATACAAATAAAGGAGCAACTAAAATGTCGTTTCTCTCAGAAAAGATTATAGATATATGAGACAAATGGAGCAACTAATAAAAATTACAGGTATTTCTTCTGAAATGCTGATGGAAGCAAATGAATATCTGCTTGCCCATAAGGATGACGATCATACACCGTTTTTGCAAGTCCTATGATCTGCCGCTGCCGCGACGTTAAAAAAATGCGCCAGAAAAGATTATCTGGCATTTGCCAAAAGCAAAAAACACAGTGCAAAGAAAATACGGAAAGCCCTGCGAAAACATCTTGGCTATGTTGCAAGGGACATTCGGTATCCGGAAGAGTTCATGAGTAATGGATATGCAACAACAGAAAAAGAAGCAGGTCTGTATCTGACGATCACTGCATTGTATGAGCAGCAAAAATATATGTACGACAACAAGATCCATAGTGTAGAACACCGGATCGTAAGCATCACGCAGCCGTGGTTGCGTCCCATCGTCAGAGGAAAAGTCAAAGCACCGGTGGAATTTGCTGTAAAATTCGATCTGAGCCTTGACAGCGAAGGGTACGGAAGAATCGAAAAAATATCTTTCGAAGCGTATAATGAGAGCACCTGTCTGACAGAGGCCGTGGAACGATTCAAGGAAAGACCCGGTTATTATCCAAATCGGGTACCGGCAGATCAGATATATCGGACAAGAGCGAACCGGAATTATTGCAAAGAACATAGCATCTGTTCGTCAGGTCCAAAACTTGGGCGACCGGGAGTGAATGTAAAAGTGGATAAAAACACGAATATCAGGATAATACCGACAGGATCGAAGTGGAACGTACATTCAGCTTAAGCAAATGTAGTTACGGCATGAGCTGTATTGCCACCAAGCTGGAGAAATCCCAGCTCACATCCATCGCATTATCCGTATTTGTCACGAATCTGTTTAAGATGCAGAGACGAATACTTTTTGCCTTTTTACATCTGTACCGGATTCGGGACAGATGTAGGATCGTAAATCTGTGTCTTTCTGTTTGATCAGCAGACACTAATTAATTTGTTGAAGGAAGGACTCTACGGGATTTATTTCGGTAAATCACCTGCGGTGAAAGATATGTTTGATTTAAATCAAAAATTTGATGAAATTATAAAAAAATATTTGCCAAATAAATATGAATCTGGTAATAACGATTTAGTATACAGCAAAGTATATTCAATTTTACGGGGAAATTGTTTAAATAAAAATGTTGCTATGTGGGGAGTGGGAGATATTAATAATATATCTCAGACATATGTGGCAAAATTTTTAGAAGTATTTGCTGATTCATTGCAAAATACAAAATGTGTGATAGATGCTAGAAAAGAATTAGAAGGGAAAAAAATATTAGGATTACCGATCATTACGGCATCTGAAATTACTAAATACGACATTGATATAATATTGATAACTTCTTATAGAAGTAGAAAATTTATTGCAAAAGAATTAAAGCTGCACCATCCGGATATTACGTATCTTGATGTGTATGAAGAACTGGAAAAAACAGGTTTACCATCAGATGTTGATATTTTTTTGGATAATGATAAATATATTGATTTATATGATCAAAGGATGAAGTATAATAACGCAGTCACTATAGAAGATAAAAAAGAACAATTTGATAAATTGTTATTAATGTATGCGGATATTAAAGACATATATTACATGTGTAAGATGATTGATGAATGTGAGATTACTGATTTAGTATATAGAGATAAATTGGATCATTTAAAGAAAGAGTTATTAAATTTACTGGAAAAAATTAGGAATAATATATATAACAGAAAAGACATCGTAGTTTGGTTTCAGGATGCTTTTAGAAATATTGACTGGTATGATTCTGAAAAGAAGCAATTTAAAATGTTAAATAACCTGTCTGAAAAAAGTGTTTGTTTTGTGAATAGTTTTTCGACGGCACCGGTAACATATGAGAGTGTATATTCAATTATAACAGGTAAATTACCTTTTGAAGGTGATGTATATGATTCTGATTTTAAATTTGATGTTGAACAGTTTGAATTTTTAAATATGGCAGTTCAGCACGGCTATAATATAGAATTTTATACAGATGAATCATTTGATATATTTAATCCAAATAAAAAATTGAGTACGCATTATAAAAAATATGTTTCAGAAATAATTTGGGCCATATTAAATAAAATGTGTGATCAGCATGATAAAAGTGCACTTCATTTTACATATGCACTGAAAGAATTGCATGTTCCGTTTATGTGTGGTTATTTCTCTGACAAACCGGTTAAAACTATTTTTTCAAAAATGGGATTAGAGGATGAACAGACTAATTGGGAGGACATAAAAAGACAATTTAATGATTGTTTAAATTATGTGAATGAAGAATTGGAAAGTTTCTTCGGATTGCTGGGTGAGGAATCAAGTATTATTGTATTTAGCGATCATGCCCATATTGTTTATGATCAATACGAAAATAAACCATTTTATCTATATTACGATAATGTAGAAAAAAGTGTAAAGAATGTTTTCATGATCTATAATAAAAAATGGAAACCAGAAATACATAACGAATTGGTAAGTATGATCGATTTTAATGAAATAGCATGTCAAATATATGAAAAAGACTCATTTGAACTGCCAAACAGAAAAGAAGTATATTGGCAATATTATCCTGTATACAATAAAACCATTAGAGAAAATGCAGCTTTTTTCAATGGTGAAGATTATATTGATGGAATTGAGTGTTGTTATGATGGAGATGTTGTTAAAGTAAGTACTCCGCATAGTATAAAACAAATAAAAAAGGTGTGAATTAAAATTGTGTATATCTGACAATATTTTATTTTTTATATGTAAAACATTGAATGTTCGACGAAGTGATATAACCTATTTGGCGGAACAAAAAATAGGAATGACAAATCAATCCTTTCTTGTTTTTGTTCATGATAAAAAATATATTATACGTATTCCGGGAAAAGGGACGGATCAATTAATTGACAGAAAACAAGAAGCGGATGTATATAGTAAAATATTGGATAAACATATATGTGACAATATTATATATTTTAATCCGGAAAATGGCTATAAGATTGCAGAGTATATAGAAGACTCAAGAATATGTGATTCAAACAATTTAGATGATCTTAAAATATGTATGAAAACACTTCATCGATTTCATGATTTGAGAATTCATGTTGCTCATACATTTGATCTGTTTGAAAAAATAGAGTTTTATGAAGGTCTCTTTTATGGAGGGAAATCTGTTTATAGTGATTATTATAAGACGAAAGAAAATGTATTTTCACTTAAAACATACATAGATTTACAAAAAAAGATTATTGTTTAACACACATTGATGCAGTTCCTGATAATTTCCTTTTAATAAAAGGGGGAGAGGTGCGTTTGATCGATTGGGAATATGCCGGAATGCAGGATCCACATGTGGACATTGCAATGTTTTGTATCTATGCTATGTATGACAAACAACAAGTTGATCAGCTGATTGATATCTATTTTGATGAAAAATGTGACATTTCAACAAGAATTAAAATATATTGTTATATTGCTGCTGGTGGTCTTTTATGGAGCAATTGGTGTGAATATAAATGTAGTCTGGGTGAAAAGTTTGGAGAATATTCTCCAAGACAATATCAATATGCTAAAGAGTATTATAATATTGTAATGGAGGCGACAAATATCAATGAATAGAGTGGAAAGAGCTATTATTATGGCAGCAGGCAAAGGTACCAGAATGCTTCCGATTACGTTAAAAACGCCGAAACCATTAGTGAAAATAAATGGTATTCGAATGATTGATACAGTTATTCAGGCATTGCATCACAATGGAATTTTTGAAATTTATATTGTATCAGGTTATTTGAAGGAACAATTTAGGGTTCTGGAAAATGAGTATAATGTAAAAATACTTGAAAATCCGTTTTATGATTCGTGCAATAATATTTCTTCGTTATATATAGCAAGGGAATACATTGAAAATTCAATTATATTAGATGGAGATCAGATTATTTATAATGATCAAATTTTATCCCCTGAGTTTGAAAAGTCAGGATATAATGCTGTATGGAGAGAAGAATATATAGATGAATGGATGATGCAGGTTAATAATAGAAAAGTGATTTCCTGTTCCAGAGAGGGAGGAGAGAGGGGATGGCAGTTGTATTCTATATCAAGATGGAATAAAGAGGATGGCCGGAAATTGAGAAAATATTTAGAAATAGAATTTGAAGAAAAAAATAATCGACAGATATATTGGGATGATGTAGTAATGTTTTGTTATTTTGAGGATTTCGATCTGGAAATAAGACCTATGCAAAAAAATGATGTTATAGAGATTGATAATTTGTGTGAATTGGCAACGCTTGATGCCGCGTATAAAAAATATATAGAGGATCAGAAGAATGAGTAAAAAGAAAATTGATTGGATGGTAACCGTAATTCCGTTTATGATCATTGTTGGAATTGTAGCTGTGCTATTTGTATTTCCCAAGCAGGCGAATATGGTGATTAGTCAGGTGAGATTTTTTTTTGGAGATACTTTGGGGATATATTATTTGATTCTTGGTATGGCAGTGTTGATAATTTCTATATATTTAGCGTTTTCAAAATATGGAAACATAGTCCTTGGAAAGGCAGATGAAAAGCCCAAATATTCTTTCTTTGAGTGGGGAAGTATGATGTTTACCTGTGGACTTGCTGCAGATATTTTGTATTATTCTTTTTCTGAATGGGTAGTGTATGCGACAAATCCGCATATTGAGGATTTAGGTCCGGTCTCAGAGTGGGCGGGGGTTTTTCCACTGTTTCACTGGAGTTTTATTCCGTGGGCTTTTTATTTAGTATTAGCAGTTGCATTTGGATTTATGCTTCATGTTAGAAGAAGGATGCGTCAGAGATATTCTGAGGCATGTAGACCTGTTATTGGAAAGCATGCGGATGGAATTTTAGGTCGAATAATTGACATGTTTGCGTTATTTGCATTATTAGCAGGAACGGCAACGACATTTAGTGTGGCGACTCCTTTATTAGCATGTATAGCTATTCAGGTATTTCATATTAACCTAAGTCGTACCGTGGTTACAATTATTATTTTATTGATCACCTGTACAGTTTATACATACGCTGTACTTCATGGATTCAAAGGAATTAGTATTATGGCAAAGGTGTGTATATATCTTTTCTTTGGACTTCTGATATTTGTTTTATTGGTAGGTGGTCAGGGAAGGTTTATCATAGAAAATGGATTTCAGAGTCTCGGTAAAATGACACAGAATTTTATTGAATTAGCAACATATACAGATCCAGCCAGAACAAATAACTTCCCTCAGGATTGGACAATTTATTATTGGGCATATTGGATGGTATGGTGTATAGTAGCTCCCTTTTTTATTGGAAATATTTCCAAGGGAAGGACAATTAAGCAGACTATACTTGGTGGATATGTTTTTGGCGTTGGTTCAACAAGTGTGAGTTTTATTGTTCTCGGTAATTATTCTTTAGGATTACAATTAAAGGGAACAGCAGATTTTATAGCACAATATGAGACCAGTGGTGATTTATATGATCTGATCATTAGTATGATTAATACAATACCATGTGCAAACTTTGTTTTGATATTAACAATGATATGTATGATTACATTTTACGCAACGTCTTTTGATTCTATTGCTTATACTGCTGCTTGTTACAGCTATAAAGAGTTAAAAGAAGGTGAAAAACCGCATAATTTAGTGTCTTTATTATGGTGTTTGTTGTTAATCGTGCTTCCTATTGCTCTGGTATTTTCGGAAAGTTCGATGAGAAATATACAGTCTATCAGTATTATATCTGCTTTTCCAATAGGCTTGATAATGATTGCCATGATTTTGGGATTATTTAGAGATATGAAAAAATATTTAAAAGAGAGGGAAGTCCCGGATCGGTAAAAAATTGGTAGAATATCGACGGTCAGGAAGCAACCTATGACTTCACGAGAGAACTGGAGGAGGCGGTGCAGTCGGTCCGCCGGAACGAGAACTGGAGGTTGGATTATATGACGTTGGAGCAGGAATATCAGGAGAGATATAATGAAGGATTGGAAGAGGGACAGTTGCAGAATATTGTGAAGAATTTAAAGAGAACAGCAGAAATGTAATGAAGGTGTGAAAATAGATAATGAATATTCTTTTATATGACTGGCAGAGTCAGTCGCAGTATGATCTCAAGGAAGCATTGGAAAGACAGCCGGATATTCATGTGATTTCATTTGCATTCAAAATGATCGATTATAATGAAGATCCGGAATTTGAACAGGTTCTTGTGCAGGCCTTAAAAAATGAGAATTGCAGAATATGCCTGTCCTTTAACTTTTTTCCGGTGATATCAAAGGTATGTCAGGAAGCAGATATTCTTTATGTTTCATGGATATATGATTCACCCCATATTACATTGTATTCGCCCTGGGTTCGCAATTCCTGTAATTTAATATTTTCCTTTGATAAAGTACAATGTCAGGAACTGAAACAGCTGGGCGTGACGAATGTATTTCATTTACCGTTAGCGGTGAATGTGCCGAGGCTTGATCAGTTGCGTCAGACAAAGAAAGTCATTGGTCTGAAGCAGAAAAAATATGACATTTCATTTGTGGGGAGCCTGTATGAAAACAATTATTATGAGCAGATTACGTATCTTCCGGCTCATCTGAAGGGATATTTAGATGGTATCTGCAGAGCACAGATGCAGTTATTTGGAGTGGATATACTGACAGAATTATTACGTGAGGATATATTAACAGAGTTAAGCGAATATGTAAAATTGAATATGGATCAGACGTATCTGGTTACCTATGGCAGGTTATTTAGTGACTTGTTCTTGAAAAAATATATTTCGTCTATGGAGAGGAAAGAGCGGTTAGAGTTATTGGGAAAGATACGTCAGGTTGCGTTGTTTTCTGGCAGCCACTGGACAGGAGAAGGGATTAACTGTTATGGGACAGTGGATTATATGAATGAAATGCCACTTATTTTTTCCTTATCAAAGATAAATATAAATATGACAATTCGCAGTATCACATCAGGTATTCCGTTGCGCTGTATGGATATTCTGGGGGCAGGAGGTTTTTTATTTAGTAATTATCAGCCGGAGTTGGAAGAGTATTTTGTGCCGGAGAGAGAATGGGTATCTTTTCAGGAGGCGGAAGAGATGTTAGATAAGGCAGCATTCTATTTACAGCATGATGAGCTTCGGAACAGGATCGCAGAGAATGGTTATCAAAAAGTAAAAAGAGAGTTTACTTATGACAAAGCATTGGGAAAAATGCTAGGGACTGTAAGGAAATTGACGTGAGCTGCAATATTACACACACAGATTTCGCATATAATCTTGGGCGATTTCTGAAACCTGCCATATATTAAAGTAATGTCTGGCAGCTTCCTGCTCTTTTTCCGGAAGAAGATATTCTAATCGCCAGAGATGCCGGCAGATCTGGGCATAGTGAGCTGGAAGCCAGGAATCAATAGAGAGATTTTTTGTTTCCAATGGCGCAAATATTTCAAAAAGGCCTGCCTGTTTTTCAAGCTGATATATCTGCAGGAAAATTGTCAGAATACAGAATAATTCATTTTCCTGATTTTGGGCAAGGTTTTCCTGTACAAATATAAGTGCCTGATCATAGTTATGATTGTTTAGAAGTTCAAGGAGAGTAACGGATGCCTGTGTTTTGGTCTCATGAGTAGAGTCGGCAGGCGTTATATATTTGCTGCAGTCATCAATTTCTGTTTGATTCTGTGGATAATATTCTTCAAGAAAAACTTTGCGGTACCGATGGTAATTCTTTAAATTCATAAAACCGGTATCATGAAGCGCCCATGGGGATGACTGATATGGTACTGCGATCAGATATCCTGCACGGGAGAATTCTTTTGATTGTGAGATGTCGTAAAAATCCCAGCCTGTAAATAAGTCAGAACGCCATGGGATATCCTGACTGGTTGCCATAAGCAATCCATCAATTGCTTCCACAGGAGAATACATTCTGGCTGGCGAAACAGGGATATTAAAATAATCGTCAACTGTTGAAATACAGTGGGAGCGGACGGCACCGGTTCTCATGGCATTTGACCACATACAGCCATTGCTGTGAAGCTGTTTAGTTCCAACCATACCTATCAGTCCGATTTTATTGTTTTTCTGAAAGACAGTAAGGATGTCTGCAATAAAATTTTTGTTAAGAATCAGAACATCCTGATGGAGGTATACTTTATATTTTGCATCGGATGCTTTCATAGCCTGATTATATCCCTGCGCCATAGATTCAGCATTTCGAATTGGAATAATATCAATAGAAAATCCCTCCGGAATAGCAAGCTGTTTAATATAAAGGGTACATTCATATAGAGCAGCCTCATCATTTGTACATACAATAAAACTTACTTTGTTTGTGTCCATAAATAGTTATCCTTTCTGAATGATATCCAGTATTTCCTGAAAACGCTGTTCGTAGGTGTGCGCGGAATATACTTTTTGCTGACCGGATCGGGCTATTTCATCCCGTTCTGTAGGATTTGCAAGGTAGTAATCAATTTTTTCGATCAAATCATCAAGATTTTCATAGTACACATAATCTTTACCTGCCGTAAAATGACGATCAAAGTCCCTTTGATAATTGGTCAAAAGAAAACCTCCGGCTCCCATAATGTCCATCGCCCGTAAAGGAATACCGCTCTGGATGCTTCGGAGAGAAATGTTTAGATTAATCCGTGAGCATTGAAAAACAAGAGGCATTTCCTTTTCGTAGTGAACGGTTCCCATGTTTTGAATAGTAGTAAACTGGGGAGTTGGATTGGGGGTATACAGTTTTACGAGAAGATCCTTTCGGGCATTCAGAAGCGCCATACATTGGGAGCGTTCTGTTTGGGTGATCTTACGGCAAAGAAAGTAATTTGCGTAAAGATAACGAAGTGTTTCGTGACCGTCTCTGGATGGTTCCAGAGGAATATTTTTTTGAAGCTCTTCCAAAATTTCAGGAGTCAGACATTCTTCTAAGAAAAGTTGTCCGTAAATTTGCTGCTGGGCAGCCATGATTCCTTCCAGATAGCCCTTTGTATAGACCGGAAGATCAGAAAAACGGTCGTATAAATTATGCTTTTCGTTGTATAATGAACCGACAAAGGAGACATCTGCATCTAGAAGCTTCCGATGCTCCGGGGAAATGGTTAGTGTGGATAAGCGTTTGGGATTGACAGCCATCGGCAGATAGTATACCTGCTTTACACCTAATGCTTTGAGGTCTGTTACCATTTGACTGTCAAAAATAAAAATGTAATTACAGCTGTGAAAAATAGTGTCAGAGTATGTCAGCACCAGAGGACTGTCATAACACCAGCTGACATAAGGGATTTTAATATCATTACATACATTGGATAGGATCGGATAGTAGTTGGAGGAAAAAATAAGATCAATATGTTCCTCTTTCACATAATTGCGTAATTCAGAACGGAATCGGGGATCCTGTCGGTAATTTCGTGGTTCTTTTTGATAGAAAATAACTTCGTTTCCAAGATTTACGAGTGTTTCCCGGATATCATCTCTTCCAAAGCTTTTCCAGTCAGGAATTAATATTTTCATAGTGATCCTCCCAATGCGGTGAATTTTATTTGAAACGTTATTTTATATTATAACAGTTTAGGTCATTTGGAAAAAGGGGGAAAGTGGATAAGGGACATAGAAACTGCAGAATTATTGGTGTTCTAAAAAATCCGCAATCCTTTGTACTCCATGGCCATCTACCAATGCATTCATACGAGCAGCATATTCTTTTCGCAGAGGATCATTTGTCAGGTAGGTATCCAATGCCCGGATAATGTTTGATACAACAGGATCGAAACGGGCATCTCCGGCGTGGAGCATAATATGCTGATCCCCCATTTGCTTTACACCGTTTAATTGATTATCGGCAAAGGAGAAGCAGACCGTGGGCGTGCTGCAGGCGCATAATTCTGAAAGAGTTGTTCCACCTGCCGATACGGCAAGCTGATTACGCCGCATATAGTAGCTCATATTGCTGACGTTTTTGTGAATCCGAATCTGTGGAAAACGGTCAGCCAGGACTTGCAGTTGTGTCTCATCCTGATTCATGCTTCCTACAATGACGTCAAAAGAAAAGCCTTTTAGAGAATCAGGAATGGCAGTTGTTTGTTTATCGTGGTCTAAGCAGGCTGAGAGGATCTGCAGAGTGACGTGGTAAGGGTCAGTTCCACCGGTTGTGATCAGAATACTTTTGTCGCGAATGACCGGAGCTCCGGTTGATTGAAATTCTTCGCGGAGAGGAGAATATTTTGTGCCGGCCAGTACTTTTGTGTCAGCACCGAGATATCGCTTGAAATAGGTATCGTAATCAGCGCGGAGACCATAGTGCAGCACAGCAGAGACAGGATAGGTATCGGTTTCCATGTCATCGAGATATAACACAGGGATCCTTTGGTTTAAGGTGGCAAGATAAGAGGGTGTGATCTGATAAGAGTCAACAACCAGCCATTTCAGTGGATATTTGTTTAAAAGCGGAAGGAATATATCGTATTCTGATTCCATATGCTTCCAGTCAGTATGAAGTATTACATAAGGAATGTTGGCGGTCTCCAAACGTGCCGTTTCTTTTTCTTCCGCAAGAAAGAAGATGCATTTGGTTCCTCTTTTGATAAGCTCTGTGGCAATAGAAATACAGCGGACAAGATGTCCGGTAGCAATTTGTTCATTTGCGTCAACGCGAAATCCAATCATAATGATAACCTGCCTTTCCGGGGTATATATTCTGATATTAGAATAATCTAAATGCAGTATACCATAAATCAGCTGTTTTTTCTTTGAAATGTTGAGACAGAACGGTTGTATTTTTGTCTTGTGCTTGCAGTAAAATCGTGTTACACTTACAACAAGCAGATAAGTGACATCTTTTTTTATTTTGTTAATCTATTATGTATATCGTATCGATTATTCAACTTCACTGCTTAATTCACAAATCACAATCAAGAGTGCAGGGAGGTTGACGTATACCTCCCAGAATGGAGAGAGAATTATATGACGATGGAAATGACAGAGGTGCAGGTTGAAAAAATAGTGGAGCATTTAAAACAGCAGGAAAATGAAAAGTAAAAGGAAAGGTGACATTATGTATATTCCATATGGAAGACAATCGATAGATGATGCAGATATTGAAGCGGTTGTGAAGGTATTAAAGTCGGATTATCTGACAACAGGACCGGCAGTGGCGGCTTTTGAAAAGAAAGTGGCAGATTATGTGGGGGCGAAGTACGCTGTAGCAGTGAGCAATGGAACAGCGGCGCTTCATGTGGCGTGCCTGGCAGCAGGAATTGGTGAGGGGGATGAGGTGATCACGACGCCGATTACCTTTGCGGCATCTGCGAACTGTGTGCTTTATTGTGGTGGAACGCCGGTATTTGCGGACATCGACCCTGACACATACAATATTTCTCCAGAGGAGCTGGAGAAAAAGATTACTTCCCGGACAAAAGCAATTATTCCGGTACATTATACCGGGCAGCCATGTGATATGGATGCCATTCTGGAGATTGCACATAAGCATGATCTTTTGGTTGTTGAGGATGGAGCGCATGCACTGGGAGCAGTCTATAAAGGAAAGAAGATTGGAAGCATTGCCGATATGACCTGCTTTAGCTTTCATCCGGTAAAACCTGTGACGACAGGAGAAGGTGGTATGATCGTTACAGATAACGAAGAGTTATACCGCAGGCTGGTTTTGTACAGAAGTCATGGAATTACCAGGGATAAAGATATGATGCAGCAGTATGAGGAACAGCTGCAACAGTCCTCAGATCCGGCATTGCAGGAGGCTGCAGATATGCTTCGTGGAGACGTTATAGATCCGGGAGGATGGTATTATCAGCAGCTGGAGCTGGGATATAATTATCGGATTACAGATATTTCCTGTGCACTAGGTGCCAGTCAGATGGACAAGCTGGATCGTTTTCTGGAACGCCGGAGACAGATTGCAAAGAAATATGATGAGGCATTTGCGGATATACCGCAGATCAAGACACCATGGCAGCAGGAGGGATGCCAGAGTGGCTGGCATTTGTATATGATACAGACAATGGAACGCAGCAGGAGAGAAGTTTTTGATGGGCTGCGTCAGGCAGGGATTGGTGTCAATGTGCATTACATACCGGTTTACAGACATCCTTATTATCAGAGAAACGGTTATGCAGGAGTACATTGTCTGAATGCAGAAGCATTTTATGAGAGAGCGATTAGTCTGCCGATTTTTCCGGGATTAACAGGGCAGCAGCAGGATTATGTGATTGAACATGTGATTAAGGAATGCACAGCAATCAGAAGTTGATATTCATTATATTACCTGTCGAATCACAAATTTTTATCAAAGCATCTACAGGATCCCATCCGTTACAGAAATGTTCTCTCATCAATTCGGCGTAAAGCTTATCATTGCGAAATATGTATATCATTGGTATAATAATCTATAAAATTCATAAGGAGAGGTGGTACCGGTGAAATAAAAATTGTGAAAAATCCGGCAAGAGAGGTGTTAAAAGTGATTTTATTTCGAATGGTAGTTAAAAATAAAAAAAGGACGAAAGCAGGAAACGGGGAAGGATTTAAACCCCGTAAAATGAAGATAAATCATCCGCGTGTCTGGTTTCCGGAGGAGTATGAGCAGGGGAAACAGTGGTGCATGGAGCAGCATATGCAGCATTGTTTTGTAAGAAGCCATGACGGACTGCAGCTGCATGCCTTCTATCTGCCGGCAGAAAATGCCGGACGTACGATACTTTTGTCCCATGGGTACCGCGGAAGCGGATTTGGGGACTTTGCACCGGATGCCCGTTTTTTACATGAACATGGGTGCAATCTGCTGTTTATTGATCAGAGAAGCTGTGGAGCCAGTGAGGGAAAATATATCACATTTGGAGCTTTGGAGCAGGAGGATGTGAAACGGTGGTGCTGGTATCTGGCAAAACGAAACAAAAAACGGCTTCCGATTTACCTGTTTGGCAAATCCATGGGTGCATCCGCAGTGCTTATGGCATCCGGAAAGGAATTACCTCATTATGTAAAGGGAATTATTGCAGACTGCGGATTTGTATCCATGAAATCACAGTTTCAGTACATGGCTGCAAGCTGGTTTCATCTTCCGCATATTCCGGTTCTGTTATGGCGGTTATCGGTCAGGTGTCGTCTTCAGGCTCATTTTTCCATGAAGGATGCAGATACCGCACATGCCATGGCAGTCAACCACAGACCGGTTTTGTTTTTTCATGGTTCGCGGGACGGCTTTGTCCATCCGGATCAGTCGGTAAAAAATTATCAGATGTGCCGTGCTCCCAAAAGACTTGTGATCATCGGCGGGGCGAGACATCTGTGCTGTGCTTTTCAGCAATGGGAAAAATATCATCAGTCGCTGCTTCGTTTTTTTGAAAAATATGATGCAGGAGCTAGGATAGGATAGATATGTTCGGAAAATATCGAACATAAAACGATAAAGTGTACGGTAAGTTCCGGACACTTTTTTTCATGATGTCCATTAAGCATTTTGCGGGGTAGAAATGTAATTTCCATTGTGTTACTCTGACTTGCAGAAACAATAAATGATCTGGCAGGAAAAGGGGAATTGTATGGAGAGAACATATTATCCGCTGACAGCGGCTCAAAAGATGCATCATCACTGGATCAACCGGTATCATACCCAGCAGGTTTCCGGTGTCAGTGTTGTGGCAGCGTTACAGGCAGAACTGGACATGGCATTGCTGGAAAAATGCCTTCGTGAAGAAATCTGCAGATATGGGTGTATGAGAGTACGTTTTACCCGACCGGATAAACACGGCGAAGTACAACAGTATATCATGAAAAGAGACAACCGGAAGCTGAAGACGTTTGATCTGTCTGATCTGTCGATGGAAAAAGCAGATGAAATCATGCAGGGATGGGCATATGAAACCTTTGAGGGGGACGATGTGCCTATGTGTGAGATCCGGCTGATGAAGCTGCCGGAAGGTTACGAAGGCTTCTTTATCCATATGGATCACCGCCTGATCGACTCCTGTGGTCTGGTGGTCATGATCAATGATGTGATGAAGCTGTATACGCATTACCGTTTTCAGGCACCAAGGCCGGAACCGCTGGCGGACTATGAGGAAGTACTCCGGACGGATCTTGCAAAAGCATCACGTCAGAAGAGATTTTTAAAGGATAAAAAATTTTGGGAGGATCAGCTGGATACATGGGGGGAACCTCTTTATTCGGATATTCAGGGTCCGGAGGTGCTTGCCCAGGCAAGAAAAAAGCATAACGATCCCGCACTGCGTGTGGCGGATATTGAGATGGAGAACCTGTTTGTGCAGGTCAAGGACTATATCCTCGAGCCGGAGCCGACCAGGAGGATGATGGATTTTTGCCAAACACACCAGATTTCCGTGACAAATCTTTTGCTTTTGGGGATCAGGACATATCTGTCAAAGGTTAATAACGGTCAGGAAGACATTACCATACAGAATTTCATTTCCAGGCGTTCCACCAAAGCAGAATGGACCTCGGGAGGCAGCAGAACCATTATGTTTCCGTGTCGTACGGTGATGACGCCCGACACAGAGTTTCTTGATGCGGCATATGAGATCCAGAATGTACAGAACCGGATATACCTTCACAGCAATTATGATCCGGAGCTGATCGTACAGGAAATGAAGCACAGGTACCATACGCCGGAGCACACGGCGTATGAGAGCTGTTATCTGACCTATCAGCCGATGCCGGTATCTGTGGATAATCCTTATCTGGAGGGAATCAGGACTCATGCCCGGTGGTTTGCCAATGGAGCAGCAACCAAAAAGATGTATCTTACGGTTTCCCATACGCCGGATGGCGGAACCTGCTTTTCCTTCCATTATCAGACGGCACATCTTTGCGAAAAGGATATGGAGATCATGTACTATTATCTTATGCGTGTTTTATTTGCCGGCATGGAAAATCCGGAAATAACACTGGGAGAGATCATGGAAAAAGTTTGAGGGAATAACATAGTGATGGAGGATGAGACGATGGAACAGACATTTAAAGAAATTGTGGCAAGATACTGCGAAACAAAGCCGGAGGATATGGATCCGGAAAAAAGATTCCGGGAGGATCTGGGATTCAGCTCGCTGGACTTTATGTCTCTTTTGGGAGAACTGGAGGATACATTTGATATTGAGCTGGAGGAAGAAGATGCCCTGCAGGTTCGGACGATCGGAGAGGCATTGGAATTACTGGAAAAGGAGTGTTTGGAATGAGTATGCTGATTGGAGAAATACTGGACAACAGCGTCCGGAAACATAGGGATGTTACAGCGGTTCAGTGGCTGAAAAAACGAGAAGTGTACGGAGAGTCCTATGGGGAACTCTGGGAGCGGATCGGCAGGATCCGCCGGGGACTGCAGGGAAAAGAGATGAAAGGAAAGCATATTGCTTTGATCGGAAGCAGTAGTCCGGAATGGATCGAAAGCTATCTCGCAGTGATTACCGGTGGCAGTGTGGCAGTGCCATTAGATGCGGGACTGCCGGCAGAAGATCTGGAAGAACTGTTAAACCGGTCGGACAGTGAGGCTTTATTTATAAGTGAAAAGAATCGTTCCATGATCCCGGGAATCTTATCTTCCTGTCCGAAGCTAAAACAGATCTGGATGCTTCAGGGACAGGGAGAGGAACCGGCAGACAGGGTTTTTCCGTTAGCACAGCTTTTGGAAGAAGGAGAACAGGCAGAGGATCAAAAGGAGCGTGTCAGGGCAGAGGACATTGCAACGATTATCTATACTTCCGGAACCACAGGCAAAAGCAAAGGTGTTATGCTCACACAGGAAAATCTGGCACAGAACGTATTGTCCGTGACGATTTCGGTAAAACCCGGAACGAAGGTGCTGAGCGTGCTTCCAATCCATCATGCATTCTGTCTTGTCATGGACTGGCTCAAGGGCTTCTCTCTGGGAGCAACGCTTTGTATCAATGATTCCTTTATGCATATGGTGCGGAATATGGGAATCTTCCAGCCGGAGATGATGCTGATGGTGCCGATGATGATAGAGACACTGTACAAAAAGCTCAGCATGGCAGATGCATCCATTTCCAAAAAGGCTGTGGCTGGAGCTGTGTTTGGACCGGCTCTCCATACCATATTTACCGGAGGGGCACATCTGGATCCTTTCTATATCGGGAAGTTTGAGGAGTACGGTGTGCAGGTGCTGGAGGGGTATGGCATGTCGGAATGTTCCCCCGTGATCAGTACAAATTCCGTGGAAGACCACAAGACCGGCTCCATCGGACGGCCACTGTCCAATGTAGAGGTTTCCTTTGAAAATGGTGAGATCCTGGTGCGGGGAAGCAGCGTGATGAAAGGATATTACAAAATGCCACAGGAAACAAAAGAGGCACTCCGGGGAGGCTGGCTGCATACCGGAGACAAGGGATATCTGGATGAGGATGGATTCCTGTTTATCAACGGACGTGTCAAAAATCTGATCATTCTTTCCAATGGAGAGAATATATCCCCGGAGGAAATAGAAAATAAGATCGGACTGGATCCTCTGGTGGGGGAAGTCATCATCACCGGGGAAGATCAGGGGCTGTCTGCACATATTTATCCGGAGCAGGCGGTTGTGGAGGCAATGTCACCGGATGAACAGATGATACACAAAAAACTTCAGGATGTATTGGATAAATACAACAAAAAACAACCAACCTACCGTCAGATCACGGGGCTGGTTGTCCGGAAAAATCCATTTGTGCGCAATGCAACGGGCAAGATTGTCCGTGCAAAAGTAAATATAGATGAAGCAGATGATCAATCCAGATAGGGGAGTGTGGATTTTGAAAAGGAGTCTGCCAGCAGCTTTGCGACAGTATCGGTCGGAACTGCAAAATCTTCCTTTGTCCATTTGTGGAGAATGCCAAGTGCTCCGCCAATGGAATAAGCGATCGCGAAAGATACCTCCTGCCTGGAATGTACGGTGGAGCCGGTGAGATTGGCTGCGTCTCTGACATACCGGTGAAACATGGTCAGAGTTTTCTCAAAGAATGCATCACCGCGGGGACTGCCAAGCAGCTGTGCCAGGAAAGGATTTTCCCGGATATAGCTGCATAAATTCTGATAAAAACGGAGGATAATGACAGAATTATCCTGCGGTGTACTTTTTTTGACATGGAACTGATCCATCATCGTAAAGAGATGATGGATCGTCTGATCCTCCACTGCATCCAACAGATCGGGAATTCCTTCGTAATGATTATAAAAGGTACTCCGGACGATCCCTGCTTTTTTAATGACATCAGACACTGTGATCCGCTCCAGTGTCTTTTTTTGGGCAATTTCATAGAATGCCTGGCAGATTGCCTCCTCTGCCACGAGAAACCGCTCATCCTGTATATTTTTATTCATAAGAGCCCCCGTTTTCTGATTTTACATAAAGTTTACAATGAAACCATAGCATGAGTTGACAGATTGGTCAAATCATTTTCTCAAACTGATCGCACTTGAATAAGTGCCTATGCATCTTGAAAATTGGAGATGAAAACCAGCTGTCAAAAAGAACATATTTTGCTGGAATTGCAGCTTTTTTAGCAGTTTCCAGAAGTGTAAGCATGGCATGGTAGAACGGTTACGTTCAAACTTTTGCAAAATCAGGAGTATTTTTTCCGGGAAGCAGACTCATATACATACTTCTGTTGGAGAAAATATGAAACCTTGTGAAAAATCGTTTGATAGATTTAGAAATCTGCTTATCATTTTGAGTCGCTTGTGTTATACTTTTATTCATAGCATGAGCCTCCGGTTTGTAATTGTTTTTTGGCAACTCAATTATACCAAAACCATTGGTTTCATGCTATTTTTATGCCAGTTATTATTGAATTTTCAAGGTGCATAGGCACATTTTAATGTGCGAAGTTTCAGTTTAATACTTTATTAATAGATTTTTCCAATAAAGTATGTTATATTATAACCGTTTATGGATAAATAAATGTGAATTTACAAAGGAAGGGAAAGCTATCATGGAAAAGATCAAAAAGCGTATAGCTAACTTAAAGGTTGCAGGAAAATTAAAAGTATATCGAATGACAGTGCTTGTTATGACATTATTTTTAGTGTTAGTGGCACTGATCTCGACATTAGTGATCCGTTCAAATATAGAGAAGATCACGGAGGTCTGGTCTCCGTCATTGGAATATCTGCAGGATTTAGAGACAATGACTGCGAAATACAGAATCAAACAGTATCAGCATCTGGTAGAATCAGATGCAGCAATCATGAACTCCTGCGAAGAAGAAATTCAGAAGCTGGAGAGTCAGATCCAGGATACCGGTGCGAATCTGGATGCGATCATCACTGCAGACAGTGATGCTCAAAAAGGACAGGACGATTACGAAGTAGCAAACACTGCATGGGAAGAATACAGGGCTGCTTCAGATGAAATCCTGAAGTTGAGCCGTGAGGGTAAACAGCAGGAAGCAGCAAAGCTGATGACCGGAGAGGTGTATGAAGAATATAAAGCTTTTGCTGAAAAATTAACTATATTACGTGACGAGTTCCAGGTAGAATTAGATCGGGCAAAGACCATGGCTAATGTATGCACTGTAATCATATTTATTGTGATCGTGGCAGCGGGTCTTGCGATTGCTGTAGTGACGACACTGATCGGAAAGATCATTACCAATTCCATTACCGAGCCGGTAGAACAGATAGAGGCAGCAGTTGCCAGCCTGCGTAAGGGCGAACTGTCTAATGTAGAAATGCTTACCTATGAGTCTGAGGATGAGCTTGGCGATACCATCAGGAATCTGAAAGAAGCCATGGGTATTCTGGCAGATTATGTCAGCGAGATCTCTGTGGAGGTAAAGGCAATAGCGCAGGGTGACCTGACCAGAAATGGTGATGATATTACAGATTTCCTAGGCGATTTCTCGGAATTGAAGACATCACTGCTGTATATTCTGAAACGGTTTAACAGTACCCTGACCGAGATCAGCAATCTGGCAGAACAGGTATCATCGAATTCATCCGAGGTGGAAAATGCATCAAAATCCCTGGCGGACGGTGCAACAGAGCAGGCAGGAGTCATCGAGGAATTGAATGCCACCATTGATACGGTCGTGGATCTGGCGGCAGATACAGCGAAGGAAACACAGAGCGCATCTGCACGTGTAAAAGCCTCTGCAAATAAAGCGAACGAAGAAAAAGAAAAAATGAACGATCTGCTGATGGAAATGGAGCACATTACAGAAATCTCCAAGGAGATCGGTAATATTATCACAGATATCGAGGATATTGCATCCCAGACCAACCTGTTATCCCTGAATGCTTCCATTGAAGCTGCCAGAGCAGGAGAAGCAGGAAGAGGCTTTGCAGTAGTGGCAGATCAGATCGGCAAGCTGGCAGCGGATAGTGCGAAGTCTGCTGTGAATACGAGAGATCTGATCGATAAGACCTTAGTGGAAATCGAAAAGGGCAATACGATTACAAGAACAACAGCAGACGCATTCAATCAGATCATTGCAGATATGGAGTCCTTTGCAGAGATTGCACAGAACACCATGGAGAAAGCAAACTCCCAGGCAGAGTCCTTGGAACAGATCGGTCAGGGAATTGAACAGCTGTCCGGTGTGGTACAGGGCAATGCTGCATCCTCCGAAGAGAATACTGCAATCAGTATTAATCTGGCAGAGGGAGCAGCCAAGATGCAAGACCGCGTGAATATCTTTAAGCTATTCTAGAAAAATGGCAGGAATAGAGTGAAGTTGTCGAAAGGAAGGTTCTTGTTGTGATTAATGATATATTTAAAATGTTTGGAGGGCAAACAGCAGAAATCTTATTTGAGATCATTACAGAATGTATGGATGATTATCTGTATATATTTGATCTGCAGAATAATATCTTTGAGATTTCACAGTCAG